>JAABUZ0100000266.1_pt1 | contig 133626 bp, 134 predicted proteins | sample 5562091 | NCBI WGS metagenome assembly JAABUZ01 (sample SAMN12813069, study PRJNA571459) | rock metagenome | isolation source: Antarctica rocks | place: Antarctica: Victoria Land, Linnaeus Terrace sud | collected 2015-12-21 | reverse complement strand
AGTGCCGATGTTGTCATGGCAATCCTCTCGGGCGAAATCCGCAGGCGTATCGTCCTTATCTTCCAAGAGCAAATGCTCTCAAAACCGTCGTCGGTTTACGAAAGGCTCCCTGTTACCGGACAACGCTGTCCCGGCCAAACCGGGGGCTTTTTGGCATTCAGTCACAGCACAGTATCAAGTTACAGTATCAAGGAGCAAGTCAAGACTATGAAATTCAATCCACTTCATTTAATCCAGGCCGGCGGCCCGGTCATGTGGCCGCTGGTCTTCTGCGCGTTTCTGTCCGTCGGATACATGATTGAGCGGTTCATCACCATCAACCGGGCGTCCGCCGACAATGAAGTGCTGACCGAGCAGGTGCGCGAGCATCTGATGGCCGGGCGGATCAATGACGCGATGGCGATCTGCGAACAGCATCCCGGCCCGGTTGCGGGCCTGCTGGCGAACGGCATTCGCAACCGCAACCTTGATTCAGACTCAATCGAGCGGGCGATGGAAGAGCTGGCCCTGCGGGAAACTCCCCTGCTGTACCGCCATCTAGGCATCCTGGACACGATTATCACCATCGCGCCCCTGCTGGGACTGCTCGGCACGGTCACAGGCATGATCAAATCGTTCAACGTCGTCGGCTCCGCCCAGGGCCTGAACAACCCGAACGCCATCACCGGCGGCGTCGCCGAAGCGCTGCTTGCGACCGCGACCGGCCTTGCCATCGCGATTGTGACCCTGATCGGCTACAACTACCTGACCGAGAAAGTCAAAGAGATTATTGCCGACATGGAAGTGCGGGCGACCCAATTGATGAACATTCTGGCGAACCTGCGCGGCGCGGAGGGCATTCGCGGTGAAGTTGCAGCGAACCGAGCTTAAAAAGGCGCGGATCGAGATCATTCCGATGATTGACACGATCTTCTTTTTGCTGGTCTTCTTTATGATCACCAGCATTACGCAGGTGCAGATGTCGGCCAAAAAGGTTGCTCTGCCGGTCAGCGCAACGGCAGAATCCAAGCCGCTGACCAAAGTCGTGCTGACCGTGGACGACAAGGGAAACTACTATGTTGACCGCGCCCCGGTGGCGTACACCGACATTCTGCCGCTGCTGCAAGAGCGCGTTTCCGAGAACCCGGACATCGTCATTGTCATCAACTGCGACAAGACGCAGCAGGTGGAGCAGTTCCAGTACGCCCTGGATATCGCCCAGCGTGCCAACCCGGCCTCGCTGATGATCGCGACAACGCCCAAAACCGGCCAACAGTAAAAAGTCACTAGAGACTTACCACCTTGCTTCGCAGGGTCCTTCCTAAAGGAAGGATTAGGATTACAAATAAAGGCCCACGTCTCTTATTCTAATCTTCCCTTTAGGGAGGACCCTGCGAAGCAAGGTGGTAGGTCTCTACCTCCTTGCAGCAACTTGACGAGAACTACTTATGAAAAACTGGGTCAGCATACGCAAGCAGCCGATGAAGAAGGCGCGGATCGAGATCATCCCCATGATTGACACGATCTTCTTCCTGCTGGTCTTCTTTATGTTTACGTCGCTCTCCATGGTCAAGATGAAGGGCATGGACATCAGCCTGCCCAAAGACAGCAGCGCCGTGAACCAGAAGCCGCCGCCCCAGGTTGTCGTCACGATTGACCAGGCCGGCAACTATTTTCTGAATACCGACAAGATTGACCCGCCCCAGCTGGAAACCGAGATGCAGAACCGCGTCAACGCCAAGCCGGACACGGTGTTCATCGTCAACGTCAACAAAGACCGCCAGACCCAGGACATCATCACGGTCATGGACGCCGTCAACTCCATTCGCATTCCCGGCCGCCCCCAGGACCCGGTCGGCGTTATGATCGCCACCACGCCGGTGAACCCAAACGGCACGGCGGCGACTCCCTAATCTCGCCCAGTAATCTCGCCCAGTAAGACTTAGCGTCAGTAAGCAGCCATGAACGAAACACCACCCGTCAACGAGCCTTTGGTAGACCCGGCAAGCGCCCAGTCCCGCAGCAAGATTGAAAAGTCGCTCTCCGACCGCATTCTTGGTTATGCGTTCCTGGCCTCGGTCGTCGTCAACGTCGGCTGGATCGCGCTTGTCTCCCATTCCAACCTGTTCGGCGGCGGCTCCGTGCTGCCGCAGCTGCACGAGCGGCCGGTAAAAATCTTCAAGCCGATCCCGATCAAGCCTAAGCCCAAGCCGGTCAAGCCGCCCCCGCCGCCGCCCAAGCCGAAGGTGCAGCCGAAAATCAAGCCGCTAGAGCATGTGCGTCCGCATCCGACGCCGCCACGTCCGACCCCGACACGGGTGATCAACGTGGCGCACTCGAATAACTCGCACGCGCAGCCGACGCCGGCCATGCCTACTTCGCCGCCGACCAACGATCAGTCGCCGCCGAACCCCGGCCCGCCGTCGCCGCCCGCGCCAAAGGCTCCCCCGACGCCGCCCGCGCCGCCAGCCCCGCCCGCTGCGCCGCCGCCGACGCCGCCCGCGCCAAAGGCTCCGCCGCCTGCACCGCCGCCACCTCCCCCGCCGCTGCCGCCTCCCCCGCCGCCGCGACCGAGGAACTACAGCCCGATTGCCTTTCAAGAGGCTTTGTTCCCTGATGTCAGCGGCGATGTAAGTTTGGACGGCATTGACCCCAATTCAATCACACCTGGCACAGTTGTCATCAGCTTTGTGATTGACGGAACAGGCCGCGTTCGTGGTGCCCACGTCACCAAGACCTGCGGCAACTCCGAGATTGACAACCGCTTCCTAGAGGCGGTCAAGCGCACGCGCGGCACACCGGCGATTCAGGAACACATTCCGCACGACGAGTCTCAAGTCGAGTCGTTCCCGGTTGGCAACAGCTAATTCATTGCTTCACCCACGCGGCCCTGCATGACGCAGGGCCGCTTGGGTGAAAATGAAGAATACATGAAAAAATATTTTTCCTCCCCCCGCAATATCGCCAAATTCCATGTTACAATGCTGTATTGAATGATCATTAAGTTTGTCTGGCCCTGTCAAAATCGCCACGCAAATCCTCGGCAAAGACGCCCGACGTTCTTTTTTGGAATCCCGCAGGCGCACAATTTCCAATTTTCCGCTGCTCGCTGTCATGCACGTCCGCTTCCTAAACGGATGACAAGGCAGTTCCCTATCTTAATGGCAGCACGGATTCGCCGGGACTTCCAAAAACGTCATCCGTCTCTTATTCTATATTTCTCGGCCTTACAGCGACACAGAATTCATCTGCGTCTTATCATCTCAAAAGGGGAAACATGTCATGCACAAAGCAGCTTCCAAAAAGATTGCTTTTCGGCTCCTAGCGGCCTCCGCCACGATGAGCGTCACTGCGGCGTTCCTGGCGGTCGGCGCTCCGGCCGTTCACGCAGCTTCGGTGGGAGGCGTTCAGGGAACGGTGAAAGACGCGACGGGCAAGCCGGTTCAAGGCGCTCAGGTGCTTCTGACGCCCATCGGCGGCGGCGCACCCCAAGAGGCTCGCACCGACAGCAGCGGCACTTATAGCTTTGCCGGCGTCCAGCCGGGCAACTACACCCTGTCGGTCAGCGTTGTCACTTTTGCACCGGGCATTCAGCCTGTCGCCGTGGTCCAGGACATCAATGCAACCATTGACTTCACGCTGACAAAAAAGTCCGTGACCCGGACCGGACGCGGCATCACCATCGCCCCAACCAAGCGCACCGAGACCCAGACCATGCAAACGATCACGGCGTTGGAGGAGCAGCATGAAAAATCTCAGCCGAACAACCTCTACCAGTCAACCGGCCTGCTGAACTATAAAGCGGGCGTCACGACCGACTCAGGGCAGTACCCGCATGTACGCGGCTCGGACGGCAATCAGGTGGACTGGTCCATTGACGGCATTGACCTGCGCGATCCGATCACAAACCAGTTTGCGACGAACCTTGTGACGGCGGGCATCAGCACGTCAAACCTTATTACCGGCGGCGCGGATGCGTCCTACGGCGGCTCGGCGGGCGCGTATCTGAATCAGCTCACTGCCAACGGTCGAGACATTTCCAAAGGCAAGCTCTTCGGCGGGTTCACGGAATACACCGCAGGGCCGGGGAGCAAATGGGACTACTCAGGCGGCAATGCTCAGTTCGGAGGCCTGCTGCCGGGCGGCAAGCTTGATTATGCGTTCTCGTCCATCCTCTTCAAAACCAAGTACGGCGACAACACTCAGCTCGGCGAACTTCACTCGTCTCACGACGAAGTCGGCAAAATCAACTACTACGTCACGCCGAACGACACGATCACGACGCTGTTCGCCCACGGCGCGGAAAACTACAACTCGTTCGAGCCAAACCCCAACAGCATCTTTTTCGACCCCGACAAAGTGCAGACTGATCCGACTGGGCGTCAGTATCTCACGGCAACCAGCCTCGGCTCCAATTTCAATGACCACAACGTCCAGACTTACAATCTGGACCATATCACCTACAAGCACAACTTTGCATCGTCTTCGTTCATCCAGGGTCGCGTTTACCAGATTCACCAGGGTAACCCCAGCCATCAAGAAGGCACCGGAAACTTCTTCGACTTTGACCGCACCAACGCGACGGGCGAGCAGCTTAACTATTATAACCAGCTCAACAAGACAAACATCCTCACGGCAGGTCTGGATTACAGAGACTCGAAAGGCTCCTTCCGCCGCCAGATCGTATTTGTTCAGCGCGGCGATCTGCTGACTGCTGCCCCGAACCGCTACAGCGACCGCAGCTACAATGCTTACCCGCAGGACTTCGCGCTGTATTTATCCGATCAACTTCGGGCCGCTCAGGACAAGATCACCTTTAACTATGGTCTCCGGTTCCAGTCCACGACCTATAAAGGCGCCGGTTCCAAGTTCCTGCAAAGCATCGGCTACTCGCAGCCTAGCCAGTTCACGACCAAATCCACCGACCCGCGCCTGGGCCTGAACTATTCGCCCTCGCCGGACCTGACTTTTCATTCCTCCTACGCGATCAACTCGCAGCACGCCGACGAGCGGCGCATCGAGCGGCTGGGGCCGGAGGATGTCGGCGATGTCGGCACTTCGCTGAACGCCAATTCGCTGCGGCAGTCCCAAGACGCGCAAATCTCTCAAGGGTTTAGCCGGGTCGCTCTGTCCCATTCTAAAGACTACGATTTGGGCGTCGAGAAAGCGTTTAATATGCAGGGCGGCTTGATCCAGGGCCTGTACAACTTTGGCATCACTGGATACACCAAGTACGGCTACGACCTGGCCTTCCAGACCAACGATGATTATGTCAACCAGCGAAGCAATGTCGGCGCGGTCATCGGCGGTGTGAAGTTCCCGACGGGCTTCCACAACATCGCCTACGACAACAGCGGAACACAGCACGCTTCGGGCCTGGAGTTTACCTTCCGCAAAGTGCAACGCAGACCTTCGGACTGGAACGGCTTCGTCAACTACACCAACCAGGTCGTGCGAACCAATGCCAGCCTGTATGACACGGCGTACATTCCCTACTTCGTGAACTACGAAGGCACGAACTTCGACAACGCGACACTGCATTCGTTAGCGCACCGAGAGTTCGCGCCCTCCTGGGATCAGCGCCACACGGTTGCCGTCGTCGCAACTAAGCGGTTTACCAAGCTGTTCGAGTCATCGTTCATCCTGGATGCCGGCAGCGGCCTGCCCTACTACGGCAGCGCAACAAGCAGCGGCGGCATCGGCGCAGTCGGCAACGGTTTCGCCGACATCGGCGCGACAACCACCGGCGCTGCCGAGTTCACGCAGGTCCCGATCTCAATTGGCGGCGGCAGGCTGCCGGCGCTGAACCCGGTCACAGGTCATACCGGCTGGCATTACAAGATCGCCATCAACACAAACTTCTACCTGACGCCTAGCCTCAGCTTCTTCCTGAATGTGGACAACGTCTTCGACAAAAAGACGGCCCTGTCGCTTGCGACCGGCACGTTCTCAGGCCAGCCGCATTACGAAGGCCCTAGCGCGGCCTACCCGCAAGGTCAGGAAGTGTTCCGCTACCAGAGCAAGTTGACACCAACCTTCCTGACGTTCGGCTTCCGCCAGCGCTTCTAAAACCCCAGGACTGCTGTTGACGCGGGTGGAAAGCGGTTTCCACCCGCGCCTCCTTACCGTATTCATTAGGACTTACTCATGCATAAAAAAAGCACACTTTCACTGACAGGACTTGGCGCATTCGGAGCGGCGGCGCTGCTGCTCAACGGGTGCGGCGGCAGCTCATTCTCCAAAGATACCTTCGGCAACTTCGCTGAAGTCCTTCCTGTCGCCTATGGCCTGGACCCTATTGCAATCAACCCAAACCTTGCAAGCACCCCGGTAGGTTATGAACTTAGCGGCCTCGGCTCGCCGGACGGCAAGACTGCTTATATCACCGCGGCGACCGCCTTCAACGTCGTGACAAACTCCGGCGGGGCGTCTCTGCCGGTCAATGTCAACACCAGTACCAGCGCCACGGCAGCCCCACAGCTCCCCTATGGCTACTCGACCGGCGGCAAATATATTGACGCCGCCGCGAGCCTGGGTACAGCCGCCGTTGCCGTGCAGACAGGCGCATCCGTGACGTTCCGCGCCGCCCTCGCAAACGGCATCGCCAGCAACGCGACTCCACCAATTGCGTCCGCGACTCTGACTTCTACCGACCCGCAGTGGACACTGGGAACACTTCCGATGACATTTAACGATGTCAAATCAGGACCACTGGCGAATGGCACTTACGTCACCGGCACGAACTTCACCCCCACCCCGTTTACCCTGCCGTTTACGCAAGGCATCCACTCCGTGGTCGTGACCGTCACAGACTCGGTTGGCCGGGTGACGGCGACCACATTCGAGATTCCCGTCGCCGCGCCTACCAGCGTGACTTTGTTCCTTCAGAGCTTCACTGTCGCGGTCCCGGCGACCACCACCCCGCCCATCACCGCAGCGACAACCAAGCAAACGCCGATTACCCCCGGCGATCTCGTGTCCATTGACGGCGGTACGGGTGTGGCTGCCGACGCACAGGGAACGGCAGTTCTCTTTACTACCCCCGGCACACATACCGCCACCGAAACGGCCCCGGCAACCGCGACAGCCGCCGCCAAAGTCGTGCAGACAGCCACCTTCGCCATTGATCCCAGTCTGGCCGGCACGACGCTATACGGCGTTCCCGTTGACAACGGTAGCGGCAGCGGCACAGGTGGGGCAGGCACAGGCGGCGGCACAGGAGGCGCAGGCGGCGGTAAAATCCGGCCCCGTATTCTACACCTCTAAGTTGATCACCGACACAGAAACAGCCCCCGGCAATTGCCGGGGGCTGTTTTGTTGAATATCATCTATTCCGCCGCTTCAATCGTCACCGTGCCGCCGTCGATAAACTCGAACGTGCCGATACTGCCCAGCAGCATGGAGATGCCAAGAAGGGCTGCGCTTTCCGTGGCATAGACCGGAACGGCACGCTCGTCTTCATCCCAGTCTAAAGTCACTTCATAGACGCCGAACCGCAGTACGCTTCCATCGGCAAGCGTCGCTTCTTCCGTGTCTGTCTGCGAAAGACCCAGCCGTTCGAGGACCGAAAACGGCATCGTCAAGAAGCCGCTAAAGCCTGTATCCACCACGGCGGTCACTTCAGTAGGCTCACCTTCCAAATCGCGCAGCGTGAGTTCAACAGCAAATTCTCTGCTTGGCAGGAAGCGGCCAATCATCATAGCCCTACTCCAGACTTGCCAGGTAAAAACGGCCAGGAGCCGATTTTTTCCGCTGTCGGGTAGCCGACGCGCAGTGCGTAATTCGCGGCGTCCGGGTTTTGCTGACGCAGATGCCGGGCCATCTTGATCCGGTCGTCTCCCAAAACCCAGTTGCCGGTCAAAACATCAATCATCAGCAGCTTGCCGATGTTGCCGGCCTCGACCTGAGCGCGGATGCTTTGCTCATAAATCGCTTTGCCGCGCTCTACCACTTCATCCGGCGTTAGCTCCAAAGTTTCCGTAGCCATAGTTAATCTCCTCCTGAATGCTGTCATTGTACCTCGGTCTGAACGAATAACAAAAACAGCCCCCGGCGATTGCCGGGGGCTGTTTCTATTTGGATATGCTACAATGAGAAGGGAGGCTGACACCATGCCATTCACAGAAACGGGGCTGACGCTGGATGAGATCGCAGACCGGGGGCAGGCACTGTACGAACAGCGCCTGCGCAACCAAGTCGAGACCGCTTATTTCGGTCAATATCTGGTCATAGACATCGCCAGCGGGGACTACGAGATTGGGCCGGAGCATCTGGCGACCGCAAAGCAGCTTCGCGCACGCCTGCCTGACGCTTCGCTCTACGGAATAAAAATCGGCTATCCTGCGACTGTCGCTATTGGCGGAACTCTGCGGCCGCTCAAAAAAAGACGGCCCCATTGACGGGAGAATAATTGACTGGAGAATACCAAGAAAGCGATCAGATACTTGTCGCGCTGACACTCGGAAACGAAGAGGGTGATGAACAGGAAGTAGACGCCGTTGTAGATACGGGGTTCGGCGGCTACTTGATGCTGACCCCAGAGATTGTACAAGATTTAGCGCTGCCGCAGACCGATGTCGGCACGGCGGTGCTGGCGGACGGCAGCATAGTTCGCCTGGCAGTCCATGAAGTCATCGTGACCTGGAATGGAGAAGAACGCGCGGTTTCCGCTTATATCGGCGAAGGCGATGTTTTGATTGGAATGGCTTTGCTGCGCGGCTCAATCGGGACGTTTGACTTCTTTCCCGGCTGCCTCAGCACGATTGAGCCGAGAGAATAAAACAGCCCCCGGCAAATTGCCGGAGGCATTCTTGTTCAAATGACCGAAGGGCTACTTGCCTGTTTTGGTGGCGCGGCGGCGCAGGTTCGCGTCCAGCTCGCGCTTTCGCATGCGGATGTTCTTCGGGGTCACTTCCACCAGCTCGTCGGGGCCGATGTATTCAATGGCCCGGTCCAGAGACATGACCATCGGCGGGGCGAGGCGCATGAACGTCTCTTTGTTGGACTCGCGCATGGACGTTAAATGCTTCTTGCGGCAGACATTGACTTCCAGGTCATTATCGCGGGCGTTCTTGCCGATAATCATGCCTTCGTAGACTTCAATGTTGTGCGGGACAAACAGGATGCCCCGGTCTTCCGCCGCCGCCAGGCCGAACGTCGTCGTGATGCCCGATTCGCTGGCAAGAAGGCTGCCGTTGCGCTCAATCGTCATCTCGCCGGTGTAGGGAATGTAGCCGCCGAACAGCGAGTTCAGGACGCCCGTGCCGCGCGTCTCGGTCAAAAACTGGTTGCGGAAGCCGAGCAGGCCGCGCGTCGGCACCTTGAAGCGCATGTAGACATGGCCGTCTCCCGGCGAGGCCATGTCCAGCATTTCGCCCTTGCGCCGCCCCAATTGTTCAATCACGACGCCGGAGTATTCTTCGGCCACGTCAATCTCGACTTCTTCCAGCGGCTCCATCTTCTGGCCGTTTTCCTCGTGGAAAATGACCTCCGGCTGGGAGACTTGCAGCTCGTAGCCTTCCCGTCGCATGGTTTCAATCAGGACCGCTAAATGCAGCTCGCCTCGGCCTGAGACGCTAAACTGATCGGCAGAGTCGGTATCTTCGACCCGCAGGGCGACGTTTGTCTGAAGCTCTTTCATCAGGCGCTCGCGCAGCTTGCGGGACGTTGACCATTGCCCCTCGCGGCCGGTCAGCGGCGACGTGTTCACGCCGAACGTCATCCGCAAAGTCGGCTCATCCACCTGCATCATCGGCAGGGCCACCGGGTTCTCGCGGGACGCAATCGTTTCGCCGATATTGACATCCGGCAGGCCGGAAATCGCCACAATCTCGCCCGCTTCCGCCTGCTCCACTTCCGTGCGGTTCAGGCCCTGGTAGATAAATACTTGAGCAATCTTGCCGGGGACATTCAGCCCCTCGCGGTTGACGACAATGATGTTCTGGCCAGTCTTGACCACGCCGGCGTTGACGCGGCCAATCGCGATGCGTCCCTTGTAATCGTCATAGTCCAGCGTCGTCGCCCGAAGCTGAAGCGGCGCTTCGGGATCGCCCGTCGGCGGGTCCAAATGGTCAACAATGGTCTGGAACAGGACGCCGAGATCGGTTCCCGGCACGGTCGGGTCCGGCGTCGCCGTTCCCTGCAAGGCAATTGCGTAGACGACCGGGAAATCAAGCTGGGCTTCCGTCGCGCCGAGCGCGGCGAACAAGTCAAACGTCTGATCCACAACGTAATCTAAGCGCGAGTTAGGCCGGTCAATCTTGTTGACGACCACGACCACTTTATGCCCCGCCTGCAAAGCTTTAGACAGCACGAAGCGCGTCTGCGGCATGGGGCCTTCGACGGCGTCAATCAGCAATAACACCCCATCAACAAGCGTCATCACGCGCTCGACTTCGCCGCCGAAGTCCGCGTGTCCGGGCGTATCTACAATGTTGATCTTGGTGTCACCGTAGGTGATGGCCGTGTGCTTGGAAACAATGGTAATCCCGCGCTCGCGCTCCAGGTCCATCTTGTCCATGACGCGCTCGGCGACCACTTGATTGGTGCGGAAAACGCCGCCCTGCTTGAGCATTCCGTCCACCAGCGTCGTCTTGCCGTGGTCAACGTGTGCGATAATCGCGATATTTCGCAGGTGATCCTGTGTGATAGTTTGAGACATAACGCTCTAGTATACCTCAAAACTGCCTAATCTTGGCCTACGGCGCACCCGCCGGAGGAGTTTACTTCGTCTCAGATGGATTTGTAGGCGGCTTGCGGCTGAGCTGCGGCGAGGTCGCAGTGGTCCATTGCGGCGCGTCATAGTCTCCGGTGATAATTACAGCCTCCGGCTTTTGTCCGCTTACGCTGTCGTGGTCCCCCGCAATCGTGACGCTGCGGGCTTTGCCTTGCAGGATGACTTTATTATTATCACCCGTAATGACCACATCTTTGCCTTGCACTGGGATCGTTTCTTTGTTCCGGTCGCCGGTGATCATAATCGTTGAACCGGAATGTGGTATGACCATTTGCATGGCGGCGTTGTGCGAGACGCTCCAAACGATCAAGACAACCCCCGCTGCCGCCCACCAGCGGCGGCGTCGGCGCGGGCGAGGCGGTGCCTGGAAAACAGCGGCAGGAGGCACCATAACATGAGTTTGTTTTGCCTGCTCTTCGGCGGCTTTTTGCGCCCGCTGCTTTTGAATCTGCGCCCAGATTTCCTCCGGCGTCGAGTCCAGCCCAAGCTCGTCTACGACCTGCCCAATGGGCGCGACGCCTGCCACACGCTCGGCGGCTTTAGCGTCTTCTAAAGCGCTGACGGCGCGGGTCAGCTCTTCAGCGGAAACGCGGCGCTCGGCAGCAGGAATTTGGGCCGTGAAAGTTTGCGGCGCAGGCGTTTCTTGTGGTTCGTGTTCCAGCATGGCGATTGGTTCCCATAAGTTCATTGGCAAGAAGGCGCGAGGGAATGAATTCCTCTCGCTACTAAGAGTCGTCCTTCGGACGGAATACAGGCAGGTGAGCGAGCGCCCGGATATTATGTTCCTCGTCCGAAGGACGACTCTTGGTAGCGAGAGGAATTTATTCCCTCGCTTCCTGCACTTCTTTATTCTTCCATTATATCGCAAAAACGCCCGCTTCGCACTTCGCCATTTCGCTTTGCGCGTTGACACTCTTTCGGTCGTCTGGTACAATAGCCTAGCCCATGAACAAATCCCCCTTGCTCGCCCTGTCCCTCGCTGTCAGCCTGACCTTGTGCGGCGTTGCCTGCCGCCCGGCGCTTGCCGCCGCGACCGACATCGTGCCGTCGGGAAGCACCCTGCTGGACTCGTTTGCCGCCCTGGCCCACGCCGACGCCTTCGGAGCCGAGGAAACGCCGGAAGACTTTCTCGGCGATACGCTCTACACGCGCGGCCAGCTCGCCCGCCTGCTGACCCATCTGATGCAGGATGACCCGGCGCACCTCACCAAAGTGCAGGGCGACGCGGCCTCGGCGGCGGCGCTGCACACGGCGATTGAAACTTTGCAGCCGGAGCTAAAAACAGCGGGAGTAGATTTGAACGATGCCGAGCCGGTTCCGCCAGGAAGCGCGGCGTCCGTCAGCGGCTACGTTCAGCCGGAGCTTCGGGCGCGGACCGGCGGAGACCATCAGCCCGGCACGGGAGTTTTGGGCGTCTACCGGGTCACGGCGCTGGGCAGCCTGCGGCCTAATCTGCGGTACAACTTATCGGCGTCCAACTGGGCCGAAGACAGCCGCCGCGTGTTTGACAACGACAAAGGGCCGCACGATTTTTCCGCAGTCAACGAAGCATATCTAACTTTAGACGGCGGGCGGGGACTGGAAGTGAACTTAGGGCGGCTGTATAACCGCTGGGGGCCGGGAACACGCGGCGCGACGATGGTCTCAGACAACGCGCCCGCTTTGGATCAGCTTCAAATCGCGTTCCCATTCAGTTTGGGAGCGCGGTTCGGTCACGACTACCATTTTAGCCAGTTTATTTCGACGTTCAAGCAGAACGGGCAGCGTAAGTATTTCGCGGGACGGCGGATCGAGTATGCGTTCAGCCCGCGCCTGACCGCGGATTTTCAGGAAGCGTACATTTCCACATCGTCCAAATCGCTGTATGTTTCTCTGCTGCCGGACTTTTACTCCGGCCAGAGCGCAAACTTGAAGATTGGCGGCCTGCGTCTTCAAGGCCTTGACCAGAACTACAACAGCTTTCTGAACTTCGGGTTGTCCTACGAGGCCACGCCCAGCCTGCGCGTCTACGGCCAGCTTGGCATTGACGATTTACAGTCGCCGGGCCATCAAAGCTACCGGACGCCGCGCAAGATCGCCCAGCTTGCCGGAATTGCGTTTCAGCCCGTGCCGCAGACCGGCATTATCGCCGAGTACACGTTTGCCGACCCGACCACTTACAGTTCGCGCATCACCGACACGCAGTGGCAGAAGGGCCAGTATGATGAGCTTGGCCTGCCGACCGGCCCCAACAGCCGCGAATTCTTTCTGCGCCTGAGCCAGCGGCTTCGTCCGGGCCTCACGGTCGCCTTGCAGGGCCGGGACCGACGCCGGCACAACGACAATTTCCCGGAACCCAATTCCCGTGACTACGCCGCGTCGGTCGAGTTCTCGCCCGACCATCATAATTCCATTGCCGTGACCTACCACGATTATCGCCAGGATGCGTTTCCCATTCCGTCCAGCGTTCTCAGCCCCGGCGACGGCTTCACGCCCGCCAACGCCGAAGGCAATTACGGCCAGACCGAGCGCATCAAGCAGCTGGATTTGGATTATCGGTTTTTCTTCTAAGAGACCTCCTAGCCCCCAATAATGGGGGAACCGGAGTAAGAAACAGCCTGCGATTTGCTGCTCCCCTTCATGTTCCCCCATTATTGGGGGCTGGGGGGTCTTTACTTCCTTCTGAAAGTACGCGAAAACACCATGCGCCTTGTTGACAGACTTTTCGGCCAGCCGCTGGCATCTTCCGAAGAAGGCGGCCAGAAAATCGGCGTCTTTGCCGGCGTTCCCAGTTTGGGCCTAGACGGCCTTTCGTCCGCCGCGTATGGCCCGGAAGCCGCGCTGACGATTTTGCTGCCGCTCGGCGCACTGGGTTTAACCTATATCGGCCCGATTACCGGCGTCATTCTCGCTCTTCTGTTCATTCTCTATCTTTCCTATCGCCAGACCATCACGGCCTACCCGAACGGCGGCGGCTCGTACACCGTTGCCAAAGAGAACTTAGGCATCCGGTTCGGTTTGCTCGCCGCCGCCGCGCTGATGCTGGACTACACGCTGACTGTGGCGGTCGGCATCTCGGCAGGCGTCGGGGCGCTGATTTCCGCCGTTCCCAGCCTGCACAAGCACACGCTGGGACTCTGTCTGGGGTTCCTCGCGCTGATTACGGTGGTGAACCTGCGCGGGGCGCGTGAAGCAGGCGCGATCTTCGCCCTCCCGACCTATCTGTTTGTTCTCAGTTTGGGCGGCGTCCTGGTCTATGGGATTATTCAGGCGATTGGGCATGGGGGTCATCCGCACCCGGTCATTGCCCCGCCCGCCGTGCCGAAGGCCGTGGAAGGCGTGACGCTGTGGCTCTTGCTGCGCTCATTCGCCAGCGGCTGTACGGCGATGACCGGCGTGGAAGCGGTCTCGAACGGCGTCACGATCTTCGGCAAGCCCATTGTTCAGAACGCCCAGCGAACGCTCACAGCGATTGTTGTGATCCTTCTAGCCTTGCTGGCAGGCATCGCGTACCTGTGCCGCGCTTACGGCATTGCGGCAATGGACGAATCGCAGTCCAACTATCAAAGCGTCATTTCGCTGCTGCTGAACGCCGTCGTCGGGCATGGCGCGACCTACTTTGTGACCCTGGCAAGCGTGCTGGCCGTTCTCATACTTTCCGCCAACACCAGCTACGCCGGGTTCCCGCGCCTCTGCCGCCTGGTCGCTTTAGACGGCTACCTGCCGCATGTCTTTGCGCTCTTAGGCCGGCGGCTTGTCTACACGGTCGGCATCTTGTTTCTCACCGGCCTCTGCGCGATCCTCTTAGTTGCGTTCAAGGGCATCACGGACGCTCTTATTCCCCTCTACGCAGTCGGCGCGTTTCTCGCGTTCACACTGTCGCAGTCGGGAATGGTCATGCACTGGCGCAAGCAGGCGGCCAGCGGCGAAACCAAGAACAAAGCCGGCGCGGGCGGGTCGCTGTTCATCAACGCTCTGGGGGCCATCTGCACGGCTTTAGCGCTGGGCGTAATTCTGGTCGCCAAGTTCCTCGCAGGCGCATGGATCACGGTCATTATCCTGCCCGTGCTGATGGTGCTTTTCTTTGCCGTCCGGCATCAGTATGATGTCGTGACGAAACAAATCGGCAAGCCCATTCCGCTGAATCTCAGCCACAACGATCCGCCGGTCGTGGTCGTGCCGATTGGCGAATGGAACATTATTTCGGAACGCGCCCTGCGCTTCGGAATGCGCCTGTCGCCGGACGTGTTCGGGGTCTACGTCAAACTCCCCGATGTGCTTGGCAATGACGAGGAAGGCGATAAGCTGGCCTCGGAGCTAAAAGACTGCTGGGCCGAGCAGGTGGACAAGCCCGCCCAGGACGCCGGCCTGCCCGTGCCGCATCTCGAAATCCTGTCGTCGCCCTACCGCAAAGTGACCGGTCCCTTAACCACTTATTTAAACCAGCTCAAGCCCCAGTATCCTGACCGCCTCATCGCCGTCATTATCCCGGAGCTTGTCGAAATGCGCTGGTGGGCCTGGCTGCTGCACAACCACCGGGCCACCGCCCTCAAAGCCAATTTACTACTTCTGCGCGACCCCCGCATCGTCGTCATCAACGTCCCCTGGTACATCCAGCACGGCGACCAAGTCCAGACATCCGCGGCCAACGCCCAGAAAACGCCCGTCTAACATCAAACCGTAGGGGCAGGGCTTGCCCCTGCCCTCCTTATCTTTCCCCTGCTCTCTTCCTCTTGCTGCCCTATCTATTTTTGCCTGTAAACGCGCAGTGTCCGTTGATCTACTACCCTTGCACCCGTCGGCGGAACGATGTCGAACACTCCAGGAGGCGGAACTTCATCATAGCGAAATTTCGAGGACGATCCGCTTGATGTCAGTATTCCGTGGGAAAAACTCTCCCCTTGCAAACGCATCATACGCTTTGTCTTTGGGTCTAGCCAAATAGTGTAATGCATCTCCATTGGTTTCGGCAATTTAATCTGCCAGGTGTTGTCAAACTTCAAGGTAGGCAGTCCGTTCAAGACCGTCTCCTGTCCTCGAATAAGCCCTTTCTTGCCAAGCCTCGAATCAAGTTGCGCCATAAAAGACAAAGTCTGAGTTGATAAGTTAATGTAACCGGAAATCATCCTAGAGTTCTGGTCGTCTCCGTTTCCTTTTGATAAAAAGTAGCTGCCGTCCGACATGACTGCCATTAAGCCGCGGCTATCTTCCAGCATTTCCTTGTCTTGGGTTTCTCCTGTTTTGAGCAGGTTCATGGTTGCAATCGCCGGGGGATTGCGCCGAATCCATTGCTGATCGAGATGATGATCCAGAATTTTTCCATCTTTGTCAAAATCCGTTGTGTCATCAACTTCAGCCATTATCTTGACGCTCGCCATTGCTTGCTCCACATCGGCAAGAGCGATTGTCGGCTGGCTGGGTTTGCCGGGAAGCAGCCAGAAACCTGCGCCAATGGCGGCGGCGACGCCGGCCAGACCCACAGCAGCGCGGCGGGCGACGCGCCGGTCTCGCGTTTGCGTTGGGACGTAAACAGTCCGGGGAAGCGCGGCGGCAATGCGGCCTTCCAGTGCTGCCGGGGCGGAGACGCTGCGCCAGGCGCGGACGGAAGCGTCTAGGCGCTGAATGTCGGCAAGCTGCGCGGCGCAGGCGGCACACCCGGCGAGGTGACGGCGGACGCGGAAGGTTTGCCAGGCGTTCAGCGCATGGTCGGCGTAGGCGTCGAGAAAGGGTTGTGTTTGAATGCAGTTCATGGGTGGTTCCTCGGATAAGCGGGCCGGACAAGAAAGCCGCCGGGTAAGAGCCACGGATTGAAATCCGAGGCTGAAAAGTGCACACCGTCCAGGGGACGTTAAGAGTGAGCGGAAGGCTTTTTTGTTCTTATCTTCTTCTTAACGTCCCCTGGACGGTGTGCTTTTCCGAGCCTCGGAATTTATTCCGTGGCTCTTGCGCCCGCGCCCGCGGCTCTTCAACCCATAGCTTTTGCCTATCCTTCATCAATTTCTTCCTCAGCCAGCAGAACCCGCAGGCGGCGGGACGCTTCATGCACGCGCCACTGCACGGTTCCCTGCGGCGCGTCCAGCACTTGCGCGGTTTCGCGGTAGGTCAAGCCCTCAGCACGGACCAGCAGGAACGCTTCGCGCAGATCGGGCGGCAGGGCGGCCAGCGCACACGTTAACGCGAGGCTGTCCGTGACGGACTGCTCCAAATCCGGCCCTGCCTGCGCGGCGTCTTCCAGTGCAGCGGTGTCTAACTGCGGCCTGCGGCGCGAATGCCGCCAGCAGTTCAGGGCAATTTGGTAAAGCCAGGTCTGCACGGACGAGCGGCCTTGAAAGCGTTCCTGCCCCTGAAACGCGGCGAGAAAGACTTCTTGAGTCAGGTCTTCGGCATCGGACACATTGCCGGACAGCCGAAAGCAGAATCGGTAAATCCGGTCGCCGTGCTGCCGGTAAAGCTCCGCAAAGCCGCCGTGCGTCTCAGGTCTCAATCGCTGGTCCTCATGGTTATAGTGACGTAAATGCAGGCTTTTGTTGGCATGGGGCAAACATATTTGCAGGAGTTCGGCACTGCCGACAGGAACAAAGCGCTATGTTTACGATGACTGGCGATATTGTGACGCCGGACGGCGTTCTGGAAAACGGCGCAGTGACAGTAGACGACAACGGCATGATTGCCGAAGTCGCCCCCAAGCGCACGTCTGCGCCGCGCTCCGGCGATATTGACGCAGAGAGATGGCTGGTGCTGCCGGGCTTTGCCGACGTGCATGTGCATGGCGGCGGCGGCGCGGACTTCATGCACGGCACGGCAGAGGCCGCCCGGCAGATCGCCCGCACCCATGCCCGGTACGGCACGACAAGTTTGCTTGCGACCACGCTCACGGCCTCACGCGCCGACACGGACGCGGCCATTCAAGCAGCGCAGGCCGCCATCGAAGCCGGGCCGGGCGAAGGCGAAGCACGAGTCTTAGGCATCCATTTAGAAGGCCCGTATCTCTGCGCGGCCAAACGCGGGGCGCAGCCAGAAGCATTTATCCGCCTGCCAGACACGGACGAGCTGATGCACTGGATAGCGCTGTCAGGCGAGACCATCCGCCGGATCACGCTGGCCCCCGAAATGGACGGCGCGGAAGCCGTCATCCGCCTGGCACGTTCCCGGAACATCACGGCGTCGCTGGGCCACACGAACGCGACCGCCGCCGAAGCCGAAGCCGCGATTGAGTGGGGCGCGACCGGCGCGACCCATGTGTTCAATGCCATGCCGCCTCTGCATCACCGGCAGCCGGGCGCGGTCGGCGCGGCCTTAGCGCGGCCTGAGATCATCTGCGAAGTCATTGCCGACGGCGTGCATCTGGACCCGCTGATTGTTCGGCTGATTGTCGCCGCCAAAGGCCCGGCGGGCGCGGTTCTCATTACCGATGCCATTGAAGGCACGGCCATGCCCGACGGCCGGTACGAACTCGGCGGTCATCCCATTTTTGTCCAGAACGGCAAAGCGGCGTTCGCCGACGGAACCCTGGCGGGCAGCGTTTTGACCATGAACCGCGCGTTTGCCAACCTGCGCCGCTTCGCTTCGGTCTCGCTGCCTGAAGCCGCGCAGCTGTCCAGCGGCAACGCGCTCCGACAGCTTGGGCTGTCTGAAAAACTCGGCGCAATCGCCCCCGGCAAGACCGCTGATTTGGCCGTTGTTCATCCCGAAACCGGCGAAGTCGCCTGGACTTTGGTCGGCGGGCGCATGGCCTACCGGCGTTAATCCCTTCAGTCAAACCCGTAGGGGCAGACCCCTCCCGCTCGTCCCTCGCTCCCTCCCCTGTTAGGGGAGGGCCTCGGACTTTGGAACGAATATGTGAGCGCTTTGTCTCTGGCTTCTTTCTGAATGCCCTTCCCTAACAGGGGAGGGTGGTGAGCCTTAGCGAACCGGGAGGGGTTTTGACGGGAGGGGTCTTTGATGGGAGGGGCAAATCCTGTCCGGGAACCGCACCCAATTCCCTCGTGTTCCCCCACCAAGAGACCACCTCTTGACCGAACCTAATGGAGATTACCTATGACACACATTCTGCACGTCAACGCCAGCCCGCGCGGGGCAGCCTCCCAGTCCCGCTTGATCTCAAATGAGCTGGTGGAGGCGATGACCGCCGCCCATCCCGATACGACCGTCACCGACCGCGATTTAGGCCATCAGGAAATCCCATTTGTCACCGAGCCGTTTATCGGCGCAATGTATACGCCGGAAGAAGCCCGTACCCCGGAGCAGAAAGAACTGCTGAAGCTGTCCGACGAGCTGATTGACGAGCTGTTCGCCGCCGACGTATTCGTATTCGGCGTTCCCATGTACAACTTCGGCGTTCCCGCCGTCTTCAAAGCCTATATTGACTACATCGCCCGCGCAAACCGCACCTTCAATCCGGCGACCTACGAAGGCCTGCTGAAGAACAAAAAGGCCATTGTCGTGTCCGCGCACGGCGGCGCGGGCTACGGCCCCGGCCAGGAGCGCGAGTCCTACAACCAGCTCGTCCCGACCCTGCGCGGCGTTTTCGGCTTTCTCGGCGTGACCGATGTTGAGTTCGTCAGCGTGGAAGGCACGAGCGCCCCAGAAGAGGTCAAAGTGCCGGTCATGGCCGCAGCCCGCGAGAAGATCAAGCAGCTTGCGGCGGCCTAACACTCCCCCTGCCCGGCGCTGATGCGCCGAGCTTTTTTGCAGTAGATTTTGGAGATTACACACATGGCAGACGACAAAAAGGTCGCCCTCATCACCGGCGCGAACAAAGGCATCGGACTGGAAATCGCCCGGCAGCTTGGGCATCAAGGCGTGACCGTGGTTGTCGGCTCCCGTGATCCGCAAAAGGGACAAGCCGCGGTTGACATGCTAAAAGCCGAAGGCATTGACGCACGCACCCTGAAGCTGGAAGTGATCGACGCCGCCGACCGAGACGCGGCACTCACATTCTTTCAGCAGATGGGCCGCTTGGATATACTCGTCAATAACGCCGGGGTGCTGCTGGACGCCGAAGGGGTCACACCCGACACTTTTATACGCGCATTCGACGCCAACGTCATCGCGCCCTACTTCCTAACCGAGACTTTGCTGCCGCTCCTGAAAGCCGCGCCTGCGGGCCGGGTCGTCCATCATTCCAGCATCCTCGGCTCGCTTGCAACCACGGCGGCAGGTCAATTCGCGCCGAACTACTTGCTGCCGACTTATGCGTCGTCCAAGGCTGCCCTGAACATGCTGGGCGTCATTCAGTCGGAAGCTCTGAAAGGCACAAACGTCAAAGTCAACATCGCCCATCCCGGCAATGTGAAGACCGACATGAACCCTACGGGAGATTTGACCGTGGAAGAAGGCGCAAAGACTGCCGTTACGCTTGCCACCCTGCCCGATGACGGCCCGACCGGCGGCTACTTCCATTTGGGCGAAACGCTGCCCTGGTAAACTCGGTAGGCTGCTGAACTGCCGCCGCATTGGAGAACCGGCACTTCCAGTGCCGGTTCTCCAATCTTCGCAGCGCCGCCGACCTAAAAGACAAGAAAGATAAGCCCAATGACCGACCTTTTCTCAACATTGACCCTCGGCCCCTTAACCCTGCCGAACCGCCTGGTCATGGCCCCCCTGACCCGCAGCCGGGCCACGGGCGGCGATGTGCCGTCGGACCTGGCCGTGACCTACTACACCCAGCGGGCGACCGCCGGGCTGATCATCAGCGAAGCGACGCAAATTTCGCCGCAGGGCAAAGGCTACCCGAACACGCCGGGCATCTACAGCGACGCGCAAGTCGCCGGCTGGAAGCGTGTCACCGCCTCGGTTCATGCCGCGGGCGGACGGATTTTCATGCAGCTCTGGCATGTCGGGCGCATCTCGCCCCCATCCATCCAGGAAAACGGTGAGCTGCCGGTCGCGCCGTCGGCGATCAAACCGGCCGGGGAAAAGTTCGTGACGCCCCGCGCTTTAGAGACAGCCGAGGTGCCAGGCATTGTGCAGCAGTACGCCGACGGCGCACAAAACGCCAAAGACGCCGGGTTTGACGGCGTCGAAGTCCACGGCGCGAACGGCTACCTGCTCGACCAGTTCCTGCGCGACAGCACCAACCGCCGCACGGACAACTATGGCGGCTCCGTGGAAAACCGCGCCCGCCTGCTGCTCGAAGCGACCGAGGCGGTGATCAAAGTCTGGGGCGCAGACAGGGTCGGCATCCGCCTGTCCCCCTACAGCGGCTTCAACGACATCCACGACAGCAGCCCTGTCGAAACATTTACTTATGTCGCCCAAAAGCTGCGCGATCTGGGCATTGTCTACCTGCATGTCATCGAGCCGGTCAAAACCGATCACCCGATGGCGATGCCGGAAAGCGAGACGCAGCCAATCGCGCCGATCCTGCGGGAAGCGTTCGGCGGAGCATTCATGCTGAACGGCGGCTACGACAAAGAAACCGGCGAAGCCGCGATTGAGTCCGGCTACGCCGATTTGATCGCCTTCGGCGTCCCGTTTATCGCCAACCCCGATCTCGTGCGTCGCTACCAGACCAATGCCGCGCTGAACACGCCCGACCAGTCCACGTTCTACGCCGGTTCCGCCGGCGGCTACACGGATTACCCGGCGCTTGCGGAGTAGCAGGAACCGACCTACCACCTTGCTTCGCAGGGTCCTCCCTAAAGGGAAGATGAGTACCAAAAAGCCCTGTGCATCTTCTCTTACTCCTCCCTTTAGGGAGGACCCTGCGAAGCAAGGTGGTAGGTCCCTCAGAAAGCAGCCTTCTTATGAAAGCCTACCAAATCACCCAGTATGGCAGCCTCGATGGGCTGACCGAAACAAACCTGCCGGAGCCGCCGACGCCGGGACCGGGCCAGATTGTCGTGCGCGTCCATGCCGTCTCGCTCAATTACCGAGACCTAATGATTATTTTGGGAAATTACGGTCCCGGCGGCGAGATGCCGCATGGCCTGATTCCCCTTTCCGACGGCGCAGGCGAAGTAACCGCTGTAGGCGAAGGCGTCTCGCGGGTCAAACCCGGCGACCGGGTGGCCGGGACATTCTTTCAAACCTGGCTGGACGGACATATTTTGAACGTCTACCAGAAGTCCGCGCTCGGCGGCGCAGTCAACGGCATGATGAGTGAATACGTTCTGCTGCCGGAGAACGGCGTCGTCACCCTGCCCGACTATTTGAGCTACGAAGAAGCCGCCAGCCTGCCCTGCGCCGCCGTCACCGCCTGGAACGGGCTGGTCGAGCAGGGCAAGCTGATTGCCGGCCAGAGCGTGCTGCTCCTCGGCACCGGCGGCGTCTCGATGTTTGCACTCCAAATCGCCAAGCTGCACGGCGCACAAATTATTATTACGTCGTCGTCGGACGAAAAGCTGGCGAGGGCGAAAGAACTGGGCGCAAGCGAGACGATCAACTACAAGGCCGACCCGGACTGGGAAAAGACCGTTTGGAGACTAACCGGCAAAGTCGGCGTGGACCATGTGGTCGAAGTCGGCGGGCCGGGGACTCTTGAAAAGTCGTTGCAGGCCACGCGCCAGGGCGGCGCGATTGCTCAGATCGGCGTTCTCACGGACCCCTCTGCCAAGATTTCCCCGATGCCGATTTTGGGGAAAAGCCTGCATCTGAACGGCATTTATGTCGGCTCTCGCGCCATGTTCCAGCGGATGCTGACGGCGTTCACCGTCAACCAGGTCCATTCCATCATTGACCGCGTGTTCCCGTTCGCAGACGCCCGCGATGCCTACGCGCATCTTCAAAGCGGCGCACACTTCGGCAAAATCGTCATCACGATGGAGTAGGACCCCTAGCCTCCAATAATGAGGGAACCGGAGAAGGAGGCGTAGGGGCGCTGCTTGCTGCGCCCTCCTGCTCTGCTCCTATTCATGTCCTCCACCCTGTTTAAACAGTGGTGTGAGCTAGGGGGTCTGAATGGCTTCAAGACGCTTCCCGGAGTCGGGCCATGTCGCGTCGGGGGGCGTCGCCGAACAGACGGCGGTACTCCCGGCTGAACTGGGAAGGGCTTTCGTAGCCTACTTGGTAACACGCCGTCGCCGCATCCACCGCCTCGCGCAGCATCAGGCGGCGGGCCTCTAAAAGCCGCAGCCGCTTCTGGTACTGCAAGGGAGTCATGGCAGTCACGGCCTTGAAGTGCAGGTGGAACCGCGACGGACTCATGTGGACCTCGCGGGCCAAAGCGTCCATCCGCAGCGGCTCGGCAAAATCTTCTTTCAGCCGGTGCAGCGCCCGAACAATGCCTTCCATCTCGCCGCCGGTCCGGGCAATCCGCCGCAGCGCCGCGCCCTGCTCACCGACCAGCAGCAAATAAAGAATTTCGCGCTGAATCAACGGGGCCAGCACCGGGATATGCTGCGGACTCTCCAGCAGCTGCACCAGGCGCACCGCCGCGCCGAGCAGCGCCGCGTCAGCGCGTCCCACCGAAATCCCCCGCATCGGAACGTGTTCCCGCGCCGATTCCCGCAAGTCGCCTTCAGCTAGGCCCGTTTCCGTCAGCAGACTGCTGATCTGCACCGGGTCCAGCCCCAGGCGCACGCTCAGGTACGGCTTGCGCGGCGACGCTTCCACCACCTGGGCGACAACCGGCAAATCCACCGCCACCAGCAGGCAGCGTGAGGAATCGTACTGATACAGCTCGTCCGACAGCATCATCTGCTTGCTGCCCTGCGCGATAATGCACAAGCTCGGCTCATGCACCGTCGCCATCGGCTCGGACGGCACAGAGGCGCGGATGAGCTGCAAGCCGTCAATCGCCGCCGGAAACCTGCCGTCGCCGTCGGTCAGACGGTCAATCGCCGCTGTCAATTCCCGCAGCAGCATCTCCATTGTGTTCATAGGGAAAGTTTACCTCACCCACACCAAGTTTGGACAGGAAATAGGAATAGGCAAGAACAGGGGAGGATTAGGCCACAGCGCCGACTTTTGGCCGGACATAATGGAAGAGCAAGACGCTAAGCAAAACAAAAGTAGTCCCCTATGTCTAAACGCAGGGGCTTCTACAGGATGATCATTTACGGAAAGGAATGAGCGTTGAATCAAAATCAAGAAATGTCCAGCAAAGTTGACAGTCATTCCGAAGCAAGCGAGACCGAGTCAATGTCTCATCTGCGGATTGTGCACGAGGCGTTCTCGAAATGGAGCGCCGGGACCGGCTCAATCCTCGACTTAATGCCTGCGGACGGGGTTGTCGTAATCCCAGGAACTGTTCCGCACTGCGGCACTTTTTCCAAGAGTCAATTTGTAACCGAAGTGGCGACGCCTTTTCTGGCACGCTTCAGCAAGCCACCGCTCCCTCGCCTCAGGAAAATTTGGGCCGATGGCGGCAATGTGGCCGTTCTTGCCGACGCTGAAGGAACAACGCAAGACGGCAGGCCCTACGCAAATCGCTATGTGTTTATCTTGGAACTCCGCGATGGCCGCTTAATGAAAGCGACCGAGTTCCTCGACATGGCGGCATTCAACGTCGTTTGGGACGGCATTGAACTCGCTTCGTACCCCATGAAGACAGCGGAGGAGGACCGATGAAGCGTTGGGTAATTGACCGGCATGGCCGCGGCAGCCTCAGAGTTGACCAGACATCTGTCAGGCATCCCGGTGCAGGCGAGGTGCTTGTACGGGTCTCAGCGGTGGCTCTTAATTCGCGCGATCTGATGATGATCGAAACTGGGATGGGCCTTGCTCTCGAGTTTCCCTTCGTGCCTGGGTCAGACATGGCCGGCGTGGTAGAAGCAGTCGGTCCAGGTGTCACCCGGTTTGCCGCTGGCGATCATGTGATCTCGAACTTTCTTCCCGACTGGACCGAGGGGAAGCCGGGGGGGACAGCGCAGGAGCCGTCCTATAAATCACTGGGAGGTTATTACCCCGGCGTTCTCGCCGATTACGTCACTTTCTCCGAACAGTGGTTCACTCTCGCGCCGGCCACGCTGGACGACGTGCAGGCCAGCACGCTTCCTGTCGCCGGATTGACCGCGTGGTTCTCGCTGATAGAGCAAGGCGGTCTCAAGGCCGGCGAGACGGTATTCCTTCCGGGAACCGGCGGCGTCGCCCTCTTCGCGCTTCAGATTGCTGTGGCGCATGGCGCGGAGGTCATCATTACCTCGTCAAGCGAGGAGAAGCTTCGTCGTGCAGCAGCACTTGGGGCCGCACACGGCATCAACCGCACGTCAGAGGACGTGGTGAAAAAAGCGCTTGCACTCACCGGCGGGCGTGGTGCCAACCACGTCTTAGAGTTAGTCGGCGGCGAAAACTTCAAAGACTCGGTCGAGATCGTGTCGGTTGGAGGCCGTATTTCAGTGATTGGCCTTCTCGGCGCATTAGACTTGAGTACGCCCACGACGCCAATTCTGCTCAAAGCGCCGACTATCCAGGGGATAGTCACCGGGCATCGCCGCGCGGCAGAAGACTTGGTCCGCGCCGTTGACCGGATACAGCTTAAGCCTATGATTGAACGCCGCTATTCCTTTGGGGACTTGCCGGTGGCATTGGACAATCTTGACGAGGGCGCGTTTGGCAAGATCGTGATTGAAATGAACGACAACAGGAGCTGACTATGCTGAACCTTGCAAAAAGCACAACCGCGCTGGTTGTCATTGACCTTCAGGAAGGCATTTTGACCCCCGAGCCGACGCCATTCGGCAGAATGGAAATCGTGACGCGGGCGGCTGCGCTGGGCCGCGCCTTCGGCAATGCAAAGGCCCCAATTATCCTGACCATCACAGACTTTGCTCCGGGCTACCTGGATGCTCCGAAAGGTATTGCCGATTCGCCCTGGGCGCTGCCCAAAGAGGGCCTCCCTACTGGATTTGCGACGCTTGTGCCGGAAATTGAGGACCTCCCCGCCGCAGTCCGAATTACGAAAAGACAGATGAGCGCCTTCTTCGGCACCGAACTTGATCTCCAGCTCCGCCGCCGGGGCTGCGACACCGTCGTGATTTGCGGGGTGGCTACCAACTTGGGTGTTGAGGCAACGGCACGAACTGCTTTTGACCTGAATTACAATGTTGTCCTGGCTGGCGATGCGTGCGGCAGCGTCGCGCCCGGCTTACATGAGTTTGCGATGGAAAAAATCCTGCCCCGCATCGCGCGGGTGAGGACGACCTCGGAAATCATCAATGCGCTGGGAAGCGGATGTCACAGACCGCGCCGGTGCGCCTCGTCAATGAAGCTCAAGTGCCGGTGCTGTAACAAAGTGGGCATAAACTGAGAAAGCGAATACAACAAAACAAAGAAGGAGCAACAATGAAAACGCATCAACTAGGCGACGGCTTGACCGTCTCGGAGATCGGTCTCGGCTGCATGAGCATGAGCGGCGTCTACGGCACTGCCGCAGAGCGCGATGAAACCGAAGCGATTGCGGTCATTCACCGGGCCATCGATTTGGGCATGACGTTTTTAGACACTGCCGAAGCTTACGGCCCCTATACCAATGAAACGCTCGTCGGCAAGGCCCTCAAAGGCCGGCGCGAGCAGGCGGTCATTGCCACCAAGTTCGGCTTCACATTTGAAAACAACGCGATTTCCGGTGTCAACGGCACCCCGGAGAATGTCCGCCGGGCCTGCGACGCTTCTTTGGAGCGTCTCGGCATTGACACGATTGACCTGTTCTACCAGCACCGGCGCGACCGCTCGGTCCCGATTGAGGACACGGTCGGCGCGATGGCGGAGCTGGTCCACGCCGGCAAAGTCAAGCATCTGGGCCTCTCGGAAGTCGGGCCGGACACGCTGCGCCGCGCTCAGGCCGTTCATCCTATCGCTGCTCTGCAAAGCGAGTATTCGCTGTGGGAGCGGGGCATTGAAGCCGAAGTCCTGCCGACACTGCGCGAGCTTGGCATCGGCCTGGTCCCGTTCAGCCCGCTCGGACGCGGCTTTTTGACCGGCGAAATCAAGTCGTTCGAGGACATCCCGGAAGGCGATTACCGCCGCAATGACCCGCGCTACCAGGGCGAGAACTTCGGAAAGAATTTAGCGCTGGTGAATGTCGTGAAAGAAATCGCGTCGGCCAAGAATGCCAAGCCCGGTCAGATCGCTTTGGCCTGGCTGCTGGAACAGGGAACGGATATTGTCCCCATCCCCGGCACCAAGCGCCTCCCTTACCTGGAAGAAAACGCCCAGGCCGTGAACATCTCGCTCTCGCACGAGGATTTGGCGAAGCTGGAAGCCCTGGCGACCCAAACCTCCGGCCCGCGCTACGGCGAGAACGGCATGAAGATGGTCGAGCGGTAGACGTTTGCGTTTCATTCTTCTCTCCAACGGGGCAAATACGCACAAGCAAAGCAAGGAGAACTACCCCAATGGCGGAAGAAATCGGCAAGCAGACCCGGCAGACGCCGAGCGATGACGAAGTGCGGGCGGCCAATGACGGCCACCAAGAGCGGCGCGTGGACATAGACAGCAAAAGCGATGTGATTACGAAGCCCCATCCCATGCCCCGCGCCCAGTCGGAAGACACAACCGGGGACGCGCTCCGAAACGATCAGCGGCAGGACGGAACGTCGGTCGAGATGTCCGGCACGAAGACCGACCGCAGCCACGACAATTTGGGAACGCCGGTAGACGCGCCGGTTCCGTTTGAAGAGCGGGACGGCAGGCAGGAATAGGAAACGCTGGACGCGCAAAAACGGCGGACGCATTAGATGCGTTCGCCGTTTTTTCTGCTAAAATACTGGTATGCAAAGAGACAGCGGCACAATTCTCGTGGTGGACGATGAGCCGGAACTCCGAAAAACGGTTGCCGCCAGTTTGCAGGCGCAAGGCTATATGGTCCACACAGCCATGAACGGCGAGGAAGCGCTCCGCCTGGCGGCGATTTCTCCGCCCGATCTGGTGGTTTTGGACCTGATGATGCCGGTTCTGGACGGCATGGAAACCTGCCGCCGCCTGCGGGCCTGGACCGACGTGCCGATTTTAGTGCTGTCGGCGCGTTCGGAAGAGCCGCAGAAAATCCGGGCGCTGGATTTGGGGGCCGATGATTACCTCACCAAGCCGTTCGGCATGGGCGAGCTGACGGCGCGTATTCGCGCGTCCCTGCGCCGCCATCGCGGGGCGCATCCTGCCGATACACCGGTGTTCACCGCCGGCAGCTTAGTCGTGGATTACGCCCGGCGGCTGGCCTTCAAGAACGATCAAGAGCTGAAGCTGACGCCGCATGAATATGAGATTTTACGCTTTATGACCCAGAACGCCGAGCGAGTTTTGACCCATCGCCAGGTGCTGGCCGCTGTTTGGGGGCCGGAAGACGTGGAAGAAACCCAGTACCTGCGCGTTCATGTCAGCCACCTGCGCCAGAAGATCGAAGACAACCCGGCCCGTCCCCGCTTCATCGTCACCGAATCCGGCGTCGGCTACCGCTTCCGCACGGCTGAGGCGGCTGAATAGAAACACCGGCACTTCCAGTGCCGGTGCTGAGATGCAATCTTTACGAAATCTTTACAGACGACACTGCGCTTCTTTACCTTTTCTTAATGTGCTTTTCGCTACAATGATGCTATGAGCAAGCACAAATTCGTCAGCATTTCCAGCCCGGAGCTGGATTACCAACATCCAGGGCAGCCCGCGATTGATGCCTGGTATCAGGCCGCCGAAGCTGACTACAAGCTCTGCCGCCGCTTCGCAGACCAGTTTGACGCCCGCCTGCGCCGTTCCCTGCGTTCGCAGCGCGTGGGATGGGAGCGCGAAGGCAAGCCGGTTTATGGTATCCTAATCCCGGATCCCCAGACGCCGTCACCCGTGGCCGGCGACGAATGGTATTTGTATTACGTTTGGGGCGAAACCCTGTTCCGGCGGTCGGAAAAAGAGCGGACGCAGCGGAAGATGCTGGTACTGCCGGAAGCGACCGAAGACTGGGCCGAGCTTCTGCGGCAGGCGCTGCAAGGCGAAGTGTTTGATGTGCGCTACAGCGTCGCCCCGCACTACGTCAATGCGTTCGGCGAGACCGAAAATGAGCCGAGCGGCTATGAGTTCACGCTCTCCGCACATGGGCCGCATACGACGGTCACTTCCACGCTGGCAGTGACCGGCCTCGGCGCGACCCCGGAAGCCGCCGCCCGCGAGGCCGCCCGGCGCTGGCTGGACAGCACGCAACCACCAAAATTACGGTAACATAAACTTATGGCTTCAGACAACTCCGCGCTGCGGCGCTCCACTCCCGAAGAGCTGCTGGCCCGGCTTCAGAAAGAAGAACGGTCGGCAGGCCGCGGCCGCCTCAAGCTGTTTCTCGGCTTCGCGGCAGGCGTCGGCAAGACATACGAAATGCTGTCGGAGGCCAACCGCCGCAAGCTTGGCGGCCAGGACATTCTCATCGGTTATGTGGAAACCCACAAGCGCAAGGAAACCGAAGGGCAGATCGGCGCTCTCGAGCTAATCCCGCGCAGGGAAGTCGAGTACAAAGGCGCGATCTTTGAGGAGATGGACACTGAGGCGGTCATCGCCCGGCACCCGAAATGGGTTTTAGTGGATGAGCTGGCTCATACCAATGTCCCCGGCTCTAAGAACGAGAAGCGTTATCAAGACGTGATCGAGATACTGAACGCCGGCATCAACGTCGAAAGCACGCTCAATGTCCAGCATTTGGAAAGCCTCAACGACACGGTCTACCAGATTACCGGCGTCAAAGTCCGCGAAACCGTTCCCGACTGGGTGCTGGGCGAAGCCGACGAAATCGTCACCGTAGACATCACCCCCCGCGCCCTGATTAACCGCTTGCAGCGCGGCGACGTGTACCCGGTCGAAAAAGTCCCGCAGGCGCTTCAAAACTTTTTTAGCGAAGGCAATCTGTCGGCTCTGCGCGAGATTGCCCTGCGCGAAGTCGCCTCGGAAGTAGACCGCTCGGTGCAAAGCTACCGGGAAGAGCATGACGTTTCGAAGCCCTGGCAGACTCAGGAGCGGGTCATGGTTTGCATCTCCCCCGACAAGCCTTCCGACCGCCTCTTGCGACGGGGCTGGCGCATTTCCCGGCGTCTCCGCGCCGACATCGTTGCCGTCTATGTGCCGCTGGGCAAGCCGACATTGGAGCAGCAGAAAGTCCTGGAAAGCGATTTTTCGCTTGCCAGCCGTCTTGGGATACGCATTGAGCGCACGGTCGGAACAAAAGTCGCGCAGTCCCTGGCCGAGTACGCCGCCGCCCATCAAGTCACGCAGATTGTTATCGGCCATTCCAAGCGAACGCGCCTGCAGGAGTTTGTCCAGGGGTCACTCATCAACGATTTGATCCACCTCGCACGCGGCATTGATATTCTGCTGGTCGCCGAAGCTGCGCCGGAAGAATAAGCCACGGGTTGAGGGGCAGCCACGGATTTCAATCGTGGATACGTCAGCTTTTCCCAGCCGCAATCACCTCGCGCCGGATGCCGTCCACCGTCATTCCAGAGGCGAACAGCGCCGACGCTGCCGGGCCGGTTCCGGTCAGCAGCAGGCCCAGCAGCAGATGCTCCGTTCCGACAAACGTCTTGCTGAACCGATGCGCTTCCATCTCCGCCATCGCCAGCGCCTGACGGGCGCGAGGCGTGAACGCCGCCGGCAGACCCTCTTCTCCGGCATCGCCCGAATGCCCCGCCGTCCCCTCCTGCCGGGCCAGCTCCCGCGCCAACTTTTCCGTGCTGACCGCCGAGCGCTCCAGAATGCGCGACGCCGTGCAGCCCGGCACCCGAAGCAGGCCCAGCAGCAGATGGTCCGTATCCACGCAGACGCAGCGCTGCTTCAGGGCTTCTTCCTGTGCCGCGCACAGCGCTTCCCGCGCCCGCGAGTTCAGGCCCGAATATACTCCCTGATAGACGGACGGCAGACCAATCTGAAGTTCACGGGCCTCATCGCGTTCCCGTACTGCAACCGCCTGCGCCGCCTGCCATTCGCGCTGCTGCATCCAGTGGTCGCGCCAGGCCAGCCACAAAAACGTAATGCCCCCAATGCGGAACACAAGGCTGAGTAGCGAAGCCGGGCTTCCGGGGGACTTCCCGACAATGTGAAGCAGATACGCACAGGCGGACAGGCTGAGGCCCAGCGTCACCAGATGCAGGCCATGCAAACGCCCTCTGTCCCCGTTTCGCGTCGCCGTCACCTGTGCGGCCCAGATGCAGAGCAGGAACAGCAGACACAGCCCAAACGCGATTTTCGACAGGATCATACGCCCATCATATCTGATTGGCTGTAAAGAAGTTGTCAAGAAATCCGGCGTATGTATTAAGATTTTCTAAAGATTTAACAGACACAAAGCAGAAAGGGCAGACACGCTGGTCTGCCCCTATCCGCACCCACAAAAAGGCCGCCCCGATCTCGTTTATCTGGGGCGGCCTTCTCGGTCAGAGCCTGCTGATCGCCAGGCTACTTCTTGCCTTTTTTCTTGTCTTTCTTTTTGTCTTTTTTCTTGCCAGCCATAAGATTGCTCCTTTCTGTTTATTTTGAGAATGCTTTTATTTCTTCAGGGGCGCGGCCTTGTCCAGTGCTATGTTCAGCGTGAGGACGTTCACCGCCGACTCTCCTAAGAAGCCCAATGCCCGGCCTGACGTGTTTTCTTTGATCAGGCCGCTGACCGTGTCTTCGCTGACATTGCGGGCTTTGGCGACGCGGGACGCTTGAAGCGCAGCGTTCTCAGGGCTGATCTGCGGGTCCAGGCCCGACGCCGAGCGGGTAACGGCATCTACCGGAACTTTGGTGTCGGCGGGCAGGCTGTTGGTCTTGCGGTAGACCGCCGCCAGGTCTTTGACGCCGTCAAAGTCGGACGGGTCGGGCTTACCGGGGGCGAGGTCTTTCTTGTGGACGCCGTTAATCAGCTTGTCCGAAGTCGGCCCCAGGTTGGTTCCGCTGCTCTGGGTCGGGTCGTAGCCGCTGCCTGCCGCCGACGGGCGCGGCTGGAAGTATTCGGGTTTGGTGAAGCTCTGCGCCAGCAGCGCGGAGCCGACCACCTGCCCCTGCGCGTTGGTGACCAGGCTGCCGTCGGCCTGGTGCTTGAACACTGCCTGAGACAGTCCCCAAACGACCAGGGGATACACGCCGCTGACGATCAGCAGCAGAACAATCGTTACTCGTAGTGAAATCAGCAGTTGTTTTGCCATAATAGTTTTGTCTTCCAATTGAGAAGAAACCTACTGCACCGCTTCGTAACAAGTTACTTCGCTGTGGTCCTCCCTAAAGGGAGGATGAGGAGAAGAGGCAGAAGCCTACGTTTGCTGTCCTAATCTTCCCTTTAGGAAGGACCCTGCGAAGTAACTTGTTACGAAGGAGGTAGGTCCTAATGCCCCGGCGCACAGTGCAGCAGGACCACAATCTGATCCAGCAGCCAGATAAACGGGAAGGGCAGCAGAATGCCGCCGAGACCCCAAAAGAGCAAGTTGCGCCGCAGCAGCGCCGCCGCGCCCATCGGGCGGTATGGGACGCCGCGCAGGGCGACCGGGATCAGCGCAATGATGATCAAAGCGTTGAAGATGACCGCCGCCAGCGTCGCCGAGTACGGCGAATGCAGCTTCATAATATTTAAAGCCCAGAGCGGGCCATGCCCGGTTCCGGCGACTACATAGAGGGTCGAGAACATGGCGGGAATGATCGCAAAGTACTTGGCAACGTCGTTTGCAATGGAAAACGTCGTCAAAGCGCCGCGAGTCATCAAAAGCTGCTTGCCGATCTCCACAATCTCAATCAGCTTGGTGGGGTTCGAGTCCAAATCCACCATGTTGCCCGCTTCTTTGGCGGCCTGGGTGCCGGAGTTCATGGCGACGCCCACATCGGCCTGCGCCAGCGCAGGCGCGTCGTTGGTTCCGTCGCCGGTCATCGCAACCAAACGTCCCTCGGCCTGCTCTTTCTTAATCAGCGCCATCTTGTCTTCGGGTTTAGCCTGAGCCAAAAAATCGTCTACGCCCGCCTCTTGAGCAATCGCGGCGGCTGTTAGGGGGTTGTCGCCCGTAATCATCACCGTCTTGATGCCCATCGCCCGCAGGTGGTCGAAGCGCTCGCGCATTCCGCCTTTGACGATGTCTTTGAGGTAGATAATCCCCAGCGGCTTGCCGCTCAGAACAACCGCCAGCGGCGTGCCGCCTTTGTTCGAGATTTCGTCGGCAATCGCCTGAAGCTCGGCAGGAACACTGCCGCCTTCGGCTTTGACGTAGTCAATGACCGCCTGCACCGCGCCCTTGCGGACCCTGGTCCCGTTCATGTTGACTCCGGACATGCGGGTCTGAGCCGTGAACGGGATAAACTCGGCGTCCTTTTCGGACATCTCCCGCCCGCGCAGGTTGTACTTTTCTTTTGCCAGCACGACGATGGAGCGGCCTTCCGGCGTCTCATCCGCCAAGCTAGACAACTGGGCCGCGTCGGCCAGCTCGTTAATGTCCACGCCGGGCAGGGGCAGGAACTCAGCCGCCTGCCGGTTGCCGAGCGTGATGGTGCCGGTCTTGTCCAGCAGCAGCACATCCACGTCGCCCGCCGCTTCGACGGCTTTGCCGGACATCGCTAGGACGTTATACTGCATGACCCGGTCCATGCCGGCAATGCCGATGGCGGACAGCAGGCCGCCGATAGTAGTGGGAATTAAGCAGACAAGCAAAGCAATCAAAATTGTAATGCTTGGCGCTTGTCCCCCCATACCCGCGCTCTGCGCCTGGCCGACATTGTACTGCGCGAACGGCAGCAGGGTCACCGTTGCCAGCAAAAAGATAATGGTCAGGCCCGCAATCAGAATGTTCAGCGCAATTTCGTTCGGCGTCTTCTGCCGAGACGCGCCTTCCACCAGGCTAATCATGCGGTCAATGAACGTCTCGCCGGGGTTCGCCGTAATCTCAATCTTGACGCTGTCCGAGATGACCTTCGTGCCGCCGGTGACTGCCGATCTATCGCCGCCCGCTTCGCGGATGACCGGAGCGCTTTCGCCGGTGATTGCCGATTCGTCCACGCTTGCGATGCCTTCAATAATCGTGCCGTCGCTTGGGATCACATCGCCGACTTCGCAGACGACGATGTCGCCTTTGCGGAGGTCCGGCGCGGCGGCCATTTCCACCTGCCCGTTCTTGCCGAGCCGCTTGGCTTTTGTCGTGGTGCGGGTCTTGCGAAGCTCATCCGCCTGCGCCTTGCCCCGGCCTTCGGCGATGGCTTCCGCGAAGTTTGCGAACAGCACCGTGAACCAGAGCCAGAGGGCGATCTGCCCGACAAAGGCCCGCTCCCAGCCGCCGATCTTGGTGACAAGATCAGTGATAAAGATAATCGTCGTAATGACGCTGCCGACCCAGACCACGAACATGACCGGGTTCTTCGCCATCAGCCGGGGGTTGAGCTTGACGAACGCATCGCCGATGGCCCGTTTGACGATAGGCGGGTCAAAAAGCGGCCTGGCCCGCTTTCCCGCCGGCGGAACCGAAGGCGCAGTTCCGGTCGGCCCGGTCCCGTTCGCCAGCGGCGCTTGCAGATTTTGCTGTGTTGTTGCCATAATTTTTATTCCGAGACCTACCGCACCGCTCCGCTGTGGTCCTTCCTAAAGGAAGGATTAGGACAACAAATAAAGGTGATCCTAATCCTTCCTTTAGGAAGGACCCTGCGAAGCAAGGAGGTAGGTCAAAATGTTTTTCCTGAGTGCATCAAGAAATGCTCCACGACCGGCCCCAGCGAGACGCCGGGGAAATAAGTCAATGCACCGACGATCACGACGACGCCGACCAAGAGGCCCGCGAACAGCGGCGTATCCGTCGGGAATGTTCCGGCGCTTGCCGTCACCCGCTTCTTTCGGACCATGCTGCCCGCAATCGCCAGCAGCGGCACGATCATTAAAAAGCGCCCAATCAGCATCGAGATGCCTAACGTCGTGTTCCAATACGGCGTGTTCGCCGACAGACCCGCAAAGGCGCTGCCGTTGTTTCCCGTCGTCGAGTCATAAGCATACAGCATCTCGGAGAAGCCGTGCGGCCCGCTGTTGTTGGTGTTCGCCGACGCCAGCGCATTGACACTTGTGCCGACCGTGTTCCAGTAAGTAGAGGGATGCGGCACATGGGCGACGCTTGCGCCGGCCGTGAACAGGAGAACGTCTGCGGCCAGCACGAGGGTCGCCAGCATCGCCATCTTGATCTCGAACGCTTCCACTTTCTTGCCCAAATACTCCGGCGTGCGTCCGACCATCAGACCCGCGATAAAGACCGCGAGAATCGCGTACATCAGCATTCCGTACAGCCCTGCGCCGACGCCGCCGAAGATGACTTCGCCGGACATAATGTTTGCCATCGGCACTAACCCGCCGAGCGGCGTAAACGAATCGTGCATGGAGTTGACCGCGCCGCACGATGCATCCGTCGTGACTGTTGCGAACAAGGCCGAGCGGGCCACGCCGAAGCGCACTTCCTTGCCCTCCATGTTGCCGCCGCTATCGCCCAGCACCGACGCCCGCGTCTCGACCCCCTGCGCGGCGATCAATGGATTTCCCTGCGCTTCCTGGACATACGCCACGGAAACGCCGACTAAAAACAGGAAGCCCATCGCGCCCCAGAGCGCCCAGCCCTGCTTTACGTTGCCGACAGACAGCCCGAACGTATAAACAATGCCCGCGCCGATTAAAAAGATGCTTAGGACTTGCAGGAAGTCAGTCAGTGCCGTCGGGTTCTCAAACGGGTGCGAGGAGTTGACGTTCAGCGGCCCGCCGCCGTTTGTTCCCAGCATCTTGATGGCTTCCTGCGATGCGAACGGGCCGCCGGGAATGGTCTGCGTCCCGCCTTCAATGCCCGTCACGGTCCGGTACGCATGGAAGTTTTCAATCACGCCCTGCTGGCACAAAACCAGTGCATAGACAAGGCAAATCGGTAGCAGAACATAGACCGTCGCGCGGGTCAAATCCACCCAGAAGTTGCCGATAGAAGCCGCCGAGCGCCGCCCCAGCCCGCGCACCAATGCAATCGCAATGGCGATGCCCGTCGCTGCCGAGAAAAAGTTATGCGACGCCAGCGCGGCCATCTGCGAGAAGTACGACATCGTGTTCTCGCCCGAATACGCCTGCCAGTTCGTGTTGGTCGTGAACGAAATCGCCGTATTGAACGCGAGATCGGGCGTCATAGCGGTGGCATAAGAAGGCGCGTTTTTCGCGTCCCCAAAGTGCATCGGGTTCAGCGGCAGATACGCCTGCAAGCGCAGGAACCCATACGTCACGCCGAGCGTCACGACGCTAAACAGCAGCATCGCCAGCGTGTAGGTCGTCCACGGCATTTCCTCGTCTTCGCGCACGCCGCCGATTTTGTAAACAAGCGCTTCCAGCGGGCGGAACACCGGAGAAATCCAGGTTCGCTTGCCTTCAAAGACGTTGAACATAAACGTCCCGAACGGCTTGGTCAGCGCCAAAATCAGTGCGAAGAAGAGGATGATCTGAAACCATCCAATCAAAGTCATGTCAAATTCTCCTCAAGAAACATCCGACCTACCTCCTTGCTTCGCTCATTCTTCGCTTCGCAGGGTCCTCCCTAAAGGGAAGATTAGGAGAGTGAAGCTAGGCTTGGCTTGATGCTCTAAATCCTCCCTTTAGGGAGGACCACAGCGAAGTAACTTGTTACGAAGCGGTGCGGTAGGTCTCCTAAAACTGCTCCGGCCGGAGCAGCGCAAACATCAGATAGACCGTCAGGCCCAGCGCGGAAATCCCCGCAAGCCATAATTCCATAGCAGTCTCCTTAGAGCCTATCGCACCCATAGGTGTAGCCGATGGCGATCACGAAAAACACAAGCACCGTTCCGAGAAACAAAAAGTCCTGCATGACAGCCTCCTCCGCCTCATTTCCAGACATCTTTATCCTATCTGATTTCGTATAAAGAAGATGTAAAGAACCCGGCGGGCGAGATAAAGATAGTATAAAGATTTCAGCCACACGCAAAAAAGCCCCGCTTACTCTCTGTAACGAGAATGGCATGTGGGCCGCCCTCCTCAACGGCCAATTGATCGGCAATCCCTAAAGCTGTTTCCACACTTGATAAAGTTTTGACTTTCCCTCTTGACTTTATACCGACTGGTCAGTATAATAGCAGGCATGGAACAAAACAATACGCGGCACAACCTATTAGAAGCCGCCAATCGCGTCGTCGCACGGGCTGGGGCGGCGCGGCTGACGCTGGATGCCGTCGCCCAGGAAGCGGGAATGAGCAAGGGAACTGTCCTCTATCATTTCCACAGCAAGAACGAGTTGATCGAGGCCATGATTGACCTGCTTGCCGCAAACTTTGAGCAGGAGTTTCAGAAGCAAACTCAAGCTAACCGAGAGGACAAGACGCCGGGACATCAGCTGCGGGCCATGCTCCGCGCCCAGGTGCCGCCGCCAAGCGAAAACGCGGATGATCCCAGTTCGGGACTGCTTGCGGCCGTCGGCAACGACGGCAGTCTGCTGGACGGCTTGCGGGTGCGCTACCAGGTCTGGCAGCAGCAAATTACCGGGGACGGGCTTGACCCAGCGCTGGCGACGGTGCTGCGCCTCGCGTCGGACGGCCTTTGGGTCTGTGAGCTGTTCGGCTTCGCGCCGCCGACCGGCGAGTTTAGGGAACAGGTTCTCAGGAAGATGCTGGAACTGGCGGCGGCTCCCTCCGAGACGGAAGAGAACAAGAGATGAACATCTTCTTTCTCATTGTCGTCGTCCTGCTGGACGTGACTGCTCTCACCTGCATGAAGCTGTCGTGGGGCTTCACGCGGATCGGGCCGGTTTTTATTGTCGCGCTTTGCTACGGGCTGGAGCTGCTGTGTCAGTCTCTAGCCCTGCGGCACTTTCAGCTCAGCACGGCCTATGCGATCTGGGGCAGCGCTGGCACGGCTCTTTCCACCGTAGTCGGCATCATGTGGTTTCGGGAACGAGCGACGGCCTGGAAGATGACATCGCTTGGCCTTGTCGTGCTGGGCGTCATCGGTCTCAACCTGAGCGGCCTTTAAGAACATCTAATTTACTATACTGACTGGACAGTATAAACTACTTTAGGATAGGAGCAACCATGAATTTTTGCTTTCTTCTCGGCATTGTCCTGCTGGACGCTGCCGGGAGCACGTTTCTGAAGCTTTCGCAGGGGTTCTCGCATTTGCTGCCGGTGCTGGCAATGCTCCTCTGTTACAGCGCAGAACAGATCGGCTTGGTGCTGATCCTGAATCGTCTGGACCTGAGCCTAGTCTATGCTGTCCGCAGCAGCGCCGGAATGGTCCTCGTCGCGGTCATTGGCATTGCCGCCTTTCACGAGCCGCTGACCGCCGGAAAGGCTATCTCTCTCAGTCTCATTGTGCTGGGCGTGATTGGCCTCAACTACGGCGGCGCGAAAACGACTTCTATTTCACCGAGTAACTGCACTGACCGGACAGTATAATAAGGAGCCTTATGTCAACGACAATTGATAGAACAGCACTCAGCAGGCAGGACAGAAACAGGGCAACCACGGCACCTCGCCTCGAGCCGCCGCCTGTCGCGCCCGCTCCGGCGCCGACGCGCCGCCGCTGGCTTGTCCTGGCCGGGCTGGTGACGGCGGCTCTGCTGGAAGTCATGGACGTATCCATCGTCAACGTCGCCTTGCCCCAGATGTCCGGCAATCTCGGCACGACCATCACGCAGATCGCCTGGGTCGCCACCGGCTATACCCTTGCCAACGCCGTCGTGCTGCCCATGACTGCCTGGCTGGCCCACCGGTTCGGGCGCAAGCGCTACCTGCTGGTCTCCGTGGCCGTGTTCACTTTGGGTAGCCTGCTGTGCGGCTTTTCGAGCAGCCTCACCGAGATCATTCTATGGCGCGTTCTGCAAGGCGCGGCAGGGGCGGCTCTGATTTCAACCGCGCAGGCCACCATCGTGGAAATCTTTCCGGCGGGCGAGCAGAGCCTGGTGCAGTCCATTTTCGGGTTTGCCCTGCTGGCGGCTCCGGCATTTGCGCCCTGGCTGGGAGGCTGGATCACGGACAATTATTCCTGGCCCTGGGTGTTCTTTATTAACATTCCCATTGGGCTGGCGGCGGCGGCTGTGGTCGGCCTCTCTCTGCAAGACCCGCCGGAGCATCAGGGCGACGCGAAAGCGGCGGCGGATTGGGTGGGAATAGGTCTGCTGGCGGCGGGATTGGGCTGCCTGCAATTCGTGCTGGAAGAAGGCCAGCGGCGGGACTGGTACGAAGACAGCACGATTACCTGGCTGACGGTGATTGCAGTCGCCGCACTCCTGGCGTTAGTCGCCTGGGAGCTGTGGCCGGGGAACAAACAGCCGATTGTGGACCTGCGCGTCTACAAGGAGCGCAGCCTGTCGGCAGGCGTGCTGCTGAGCTTTGTCACGGGATTTGGGCTGTACGGCGTCGCGTTTCTGCTGCCGCAGTTCCTCCAAGACGTGCTGGGCCTGACGCCGACCGCCTCGGGGGCGGCGCTGATTCCCGAAGGCCTAGCGACGCTGGCGGCGGTCGTCGTGGCCGGACTGCTGCTGGAGCGCAAAGTGGACCCGCGCCTGATCATCGGGGCCGGGCTGCTGACGGCGGCGGCGGGACTGTGGGACTTGACCCACTTGTCGCCGCTCAGCAGCCTGGCGGATACATGGCTGGGGGTCGCTTTAGAAGGAGCCGGAGCGGGGTTCCTGATTATCCCAGTGTCGGTCGCAGCGTTTGGTGACCTCAAGGGGACCCAGATCGGGCAGGGAGCCGCGCAGCTCGGTTTGGGCCGGCAGCTCGGCGGCGCGTTCGGAATCGCTATCCTCACCACCACCGTGGTCCAGATGACGGGTCATCACCGGGCCGAGATGGTGACGCACTTGTTCTCCGGCAGCCTCCAGCTCTCGGACCGCTTGGCGGGGACGGTGCAGGCGCTGACCGCGCGGGGCTACGCCCCGGCGTCGGCCCCGCAGGCAGCGCTGCACCTGCTGGACATTTCCGTGCAGGGACAAGCGAGTGCGCTGGCCTATTTAGACGCCTTCCGCCTGCTCTGCCTGGCTTACCTGGTCTCCCTGCCGCTCCTGCTTCTGCTTAAGCGCGGCAATCCAATTAAGCGCAGCGATCCAAAAGCCGGGTCGGTTCCCGCCGGGCACTGAAAACTTGCGCCAGAAGAAAAGAGAAAAAAATGAAAGAAAACCACCTATGCCCGCAAGAGCGCTATCACCGGGCGAAAGAAGCCTTGCTGCACGCGCAGCAGCAGAAATGCGAAGCCATGTCCGAGTTCCTCGCCGCGCGTGCCGACCTGCGGGCGCTTTTAGAAGCAGTATTTCCGGGGACAGAGCCGGAGCAGCCTCTTTCTACGGAGTGCCTGCCAGCCTTTGGATACAAGTAGTTCTTCCGCTCACTCGTTCTTTCGCCTATTGTGGTGTTATCTCAAGCGCCCTGCCGAAAAACTTCAGCGTGTCTTGGATATGCTTGTCCCAGTAGGGCCAATCATGCCCCCCAGCGTGTTCTTCATACTCATGCGGCACGCCGAGCGCCGTCAAATGCTCATGCAGGAGACGGTTTTCTTCAATCAGAAAATCATCCATGCCGCAGTCTATCCGCAGGGCAGGCAGGTGAGCGCGGTCAATAGTCTCAGCCAGGGCAAAGATGTCGTTCGGGCCGCCTCGCGCGTTCTCGCCCATAATCGCGGCCCATTCGCTGCCCCTTTCAAACGAACGGCGGCCAAAGCCCACCGCGCCGGAGTGGCTGACGGCGGCACGGAACAAATCCGGGTGCTTCAGGGCCAGCTTGACCGCGCCGTAGCCGCCCATCGACAGGCCGGCAATAACCCGGCCCTCGCGGGTCGGAATGGTGCGGAACGTGCGGTCTACAAAGCCGACCAAATCACGGGTCAGATACGTCTCGAACGCGGCTTTTGGGCTTGCCTGCGAATCTGTGTAAAAGCTGCGCTCGCCGTTCGGCATGACCACGATCAGCGGCAGGCTGTCCACATAACGCTCCAAGCTCGTGCGCCGGGTCCAGGCCGTGTGGTCATCAGACAGCCCGTGCAGCAGGTACAGCACCGGGAATGGGCCTGGCTTGTCGTCCGGCACGATTGCCATAAACGCCGTCATCTTTTCCAGCACCGTGTTCTGGTTTAAGTGAAATTCGCAGATTGCCATGACTATTTATCCTCCAAAAGCTGTAAAGTCAGCTCGCGCCGCCGGGCATAACGCTCATCGGAAATCGCGGGCGTCGCCCCGGCTGTTGACACCGGCCCCTCCAGCTCAATCCACGACCGGCAGCCGCCGTAAGCGCGAAGCACCGGCAGAACAATCGGCGTCGGCAGCGTATACGCCCGCAGCAGCAGCACGAAGACCGGCTTGTACGGCTCCCAGTCGTAGCGCCCGTCAATAAACTGGGGACTCCAGAGATGCTGCGGCGCGAGCTTCAGGATCTTCGCACGGTCGTCCACGCGCACCACATCGGTGACTTCCGCCGCCGCTTCGATGCGTATCTCGCCCGGCGGCAGCTTCCGGTCTTCTTCTTCCCGCAGCCATTGCCCAAAGCACGGCTGCAAGTCCCCTGCCCGCTCGGTCTCATGCTCGTAGGTCGGATAGATCAAAAACCGCCGCGCTTTGAGGTCAAAGTCGCCAGTATCTTCAATCAGCCCGCCTTTGCGAAGCAGAATAATCTGATGCCCTTCCAGCAGCGATCTTTGAACGACCGCCCATTCTTTGAGTGCTGTCGTCAGTTCAGGTTGGAGCATAGTTTTCCTCCGACGCTTCCAGAAGCGTCTGGTAAATCCAATCGTTGGGCGCGTAGTGCGCGAAAAAGAAACCGTCTTCGCCCTGTACGATCTGCGACAGTGCTGCCGCAATCGCCGCCGAGCGGCTGATGCCTGCCTCACACTGGCAGACGATGAGCGCAACTTCCGAAAGATGCTCTCGCACAAATGCTAGGATTTCGTGGGCGACAGCCTGCGTCATCGCAACCTTACCCGAAAGAGCCGCACGCGGGCCGCTTTTGTCGTGGAAGCGCAGGCGCAAGACAGCCCTTTGAAGCGGCGACGCGGCAAGAGCGGCCTCGGCGCGGTCCGGGTCAGCAACCGAGATCACGAGATAAGGAACATCTGGCAGCACAGTTTCGATGTCATGCCGCCCCAGCACCAGAAAATCTACGGCTGAACCATGATAAATACGTTCGGCAAATGGCAGGTGAGACAACATATTCTAGTATACCCCGCCGCGCCGGTGAGACCGGGTATAATGGCATCAGCCGACTCAGGAGGAACCCCAAATGGCAATCGCAGAAGCGGGGGGCAGGATTGGGCAGCGCATCACAGAAAGCCAGTTAATGCGCCTGCCGGATGACGGGTTTCTTTACGAACTTGTAGGCGGCAGATTAGCAGGGCAGCCATGCAAGCCGTTCCTGGCGGGTATCATCACCGTGAACATCGTCAGGCTGATGGGGCCATTCGCTCGTGGTCATGGGATTATGACGCTCGGCAAGGCTGGGTTCCGCATGGCGAACGGCAATATCCGGGTTCCAAGCACATCGTACACGCGCAAGGAACGATTTCCCGGCGGCCATGCGCCCGATACTTTTGGCGATCTAGCGCCTGACTTGTGCGTTGAGATTATCTCGCCGTCTGAAAAGAAGGCGGGCATGGCCCGGAAAGTGCGCGAGTATTTCGATGGTGGCGCAGTGCAGGTCTGGCACGTCTTCCCGGAGCGGCAGCAAGTCACTGTGTTTACGTCGCCAACCGAAACGCAAACGCTCGGCGCGGACGGCATTTTGGATGCCGGCGGCATTCTGCCCGGCTTTTCGTGCCGCGTCGCCGATCTGTTTATTTTGGAATGATTTTTTAGAGTAGAAAGCAGTGACCATGCAGTACCGCAATTTTGGCAGCACAGATTTACGCGCCTCGGTCGTCGGCTTCGGCGTTTGGACCGTCTCGACGCGCATGTGGGGCGTCACCGATGAAGCCGTCCGCCTGCGCCTCTTGCGCCGGGCGTTCGAGCTGGGCGTGACGTTCTACGACACCGCCGATGTCTACGGCGACGGCCTCGGCGAGACGATCTTGGTCGAAGCGCTGGGACAGCACCGGGACGAGCTGACCCTTGCCACCAAGTTCGGCTACGACTGGTACACCGCGCCCGGCGAGCAGCCCGGCCAGAAAGAGCGCCCCCATGACTGGTCCCCGGCGTTCGTCAAACGCGCCTGCGAGGAGAGTTTAAAGCGCCTCGGCACCGACCGCATTGACCTGTATCAGCTTCATAACCCGCGCCTAGATGCTTTAAGGAGCGACGACCTCTTTGCGACGCTGGACGAATTGAAAGACGAAGGCAAGATTCGCCACTACGGCGCGGCACTCGGTCCGGCCATTGACATCCGGCAGGCCGAAGAAGGCGCGGCGGCGTTCCGTATCCGCCGGATGACTTCCGTGCAGATTATCTACAACTTACTGGAACAGATGCTGGGACCCGACGTGTTTGCGGCGGCCCGCGAAACCGGCGGCGGGGTCATGTGCCGTGTTCCCCATGCGTCGGGCCTTTTGGAAGGCTCGTACAACGCAGACACCGAGTTTGCCCCCGGCGACCACCGCAATTTCCGCGTGTCCACGAGCGACAAGCGCAAAGCGTGGCTCGAAGACGGCCTCCAAAAGATTGAGCAGCTTGATTTCTTAACAAGAGGCACAGGCCGGACGCTGGGCCAAGCCGCCCTGCAATGGCTCTGGTCCAACCCGCTTCTCGCCGTCGCCCTGCCCAACATCTACGACGAAAAGCAGCTCGAAGAACTCTGCGCCGCCCCCGACACACCCGCGCTCACCCCCGAAGAAGCCGCCCAAGTGCAGGAGCTTTACACGCACAACTTCGGCCTGCCGACGGCTTCGCCACCGTAAAAACGAACAGGAGATTATGCTCATGACGCTGGACAAGGTTGATTTGGACAAGATTAATGTTGTCGTCTGCACCATCTGGCGAGAGGGCAATTATCTTGAGGAAACTCTCAATAGTTTGGCTCTTGAACATCCTCTTAACGCTGACCGTCCCGTGTCTCTTGTGCTTGGCTCGCCCCTGTCCGCGTACATTGATCCTTACCGGCAATCCGGGATCAGCATTGTCGAGATGGGACCGTCTACATGGTCCTGGATTGAAAGCCTGGCGCTGCGTCACCGGGCGACCTGGAACTACTACCGCTGCCTGACTCAGCCTACCGGCGGCTCCGGCGGAACATTGGTGATTGAGGATGACATTCGGTTCGCTCGCGGCTGGCTGTCACGGCTCACGGCCACGCTCGCCGCGTTGGAGGAGGCGTCCATTGGGGACTTCGCGCTTTCCTTGTATTGCCCGGCGGACTTTCCGCTGACAGCCTACTTCCGGGGACAGCTTTACGCCGAGTACCCGCTGGGGCGGTTCTACGGCACCCAGGCCGTCTACTACACGGCCAAAACGCGGCGGGGGTTTGGAGCCTTTTTGAAGAATCACGGCGTGGTTGCCAATCAAGAGCCGTATGACGTTCTCCTGTGGCAGTATTTATCTGAGGTGGGTCTGCCTCTGTTCGCCACTGCGCCAAGCCTGGTGCAGCACAAGGGAGAGCAAAGCACCGGCTTGGGCGGCTGGCACGAGGCTCCCAGCTTCCTGGAGGACGTGACAGGACCTCTGCCGGAAACGCCGCGCTCGGAGGCAGACACCGTCCCAGAAAAAGAAAAGAAATAGTTTTGTAATCTACTTGACAAAAAGCCAGGGGAGGCGTATACTGTCATCAACAGTCGCCGGCAAGTCGGGCTTCTGCCTTCGGTTCAGTCGTTCTACGGTCTGTCGTTAGGTTCAGGAGCATTTTTCATGCCGCTGGCAATTGGCACTTCCCTTCCTTCTTTTGACAGCGCGACGCACTGGCTGGACGGGCCTCCCCCCGCCAGCGCCTTTGCGCGATCGCGGCCACTTCTGGTGCAGTTTTGGGCCGTCTCCTGCCCCATCTGCAAGCTGAATATGCCCAGCGTCCTGTCTCTCCTCGACACTTACCGCGATCAACGGCTAGAACTTATCTCCGTCCACCGGCCCCGTATGGAAAGCGATACCGACGTGGAGAAGGTCCGTGCCGCCGCCCAAGACCTTCACCTCACCGGATCCTGCGCGATTGACAACGATCATACTGTCGGCGACCTCTTCCAGACGGCCAGCGTCTGGCCGTGCTATTTCTTTTTCGATGCCGACGGCAAACTGCGCTCCCGTGCGGCGGGACAGTTAGGTCTCAAAATGGCGGAAAACTCTTTGAAGCGGCTTTTCGCCGCCGAGCCTTTGCCCGTTTAATTGCATATTTGCTGACTTGGAGAAGGAGAACCACCCGCCCTATGCACATTGAAGACCGCGAGGAGTATGTCGATATGGTCGCCCAGGCCGTAATCGACCGGATTGAGGAGCGTGACCGCCTGGCCGCGTTAGTGGACATGGTGGTGCGCCGGGTGTTGGAGTTGCAGAAGGCGCAAGCCGAAGCGGAGCGAGAATCGAACCCAGAATCAGACCCAGCCGAGGAGATCAATACCAATGCAGAACGAAACCTTTCCCCCGCATGACACGCCGGAGACGGCCCCCACCGAGACAGAGACAGCCAAGCAGAAGTTCGAGCAGGAACGCCTGACCCGCCGCCAAGCCCTGAAGAAGTTTGGCATGACCTCCGCAATGGCGACGTTCGCGTTGTTCAGCGTGGACGACCTGGCACGGATGGTTGGAGGAGCAATGGAGCGCCAAGCGAGAAACAGCAAGATCGCCGCGCAAGTCGCCGAAGAGTTTCAGCATTCGGGTATTGCGCTTGGAGCAACACAGTACACGCCATATGGCTATGGCTGCTGGATGTACGGCTGCCAGAACCCAGGCGACTGCAAACCGGCACACAGTTGGGAGATTTGCCCGCCTTGCTCCACTCCGGGCTGCGTGTCAAAAAACACCGTTTTCAACTGCTCAAAGTCGGCCGGTCTGGCTGCTTGCTTACAATGCTGTGACGATACCTTTACTTCGTGTCAGCAGCAAGCGCCAACCTATAACTGCAACACACTGCTTTCAGGGTGCCGAACCAACTGCGGAAGCTAAGTACCCACGCATATGTTTCCTGGGATTTTGACCCGCCCCTCAAGGACTGGGCTACTCGGACCAGGCCCATTTAGGGCTGAGTAAATCCCAGGTTTCTTTTGCGTTACTACTTAGCAGAGAAAGAAGAAAGGGAACTTTTGATGTTCAGGCTCATTCGCGGACGTTGGGTGTTGGGCTGCATCTTGCTTTTTGCGTCGGTTGTCCTCATCGGTTGTCATAGTTCGCCGCCTGCGCCGTCAGTGGCGGCTTCGCCGACGACTGCTCCAGCGCTGACTGTTCAGCAATCAAACCAACTGATTGCCGAGTTTCGTCAGGAAATCAAAGCAAACCCGCACGACACTTCGGACAAAATCGGTCTTGCGACAGAACTCAATCGACAGGGAAAAACGCGGGAAGCTATCTCCGTGCTCAAAGAGGCGGAAAAAACATCCACCGATCCTGGCCTTACTCGAACCGCACACAAGTTCGCGGCTGAGTTGGAAAAACAATCCCCATCCACTAAAGGGTGATGCGAGGTGTTTGGGTATCCTCGGAATGACAACGAAAAGTTCCTGCTATGCGTCTGACCCGCCCCGTCAGGTTCTTCCCTCCGGTGGAACCCGACGTGCTTCCACTAGGACCAAATCATCATGAAAAAGGTCAGTAAAAAGATCAGTGCCACATTAGCCTCGCCACTGCTCGTGGTATTGACAGCTTTTGTGTCAGGATGCCACAGTTCTTCCCTCCAGCCGAACGCCAACCCATCAAGTACTACAACAAGCCCGCTGAACTCCGTAGCGACAAAGGAGAAGTCGCCTGCCGAAGCCAGCATGGAGGCAAGCGAGCTGATGCGGCAAGGCGCATTGGCTAAAGACCCGGACGTAACGATTGCGTTCTTCAAGGAAGGTGTCCAAGCAGACCCCACAAATATGGTCAATTTGAGTGAATTGGGCTTCGCACTGAAACATGATGGAGAAAACCAGGAAGCACTTAAAGCGTTCCAACAACTCAGCAAGTCTGACGACCCCGTTTGGCAAAATGTGGCGAAAACACAAACAAATGCTATGCTTCAGAAAATGCAGCCCAATTCCTGAGAACTATCTTCCATGCGTCTGACTCGACCCGCCGCCCGCCTTGCCATTCCGAAAATCCTCCATCACACTTGGATCGGTGATGACCCGCTCTCGGAAGCGGCACTGGAAATGATCGAGAAATGGCGGCGGCATCACCCGGAGTGGGAGATGCGCCTGTGGACACGGGACAACCTGCCGCCGCTTCAGAACCAAGCCCTTTATGACAGCTTCAAGAACACCGGCCACCGGGCGGACATCCTGCGCTATGAGCTGATGTACCAATTCGGGGGCGTCTATGTGGATATTGACATGGAATGTCAAAAGCCAGTAGATGACCTGATCAAGAACTGTGAAGGCTTCGCGGGACGGACGGAACCCGTATGGCAGATTGTGGGGACGCAATACTTGGAAATCGCCATTTTGGGGGCGGTTCCCGGTCACCCCCTGTTCGGACGGGTGGTGAATATGCTGCCCGGATGGTACGAGGAACACAAAGACTACGGAGTGCCCGCCCGGACTGGGCCATACTACTTCCAAAAACAGTACCTTGAGTGGCGAAGTGAGGGGGAGCAGTACGGCGGCAAGCATCGGGACTTCCTGCTATTCAGGCCGTCGCTGTTTTATCCGTACATCGGAGCAATGGGGGCGGGCAAGGGCAGCGATATAGAGTACCCGGAGGCTTACGCGATCCACCGCTGGTGGTCGTCCTGGGTTCCCCAGGACAACAAGGAACCCCATTCGTGAACACAGTTGCCCGTGTCGGCGGCCCCGCGCCCGATTTTGTTGCCCCCGCCGCCTTCCCCGGCGAGGCCGCGAACAGCCCCCTGCAAACCGTCAGCCTTGCGGACTACCGAGGCCGCTGGCTGGTCTTTTTCTGGTATCCGCTCGACTTCACCTTTGTCTGCCCCACCGAGATTACCGCCCTGTCCGACCGGATGGATGAGTTCACCGACCTGGACACGGCCCTTCTCGGCGCATCCACCGACTCCGTCTACTCCCACCGCGCCTGGCTGCGGACGCCGCGCACGGAGAATGGCATCGAAGGCGTCCGGTTCCCGCTGCTTGCAGACAAGACGGGCCGAATCGCCCGCGACTACGGCGTCCTGCTGGAAGACGAAGGGATCGCCCTGCGCGGCCTGTTCATTGTTGACCCCGACGGCATCATTCAGTATTCAGTCACGCACAATCTCAATGTCGGGCGCTCGGTAGACGAAACACTGCGGGTGCTGGAAGCCATTCAGTCCGGCGGGCTGTGCGGGTCGGACTGGAAGCCCATTAGGAGAACACCGGCCAAGCCATGATCCGGTACGACATCAACGAATTTGCCGTCGAAAGTGATTTTGCTCTGCCGCATGACGGATCAAATTGTTCCCCCCGCGCCATCGGCGAGGCGGACCGGATCACTCTGCGGCGCGGCTCCCTGGTACACATCTCCTGCACGATGCGGAAGATACGTCCCCGGCTCATCTACGATGTGGGCGACGGGTTTCTCTTGGAGCCGATGACTGTGCGCGGAATGCTGGCGATGCACATTGACTTCAAGGGCCGGGCGCTGACGGTAGACTGCCCCGACGATCTGCTGGAAGCAGCGGGCGCATGGGCCGTTCACGCTGGGCGCGGCGACGCTGACCCATCTCGGCTCAAATAGACCCCGTCCGACTGGTCAAAATCCCGGTCCGTCGTCAGCAGCCGTGCGCCCGTGACAGAAGCCGTCGCCGCGATCCAGATGTCGTTCTTGCCCATCGTGACCCCATTTCGGCGGCTGTAATCATCAATCTCCGCGTAGGTCTTAACAATGTTGGAAAACGGCAGTGGAATCACCGTGAAGTAATCCAGCAAATCCTCCATTCTCTGCTGCTTTTCCACACCCCAGGCAAACTTGAGGGCAAGGCCTCTAATTTCGCCTTCGGTGACAATGCTGATGATCGGCGCAGCACTCGTGCTTGTCAAAGCATAGCGGGCCTCAACGATTTGCCAAAGACTGTCTTGCCTGACGTTGTGGACCAATAGGTTCGTGTCTAATATCGGCATTTAGCTGAGTTCCTCTAATGCCTTGTTGATTTCTTCATCGGTCTCATCGCCCGGCCACTGTCCCACAATCATATCCCACACGGTCTTGCCCGGCGGCGGCAGGCGGCGCGGCTTGATTTCATCCAGCGACTGCGGGATGCGCCGGTTTTTCAGCCCGGCAATCAGCGCCTGCATTGCCGCCTGGTCAGAAAGTCCTTCCGGCGTTAATCCTTGCCGCTCCGCTTCTTCTTTCAAGGCCGCTTCGAGTTCCGACGTCAGTTCCAGTGTCACAGTCATCAAGTGCCTCCATCCAGCGATTTTAGTTATTGTACCACTTCAATAGCCGCGTCTGCTATCTGTTCATATTCCCTAGCAATAGAACATACGTTTCGGGTACTATTACCGAGTGGATTTGGCTATTCAACTTAGTAACGCAAGAGACACGTTATGAAGACAGAACTCAACATATCGTCAGAGCTGCGACTGCCGCTTGACCTGATCACGGAGACGGCGGCGATCATCGCAAAACGAGGCGTCGGCAAAACCTACACTGCCAGCGTCATCACGGAAGAACTGCTCAAAGCAGGCGGCCATGTCATTGCGATTGACCCCATCGGCGTCTGGTGGGGGTTGCGGGCGTCCGCCGAAGGCGAGCCTACCGGCGGCCTGCAAATCCTGATACTCGGCGGCGGTCACGGTGATCTTTCTCTTGATCCCAGTTCAGGCCGGGCTGTCGCGGACCTAATCGTTGACGAGCGGTTATCCTGCGTTCTTGACTTGTCGCTGATGACCCAAGAGGAAGCGGCTCGCTTCCTTGCGCCTTTTTTGGACCGCCTGTATCAGATCAACCGAGAACCGCTGCATTTAATGGTAGACGAAGCCGACTCTGTTGCGCCGCAGGTTCCTGGGCGCGGCGAGTCTTTAATGCTGGCCGCGATGGACCGGATTGTCCGCCGTGGCCGCGCTCGTGGTCTCGGCGTTACCCTGATTACGCAACGTCCGGCTGTCCTCAGCAAGAATGTTCTAACACAAATTGAGCTTTTGATTACGCTCCGCTTGACCAGTCCTAACGACCGAAAAGCGATTGATGGCTGGATACAGGCGCAGGGAACGGAAGAAGAGCGCCGCGCGGTCATGGCATCGCTGGCAACACTGGAAGTCGGGGAAGCCTGGTTTTGGAGTCCGGCCTGGCTGGGCCTCTTAAAGCGCGTCCATATCCGGCAGCGGCAGACTTTCGACTCGTCGGCGACGCCCAAAATCGGCCAAACTCTCGCTGCGCCCCGCACTCTGGCATCAGTTGACTTGTCCGCACTTAAGGAGCGCTTTTCCACCGCGCTTGTCGCTGCCTCGGAAAATGACCCGGAGCAGTTACGCCGCCGAATAGATGCACTCAACCAGCAACTACGGGAACGGCCTACTGAGCATGTCATTGAGCGCGTTGAAGTTCCTATCTTGCGGCCCGGCGAAGCCGAGCGCTTGGAGCAAGCCGCAGAGAACATGACCGCAATGGGAAAAGATTTGCTTTCCGTCGCCGGCGAAATCCGCTCCGTACTGGCGCAGAACGCTAAGCCGCCACTTCTTCAGCTTCCCGCCTCGTCCCCGAAACTGCTTACGTCAACTCCAGGCAACGAGCCTCCGCTGCCAACTCCAGGCAATCAGCAACCATCCCCCCGACCCCAGGCATGGCCTATTTACAATGGCGTAGTCACAGCACCCCAGCAGCGTATCTTGGATGCGTTAGCCTCTTTCGCCGCGTTAGGTTTGGCCCAAGTCGCTCGCAGCAATGTCGCAGTCTGGGCGGACCAGTCCCCGACCAGTTCCGGCTTTACAAATAATCTTGGGCGTCTACGAACTCAGGGTCTAGTTGATTATCCAATGCCCGGCTTCGTAACACTAACGGAAGATGGGAAAGCGACAGCAGCGCCGTCGGCTCCGATCCATACCCTTCAAGATTTGCATTCCGCTTGGATAGCCCGCCTTCCACGCCCGCAGGGCCGCATTCTATCTGAACTCTTAGCGTGCTATCCCCATTCCTTACCAAAACATGAATTAGCAAACCGTACTGGCCAGTCCCCAACCAGTTCCGGCTTCACGAATAATTTAGGTCATCTAAGAGCATTAGGTTTGATTGGATACTCATCGCCTAGAGATGCCACAGCTACGAAGCTAGCTTTTCCTAAAGGTCTTTAGGCAAAGACGAAATCTTCTTTTTGGCACCAGTTAAAATATAACTAAAAATAAAGTTAAAATATAACTTTTCGCGTTTGTTTTGCCTCTTCTTGTGTTACAATAGCCTTGTTAGAATACTTTGTGAGAGGGAACAACAGGAAACAGTATGGCAACACCCGCAGAAAAACTAGAAGTAAAACCTTCTGAGGTTGCAAAGGCTAAAGCACAGCCTGGCAACCGCAGCCCAAACTATCCGCAAATGAACTTTGCTCAGGCTGTGGAGAAAATTAAAAAAGTGTATCAAGTGGAGTCGACTCACAGCGTTCCAGACCAAAGCATTGCCGAAGCTTTAGGCTACACAACATTAAACGGAACATCTCGGACAACACTCTCAGCATTGAAGAAATATGGCCTACTCGTTCCTAGTGGGGATGGATTCAAAGTGGGTCAGGAAGCTCAGAGGATCATAGAGCTGTCCAATCTTGACACAGAGCGTATCTCTGCGATACGAAAACTTTCTTTGCGCCCGCCGGTCTATAAGCAACTTCAGGAGCGATTTGCTGGAAAAACTCTGCCTGGTGATACGACTCTTCGCCTTTTCCTGATGGACAACGGCTTTGAAAAAGAAGCCGCCAATCAAGTAATTCGCTTCTACAAAGAGACGCTACAATACCTCGAAAAAGAGGCACCTGACCAGGCATTGGATCAAGATACAAAGGAGTCTGCGGCACCTGAGAAGTCGGTTACGGGGAAGGAAGATGCCGGAGGCTCACATGTTCTCCCTCAATCTGCTGAGAAGCCTGCTCCCCTGCCGGTTTCCGAGGGCGTACATCTTCGCTTCCGAATATCCAAAGAGTGCGAAGTCGAGTCAGTCTTTCTTGGTCCAGTGACCGAAGAAGCTATCAGCAAATTCATTCAGCATCTGGAACTGTCCAAAGATGATTATCCTTCTTTTGCGGAGACACAGAAAAATCTCTCCATCAATGCTGGGCCTATTCACACTCCCGAAGTTTCGGACCCGACAAGTCTTTTCGATCAAGATGAAGATTACGACAACGCCGATGAAGATTACAGCGATTTAGAAGATGCCGCAAACGAATAATGCAAGAAAGATTATGTAGAGACGACCCGTCCCGGAAGCACACGCTTCCGGGGCTTTTCTTTTGCGGTATGCAATGAAGGTATACTGCAACCAGCAAATGTTTCAATCCAAACGTGCAGGAGGAAACCCGATGGTGATGACAACGGAAGCGCCCGCGCCGGCGCTGACAAATGAGCTGACGTATGAAGCGTATATGGCGGAGCCGGAAGTCGAAGGGCGGTACGATATTGTCAATGGAGTGAGGATTTTCATGGCAGGAGCAAGCTACCGGCATCAGCGCGTGTCAAACAATCTTAGCCGGGGCTTCTACAAATTCGAACAGGAGAGCGGCCTCGGCACGACAGTTTCTGCACCCTTTGATGTACTGATCCGGCGTACCCCAAGAATGCAGACCCGGCAGCCCGACGTTCTCTTTCTCAGCAGCGTCAGGCTCATCGAGGGGGGCGGCATTCCGGTCAAGGGACCATTTAATGCTGCACCGGAGCTGGTGGTCGAGATTATCTCCGACAGCGAGACGCAGCGGATTTTGGGAGACAAGCTGACGGACTATGTTAGTATCGGCGTCAGCGAGTGCTGGGTGGTGCGGCCTGATGCGGGAACGATAGAAGTGCTGGCGCTGACGCCAGGTGGGACGAACAGCGTTGCGGTTTACGGCGACGGCGAGGAAGTGCAGTCGGCGATCTTTGCGGAGCTGTCGGTTTCTGTCGCGGACATCTTTGCGGCTTGACCTAGTCTTCTTCTTAGGGTACACTCAATAGAACAAATGTTTTGGGAAACGGGCGCATTGCGGCCCGTTTTCTCTTGTGTCAGGCTCGTTAGTACAGGAGCAGAAGTTTATGGCTGATTTCATTCGTATCCAGGGAGCTAGGCAGAACAATCTTAAAGACATCTCGCTGGACATTCCGCGTGATAAATTAGTGGTCATCACCGGGCTGTCAGGGTCGGGCAAGTCGTCGCTGGCCTTTGATACGATCTATGCTGAAGGGCAGCGGCGGTATGTGGAATCGCTGTCGGCGTATGCCCGGCAGTTCTTGGGCCAGATGGACAAGCCGGACGTTGACCACATTGAGGGCCTGTCCCCGGCGGTGTCTATTGACCAGAAGTCTACGTCAAGGAACCCGCGCTCGACGGTCGGCACCGTCACCGAGATTTACGATTATTTGCGCCTGCTGTTCGCCCGCGTCGGCGTCCCGCATGACCCCGTGACCGGCCTGCCGCTGACCAAGCAGACGATTGAGCAGATGGTGGATAGAACTTTGGAGCTGCCGGAAGGGACGCGCATCCAGATTATGGCCCCGATTGTGCGCGGGCGCAAGGGCGAGTACAAAAAAGAGATTGACGAAATCAAGGCCGAAGGCTTTGCGCGTGCCCGCATTGACGGCACGGTCTACGATTTCGCGTCGGACACGATTCCCGAATTAGGCCGCTACAAGATGCACACGATTGAGATTGTCGTGGACCGCGTGGTGGTCAAGCACCCCGCGCCGGACTCCACGGCGTCGTCAACGCTTGCCAAGCGTTTAGCCGACTCGTTTGAAGTGGCGGTGAAGCACGGCAAAGGGTCGGTAATTGTAGACGTTGCAGGCGGCGAGCCGTTGGAGTTCACGGAAAGCTTTGCGGCGACGGACTCGGCGTTTAACTTTGAGGAAATCGAGCCGCGCTTGTTCTCGTTTAACTCGCCTTATGGCGCGTGTCCTGAGTGTCATGGCCTCGGCATCAAAACCGAGTTTGATCCCAACTTGATTATCCCGGACAAAGCGCTCAGCGTCGAAGGCGGCGCGATTGCGCCGTATGTCGCCGCCACTTCAGGCAACACGAACGAGTGGGCTTTAGGCTTATTTCGGGGCGTGGCCGAGCGCTTTAAGTTCGACCCGGAAGCTGCCGTAGACACGCTGACCGAGGAACAGTATAAAGCGCTGATGTACGGCGTTTCGGGCAACGTCACGGTGACGTTCCGCAATAAATGGGGCCGGAACCGGCAGTTCACGTCGGACTATTCCGGCATTGTCGGGATGCTGCAAAAGAAGCTAAGCGAAACCGAGTCCGACAGCATCAAAGAATGGCTCGGCCAGTTCCAGTCGGAAAAGCCCTGCCCGGTCTGCTCCGGCAAGCGTCTGAAGCCCGAAGCACTGTCGGTGCTTTTGGGCGGCCTGAACATCAGCGATTTGTGCGCGTTAAGCATCGCCAAATCCCACGACTGGTTTGAGACGCTGACCCTGACTTCGCGCCAGCAAATGATCGGGCGGCAAATTGTCCGCGAAATCCGCACCCGCTTGGGCTTCCTCTTAAACGTCGGCCTCGGCTATTTAACGCTGGACCGGGGCGCGAGGACGCTTGCGGGCGGCGAAGCGCAGCGCATCAGATTAGCGTCGCAAATCGGCTCCGGTCTGACCGGCGTCTTGTATATCTTAGATGAGCCGTCCATCGGCCTGCATCAGCGGGACAATACCAAGCTGATTGACACGCTGTTTCACCTGCGGGGTCTCGGCAACACGATTATTGTCGTCGAGCATGACGAGGAAACGATGGCCGCCGCCGACTGGATCATTGACATCGGCCCCGGTGCGGGCGAGCATGGCGGGCATGTGATCGCGCAGGGAACGCCGCAGGAAATTATGGCGAACCCGAAAAGCGTCACCGGCGGCTTCCTGTCCGGGCGCGACAAGATCGCCATTCCCGAAGAGCGGCGGCAGCCCGGCGACAAGTTTTTGGAGATTGTCGGCGCGTGCGGGCATAATTTGAAAAACGTCACGGTCAAAATCCCACTCGGCTGCTTTGTCTGCGTCACCGGCGTGTCGGGTTCCGGCAAGTCAACGCTGATTCAGGAAACCCTGTTCCCACGGCTTCAGAGCGCCATCAACAAAGGGCACCATGTCTGGGAGCCGCATGACGCCATTAAGGGCATCGTGAACCTCGACAAAATCGTAGACATTGACCAGTCCCCGATTGGCCGCACCCCGCGCTCGAACCCCGCGACGTACACCGGCGTCTTCGACATGATCCGCGACCTGTTTTCTAAAACCGCCGACGCCCGGATGCGCGGCTACAAGGCCGGACGCTTCTCGTTCAACGTCAAAGGCGGCCGCTGCGAGGCGTGCAAAGGCGACGGCATTATTAAGATTGAGATGCAGTTCCTGCCCGATGTCTACGTCCCCTGCGAAGTCTGCCACGGCAAGCGCTACAACCGCGAGACATTGGAAGTCAAATTCAAGGGCAAATCCATCTCCGACGTGCTGGAAATGACCGTCGGCCAGGCCGTCGCGTTCTTTGAGGCCGTCCCGGCCATCACGCGCAAGCTGAGAACCATCCACGATGTCGGCCTCGACTACATCCGCATGGGCCAGCCTGCCACCCAGCTTTCCGGCGGCGAAGCCCAGCGCGTCAAGCTCGCCACCGAGCTTGCCAAACGCGCCACCGGCCGCACCCTCTATATTCTCGATGAACCCACCACCGGCCTGCACTTCGCCGATATCCAGAAGCTTCTGGGCGTCTTGCAGCGCCTCGCCGACACCGGCAACACGGTCTTAGTGATTGAGCATAACTTAGACGTCATCAAAACCGCCGACTGGGTCATCGACATGGGTCCCGAAGGCGGCGACGGCGGCGGCACCGTCGTCGCCGAAGGCACCCCCGAAGACGTGGCAAAAGTCAAAGCCTCCCACACCGGCCGCTACCTCGGCAAAGTTTTGAGAGGCGAGAGCTTGATTGGCGGAAAATGAAGATAAGCCGCTTTCTTAGTAGGAAGCGGCTTTATCTTGTGCATTGCTCTTCGATAAACTCAATGAGTTCAATGCTCTTCTGCAAGTAATCCTTAATCCTCGCCATAGAGATGTCCGATACTTGCCATGTGCAATCCGATGCCGATTACTCATAATCGAGTCTACCGCATCTTTGCGCCCCTCATCGTCAGCAAAAGCCCTAAGTTCTTCTTCCCATTCTTTCTTGAAGGCACCCGCCGTTTCAATGAACCTTGCGGTTTTCGGATTTTGAATTTTTGAGACGCTTGTTCTCACATATAAGGCAATAGCGGGGCTTGCCGACCCCTGCGCGTATTCCGCATAGAGTTCAGGCAGAGTGTTTTCGAGCAATCCTGCGCTCAACACGCAGATATACTTAGCCCAATGCGACTGCATCTCGACATCGCCTGCGCTGGCCTGATCCGTTCGCGTTATTAAAGCGTTGAGCTGCTGGATTTGTCTGCTGAGTTCTCGGTTTCGCATTCAAACACCAGCGAAGGCGAGAGTAGCTTTTTGCAGTCTTTGTTTTACGTTGCTGTCATCGGACGTGTGCTGAGAGATGAGGTCAATAAATTCATTATCCAGCAGCAGCGCGTCATAAGCTGTTTTAACTGCCGCGGAATGAGTGACTGCTCCTTTCTCAGTTCTGCGTGCTAGGCCTACCATCACAGCGTCGAAAAGCGCCGCGTTCAAAATTTTATCAGGTCGAAAAGCCTTGCCGTTAAGACTTTGATGAGCAAGTTTAATCGTCTGCGAGAAAATCCGTTCCGCTTCCGCCAGAAAAGCCTTATCTGCTTGCTGGTACTTCTTTGCAAATACTGTCAAGAACTCACCCATTGGGTGTTTATATTGATCGGCGTAAAAGTACAGAGCCAAGAAGCGCAAAATGAATTCTTGATCTTTCAGTCTGTTGTTTTCTTGACCAAATATTGAGCGCCAATGTTGATCGCCATTTAAAGCCTTGACAAGATCAATCAGGTCACCATGATATACCGCTGTTCGCATTTCTTGAGAGCCTAGTGAGATGCCCCCGCTGTTAAGACGCTCAAAAATGTGATATAAACTTGTGTCGTCATCCTCTGGAGATATTTGTTTGATTATCGTGGCATGGATGATGGAGTCATTGAGCGTGATGCGGTCTCGCTCCGCGAGAGTGGCGTAAGTGCATCCTTCAAACTGCGATTGTACTTTTTGCAATTTGAAGACTTTTTTGACGTTATCGTCTTGCTTCGGCTTGAAAAAGCCATCATAAAAAATTGAAGCGTTCTAAGCCTTTGCTGCCCATCAATGACAATTAATTTATTTGACTCAGCTTCGCGTGCCATGAAAATCCCAGGAATAGGCAAGCCAAGCAAAAGGGACTCGATAAAGCGAGAAGCAAGGTTCTGATTCCACACGTAATTATGCTGAAATGATGGTATAAAAATATCACCTCGTTGAAGCCTGCGGACTAGTCCCTCGACATCATAATCCGCTCCAAAACTGGTAATATCATATTTTTCAGGCACGACTGTATCGTCAGTGTCAGCGTCATCTATGCTGTTAGCTTCCTCTAGTTTGTCTCTGTCTGAGAGCAAGCCGAATTCCGCCGTGTTTTCGAGTATCGCAGGCATATCTTTGTGGCATATCCAATCTTTTGTTATCAATAAGATACCCCAACTGCGGCAAAGTAAGCAAACGGTACTGTGTCAATTTCTAACTGAGATGTTTGCTGCTGGCAATCCTGCTCAATTTGCCTAAAGCGGCCATAATATATGTATGACCATTTACTCTTTTGCCGTGCTTGCGCTCATAGCAGCTTCTATTGTTTCACCGATGCCCGCTCATGCTGCCGCGCCGCGCTACCAGTTTGCGCCGGGGGAGACGCTGCGGTATTTGATCCAGCGGGACCCGTACTTTGATGACCCGAAAGGGGCGATTGAGACGGTATCCGGCGAGGAGTATCGGCCTCCCATCGTCGAGCGGCTGACGGAAAAGGTGCAGAGCGTGAAGGCGGACGGCATGGCGACGCTGAAGCTGACGCTTGCGCCGGAGCCGGGGTTTGAGGACGAGGACCGTCCGCAGGCGGCGATCTCGCGCACGGTGACAGTCACGGCGGCGGGGCGTATCGTGTCGGTTTCGGGGGCGGCGCTCGGCGGCAGCCCGGAGGAGCGGGACTTGCTGCGCGGGATTGTTTCAGTTCCGCCGATTTTGAGCATGAGAAAAGACGGTTTAGCCGTGGAAACGCGGCAGAGCCGGCCAGTCGTCACTCAAAGCATGTCGCCGGACCATGACGGGACGCTGCTTCAGACAACGTCGGCAGCGCGGTCGGACCATGTCGTGTTTGACTGCCGCCGAGGAGAGCTTATACGGGAAGTCAGCACCGAGACAATCACGCTGTCGCTGGTGATGACCGGACGCGGGCGGCGCGGTTCGGACGATTTCGGCCATGTCGTTCCAAACTCTACGGTCGTTCAAACGCTGAGCGTGGAGCGGCAAGCGAATTAGAAAGCAATTTTGACCAACATTTTACACGCCGTCGGCAGCTACCCGCTGCTGATTGGCCTCTTCTCGCAGTTTGTCGTGCTGTACGGCGCATGGAAAAGCGGCGAGAAACCGGCCATCATTCAGGCAGTTCTGCTCATCGGGGCGCTTGGCCTGACTTCCGCCGCCATCTCGCAGCGCCCGCATTCGCCGCCGCAGCTTATTCCCGATTTGCTCGGCTGCGGCGCGGCCCTGCTGCTGTTTGCTCCGGCGGTGGAAGCGGTGCGGAAGATGACCGTGAAGAAAAAAGAAGACGCAGGGAAATCCCAAGCAGCGCAGGCATGACGACAAGCACCGGGAACCAGACCGGGCCGTACCAGGCAATCGGCACGAGAAAATAAATGTCCGTGCTGGCAAGCGACTTTGGAAAGCCCGTCCAGAGCTTCAGCCAGAGGTAGAACGTCTCGTCCCACACGGCGAACGTGAACAAGTACAGGCCCAAACGCTCGCGGCCTGTGCACCCGGCAGCCATCGCCGGGCCGAGCAACAGCAGAAGCGTCGCGATTTCCCGCCCATACTCGGTATCATAGACCCCCAAATGCCGCATCTCGCCGAGTATCGCCGCGCCGTTCCAGGCCAAATGGCGGCTGGCCCAGATCGCCGGGTAGTCCAGTCCCGGCGGCATGGCCCCTAATCTACGAATATACACGACGACCAGCGCTTCGACATAGCCAAACGCGGCGGCGTACAGCGTCCACCACAGCATTCTTGTCCAATTTGCGTTGTTCTTAGTGTCGTTCATGGATCGATTGTACCGCATGGAACGCCGACATCCGGCCCCAGTTCCACGAGCGCCAGTCGCCGTTGTCCTGCCTCCATAATGGCAGCAGCTTCGCCGCAACCTGTCCCTGCGCCGCCGGCGGCAGGCTTGGCAGCGCGGCGACCAGAGACGGCACGGCATCGGCACTGAGCGTGGCGGCGTAATCGGCATCAAAGACGCGCGTTTTGACCGCGCGGGCGGCGTTGACGCGGACGATCAGCGCGTCGGGGTTGAGGGCGTGCAGACCCAAAATGAGGCCAAACGCGGCGGCGACTGCCCCAAAGGCAAAGTGTTCCCGGCGTCCGCGCAGTACCGTGATCACAAACCAGGCGAACACGACCGCCAGCCAGCCCATGAACGCCATTGTATACAAGCGCAGCTCGGTCAGCCCGCACGCTTCCTGGTACAAGCGCATCCGCAGCATCGCCGACGCCAGAATCACAAACAGCAGCGCGACCTGCACCGCCGCCTGTACCGAAAACAGCCGAAGCGCACGGGGGTCGGCGGGATTTTGGAGCCGGTGCAGGCCGAGCAACAGCGGCAGCACCAGGGCCGCGACCCAGACCAGCTCAAAGAAGCCCGACCGGGCATACTGCGTGTAAGTCAGCCCCGCCGTTGCCGAAACCGTCGCCGCGCCGCCGAAGAAGTAGCGCACCTGCACCAGCACAAAGCTCAGAAACAGCAGATTGAGCAGCCCCAAGATCGTGCCTGTTTCCACCGCTCCCAGCACCGGCAGCCTGGAACGCGGCTCTCCTGCGCGTACAGGCTTCTCCAGCAAAAATAGCGTGCGCCCAAAGCCTGCCGTGAGCCAGGCGAAACCTAGCGTCCAAAAGAAGTGGCCCAGCAAAACGCCGGTATCAAAGTGGAACGCCCGGTTAATCAGCTTTTGATACACCGCGTCCGCCGCCGACAGCAGCGCTCCAAACAGCAGCAGCAGCGGCAGGACCAGAACCAGGCCCCGCCCGACCGCAATGGCTCGCGGCAGCCATCCCCGGCGCGGTACCGTCTCCCAACTGATGTCCCGAAACAGCAGCGGAAACACGCCGAATACGGCTTGCAGCAGACTCCGGGCAACCTCCCCGGCATATTCCAAGAGGCCCGCCAGCCGGATTTGACCTGCCTGCGTTCGCGCCGCCCCGATGCCCAGGCAGCACACCAGGCCGCAAACATCCAGCACCCGCAGCGTCCCCGAATCCCGCCAGGCGAGGCAAGCCGCCAGCACGAGCGCAGGAGCCGCCAGCCACATTCCCTCCCCCGACCAAATCCTCTGCCCCATCGGCTGAAATTCGGAGCGCCGCGCCAGCAGCCAGAAGAGGCCCAGCAGCAGGCCGACCCAGAGCAGGACGTTCACCCCCCACGGCGTCGCCCGCAGCAGACCATCGCCTGCCACTCCAATTCCAAGCGCCGCCGGCAGCAGCCAAAGTCCCATCCGCGTTGTCTGTATCATTGTTCGTTTCCTCCTGATGCCTACTATACCACAAAGTACTTTGTATTTCAAAGTATATATCGCCAATGAGTTGTAGTCATATGGATTTTTGTCGCCTATTCGTTTATAGACTACAAGTGCCTAAAAAGTTGACAATAGCAAATTACTCTTGGTATTATAAGTGCAGAGGAATACGCATGGAAACGCTCCCATTTCTGCCGGAGGCAGACGATGGCCCGACATTGCGTGTCGAGAACCAGACGGTTTTTTTCGGCACTTCTGAGAATATGTCTCGTATTGACGACAACGCCGCCGATTTTGTCGTTACCAGCCCACCTTACTGGAACCTCAAAAATTATGGCGGCATGGAAAATCAGATTGGTCAGGAAGGCTACCGAGAATACTTAAATCGGCTAAACCTGGTTTGGGGAGAATGCTTTCGTATTGCGAAAGACAACGCGGTGCTGGTCGTCAACATCAACTCGCGCCGCCACCAAAAACAGTTTTATCCTATTCCATTTGACATCGCGCAGACCATTGAAGGCTGGAAGCTGTGGGATACGGTCATTTGGTACATACCAAATGCTCTGCCTCAGCCAAATCATTACCGGGAGCGGCTTTTTGACAACAAGTTCGAATATCTCCTTGTCTTTGTCAAAGGCGACCCGGAAAAGCATACGTTTCACAAGCCGCGCGTGCCGCAAAAGTATTTGACCGCCGACCCGCGCAGCCACAAGCGCAACGAAAACGGGCGTTGCCTCGGCAATATCATTCGTATTCCCGCTTATCGCCCGCCGAATGTCAAGGAATCGGGCTATCATGTCGCGGCCTATCCTGAAGAACTGGTTGCGCTTCTTCTTGAAACGTACACGAATCCCGGCGATACCGTTTTAGACCCGTTTTTGGGAAGCGGAACAACCTTGAAAGTAGCCCGGCACATGAAACGCAGCGGGCTTGGGTATGAGCTTAACCCAGACTTCCAAACCCTGATTCGCTGCCGGATTGAAGAAAACTGGGCTGTCCCGGATTGGAAGTCTCTCGATTTATTGCACTCTTCGACAATGGAGACTGGCACGCTGAAACCGCGAAAAGTGCAGTATCACAAAAAACCGCAGGACACTACTTACCGCTTATTTGAAGGCAAAAGCGCGAACGGATACAGTGAACTCGATCCCAGCGAGCCGGAAGCATAAGCCGGAATTATAAAGATGAGCGTCACAGAAAATCTACTTACCGAAGACCAAATCACCGAAGACCAAATCACCGAACACCCAACCACGGAAGCCTCGGAAGTCTATGCAGGCCGAAGCGAGGAAACACGGCGGCAGGTCAAGCAGCGGCGGGTGAACCGGCTCGAAAAGCGCTGGTGGAAGCGCCGGGCCGTCAATCTGTTTATTATTTGGCAGGCATTCGCCCTCTTTGTCTGGCTGATGCCCGGCGACAGCGCCGTCGTGCAGGGGCTTGTCGGCGTGGTCCGGCCTTATCTGGTCGTGACGGCGTTCGCGCAAAGCTGGAGCATGTTCTCGCCCAGCCCCGACCACTTAGATGTCTATTTGGAGGCCAAAATCACCTACGCAAACGGCAAGACGAAGTCGTGGGAGTTCCCGCGCATGACACACTTGGGCTACGTCAAGCGCTATGAAGAAGAGCGCTGGCGCAAGATGACCGAGAATGTGACCCACGGCAGCAATCAAAATCTGTGGCCGATGATGGCCCGCTACGCCGCCCGCGTCAATAACCCTGACCCCAACAATCCGCCGGTGCGCGTCGAGCTGATCCAGCATTCGCGGCTCATCCCGCCGCCCGGCCAGGCCATTCCGCCCTACACCGTCGCCCCGCTTCAAACCAACACTGGACCGTTTATTACCGTCATTCATCCGGGAGATTTGCCGCGATGACTTTCGCCGAGACAATTTTGATGGAGCGCCTGCGGGAAAGAGTACTGGCAGAAAAAGCGCCGGGCCGGCAGACCGCGACGCCCGCGCAGATTGACGCGGCGGAAGCGCGGCTGAAGATGAAGCTGCCGGAACTGCTCAAACAAGTTTACTCCGAGGTCGGCGGCGGCGGCTTTGGCCCCGGCGACGCCGGCCTGCTGCCTCTCGCCAGCACCCTCCTGCCGGGCCGCCTGTACCCATTGTGCGGCTGGGGCAGCGGCATTGTGTCGGCCTTAGACTGCACTGCTCCCAACGCGCCCGTCATCCGCATTGACCCCAATATGCCCAAAGCCGACGTGCCGGAGCGCGTCCCCGAAGCCCTGCATTTTGACCGCGCCGCCGAAGTCAAACAAGCCTGCTGGGTCGAGTCGCCGTCACTGACGCAGTGGCTCACCGACTGGCTCGACGGCCAGTCCTTGTTTTACGCCGCCTACCGAGGCGCGGACGATGAAGATGACATGGACGAAGAGGAAGACGAGGAAGAAGACGGCGAGGATTAGGAACCTCACTCCAATCAAACCTCACCCCGCCTCGTTCCTCGTCAGATACGCAGTAATGCCGTCCTCGGCATACCCTCTCCTTAGGAAAGGAGAGGGTAGGAACAATAAAGACGAAGAGAATACAGGCAGACGAATGCCCATAAGCTTTGCCCTCTTGATTTCTACCCTCTCCTTGCTTAAGGAGAGGGTATGCCGAGGACGGCATTACTGCGTATCTGACGAGGAACGAGGCGGGGTGAGGTTTAATTGGAGTGAGGTTCCTGCTATCGGGTACAATCCTAACTATGGCATCAGTGGACAATCCAAATGATCGGTTTCAGTTTTCCGGCTTCGGCACCAGCCCGGACGTGAAAGACGATGACGGCGTCTTTCTGCTGGTGATCTCCCACGAAGGCAGCCTGACCGCCGCCGCGTATGCGACGGAAGCCGGCGCAATGGACGCCGCGTTGGAATATCTGGAAGGCGAGTGGGACCCCGGCGACGAGCGCGGCTCTGTGGAAGACCGCTACCTTCGCGCCCAGGAGTTTCTCGCGGCCGAAGGCGGAACAATGGAAATCATTCCCAGCCCGATTTACGGAGCGTAGCGTATGGCGATTAACCCAAACCCAATTGATCCTAATGTCGGCATCGGCCATGTGCATCTGAAAGTCGCGGAGCTAGAGCGCTCCCTGCGCTTCTACCGGGACGTGCTTGGCTTCGAGGTGATGCAGAAGTTCGGCGAGCAGGCCGCGTTTCTGTCGGCGGGCGGCTACCACCACCATCTGGGACTGAATACGTGGGAAAGCGCAGGCGGCAAGCCCCCGACGCCGGGAACCACGGGCCTGTACCATGCCGCCATTGTCTACCCCACCCGCGCCGCGCTGGCTGATGCGCTGCGCCGATTGGTCGCCGCCGGCATTCCCTTAGACGGAGCCAGCGACCACGGCGTCAGCCAGGCGCTGTACCTGCATGACCCGGACGAAAACGGCGTCGAGCTGTACTGGGACCGCCCGCGCGAAGAATGGCCCCACGCACCGGACGGCAGCCTGGCAATGCATACGCGGCGGCTGGACTTGAACAGCCTGCTGGCGGAAGCACAGAAAGTAGAGAGTCCCCCAGCCCCCAATAATGGGGGAGCATGATTTAGGAAAGGCTTGCTTTGTTCCTCTCTGGCTCCCCCATTATTGGGGGCTGGGGGGACGCCGAGTTAATCTTTCCCAAATCCCGCCTTTAGGGTTGACAAACAAGCAGGCCACGGGCTATACTCTTGCCGTTCCCGCTTTAGCAAAGGGCAAGTTTTCGATCTATCAGGTTTTCAAGTTTAACGGAAGGAGTCAGCAGATGAAAATGTATCTCACAATCACACCCAACGGATTTGCAATTAACGCCCGTGGTACGTCTCGCCGCACCGGCTCTGCTCTCTCTGCCGTTCCGCACTGCTCGCAGCCTCCTGGGAGGAAGCGCCGCTTCTAACAATTAGAACCGCGTTCCCCTCAAAAGGCTTCGAGCTTCCCGCGCATCTCCAAAATCGGATGATGCGCCCGGCAAGTCCGAAGCCTTTTTTCTGTTGGATTAGTTAGGAAAAGACATGGCGATCCTGGAAACTTATCATTCGGCCCCGCTTGAACGCAATGCGGCCGAGACTTTGATCCGGCTGACCGCAGACTTCGGTCCCGATGGCGGCTTTGGCAGCCGCGATCTGGTCGTGACCCGCGAAGCAGTGCGGGTGCTGGAGCCGGGCGGCGCACTCGCGTTTCAAATGCCGATTGCCGAAATCCAGACCGCCCGCAATGAGCCGCTGGTCGGCGGCGGGCGGCTGGAGATTACAGCGAAAAACGGCGATATTCTTCCGGTCGTCACCTATTCGCAGACTGTCGCCGCCCGGTTCAGCGAGGCCGCGCGGGGCATCGAGCAGCTTGCCAAAGGTGAGCCGTTTCAGATTAGCCTCAAAGAAGAGCGCACGCACTGCCCGAAGTGCAATCGCATTCTGCCCGAAAAGGACGGCATCTGCCCGGCGTGTGTCAACCGCTCCAAGACCATGTGGCGGATCGGCGGGTTCTTAACGCCTTACAAGAAGCAGGCCGTGCTGGTGACATTCCTGTCGCTCATGACGGTGGTGCTGAGTTTGGCCCCGCCGCTCATTCAGAGCAGGCTGATTAGCCAGGTGCTTTTGCCGCCGCACGCCCACCCAAAATTGCTGCTGCCGCTGATGGGCGTCTGGCTGGCCCTGCTGGCGGGCGGCGTCGGCGTGCAAATCTGGATCGGACGCATCATTGCATTTCTCGGCGGCAGCATCGCGGCGGACATCCGCGCCCAGCTTTACCGCTCCATTGAGTTCTTGCAGCTCAACTACTTCGACAAAAAGCAGGTCGGCGCGATTACGAGCCGGGTCACTCAGGACACGGACCGTGTCTGGGGCTTTCTGACCGAAGGCGTCCCGTACTTCCTCAGCAACGGCCTGCTGCTGCTGGGCATTACCGGCTACCTGCTTTCCATTAACTGGAAACTGACCCTGTGCATCCTCGCGCCCATTCCCATCGTGGTCGCCATCGGCGGCTTCTTCTGGAAATCCGTCGCGCAGCTTTTCACGCGGGTCGGGCAGAAATGGGCGAGGTTCCACATTCACCTGAACGAGTCTTTGACCGGCATTCGCGTCGTCAAAGCATTCGCTCAGGAAGACTATGAAAATGCCAAGTTCACCGTGCGGAACTCGGAGCTGCGCGATGCCGGCATTGCGGGCGACACGCGCTGGTTTACGATCTTCGGCGCGATGTCGCTGTTTGTCGGCATGGGCAGCCTCATTAACTGGGCGGTCGGCGGCTACATGGTCTACAAAGGCGAACTCAGCTTCGCCCACTTTTACGTCTTTATCGCCTATCTCGCGCTGATTTACGGGCCGCTGGCCTGGTTCGCCCAGGTCAACAACTGGTTTTCGCGGGCGATGGCCGGCGCGGAGCGCATCTTTGAGGTCATGGACACCGAGAAAGAAAACTATGCCCTGGCCGAAATCCCGCACCACGCGATTGAAGGCGAAGTGGCATTCGACAACGTGCGCTTCGGCTACGACAAGTCTAACCCCGTGATCAAGGGCCTGACATTCACCGCGAAACCCGGCGAGATGATCGGACTGGTCGGCAAAAGCGGCGCGGGCAAGTCCACAACCATCAATCTGCTTTGTAGATTCTACGAACCCGACGCCGGAACGCTCAAGATTGACGGCATTGACTACACGCAGATGAGCCTTCAGGACATGCGCCGCCAGATTGGAATTGTCTTGCAGGAGCCGTTTTTGTTCAACGGAACCGTCGCCGAGAACATTGCCTACGGCAAGCCAAGCGCGTCGTTTGAGGAGATCATGGAAGCCGCGAAAGCCGCAAACGCCCACTCGTTTATTCTGGCAAAGCCCGACGGCTACGACACGATGGTCGGCGAGCGCGGCGCAAAGCTCTCCGGCGGCGAGCGCCAGCGCGTCTCCATCGCCCGCGCCATCCTGCACGATCCACGCATCTTAATCTTGGACGAAGCGACCTCGGCGGTAGACGTGGAAACCGAAAAGCAAATCCAAGAAGCCATCGGACGCCTCATCAAAGGCCGGACGACGTTCGCCATCGCCCACCGCCTGTCCACGCTCCGCAACGCCGACCGCCTGATTGTCTTAGACGGCGGCAAAATCTCGGAGATGGGAACCCATGCCGAGCTGATGGAGAAAAAAGGAGACTTCTTTAAATTAGTCGAGACCCAAAGCCAGGTCACCCAGATTTTGGGGGCAGTGTAGAAAGGATGCCATGTTAACACGTTTCAAAGTAACTGGTTTCAAGAACTTAGTTAACGCAGATTTGCGTTTTGGCCCGTTTACTTGTATCGCTGGTTCTAACGGAGTAGGCAAGTCAAACTTGTTTGATGCAGTTCGCTTCTTGAACGCACTTTCACGGGTTCCTTTGCTTGAGGCGGCCAAAGAAGTACGTGGTGGCAAGACAGCAGACGTGCGCGGCTTGTTTCATCGAGTCGGCGATACCTATGATGATGTTATGTCATTTGAGGTAGAAATGATCGTGCCAAGAACCGGTGAGGACGATCTGGGCCAAGAAGCCGAAGCCAGCATGACGTTCCTGAGATACAAGCTGACGCTCAGTTACCGACCCGCGGATGGGGGACTGGAAATACTGCATGAAGAGCTGGTGCATATCAACAAGGGAGAGGCGAACCGGCATATTTTGTTTCCGCACAACGCTGAATGGCTGAACAGTGCAATAATCGGACGCCGCTCTTCCCCGTTTATCTCGACGCAGAAAGAAGGGACTGGCAGCGAAGTTATCTATCTGCATCAAGACCGCGGCGAGAAGGGGTCAGGAAAACCGGCCCCACGCCGCGCTAACTCGCTTCCACGGACAGTCCTTCAAGCCGCGAATGCCGCCGAAAACCGCACGGCAGTGATCGCACGCCGGGAAATGCAGTCATGGCGATTGCTTCAGCTAGAGCCGTCGGCGTTGCGCGAGCCGGACGATTTTAATGCCCCGAGTCGCCTGAGCGAACATGGATCGCATCTGCCCGCGATGTTGTTCCGGCTCGCACAAAGTGATGAGGCACGCACCTACGCGGCTGTTGCCAATAGGCTCAGTCAGCTCATCACTGACGTTCGCGAGGTAGGAGTTGACCGAGATGAGAAACGAGAACAACTCACGCTTTGGGCAAAGGCAGACGATGGCACTCCGCACGCTGCCCGATCTTTATCTGAGGGAACTCTGAGGTTCCTAGCACTGACTGTTTTAGAACAGGACCCAGACGCTCAGGGAATGATGTGTTTGGAGGAACCGGAAAATGGAATTCATCCCGAACGTATTCCAGCGATGATTCGCCTGCTGAAAGACATTTCCGTCGACACAACCCTTGCTGTGGGCCGGGATAATCCATTGCGGCAAGTTATCATCAACACACATTCACCGGCAGTGGTCGGTCAAGTGAATGATGATGATTTAGTTGCGGCCGAGCTGCTGGAACAAATTAGTGAAGGCCGCCGGTTCAAGGGCGTCGTGTTTCAAACTCTACCTGACACCTGGAGAGCTATCGGAACCGCCGCGCGTGACCTGATGCCCCGCAGCAGGCTTTTGGCATACTTAAACCCGTTTGAAAAGAAGCCTGACGAACTTAATGGAGAGAGAGTCACTGAGGAGATTTCCGATCAAGTCACGACAGGGAGGCCGCGTACCACGAAAAGAAGTTCGCAGCGGGTCGTTGATCGCCCGGATGTGCAGTTGCTTCTGTTCGGAGGAGATCATTTTGAAGGCGGTCACTTATGACGTTGCGCTACACGCTGGTGGGTGATGGACCCTCCGACCGTGCGCTCATGCCGATCCTGCGTTGGATGTTATTGCAGACTGGAACAGCGTCGCCGTTGTCGGCCAGTTGGGCTGATCCACGACGGCTTCAAGCCAGGACAAACAAGCTGGTAGACCGTCTGCCGCGTGCGCTTGATCTCTATCCGTGCGACCTGCTGTTTGTTCATCGCAACGCAGAAAAAGAGGAACCGGAGGCAAGACGTGATGAAGTCGCGGAAGCGCTTGGTCATCTGAATGCGCCGCCTACAATCAGCGTTGTCCCGGTACGAATGACGGAAGCATGGCTCCTGATAGACGAAGCCGCAATTCGTCATGCCGCAGACAATCCTAATGGGGGGATTAAATTAAGTCTGCCGAATATAAAAGAATTGGAAAACTTACCCGACCCGAAAGAAAAATTGAACGAGATGCTGCGGACCGCCTGCGATTTGAGCGGCAGGCGCCTCGCTCAATTTAAGAGAGATGAGTCAGTGCGCCGCATCCGCGTGGCAGATTTCGTGCAGGATTATTCTCCTCTGCTCTACTTGTCCGCCTTTAGACGCTTTCAGCAAGACACTTATTCGCTGCTTGAGCAGAATGGCTGGCTATCGTAAGTTTATGACCTTTTAGAAACCGCAATGGAGCGGAGTAATTTATGTCTCTTGTCGAAGAACAAAAGCGACTAACTGAGCCGCAGGAGCCGCCGCTGCAAGCCGCTTCCGTCTGGCGAAACGCCGACTACCTGCGGCTGTGGTTGGGACAGGTGGCATCGGCCATCGGCAGCCAAGTCTCAGGACTAGCTTTGCCGCTGCTGATACTCGCGCTGACGCATTCGCCCGCCAAAGCCGGGCTGCTGGCGGCGCTGCGCGGACTGCCGTACCTCCTGCTCTGCCTGCCCGCCGGGGCTTTAGTGGACCGCTGGGACCCGCGCCGGGTGATGCTCCTATGTGACACAGGCCGGGCGCTGGCGCTGGCCTCGGTTCCCCTCGCGCTTGCGCTGGGGCATCTAAGTTTGATGCAGCTTTGCGTCGTGACCGTGGTGGAAGGCACCCTGTTTGTGTTCTTCAACCAGGCCGAATCAAACTGCCTGGTGCGCGTTGTCACGAAAGAGCAGATTGGGGCGGCAGTCGCGCAGAACGAAGCCGTGTACGGGATTTCCGGCCTCTTGGGACCGTCTTTGGGCGGCCTGCTGTACGGACTGGGCCGAGGCGTGCCGTTTTTGACCGACGCCGTTTCGTATGCGCTGTCCGTGGTCGCCCTGCTGACGCTGAAGGCAGACGTTCGCCCAGCTGTCCGCGAGATGCAAACCGCGCCCAATCTCCGGCTGGAGATTGGGGAAGGCCTGCGCTGGCTCTATGCCCACAAAGTTATTCGGTTTATCGCCGTGCTAACCAGCGGCCTGATGCTGGCGTGCGCGGGATGGGCCTTGATTTTGATTGTATTGGCCCAGAAGTTCGGCGCGACTCCGTTTACCATCGGCCTGCTGATGGCGACCGGCGGGGCGGGCAGCGTTTTGGGGTCGCTGCTGGCCGTGCCGCTGCAAAAGCGGTTCCGGTTTGGGCCGCTGATGATCGGCGCGGCCTGGGTCTGGGCCGTGACCTGGCTGTTTTATGCGTTCGCGCCCAGTTTGATCGTTCTCGGCATCGTGAACGCTGTCAGCTTCATTGTCGTGCCGATTTATTTAGGAACCCAGTATGCGTATCGCTTAGGGCAAATCCCCGACCATTTGCAGGGCCGGGTCAACAGCGTCTTTCGGCTGATTGCCTTCGGCAGCGGCCCGGCCGGCCTGGCCGCGACAGGCGTGCTGCTGCAAAAGCTTGGCCCATTGATGACGGTTTTGATCACTTTCGCGCCGCAACTTGTGCTTTGCATCGCGGCGACATTTTACCGGCCACTTAGGGCGGAATAGGAACCCCTCCCGCTCGTCCCTCGCTCCCTCCCCTGTTAGGGAAGGACCAGAGAAATATAAGACGAAAGACGTAGGCGCTCCCAGTTTTGGCCTTGCTCTTTATTGCCCTTCCCTAACAGGGGAGGGAGCGAGGTACGAGCGGGAGGGGTTCTTGAAAGGAAACACAGGAAACACACGATGGCAGCGTATACTATTCGCCCGTTTCGAGACGAGGACAGGGAAGCGATTGTGGAGATCGGCAACCGGGACCGGCCCGCGCACCGGCAGAACACCGCTGCCGCGTGGGAGCGGCGCGACACGCTTCGCAAGCCGGAACTGGTAGACATTCGCCTCTGTGCGGCTGACCCGCAGACAGACCGCGTCCTTGCGTTCCTGGCGGCCTCCGATCTCAACACGACTGGCTTCAAGATGGCTGATGTCTGCGACTTTGAGATCACCGTAGACCATGCCCACCGTAACCAGGGCATCGGCACCGCGCTTTACGACCAAGCGTTTGCATTTGCCACGGAGCGCGGCGCGAAGCGCATGGTCACGGGCTTTCACGAATGGACGCCCGACGAACCCGCGATTGCGTTTCTCAAGAAACGCGGGTTTGCCGAGCAGGAGCGCGAAACGCCGTCCTACTTAAACATGGCGGCCTGGGACCCGGCCCCGTTTCTCGGCGCTGTCGCCCAGGCCGAAGCCTACGGCGCACGGTTCTTCTCTTACGCCGAGCTGGAAGACACCGACGAAAACCGGCGGCGCTACTATGATTTAGAAGTGCCGCTGATCTACGACATTCCGAGGCGCGACGAGCAGCCGTTCACGTTTGAGCCGTTTGAGGACTGGGTTAAGTTCGTGGTGGAGCGCCCGGAATGGCGGCCTGAGCTGGTACTGCTGGCGGAGAAGGACGGCGAGTGGATCGGCGAGTGCCATGTCGTGCCAAAGCTCGAATTCCCGACCGTCGGAATGCAGTGGCTGACCGGCGTCCTGAAAGACCACCGAGGCCACGGCATCGCCACCGCCCTCAAAGTCCGCGCCTACGAGCTTGCCCGCGCCGCCGGCATCACCGTGATGACCACCGAGAACCACGCCGACAACGCGCCCATGCTCGCCATCAACACTAAGTTCGGCTTCATCCCCGAACCCAGCATCGTCGTCTACAACAAAGTGCTGCGTGAGTAGCCATGAAACACGAAAAGGCAAAGAAAACGCCGTTGACTGACATCCAGCGGCTTGCTCAAAAGGTGGAGAATTATCACCTTCCTAGCGGTCCGTTTGATTACGCCACGCGAGCGCAGTCCTTGAATGATATGCAGGAGTTCTTTCGGGAGGTCGTGGGCGAGGCAAGTCGGCACTATGCCGACCCAAAAGCCAAAGCTGTCATTGAGGCAGCTCGGCGCTTGTACGAAGCGGCGCGGGAAGCGGCTTACCCGGCAGGATTTTGGGAAAGCTATCAAAGGCTTTGCGCTGGCGACGCCACGGGCTTAGAAGCCGCCGTTACGTTTCTTGAGGCCGACCCGTGGTTTCCAAACTCAGGTTACGTCAAGGTCAAACTAATTCGGCACATCGAGACGCCAATGCTGACCTCCGATTATATCATGCGTCTGCAAAACGTCATTCTGGAAATGGTCGAGCGGCGCAACGGGCAGGAGTTTCGCGCCTACTGCAAGCTGGCGCGTAAAGCTGATGGCCCTGAACTTCGGGACCAGCTCGCGCAGCGCGTAGACCAGGGCAATTTTGATGTCCGGCGGCGGGCGCGGTGGGTTCTGGAAGCACTGGCGCAAAAGGACACGATGGAGACAACAAAAAGGGCGCAGGACAAAGAGTAAGAGGGCGTGTCCGATTCTTCGTCCGCGAAGGCGGACGGTAGGCGTCTTCGCCCCATAGCGTAGGAATTTATTCCCACGCCTCCCGAAATCGAGCATTACCATGAGGCAGCAGTTAAACCGAAAATCCACGCCGCAGGTCGTCGGGGGGCAGGTGCAGAAGAAAAACAACCCGGAGGGAACGGCGAACTACTACACCGCGCCGCCCCCGTCGCTGGTCATTGACCGGCAGCGGCCCGGCAAAGGCTACCGGCACCTGCTGTTGCAGCGCGACATTGAGGCGTTCATCCGTCTGCTGCCGGACTGGGCCGAACTGTCTCGCGGCCTCCACGCCATCGTGCTGGCTCCCGGCGAACGCAGCACAGATGGCTGGCACACGCCCGGCGTTGTCCATATTTGCGCCTGGGAGAACGACCTATGGATTGATTACGCCATGTCGCATTACGAAGACCACAAAGAAGTGTTGGATCGGCTCAGCGTCCGAAGCCATGAAATCAAGAATGGGGTCATGTGCGAGTTTACCGAGGCGCAGGCGCGGGCGTATCAGCTTCTGCATATTCTGCTGCATGAGTTGGGGCATCACCATGACCGGATGACGACCAAGTCCAAAGTTCGGGCCAGCCGGGGTGAACCGTATGCCGAACGCTATGCGCTGGCTTACGAGGCGCAGATTTGGGAACGCTACCAAGAAGCGTTTGGCGGGTGAGCAGTAAAGCGCCGGGAGCAGCGCAGATAGCTGGCTGGCATGTCATAATGCCACTATATCCTCAGGGTATATCATCAGAGGGAGCAGCCATGAAAGCATTGGAATTTGTCGCAGAAGTAGACGATCAGCACCAACTCCACTTGGAACTGCCGCAGACCCCAGCAGGGCTGGTGCGCGTTCTTGTGTTGGTGCCGGAGGCACAAGAAGAAGCTTCTGAAGCCGAAAACGAAGCAGATGCCGTTTGGATGCAGGCAATCGCCCGCGAATGGCGGGAAGAACTGGCCGATTCGCGCGAAGACATTTACACGCTGGAAGATGGATTCCCCATTGATGCAGCGCGGCGAAATCATTCTCGGCTCCTGTCCGTTTGGTGATACGGCAGCGGCAAAACTGCGGCCGTTGCTTCTGCTGACTGGTCCCGTTGGAGCCGGAACAGAGGTGGTCGCGGCGTACATTTCTTCCATCATCCCATCGAGGCTGCTTACAAGCGATATTCTTCTGGATGCGGCCTTGCCTCAGCATCAGTCAACGCGGCTGAAAGTTGTTTCCGTGCTGCGCCTGCACAAGATCGCGACGGTCCATACCAGTGCCGTACAGCGCTCTATCGGGTTTATCAGTCCTGCCTTGCAGCAGGAAGTAGACACAAAGCTGAAGGCGGTTTTGACACTGTGAAGAGAGGAGAAACATCTATGTCCGAAACACCTGACCCGCAAACACTCAAGCTATTCTACGAACCGAAAGACCGGCTGCGGCTGACCATTGACGGCGACAGGTCGTACCACACGGTCAAGCCGGCGTGGGCCGCGCCGCTGTCCCGGCCCGGTCAGTATTTGGCGCTGCTGGACGGCAAAGGCAACGCGATTGTGACGCTGCCTGACCCCGCTGTCTTGACGCCGGACTCGCTGGCGGCGGCGAAAGAAGAGCTGCGTCGCCGTTACCTGACCGCGACGGTGCGGGCGATCACCCATGCCAAGCAGGAGTTTGGGGCGACGTATTGGAGCGTGCAGACCGACCGGGGCGACCGGGACTTTGTCACCCAGAACTTGCAGGAGAACGCCATCTGGCTTTCTCCGACCCATCTGCTGCTGCTGGACGTAGACGGCAACCGCTTCGAGATCACGGACACCGAAGCGCTTGACCCGGCATCACGGAATTATGTGGCGACGATTTTGTAAGGAACCCCTCCCGCTCGTTCCTTCTTGACCGCGCCCCGTCCCTTCGGGTACACTTGAGCCACTTCAACGAGGAACTAGAATTACCATGAGCCATCGTATTTATAACTTCAGCGCCGGGCCGGCCATCCTGCCGGAAACTGTTTTAGAAGAAGCCGCCCAGGCCGTGCGCGAGATTGACGGGACGGGGATGTCCCTGCTGGAAGTCAGCCACCGGGGCAAGACCTATGAAGCCATTCATGCCGATGCCGAGTCGCGCCTGCTACGGGTTCTGGGGCTAGACACAACCGAATACGCTACGCTGTTTTTGCAAGGCGGCGCGAGCCAGCAATTCGCAATGGTGGCGCAGAACTTCCTGAAACCCGGCTTGACCGCCGATTACATCGTCAGCGGCGACTGGGGGGCAAAGGCGCTCAAAGAAGCCAAGTTCTATGGCGATGCCCGCGAAGCGGCAACGTCCAAAGGCGAAGGCTACTCGGAACTCCCGAAGAGCTTTACCCGGACGCCCGGCGCACGCTACATTCATATCACGACCAACAATACAATTGAAGGCACGGAGTATTTCGACCTGCCGGACACCGGCGACACGCCGCTGGTCGCCGATACGTCGTCGGACTTTTTAGCCCTGCGCCGGGACTATGGAAAGTTCTCGTTTCTCTATGGCGGCGCACAAAAGAACGTCGGCCCGGCAGGCGTCGTGCTGGCCGTCGCCAAGAAGTCGTTCTTAGCCGACGCCAACAAAGACATCCCCAAGATTTACTCGTACTCCACATTTTTAGAGAACCGCTCGCTGTTCAACACGCCGCCGACATTTGCGATTTACGTGGTCGGCTTAGTTCTGAAATGGATCGAAGCCGAAGGGGGCCTAGAGGCGATTGAAGCCCGCAACAAGCGCAAAGCCGCCGTTCTGTATGACACGCTCGACGAACTGACGCCGTTCTACCAGCCCACGGTGACGAACAAAGCAGATCGATCCCTGATGAACGTCACCTGGCGTCTGCGCGACGAAGCCTTAGAAAAAGAGCTGCTGCTGGAAGCCGACAAATCCGGCATGGACGGCCTCAAAGGCCACCGCAGCGTCGGCGGCTTCCGCGCCTCCATCTACAATGCCTTCCCCGAAAAAGGCGTTGATGCCCTTGCCGCCCTGCTCCGCGATTTCGCCCAGCGCAAAGGATAAAATATATGACAGTCACATTGACGCCGGACATTGAAACGCGCCTGCGAACTTTTGCTGAAGAACAAGGACTGGTCCCGGAACAGGTACACGCTGCCTTGTTGAGCCGCGCTTTGGAAGAAGCTGAAGCCGAGCTTCAAGACACGCTGGCGGGTTTGGACCAAAGCGTTGAGGACTATAATGCCGGACGATGGATTAGTGCCGAAGAGATGCACGAAAAATTAAAGGCGCGGATTGCCGAAATGCGGGCCGAAAAAGGCCAGCAAGCACACAGTATTTCTGAAGTGCAGATGGCGGCACATCTGTGAACCCTGAGCAGATACCCGTGTACGCCGTTCGCCTCTCGGCAGCCGCTGCGGCACAAACAGCGGCAGCTCTTGAATGGATGAAAAAGACAGCAGGAGAGGATACGGCAGAAGAATGGGAAGAAGGACTACATACCGCGTGGGCCTCGCTCGCAACACTGCCTGCACGCTGTCCGGTCGCGGAAGAAAATCGGTTTTACCAAAAGAAGCACCCTGGGCCTCCCCTCCTCGTTGCCTTGTACCGGCACGGGCGAAGTACTTGGCGGCTTCTGATCACCATTCAGGAAGCTAATTTTAACGATCCGGCCACTGTCGTCATTCGGCAGTTCCGGCACGGCGCACAAAAGCCGCTGACGAAATGGCCGGATGAAGGATAAAGAAGGATAATTTTCGTGACCAATTCTCGTTTCTACTCAGCCGCTTCTTTGCCATTGATGCTCTGCCTCGGCGCTGCCAGTGTGCGGGCGCAGGCCCCGCCCGCCGTGCTGCCGGTTCCAGGTCAGGTGCAGACGGGCCAGATCAACAGCACCAAGATCAAAATCACCAAGCTCGCGGATTTGCCGCCGCACACTTACGCGGTTTCCGGCCACGCAGCAGACTTTGTCAAGAACGACGCCGCCGTGGCGGCGCTGGCCCGGCAGGTAGAGGCGGATGTTCAGCATGACCTGGCGACTTACGACATTCAGGACCCGACCACCCTACGCGGCCTCTACGGGACACTGGCGACGACCGCCATGCTGCGCCGGGATTATCCCACGGCACTCGCGGATGTTCAGCAGGTGCGGAATAACACCGACAAGCCGCAGGAAAAACTCGTCAGCGGGCTAACCCTGCAGGCGCTGATCACGGCCCTGCAATCCCCAAACGGCGACTTTTCCAAGACGCTTGAGTCCAATTTGCAGACTGCGCTGACCGCGCTGCCCTATGACCAGGTGCAGGACAGCCTGAAGTCCAGCAAGGGGACTTATGAGATTATCACCGAGCCTCTCTTGCTCGGCGACCTGTCGGCGAGCATTGATCCGGTGATGCAGACCGGCACCATCAGCCAGGGCGTCGCGGGCAGCCTGCTCAGTGCGGCGTTTGCCGAGCGGTATATCCTGCCGAACCGCGCGGCCCTGCTTGCGGCGTATACGAACGTGATTGGACAGCATAAAACGGCGGTGAAGCCGGACATCTGGCCGGACCGGGACATTGCGCTTTCGCCGTCTTTCAGTCCGCTTTCCCCGAAGCTGCATCCGGTTCTTGTCGGCATCTGGGACAGCGGCGTAGATTTAAGCCTGTATCCCTCGCATTCCTGGACCGATACCAACGGGACGCACGGCATCGCATTCACGCTGCACTCGGACCCGTCGCCCTCCCTGCTGTATCCCCTGCCGGCGGAGGACCAGCAATACCGGAACTATTTAAAGGGCTTTGAGGACTTGCAGGCAAACATTGACAGCCCCGATGCCGCCGCAGTCCGGGCGAAACTGGCGACGCTGTCCCAAGACCAAGTCAAGCCGTTTATTGAAGGACTAGGGCAATACGGCAACTACGCGCACGGCACTCATGTCACGGGCATCGCCCTGCGCGGCAACCCGGCGGCGCATGTCGTCATCAGCCGCATCACGTTTGACTACCATCTTGTTCCCGAAAAGCCAACCGTGGCCCAGGCCAAGAAAGACGCCGACGCGACCGTCACGTCCGTCAATTACTTTAAATCGCGCGGCGTCCGGGTCGTCAACATGAGCTGGGGCGGCGACCTCGCGTCCATTGACACGGCGCTGGAGCAGAACCAATTCACGGGAACGCCGACCGAGCGCCGGGCGCTGGCGAAAAAGATTTATAATATCGGCTACTCAGAGCTGTATTCTGCCATGCAAGCTGACCCGACCACGCTGTATGTCATCGCCGCCGGCAACAGCGACAACGATGTCGAGTTCAGCGACGTGTTCCCCTCGTCGTTCAAGCTGCCAAACGTGCTTGTCGTCGGGGCCGTCGACCAAGCCGGCGACCAGACTTCGTTTACATCGTTCGGCAACGTCGATGTTTACAGCGACGGCTTCGAGGTAGACAGCTACATCCCCGGCGGCGACCATGCCCGCCTCAGCGGAACCAGCATGGCCGCCCCGCAGGTGACAAACCTCGCCGCCAAGCTGTTCGCCGTGAAGCCCACACTCACCGTCGCCCAGGCCAAAACCATTATCATCAGCACGGCAGACCCGCGTGAGGTTGGCGGGAAGACCGTGCGCCTGATCAACCCAAAGAAGGCCGTGCTGGCGGCGGAGAGAAGAGGCTAACGCATGTCCACAATCACGATAAACTTACCGGAGACGATCCGCGAAAGCCTGGAAGCGCAATGGCAGGAATTGCCCCGCTTTATTTTAGAGCATCTTGCGGTGGAAGGCTACCGACAGGGGCTGCTCTCGCAGAGACAGGTCGGTCAGATGCTGGGAGTTGACTACTGGACGGCGGAAGAATTCTTGCAGGCACACAAGGTTTATCCCAACTATGGATTGGAAGAATTCGAGCAGGATTTAGCCACTTTAGAGCGCTTAAGACAAAAGCAGCCATGATTGTTGTCTCCGACACCGGGCCGCTCAACTACCTGCTCCGGCTGGAAGCCATTGAAGTTTTGCCGCATTTCTACAGCTCTGTCATGCTTACCCCGGATAAATGTTCCCCGGATTTGCAATCCGGGGACTGAGGCGTCAGAAAAACAGACCATGCCCGATGATAATTGGTATCTTGTTGATAACGGAGCTACTCTCGGCCAAAGAGGTTCCGAAAACGGCGTGATTATTCGTGATGAAGAGCATTCTCGTGGGGCGCGGATTACGCTGGAACAGGGCAGTAATATCGCCCTTTTTTCGATTACCTGCGGTATTTACGGCGTCATGTTTCATACCCGCTTCTTTGCCAATGAGGCCGAAGGCCGGGCGGCTTACAACCTGATGAAGCCGGAGATTGCCTTAATCGCAGAAGGCGACGCTTCAACGGCTCCTGTAATGGCGTCTGCTTTTGTGGCACAATTTCCATAAAAAATTATTTACGAAACAAGGGAGTTTATTTATGCCGAAGGTATTAGTCAGCGATCCGATTGCCGAAGAAGGCATCGAAATCTTAAAGCAAGCCGCAGACGTAGATGTCAAAATCGGGCTGTCCAAAGACGAACTCGCCGCCATTATTGGGGACTATGACGCGCTTGCCGTGCGCTCGGAAACGAAAGTCACCGGCGACATTATCGCAAAAGCCGGGAAGCTGAAAATTATCGGACGCGCCGGGGTCGGCGTGGACAACATTGATGTCGAAGCCGCGACTAATCGCGGCATCTTGGTCGTCAACAGCCCGGAAGGCAACACGCTGGCGGCGGCCGAGCTGACGGTCGCCATGCTGCTGGCGCTGGCCCGGAATATCCCGCAGGCGGACGCGACGATGCGGGCGGGACGCTGGGACCGCAAAAAGTTCATGGGATCGGAAATCTACGGCAAAACGCTCGGTGTGATTGGTTTAGGAAAAATCGGGCGCGAAGTGGTCAGCCGCTTGCAGTCGTTCGGCATGAGCGTTCTGGGTTATGACCCCTACTTAAAGCCCGAACAGGCCGATGCGCTGGGCATTAAACTGGTAGACCTGGACACGCTCTACAAAGAGTCCGATTATATTTCGGTGCATACGCCCAAGACCAAAGAAACGACCGGCATGATCAACGCTGAAAAGCTGGCGCTGATGAAGCCCACCGTGCGCCTCATCAACTGCGCTCGCGGCGGCATTATTGACGAAGCGGCATTAGCCGAAGCCGCGAAGGCCGGAAAGATCGGCGGCGCGGCGATTGACGTGTTCACGACCGAGCCGGCTCCCGCCGATAATCCCCTGCTTGGCATTGCCAGCATCATCACGACGCCCCACTTGGGCGCAAGCACCGAGGAAGCGCAGGTCAACGTGGCGATTGACATCGCCGAGCAGATTGTCGAAGTGCTGGCCGGCCACCCCGCCCGCGCCGCCGTCAACATGCCGTCGGTCTCCGCCGACATGCTGGGCCGCTTGCAGCCTTATTTAACGCTGGCGGAAAAGATCGGCAGCCTGCACGCGCAATTAACTTCCAGCCCCATCAGCGAAGTGGAAGTGGTCTACGCCGGCGACTTCGAGAGCCTCCCGACCGTGCATCTGACCCGCGCCGTCCTCAAGGGCCTGCTGGAACCCGTCGTCGCCGAGAGCGTCAACTACGTCAACGCCCCCGCCATCGCCGCAAGTCGCGGCATCAAGATCACCGAAAGCCGGACACCCGCGTCCGGCGAAAGCACCGGCGAGGTGCTGACCGTGAGGAAGCGCGGCGGCCCCGGCGGGACGGAGCGCGAGATCAGCGGCGTAGTTTTAGGAAAAGACAACCTGCGGATACTCACCATTGACGGCTACCGGGTAGATGTTCGTCCCTCCGGCCCGATGCTGGTCACCCAGCACACCGACCGCCCCGGCATCATCGGCAAAGTCGGCACGCTGCTCGGCGACAACGGCATCAACATCGCCGGAATGCACGTCGGACGCGAAAGCGAAGGAACCCGCGCGGTCATGGTGCTGAAGCTGGACACACCGACTTCGGAACCCATCTTAAACCAAATCCGGCAGATTGACGGCATGGAAACCGCCCGGTTGGTGCAGCTTTAACCCACATTCAGGAGAAAATCGCACTTTGAAAATCATCAAACACTTAGCCCTCACAAGCATTGTCGCCGCGCTTGGCTGCACTGCCGCCTACGCCGCGCCCGGCCCGGCCCTGCCGATCCTCGGCAGCCCGAACGCAGTCACGGCGGGCGTGTTCATTCCGTCCAGCGGCGCGGCCAAAGGGGCGGGCGGTAACACCCAATTTGACGTCGAGTTCCATTACGGCCTGCCGATCCCGAACCCGACACCCCTGCGCGTCGTGCTGGGCGTCGGCGTAGAGACCGGCTCCAAGTCCGGCAGTCATTCCACCGTCGTTCCGCTGACCGCCGGACTGCAAGTCGGGGTCGGCGGCGGGGTGTACGCGGGCGCGGGCCTCGGCTACTACTTCCTGAACCAGCACCGGAACACGGGCTTTGACCAGTTGGGAACCACCAGCAAAGTCGGCGGCTACGGCGAGCTCGGCTACGCCCTGCCCGGCGGCCTCATCACCGTCAGCGCCAAATACCAGGCCGTCCAGCGTGCCGATGGCTTCGTCCTCACGGCGGGCCTGCATTTCTAACAGATTGCTCCCAAGAAGCCCGGCCCAATGAGGCCGGGCTTTTCTATTTCCGCATTCGCTGCATTCTCCTGAGTATCTTTTTCATGCTCACTCTCTTTGAACATCAGACTGCCCTGTTCGGATGGGACCTCCGCCGGCTGGCCGCGCTGGAAAAGCTGAACCGGGCGTTGGGTGACGAAATCCTGCGGCCTGTTCTCGGCAGGAATGGCGCACCGGCGGTGCAGGCGACGCAGTATGTCGGCGTTATTCGCCTGGGTCGTGAGACAATTCAAGTCCTGCCGAAAATCTACAAGCACAGCGAAGAGGCAGCCTCGGAAGCGGCTCGAAACCTGCTGCATCTGCTGGCAGTTGCCACTGACGTTCCCATTAAAGAACATGCTTTGACCCCGCTGCTGCGCCGGGAAGCCGACTGGTTCGAGATTTTAACCCGCTTGTTTGCGTCGTACCTATCCGATGCCTGGCAGCGTAATCGTGTGCGCGGCTACGTCCCCTGCGAGGACGACATTTCCCCATTCCTGCGCGGCTCCTGGCGGCTGGCGGCTCAGAGACAACGCCCAGAGCAGCGGCATTTGTTCTGCGTCACCTACGACGAGTTCACGCCCGACAATCCGCTGAACCGCGTTTTGCGCTTCGTCGTGGAGCGGCTCTGGACACTGACGCGAGACTCGGACAACCGCCGCATTCTGGCCCTGCTGCGTTCTCAAATGGACGACATCGCTTTATTGCCGAACATCACCGCCGCCGATGCTTCCCCCAGCCTGCTGTCCCGCCTGCACCCGGAGTATGTTCCCCTGCTGACGCTGGCCCACCTCTTTTTGGACGGCGGCTCGTTGCAATTATTGGGCGGCGACCGGGAAACCTTCGCCTTTGTTTTTGACATGAACCGCCTCTTTGAATCCTTCGTCTTCGGCTTCCTGCGCCGCCACCGCTCCTCCATTCTGCCTCCTTCCCTTGCCGACTGCGCCCTGCTGCCACAGTCACACGGAACGGCGCGGCATCTCGCCCGCTGCGAAGGCCGCGCCGTCTTCCGTTTGGAACCCGACCTTGCCTTCCACTTGCCCGATGGCACGTTCCCGCTGCTGCTGGACACCAAATACAAGTCCTTGTCCCCCACCGAGAGCCGCACCGCCGGCATTTCGCCCGCCGACATGTACCAGATGCACGCTTACGCCCGCCACTACGCCTGCCCTCGCGTCCTGCTCCTGTACCCGCAGACCGCCGGCATGGCCTCCCCGCTCCGCCTCCGCTTTGACCTGGAAGACGGCGGCACGGTAGAAGCCGCCACCCTAGATTTGCGCGTCGAGCTAGGCAAACCCGAAGGCGTCCGGCAGTTGGTTGATGAGATAAGGAAGATTTTAGAGATATAATAAAGTATGCCAGTTCCTTATCCCAGCAAAGATGAAATCGAAATCCCCCTGCTTAGAGCTATATTAGGGCGGGGAGGACAAGCAAAGCCAGAACAACTATACGGCGACTTAGAAATCTTTTTTAAGTTGCTGTTAGAACAAAGGGTTGCGAAATCCAAAACCGCTCCAAGCCAAAGACAAAGCAAATGGAAGAACGATGTGCAAGATGTAAGAGACAGGCTTGTCAAGAAAGGCGAACTTTTCCCGACAGAAGTATCTGGTTTTGGTGTTTGGCAAATCACCCATTTAGGCGAGGCGAGAGTAACAAGTTTATCCGGAACTCAAGAAGAAACAGAAGATGAGGAACAGGAAGAAGAAACCGTCATGCTAACATACAGGCCGAACTTTTGGAAAATCGCTCCTGGTGAGGATGGCTTTTTGTGGGACGATTGCGTCGAGAAGCATTGTATACTTATTGGATGGCCTGCGCTTGGAAATTACTTGTCATATTCTGATAGGGCTGCACTTGAAGCGGCACTTGTACAGGCAGGAGATACAGCAAGCAAGTCAAGGATCATTTGGCCTTTTGCTCACGAAATGCAGCCAAGCCATATTGTTGTTGCAAACAAAGGAAATGATCAAGTTCTTGGAATAGGCGTTATCACAAGCGACTATTTGCCACCAGGAGTGCAAAACAATCCGAGTTCTGATCCGGCTTATCCAAATGCCCGGCTAGTGGATTGGCGCATAAAACTACCAGTCAATCTGCCACGAGCTTTCTTCGGTCAAGTACCATCCACAGTCTTCAGGATTAACGACCAGAAATGGCCTGTTATTAAACAGTCGTATCTGGACCAATATCCTGACGACGTTGAGATACGCGAGGCGTTCATGTCTCTGGAACAAGCCGAGAACATAAGTACAACACAGGTTCCTGAAGAGCTTGTCTTATCACCTACTGTTGTTCCCGAAGCCGTCAAGCCACTTCTCAAAATGGCGGAGCGGACGCGGAACATTCTGCTGTATGGGCCGCCGGGGACAGGCAAGACGTGGCTGGTGACGCAGTTCGCGAAGGCATTCACAGATGCGAACAAGGTGGAAATGGTGACATTTCATCAATCGTTTGCTTATGAGGAGTTCGTGGAGGGCATCAAACCAGTCATCGTTGAAGGGCAAGTTGCTTACGATGTTGTGGACGGCGTGTTCAAGCGCGTCTGCAAATCGGCGATTGCAGACCCGGACGGGAAATACCTGCTGATTATTGATGAGATTAACCGGGCCAATATCGCAAAGGTGCTGGGGGAGTTGATTACGCTCATTGAGGACGACAAGCGGCTGGGAGAAGATAACGCACTTCAAGTCAGGCTGCCGTATTCGGGGGAACTATTCGGGGTTCCGAAAAATCTAACAATTCTTGGCACGATGAACACGGCGGACCGCTCCATTGCACTGCTGGATTTGGCCCTGCGCCGACGCTTTACGTTCGTCGAGATGCCGCCGGACCCGTCGCTGCTATCTTCCGATGTCGCCGGAGTCAATCTGCAAACCTTGCTGACACGGCTGAACCGGCGGATCGCAGTGCTGCTAGACCCGGACCACCGGATTGGACACAGCTACTTGATGAACGTCGAAACCGAAAATGATTTGCAGTTTGCCTGGTATCACCGGATCACGCCGCTTTTGCAGGAGTATTTCTACCACGACGGGGAGCGGATGCAGGCGGTCATTGGCAAGGATTTTGTGCGAGAAATGGTTTTAGACCCAGAAACAAAAGCCGCACTAGGAAGCGCGTATGAAGAGATCGCTCGGTATGAGGTTGTTCAATTACAGGGGGAAGCCTTCCGGGCAGCTCTACAAAAGCTCGCCGAATAAACCAAAAGCCGCCTGTCCCATAATAGGACAGGCGGCTTTTGGCTATCTTAAACTGACTAATTGGCGACTTCGGACTCTTGGGCGATGTTGACGCTCTCGCCGTCCAGCCAGAAATGGGAGAACGGGCTGCAGTCCAGAGTCGTAGGGGCGAGGTCGACATGCTCCTGGAGGCCGAGCAGGGCGCGGAACTCTAAAGCGCTGTCGCCGTCGGAGAAGCAGGCCAGGTAGTCGGTGCCTTCCTGCAGCAGGCAGATGAACTCGCCGGAGTCCAGGTGCTGAAGCGCGTAAACGCGCTGCGTGATGTCTATGTTCGGTGTCGTTGTCATTGGATTGGGTTTCATTTTTAATGGCCTTCTAGCCCTTGCTGAACGCACACAGAAGGGTTGTTTTGTCGTATTTACTGGGACGCCTTGCAGCGTATGATTGTTTCAGTCGTACTTCTCTTACGCATTTGTTTTACCCTGCCGTTCCTGCCGTCAATCGTTTGACCTGAAATCCCAATAAACGGCAGGTTAATAAGCACAGCAGGTTAATAAGCGCGGTTTGACAACCCGGCAGGCGATATGCTACACTGCCGCGTGAACCTAAACTCTTCGCTGAGCCTTCCTGACCGGCAGGTCTATGTCTTTGATCTGGACGGCGTTCTGTATCTCGGCGACACCGCCATTCCCTATGCTGCCGACGCCGTGAGCCGCCTTCTCGAAAACGGCAAGCGGGTCTACTTTCTGACCAATAATTCCGGGAAAACACGCGCCGATTACAGGCAAAAGCTGGCGGATGTCAACGGTCTCGATATTCCCGAATCCACGATTTTCACATCCGCCTACGCGACTGCCCTATACTTAAAACACCGGGCGGCCGCCGGACGTTCCGTGTTCGTCATCGGCGAGCCAGGGTTAGCCGCCGAGCTTGCAGCCTCCGGCGGACTGATTCCCATTACCGAGCCGGACAGCGTAGACGTACACGACATTGATTACGTCGTGGTCGGCATTGACCGGAAGTTCACCTACGACAAGCTGCGCTTCGCCCATGCCGCCATCATGCGCGGCCATGCCCAGTTCATCGCCACCAACCGCGACTCGACGTTCCCGATGGAGACCGGCGAAATCCCCGGCGGCGGCTCGCTTGTCGCCGCCCTTGCCACCGCGACAGGCCGCGAACCCGTCACCATCGGCAAGCCCGAAACCCATGCCTACGAAGCCATTCTCGCAGACGCTCAAACAACAGCCGCCGACAGCGTCATGGTCGGCGACCGCTTAGACACAGACATCGCCGTCGGCAGACGCTCCGGCGCGTACACCGTGCTGGTGCTGACCGGCGTCACCCCCCCCGACCGCGCAAGTGCCGCGCCTCCCGAATGGCGTCCTGACCGGATTATCGGAGACCTGCGCGAATTAGATTAGGTTTTTTTACCAGAGTACCAAACAAAAAGACCTCACCCCGGAACTCCGTTCCGACCCTCTCCTTAACAAGGAGAGGGTGGTCACTTGTGACCGGGTGAGGTTCTTTTTGATGGGCGGCTGAGCGCTTGACTTCTCGCGGTTTTCGGCTATAATCAACGTATAGCAAGGACGAAAAAGTGCAGCAGGGAGGAGACGCGGCGAGATGGCGGAAAAGCTGACCCGGTGGTTCATATTTGGAGTGGTCGTTTCTCTGCTGCCGTTCGCTCTGGCGTTCTTGAACCTTTGGGCTTCCAAGAAGCCCGCAAAAATTGAAGATTTGTTTTCGCGCGGCGAGCTGCTGCTTGTCTCTACCGCGATTGGCGCGGCCGCCATTGGAGAGCTGCTGGGCATCAAAGACACGCACGCGCTTTACAAGATTATTATCGGCGGGTGTTCTTTCATTGCAGTTCTCACGCAGATGGCCTGGTATGCATATGCCAGTGATGCAAGCCGGGGACTGGACGGGCGCAATGTCGCCAGGCTCTCCGTGGTCTTCTTTGCCGTGACGCTTGTTTGCAGTTCGGCCTGCCTTTTTCTGGCAGGTGTCTAAGATTGGGATTTTGCAGTTAGGAGAAATGAAGATGAAGCCGGAACAAAATCTGCATGAGGGAAGAGTCCCTTTGTTTGAGAACATCACCCTCGGGCTTGCCATTGCTTCGGCTGTGGTCGCGCTGGTGACGGCGCTGATTGCCCGAGGCTGACGCTTCACACATTCCCCGCAACGAAATGTGAAAAGCCCCTGCTTCTTGATTAGAAGCAGGGGCTTTGACTTTGAGACGGCTTCTATCCCAAATACTCCGGGTGCATGACCGTGCTGTCAAAGTGCGGCGTGGTCTTGAACAGCTCCGTCGAGCCGTTGGCCGCCGCGACCTGGGTTCGGCTGAGAAGCGACGAAATCTGGCTGGCCGTCAACGGCTGGAAGGTGCGGGCGGCGGTGAGCGCCTGCTCCAAAATCTCCATGCGGTCAATGCCGCAGACGACGACCGAGACCGGCATGGTCATGGAGTAGTGAATCATCTCAATCGGCGTGGAAAGCTTGTCGGCCAGCACTTTATCCAAAATGAAGTGATCCCCAAATGTCTTCATGCCGAGAATACCCATCTTGCGCTGCACCAGAAGCGGGACAACAGTCTGCGTGAAGCTTCGGAAGTGGGCGTCCATCACATTAATCGGCATCTGCACCGTGTCAAACCGGAAGCCGTGCGTGTCGGCCACGTCCAGCATCCGCCGATGCACCAGCGGGTCTTTGTGGCCGGTAAAGCCGATAAAGCGGACTTTGCCGACCTGCTTTGCGGCAATCGCGGCCTGCAATGCGCCGTCTTGGGCAAAAATGCGGTCAGGGTCTTCCATGCGTAAAATCTCGTGGAACTGGACTAAATCTAAATGGTCGGTCTGAAGCCGGGTCAGGGATTGATTTAATTGGCTGTCGAATGACGAGCGGTTGCGCCCGTCAATTTTGGTCATCAAAAACACTTTTTGCCGGTAGCCGTCCTGCGCCAGCGCCTTGCCCATGCGGACTTCGCTGTTGCCGTTGTTGTAGTCCCAGCTATTGTCCATGAAGTTGATGCCGCGATCAACGCCGCTATGGATGAGCTTGATGCCTTCGGCATCGGTGTCCGGCTTGCCGATATGGAAGCCGCCCATGCCCACGAGAGACACTTCTTCGCCGGTAGACCCAAGCTGCCGGTAAGGCATGTCGCCCCGGCGGGTAGTAGGCGGGGTCGCCAGCGTACCGGGAGTAGTCGGCGTGGACGGGACAACATCTACCGGCTTGTCGCCCTGCGCGGCTGCCGCTGTCCCAGCAGCAACCAGACCCGCGGCGGCGAGTGCCGCGCCGCCCTTCAAGAATTCGCGTCGTGTATTTTCCATGCTGAGGTTATACCAAAGCGCTTCCCATCCCAAACGGGTTTAATAAGGAATAAGACAACAAGAAACGTATGCTAAGGTGCAGACAACAGGCCGGGCTACAGTTTCAGCATGCAGACTTGCGGACCACGACAGCAAAAAAGCGGGCGGTAAACGCCCGCTTTGAAGAGCCGGTTTAACTCGTTTTGTTAAGTGTTGAGCTTTGCCCGGCATCCGGCGTGATAATCCGCCAGGGCGTCCGACGCCAGCAAGCTAAGAACATCCTCCGACTGCTCGAACTGCCGGTCCCAGAGCCGGTCGTCCTGAGCATCGAGCGCTTCAAGTATGGGCCGCGCCGCTTCGTCTTGCTCCGTCGCGGAAAGGCCGGCTGTGCGTTTCACTGCTTTTTCGAGTAACGCAGTCATTTCGAGTTTCCCCTCACAGAAAAAAGGCAGGAAGAGCCGGATGGCAGAGCAGACTGCCGCCCATTCATGCTTGTCACGAGAAGTGTTTATTTGCCGCCCGCCGGAGCCGCGGCTTCGGCGTTTTTGGCTTCAGTCTCGGTTTGAATGCTTTCCGCGACTTTTCGCTCCACGTCGCGCGTTGACTCGCCCATCGAATTAGACGCGGCTTCGATCCGTTTCTCCGAAACCGGGCAAATCGCCCAGGCTTTCACTTTGGCGGGCTTCTTGACACCAATTTGATTGGTCCCGCCCTGCTGGTAGTTGATTGTCACGGTGTACCCGCTGATTTTTGCATCATAGGATGCCATGCTCGTTATCTCCCCACAAATAGTTCTTCCTTTACTTTTCGACATCTTTTGCAGAAATTCCTGCATGGGTTTGGAAAGAATTCCCCTCCCCTGTTAGCGAGGGGAAGGGTAAACGCCGCCCTACATCGTCACGCTCACCACACGCAGCACTTCTTCAATCGTGGTCTGGCCCTCGACGGCCTTGCGGACACCATCGGCCAATAGGGTCCGCATTCCATTCTCGATGGCGATGTCCCTGAGTTCCTCAACAGGGGCGCGGCGCAGGATGGCTTCGGTGAGAGGTTCGGTCAAAGTTAGGACTTCATGCAGGCCCATCCGGCCCCGGTAGCCGCGCCCCCGACACTGGTCGCAGCCCGCGCCGCGCACAAAGACCGTTCCGGGGGGGATTTCGTAGCCGCCTTCAGCGGCAAGCTGTGCGATATAGCTGAGGGTCGGCTCGGCAGACAAGTCCTGCGGCTGCTTGCAGTTCTCGCAGACCCGGCGGATCAGGCGCGTGGCGACGATGCCAGTGACGGTGGCCGAGATCAAATACGGCTCAACGCCCATGTCCAGCAGGCACAGCAACGCGGAGGGCGCATCGTTGGTATGCAGCGCGGTCAGGGCGAGATGGCCCGTCAAGGCGGCTTCGGCGGTGATATTGGCGACTTCCAGATCGCGCATCTCGCCGACCAGGATGATGTCGGGGTCCTGGCGCAGAAACGAGCGCAGGACGATGGGGAAGGTTAGCCCGGCCTTTTTGTTGACCTGGGTTTGGGTCGTGTACGGGAGCGTGAACTCCACCGGGTCCTCCACGGTCAGCGTCTTTCTTTGAGCATCCGCGACTTCCCGCAGGCAGGAATACAGCAGGGTCGTCTTGCCGCTCCCGGTCGGGCCGGTCGCGATCACAATGCCGTTGGGCTGGTTCATCAAGTCACGAAGCTGCCGCAGGTCTTCTGGCGTCAGCCCCAGCGCGTCCAAGCCGAGCAGGATGTCCTGCTTGGCGAGTATCCGCAGGGTCATCGCCTCGCCGTACAGAGAGGGGACGACGGCGACGCGGATGTCAAAGTCTTTGTCTTTATGCCGCAGGGAGATGCGCCCGTCCTGCGGCAGCCGCTTCTCGTTGACGTTCATCCCCGCCATCGTCTTGATCTCGGCGGTCAGTGCTTCTCGCAGGCTGCTGGGGAAGTCTCCGCCTTGCAGAACGCCATCTATGCGTCGGCGCAGCCGCAGATCATCCTGGGTCGGCTCTAGGTGTATGTCGCTGGCCGTTTCATCAATGGCTTGGGTGATGATCAGGCGGGTGATCATGCCTATCATCATCACGTCGTCGTCATTGACTTCCCAGTCCGATGTTGTGGCCTCGTGTTCAAGAAACGCGAGGGCTTTTTGTATGTCCTCACGCGGCGCGGCGGCAACGGCAACCGGGCTGCGTTCCATATAAGCAATGAGGTCCGCTTTTCGGAACCGCCACTGGCGGCCCACTTTCAGGCCCTTGATTTCGTCGAGACCAAGCAGACGGTACAGCGTCGGCCTGCTGGTTCCCAAAAACTTAACGGCTTCATCTAATGTCAGTAGGTCTTCCGAGGTTTCCTGAGCACGCGCCGCATCCTCTTGAGATTTTTGCACTTGCTCCCGCGTCGTTTCCAGCGTCATGCCGAGTCCTATCAGAACTCTGGCGGCCAGCCCTTCCTGTTCCGCAATCAGCCCCAGCAGCAAATGTTCCCCGCCGATGTAGGGATTTTTCAGCCTCTTTGCTTCGGCATAAGCCAAATCTACGACCTGCTTGGCGCTGGGTGTGAGCATCAAGTCTTTCCCCTGGCCGTCCGCACCAGGGCGAAGCTGCTTCTGAACTTCCGAACGGATTTGGTCCCGGCTGACGCCGATGCGGTCCAAAATACGTGCGGTGAAGCTGTCGTCTTCGCGAACCAGTCCAAGCAGAAGGTGTTCAGGCCCAACGAAGCTCTGGTTCCATTTTCCGGCTTCTTCCTGCGCGTAAAACACGGCCTTACGCGCACGCTCGGTAAATCTTTGCCACATTTCTTTGATCTCCTTTATGTTATCATTACATTACATGAGCTATAATAACACGTTTTGATAATAAGAGTCAAGGGAGGCTCAAAAGTTTCACTGGCACTGGAAGTGCCGGTCTACTCTCGCGTGGAAGTCGCTCCGCGACTGAGGAAGGCTAATGATTGCTAATCCGCAGTGTCGCAGACACTTTCATTCACCAGTAGACCGGCACTTCCAGTGCCGGTTCCTCTACCCCTGCCGGCTGCGCCTTGCCAAACGCCCGCGAAATATGCCATAATAGCCGGGCGCGTTGGTCCTTCCGCACTTCGCTTAGACCTTCGCCGCATCCCCGACGCGCCCCCGACCATCTCTTTCTGTTAATTTAGCGCATTCCGTCAGGAGTCCCATGTCTACTCAGACCAACACCAACCAAACCGCTACCAAGTATATTTTCGTCACCGGCGGCGTTGTGTCGTCCATCGGCAAAGGCATCACCACGGCCAGTTTAGGCCGTTTGCTCCGAAACCGGGGCTTTGGCGTCACCATGACCAAGCTTGACCCCTATATCAATGTGGACGCCGGGACGATGAACCCCTACCAGCACGGCGAAGTGTTTGTCACCGATGACGGCGCGGAAACGGACTTAGACTTAGGCCATTACGAGCGCTTTGTAGACATCAATCTGACCCGCGACTCGACCGTCACCACCGGCGGCGTCTATTCTACCGTCATCGCCAAAGAGCGGCGAGGGGACTATCTCGGCGGAACCGTGCAGATGATCCCGCATATCACTAACGAAATCAAAGAGCGCGTGATTGGCCTCGGCAAAAAGTCGGGAGCCGATGTCGTCATTGCCGAGATCGGCGGCACGGTTGGGGACATTGAAGGTCTGCCGTTCTTGGAGGCCATCCGGCAATTGCGTAAAGATGTCGGTCACGAGAACGTGCTGTATGTCCATGTCACGCTGATTCCCTATGTCGGGCCGTGGGGCGAAGTCAAGACAAAGCCGACCCAGCACTCGGTCATCAAGCTGCGCGAGATCGGCATCCAGCCCGATATTCTGATCTGCCGCACGAAGCTTGACATTGACGACGACATGAAAGAGAAAATCAGCTTGTTCTGCGACGTGGACAAAGAAGCCGTGATTGAAGCCAAAGACTCGGAGACCATCTACGAAATCCCGATGGTCTTTGAGCAGGAGGGACTCGCCAATTTGGTCGTCAAGCGGCTTGGTTTGCACGATGGCCCCGCCAATATGTCGGAGTGGCACGACTTAGTCCGCCGGGTCAAGCAGCCGCAATTTGAAGTCAATATCGCCGTCGTCGGCAAGTACACCGGCAACGGCGACGCTTATATCTCCATCGCCGAAGCACTGAAGCACGGCGGCATTAAAAGCGACGCCCGCGTCAACATTGAATGGATCGAAAGCGACGATTTAGAGGAACCAGGTTTAGATATGGCCGCTCGCTTCGCCAACACCGACGGCCTGATTGTCGCGCCCGGCTTCGGCGAGCGCGGTGTCGAGGGCAAAATCGCCGCCATCCAGTACGCCCGCGAAAGCGGCCTGCCCTTCTTCGGCATCTGCTACGGCCTGCAAATGGCCGTGATCGAGTTCGCCCGCCACGCCTGCGGATTAGAGAATGCCAACACCGAGGAAGTGGACGCCGAGACGCCCTACCCCGTCGTCCATATCCTGCCCGAACAAAAACACGTCACCGAAAAAGGCGCGTCCATGCGCCTCGGCGCGTACCCCTGCCGCCTCACCCAGGACTCCATGGCCGCGCGTCTCTACGGCCCCGGCACGATTTCCGAGCGCCATCGCCACCGCTACGAAGTCAACAACGAGTACCGCGAGCAGATGACCGCCGCCGGCATGGTCTTCAGCGGCGTCTCCCCCGATTACCGCCTAGTGGAAATCATCGAGCTGCCCCAGAGCGCCCACCCGTACTTCATCGCCACCCAGTTCCACCCGGAGTTCAAGTCCCGCCCCAACCGCGCCCACCCCCTGTTCGCCGGCCTCATCGCCGCCGCCCTGACCCGCAAGAGGAACCGCACCGAACATAACGCCGAAGCCCACGGCAGCCAGCACTTTGAAGCCGACGAAGAAGTCGAAGTCGCCGCCGAAATGCTGGCATAGACTTTGAGAGGGAAACAGCCATGACTTTGCAAGAATTGCTGCCGTCCGGCATTTACCCGATTTGGTCGCCCTATGACTCCTATGAGGCTGCGGACGCTCTAATGAAAGCGCTTTCGGAAGATGAAGCGGGGCAAACGCCGGGCAATGAATTACCCGTCTGGGAAGCCTTCGGCTGATCGTCCAGGGGACGGAATAGGCAGATGCGTTGTTTTGTATTTCGTCCCCTGGACGATCAGCCGAAGGCTTCCCAGACGGGTAATTCATTCGAAGGCTTCCCAGACGGGTAATTCATTGCCCGGATAAAGAAAGTTATGATCAAGAACCCGCGAGAGATGCAAATTGCGCTCCGAAACCTTCGCATTTTTGGGGAAACATCCGCCGCATTACAGGAAGAGCTTGCGGACGCTAACCCTGATCTGCGAGCTGCCGCACTGCCGGCTTATGTAAACCGCATTGCGAGTCTCCAAACCGAAATTGCAGAGTACCTCTACGCGCACCCTGCCGACATATCCCAAATCGCGGCGGCGCTCCCAGCCGACGCGCTGACGAAGTGACCCGCAACAGCGACGCAGAGACGCCAGGGGAAATCGAAATCGCTTAGGTATAATGACAGCATGAGCGAAGCAATCTCTTTTGACTTTCCTGCGTCCGTGGCCGGGATTTCCGACTGTGGCGAGGTTTATGTGTTCGTGGGAATGTTTCAAGGAGTGGTCAGTGAGGTGGAGGTTTATCGGACACACGCAGACGCAGCGGCTGCCTTCATGCGTTTTTGCGGCATTTCCTATGAGGATTTTGCGGCGGGACGAGCCGAACTCAGCGGCAAGTTTGAGGACAGCACAATTTACGCTTGCCACATATTGTAGAAAACTGCGACAAAATCAAGGAAGAACATGAGAATAAAGACTGTTGACGATAACCCGCTTCGGCTGCCGCTTCTTTATGACCCGCCCGTGCCTGCGTTCTCCCTGTTGACCGATAACCCAACACGAGGGACTGCCTGCGTGGAGATGGCGGATGCGCTGACGCGCTACGAAGCGTGGCCTGCGCCGACGGTGATTGTTTCTGACGGCGCTTACGGCGTCAGTGGATTTCCCGGCGATCCGCCGACGACGGACGCTCTGGCGGAGTGGTATGCGCCTCATGTCGCCGCCTGGTCGAAACACAGCCTGCCGGAAACGACGCTCTGGTTCTGGGGAACCGAGCTAGGCTGGGCAACCGTGCATCCGGTCATGGCTCTGCATGGCTGGGAGTATCGGGCCTGCCATGTTTGGGACAAAGGCATCGCCCATGTCGCCGGCAACGTCAACGGAAAAACAATTCGCCGATTTCCGGTCGTCACCGAGGTCTGCGTCCAGTATGTTCGCACCGTTCGTCTGCCCGCGCAAGATGGACAGCTCCTTTCCCTGCGCGACTGGCTGCGTTCTGAATGGGAACGGACCGGAATGCCTTTCGGGAAAACAAACGAAGCCAGCGGCGTTAAGAACGCCGCGACGCGCAAATACTTTACGAAAGACCACTTGTGGTATTTCCCGCCGCCGGAAATGATGGAGCGATTGGCCCGCTACGCGAACGAGCATGGAAAGCCGACCGAGTGGCCGTATTTCAGCGTGGATGGACGCCAGGCCGTCACAGCCGCCCAGTGGTCCAAAATGCGGGCGAAGTGGAACCATGTCCATGCGCTTACGAATGTCTGGACGGAACCGGCCGTTCGCGGAACAGAACGCCTCAAAGATGAACGGTCAAAAGTGCTGCATACCAATCAAAAACCGTTGCGTTTAATCGAGCGGATTATCGCGGCCAGCAGCGATCCGGGTGATGTTGTTTGGGAACCGTTCGGCGGCTTGTGTTCCGCCGCAGTCGCGTCCCTGCGGATCGGGCGACACTGCCATAGTGCGGAGATTGTCCCTGAGTTTTATCAACTCGCGCAGAAGCGTATTGATCAGGAAATGACAAGCGAGGCCCAGAGTTATGGCGATTGAACCCCCTGCGGCTCCCCTATTCGAGAGACCTGACAGCGCGTGGGAGTATCGGACGCTCTATGATAACGTCCTGAAAACCCTTTATGCACTGCCGTCATTCTTCAAGACCGATCTTTTAATCTCCGGCGTTCTGGCGACCGACTTGTTTACGTTCAATAGTTCTTTAGGAGCAACTATTGAAGCCCAGGTTGTGGAAGCGTTAAATGCCGTGCGCGGCAGTTGGGACCCCGATCAAACTTATGCCTCTTACAGCTTTGCCCGTCAGTCCCAGCGTTTTCCAGACGTTATCCTGCGAACAGCGGCAGACTTAGAGCCGAAAATACTCATGGGAATTGAGCTAAAGGGCTGGTATGCGCTCGCGAAAGAGCGTGAGCCGAGCTTTCGCTACAAAGCATCGCCCAATGTTTGCGCCCCTGCCGATTTACTGGTCGTCTACCCGTGGGTCCTTTCCAATGTTATCAGCGGTTCGCCCCAGCTTTATCAGCCGTTTGTCACAGGGGCGCGGTATGCCGCCGAATATCGGAACTATTGGTGGCGGCACATCAAGGAAGGCGGAGAAAGAAACGCGCTTCGCTTGTCATCTGTCAGTGACTTTTACCCTGCAAAATCACAGCCGATCAGCGATGTCGCGCTGCATGACGACGGCGGCAACTTTGGCCGCTTCGCACGAACCGGCATTATGGATGACTACCGGGATCGGCTTTTCGAGGAGCAGCTTTCCGGCATTTCGCTCTCCGCCTGGCAAAAGTTTTTGTCTGCCTTCAGCGAAGACAAAACCGAGGCGCAGATCAGCCGCGCCGTTGACCAGGCTGTCGCGGAAGCCGCTCGGTCAAAAAAACCTGTGCCGGAGGGAGTCGAAGCCGCAAAGAGTTTACTGACAAGGGTGCTGGCACTGCTGGATTAAGGCTCCTTGCTCCTCTACACTGCCATTCTGACCGCCCTCGCGCCGCCGTTTCTGCTGATTATCCTCGGCTATGGCCTGAAACGCCTGCGGGTCATGCACCCGGCCCATATTCCCATTCTCAACGACCTCGTGCTGAACGTCACGCTCCCGGCGCTGATCCTGCTGGGGCTGCTGCGTGCCCCGGCGATTTCGCCGCGCCTTGCCTGGCCGGTGCTGGCACTGTTTCTTTCGGAGATGGCGGCGCTGGGGGTAGTTTACGGGGTGGGGCGAGTATCACGTTTCCCGCGCCGGCTGCTGGGGGCAGTGCTGATGGTCGGCATCTTCGGCAACACCAGCTTTATCGGCTACCCGCTGACTTTGGCGCTGTTCCCCCACCAGTTCCCCGTCACCATTCTGCTGGACCAGTTCGGGATGACCCTGCCGATGTATGTCACGGCGGCGCTGGTCGGCGCGCGAATGGGCGGGGGCGGCGGCCACGGGGCGGCAATCGGCCGGTTCTTCCGCTCGCCGATCTTCGCAAGCGCCGTGCTGGGGCTAGGGCTGCACTCGCTGCCGCCTCTGCCCGTGCTGGCCTCGGTTCCGCTGCTGCACCGTATCGGGCTGATTTTGATGCAGTGCCTGGGCTACTTGGGCCAGGGAACGACGCCCCTGGTGCTGCTCGCGCTCGGCGTCGCCCTGCGGCCCGGCGCGGCCTTCAAGCAGCCGGCGGCGCTCCTGCTGGCCTGCGGGAGCAAGCTGCTGCTCTGCCCGCTGCTGGTCTGGCTTCTCTGCCGGGCATTCGGAGTAGGCGGGGAAGTGCGGGCGGACACGCTGCTGGAAACCGCCATGCCGACCGCCGTGCTGGCATCGGTGCTGTCCGGCCAGAACGACCTGGAAGGCGACTTCGCCGTCGGCGTCGTCTTCGCCGCGACTGTTCTCTCCGCCCTCACCATCCCCCTGCTGCTGACTTTTTTGCGCTAAAGACCAATGTCGCTGAGAATGCCCTGGACGAACTCGCGGGCGGCTCGCATCTCATCAATCGTGGTGACGTTCTCAATCACAATCGGCACTTCGGGCAAAAATTGGGCGATGGCGCGAAGCTGCATGGCAAAGTCCAATACTCCCTTGCCGGGCGCGACAAAGACGCGGCTGCCGGCGGCGTCCAGCGCGAAGTCTTTGAGATGCACCAGTCCGACCGCCGGGGCCATCCGGGCAATCACATCGGGAATAAGCGCTTTCTGGGCCGAAACGCCGCGCACGGTCAAGAGGTTTGGGGCATCCAGAACAACCTGGACATCGCCGCCGGGAAACCGCCGGGCCAGGCGAACGCAGGCGGCGGCATGGTCCAGCACATGCGCGACAAACGGCTCCAACAAAATCTGCACCGGCAGGCCGCGCACCTGTTCCCGCATTCCGCTGAGGGCGATATACAGGCTGTTAAATGTTTCTTCTTCGGCATTCAGCAGGTTCGGCGCGGTCAGCGTTTTCCCATGCGTCCCGCTCCAGCAGACCAGCCGCTCGACCCCGTTCATCATGCCCATGTTCTCGGCCAGTGTCCGCCAGTCCTCGCCGTCTACCCCGTGCATACTCGGATCGTCCAGCCGCAGCGGGTTCATGTAGCAGCCGACGGCGTCCACATGGAATCCGGCATTGCGGGCCGCGACACCCATTTCCCGCACTTCGCCCGCCGTGATGCCGTGGATGAACGAGGTCACCTGGCCCCGGTGAAACCCGGCCTCGGTCGCGTACCAAAACGCCGCCGGGATGTCTGTCTCCTCGTAAATGTGAATCATGACACCGAGTTCCATCGTGGATTAGTCTCCTTTGTGTGTCGGCCCTTGTCTCATCCCGTAGGGGCGCTGCTTGCCGCGCCCTCTTTCTCTTGCCGCGCCCCTACGGTATCCAGAGGTTTATTGTTCAGCGCGGCGCGGGCGTGTCGCTGAAAAAATCTACCACGGTGTCCAGACGCGCTTCTTCCGATTGGCAGTTCTCGGACAGATGCGCGTACTGGCGCTTGGCGGCCTCAATCACCGCCTGGCTTTTGGCGATCTCTTTTTGCAGGTCGGCAATCTTCGCGTCCGCCGCCGAGGTCAACTCCACAAGCTGGTTCCCCCGCGTCTGCCGGAACTGCTGAAGCGCCGCCTGCTTGCGGGTCGCATCCGCGACAATCGCTTCCGGCGTGCCGCCGACGGATTTCCCCAGCGCAGACAGCGTCGCGTTGATAATCTGCTGGCGTGCTTCTTCGGAAACGCCGCTGGGCATGTGCTGAAGCATATCCAGCGCCTGCTCCGCCGTAAACGGAACCGTCAGCACCTTCGCCTGGCTGTAAAGCGTCTCAAAGTCCACCAGCCCATCGGCATCTACGGGGCTTGACGTGTCCATAGCGCTTGGCATAATCGCCGGCGATGGGTTCAGCCGCAGCCGCGCCTCGCGCCGCTCCTGGATTTTCAGCGCCCCATCCAGCTCGTCATACGCCGCCTGCGGGATCGGCTCCGGCGGCGGGGGAGGCGGCGGCTCCTTGATTTCGACAACGGCTTTCAGCGCACGTTTCCAGATCGGGTCTATGGGCATAGTGCTTAATCGTACTGTTAAAAACTACAGGGGGCGAAATTACGGGAAAAGGCCAAGAAGTATCCACCGACGGCGGGCTATGTACTGAGCAGGGCTGTTCATATTCAAGCACGCGATGGTTGCACGCCCGATAGACGTTAGTCCGTCGATTACGCCCGTCTCGGCATCAACTTGAAAATGGTGTTCCCAAAAATCCTGGCGTGGATGAAAAAGCCGAATCACCGCGCCATCAGGGTCTAAGCTCTCAGTACGCGTGGATTTGTGGGAATTACAAGCACGACAAGACAAGGCTAAGTTTCCTTCCATGTCCCCGCCATCGCGCACAGCGGGAATAATATGCTCGACCTCAAACGCGAAATTGAAAATCACTTCAGGGGCATGACAGTATTCACAGCGATATTCCGCCCGTGCTGCAACCCGCGAATGATGCGGATTCATCGTTTAGCTTCATCTGCCAGCATGGCGGCACGGCTTGCAGAAGCGTATAGCTCGGCTTCAATGAGTTGGTCAAGTTCCGCTTGCTGCGGGTCAGGCAGAGCCGACCCCAAATCACGCGCCTGACGCCAAGCGTCCATTAACTCTCCAAGACGCTGCTGTTGAGCCGCGTCGAAAAACCGATCAGGACTCAGGCTTTGAACGACGACGAGCAGACCCGCGTCCGCATCAGGAAGTTGCGGTGTCAGCGCGTCAAGCGCCTCTCCTAAAGTTCTGCCGAGCGAATGCTTGTCGCCCGCCGTCCCTTGATAAGTAATACCTTTGTCCGTCGTCACCGGCAGGATCGCGACTGTTGTCATCAGAATTTACCTCGTTGCTGCTATTCTACCACGTTCTGCTTTTCTTGCGCTTTGGCTTGCCTACTGCTTCATCTCGGTGCGCCACTGGGAGGCGGCTTCGTTGAGGGCATCATAAGGCGGCAGGTCAATGGAAGCGTAGCTGGATTTATACTGGGCGCGGGTCGCCGGGCTGAGGCGATCAGACAGGGTTTGTGCGCCGTTCTGGGCCGGGCGGAAGTAGTATTGAACGCCGTCGTCAAGCGCGTCCGGCTTGCTGAGGAAGTCTAAAAACGCCGCCGCCGTCGTTTTCTGGCTCTCCGTCACCCAGGGGCCGGACAATTCATAGATGGTCTGGTCGGCATTGGCCGTGGGGTTCGGGTAGATCATCACCAGGTCGGGGTTCTGCGCGACAGCGGCAAGCGCGGCGCTTTCGTAGGCGGTGATGAAGTCGCGGGAATTGGGAGCGTTGGCGTAGGCTTTTTCCAAGTCGCTGGAGCCGACGGCGGACGGGTCGCGGACAAACGCCCGGTTAAGCTGGCTGAGGTAAGTCGCAAACTGCGGCGACGACGCGGCGGCAATGGGGTCACTCTGGTTATGGGACTGGACAAACGCCGTGACAATGAGAGACATGGTCAGCATCCCGCTGCTGGCATTCAGCGGGTCGGCATATGCAAAATGAAATTTGCCCCAGGGCGCTTTGCGCTGGCCCAAGCTGAACTGCCGGACAGCCTCCCACGGGGCCGGGCCGGACAGCAGAGGCCGCAGATACCCGGCTTTTTCTTTGGTGGTCAAAAAGACAAGCGGGCTTTTGAAGAGAGTCCGGTAGCTCTGCGAGTTGTTGACATCGGCAACCTGCGCCCCGCCGTGTGCGCCGGGCCAGACATTCGCGAGCTGGTACACCCAGACCGGGCTGGACGGACTCCATAGTACGGGCTGCATTTTGCCGTCCAAAATGCCGTGCATGGCGTCGCGGGACTCGGCCAGCTGAAGCGAGACTTTGCCGCCCTGACTTTGCTGATTGAACTTGATGATTTCCGCCTGCATCCACTTCTGCTTGGTTTTCGTGGTAGACACCAGAATGTCGCCATTGGCAGCCTGAGCGGGCGTCGAGCCGCCGGACGCCGCGATGTCCCCGCTGCCGCTGCTTCCGCTTGTTTGGCGCGAGGCGGCGAGATTGCGGCAGGAGCGAACGCCAAAGAAAATGCCGGCAAGCAGCAGCAGAATAATAATCCAGCCGCCGGGTTTGATACGGGTAATCTGCACAAAGTTCTCCTTGAGTTGAGAGCAGGAACCCCTCCCGCTCGTTCCTCGCTCCCTCCCCTGTTAGGGAAGGGCCAGAGATTGCGGCCCAACGGCGTGAGCGTTCCCGTTTTTCGTCCTGCTCTTTATTGCCCTGATCTTGATTGCCCTTCCCTAACAGGGGAGGGAGCGAGGAACGAGCGGGAGGGGTTCTACGTCTTTATTCGCTGCTCTCCCGGCTTTTTCCTTCTGCCGGTGCCTCAGCGCCGAGCGGCAGCGCCAGCGTGAAGACCGCGCCGGGCGGCTCGTTCAGCGGGGCGTTTGCGGCCTCCATGCGTCCGCCATGCGCCTCGGCGATAGCCCGGCAGAGCGCAAGTCCCAGGCCCGTGCCGTGAACCACACTGTTTTGATGCGATTGGCCCCGATAGAAACGCTCAAACAGCCGCGTTTCTTCGCCCGCCGTTAAGCCGAAACCGAAATCACGCACGGTCAGCGTCACTTCCAAAGAACCGGCAGCGGCGCATAGGAAAATCGGCGACCCCGGCGGCGTGTACTTGACGGCGTTTTCCAGCAAATTGGTCAGCACCAGCGCAATTTGCGTGTAATCGGCCTGCACCAGCGGCAGGTCGGCGGCGGCAAGCACTTCCACCCGCCCGGCGTCTGCGTCCGGCAGACGGTCCAGCGCCGTGCCGATAATCTCCACCAAATCACACCAGTCTTTGCGCGGCTGCCACGCGCCGGCTTCCAAACGCGACAAATCTAAAAGATTAGACACTAAGGCAGTAAGACGGTCGGCTTCCGTGTTGATCGCCGACAGCGTTTCCCACGAGGCCCGCACATCCCAGACGGCGTCCGGCTGAAGCAGACCCGTCGCCGACGCTTTAATCGCGGCCAGCGGCGTCCGCAGCTCATGGGACACCAGCGACAGCAGCGAGTCTTTCAGCAAATCAGCCTCCCGCAGCGCCTGCGCCTGCGCGGCCTGCGCCGCCAGCGCGTCGCGGGCGATCACCACGGCGGCATGGTTGGCAAGCGTTCGGATCAAACGCTCATCGGCGGGGGTGAACGGCCTGCCGCCCTGGCGCGGCCCGACATACAGCACCCCCACCCGGTCGCCGTCGGCATGAAGCGGCAGGTAAACTCCCAGCGTTTCCGCCGCCCCGCTCGGCAGCGCCCGCCGGGACTGGCGCACGGCCTCATCCCACAAAAACCGCCGTCCGCCAAACCCAATGGCCTGGTCCTGCTCGGCAGCGCTTTCCGCCATTTGGGTCACGGCGTCGGGAATGGGAGCGCTCTGGGATGGCGGCAGCAGGCGACCCGAATTCGGAATGCGCCGGAAGACCAGGCAGCAGTCGGCCCGGCACAGCGTCTGCATCTGCCCGGAAAGCGCGAGCAGGAGCCGGTCCGCCCGCACTTCCCGGCTCAGGGTTTCACTGGCCTCAAACAGCAGGGCGATCTCCGCTTCTCTCGCCCGCGCCTGCGCCGTCTGAGTCCGCGCCTGCGCCGCAAGCTGGGCGGTGGATACGGCAGCCACCAGAAACACGCCGAGCGAAATCCAGTTGCGGGGATCGGCGACGGTCAGCCTCCCGAATGGCGGCAGAAAAAAGAAGTCCCAGCAGAGAAAGCTAAGAACCGCGCCGAAAACCGCCGGGCCGAAGCCGAACCGAATGGCGCAGGCGATCACCACCGGCAGGTACAAGAGCGACGCCTGCCCTTTGTCCAACAGAGGCCGCAGCAGCCAGAACCCGCCGGTCGCACCGCCGATCCCCGCAGCGGCCCACAGGTAGCCGGAACTCCGGCGCAGGTCCAGAAACCGCAGAACACCAGAAAGACGCAGAACGCCAGAAAAATGCAAAATGGAACGCAGTGTCGCCACAATCTTAGTATACTGCGTTTTGCTTGTTCTTTCTCCATTCGAGACTGTGTAGAAAGCCTTTCCTGCCCTGAACGGCAGGGCTTTGGAAGTGCAAGCGCCCACCTTCGTGGGCGGAGACGGTCAGACTCCTATGCCCGCGAAGGCGGGGAATTGCTCTCCTAAAGCACGGGGGTTTAGCCCCGTGACTTCTTTTGATACCATTTCTCAGCAAGCAGCAGAGGAGAAGGAAAACGCGGCGGCTGCCGCGAACAAAGCATGTATGCCGAACACACATGCACAGGACACGAGCGCACAAGCGCTGCTTTGGTACGCCCAGCCCGCCGACGCCTGGACTGAGGCGCTGCCGCTAGGCAATGGACGCCTCGGCGCGATGCTGTTCGGCGGCGTCTCGGAAGAGCGCCTCGCGCTCAATGAGCTGACCCTGTCGGCGGGCGGCCCGCACGATTACGACAACCCGGCGGTGCTGGACGCCCTGCCGGAAATCCGCAGGCTGGTCTTTGCCGAAGAATTCAGCCAGGCCCAGGCGCTCTGCCAGGAAACCTGCATGGGCCGGCCGATCAAGCAGATGCCGTACCAGACCCTCGGCGACCTGCGCTTGACGTTCCCCGAACTAGAAGCAAAGGAGTATCGGCGGGAGCTGGATTTGGAAACCGCCATTGCACGGGTCGTCTACACCGCAAGCGGCACGACTTATACCCGCGAAGCATTCATCAGCGCCCCGGATCAGCTTCTTGTCGTCCGGCTGACCGCCGACCGGCCCGGCAGCATCGCGTTCACCGCCCGGTTTGACGGCCCGCCCGGCTCAGAGGTTGCCGCTTACGGAACCGACGGCCTGGCCCAGCGCGGGGCTGGACGCGATGCCGAAGGCATTCCCGGCCTCACCCGATGGACGGCGCTGGCCCGCGCTGCCGGCGAGGGCGGCACGGTGCAGGCAAGCGCGGACAAAATAACGGTTGCCGGGGCTAACGCTGTCACGATTTTTGTGTCTATCGCCACGAGCTATAAGAATTACGCCGATGTCAGCGGCGATCCCGACACTCTGGCGGCGGGGCATTTGGACGCCGCCCAAAAGCCCTATGGCGACCTGCGGGCGGCTCATGTCGCCGATTACCGGCGGCTGTTTGGGCGCGTCTCGCTCGACCTCGGCGCGTCTCCGCTGGCACGCGAACCGACCGATGTCCGGCTGCGGGCGTTCCAAACCGAGCCGGACCCGGCGCTGACGGCCCTGCACTTTCAGTACGGCCGTTACCTGCTGATTTCAAGCTCGCGTCCTGGCGATAAGCCCGCCAATTTGCAGGGACTTTGGAACGACAGCCTGGACCCGGCCTGGGGTTCCAAGTACACGATCAACATCAACACGCAGATGAACTACTGGCCTGCCGAGACTTGCGGCCTGCCCGAATGCGCCGAGCCGCTTTTTCAGCTCATCTTGGAGCTTGCGGAAACCGGGCGGCACACGGCGCGGGTTCACTACGGCGCGGGCGGCTGGGTCGCCCACCACAACACGGACGCCTGGCGCGGGACTGCGCCCGTAGACGGCGTCTGGTGGGGCATGTGGATGACCGGCGGGGCATGGCTCTGCACCCATCTTTGGGAGCATTACCTGTTTACGGGCGACAAAGCGGCCCTGGCGCGGCACTACCCCATTCTGCGCGGGGCCACGGAATTCTTTTTGGAAACGCTCGTCGAAGAGCCGGTTCACGGCTGGCTTGTGACCTGCCCGGCGGTCTCGCCGGAGAATGCTCATCACCCCGGCGTCAACCTCTGCGCCGGGCCGACAATGGACATGCAAATCCTGCGCGACCTTTTCGGCGCGGTCATCCGGGCCGCCGAAGTGTTGGAGCGCGACGCAGAGTTTCGGGCAGACGTGACGGCCGCCCGCGCCCTCCTTGCGCCGATGCAGGTGGGAGCGCAGGGGCAGCTTCAGGAATGGCTGGAAGACTGGGACGGCGGCGTTCCTGAGCCGCATCACCGCCATATTTCTCATCTGTACGGCCTGCATCCAAGCCACCAGATCACGCGCCGGGGAACGCCGGAACTCTTTGACGCGGCGCGAACGTCTTTAAAGATGCGCGGCGACGCCGGAACCGGCTGGTCTCTGGCCTGGAAAATCAATCATTGGGCGAGGCTGGAAGACGGCGACCGGGCCTATGCCCTGATCCGCGAAGCGCTGACACTGCTGGACACGGACAACACCATCTCCCTGCGCGGCGGCGGGGTCTATGCCAACCTGTTTGACGCCCATCCGCCGTTCCAGATTGACGGCAACTTCGGCTTCACGGCGGGCGTCGCCGAAATGCTGCTGCAAAGCCACGCCGGAGAGCTGCACCTGCTTCCGGCCCTGCCCGCCGCCTGGCCCGGCGGCTCCGTGCTGGGATTGGAAGCGCGGGGCGGCGTGACCGTAGACATTGCCTGGGCGGGCGGCAGCCTTGTGTCTGCGCGGCTGCTGCCGCGCCGCGCCGGCAGCATTGCTGTTCGCTGCGGCCAGAATGTCCTCACGATTGACACCCGCCCTGGCGAACTGATGACGCTGACGGCAGCACAATTCGGATAAAATTCTCTTCGCCAAACGTGTAGAGGTGCCGCTTGTCTTCGCCCTCCTAATCTTGCTCTCTTAATTTTTCCTTATGAAACAACTGCGAAACGATTGGAACGACTTCTTTTTTCGGCCCACGTCCCCGGTGACACTGGGTTTATTTCGGCTGGTGTTCGGGTTCTGGACCCTAGCCTATGGGGCGCTGCTGTTCCCGGAGCGCTGGACCTGGTTTTCCAATCGGGGCGTCCTGCTGGCGTCGGAAGCGGCGGCCTATAACGGCGGCGTCGGAACGTATATTCACCAGAACGACCTGCTGATTTTGCCGGGCGCGGACCACTGGCTGACCCTCTTTTTTGTCGTCTATCTCCTGGCCGCGCTGAGCCTGACCATTGGCTTTTGGAGCCGAACCAGCGCGGCATTGGTCTATGTCGGCATCTGCGCCCTCCATGCCCGCAACGCCGCTATTCACAACAGCGGCGACACGGTCATGGTCGTCATGGCCGCCTATCTGATCCTCAGCCCGTGCGGCGCGGCCTGCTCGGTCGACCGCCTCATCCGCATCTTCCGCGGTTCGGAAGACGACGCCCCGCCGCTGATCCAGCCCTGGGCGCAGCGCCTCATGCAGCTTCAGATTACCGTGCTGTACCTCTGCGCGTCCCTTTCCAAAGCGTCGGGCGGTCCCTGGCAGGACGGCACGGCGGTTTACTACCCGATGCACCTGCCGGAATCGGTCCGGTTCCCGGTGTGGGGCCTCAATAACATCTACATCATCAACCTGGTGACCTGGGGAACCGTGGCGGTTGAGATGGCCCTCGGCACCGTCGTCTGGGTGCCGCGCCTGCGCCTGTACGTTCTGGCCGGCGGCGTTCTGCTGCACCTCGGCATTGAATACGGCATGAACATCCCATTCTTCTCGGCGCTGATGATTACGTCCTACATCAATTTTCTCAAACCCGCCGAAGTCGCCGCGTTTTTAAGGTGGGCCAAGCGCCAGACCGGCCTCACCCCGCTTCGCTTAGTCTACGACGGCCAGTGCGATTTCTGCAAATCGTCGCTTCTCGTCGTCCGCTACCTAGACGTATTCCGGGTCATCACATTCGTCAATTCTCACGACCCCGACGCCCTCGCCGCCACCGGCGTCAACTTTGCCGACGCCGAAGAAGCCGCCTACGCCGTCCGCCCCGATGGCCGCCAGTTCGCCGGCTTCGACGCCTTCCGCCAAGTCGCCTGGAACCTGCCTCTCACCGCCTTTTTCGCCCCCCTGCTCTACGTCCCCGGTATCCCCCAGCTCGGTCGCCGCGCCTACACCTGGATCAAAGACAGCCGCAGCCGCCTTCCCGTCGCCCCCCGCTACAAAGCCAAAGCCGAAAAGCCGCGAGAAATGGCAGGAGTTTAGGGAGATGCTAAATGCGGACATCTGTCCAAATCAGTCTTGATGGAGTAAACCATTCTGAAATAGGCCAATCTCTGAACATGACAGTATCAAAGGGACCTGCGACAGAAAAATTGGCGGTAGCGGTTTCAGAGGAAGTAGCAATGGTATTAAAAGCCGTTCTGCGGGAAGAGCCATTTAGTCCAACTAAGCCTGGCACTTATCGCTGCGAGGTTCAAGAGATCAGTGAAGGGCGAGGATTTCCCAAGAGGCTGACCCTGCAAATCAGCAAAGGCCGCGCACGGACGAAAAAAAGTGTCGTTGTGGAAAAAGATTTGTTCTTAGCAGTTTGGAACATCTTCCACTTTCAAGAGTTGCCCAGCAAGCTACCTGCTCAAAAACGTACCAGATGAACACTTTGACCACTGACACGCTTGCTGACGAAATCATACGCACCGCCCAGGAAGCGAAAGCTCCCTTTCCTGCCTACGACTGCGAGACGGTCGCATGGCAGGCAGGAATTGACCCGCAAAGCCTTGTTTCCGACTTGGACACCTACTTTTACGACATCTGGTCTCCTGCCAACGGGGTCAAAAAACTGTCTCGGAAATCCGACGCCTGGTTGCGTGACCTCACGGCGTACTTGGAGCAAGACTTCTTTTCCAGATACGCTCAACATGCCTCCCTGAAAGCATTAATAAACCCAGAAACCGCGCCCGATCTTGATCACCGCTTGCAGCTTTTTGACAGATTGAGAAAAGATTTAGGTTTGTTTCTCTCGGAACTCCTTGCCCGGCATGAAACGGAAAAGAACGGCAGTGGCGCTGCTTTGATCGAAAGATAGTAGCCGCGAGAAATGGAGAAGCCTTTCCTATGCCCGCGAAGGCGGGGAGTTGCTCTCCTAAAGCACGGGGGTTTAGCCCCGTGAAATCTTTTGGTACAGTTGTTAAGGAGACACTATGGACGAACCACCGACAAAACGGCGGCGGGCGACGTGCGGCATCTGCGCTGTCTGCCAGGGAGAGTTTGGAAAACGGGCAATGACCGCCCATTTGGAGAAGCATCTTGCCGAGCAGGACAGCGCACCGGGGGAGCATGTCCCGCGTCTGTTCCTGCTGGTCGAAGGGGCCTACGGCTCGGAATACTGGCTTTATCTGGATGTCCGGGCGGACGCGACGCTGAAAAAGCTGGACACGTTTCTGCGCGGTATCTGGCTGGAATGCTGCGGCCATCTCAGCCAGTTCACTCTTAGTTCACTAGGATACGGCCTGGGAATGCAAAAAATCGGCATGACGCGCAAAATCGGCGAAGCGCTGACGCCCGGCATGACGTTCTTGCACGAATATGACTTCGGCAGCACGACGGAGCTGAAAGGGCGCGTTCTGGCGGTGCATCAGGGCAGCCCATCAAAAGACGCTGTGCTGCTGCTGGCCCGTAATAATGCCCCGGAAATGCTCTGCGAAGTCTGCGGCAAGCCGGCGGAACTGCTCGGCGCGGACTACGAGGGAGAGTACCACGAAATCTGCGAAGATTGCGCCGACGAGGAAGTGCAGGAGGCGCTGCTTCCCGTCATCAACTCCCCCCGCGCCGGCGTCTGCGGGTATACAGGATAACAGCAAGGCGCACGAGGGAGTTCATTCCCTCGCGCCCTGCTCTTGTGCTTCGCGGCGGCGTCTCTGCGCCCGGACATTCAGCGCAGGCCCTTGCCTGGCAAGGCAGAGTTCGGCCCGTAGACTTCGAAGGCGTACAGGGAATAGCCGTAAGGGGTCGCCCGCTGCGTGGCATAAAGCCGGATGTAGCGCCCCTGGCCGCTCAGGCCCGTCAAATCCTCGGTGCCGCCGGGACCGGTGGTGGTCGCATAAAGATCGGTCCAATGAACCGCATCCTCCGACACTTGGATTTGGTAGCTTTTGGCGTAAGCCGCTTCCCAAACCAGCTTGACCCGGCGGATCGGCCGGCTTTTTCCCAGGTCTACCCGGAGCCACTGCGGGTCGGCGCTCCAGGCGGACGACCAGCGCGTCAGCGGATCATCGTCCACCGCCGCCTCCGGGCCGCCGGAAGAATCCTCGTCCGAAGACGCCGCTGCCGGGCGGAACAAAGCCAGATTGGCCTTGTCGCCATTGGGCTGGTCACGTTTGGCGGCGGGAAAGGATGCGCGGGCGTTGTTCCAGCATTCCACGACCAGCGCCGGCGGGAGGGGGCCGGCATCCGCCGGGTCAAACCGGATGGTGAGATGCTTGGTTTCGCCGGGAACGAGCGAGAAATAGCCGTCATTCATAAACACCGGCAGGACTTGCTCGCCCGTCTTGGGCTTCACGAGTTTCGGCCGGATGGCAAAGGCAACGGTGTTTGAGCCTGCCGGGTTTGTAATAGAGGCGGTCATCATGCCGCGCTCCGTCAGCCGGGACGAGACAGTCAGCGTCACTTTCTTCAAATCGTTCAAGGCGGTATACTTCAGCGGAGTCGTCCCCCGCCAGTAGAAGTTTTCCGAGACGACCTGGCCGGCTTTATTGGTGAGGCGCAGCTTGATAAAATGCGTCGCGGAAAGACCGTCCGGGTAAGTGAGCGTGAAGCAGTCGGCGACGGCATCAAACCGAGACGAGACAGCGATGGACTTGTGGTATTTCTGCGTTCCGTCCAGATTGTAAATCCACGCCTGGGCTGTCAATCCATCGTAATCTTTGCCGGTCGTATTGACGACCCGGATGCGGTCATCGTTTCGGTTCCAATAAACATGCAGCGGCTCACACGCCGTTTTTGCGCCCCAATACGCCCCCGTCGTGTCGTAATAGTAATCGTAGGTCTGCCAGACAAACGACGGATACGCGGACTGACTCATCCAGATCAAAACCCCGGAAGCGTCTTTGTCGCTGTGGTCGAGCCAGCCTTCGTACAGGGCTTTCATGGTTTCTAAATTAAGAAACTGGGCTTTGGCGCAGTATTCCTGAATGCCGCGTGAGGGGCCGTAGCGCCGGTTCAGGGCATTCTCATAGCCGTCCGGCCCGGCATTTGCAGCACTTTTGCCGAAGAAGTGCTGGTTCCACATCTCGTTGTACGGCCACCAATTCGCCTCCGGCATGAACTTCTTGAAGCTGTCAAAGCTGGTGAACGTCGCCGTGCCGATCTCGCTTCGCATTCCGAAGGGCTGAGGATCACCGTTGCCGATGGGGACGCCCTGAAAATACTGTTTCGGGTCCAGGGCGTTCCACGGCCCGCTGCCGCTGAGATTGACCGCGTGCGAGTTTTCCTGGTAGTAGCGGTCATCGCCGTCGTAAAGATGAACATCGGCCCTGAGCGCGTCATTGATCTGCGGCGGCGGCGTCGCCTCGTTCTCCGCGCACCAAAGCGCAATGCAGGGGTGGTTGCGGAACGTCTTGATTTTGTCAATCGCATTGGCTTTAAACAGCGGCACATCGGCGGGCAGGAAGCCGTAGATTGTGCTGGAATTGAGCCAGAACTCATCCCAAACCATGATGCCGTACTTGTCGCAGGCGGCATAAAACGCTTCGTCGGGCGTCATTCCCAGCCAGTTTCGGATCATGTTGAAGTTCAGCTCTTTATGGAACCGAACCTTCGTATCATAGTCTTTCGCGTTGCAACGCAGCATAAACTCGGACATTCCCCAGCTTCCGCCTTTGGGGAAAACGGGAACGCCGTTGACATGGAAGTGGAGAATGTGGTTGTTTGTGTCATACGTGTATTTCTTAATGCCGAACGTGACGGTCTTCGCGTCCGACACCTCGCCCCCGATGCGAAACGCCAGCCGGCAGGTATACAGATTCGGCGAACCGTAGCCGTTGGGCCACCAGAGCTTCGGGTTTTTCAGCCGCAAAGCCGCCAGGGTCTCACTGCTGAGCGTCACGGTCCGGGTTTCGCCGGCTGCCAGCGAAACCGGCTGGTCAAAGCGAATGGAACCCGGCTCAATGAGGCCCGACAGGGTGCCGCTTGCCGCTGCCCCGGAGTCGTTTGCGGCCTCCACCTGCACCGACAAATTCGCCTGCGTCAGCGCCGGCAGATCGGTTCGGACCCACGGGTTCGCCAGCGAAACCGGGCCGGTATGGCTCAAATACACGCCTTTATAAATCCCCATGTTGAGGCCAGGAACACGCGGCATCCAGTCCCAGCCGACACTGCAAATAAACGCCGGGCTGGAATAGTTTTCCCCTTTTCCCGGCGGCTGATTGGGAACATAATCCAGCACGGCCAGGGCATTGACGCTGCCGAAATGAACCAGGGGCGTCAAATCAAACCGCCCGCGCTGCATAAACCCGTGCATCGCGCCGACGTTTTTGCCGTTGACATAAATATCGGCGTCCCGGTTGACGCCGGCAAGGTTCAGCCAGATGCCGGCGCGATACGCCGCCGGCACCCGAAACTCCGTGCGATACCAGAAACTACGGTCATACTTTGCCCTGTCTACTTTGTAGGCGTTATCGGCATAGGTCGGCTCTGGTTCCCGGCCCGCCAGCACGTAAGCGCCAAACACGGTTCCCGGAACCTGAGCGGTCATCCAGCGAAGCGGCTTATATCCCGGCGTAGAGATTTGTTCTCCGACCGCGGGAATTTCCGCCTGGGGCGCAATCCGCCAGGCGCTGCCATCGAGCGACAAGGTTTCCCCGGCAGCGTGGGCAGGAGTGAATAGGCAAGGAGTCAGCCCGGCAGTCAGGGCGATCAGCAGCGCTCCCAGAACCGCCGCAAGGTCTTTGAGGCCGCTTCGCCGCCGCATTTTTTGAGTGTTCACAGAGAAATTTTCCTAAATATCGTTGGGAGAGTTCAGGCTTGCCAGACTAACAAGCCCTAACAAAAACCGTACCTCACCCCAATCAAACCTCACCCCGTCTCGTTCCTCGCCGACCCTCTCCTTGTTAAGGAGAGGGTGAAGAAAAGAAAGTAAAGAAAATAAAAAAAGAGCGGACGCCGAGAGCCTTCTCTTTGTCTATATTGTTCTTACCCTCTCCTTAACAAGGAGAGGGTCGGCGAGGAACGAGACGGGGTGAGGTTTGATTGGGGTGAGGTCTCCGGGCATCCGTTTTTTTGCTAGAGCCTCTAAGAAGCGAGATTCGATTTAAGCGGCAAAGCCGATTATGTTAGCGCTAACATACTTCTACTTTAACATAATTGCCGCGTGATGTCAATAGATTATCTGAAACTCTTTATCGCAATTCGGCGGTATTTCGTTTGTTGGAGGAGTTTGCCGGGTCACTTTCACTTGTGCCTATGAACAATACTGAAAGCCGGTGCCGATGAAGAGCTGCCGGAGACGCTACTGCCCGTTGTCAACTCTCCCCGCGCCGGCGTCTGCGAATATACCGGGTGAGACAGCATAAAGGCGGCAGATTTTGCCGTCGTAGGTGATGTCTTTGGCGTAAGCCATGCCGTTCTTTTCCGCGACGCGCAGGGAAGCCGCGTTGCCGGGGTCAATAATTGACACCAGGCGCGGCACGTCTAGGTGCGCGAACCCCCAGTCTCGAACGGCGCGGGCGGCTTCGGTCGCCAGCCCTTTTCCCCACTCCGCGTGGGCGAGCTTGTACCCGACTTCGACTTCCTCTTTGCCGTCTACAATTTGGGGAATCAAACCGCAGAAGCCGAGGAAGCGGCTGTCGGCCTTGCGGATCACCGCCCAGGGGCTGAAGCCGTGCTGCTCTTGGAGGCTGATAAAGTAGTGTACCCCGCGCTCCGCCCATTCCCGCGAACGTGGCCCGGACGCATAAAAGCGCATGACTTCTGGGTCGGCCTCAATGGGAGCAAACTCCTCAATATCTTCTGGGCGAAAGACGCGCAGAATGAGACGCTCGGTTTCTAAAATAGTCATATTTTACTCGCACTGCGCTGGCCTCCCGCGGCGGTCATCGCGCGTGTCTGCTGCTGTTTTTGACGTAATTCCTCAGTGCCTTTTTGCCAAAAAGCGATTTCTTCTTCCGGCGTCATATCCATCAACTCCTGCTGCACCTGCTCCGCGCCGCGCTGCTTCATTTCCACGCAGTCAAACGTCTTCGTCTTCATAATCAATCACCTCCTGGGGAGAATGTATCCAAATGCTGTTATACCCTTCCAAAGCATTGACCGCGTTGAAGAGGGGTATTTTCTGGTAGTGGACAATATGCTTGAAATTCCAACTGACAATTACGTCGCAGTTCGCAACAGTCGCCACGGCAACGTGGAGCGCATCGTCCATCCATTTCGGGGTTAAGATGCCCGCTTGCAAATAAGCCTGACGTAATTGCAGAGCTTCCGGTGTCACGGCGGCAATTTCTGCGTCGGCCAGCCTTTCATCAAACAAAAACCGAACTGGTTCGGGAGCAGCGGCTATCTCACGGCGTACAATGTCAGACACAACAAGACGCCGTTTGCCCTCACACACTTCTTGAAAGAATGCAAGACTAGCAGTATCGAATTCCTCGTCGTAAGCGCCGCCGAATACCGAGGTATCCGCGTAAACCCGGATAAGTCTCCTCATTGTGTTCCACCTCGCCGCCTCGGCATCTCTGCGCCGGGCAGCGGCGTCGTTTCGATTTCGCCGACAGCGCGGAGCAGTAATTCGCGGGCGCGGGTTTTGGCGTCGCTGGGTTTCCAGGCGGCGTCGGGCGTGGCGTCTAAGGCGTCTAAAATGATCTGGCGGGCCTCGTCAATGCCGTTCTTTTTGCCGACCCCGTACTGGCGGCGGAAGGCGGCGTAGTCCTCCGCCGGGCGGATCAGTTCCGGCTCCCAGCGGCGGTACAGCACAAGCGCGAGAACCGTCCGGCGCAGGGCCTCGTCCCAGGTGCGGGTGCGGTTCGTGCCGTAAATGGTGTGCATTCGGTCCACGCTGCCGAACGCGGCGCGTGACAGCGGCCCCCACGCGCCGATGTCGGCTAAACGGGTCTGGACTTCGGCCAGCGGCGTCGGGGTCCAGTCGGCCCGGTCCTGCTTGGCGCGGGACGCGAGATACAGAACGGGTTCACGGGTTTCCAGGTCTACGCCCGCTTCCGGCAGGCGCATCGCGTCCAAAAACTGCTTCTGGCGGGCGTCCAGCCAGTCGCGCAGACCGGCAAGCGACAGCGCTTTCTGACGGTAGCTTTCCGCGAGGCGCGTTCCGATGGCGCTGATTTCGCCAAGCTGATGCGTCTCTAAAGACTGCGTGGCGTCGCCGAGCGTCGGGCCGAAGGACTCTAGGCCCGCCCGCAGGTAGAACAAGACCCGGCCCGCGGCACGCTGCATGTCCGCCGTGGCAAACGACGCCGTGGCGACAATCTCGTCCCGCAGCAGCATCTTAAGCTGATCTTCCAGCACGGCTTTCCGGGCTGCCGAAAGGCCCGCCGTGGCGAGCGCAAACACCGGGTCGCCGCCTTCGGGAATCAGGTCGGCGAGCGGCGAGACCGGCGCTTCGGCGTTCCGATCCCCACTGCCGGGGGCAGCCGGCGGCGTCAAAAGCTCCGGCAGGCCAAACGGCATGGTCGTGATGTCTTCCAGCTCGCCTTCATGCTCGTCCATCCGCGCCGCCCGGTCGCGGGCCAGATTGACGACTTCCAAATACAGCTCCGGCACGTAATCCAAAAGCGATTGCAGCACGGCTTTGACGGGTTGATTACGAATAGAAACGCGGCTGAGCAGCTCGTCGGTGTCCGCCATCAGCAGCTCGTCAATGTTCTTATGCCACTCGTTCGTCGTAAGCAATTGACGCCAGCGCTCGGCCCGCTCGAAGTTCAGGAGGCGCGGCAAAGCACGCCTGACGCCGGGGTCCGTCACCAGCATGTCGGCCAGATCGCTGCCTGTCATCAGCGACGGCAGGATAGACCCCGCCAGCGTCCCCGACCCGGCCGCCCGCTCCAGCCAGGCCCGTCCCTGCGCGGGCGTCCCCAAGTTGATCACCTGCCGGTACTTCGCGGCGGGCAGGTTAGCGATCAGCGCCGTGTTCTGCTCCGGGTCGCCTTCAATCAGCGCCGCGACCACCGGCGCGGGCAGTGCGCCCAGCGTCTGATGCCGCGCGTCGGCGGGCATTTCCCAGAGCAGGCGGCTTTTCTCGGCAAGCGTCGGAGCCGCGTCAATGCGGGCCACGCTGACCGCGATATCGTGAAGTGGTTCGGTCGGAACCAGCTCGTTTTTTTCTTCGTTTTTCGGTTCTTCGGGTACGTCGTTCATACAGCCTCCAGGGCAGTGTCCGAGACAAATCCCACACAAATCACGCGGAAAAAGCGCAGTATTATACCTGATTTCGCCCCGCGTTTGCGTTCTTTCGCTTCGCTGCTGATGCCGCCGAGAACCGGGTGCGGCACAAAAAAGAGCGCCCTTCGGGGCGCTCTTTCCAGCATAATCGTTTTTGTGTGGCAGGAAAAGATCAGCGGGAACGACCGAAGCCGCCTCGGCTGCCACCGCCGCCTTGATTGCCGCCGCCGGAGTTGCTGCCCCGGCCGCCCCCGCCGCCGAAGCCGCCGCGACTGCCGCCGAAGCTCTGGCGTCCGCCGCTAAAGCTCTGGCTGCTGTTGTTCTGGCTGCTATAATTCTGGCGGCTGAAGTTTTGGCGTCCGCCGCCGAATGAGCCGCTTTGACCACCACTATTTTGCCCGCCGCCGAAGCTGCGCGAGCTGCCATAGCCTTGCCCGCCGCTGTACCTCTGCCCCCCACTATAGCCCTGGCTGCCGCCACCGAAGCTCGAGCCGCCCCGGAAGGTATGACTGCCGCCGTAGCTCTGACCGCCGGGCTGCTGTCCGTCACCAGGACGCTGTCCGCCGCCCCCATGATTGTTCACCGTGTCACTGCGATTGCTGTCGTAGTTGTGGCTGTCGTTTCCATTTGAGCCTCCCCGAAAGGTGCGTCCGCCAAACCCGGAGTTTCCGCTGAAGCCTGAACGCCCGGCGAACCCGGAGCGCACGGAACCGGAATGGTCAGCAGACCCGTGGTTAAATCCGTGGTTAAATCCGCTGGCATCGCCATGATTGAACCCATTGGAATAGCCCCCAAACCGGCGGCCCGGCGCGAACTGGCTGTAATGGCTGCCGGCGTAGTGGTAAAAACCGTGGTTGTAATAATCGGTATGGAAGTAGCCCGGATGGTCTTCGTAGTAGCGGTGGTACCCGTCCCAGCCGTAGTGGGAATGGCCGCCGACCTCAAAGAATAGGCCGACCGTCGGCAGGAACACGCCGTCCGAAATGAACGATGTATTGCCGTAGAAGCCGCCGTAGCAATGCGTATCGGGATACCAGCCCAAATCCAGGAATTCAGGGTAGCTTGGGGCAATGCCCAGAAACACCGGCTCGGTCGGATGAAAATCCTGCCCGAACGGATACCAGCGCGCGCCGGAAACCGTCGCGTTCTCCAAATAGCCGCCCTGGGGAACATACAGCACGGGATAGCCGCCTTCGTTCTCAAAATACAAGCTGCCGTTGGGCGAAGCCGCAAACTTCATCACATACAGGTTTTCGTTGGTGAACGGGACGATAATCGTCTCGCCCACACTGTCATACAGCTGGTAGCCGCCCTGGTCAAACGCGGCGCGGGTCAGCGGAACCTGCTGGTCGGCGGGGATTTCCCGCCAGTTAAAAACGCTGTCCGCCGCCGCATTGGTGCCGGAATTAAAGCCGCCCGCCGGGGCGCTTGTCTCAATCGGCGGGGCCATGCTGGTCGGATCGTCGGCAAATACCGTTCCGGCGGCCAGCGAGATGCCCGCGACCAGGGCGAAGCTCAATACGCCGCGAGAGATATTCTTCTTCCAAGAAACATTGTTTGACTTTTTCATTGTTTTGTCCTCAGTCTCACGCACTCAACCACGGCAAACTCTTTTGTTTCTACTACTACTATTATTACTACTACTATTCACAGTTTCGCACGGTTTTACACATCGCTAGTCTTAAGAGACTTGCGCCCCCGCAAAAATGTTCCAGGCGTCGTCCTGCACATTTACCAAAAGCGTGCGTTTGTTACAATTATCATACTGCCGTGACGTGAAGAATTTTTGAAGAAGTGGAGACAAGAAGAAGGAAGGCGTGTTGTAATTGATTCTGTGTTATAATTGCTTATGCAGCATGAAGATATACCGGCCGGGCCTAACGCGCCGCATGAAGTCAACACAATTGTCGAAGTGCCGAAAGGCTCCTCCAACAAGTACAAATACAGCCCGGCAGGCAATATATTCCGCTACGACCACACCCTGTTTTCACCCCTGCACTACCCCTGCGATTACGGCTGGGTTTGCGGAACCAAAGGGGATGGCCGGGAGAGGCCGCTCAGCGTTCTGGTCATGTCGTCCAACCCCACATTTTGCGGCTGCCTGGTCGTCGCCCGCCCGGTCGGGGCGCTGCTGATGAACGACCACCGGGGCGAGGACCATAAAATCCTCTCAGTCGCCGTCGCCGACCCGCGCTTTGACGCCATCCACTCACTCAGCGACTTATCGGAGCATACGCTGCTGGAAATCCAGCATTTTTTCGAGATTTATCAAGTGCTGGAGCAGCACGAAGTCGAGATTTTAGGCTGGGAAGACGTGGCCGCGACACAAGCCCGTATCGCAGCGGCGGTTGGGAAACCCCTCCCGCCTCACTAGGGTTCGGCACCCTCCCCTGTTAGGGGAGGGCATTAGAAAGCGGACTGATAACGAAAGCCCCGGCCTCTTGTCCAGAAGCCGGGGCTATATTTGTAATTAGCCCTCCCCTAACAGGGGAGGGTGCCGAACCCTAGTGAGGCGGGAGGGGTCTGCTTGATGAAAAGGGTTCCTACACCACCGCCAGCTTCCAGCGGCCCCACTTGAAGAGCGCCAAAGCCACCAGGCCGTTCAGCGCCGTGCTGACCGTCATCGCCCACCACGCCCCGGTCGCGCCGAAGTGCAGACCGTAAATCAAAAGCCAGGCCAGCGGCAGGCGAACGCCCCACATGGTCGCAATCCCCGCCCACGCTGGCGCTTTGGTTTCCCCGGCCCCGTTCAGCGCTCCCGTCAAGATCATGCCCAGCGCCAGAAACGGCTCAGACAGCGCGGCAATCCGCAGGTACGAAACGGTCAGCGGGACCACCTGCGGGTCATGGGTGAAGATATGGGCGAACGGACGCGCCAGCACGAAAAAGACCGCGCCCATCACAATCATAATCGCCAGCCCCTGCTGCAAAGACACCCAGGCCGCCCGTTCCGCCCGCTCCGGCTTGCCCGCGCCGAGGTTGTGGCCGGTCAGCGTTCCCGCCGCCATCGAAAACGCAAAGCCCGGCATGAACGCAATGCTTTCCGAGGTCAGCCCAATCGTTAAAGCCGCCACCGCCGCCGTCGCCTGCGGGGAGCGGGCCAAAACTCCGGTAAAAACCATCATGGACAGCACCCGCGACACATTCTGCCCGGCCGCCGGCAGTCCGATATTGAGAATCCGTTTGGCCCAATCAAAGTCCAGCCGCTTCAGACGCACGGCAAACCCGCGCAGGGCCGAGCGCTGCAAGAACCAGAAGTAAAGCAGTGCGCCGATTACCTGTGAGCTGATAAGAGCCGTCGCGCCGCCCATCAGGCCCATTTTGGGAAAGCCGAAATGCCCGAAAATCAATAAATAGTCGCCGCCTAAATGGATGATGTTGACGCCGATCATCACCCGCAGCGGCGTCACCGTGTCGCCGAGACCCCGAAAGACGCTGGAAAGAATCAGCATCACAAACAGCGCCGGAACGCCGAGCAGCGTCAAGCTCAGGTAGCGAACGCACAGCCCGGCGGCGTGGGCGTTCACGCCCATCCAGCCGACGACCAGATGCCGCAGAGGCCAGACCGCCGCCGCGCAGAGAACCGCCGCGATGACCCCCACCCACAGCGATTGGTTCGCCGCAAGCTTTGCCTGATCCGGCTCTTTCGCGCCCGTGAACCGGGACACCAGCGCCGACGTTCCCACGGCAATGGACATGCCGACCGACATCAGCAGGAACATAAACATCCCGCCGACCCCCACCGCCGCCAGCGCGTCCGACCCCAGATGCCCCACAAAAAAGCGGTCCAGAAACGAGTTAAACGTCTGAAGCAGCATGGTCAAGACCGACGGCCACGCCAGCATCCAGACTGTCCGGTGCAGCCCGGCTTTTGTTTCGTCTTTTTCGACCTCCGGCAAAACCGGCAGCGAGCCAATCTCGCCGTCGTACCCTGTTTCCGCTTCTGCGTCGAAATCCCCTTCGCGCCGTGCGCCGACTCCAGTGTCTACTGCCACCTGTCCCTGCTTTCCACTTGCCGCCAAGAAACCATCTTATCAAAAGTGCGTGCCAATGCGTCTTTGCTATGCTTCATTTTACCACAATGGCCTCTCATGAACACCTGCCGCACGGCGAAAGTTCGCGGCCCTGGCTTTGCGGGAAAAGCCTTATATGACAAGTTTATGGTTGCTTTCGGCTGCCGATGGAAACGCGCCTCAACTGCAAGAGTAATACAAAAAATAGAGTAATGCAAAAAATCTTGACGCCTTTCTCCTAAATGGAACTTACTACGGCGGCTGAAAGGTTGAAGGGAGCGTATCTAGCAAAGATCAAGGAGCATCACATGAGAAGTATTGCCGGAAACCGCACGTTGTTCTCCCTCGCCGCGCTTGCCTTCGCGGGCTTGGCCGCCTTCGCCGTCCCCGCCGGCGCGCAGACCGCCGATACTGTTCCGCCCGCAACGGGTGCCCGCGTTCCACAGGGCTATTTCGGACCTTCGCCGTCGGAGTTTCAGAAGGAGCTGATCGGCCCTTACAAGCTGATGAAGTCCGGCACGGTGGACATGAAGGCAAATACCGTCACGCTGCCGCTCTACAAGGGCAAGCTCAAGGACGGCCGGCTCGTCTGGTACATCGTCACCGACACCGATGACAAACTGAACGCGGATCAGCTCGGGCTGAACTGGTCGGCAAAAATGACTTATGGGAATGTCGGCCACGCCTGCCGCATGGCTGATCTGGTGAAGGAAGGAGACGAGAACGTACTGGTTTTTGACAGCGGAGCCGTGGATTTCAAGCCCGTGATGAGCCTGACGCCGGGGGATGCTCCCAACGCTTTTCCGCCGAAGGCTGCCCAGCCCGGCTCGGTCGGAGACAAAAACTACAGCCCTTTGGTACGTATCCGCAACGCGGGCAATCACATTTACAGTATGCCGATCATTGCCTTCGATGTCACTGCCGATCAGATCAACTTTCCGAATGGCGGCGTGAATCACTCGATCATGCATGACAAAGTGGTCAAGTGCGACCCCGCCGCAATGACGGTGACGCTGATGCTGACGCGGGGCATGAGCTTTGCCCGTCCCATCCTGTATTTGAGTACCGATGTCAATGATCCCACGACAGCAGTTCTGGAAGAATCAACCTATGCACCGGCACTCAAAGACATCGTGGTCGGCGGCGACGATAGCCTCTTCAGCGCGGTCGAGCGCATCTTCATCTTCACGAACGGGCCGATGGGCAAGAACAACCCGCAGCGCCAGGGGCTGAACAGTGCCATCGTGGACGGCGGCGGCCCGATGAATATCTTCGGCGGCATTCAAACAGTCGGCACCGATTACAGCCCGCTCTGGGACGCCAACGTCGGCGAATGGACGCAGGATGCCATCAGCAAAGGCTACCGTTCACGGCTGACGGAAGAGTTCCAGATTTTGGACTTTGCCCGCAAGGGCTTCATCACCGGCCCGATGGGCAAGAAGTACGGGTCGTCAGGCATCATCATTGTCTGTCCACCCGTCATGCGCCTGGAGTGAGATATGGAGCCGGACCGGCCGGCTGAGAATCTGGCTTTTGGCCTTGCAAGATGAAAGGGGGTGATGACGACAATTTCGCGCCGAACATGGATGCCGTTAAGGTGCCCTAGCAGAGACTAACTACGACCCATTCACACAACGTCGGTCTCTCCACTGAGGAGATGCCGCGAGAGGAACCTATCGTGAAGCTCAACATTTCAAAGTTTCCAGCCGTAATGCTTGGCCTCGGCGGCACTGCCGCCCTCGCCGCTCTTTCAATCCAAATGACGCCTGTTACGCCCGTGAAGGCGTCAAACCACATCAGCTCACCCCTGACTGCCCAAGACCGCGCCGTAGACATCGGCGACCAGTGGGCGTTTCTTGACCCCAATGACAGCAACTATGTCGTGCTGATCCTGGACACTCAGGGATTTCTTGTGTCCTCCGAACATTTTGGCATGGCGATCTTCGATCCTCGCGTCCGCTACCAATTCGCCATTGAGAACGACGGCAGCGCGATTCCAAGCAAGTTCATCAATGTTCAGTACTCGCCCGGCCTGGGGCGACTGACCACCCAGACAGCCACGATTACCTTGCCCAACGGCCAGACCTTCACCGCCCCCACGACTGTCGCAACCCAGGGGTCCGCTGCCAATGACCCGGTCAACGACCCCGCCTCGCTGCCGTCCGTGCAGGATGATGCAGGCAACCCGACCGATAGCAGCGGGACGCCGAACTCCGCGCCGTCCCCCGTCGTTTATACCGACCCGGCGAGCGGCGTCAGCTTCTTTGCCGGCGTGGCTGCCGACCCGTTCTATCTGGACGACACCGGTGCCAACCGCTTTATCGCCTCGTCCATTCTTCATCCCGGTCATCCCAACCGGAATGCCTATGGGGCACGCGGCGGCCGCGACACCTATGCAGGCGTGAACCAGCTCATCACGGCGGTTCGCGTGCCGGTTTCCATGCTGAAAGGAACAGGCAGCGTGATCGGCGTCTACGCCGCCACGCAGCGCCAGCGGCTTCAGGTGGTTCAGAGCAATGGCGATGTTGTCGGCTCCGGCCCCTGGGTGACCCTGGACCGCGAGGGCAACCCGTTCGTTGACAACACCATCATCTCGGCCCCGCTCAAAAATGCCTACCACGGCGCTTCAACCCAGGACGATGCACGCGGCGTGTTTGTGGCCGACATGACCAAAAACCTGAAAGCCCTGAACAACAGCGACGCGAACATCGCAGCCATTCTGAACCGGATTCAGGTTCACGGCGACTTCCTGCACCTTGACCTCTCGCTGCCCAACAGCGGGTCGCAGGGCGGCAGCAGCGGCCCCGGCGAGACAAGCGGCATTCTGGTAGCGAACGGTGGGCGCAAGCTGCTTGACAACACCAGTGACTTCTGGTTCACGACCATTGACAACCAAGTGCCGATCACAGACCATGTCCCAAGCAAGGGCTTCCGGCTCCGTGACCAGTTCCCGTTCGTCTCGAACCCCTACATGCCTTACCCCGGTGGAACCGTGGATGACGGCACGCGCCAGTAATTACACGAGGCAGGCAGGAATGTATGTCCTGCCTGCCTCGGCTTCTCAAGGAGAACACTCGCATGATCCAAGTACGGCAGCCGTTATGTTTTCTGGGTCTGGCCTGTGTGGCCGGGACCCTGCTCGTGCCGGGCGTCGCCCATGCACAGGGCCTCACCGTCAGCGCGGCAGTAAGCCCATTCAACGGGGTCTTCTACCACTACACTTACAGCATTACCAACAATGCGCCCCAGGGGTACGATTTCCCCGATGTCACGTTCAACGTGCCTGTTGATTCCAACCCTGCCGACCCCCCAGCCATCACGAATTTCTTAGCCCCCGCCGGCTACAACCTCTTCTACGATGCCGGCTTGGGGACGGTGGACTTCGCCGAAGATTCGCAGGCCTTCACGCCGGGGACAACCGTATCCGGCTTTCAATTCGACAGTGGGCTTGCCCCCGCCCCCACCACGTTCACGGCCCTCGTTGTGGACTCAACAAGCGGCCTGTCCGCCCCGGACCCGATTCAAGGCACGACGCTGGCCCCGGCAGCCGTTCCTGAAGCCAGCACGCTGACCTCCTTCGGCCTTCTGCTCGTGCCTGGCCTGATCTTCCTCGGCCTGCGCCGCCGAAAGAGTGTGGCGGTAAGCTAAGCGACGAACGCGCCCGGTCGAGAAATTCGGTTCTGTCCGGGCGCGGCGTCTGCATTGGAAACTAGTAAATTGGACACAGATGACATGAACACGGCAAATTACCATTCAGCAAAACGGACTTTCAAGAACAGACTGGCCCTCGTCGCGGCGTTTGGACTGATCGCGTTCACCTTCAATGCCGTCGGCCACTGGTGGGCGGCGGCGCATAACAGGCCGACATGGTATTCCGCATCCGCCGTACCCTCGTTTGTGCAGCAGCAGCGAAGCACCGAAGAAACAATGCGATTTCTGGTGCGCCGCGTGGAAAGCGACCCGGAGGACATGAGCGCCTCCAACATGCTCGCCGGCATCTATCTTCAGAAGGTGCGGGAGACCGGCAGCCTGGACTACATGGTGCGGGCCGAGCATCTCGCACGGACCTCTCTTGCCTCCGTGCCAGCTGTGAGGAACAGCTCCGCTGTCGCCGTGCTGACTCAAGTGGAGCTGATGGAGCATCAGTGGGTCCCTGCTGCCGGCCACGCACGCTTCCTAGTACGGCTGAACGCCGGGCAAGGCTGGCCGAACGGGCTGCTGGGGGATGCGCTGGTTGAGAACGGTGACTACAGCGGGGCGGCTGCCGCCTATCATGCCGAGGCACGGCTGGGCAGGGGCGTCGGGACAGAGGCCCGCCTGGCCCGGCTGGCGTTTCTGCACGGCCAGACGGGAGAAGCGCGGCAGCACTATCTCAACGCTCTTTCTTTTGCACGGGCTGAGAATGTCCCTTCGCCTGAGTCCATTGCCTGGTGCCACTGGCAGATCGGCGAGACGGCCTTTTCTGTTGGGAGCTATCCCGACGCGGAGCGTGAATACCGGGCATCCCTCGTGTCCTTTCCCAACTATTACCTTGCGCTTGCTTCGCTTGGGCGTGTCCTCGCCGCCCAGGGCGATCTGTCTGGTGCCATTCATGCCTATGAGCAGGCGGTCAACGTGGTTCCTAACCCTGTCTATGTCGGCCAGCTCGGCGACCTTCACCGGCTCACGAACCGGCCGCAGGACGCCGCCGCCCAGTATGCGCTCGTGACGCGCATCCAGCGCCTGAGCAAATTGAACGGCGAGCTGTTCAACCGTCAGTATGCGCTCTTCTATGCCGATCACAATTTGAAGCCGCAGCAAGCCTACCAGGAAGCGGTCCGGGAGTACACGGTCTATCCCGACATCTACGGCGCGGATGCGGTTGCGTGGACAGCGCTCAAAGCCGGCAAAATCGGCGTGGCGCAGGCAAAGAGTCAGGAAGCGCTTCGGCTCGGCACACAGGACGCCATGCTGTTCTACCATGCCGGCATGATCGCGTATTCTGCCGGCGACACGGCAGGCGCTCAAGCGGATTTGGAGCGGGCGCTGACCCTCTGCCCGCAGTTCGATCCGCTGCAAGCGCAGATCGCACGCCGCACGCTGGCCGGCCTGACGACAAAGGCACAAGAGAAATCCCAATGACAGCAGCACAATCGCGCCGCGCAGTTTTATCTTTTTTCGTGCTTGTTTTGACCCTCGGCAGCATGAGAGCGGTCCAGGCGCATCCACTTGGCAACTTTACAATTAACCATTACGCCCGCATCGAGATTGGAGACAATGGCTTGCGCCTGCGCTATGTCATGGACATGGCGGAGATACCAACCTTTCAGGCACTGCAAAAGATGGGCCGAGCGGACGCGCAGGGGCCATCTCCCGCCGATCTCAGCGCCTATGCCCGGCAAGCCGCCGCTGAGTACGCACGGAACATCGCGCTGACTGTTGACGGCGCTCCCCTTCCTTTGACGCCGATTTCGGCGAGGGCCGTCACAAAGCCGGGTTCCGGCGGCCTCCCCATTCTGGACGTGACATGCGATCTGGCGGCTCCGCCCATTCCGGGCGGCGCGGGGGCCATCCACCGCCTGCGCTTTGACGACCAAAACAGCCCGGACCGGATCGGGTGGCGCGAGATCGTCGTCCGCCCCGCCAAAGACTTTTCGGTCTTCAATTCTTCGGCTTACGGCAACGCCGTGACGGATGAGCTGAAAGCCTATCCCCAGGACATGATTGCCGCCCCTTTGAGCGAGCAGACAGCAGCGCTGTCCTGGACTCACGGCGCGGCACCTCCCGGCACAGCGGCGCTGCGGACACGCGATGGGCGCAAGATTGTTCCGACTGTGCGCGATCCGTTCACCGACTTGATCTCGGTTCGAACGCTCACCCCCACCGCTCTGCTTCTGGGTATCCTCTTTGCGTTCCTCTGGGGCGCCGGCCATGCGTTTTCGCCCGGTCACGGCAAAACGATTGTCGGCGCTTACCTAATCGGCTCACGCGGCACGGCCCGGCACGCGGTCTTTCTGGGAACAACGGTGACTATCACGCACACGCTAGGCGTCTTCGCACTCGGACTTGTCACGCTGTTTGCGGCACAGTCCATTGTGCCCGACCGTCTGTACCCGATCCTGACCATTGTGTCCGGCGGCATGGTGGCCCTGATCGGCCTCAGCCTATTGGTTCAGCGCCTGCGTGCCCTCCGCGGCATTCCCTTTCACGCGCACGACCACACGCACACCCACGATCACACGCATGACCACGACCATACGCATGACCACGACCATACGCACGACCACGACCATACGCACGACCATGTGGATGACCATACGCCTACGGGGATGCATTCGCACGGCGGCGTGATGCACTCACATCTGCCGCCGGGCGCAGACGGCAGCAGCGTGACCTGGCGCAGCCTTCTCGCGCTCGGCGTTTCGGGCGGACTTCTTCCCTGTCCTTCCGCCCTTCTGGTTCTGCTCGCAGCCGTCTCGCTGCACCGAGTCGCCTACGGCTTAGTGCTTGTCTTTGCCTTCAGCATCGGCTTGGCGGCGACGCTGACGGGAATCGGGCTGGCCTTCGTCTACGGCGGACGACACCTCAGCCGGCTGGCCGAGCGGCGCGTCGGCGCGATTGGAAAGCTGGTGCGAATGCTGCCGGCGGGACGGCTGGTGCGCGTGCTGCCTGTCGCCAGCGCCCTGGTCATCAGCCTTGCGGGAGCGGCAATCTGCTATGGGGCCGTCCAAAATATCGGGATGCGCCTCAGCGCCCCCGCGCCGCCGTCTGTTCTTGATCGCCAGAGGCAGGTGCCGCAGGCAGCGCACTTCAGCCGGACGCAGAAGCATGGTTGAGTCTAAGGGCCGTGGCTGTCCTCCCAGTCAGTCCTCCGAGCGGTTGGAGTAAGACTGAAAAAAGCTGAAAAAGAAAGGCTTAGAAAGTAACCAGAGGCAAAAGCCGACCGGAATACTGTTTCGGTCGGCTTTTGAGTGCGTAAACGCTGCCGCATATGCCGGCAGCGCAATGGCTACTGGGGCCGGCTGCGGAGGCTGCGTTCAAGCGCTCCAAGTCCTGCTCCGAACGAGGGAACGCGGCGTAGGACAAAAGATCATTGCGAGCCTAAACACCTGCGAACGCGCAGAAGTTCAGCGGCGAACAACGAGTGCGGCACACAGAATCTTTGATTCGCGCAAATTTCGTTTGCGCCTGCTTGTTAAGTGGCATAATAGTGTATCCTAAGATATGTTAGTCAGGCTCTCTCATCAGAACTTCACCCTTCTGCCTTTGCTGAACCGATTTGGGAAGACGAATGTGCATGAGCTGCAATGAGTCACACGCAAATTAGCTTTCTGCGCGAAAGAACACCCGTGAATACACCGATTTACCAAGACGCCGAAGACCACTTCCGACTGTTTCTCGCGGGCCACGCCGTTCCCAAAAAAATCTTTCGGAAGCCTAGCCCCAGGCGGTCGCCTCAAGATGAAGAAGACAAACTGCTCGCCCGATGCGGTAGTCTGTTTGCTTGCCGCATGTCTGCCGAGCGGCAGTTCTGGCTGCTGCTCTTGGCGGTAGGCGGGGCGGTACTCAACCGTTTAGCGGGGCCACTTGATTCAGTTCGCACGTTGTGGCGTTGTCTCAGCTAGGCTGCCACCGGAGGATGAATGTGAGCACGATCCAGCACAATGGCAACACGGCTGAAGATCAGCGTGAGATTGCGGAAAAGCAGCGCCAGGGAGGCGAGGGACTGCGCCAGGAGGCGGAAGCTGTCCGCTCAAAATCCGCGCCAATGCGCTTTTACCACGCTTCATTTTACCACGGTGGCCCTTTCTGAACACCTGCGGACGCCCAGAAGTTCGGACGCGGATAATCAGAGCGTCACACCATGTTTTATCTTTGCAAATCTCGTTTGCGGTTGCTTGTTAAATGTAGTAAGTGGTATAATGTTGTAGCCTAAGATATTTTAGAAACGATGCAGAAAACATCCCTGCCCTGAACCCCCGTGCTTTAGGGGAACAATTCCCCACCTTCGCGGGCATAAGATTTTTCGTGAGCATAAGATTTGGACAGTTCTTCGCCCGCGAAGGCGGGGGCTTGCACTTCTAAAGCACGGGGGTTTAGCCCCGTGAAACCTTTTGATACACCTTCTTAGCAAAGCGCGATTGAAATAAGGCAAACATGGCACGCGCAAAACTGCTTTTGCAGGAAATCGAAACCTACGCACAGAACATCGGCGACACGATTCGCGATCCCCTGCTCATTTTAGACCGGGACCTCGTGGTCAAGTCGGCAAACCGTGCCTTCTACAAAGTCTTTCAAGTCTCGCCCGAAGAAACCGAAGGTCGAAATATCCCGCCGCTTGGCGACGGGCAGTGGGACATCCCGCCGCTTCTCGTCCTGCTCCGCGACATCGTCCCCACCAAAGGCGACTTCGACGACTATGAAGTCACGCACGACTTCCCCGGCATCGGACGCCGGACCATGCGGCTGAACGCCCGCAAGCTGTACCGCCCCGGCAACCGCACCGTTCTTCTCGTTCTCACAATTGAAGACATCACCGAGCGCAAGCAGGCCGAAGAGGTTATGACACTTTCAGAGCAGCGTTACCGAAGGCTGTTCGAGACGGCCCGCGACGGCATCCTGATCCTCGATGCCGAGGCGGGAAACATCGCCGACTCCAATCCGTACATGACCGAGTTGCTGGGCTACTCGCAGGCCGAGCTGGTCGGAAAGCATCTTTGGGAGATCGGGCTGTTCGCGGACCGCGAGGCCAGCCACGCCGCGTTCCAGCAGCTAAAAACGGAAGGCTGCATCCGTTACGAGAACCTGCCGCTCGAAACGGCAGACGGCAAGCAACGCGCGGTCGAGTTTGTCAGCAACACTTACCCGGAAGGCCCCTCTGAAGTCATTCAATGCAACATCCGCGACATCACCGAGCGCCGGAAAATCGAGGAAGACCTGGCGGCTGTCAGCCGGCGCGACCGGCGGATCGCCGCCGCCCTGCAGCGTGCCCTGCTGTTCATGCCCGGCGAAGACGCTTTTCCAGATTTGCAAGTGAAAATGCTGCATGAAGAAGCGTCCTCGGAAGATTTGGTCGGGGGCGACTTCTGGGACATCTTCGCCTATGACAACGGCCATGTCGCACTCGTCATCGGCGACGTCATGGGGCATGGCCTGACCGCCGCCGTGTTCACTGCGGAAATCCGGTTCATTCTGCGGGCGTTCCTGCGCGAGCATGAGCAGCCGGCGCTTGTCCTGGACCAGCTCAACGCCTATATCTGCGAAAGCCACCGCTTGTTTCACGAAGGCCTGAACGATGAAGGGGACGACGCCCCGATTTGCCTCACCCTTGCCGTTTTCCATGCTGCATCTGGGGACGGCAAAATCGCCGTCGCCGGGATGGAGCCGCCGCTGATCGCCCGCGCCGATGGCATGGTAGAGGTCTTAGAAGTCCAGGGCGCACTGCTCGGCATGGAGTCGGATCAAGAATACGAAGCGGCCTCCTTCCATCTGGAACACGGAGATACCCTGCTGATGACCACCGACGGCATTACGGAAACGCGGCGCGGCAAAGAGTTTTTGGGAGAAAGCGGCCTGCGGCGTCTCATCCAAGAGGCGCAGTCGCTTGGCACGCTGGAACTCACGGCGCAGGCGATCCTGGCCGGGGCGCGGGCCTTCGGAAACGGAAATTTTCGCGATGACGTCTGCCTTGTTCTCGCACGGCGGCAGTGAGCGAGATATCATCATTTCCAGTGAGTAGAAGATGGACACTGTCTGTGCGATCAAAAACAACTAATCTCGAGCCAAACAACTCGAAGCCAAACAACTCGAAGTCAGACGCATCCAGGACGGACGAGGTAGCGGCAGCGCAACTCGCCCAGGCCAACGCGGAAGTCATTGCAGAAGCCGCAGAAGCGGCACGAGCCAACGCCGAGGTGATCGCGGCGGCAGCGAGTTTGGCGCAAGCCAACGCGGAAAGTTTCGCCGCCGCTCTCAGGACCTCGGAGATGCGCTACCGCCGCCTGTTCGAGACCGCCCGTGATGGCATCCTGATCCTGGACGTCGTCACGCTCCAAATCACGGACGCCAATCCGTTCATGACTGAACTTCTGGGGTATTCGCACGACGAGTTCCTGGGCAAGGAACTCTGGGAGATCGGACTGCTCCAAAACAAAAAAATCAGCCAGGAGACATTCCGCAAACTGCAGCAGGAAGGCTACATCCGTTTTGAGGACCTGCCGCTGGAAACGCGGCAGGGCGAGCCGCGTGATGTAGAGTTCGTCAGCAATCTGTACCGGGAAGACGGTCATGTCGTCATCCAGTGCAACATCCGAAACATCGCCGAGCGCAAAACTGTGGAGCAGCTTCAAGACGCCTTGCTGGAGCGTGAGCATATCATCGCGACGCAGCTTCAAGCCGCGCTTCAGCCCGAACTGCCCGTGACGGTGCCTGGCATGGCGCTGGCGAAACACTACCAGCCTGCTCTGGAAGCCTCCGAAGGCGTCGGCGGAGACTTCTACGACTGCTACCTGCTGGACGCCGACAAAATGTGCGTGGCGCTTGTCGTGGGCGACCTTTCCGGGAAGGGTCTCCGCGCGGCGGCCCAAGTGGCGGCAGTGCGGCATGGGCTGCGGACCGCGTTGTTTCTCGGGAACACCATTGCCGAAGCCGTCACCAGCTTGAACAGCATCTTGATTGAGCAGAACACTCTAGCGGCCTTCGCCACGCTCTTTGTAGGCGCGTTCGACAGCCGCTCGGGGGAACTGCGCTACGTCATTTGCGGCCAGGAACCTGCGCTGGTCAAACGAGCATCTACGGGCGTGGTGGAAGAACTGGCCTCAACCGGGGCGCTGCTGGGGTGCCTTCAGGATGCCGTTTTCACCGAAGAGACGATTGTGCTGGGGGCAGGCGATGCACTGGCGGTATTCACGGATGGTTTGACCGAAGTGGGAAAAACGCGGCTGACGATGCTGGGAGTAGAGGGTGTCGTGACGCTTTTTGGGCAGCCTGTTTTGAGCGAAACGGTGCTGAGTGCGGCAGAGATGGCGGACCGCTTGACAGCCCAGGTGATCGGCGGCGTGGACAAAGCCGCGCAGGGCGGCGTGGCGCGTGATGACGTGGTCCTCCTGGTTGCGGTCGTCGAGTGAAGCGGCATCTTGTAAGACGAGGCTGTTTCCGAGTTTATTCTGCGGGCGTTCCTGCGCGAGCATGAGCAGCCGGCGCTTGTTCTCAACCAGCTCAATGCGTATATCTGCGAGAGCCATCGCCTGTTCCGGGAAGGACTAAACGACGAAGGCGACGATGCTCCCATCTGCCTCACCCTGATCGTCTTCCATGCGGCGTCCGGGAACGGCAAGGTCGCCTGCGCGGGGATGGAGCCGCCGCTGATTTCCCGCATCGGCGGCACGGTGAGTGTCTTGAATGTCCAGGGTGCATTGCTCGGCATGGAACCGGATCAAGAATATACGTCGGTTCCGTTCCATCTGGAACCGGGTGATACCGTGCTAATGACGACGGACGGCATCACCGAGGCGCGGCACGGCCGGGAGTTTCTGGGCAGCGACGGCCTGCTCCAGCTCGTGCGAGAGGCTCAATCTCAGAACACTCTGGAACAGACGGCGCAGTCTATTCTCGCGGGAGCGCGGGCGTTCGGAAACGGAACCTTCCGCGACGATGTCTGCCTTGTCCTCGCCCGCCGTCAGTAGTTTCGGCGTCAGTAAGCAAAAGCCTGCAAAAAGAGGGCCACGGGTTTCAGCCCGTGGCCCTTAGTGGCCCTCACAAAAATGCTGTCGCCCAGAGACCTCACCCGGAAACAAGTTTCCACCCTCTCCTTGTTAAGGAGAGGGTCGGCGAGGAACGAGACGGGGTGAGGTACGGTTTTCGTCTGCGCCCTTAGTGGGCCGCGAGGCTGGCAAGGCCGATGTCAATGCCCTGACCGCCGGTGGTCTGGTGGACATGAGCGGCCAGAACCACGGTTGCGCCGGGCTTCAGCAGAACCGCCGCCGCCGGAGTGATCTCCAGCGGCTGGTAGCCGCTGTTGTAGCCGCTGTCTTCCGCCGCCGGGACGCCGTTGACGTAAATCTCGACGTCTTCATCATGGTAGACCATGAACGCGAGATTTTTGTAGTTTCCGGCAGGCAGCGTCACCGTGCGGCGCAGCCAGATGTCGCCGGGCGTGTCCTTCCAGTTGGTTCCCGTCGGAATGCCTTGCGGCGGGCCATTCGCGAACGGCGCGTTGCCGGTTTTCCAGCCGCTGTCGTCAAAGCCTGGCTTCATCCAGTCATCCGCAGGCTTGTTGGCCGTCGTCACATAGCGCCAGGCGGCAGGCGTGACCTGAGAGGTTGCGACAATATACGTCGCTTTCGGCGCGACCGGCAGCGGCGCCCAGTCGGCAGCCGCCACTTTGTCGCCCTGCGACCATTTGGCCCAGGCCGCTTTGTCGGTCAGCATCTTGATGAACAAGCCGCCGACCACCGGGCGGGCGTGCATTCCGCCGGAATGAACGTCATCCGTGGTATACGAATCCGCCAGCGGATCACGGGCCGAAGTCTGGTTCAGATAGTCGTAAATCGGCGAAATCAGCGTCTCGAAATCCGACTGGTTGTCGGCCAAAGTCGCGCTCCAAATAGACCAGTCGGTCTTCGTCAAATGCGTCCGCACATCCAGCGGCACGCCGTAAGGCTGCATGACGCTCTTGTAGTACGCGACTTCTTTGGCCCGAACCGTGGGCGGGAAGACGTTCAGGCCCAAAATCTGGTCCCACACCAAATTGTACTTCTGGCTCCACGTATTTGGCTTATCAAAGGCCAGCAAAGAAGTTTTGCCGGTGTCCGCCACGGCCATCCAGTGGTCGGCGTCGGCATGGGCCAGCGCCGCGTACTTGTTCGCGTCCGCCGTGTCGCCGCGGCGCTTGCACATATCGCCGTAAGCCGCCAGCGCCACAATCGCCTTGACTGAAAGATTGGCATTGTGCGCCATGAAGCCCATGAAGTCGTCGGTGCTGAGCTGGTTGCCGGGGTCCAGGCCGTACTGCGCCAGATAGCCGGCCCACTTCGACAGCGTCGGCCAGTACGGCGTGATGAACTTGGCATTGCCGTCTTCCTGCGTGATCGCGTCGCACAGGATCAGCATATTGCCGCTTTCCTCCACGGTCATTTCCTCGCCCGCGTCGCCGGACGCCGACGCGACCGGGTAGGTGCCGAGGTCATGCGGCGAGTTCGGGTACTTCCACACGGGCGACGACGCATACGCCAGCACCGGCGCGATAGACGCTTTGGCGAGCGTCGGGCTGAGGAACACCAGCATCGGGTCCTGCGGGAAGATAACGTCCACCGTGGCGATGTCGCCGTTGGACGTGTTTTCTTTGGTGAACAGCAGCGGCTGCTTGTTGGCGTCCGCCGCCAGGCCGTTCGCCGCCAGGCATTCGCGGTACGCCAGCGCGATAATCTGCGCGTAGCGCGCGCCTCCGACCCACGTGGCGTCGGCGGTCAGGCCTTCGTCAAATGTTGTGCAGCGCTGGACCAGGCTCGGATAGTCCTTGTCGGCGGCCTGGAACATCTCCGCCGGGGTCGCGCCGTTGCGCTTCCAGTACGGCAGCAGGTTCTTTCCGGCCAGCTTGATCGAATACAGCTCGTCGTAGCCGACCATCATGTGCCGGTCTACCGGAGTCGCGCTGACGCTGCCGAGATCAAACGTGAACGCCAGCACGGGCTGGTTGTCGGACACGGCGCGTGGCTTCGAGCCGTCATCGGCGCTCGGCAGGGTTCCGTTCTTGACATATCCCGCCAGCAGGGCTTCGTCGCCGCCGATAGCGGCTTTGGCCTCGGCGGCGGGCGCGACCGCATACGCATAGCCCCAGTCAATCCGGGTGTCGTCCCCGGCCGGCCGCAGCAGCGTCTGCGCCTCGGTTCCGGTGCGGAGGGCCGTCAGCGGTCCCATCGTCTGCCGCTGCCAGGTCACGGCCTGGTCTGGGGTGTTCACGGCAAGCTGGGACGACGTGCTATCGTAAATCGAGACCGAATGCGGCCTGCCGTCCACGGAGCGGACGCTCCAGGTAATGTAGCTGAGAGGCCGGGCCAGCACATTCAGGTCATGCGGCAGGTCAGCGGTCATAAACGTCATCGTGACATGAACCGCCGTGTCCTCAAAATTGTAAATGCTGCGCGTCGGCGTCACCTGCACCCCCGTCTGCGGGAACGCCGGCACATCCGTCGGGTCATACCCCATCAGCCGGTACGCCTTGCCGTCAATGCGAATCAGGCTCACCAGCGACGCCGGGTGATGGGTCCAGTGGACCGTTCCCGCGTCATTGAGGTGATCCGCCTCGGACCAAATGCTGAGATACGGGTCGTTCGTGACCAGCGGCACCGCCGGCGGGCGGAACGCCGGGGCCGCATGGACCAACCCGCCGAAGGTTCCGGCGGCAGCAGCGCAGGCCAGGCCGGTTTTCCAGCTTAATCGTGTTAAACTTAATCGTGTCAAAATTGGCTTCAAATAATGCCCTTTCTGGCGAAACACTCTTGCGGCAAGTGTTTTCGCTTCTTTTTCTACGGAAACCAGCGGTTGTTTATTGCAGCGGCTGATTGCAACGATCACTTAAAGATTATAAAGCAACGGCGCAATTTTGTCAATCGCTCTTCTTCGTCCATCGCTCTTCTTGAAAGTCCGCGCGGATTAGGGGCAGGCCGCAAGAGAAAAACCCCCTGGAAACGGAATTCCAGAGGGTGTTTCATTAAAAACAAGCATCAAGCGATCAAAGCCGAATGCACTCAAGCCGAGCCACTAAATGGGGCTGAACGTGCCGGCGAAGGTAGAAACCCCGGTCCCGGCAGCCTGGTCGCCATACGTCTGCTTCCCCTGGATGCCCATCGCGTTATCGGCGGTGAAGCCGGGAGAGATGGCTACCGGGCGGAGCCATTTGACATGACCGTCGCAGAACAGGAAGTTCGACCCGTCCGTGTGCCGCCCCGTGTGCTGACCCGCATCGCCATTATTGTTAGCGGTGTTGTTTGCATTGGCAGGCTGCCCCATGTCGCCGGTCGCATATCCCGTGGTTGCGTTCGCGTTGCTGGCGTGGAGGAAGCCGTTCCCACCGCTGTCCATGCCCCAGCCAGTCGCGTCTGTATCTTCAAGCGGGTTGGTGACATCCGTCTGGTCGCCGACAAACTCGAACAACAGGACGGTTTGTGCGGGCGCGGCCTGCGTAGAAAGTGACTGACCGCCGATAAACGGCGTGAGATCGACGTTCATGCCGTAAGACACCGGAACCAGTGTCACAGTGACCCCGTTCGTTGTCGTCGTGGTCTGGGCGGTACTATCGTCGGGACATTTGTAAACCCCGGTGGACTTGACGTAAGGGTAGATTTCGCCTGCCCAGCCCCCACCATTACTCATCGCGCCGGTGTTGTCTCTGCCGACGCCGGGTTCCTGCTCATCAAAATCTTGGGTGTACTGGATAAACGCCAGCCCAAGCTGCTTTTCGTTGGATTGACAGGACGCGCGGCGGGCGTTCTCGCGGACTTTTTGGAAGACTGGGAACAAAATCGCCGCGAGAATCGCGATAATAGCGATGACGACGAGTAGTTCAATAAGCGTGAAACCGCTTCGTTGACGGATTTTCATAAGTTTGTCCTCTTTTTTGACTTGTATCTAAGGGCGGCTGTGCGCCGATTGAGGTGAATGAGAGTCGGCCCTATCCATTTATGTTTCCCAAGATATTTGGGACCCAAACCGAGCAAGCGGAGCCAAAAAAAACTCCGGCCCCTTGCGGAACCGGAGACTTTTAACCAAATGCACCACTTGAGACGTAGCGGCTTATTGACCACGCATCGTGAAGTTGAAGTTGTAAGGCTTATTGTCTGCCGGACTGAGGGTTGTTTGCAGCAGAGGACCCTGCCGCACGGCTTTGGCGTGGCCGTCGCAGTAAAGGACATTGGACAGGTCAGGCCCTCCGTGCCGGAACACCATCGGGTCGTTGTCATTCAGGGTAGGAGTGGTTCCGGTACAGGCAATACCAGGGTAGCTGCCTAATTGGTGCGGCTCCAGCGCAGACCCGCCGCAGTCGAATTGGAACGAGCCGCCGCCGTCTACAACCCAAATTGTGGTTGATGGCGATTGCAACGAGGAAAGCGTATAACCTGTATCGTTCCCGGCCTGGTTGCCGGGACCGACATCAGGAGCATTCCCGCCGTAGTTATAGGAGTTGATCGCATAGCTGCCGTAGTAGTCCTGGTTCGGTGTTGCCGGATTGCCTGCGGTTCCAAGCTGCTGATAGGGAACATAAGTCCCGGTTGCGTTCCCTGTATCAGCACCTTTGGTGCCGGACACTGGGTCGCCACTGTCGTCGGGGCAGTGGAAAACCTGAGTGCTTTTGACGTAGGGATAGATCATATCCATCCACTTGTACCTTGTATTACCGGGCGTCGAGTCGGAAGCTTGGTACCCCGCGTTGCCAGGACCATTGTTCCCCTGACCATTCCAGGCGGACACGAGCTGTTCGTCATAATCCTGGCTGTACTGGATCATCGCCAGCCCGATCTG
>JAABUZ0100000265.1_pt1 | contig 134380 bp, 115 predicted proteins | sample 5562091 | NCBI WGS metagenome assembly JAABUZ01 (sample SAMN12813069, study PRJNA571459) | rock metagenome | isolation source: Antarctica rocks | place: Antarctica: Victoria Land, Linnaeus Terrace sud | collected 2015-12-21 | reverse complement strand
CTCAACTCATGTAATAGTCAATACAGTCTATTGTCTTAGCTATTCTCAGACCTTCAGTCTAGTGATTAGTTTGTTACTATACTGATCTCTGTTTATATCTTGTGTTGTTAAAGAAACAATCGTTACACTTCAATGACTCATATAGTTAGAAATGAGAGTGTGTTGTATAAGACGCTAGTTTGAACTCAGACTGAATGAGATAGAAAAATTGAATACGTTACACTTGTCGAGTACTCTCAATTTTCACGTCTGAATAAAAGTGATGATGTATGAAAATCTTTTCAACTCATAAGCAACTCGTTGACTTTAAGACTGTGTTCTTGAGGCAGTTCTACATAGTCTACAGTCAACTTGTGACAATAGCAGAGTTTTGTCGTGAATTCAATAACTTTTCAATTAACGCAGAAGTTGAGAGATTCTTCTTCGCATCTTGATTTGAGATTTCAAATTTGATACTCTTTTTCGAGAAGTCAAAATTGAAGCCTCATGAAGAGTCAAAAGCTCTTGATGTTCGATTCTGTTTCTATTCATGCTCGAACTCTTCAAACTACGAGACTAAATTCACTGAAGCGATAGCTGATGCTTACTTTGAAGATTCTGAGCATTTCACTCTGCGAAAGGTTCAAAAAAATGATCTCTCGTCGATTCAATAATGTGAAGCGCACGAAGTGAAACAAGAAATGCAGAGAGAAACTATCAGAAAATATTTGTAAGATTCTTGATTTCTCATGATCAAGCGTTGCTGACACGATTTAAGATAAAAGGCTGGGAATCGTGGTAGAAGCGTCGCAAGTACGGCTCAAAACCAACTCAGATGATTCTTATACATGGGAAAAATTGAAAGAAAAAGAGCATCTGTTCTCGAAAAACCTAAGTGATCTTTCGACTGACCAGCTTAAGAATTTGTGTGACGATGTCGATAAATCGTTTACAGTCATCTGAAAGATCTCTATACAATCGGAAATTCAGGGACAGAATGAGAAAGAATCTGTACGTGCTGCTCGTCTTTTGTCAATCAGATATTTGACTGACTGCTCAATAAGTTTCTGAAATTTCACAAGCAGAAAGTCAGCTTTGTTGCAAGAATTGACGAGCTACATCAAGACAATATTAGATTAGCTCGCGAAATTAGCAAGTGGGAAGATGAGACAGTCATAGAATCGAAAAGAAGACGAATGGTTGAATATGAGACCAGTCAACTGAAAGATACTATTCAGCAGCTTTGAATGAACAACAAAAACCTTGAGAACCACATTAGTGAGTGAAAACTAATGATCGAGAAGTTCAAGAGCAACGCAGTCAAATGCTGTAGAGAAATGAACAAGATTTTCACAGCTCTGAAGAAGGTAAAATCGAAGCTATCTTGCATCTGCATCGAGAAGCAACACAGATAGCGAATCTTGCGCTCAATCTTAAGCGAGCAAGTGTGAGCCAAGAAGATAGTATAGCTGTGATAGATAGACAGTTTGCAGAGCTTGCATCTGACTTTAAAAATCTGCATTTCACGCATGCAATTCTCTACAAGCTTTCGATAAGAGTATATTTGTGTATCACGCTGAGTGTTTCTCGCCTTCCGTTCAAAAGAACCTCGACTGCTCAGTTCTTCTAGATGATCTAACAACATACTCAAGCTAGTTTTGAATACATGGTCAGTGATAGTTGACAAGAATCTTCAAACTAGAAAGTGACTTCTTGAAAATAAATATTTCTCGCATCACTTCTGACTTCGCCATTCACTTCTGACATCTCGACTTCACTTCTGACATCTCGACTTCACTTCTTCTGGCATCTTCATTCACTTCTGACTCTCAATTCGCTTTCTTCGTTCGAGAACTGAGATGAAAATCTTCTGAATAACTTCGTACCTGAACACTTGAATCGTCTAAGCTGATTTACGATTGTGAGTTTGCAACTTGAGAACTTGAAATTTCGATGTTGATGATTAAAATGTTTCACGTCAGACAATGTCAAGCAAGCGAAGGCACGATGTCATTGGAAAAGCATTTCTATACTATCGTGCTAAGTAATTGTAATGACAGACAGTTTTCAATGAAAGTTTAATGCAAGACGCGAAATATCAAACGAGAGATAGCATTCGCCAGGAAAGTTTGCTCGAAAGAGAGTGACAAGGTCGCGAAACGTTTTCGTAAAGCAAAAAAGATAGTGCGGTTTGAATAAACGCTTATAGTGCGGTCTCAAGAAGTGTAAAAGCCTGCTCGATTCTTCACTTCGTTCTTCTTGAATTTGAATGCTGCAAAACAGATGTTGCTAAGATTGATATTGATATTGACATTGATTCCGAAGTTGCTGATACTGTCACTTCATACTATTGTCTATGCAGTCACGATCGATGTCGATTGTCGCTGATATTGTTGAAGGATCTGTTGAATCGCGCTGACTATCATTGCCTGAACTGCGAAGAACGAGATCATATCAGCTTGAGTTGGCTGAGCGACTTCTAGCTGTGCAACTTCTGCTTGGGTAACTTCTGCTTGAGAAACTGCTGGTTGAGTTGCTTCTGCTTGAGGGACGGCTGATTGACTTACTGTCGATTGAGCGACATCTGACTGCGCGAATCCTGGTTGAACGAATTCTGGCTGAGCGACATCTTGTTGAGCGAATGCTGATTGATCGAATTCTGGCTGAGCAAACTCTGATTGAGCGAATGCTGATTGATCGAATTCTGGCTGAGCAAACTCTGATTGAGCGAATGCTGATTGAACGAATTCTGGCTGAGCAAACTCTGATTGAGCGAATGTCGATTGAGCGACTGTTGTTTGAGCTGCTTTTGTCGCTTTGAATTGATCATTCTTGATTCGCTGCATCGTCTTCATTTCTTCATTTAAGAGTTCAGCATCTGTTTGTGACATTATGAAAATCTTTCGTTCTTCGAACTCGATCATTTTGCAATATGACAAATAATTTTGTAGATCTTGATCAACTCATGCTTGGTCAGCAACTCTGATGAGATCATTTCGCGACATTAGCGTGTCTTTGAGATCTCTCACTCATTTCATCATAACAGAGATACGAAGATATTGATCTGCACTCGTTGTTATGACGTCGTCAATCGACATGACGATTCAACGCATGCTCTTGTACCTGTGCTTGTGTTGAGCAATGAATTCTTTTGTCGACTTCTCGATGAATGTGACCGTATTCAGATCTAGATTGAAAGATACTTTCGTCGATTTTCACACATGCAATTCTGACTTCTTCTCGACCAAAAATTGAAAGTTCTTAAAGACCTTACGTTTGAATATAATCGACTCGTCGTTCAGAGTAAGTTTGTCTATGACTTCGCTTATCTTCGTGTCGCTATTATTGACAGATTTCGCATCAGCAGGTGAGTCTTCTGCATTTCTCATCTTCATGTCATCTTGATTGTCAGAATCAGAACTAGAACCAGAACCAGTACTAGTACTATCGATGTCGATGCCGATGCCGATGCTGTTGCCAGTATCAGTACTTGTGTTAGTGTCAGAGTCAGTGCCAGTGTCAGTGTCAGTACCAGTGTCAGTGTCAGTGTCAGTGTCAGTGTCAGTGTCAGTGTCAGTGTCAGTGTCAGTGTCAGTGTCAGTGTCAGTGTCAGTGCCAGTGTCAGAATCAGTATCAGTGTCAGACTGAGGTTTCTCGATCTCTGAAAGTCAAGCAGACTTCTTATTTATGTCTGCATATTACCAAGCTCAGATCTCAGAAAAGGCACGTTTCTCACAGAATTCTTGTGTTGCGACACAAAGAGTCTCAAAAATGACGGTCAGCTTCTTCTTCTGTTCAGGATCGGTCGTATTTTGATAAGTTATTCTCAGTGCCTGTGTATTTTGATACTTGTCTTGAAGATACTTCAGAGGAAATTTTCCGCGGCTTGAATTATAGCCTTTTTCAATATTGTGAACTTCGATGTCACTATTGACCTTTTCGATAAAAGCGATCGCTCTCTCATTAGAGGAATCGATCTGCAGTCGACGAACACTTTCTATGAAGAGTGTTGTTTCTCAAAACGATTTATGTGATCTTTTAGATCTCTCTGTTGCTACGTCTGATGTGATGATAGAAATGTTAAAGTTACTTCGATCGTTGTTTAATTCTGTATTATGATCAGTTTGACAGCTTTTGATTGATGTTTCGTAACTTACTTTGCTGCGCCTGCGTGATCTTTTCTTTTCATTCTTCAGACTGCTTGTCAGAATGAATCAGAGCGGAAAGTTGCTTGTACACTTGCGTCATTGCAGCTTTGTTTGCATGATGAAATTGCTCTAGCGCTTCATTCGAACTATCGTTATTGATTCGATCGATTTTATACTGTTGTTGTTCGCGTAGCTGACTTTGACTTAACTCGTCTATTGAACCAAGCGATTCGAGAGCGATTTTCGCCCCTCGCTCAGAGAATCTTGTCTGACGCGTAGTAGCGAAGGTTTGATTGAACTCTTGATTTGCAGCATTATTGAAACTTTCACCTGCGATATTATTGAAGATGTCATTTGCATCATTGTTAGAGAATCTTGATGAACTCATGGTTTAAAAGATCGAGTAAGAAAGTAAAAGGCTGTGAGTTTGTCTTGTAATCAGGTCAACTGATTTTGACTGCGAATGTTCTTCGAATCAAAAGAGTTCTGATAACAAATATATTGTTGCGTCGAAGGATTTTTGAATCTCTATCAAAACTGCTTTGTCTTAACTCAACCACGAAAACACAAGGGCGGTACTTATAGTAACAGCGAGAGCACAGCAGTCAATTAGACTCACATAGGCGTCGATTTTGACTGTGTCATTGACGTAATCGATTCTGGCTGCGTTTCGATTCAAAATGTGCTTCTCGAACAAGCATTCATAATCGGCGCCTGAGAATTCAGAATAGGCGTCGAACTTATGTGATCGATAAAGAACATGTTTGTTCTCGATGAGTCTTTTCACTGCATCGTGAACATGAAAAGAATAAAGTTTCTCACGCTGTTGATGCTGTGCATCGTTGCAATGTGAGTATTCCGCACTCATATCGAATAAACTAATGTGCCTTTTCTCAGTCATGCGGACGAAACACTAGAGATCATCAACATCGAGATTGATATATCATGAAACTCAACGAGCGTAAATTTCAGTGCAGAAGCGTCGATCAACAGTGCGAAAACGCCTTTCAGTATCGATCTCAATGTCATTCCGAAAAGAACAACGACAGCAGTTGTCTCAAGTAAATCTGACGAGTCTACGTCTGCATTCACTCAATCATCAGATTTGAGATCATCGATCGGAACTCAGATTGAATCTTTCATGCCAACGAGCTCATCTTGACCTGACTATCGAGATTTGATCGACTCAGCTTCAACAGCAAGTCAGTCAACAAGTTTGCAGCAATCGAATAACAGTCTCTGAGCGAGCGATAATCTGAGATCGACAGCGCAAGTCTCTTCTTCTTCATTCTCTGAAAAGACGTCGATAAAGAAAATTTCGAAGAAAGAAATTGACTTGCTTATCATTCTTGACTGTGTTACTGAAATGCTTCTTTAGATAGATCATAGTGAAGATAGAATTCAGACAATAGTTTTCATTTCAGTCATTCATGACATTCACGAGGAAAGTTTCGTTGAGAGACTGTGCAATGATTCTACATACGGCAAAGACTTGATTCTTCTATCTACGAGCATAGTCAGGCATATATGCCCGTCATCAGGTGGAAAATAAATGCCATCGACGAGGCGCAGATGCCTGCATGTGAGGTAAGTATGACATAAATAAAGTGTGACTGCGTCATCTAAGACTGCATGAAATAGTGCGGCTGAGAGACATAGCCAAAATTGACTGCCCTTGTTCTCATAAATGTTCAGTCACATCGCAATTCTTCATTTCTACTTCGAGAAAGATTCTTCATCTAAAATCTGAGGCTGATACGTTACTTGAGACCACAAAACGACTCTCGTTAAGAGAAGAAGCTCATTAAATTCTTCACATTTCGTACCTGCACTTCAGCTCGAACATTTTACTGTTACTCTACTCGTGACACGACATTACATTGCGCTCAGCCGTGGTTCTGAGCTCGTTCGAGCTGAAAGATTCTTTGGTTTGAGCGATCATGCATGATTTTGAAGGTTTTCGACCAGAGTTCTAGAACAATATATTCGCTAGAAAAGTGATCTGTCATCTATGGCTTCTTCTAGATTGATAGTGATCGAAGAAACAGAATTCTATCTAGGCTAAACAGAATGCAAATCATGAATCAGTGCATGTTCATCTTAGCGTGCTATCATAGATCGTTACAAAAAGAGAGTCTTTTAGCGAGACATTTGACCCTAGGCGCGCTATTCATTCGAGGCACAAGACACACGAATAAAGTTGAAGCTTCCTCGATACTAGTGTTCTGCTGACTTACTGCTCATACCTCGCATTCGCCTAATAATGTCACAAGCGAATACAGTCAGCTTCTTCTTCGTTAGAATTGTTATGACAGTCAGCAGCTGTTTTCATTCGATAGTTCATCATGTATTCTTCGCAGCTTCAAGCCTAAGTTTGATCATCATCTTGATCTAAGTGACTCAAATTCAGCTGTTCTTGTTTCTCTAATGAACGAGACATCTGAATGAATTTGAAATTCTCTACATTGTCTCAATTGCTATCTTTTCCGAACTTCACATTCTGCGAATAATGAAGAGTTTCATCGAGCTGATCGTCTTTGCAGTCGAGTTTCGTGAAAACAGCTAAGGTAAGCGTCGAACGAGTGTAGATCAAAGAGCCTTCATTGATTGTCTGCATCATGATCAGAAAAAGCGAGTTTGAACGCTAGTTCATATATACTTACATCAACATCAGATGCTTGATTGTCTCTCATCTGAAGAGCGATAGACTCATAGATACTTTGAAGTGTCGATACAGCATTGACGAGTGCACTGACTAGATAGTAACAGAATAGAGAGGCGAGACAAGTCTTCAAGACGCTAATAGATATCATGTTGATCTATCAGATGAGATGTGAATGTATAACAGTTTGCAAAATCAATAGATTAAAAGAATTTGACTCGAGAAGAATTTTTATAGAGACGATATTCGATCACATTCAATTTCGACTTCTGTTCTATTCGATTCTGAAGCTTATGTAGAACTTTCATAAACATTCAGAAAAGACTTTCTGTGAAGCATCAAAAAAGAGATCTCTTCTCTACAAGATTTAGAGAAATGTTCGATTATTATATTTCGAAAGATTCGCGAAAAGATGTTTCTTTAAGCAGCTATGAATGAGCTTTCAAGTCATCATTTTCAGTTCGCTGCTGATTTCTCGTCAGACATTGTGTTTAGATCAGACATATTCGATTGTGATGTCACAGCAGATAACACACGAATCGAAAGTGAGACACAAAGTCGATCGTCGTCTATGATAGAAGAACAGCGACGAGAAGTAATTCGCGACGAAGACTCAAAGATCACAACGTCAAAGACTACATCTTTAAGAACGAGAACAATCAGAAACAATCAACATGTCATCTTTCAAGATTCTTGAGTAAAGCAACGACTGTCATCAATACATTCTGCATTTCGTCGACGATCAATTTTCGACAGAGCGAATGATGTTGTTGCTCTGAACGATCAGATCGCAAGAAATGAGGAAATCACATTCATCTACGAGCAATTACTTCATCGACTTCAAATATCAAAGCAACATCGCTCTACTTCTTCAGCGAAGCGCGTGATAAAACTTACACGAACGAATGACTATTTACTGCAAGAGCTGACTTATCACAAAGATACTCAAGCAGCTGATATGAGATTCTACGAGACAGTGACTGATTTGCATGTGAAATTGAACGATGCGTTGAAGAAAAGATTTCAAAAGCGAGCAGACGCAGAGTCTACTTTACTAAGCTATTGAGATATTAATTTTGATGATGAAAATGTCGAGAATATCGTTTTCTGATAGCTTTCATCTTTATCTCATTTCGTAACTATAAGATGCACTTCGCAGTTCTTCTCATACTTACTTGAAAAATAAAAATAATTTTCTGCTCACTGCTGCGTCGATTGTCTGTACATAGATTACAATCTTGTCGCTAATCTGATGTATTATCAAATTGCCTTCACAACTCGCTCATCAGTTGATGCGTCAAGAGAATGACAATTCAGCATGAGGTTTGAGAAGCTCTCTCACAACAGAAACGTAGAAAAAGAACTTCTGATTAAAATGCGCGCGAAAGAAAGACAATAGACGAAAGAGAATTCGATGAAATGACTTAAGTAAGACTGATTCTTTCTGATTCAATGACGACGATCATATACTCTCATCATGTCTTCTTCAGCATATTAAGCTCTCGATTGAATCACACTATTGAAATAGCATCTAGCGCAGACGAAATGTTCTGTTGATGGTTCGATGTTCAGTCTGAGTCTAGAATAAAGAAAAAAGGAAAAAGATTATGCACAGAGACTAGAGACTGAGAACTCTTACACTATAGCTTTCTGACTTGTGAAGATCTTGAATGAGATTTTCTCGTAATGTGTGCCTATCTTTCTTGTCTACACATGTGACACAAAGAATGAACGCTGAAATCAAAGATCACACGACTCGAAACAAATTATCAAAAAGAGACAAGATCTTTGAATTCAAAAGTTGATAGAGCTTGTTTCAATGCTGCTGAATCATTGAATCAGAAGAGCATGATCTCAAGTCTGATATGATAGCTGATACTGATGTTGATCTGAATTTGAATTATAGTACAACTACTTGAAGTCTCTTTCATACAGCAGTCATCGACTTCAAGAGCGTCGATAGTCATCGAGATATTCAGCTTCTTTGTTGAGATGAATAATGAGCAGTGAAAGAAATATAGCAATCTGTCAGTAAAATCAGATATTGGCATTGATACGTACTCAAAATGCACAAATATTTGACTAACTCTTCGAAAGATGAATTTCTTTGTCATTCAAAGATCGTGAGTTCTGCAAAGCTTATTTGAATCAAGCTCTTTCGAAAATCGTCAGAAGAAAGAGCAATATCTACGTCATGAGATGTCTTGAATACTGATCTGATCATTAGATCAATGTTGAAGACTCATGACTGAGTGCGACGAAGAATATTCGATCTTCAGAAGAACGACGTGCGAATTCAGTCAGTGCATTCATGATGATAAGAACAAGCATTGTATATCTTGATTGATACTGTAACTGATTATTAAAGAGACGACGTAACTTAGAATCAGAAGTCAATCATCACATGACATTCAAAGCATCTGAACTTGATGATTGCAGATGAAGACTCATACACTCATGCGAAAGATCTATCTTACATTGATCAGATCATTGTCGAAGTGCTGAAGAAAACGAAGAACTATACTCAATTCGTATGAAATGAATTGTCTGCTCACGATTCTTTTGATAATCAGTCAGCGCTTCAGACAGATCTGAACTTCAGAAATCTGAAGCTTGAAGCATTCAAAGATAAGTGAGTTCAGCGCTGAAGAAAGACTCGATCTGACTGAAGTATCTGATCTTTGTTAAGAGATACGTAGTAGAACAAGAGCGCTGAGTTCAGGCATAGTGATTTTATTGAGCTAGTCTTCGTTTTCATCTATCACATCTAGATCTCATCTCAATTCTAAAGCGTCAGAATCGATCATAGTTTAGCAGTAAGCGAAATATATAGCTATTCGTAGATGAAACGTTGAATTGAAACGTGATAAATCAGAAACAGCTTTCTTAAAGCATTTGAAAGTGAATCGCATGACATTCATTTCTGTTTCGCGATTCTGATGACTGAGCTTTTCGATAAGAATTGTCGCATTGTTCTACAATTAGAGACATTCAGAAAAGAGAAAGCATTCATTCACTGCTTTCGAGAATTCGTTTATTTTCTAAGAGTATATATTGTCATTGTGACTTCAAAAAAGAACGGCCAAAGCATCTCTTTATATCTTCATGACAAAAGTTAGAACTCAGCGACACATTGATCGAGAGAAAGTCAGAAAGCGAACAAAAAGTCTTCTCAAAAAGATAAACGAGTTGACACAGATAGCGAACGCAAAGATCTACTTCGTCATCGATCGCAATGAAAGATATCAAATCTACAAATCGATTGATCAACTCAAATGATCGTTGTCGAAACAAGAAATGATAAATCACTCAAACGCAAAGATTCACGCACTGTTTAATACTAAGATTCTAGAAGAAGCATTATCTCATCTCAAGATATAAAGACTTCGCGAACTTTGAGTCTGCGAATGACGAAGCAAGAAATCAGAGAAATGCTGAAGAAATCAACGATGAACATCTGACGAAGCTCAAGCTTGAAGATAGCGATGATCTCATTGATTATCAGCGACGCATTTTCTCTGTTCTCAAGCCTTCAGTTTTGTCGAGATCATCAGCTGAACGAATGTATTTATCGTCTCGACTTTCATCTTAGATGATGTGCAGATCAAACATCTATCTGTCATAAAGACTTCGATTGCAATCGTCTCATCTGAATTTTGAAAGTTCTCTGTGAAATAGCTTCATCTCGATTTTCATTCAATTCGATCTATGCTCGACTAATTAAATGTGAGCTGTCTGTGTCTTGTACTACATGAAACACATATTGCTGTTCAAGACTAGTGTTACTCGTATATTTGACATCGCAGTGTGTGACAATGCTCAAGATTCTTCGATCATATTTCAGAAGATAATGTCGTAAAGTGAGATCAGATCTCTGCAAAGTCTTTGACAAGAAGTTGTTGAAGCAGAGACATCACATTCTGAGACTTCTGAATGAAGCAACGAGAAGCGTTTTTGCGTATTCACTAGCGCATTCTTGTACTCGTATGCACTGAGTTTTCGCGCACTCTAATCTAGAAAGATTAGTTACAGATAGTATTGAGCTTAGCGTGCTAAAAATGGCACGAAGATAATTAATCATAGTTAGCGTGCGCGAAAATCTCGTGCATATGATTGACAGCGACAGAGACTCGAAGTTGAGATCGAACTGTCTGATTGAATGACTGTCAGCATTTCTGAATGCTATCAAAAATGAGTTTCTTGATTTGAAATATGTGCTTTGACTTCGACTGCGTCTTTGAAACAGTCGAGAAAATTGCTCAGCCTCGTATCTCTCTGATATCGTAAAGCTCGAATTCTTTCTTCTTCTCAACAGTGTAGCACAACATCATTTCTGAATGCTCGCTACTCGTTTCTTACTTAATCTCACTTTCATTGTCTTTGAGATTTCTGCTTTCAATAAATTGAAAGTCAAATTACATTCTTCTACTTGACATCAAACTCTTTCATATGTTGATCTCAGTCAATTCTTTCTTTTGTCATCAGTGTCTTTCTTCGAAGTTCTCTGATCATCACGTCGACATTGTTTCAGAAAGCATCTGCAACTTTCTGTGAATCATCAGATTCTTTTCAAACAGAATATGCCTAGTTTTCTTCGAGTGCATTTGAAGCAGCTCAGAAACAAGCTTTCTTGAATGATTGAGATGAGAAGACTTCGCGGCAGAATCTTCAAGAATGATGCTGATATTATATTGTGATCGCAGTCTGAGAAAGCAACTTCGAGATCTTTACATTCAGTATCAACATTTGTGCACAGTCTACAATCAGACTCGAGAAGACGTGAATACTCAGGTTTGACGATTCAAATCTATTGATTCAGCTCTCAATATGAAAAGAAATGCGCAGGTGAAAATGAAAACTCGCTGTCAGATTCTTCAAAATACTGTAAATACAATTAAAAGCATCAAATATGAAGCAGATAAACAGCAAATGATCATCATTGTCAAAAGTCATTGATATTCTTCATGCTTCGTGAGTTCTCGATGAGAACGTAAGAGTCTGACTCAAGACAAGAGCACTGAAGCTTAATCTCTTGATCGCGATGAAGATTATTGATGATTCAGTGATGTGATAGACGATTGATAGACATAGAGTGAATAATGTAGCATACAGAGTGATCGCGATTGTTAGAACACATCATATGCATAAAGTAATCACGATCACAGATTAATGAAGCTCTTCTGCTTCGATTTGATCTATCTATATTACAAAATTTCTATGACATAGTAGTAGATAATAGCAAAGAGATCATGTCTCTAGATACTTTCTTAATCGCAGCTCGATCAGAAAATGAAGTCTCTGACAGTCGTATCTCAGAACTTGAGACATTGATTGCTCAGATACTGCTGTTTTTAGCTCAGATACTGTTGTTCATTGATCGTATACTCAAAGAAGAGATCGCGATGAGCATCGAAGTGATCGATTCATTTTCAGTTCACAACAGGTCGAATGTTCGCGAAGCGCTCGTAGAAATTGCTTGCGCAACGCTCGTTATGATGCTATCGTTGACTGAGTTACGATTTGAAAAATTTAAGCTGAAGATTTCTCTATCTTGTCGCGAAGCGCACAGTTCTGCTGTGATGATGAGTGATAGAATCATGCTGAATTATTCGTTGTTATCAAGTAAGAAATCATCAATCTGAAGTAATTAACAGCACTTAACAAGTCGTTTGCTTGACAGAGTCGATCTAAAAAGATCTGAGCTATATGATCTCTGAGATTCATCGAGATGAACAAGATGATATCGTCAACGAAGACATTCAATTGATTCGAAGTGAACACAGACTTCACATCGATGTCAACGACGATGTGATGAATCAATGATTTGAAGACATAGTTTCTGAACTAGATTCTGATGTCGTTGTTTGCATGCTGACGTTGAAACTTGTTGAGTTTCAGCTCATGTTCAACTCAAAGAACAACATCTCGAGCGCGCTATCGACATAACTGCTAAGTAGAATATTAGCTGACTTCTGCATGCTATTCACTTACATTTCAGCGATCAACGTCGTTAATAATGTTAATAATTTGAGCTCGTTCATGTCTTCTTCTGCAAGTCAAGATATTGATGTTGTCAAAGTTGATAACATTGAGAAGAAGACTTTTGACTATTGTCAAAAAGAAAAGATAGAAAATCGTTCGAGCGTTAAAGCATGTTATGAAAAAAGATGAGCAGACGACAGCTTTAGTGACAAGCGAAATCACACAGCATACTTATGTAATATCTATTTGTTTCGTCTAGAATTTCAGTGTGAAAATCGATTGAAGTTCATCAAGTCTTGACATAAGACTAGCGCTGACTTATTTGATTTTCATATTCAAAATCGAGAATACTCTCTTTACAACGATTTATCGATTCTTGCTCATGAATTCTCAAACATCAATCTTGAAACGTCGTTTTGATAAACTCAAAGACGAACAACATCAATTGAAGAGCAAAGATCACTTATATGTCGAAGTCAGATCTCAGTCGAAGATATACATCTACAGTATCTGAGCAACAGAAGCATAAGAGAAAGAATTCTTATGTCAATCAGCAACGTGATGCAAAGCGAGCTCGTCGTGTCATTGCACAATCAACACACTTGACTGCGACAGCACTTCAGAGTATTCAAGATGAACAGAAGAAACTCGATGATAGCAAAGACTTCAAGACAAGTTGAATGAGATTTCTCATTAGATGCAATGCTAATTAGAAACAGTGATTCTATGTCATGAGCTGTAAAAATGAAGCACGATTGATGTCGAGTTATTCAGACAGCAAACGAAAAGAGAGCATCAGTCTTCTATTCTCAAAATTCAGATCTGTCACAGCTTACGATGTTGATTTCGAAGATATACTGAAGACGCATCGCGTCATAGAGACAGATGACGAAGAGCTCAAGAACTGAAGAGAGCTTCAATCATTGATGAGAAGAAAACGCGCATTTGCATCGTTTGAGAATCATAAAATCAAGAATATTCGAGTAACTGTACGACGCAGCTCAAACGAGAATAGCGTTTCTTTCAGTGTGTTTCCAAGAATTTTTCTCGTGAGCAGAGTGAACACTTGTCACACGCTGAAGAAGTACTGAAATCATCAATGAACACATTGAATATCTTTTTATGCAAATCACAATTCTAAAATTGCATCTTCACAGTCAGACTATGTCATTGAATATCATATCAAACTCTTTCTTGATGAAGTCATTCGAAGACTACAAGAACTCGCAAGCTCTAGCAAGAACAAACTCTCGTTTCTCGTATTCTTCGTTGAGCTGAAAGAAGCATCGAGCGCGATGAACGTTGCAAAATTACAAAATCTGCACAACGAAGCGAGTGCAATCTACAACATGTTAAGATTGCATCAGACGATAGATGAGAAGAATGATTTCTACGATAGAGTCTGAGTGCTATCGCTTGATATCAACGACGAGATGTGAAGACTTCAATGTCATTGAATTTCTAAGAATGATCATGAATATGATATCTATTACTCAAAGATTCTTAGATGTTGAGCAATCGAAGATTCGAGAGTGACTATTGTCTTGAAAGCAAGAGCTTCAATGAGAAATGTTGTGAATCGAATGCGCGATGTGTTATTCAAAGATTTATACGCTGCGATGAACATCTACGAGAAAACTTTCAATTCTCAGCTCTTGAATTTCAAGTTCTATCAGATCAGCTACGACACACAGTCTAAATCAGAGAATGACAGTGTTCTTCTGACATCTGATCACTTCTTTGTCGATGAAACGCAGTCTATTGAGTTTGATGCACAGCTCAATACTGCTTTGAGATCTCAAGAGATTCTCGAAATCAACACTGAATCTGTACATAAATTCATTGAATCAGCACGAGTTGATATCTTGATATCAACTCAACAGTCGAGTCTCTTTAACGTCAAGAATGATAAAGAAGAACTTAGAAAGAAGAGATGAGAACTAGACAATTTCGCGAAGAGCTAGCGATAGCATACACACGTTGATAGCATTTAGTATAAACATCTAGTTGCACGAACATTTAATATTTGAATCTTTCGCTAGATGATCATACACAACGAACGAAGCTGTAAAGAATGTGCATGATAATCTTGCAATTTCATAATTATTATACATTAGATTTATTTGTCTTCGATTTGTCAGCTATTCATCTCAGCGTTTAAACAAATTAGATAGCGAAATGTCATCTTGAAACAACAGTAATACTTCGTTTCATCATGTCGACTAGATTAGTTCTTCTGAAATCATCAACAGAGATCTCATAGACTGCGACTCAAGTTGAGACTTCTTGCACATTTGTGATTTCTGATGATCATCAAGCGTTGATCTCTTCAGACTAATATTCGAAATACATGATTTGCAAGATCGATTCAGCAAGTCTCTATGAAAAGTCGTCTCAAACGAGACGTCGAGCTTTTGCTGATTTTCAAATCACTGCATTGTCTGAGAAAATGCACTAATCTTTCGTCGCTCTTGCGTAATGCTTTGAGCGTAAATAATCACAAGTTGCGTTGAATGATGAATCAAAAAGTCAATCTTCTTCTGATATTGATGACACAACAGACACAAATCTAGATTATCTTCATAATGTTTCAAAGTTTCGACGTCAGTGATAAATTCTAAGTTGAATATATCACATCTTGTTAGTAGCTTGACGATTGAATTCTCTGAAAGATGACATTATATTGTATCACGATAGTGATATTAATCTTCTCAAAGACGTTTCGAGATGTTTGTCAGCTTGAAATAGAATGCGAAGATGAGCAATGTGTAAAGTGTCTTTGCACAATCTAGATACATTTGTGATATGTGAACGCTTTCTTGCAGCTCATTCATGCGATCAATGTTGTCAATCGTCGACTCATCACTGAGTAAGACGAAATTCAGTCGAATGAAGTCTTCTCGCTTTCTCTCATTCACGATGTTCATGAGTTCATTTCAAATTTTTTGCTCATTGAAGAAAGACATGTAAGATCGTCAAAGTCGAGATACATAATCATCGAGAATCACGTGACGAAAGTTGATAGTTCTGAGAGATGTTGAGATCTTCTGAGCATCTGTGTCAAGAGACACAACGACATTCAAGATCAAAAGATAAGAATCGTTGTGTAAACGTTTCGACAACGCAATTCTGACAGAGTTGTTATGTTCGCTCATTTCATCATTCTGAATCGATTTGAATGTCTTGATTTGTGCTGATCGATACAAACTGTTTCACGTCAGTCGTGTTTCGTCGTACAGCTACATAAATGTACTCACACATATGCAGTCGAAGTAGCTCGATCACTGAAAAATCAGTTTCTAAGCTTCTGCAAAGACGAGACACTCACGCTTCTCATATGCATGATTCATTCTCAACTTTCTTTGAACGAACGTGCGTATATTCTAATCTTTTGTTCAGTCTTTTGTCTTCGAGCACAGCACTTAATCTTATCGCATTCTTCTTTTCTTGCGTCAGACTCGTTGTAATTGATGAAAATCATCAAAGAGACATTATCAATCGTAGCGACGATGATATCAACTTTGATGGCAAGAATTCTCGATTGATAGTCAAACATGCAATCATCAATTCTCAAGTACTTCTTCAAACAGTCTTCAAGAACATTCGCATCATAATGATCGTTTCTATATCAACTCTTCAAGAAGAGACGAAGACGTTTAATGAAGTTCATTCGCTCTTGAAATCATTTGAAGAGTTTTCGAGTTAATGCATTGAAAATGTGAACACATTGTGAAACTGACATGTCACGTAGAAATAAGATACAGACAATGAGATCTTCTGTTTCATATTTAAGCCTGATGATTCGTGAGATCTGAACGTGAAGCTTATCAACGTTAGTGTCGAACGCAATATCAAAAAAGTCTTGAATTTGTAATTCACTTTCTATCATACTCTGAATGATTGTCATAATTTCTAGCAAAATAACATCATGTGTGTCTTTCTCATCGATAGTCAAAATTCGTTCGTCAGCGACAAAAGATTTAAGTCTCACGATGCAATTTTCAGAACGACATAAGAGACAAGTCTTAATATAATATTGACAATTCATAATGAGCATCTCATTCTCGTAGATTCGTACACACATATTACATATGACATGTTTGCAGAAGAGTGAATTCTCTGACTTTCGATGAACACATCAAACGCAGATGCTGTTGCTCTGAAATAGCAGTCACGATATGTCAAGATCACTCACATTCTCTCGATGCACTTGTGTCGCGAGCTTGCTCAACATCATATTCACAAAGTACGTGATCAGATGTCTTTTGATACATTGCTTCTGATTCTCAATCTGCTTCACGATCTCTTTTTTTGCATATGATCGCTTCTTGAATGAGTCAACGAGTGATCTAAGACACGAGAGATGATAGATGACATCATATATCGTCTTCGAATCAAAGTCTAAGTTCTGAATCAGCTCGTAATTTGAAATATGCTAGTGCAGTACTCACGATGCATATTGAAAGAATAAACGTTCAGCAAGATACTAGAAGCGATAAAACTTGTCATAATGTCGTTCAAAAGATCATGATACATTTCAAATCGTAAGAACGAAGTTAAATGATCGAAGTGATCTGAATCGACTTCATTATCTAGTCGACTTGTCATAACGAAGTTAAAAGATCGAAGAGCAGAGACTGCTGTCTGCGATACGACAATTTGAAAGAACTTGTTCAGATGCACGACGAAGTAGAAACATTGACAGCGCGATCAGACGTTTTGCATCTCATTCATCTGTCTTCAAAGCAGCTTCTTCAATTGTCGAAAACGTGTCAACGAGAATATTTGCTCGTCTGTCAGATGTAGAATCTTGATGAACGAGTAGAAATCTTTTAGAATCTTCTGATTCAGACTAAATTGCACATCTTGCATTTCGAGTAGATCGTGTGTAGAACTAGCACTCGTCTCGTCATCATGTTTGATGATCACAACACTCGATTGAGCTTGCTCAAAGAAACTTGATTCTGCTTCAACAATGATTCAAATTTTCAGGCGATTCACGACACTGTTGAAGTTGAGAAAGTCGTTGATGAAATGCACAGTACATTGCTGAAGAAACAGAATATTCGCGCATGCAGAATGTCATAGACATCGTGCACGATTGTGTCATTCGCTCATCAAACAGAGAAAGACTCGATTTCATGACAAGATGCGTTCGAGACTGATATAATCATCGCAAATGAATCACTTTCGACAAAGAATACTGAATGATCGAAGTAGAGACTTGTATTATCAACTCTCAGAGTGACAATGCTTTCATTAGATTCTTTTTTGACGTGATTTGAAAAAAGCTCTTGAAGAGCTAGATTTTTGACTTTTCGATCTACAAATAGTAGAACAGAGAGTTGCTGAGTTGTCGAATTAGTCAGCTTTCTCATGATTCTAGTCAAGTGATCTGTATTGATCAACGTGATCTCTTTTTCACTCGTCATGTGTAATCACTCTGAATGCTTGCAGATGATCATGTTGATTATGCTTACAAAACAACGATTCTACAACATAGAGATAGAGATCACGACAGATCTTATATGTCTCTATGATTATTCAAAAGTTGACTTCTCTCAGACATTCTTTTCTGACAGTCTGCAGAACGATCTCTCATTTGATAATTCGATGATTATTGAGCATGAGCACTCGATCTTAGTTTCAGATACAAATGACAGAAAGTGATTGAGTCTTTGTCTTTGACGTGATCATGTTCATCTTACGTGATCTAGTGAGAAAAAGAAGCTGTCGATCTTTTCAATTATATTCATTCATGAGATCTGAATCATGTCTCTTAAAGCAATATATTTTGAAGATACAGCATCGTATTTAGCGAGTAACACATCTATGAAAAAGACAAACGAATCAAAGATCAATCTTCGTAGCAAGTAACTAAAATCAAACAAAGATTTTTCGTGAATGCAATAGCGACATTGTAAACAACATTTGCTCTTCTTCTCATTCAAGTCGTCTTTTCTTTTCTTGTGTCATGAGTACTGACTGCAATTTGACTGTTTCTATGTTGATTTTCTCGTCGCTGTCAGAGAAAGACGTTTCTGACATACTCTGTGATTGAATCTTAAACTTTCTCGACAGATTATCAAGAACGAGTTGCTTGTGCTGCAGCTCATTGATCGTGCGCTGTAGCTCGTTTCGCAGACTTTTCACTTCTGACTTTGTACTCTTTCATTCGTGAAAAAAAGTATCAAGATCTATATTGTTCGAAAGATCAATGCTCAAATCTTTTTCGTTTGAAAGCTCAAGCTTGTTGAGAATGTCAGTCAATGTCTGAACGATAGCTCGTTCATGCTCAAGACTTTTCTCTGTCGCTTCACAGCGAGTCGATTCGTGTTGCAACGACTGAATCGCAAGAACGTAATTTCTTCTTTCTTCTTTGAAAGTCGCTTGTTGAGTGTCAAGCTGTCTCTGAAGATCGACTGCGACTTGTTTCGACGACTTTACAAATTTGACATACTCTTCTCGTTCATGACTTAGAGTTCGAATACGAAGCTCATTGAGCTGATTGACGTGATCGATTCAAAACAACTGATCATTCAAAATATTGTGCTGACTCTGAAGAATGTTGATCTTTCGATGAAGATTCTGATTTGAAAATCATTCAATATCACACGTCGTGCAGATAAATGAATTCATCTGTCACTAATGTCAGCTTCACGACTTCTGAGAGAAGTGAAAAGTCTTTATCACTCGAAACGTCTGATGTTCAAAGCTCACTGCATGATCTTGCGATGTCATGTCTGCGATGATTGAGTTTTGTTCAAGAAAGTAGAGATGAAGAATTGATGAATTGCTGAACTCTATGATCTTTTCAATGAAAGCAGTTATCTCTAGATATATTTCGAAAGACGCAATGTATAATGAATGCTTCAAATTCTTTGCAACACGTTCTGAGTCTAATGTTTACATCTCAGAAGCGAAGTCAGAACTAGTCATCTCAATTGTGATAGTGTGTTGACTAATTCTATTTTGTGATGCTTTTAGAAGCATCAAAGATTCAGATTGAACTTTCAAGAGCATCAAGATTCGAATAGCGCTGAATGATTGATAGAGATACGAAGTATGAGTGAGACGTAGACATGCGCGACGCGAAGAAACTAGCTAGACTTAGAAATACGATTCGTGTGAGATAAGCATTTCTAATGAAAGAATTCTGAGTGTTAGAGCTAATGCACATAATCACACACGTGATACAATGTAGAATTGATGCACATCAACTTTCATGACGTCTGTAAAGTTCGATTTGCATGAACTCTTCATGCACTCGCAGTCAGTCGAACAAGACTTAGTTGCAATCTTTCATTCATTATCTCTCATCATTCAAATATTGCTGCTTCGAACAAGCTGATAAGAAAGTCGATCTCAATGAAGCAGTTCTTCATAATTTTTCTCTTTCGTTTCTCAAGATGACTTTCATCAAGCAAGAATCTTTGTCTGAAGAGCAGTGAAATTAATTCATTAAGAACTTTGAAAACGAACTCGACGCATACTTTTTCAGCTATGAGAACATCACATTAGATCAAAACGAGTCGTTCACAAACAACAAAGCTAACTCAATCTTTGATCAAGTGATCAGTCAAGCGACAGAGAATGTGAAAAGCGAATCAGTTGATTCACATGTGAATTGAACATTCATGAATTCAGTCGATCAGACGTTTGAGATATCGAAAGATCTTGTACCTGATATAAATCTTGATTTCGATCAAATATCATTAAGACTCGATGAAATTAAAGCACTGTATGAGCACTGTATCTTCTTTAGATGATAATTGCTTACAATATGACAGACTAGAAGAAAATTCAAGATATATCGAGTTCAGAAATCTACAGCAAAACGAAAGTTGATCTTCGCGAAAGACAGATTAGCGATCTTCATCAGCATCTGACTGCACTTCATTCATTCTTTCAGAGAATGAGAGCGATCTTGAAGATGTTAACACAACACGTTAATTCTCAATGAAAGATCAAGACGTTCATCATCTCGATCAACATGCAACACGACAAAAGCTTGAATCGTGATTGAATGCAGCGTCTGCGTTAGAATACAAAGTTGATGTGATCAAGTTTGACAGTGACGAGACTGAGCGAGAAATCAGATCATGTTTGGTCTGAAGTGCTTTTTCACTGCATGATTATTAATAATTGTCTTTTCACAACTTTGCATTTCAGAAAGATATCTCTTTTGTGAATCTAAGAAGTTCTGACGATCTTGTTGCTGAAAGAAAGTGAGCATCTTCAAAGCTTGATGACGTTAACGTAATGCATATATAGCACATCTGCAAAGCGATAAATGCGTTTATCGTCGCAACACAAAAATAGCATCTGCATTCATTACGTTCTCTATGCAATCGCGTTATGCATCAGAGTTTAATCATGCTAAATCTCGAGTCATTGAAATACATGAACAATTTCTCTATCTTTACAGATTCATCGTGAGAGCGTAATTTCTTCTCTTGTCTATTAGTAGAGTTGTTTCATGATTCTCGAAGATGATCACTCTATCTTCACAATCAACTCTCTGAGTATGCAATTTCAAGTCATGCGCGAAGCTGTGTTATCACAGAATAGTGTCTCTATCGCTTCGACACAAACACATAAAGTCAGTCTCGAGTGCTTTGCATGAATGATAATTTGCGACGAATCAACAACTTTGCATACAGAGAAAACTTCATTCATCAATTTTCATGAGAGAAAATACTCGACGAAAGTCATTTCATTTATGCTCAAATCACAAAAGTAGTATACAATGATTGCTCTCATTCAAATTTCGCTAGAAATTTGAGAGAAACGTGCTTCATGTCAATCTATTTCTTATACATCACATCTAGCTATAATCACATGAGATGTCTTCATTTCAAGTTAGCGATCAGCTTGACATCTCAAACGTCTTCGAATCTTGATTGTAAGATGAAGAAGTCATCTTCGATATGCTAGACTTATCATCATTGCGAGACATTTCAGAGTTGTTCGACGTTCATTCTAGTAGAAAGAAAGTGTGCTCGTGTAGTAGAGCATGAAATCTTGCTCGTCGAATCTCTCTTGCTGCTTGACGAGAATTCTGTTGAATGAAATCGTCGTGAAGCGTGTTCTGCGAACGTGTGAAGAATTTCGAAAATACGATGATGCACATCATCATGAAACTTTGCAGTGAGACGTATTAGATCAGAAATACAGAATCTGATTTTTCTGTAGAACAAGAATTTTGAGTTTCAGTCAGCATGATCGCTTCACTGTTCATACGAGATAAAATATCTTTTTTTCTCTAAGACTCAAGTATTTGTATAGCTAGACTTTGAGAATTCAGCACTCTTTAAATGCTGTTGAATTCATGTCGATCTCTGACTTACGTCTTGAGCATCTCAACATATGACTCTTCTCTCAGATTCTGATCTTCAACTAAGCTTGCGTCAATCAGTCGATCTGTGAAGATCTCAAATTCTGACTCTTTTTCTCTTCTGTTTTAGTCACTGTTGAATTTTTGACTGACAGTTCAAGTTCTGAACTGAAAGCGTTCATTTTTTGCATGATTTCTGACAGATGAACAAATTCGATTGTTTCAGAAACATTTTTGAATATGACGTTTTCTTGTCGTTCGTTGAATCAAACATAACTTCGAGATCTAATCACAGACTTGCATTATATTCGATCAATTTTAGAAGATGCTTCTCAAGATTGTTTGACATAGACACATTTTTGTCATGTTCGCATTTCGACGTCAAATTCACTCGCTTCTGCGCAAAGATCAGACTACAATCAAGTGACATTTCATCTTGACAGACTCATTATCAGCAGAACTGCTGCGTCAAGAAGATAAAAATGTCACACAGTTATAAAACATGTTACAGAAACTATCTGTTTCTGAATGTGAGATCTTCTTCTTCGTTATCATTTTGCTCACGATGAAGATATGTATTGTCGAAAACAATGAGATTCTCTTCTTTTATATTTGAACTGTTCTAGAAGTTTTCATTCTTTACTCTCTCACAATCTCTGACTTCGTCTGAATGTGTGACAGTCGCGCGACATACATAGTACGACAGACGAAACTCATGTCAGAGCTTACATTTTCTTTCGTCAAAGTTCTCTTCTTTTCGAATTCTTGTTCAGACAAAGATTATCTTCGATTAGTCGCGCTGTTTGAGATCATGTCACGTCGCGAACGCTGTCGTGTCAAGATCATCAGAAGTATTGTCGAATTGATCAATGCTGTGTCGTCAGATTCTTCGTTCATGATGTATGATCATGAAAGTCATCTTCATCAACTTAACGTCGTTGCTTTTCTGAAAGACATTAGATCAACGAGTCATTATTGAATTGAAATGACTTACTGTCTGACTACAGAACAGATCGTGAGCAATGTTTCTTCGAGATACACTGTCGAATGTGATTCATAGAGTTCTCGAAGACACTTTCAGATAATCTGTTGTACTTTTAATTCAATGTCATGTTTCTGTTGAAGTTGTCACTAAAATGTGTCTCTTTCTGTATCATCTCATTCTTTTGAGTCAATGATGTTCGACTCGCGTTGAACGACGTAGTAAATGAAAAGAACGATAACTTTGCGTAAAGTAAATGATGAGCTGTCGAATTTGATTCTTTATCATAGACAGAACTAATATAAAGATGTTGAGCTTGTATCTGTTCTATGTGCATATGATATAGTTACGCAAATGCGTTGCATATACAGTCTAGCATTTTGCTGACATTGTGAAAGACTGCGATCTAGTAACTGAGCAATTCGCTTTCTGATCTTTTATGATGAGTTGATATTCATTACGCTGCTCAATCTTCGACTTCTGAGATATGCTTGAATGCTGAAGTCGTTCTAACAAGTCTGCAATATCATCTTTCAGAATCTCAAGATGATCATCTAACTCAGAAACAGTTTTCTTCAAATTTGATCGCAGTTTCTGCAGAGCTTTAATGAAGAATTCACGTTTTCTAGATTTCATTTTCACGAATCTGTATCAACATCAATAGTGAGTCTTCGTAAAAGAAACTGATAAGTTCTTACTGTTCATTGTAGATCGCGCATTCTTCTTTGATATGCTGTCTCTTTGAGATGAGTAATAGAATGACAACATCAAATGCATTATACAAATAGACTCATATCTGATCGTCACGTCATCATCTTCGATACTTGCAATACTGTAATTCTCGCTTCTTCGCTAGACTTGACTCTTTAAGCTCAGAATGAGCTTCTCTAATGAATTTTGCAAATGCTTTTGTCAATGCTTTTTTTTCTTTATCGTCGACTTTAATTTTGAATGTACTTTGCTCAGACGACGCACGTTTTCTTTCGATTTCAACATCTTGCAAAATCTTCATCGTAAAAATTCATTTGTCAATACATAAAAGAATCTTATTCTTGAATGATCTGATCTGAGCTCTCTTGATAAGTTGACAAATGATCTCAGTCGTTGAATCGATTTTCAAAGTTTCAAGCTTGATGTGACTTTGCTTTTGAGTGATTGCTTCATCTCAAGCTGTCGTTACTTTCTCACACTCGACTGTCTCGATCATTCGAAGCAATTCTTTCGCTCGTTTCAAGTGTTTTGACTCAGATCGTTCGTACTTCGAGCTGATAGTGACGAGATGATCTCACTTCTCAAGTCAAGCATCTTGAGAATCTAAATGCGATGAAGACTCTCAGTTTAGTCTACGACTCTTCTTGAATTCTTCTTGATTTTGATCAGACTCATCATCTGAAATGTCTTCAGATACACGACGCTTTTTAATTCTAAGCTTCTTGTTTGATGACAGAATCATATTTACTATCTGTTGTTCACTTCTTTCTTGACGTTCTAAATCGACTAGACGCTCAAGATAATGATATCGAAGTCGAACATCATCTATCTGCTTCTCTAATGTGTCTCGATTTGAGACGAGGCAATCTGCATTGTACATCATGTATATCTCACAGTCAGAATCGTTTTCTTGCTGTCGAGATGACTGCAAATCTTCAGTGATCATAAAAGAAAAACATGAAAAAATGAAAAAATGAAAATTCTCACTTACTTCATTAACTGCGATAAAACCTCGATTTTGATTCTCTCATTCTTTCATGACGTGAATCAATCACTCTTTGATAATCAACATCATTTCTGAGTTTGATATGTTTTCGACAAGAGAGTCATACTGTCGAATGATGATACGTTTAAGATTCACATCAAACAGCATTCAGTGACTTTGAAAGCAGCATGAAATGATGATGCAATCGTGATCGCGACTCAATGATCATTGCATCTTTAGATTCGATTGCTGATTGCTGCTCTTAAATGATACATAGAAGCTTTGTAATATCAAAGTCGTTTTTGATCAATTGAATGAGAACAATAACGACATCAGATTGAAATTAGTGAGTCATTCTCTCTGTTGAAAACGAAAGAAGAAATAACTAATTTCATTCGAGTTGACGATCTTCGAGCGTTCATCATCGTTGACAACAAAGGTTTTTTCGCAATATTGATATTCACAGCGTTGAATCTCTTGCTTCAGCTTGTTCTTGATTGAAATTTCAACATTCGTTCTGATCATCTCAACATCAGTTGTTGTGATGAAGCTTTCACAAGAAACAGCAGTCACATCGAACAAGCTATCAGATGCTGATGATCAATCAATGATAATGATTTCTTGATCAGAGATGAAAGATTTCTGAGATATTTCTGACATAAGCACTCTTGACTTCAAGTGTGAGCGCAGTGTTAAAGACGATAGATCGTTCATTGATACTGTCTTGCGTGATCTTGTGATCACGTTTGAGCAATTTTGAAGTGAGACATTAGTGAGCTCATGATTGAACTGCAGCTGCTTGTGTTTCTTCTTTTCACGCTGCTGTTTCTGTCGAGCTTGCTCTTTGAGTTTTATCGTCACATGTTTCAGATTGTCAAGAAGCATAACATAGTTTTTCCTTGAATTCAACTTCGAGTATGCGAAGAGAAGCTTCACTATCTCGCTCAATGTCTATATACAAGTCAGCTTGAGAATGATTCAGACTGCATAGCGTATCAAAGATGAATCTTTCGACATCTGATTCATTTGTGTCGTCGTCGTCAAACGAAGATTGATCTCATGAAAAGAAGTATAGAAACACGTGATTGATAATGCGCGCGCGCATTATCAGTCACGTGATATAGGTTTCATACTGTGCAACGAATTTCTTTGAATCTGATCATCAAATGATGAATCTTTGTCGACGAGTTCATAACTCTCTTGCCTGTCTCTGACTTTGTCTCTGTGAATGTATAAATTTTCTATATCAGATATTAAAGCATGTATTTTGAGAGTTGTAAGATTTTCGCGAAAGTTCAGTTCATCGTCGATAAGCTTGAGTTTTCATTAGAAGAAGAAGCTGAGCAGAAGACAATAAGTTCACGGCTCAGTCTTGACTTCGTCTCAATGCGCAGTTACTTGAAAAGAGAATGTGAAAGAAATGCTGATCGACGAAACAAAAGTCAATGAAATTATGCAAATGTCTATTAATAAAGTCGTTGCTTCTGATCATTCGAGCACAGCAAACTTCGCATTGAGTTGTAGTATAGTCTTTCAATTTAACTACGACTACTTACAGCTCAGACAAGATCACGCAGACAGATCTTCTAACACAATACAGTACATTCTGAACGATCATTATATCTCTATCTTTCAAAATCATCATTCGCTCTAACACTCTTTTTACGCTTGCTGCGAACGTGTCTCAGTCGCAAGAGAAGCAATAAAGAAGAGGCTATATGAAATTTGAACGTTGTAGATGTGACTTTGACTTTATTTTTCGACCGCACAATCTGAGAGAGCGAACGATTCATGATAATAACTATTGGAGAACGGGTTATGTATGCATAGCAGTGTTCAACAGCTTTAACCGATGATTTTCGAGGTGAATGAATAACATCTATCAGCGGTCATCAATGAATTCGAAGGCTATTACTCGTATTTACGAGGTTTTCGCGCACACTGAGTTTCCGCGCACTCTAACCTAGAAAGTTTAATTGCAGGTAGTATCGAGCTTAGCGTGCTAAAAAAAGGGACTAAGATAACTAGTCATAGTTAGCGTGCGCGAAAACTTCGTAAATACGAGTAGCGTATTGTCGCGCGCTTCTCACCAAATTCACTACTGAATCCAGACATTTTTAATACTTCGAACCTTCAAAGCTCACTTTCGCGTTAGAAACATCAATCAAACAGGTAAATATGAAGCTATTTAAAGTTCTTCAACTACTGACTTACCTTCTAAGTATTCTGCGCAGCAATGACTTTCATGAATGCTTTATCAAGAAATTGATGAGACTCATTAAATTCATCACGATTTGATGATCGTTGTCGAGAGCGTACCTCAGTCAAAAGAGTTGAGAATCTGACTAAACCTCAATTCTGAGCATCTGTTTTGATCGCTTGATTAGAAGATGTCATGAAGTTATTTAATCGATGATGATTTGATTGATCTGTGATAGAATAAGCGATGAAGATTCTCTAGAAGAAGTGAATAAAAAAAAGAATTATCAAGAAGCTTAGAGTCCTATTAAAGTATAGCTGTGAAAGCATTTTACTGGTAAAAATTAGAAGGTGAATATTGTTAAGGTAGAAGAGTTGTTGAGACGCGTACTCGAGTACTGTTGCACTAGAATTTCTAGTGATGGCTTTGGTAATCGGCATGACAATCTCTTTTGCAAGACTCTCATTAGATCAATTGTAATCACCTCATTGAGACATGAGCAAGATGTGAAGATGAATGCTAAATTAGATGAAATATCAAAGCGTCTTCTTGACCCGATGATTGATAGATTTACTCAGTAAGTAATTAGTTCTTTGCAACGAGAAGCTGCTAAAAGTATTTTCCCAGAAGGTATATCAATGTTAAAGAAGAATCAAAAGCTTTTCATCGAGATGAATATGGTACATTAGAAGGTGAAAATCGGCTCAGATATTTAAACATAAGACCACGTCTTTGTAGTACGAATGCACACCAAGCTATGAAGGCCGCCTGAAAATAATGAATTGATAAATGTCTCGTCGGGCGGCCATTATGACTTTAGCTACTCTACGATCAAGCCTGTTCGATGACTTCAGTCGCCCTTGTGTTCTTCACAGCCGAGTTAAGCAGGCCTTGCTCACTTTATGAAATTCCGGCCGGTCATGCATGGCACTGCGCATGGCGATCGAAGCTCAAATTATTCTTCTTCAGCCTCTCTGCGGCATGAGATATTTCAGGAATTCAGGCAGCATCATCTCGCTCTACCAGGACGAGTTCTCTGACGACACCTTGTTCAAGCTGCTACGAACTTCATATTCGAAAAACGTTGTCAAGATGATACTTATGGAATTACGAAGGCAGAGAAAGGACTGTGAAATAACATAAAGGGCAGCACAAAAGACTGCATGGCAACATGAGAGCTCAGCATGCTTGACACTTTGTTCTTTAGTTGCGATATTGAGCTTCTATAACTTGCAATGTCATTCGACGTGGGATTTTCAACGCGCTTTTGTTGTGCTGCTTTCAAAAAGTCGAGGTGTGACTGCCGAGCCGTTTTCCTTGCTAATTTGCGAGTCACGATGTTGTTTAGGAAGGTTTCTAATCGAAACAAATTCCGATTCATGATTTCAGTATTTCCGATATCTAATAAGAGATGAAGTTTTCTTCATCAACTGAATTCTTGTTCAGTACTTGCGGATATCGGCACTGTAGGTATTTTACATGTTCGAGGTATCGACCATAGCATGATCGGCACCAATGCTTGTCGCATTCCTTACAGAAGAAGCTGATTCTGGTGTTGTCTTGACAGGTTCAACAGATAATTATATCATTGAGTCGGAGCTCAAGATTGTGTCTTCAAGAATGCTCTCTAAGCTTTCCGATTCATTCGGCGGTTGTACTTCGAAGGAAGCTGAAACATAGGTTTGAATGCATGTCTCAGCTGATATCGCCTCGAAGAGTCACGTAATCCAGATAATTCATAATGAGAAGATTTTCTCAGCTTATGACAAGATTTTGAGGGATCACAATTATAAGGACTGGCTTGACCTTCATATCACATGCCGTTTTATCAATGAGCATCAGAGGCATGAAATATGCATTCGTGAACGACTATTCAAGCTACTATTTTGATAGAGGAGACATCTCAGAAACAGATAGTGAATAGCTATCACTGTCATTACTATCGAAGGTGTAAATACCGACATTACACAGCACAAGTCAGGTCTAAGAATCAGGCAGCATGAGCGTACTCAGCTTAACGACGCGCTTGCAATCAGATGAGCCGTTGTAAAAGCGCTCAGTGTTTCTCATCAGAATCCAATTGGCCCCTATTTCAAAATCGCGACAACGACGACTAGTGACTCGCAATTTCATACTGCAATTTACCGTCACAACAATTCGCTTCGACGAGCATATCGCTTGTCTGCGAAGACGAACTGAACCGGGAAGGGTCACTCTCTAGAGTATGAAGGCTAACTCAGGACTGAGTTTCATACTTCGAGATGGCCGAGCCAAGGTTCGAGCGTCCCCTGCCGTATAGTAGAAAATCACATGATGAATAGCCCCTCAGGCAGGGATGCTGATTGTCTTCTTCATGAGCTCAGATTCATCGATCGCTTCGCAGACCTCAAAACCGTCCTGTTCCCAAACAGTTCACTTCATTTCGTTTCTTCAGCTATCAATGCCTGTGCTATTCGCTTCCCAGACGAAAACGTTGTCACTGATAGTTATCTCTTCGTCTTGAGATCCTCGACATGAATGAACAAGTCTTTCACCAAAGCAGGCTTGAAGAAGATAGACTGCATCTCCTTTGCTTTGCAGATAGCCTCGATATGTAGACATCAGTGGCTGGTCGAAGCTTTTGGGGCAATTGAATCTTGCAGCACCTTCGCGAAGTTCATTCATGACTTTCAGATGGTGAGCGTAATAAGCAGCAGCCGCAGGCCAAGCCGTGTTGATCATTCTGTTTGCTCTCTGAGAAAAGCAAAATTCACGTAGCTTATTTGTCGTATCATAATTCCAGAACTTCAAGTCGCTGGCTGCGGGTTCAACAGAATCGTAGTTCAGATCGACATTCGAATCAGGGAATATCTTACCGAGCCTGTCCTGTAAGGCACGGCAATGCGACTGAAGAACAATCATCTTCCATGATCCATCGCCCAACTCCTCGATACTAGTCACCTCATGCATTGTTCCGATCTTTGTATCAAAAAAATCCCATACTTTTTCGCCCTCGTTCTCGATCTCGGACAGTCGTACAAGTGTGTACTGGTCTGCGTGTAAGCTTGACGGCGACGCTGAGTGACTTTTGTTTCCCGGAGAAGATACTGCGACGCTATAAGAGGATGTTATGTCTTCTTCAGTAGTTCTAGTCGCGGTAAATACTTCGATTGTATGAGTGATATCAACTTCAAGCGGATTGTTGCCTTGAGGCTGTTCCATGGAACTTCTGTATAGATCAGTACAAACAAGCAGGAAGATTCAATACAGCAGTCACGTACTCTGTCTTCAAAACTGACGATATACGATCGCTGCATGATCTTGGCGAATGATCCTGAATGTGAAACTTCTGAAGTGACAACCCCTCTGGGTGCGTTACGGTGACCCAGTTCAAGTCGCCTCTAAGCTCTGACGTCTTACAATGCGATAACTTCACTATTGCAATCTCATGAAGCTGACCTTTGATCATTCAACGCAAATATTGATCGGAGAATTCGTCGAATACATGTAATGAAGAAGACTCTCGGTCAAGTACAGTCTCTAGGAACGTAACAAGATCCTCAAACTGATGCATGAAGAAACGAAGTATCCGTACCAACGCAAAGGCCATTTGTTCCCAGACTGTTCCGCTGTTTTCAAGCGAATGACCATTTAGAAGAGCATCTAGGTCGGCTAGATAGCTACCTTTGATAGGCTGGTCGAAATCGTCCGAGAAGTCGGGAAGAAGTCGTCGATAGTTCATCAAGGCCGTCATAGTCAAAGCGAGCTGTTTCACGCTTTGGGAACCTTGAATACCTCTAGTCAACCGCTTGTATAGGTTTCAACCATTTTGTGAGCTCGCTCATTCGCGAAGAATTCCGAGTTGACGACCGGAAACCATTGTGCCCCAGATAAGAAGTAATAGTTCGTTGTTTCCTGACTTTTGAAGTTTCGGAATGGCATGGTATGTATGCGTACTGCTTTTCATTAGTGTCATTTCTTCACACGTGTGTAGCGGAGAGTTACAGGTAAGCATGAAAGTTATTCACCTGGCCAAAGCCGAATCCGCTTAACACCTGCGATGAAAGACCCTGATCATATTAGCAACGAACTATTTCGCTCTTTAGAATATCGTATCAGGTATTCTGTTCAAAAGCCAACACGAAGGAAGCTCATCATCTTCGTCGTTCATTCTTTCAGATCTTGCAAACCAATTTCCATCTCAGAGAATATCGAAGACTTCAAGAGTTCATTGTACACTTTCTTTGAATTGAGATCTTCGAACTCTCTCGTCTTTGTGATGCCGAGAAGCGAAGCGTATAGGTCAGCGTTCTCACTGGTCGTATACTCTTCGGCAAATCCATGTTGTCGACAGTTCACTCTGCCGCCGGATAATTTCAGCAGAGCTCGAAGAAGTGAAGTTGTTTGAGTCTCACGCCTCATTCTCTTGACTGGTATTGAAATTGATAAAGAAAGCTGAAGAGTGTCAAGCAGCTCATTCTGAGTGCTCTCAAGGAAGTCATGGGCTTCAGAGGAATTGTGATCTTTCTGTAGATTCAGAAACAGGAACACAAAGTTTTGTGCCAGCTTTGCTTGAACCAGAGCGGTTGATACCTGTGAAATGCATTAGTAAGATAAAATAAGAGCTCAAGAGGGTATACAAACGAATATATCATGGCTCAAGATTGCTCGAGCAAGCTCTTCGTGTAAGCCATTTAATCGGGCATGATCGCGATAAGCTTGCTGAACCTCTGACTGATGCTCAGAGTGAATCACATTTGCAGCGTGTTGAAGTCACTGATCGCGAGCTTTCCTGGTCGCGTTGTATGTGCCATAGATAGCTTTTCGTCTCTCTTCGAGTTGTGTCGAATTATAGTCAAGATTCATTTGACATTGCCGGAATTTGAGCTTCAGAAGGTAAGATGAATCGATAACAACTTCGTAGTCATCCTCATCATATTTTGGTATAATGCGGATCTTCGGCTTCGATTTTTCCTGAGATCATTGAGAGGTATCAGATTCGATTTCGCTTGCTGGTACGCTGACAAGTTCTCATGACTCATCTCAATTATCATAAAGGATTGGTTCTGGAACCTAAGAAGTCATGAAGTGTAAGCTGTCATACTTGAGAAGTATCAGAGTCTCTTACATTTGTCTCTTGATACGTAGGGCAGGCAGATTTGTATGTAGGGGTTGAAGGTGGCGTTTTGAGCTCCATGATTGCGAGATATCACAGCAAAGCAGGGCGAAAGAACGCAACGAGCTCTATGTTGTTATATGCAGACAAATTGGGGACATAACTCATACGCACTAGATCAAGATCGATGTGATATGGGCTTGTTTCAGCTTGGCGATTTTTAGTGCTGTTGACGTCCGCGCTGCTTTGTCCTCTCTACCCCCAATATCTCCCCGTTCTAACACTCGCGTACCCTCCTGAATCTTGTACACTTCATTTCTCATCCTCGCATGTGACATTTAGTTCAATGTGGCGCCTGCCTTTGACAAGGGGTTTGCAGATTCCGCGACTTTTAGGTTCCGAGGGGCTGATGTAAGATTTTGCAAACAATGGATCAGCCAGGCTTTCAGCAGGGCTCAAGCCTCACTCTCACAGACTGGTACGACCATGATTGGGAATACGTTGGATGTTGCCAGATTGCCACCAGTTCCCGTACCTCTATTCAATCCACGGCCTCACTCAAACCCAGGGCCTCACCCAGAGCCTCATTGGCACAGAGGATACGCAGCATCCTCAAGTTTCCGACAGTCTTCAGGTGCCGACCCACCTCTAAGTGCACTTGATGCAGAATTTCAACAAAGCCTCTTGCCCTGGCCACAGCCTAAGTCCAATGCTGAGCTCAATTCCAATCTCATTTCTTATGGTGACACCAACTACGGATCATTCTCAGGCTTCGAGCAAGCGCTCACTGCCGGCGCCGCTCTTGCTACACAACGCCTTGGAGAATCCCCACTCCAATGCCCGACAAAAGTCTGGACGATATATGAGGTGCTGGGCTCTTAGGCAACCGGTATTTCTCTTCATTGACTAGCATCTCGATTGACGAATGACTTCGTATTAGTGCAAAACGGACGTCAGGGAATCTCACTGTTCACACGAGGGAGAGATATGCCGTTTGAATGAATATAGGATGGGAAGTTTTGCCACTGCAGTAGCTTAATTGTCTACAGCTACCACCAACACCATCACCTATGAAGCTTCTCCTTTCGCCGAGCAATCCGCAGCCTCCAGAGTCAGCCCAAACGCTTGATTCACCTTTTTAATAAATTCCCTACAACAAGGACAAACCTTCTTTGACACCAGTATCCTTGCACCCTTCAACCTCTTCGACGGCTGTACCGCCAACAACGCGTCCAACTTGTTTTCGTCCTCACACTCCTCCTCCAACTCATCCGGTAAGATGACGTGCCTACTCAAAAACCACACAACAAGTTGCATCTCCGCATGGCACGCGTTCCACTGTCCTGCCGTCCCCGAGTGTCGAATCAGCTCGTGCGTCAAGTCGTGGTCCACAAGCTTGCTGGTCCGGAACACTTCTTTCGTCCAAAGGGCGGCATCGATCGGCGCCGGCAACGTGGCGTACGTCGTCCACCCGCTCGCAGCGCGGACGACAGGGAACAGGCCCCCGCGCTCCAACCGCGCAACAGCCTATTTGGCAGTCTTAAGATTGAGGGTCTCGACCGCGTCGACATAAGTGCGTTGAAGGCCCTCTCCATGAAAGGCGCCGTAATGGAGATCACTGGGGGTTGGAGCATGGGGAAGTGGTCGGAAGAGGGGTGCTCTGGGTGGTGCTTTGAGGAGAGTAGTGATGATGGCTTTGTTGAGGGCGAATTTCAGGATTTCGGAGTAGTGGTGGGAGTTGCGGTTCAGCTTCAAGGCGTCGTCGCCGTGCATGTCGGTTAATGATCGATTAGTGTTGGAAATGGTGGAAACAGGGAACGGTACTGTTACCCCTGTGGTTAGTAATCTCCGCATTGATCCGGCGCTAGTGGATGGGTATTCACCCTTCGCCCACTTCTTTCCTTCCTTCTTCATCCCGTATGCTCTACCTACTAGATAGTTCAGTCAAATATATCTATATGCCTTTCTACCCTCGTGTCCTCGTATACCAAGAGGTTATGAGCCCGGGTTAGCTATTCCGCTACCGGAAAAATAACAAAGGACAGAAGCATCGAACTCGCTGTCACCAAAAGGCGAAATTTTCCCTTTCGGCCAAATTCCTAGAACTACTTCCATACTTCAACCACCATACAACAATGGAAGGTTCGGAGACCTATCGGGTCCCTAAGCTAAAGGGGAGCGAGAACTATGAGTCATGGAAGGAGGATATAATCAATGCCTTGAAAGCCAAAGGTCTCTGGATGATCACCTCGAAGAAGCTGAAGAAACCGGCACCACTGTCATCCGACGCCTCGACAGCAGATAAAAAGAAGCATACCACTGATGTTCAACATTGGAAAGATAGAAACGACAGAGTCAGCAATATAATTGACTTCAGCTGCGAAAAGGAACCCAGAATACATATATTCAAAGCAGATAACGTCACTAAAATGTGATCTATCCTGAAGACTCAATATGAGCAGTCGAATTTGACCACTCTATTTCTGGCAACCAAAGAACTGACTCAATCAAAGCAATCGAATTTCAAATCCATTCAGAACTATGCAGACTCGCTCAAGCAAGTCGCTATCAAGTGTGCAGACATCGGAAAAACAGTAGAATCGTGAATGCTGAGCAATCTTTTCCTTCTAGATCTCAACGAAAGTCTAGAACCGTACATCTTCGGCCTGATACAGAGCATCAAGGTCAATAAATTCGAACTATTAATCGATGATATGACTATCGCTCTAGCCGATCATGACAAACGGTCAAATCAAGAGAAGAACTTCAGCTTCAAAAGTATGATAGCTCAGTTTGATGACAAGAAGCCGAAGTTTTTCCGGAAGAGGTCGAAGAAATGCGCTCATTGCGAGCAAGAAAGTCACAGCGAACAGAACTGCTGACATCTACATTCGAACCTTCGTACAGATGAATGAAAGTCTTATCAGAATAGAAAGAATCTGGCCAAAGAAGATGACTTCGGAACAAGCTTCGAAGTCAAAATAGTCAGAACAATGAAGATCGTCTGCCGAGCTGACAGTCACACAGATGCCTGATGAATAGACAGCGAAGCTGAGGATCATGTCTGCTATGATATAGACTTGTTCGATGAACAGTCATATCGAAAGGTCATCGATAACAGCATTGTTACTGCAAATAATGAGACAGTACTCATCGTCGAGAAAGGTTCGATTATAATCGACGTTTTGCTGAACGATCAATCAACCAAAATTCGGCTAATCAATGTTTATCACTGTTCAGGACTACACTATAATTTGATGTCAGTCGATCAGGTGAAAGTCAAAGGGTATACGTGTAGTATAAAGAACGGCAAATTCCGATTCATGAATTCAAAGGGTGTCGTCGCCCTCATCGGCTCGAGAAACGATGCGGAAGCATATTTCGTGAATATATCAATTAATTCCCCAAATTCTCGATCAGTTATTCTGGCAAGCAGAACAGAGTCAGCCAAGGCGTCATGGCGTCAATGACATAAACGATTAGCTCATGTGAATATGGCAGACGTCAAACGCCTTGTCAACATGAGCATCGACATCGATGTGAATTCGGCTGATAGCCTGAAAAACGAAGAATTCTCAGAATCGATATGTGAGGCCTGTGTCATAGGCAAGCAAAATAGAACGTCAAGCGGAAAATCTCACATCAGAGTCATCAAAGTAGATGAGTTAGTACATTCGGATCTCATCGGCGATGGTAAGATATCTAAGATCGATGAAGGATTCAGATATGTAGCTACTATGATTGATGACTACAGCCAATATACGACCACCTATCTACTGAAACGAAAATCCGACCTAAAAGGCGTACTTCGGAAATACCTGGAATTCATGAAGACTCAGGGCACTTCGGTTCAGCGACTGCGTTCAGATAATGAAGGTGAGTATGCTGATCATCAAATCATTGAATTGCTTGAAGAGCATGGGGTCAAATGAGAGTCGACGACATCATATAACTCGAGTCAAAATGAAGTTGCAGAGTGATGTTTTCGCACTCTTTTTGAACGAACTCGCGCTATACTGACTAGCGTCAAATTGTCGATACGGCTATGAGATGAAGCAATAATGACTGTCATCTACCTGAAGAACAGAAGTTCTACCACTGCGTTGAACAATATAACTCTCTATGAGGTCTGACATGGCAAGAAGCCTGATCTTAGCTATCTACATACGTTTGAATGCATAGTCTACCACCATGTGAAGAAAGCTCGCCGAAAGCTCGATGACAAGAGCTTAAAATGTCAGTTCTTGAGCTACGAGGGAGTCAATCAGTTTCGCTTGTGAAACGGGAAGAATGTACTAATATCTAGTCACGTTCGATGGAACGAGGTAGTCATCGAAGTCGGGAAGTATGATGAAGATCTTTCGATACTAAGCTTCGATGATCAAACCGACGATGCACCTTTCTCGATAAAAACCACTGAAAATGCGAAGATCGCGAAAATTGTCGACAATCATCAAACAAGAACATCAGTCGCTTCACAGAAAGCTAGAAGCAGGTCACTAGAACTAGAATCAAGCGAGTCAGATAGCTCAAGCGATTCTGATGCTTCTGATGTTTCTGATGCTTCGAGCGGACGTTTCAAACGGGTCATCGCTGAACCAGTTGACTACAGAGCACTAAACGATCTCTGAGTCAGAGATCATAATCGGGGCTTTGCCAGTAGAGCAAACCGAGTTCAAATCGAATCGGATACTTCACAAACAGTGAAACATGCTAGAGCTAGTCCCGATTGGGAACAATGAAAGCTCGCATTCAGAAGTGAGCTTGACGCTCACATCAAAAATGACATCTTTACCCTGAGAACATCTTCGCCGGACCGGCGAATACTGCCGACGCGCTGGGTAACTATCATTAAGCGAGGGCCCAAAGGGGAGGTGATCAAATACAAAGCTAGGTGAATGTGTAAGGAATTTCGTCAGAAGCAGAGAATTGACTATGACGAGATCTTTGCTTCGATGGTCAGAGCCACGATCATCAAAATGCTTCTAGCATTGACAGTCAAATATGACTACGAAGTCGAACAAATGAACGTCGTCATCGCTTTTCTAGAAGCACACCTAAAGGAAGAGGTCTGAATGCAGCAATCTTCGAGGTTTGAGCAAAAAGAATCAAATGAAACCTTTTTGGCCTGTCGTCTAAACAAGGCCCTATATGAACTAAAACAGACGTCTCGGGAATGGTATGCAATTCTGAAAGTTTACCTCATCTTCATCGACTATCAAAGGGTAGAAATTGATCATTCAGTGTTCATTCATGATAATGACATCATTATCGCTATCTATGTGAACGATTTACTCATTCTAGAACCGAACATATTCGATATCGAAGCACTGAAGCTGCAATTTGCAGAGCGCTTTCAAATGAAAGATCTTGACTCAATCGAGTGATATCTAGGAATGCACATAACTCGTGATAGAGCTGAACGGACTCTTTGGATCAATCAAAGCATCTATATCAAGCGAGCCATCGAGCTTCTGAGCATGAGCGACTGCAGCTCAACTAAAACATCGATGCATCATAGGTGTCAGCTCAAAAAGAACGTCTATTGAAAGTTCAAGAAGTGGGTCGAGTATCAAGCTATCCCTGAAGAAATAGAGAGCTATCAATCAATCATTGAAACACTGATGTGAGTAGCCTGTCAAACACGACCAGACATAGTCTATGCAGTGAGCAAATGCAGCAGATATTCGACGAATCCTACCTTCGATCATGATCTAGCTGTCAAACAAATCATTCGTTATCTAGTCGAAACTGCTCAGCTGAGACTTCGATATGAATCTTTCAAAGTGAAGAGAGTTGAGGAAGCTGAATTCTTTGGATATATCGATTCAGCTCATGCGGATTGCTTGAATTTCCGAAGATTCATCTTCGGCTATATGTTTTTCCTATGGAATGAACCAATTAGCTGAAGCTTCAAACGTCAGCAATGCGTTAGCACGTCATCTGCTGAAGCTGAATACGTCGACGAATGTAATGCAGTCAAGGAATTGACCTTCCTGGTTCAAGCATTGAAAGAGGTGAAATATGATGGTTCGGATACGAATTCAACTATCATTTTAGCTGACAACCAGGCGGCTATAAAAATGGGTAGCAATCCCGTCAATCATCCCCGGACCAAGCACATTGATACGTCGTATCACTATGTTCGGAACAAGGTAGAAGAGAGAGCAATTAGGTTGAAATACATACCCATCGATCAAATGGTGGCCGACGACCTCACCAAGCCCCTGGAGTCAGGCAAATTCTTGAGGTTCAGATCAGTCATGAGACTAGCTTCAAGAAATGAAGCTACCCTCGTCGAGCATGGCGCCGACGAGTAAAAGAGCATGAATATACAGTCAGTAGAGGGCCTGAATAGCTTCATATAGAGCTTCAATTCCTAAGAGGAAGTGTTGAAAATGTTGGAAACAGGGAACGATACTGTTATCCCTGTGGTTAGTAATCTTCGCTTTTATCCGGCGCTAGTGAATGAGTATTTACCCTTCGCCCACTTCTTTCCTTCCTTCTTCATCCCGTATGCTCTACCTACTAGATAGTTCAGTCAAATATATCTATATGCCTTTCTACCCTTGTGCCCTCGTATAGCAAGACCTCCCAATGTTCATGACAAGCTGTCAGACACAGCGATCATGCTCATCGTAGCCTGGCAAGAAGCAGGGATCATGACTGGAGAATGCTGAAAGTCGGTCCCATCCTTGGTAATAGAGCCGAGTGAAGGCGAAGCTTACCGTCACCCAGAGGATGAAGTAGACATTCTTCAACTCCTGCAAGTAGAATCTGTTCGACTCGTGTAGATCAGAATCATCTTATGGCACACGTTGACCCAACTCAAAGAGTAAGTTGCACGTCCAAAGCAAGGAGTAAGATGAATGACAAAGGCGAAGAGCGTTGAACCATTCACCCTCCTCAGGAAATCGAATCTTTGACGAGTCTTCAAGTTTGTCATAAACGATCTCAAACGTTCAGTCGAACTTTGATTGCAGATTCTCGACTGACTCTGATTTGTCGATTGTCAAGTCTGACGTGAGTGTCGCTTCAGATTTCTCACTCCTGACATACTTCGACCCAAGTAGGTCTGACGCACAGATCAGCCCAGCTGCAGAGCTCTCGGAAGACTCTAGGTTGCCGATCTCAACGTTCGCCTCAGGTGTAGTCTCGAATTTCCCACTCATATCAAATTCCGCGTCAGTAAGCTGTACTCGATTGAATTCAGCTGTGAGGTTTTCAGCACTTTCAAGCACCAACATTATTAAAGAAGAATTGCGTAAGCGTGACTTGATGACAGTGTCAGCTGTTGTTCTCTCAGAGAGTTCTTCACACTGATCTTCGACGACTTCGTAAACAACTTTTGAGAACTTCTGTGTGCTAGCGATGACAACGCTTGAACTGGCTAGCTGCTTTATCTCGATCTTCTGACTCTGTTGTCTTCTATTTTTTTCTCAAGAATGTGTTGATTGTGTTTTTTTTGAGATGATATGTGAAAATTCAGGTCAGGTTTTAATACATGTAAAATCTACAGATGCTCTGATCTTATCAAGCTAATCACAAGTCATGTTGCTTAATGAAGTCTAAATTGCATTGTGAATGCCTGCTTCAAAGATGAGCGACTGAATCGTCTTTCGTCTTGCACGAACCTGAGTCTCGTGTTTGCATTCGATCAAACTCAATACTCAAGGTGAGAAGAAATCGATTGTCAAAAGTGAGACTGCATTTTCATTTGCTTACAAGGTCAAAGTGTCGAGATGAACTACTTCATCATTCTAATCAGGCATACATTTCTCAAAATCGAGAGTGAAGATGCAGAGTTAATCTTTGCGTATCTTCAGATGTCACAATTATAATCGTAATGCATTGACTCTCTGCAATGCAGACTTTGAATGCTAGATCAATGAAGAAAGATAATCTGTCAGTGACATGATTATGTCAAGACGAATCAGATCTCAAGTTTCTTGTCAATTCAGTGAAGCTTGTGCTATCGATGTCAATCAATTTATGAAACATGATCTAGAGCATGAATTGAAGTGTGTCGAGATTGAGAATTAAGAGAACTTCTCTATTACAAATTCATCGACCGTCTTATCGTGCTTGATTAGCTCTTTCGTCTCTGCTCTGTTGAGCGTATCAGAGACTTATTCAGATCTTCGAGAAGCGCTATGCTTGTCTACGAGACTAAAGCTGCACGATCTTTGACAGAAAAAAAACACAGACGAAGTGAAGTTCGAAACTCTGAATCGTTCTTAACGCTCTGCAATCTCACATCTCTGATGTAATGTCACTAGAAAAATGACTTTGACTCAGACTGTGATTTGACTTTCATCGACGCACCTGAGAAGGCAGCAAATCAACGCAGCCGAATTATATGACAGATGTACAGAAATTCTTTGATGAAATCGACAGAAGTATGAACATGTAAGTCAGCAATCGAATTTGAACAGTCTTGCAGTCTGCAGATGAGAGAAAATGATGCGAGCTTGAACATTGAAAGACGACACAATATTTATCTATAGTAAGATACTGTCACTGCTATTAAACGTGCAGAATTATTCATATTCTGCGCAAAATCTGTAACAGTTTACTAGTAAGAAAACTGTTCATCATCTATCATGATATTCATCACATACATCACATACATCAATGTCTAATTCAAAAGAAGAAATCAAGTTGTCAATCGCAGAGATCGAGAACGTCTTGTATCTTCGAAAATCTGAGTCTCATAAGATTATCGCTGATACTTTGTCATTTGAGGTAGACAGTATATCTCATCTCTGCTGACATTATTTAACTGTTCATAGAACATCAAAATTTCTGATTCAGATTTTGCTCAAGATGATAGCTTAAACGAAATCGCAGCAACATTCGTGTTGTATCATGATCACACACTCGCAGAGCTTTTCGATGATCTTAGTCTCACTTTTCTCACACAAAGTAGTCACAGAATCAAGAGTAAAATCGTCTGACGAGACGAAGTGATTTCAGATGATCGCGCAAAGATGATTCTGCTTGAGAAATTGAAGTCTAAGAGTGATGACTCGACGCTTTTTCTCTCGAAGAAATACTTTCTCAAAGATCGAGTAAAGCATCATCATAGCTTAAGTATTATCATCGTGTTAACAAGATTATACAGAAATACATGATTCTGATGATAGACGTCGTGAACCGTAAATGAGTCTGAGATCTGAAGCAATTCTTCAAAGAATACGTTTTGTTCACTGTATCAACGTCAGAAGACATGTCAGCTTCGAAGAGAATTTATATGATGAATCACTTTCGAATCGCATGTTCTCAGTCACGAAACGAATCTATTCATCATTTCGAAGTCTTGAGCGATAGTGTGCTTAAGCTTCTGTTAGAGTATGTGCTTAGACATCTTAAGTCAGTATTGACATACAAGTACGACGAAAACGATAATGTTAAAGTCGTCAAGATATACAACAGTGCATCTAATAATCTTTATTTTTAGCATTGCAAAAGAAGAAGAAAGACGACGAGAACGATGAAGAGAACGAGAAGAACGACGATGACGACGACGACAACGAAGAGAATTAAACCTTGATCTTTTGAGAATCGAGATGATGTTAAGCCTTGTTGATGTTGTTCTGAAGAGAGCATTTCATCATTTGTTTCAGCGAGAATGTTACACTACGAAATTCTTCTGCAAGATCATTGCTGAATAGTTCAATATTCACAGATCATTTCTTCAATAGAATAGTTCGATCGTCGACTAACTTCATTTATTAACTTCTCAAACCCTTTCTCATTTCACACGTCTCTCAATAATTCTTAATTTCATCTTAATCAAATTCTACAACTCAATCTCATCTCTTCTCTTTACACATTCTCATCACGCTCATCTCACTTCTGTCTCAGTCTTACTCGTTGATCTTGCTTCAAAGATTCGATATTCACGCTATCGACAATTTCGAGCCACTGTGTCTTCAACAAGAGCGAGAACGTTAGCGACGAGCGAAGCGAAGGTTGAGAAGTCTTGCAGTTTGCGCCCGACGCTTGACGTTTCTAAGTTAAATGTTAAAGCATCGACTTTTAAGACTTGCAAGAAAGTCTGCTTCTTCGTTGAAGCAGAAGCTGAGTGAAGACAATGAATTGACAGTCTCGACTTGACTTCGCCTCAAATCGCAGTCACTTCGAAAAGATGTGAAAGATTGCTGACAGACGGGAAAAAAGCGAATGCTACTATTCGATAATAAAGTCGTCGCTCTAGCCTCTCGAGCACAGTAAACTTTGCAAGAAAGTTGTAGTATGATTATCTACAGCATTCATTAGGATAATTATTGACATCAATATGAGCTGACGGTCAACTCAGATGATACTATGCAGACAAATCTCTCAACACAATACAGATCATATCTCAATCTCTGAAGATCATCACGCGCCTCAACACTCTCTTTTCTTTCTGCCTTTTTCTTTCATTCTTCGCAGTAAATCTCGTGAAGATTCACTCTCTTCAGTCTGTGTAAAACGATCACTTGCAGCCTCGAATTTGATGTGTGTACTTGTCTCTTTCTTCGCTGGCAGGGCTGACGTGACCGTTATTTCGAGCTTTTCCAGAATTTCAGGAATGGTTGAAAGCGCCTCATCATTACTACGGAGGGGATTGAATCTGCGATTCCAATAAATAACCGAATATTCGTCACCACGCTCCGACACAAATTCAGGTGGATCGACGACATGGGCTAGAATCCGAAAGACCTTTTGACCTTCAGTGGCATTAACCCGAGGTGATATTGCCGTTCAAACGGACCAGATCATATGTTCCAGGATCGCTCGTATATTCCTTCATGGTGAAAAATATTGCGAGGGAGCTTTGTAAAGATGGCCCGCCAGCCTTAGTTGAAAGACCAATTTGGCGTCCAGCGGCTTTGATCAGTACTGCCATGAAGATGGAGTAAGTAGAAAACTCACTCCAAGGAAAGGAGAGAAGGGGGCTACTTTTTTGATAGCTAACAACAAAGTGAAGTCACCAATCGGTTTGTCAGGTGCTCAAACTCCCATACATAACCGATGATCGTTCAGCAGCAGCAGCTGAAGGTATGTAAGTCGCTAGTCTTGCTAAAACTCTAGCTCATATTGCTAGGAACGCCATACAAGCAGCTAGCTCCGTTGCAGCAATCGCCGGACTTGACATTGCCGGTTGCCAATACGTCGTTAGCATCGTTCATGAACCCAGTTACTGTTCTTTCGGATCACTCAACAACCACATCAGATGAAGCCAAACCAGTACAAGCGCAATCTCATCCCTCAACTGCCGCGGCAGAAGAGCCTTTTCACCCAGCAGATGCTTCTTCCAGCAAATGCAATCCAGGACTTTACGACCCCTTGTTTGGCGATGACTGGTCAATGCTAGAAAAAGATCCGAACCTCTATGATTCAGTATTTGCCGATGACTGGGCATCTTAGGTTCTTCGAGTCCACGAAAGAACAAGTGCCCAACCAATTGAACGACCCTTGAAATGTTGGGGCGCATCTGCCAACGCATGTAGAGCCTGCCCACTTTTGAGACTGGAATATTCAGGTGGATCACCAAATCCGGGCAAGCCATTATCAGAGTCGAGGTCGCCGAGCGCAATGATAGTTATTACCCTTCCTTTCTGTGCTGCAGACACTCAGGGTTTCGGTGAATCGAGTTTGTAGTATCTCATGGCAATGTGGTTAGTGAAAAAGACCTGATCTGTTGAACAGCCTAAGATCTCTGCAGCGTGCGTTCTGGCTTGCGGCTGATCTCCCGTGTCATTAAGTAGATTTCTATTCAATGCGCGCTCGTTACGTACTTGGAATTTCTCCGATATTGAAGTGCTCTGCGCCCTGATTGGAATAGGCTCAAATGGCTGAGTAGATGATTCATCTTTCAAGTCTGGCCGATAAATAGTTACCCAATCCTTCAATTCCTTCTTCGCATTATCCGCGTCGATAGAGTTAGCTTCTGAAGATTGAATGTGGGAGACCGGCATGTTGTCCGTCCGTTCAACGTCCCAAAACGGCGTGGAGGTGGTTATCTGAGAAAGATTTCGTCAACCTGCACTAACGTAGGGCTTAGCGCGATCTTCCCTGTCATGTTCGTATCGGACGTTCGCGATTTAAAGTATTCGCTACCAAACCTTAAAATCACTCCAGATTTGCACTGTTCTGTGATATCTACCAATAAATTACAATCATCTTTCCCCATCTCACCCCTCACTTTCGAATTCCAAAAGATGGTTACAAAGGAAAGAACCGTTACTCAGACCTTATGATTACAAGGCGACGGTCAAGGTTGAGAGGCTGGTGACGAAGAAGTAGTAGGGTACACTCAGCCGGATGACTCGCATTCAACTGTCCTGAAGTGAGATCTAACTCTCTGGCAGAGATCTGCAGCTTACTGAATAGATGTATCATCATGCGCGTTCGAGCGCATTGATGGATAGTTAAAAATTCGTGCACACACTCACAACAGAGCTTTCGAGGAAGTCAGAGAAGAACTCTTGAAATCAGTGAAGGCAATGTTGAAGAACGACATGAATGCTGATGACGAATGAACGATGATACCGAAATTACCTCTGAAGCTGGTCAGCGCACTATGACTGACTGGGGATTTCCTTGTATGAGTAGATAATTTTCATCATTGATATTGACAGATAAGCAACTACTTAATCAATTCGCGAAAGGGATCATCACTCCTTAAAAGGTCAATCATCATCGTTCTTCTAATGACTAGATCGAAACCTCATCATCAATCATCTCATAATCATCGTCGTTCTGATTCTCATCGTCGCTGTCTTTCTCATCGTCATTCTCGTCATCTGCATAATCCTCGCTACCAAACTCGCTTTCGTCGCTTTTCACAAAGGTGTTATCCTCAAAATGCTGAAAGCCGTCCTCGACGCCGTTCTCACTGCTATCATTCCCACTCTCAGTATCGGTATTCTCGTCGTCTCGTTTACTATGTTCGAAAATCATGTCTTCTCTGCATTCTTCTTGTTTCAGCTGTTCCTCAACGTGGGCCTGCACAATCGTCTGAAAGACATCTCGATAGATGTTGAGCTTTTCTCTTTCTTCTGCATCCTGCATCACTTCGGACCAGTCAACTTGGTCAAGAATGGATTCCCATGCTTTCATCAGTTTCATCGAGGGAATATCGTGACGCTGACTGGCAGAAGGATACTCAGAGTCGAGTGAGGAAAAGCTCGCCAAATGAGACGGCGTGCTCAGAAGCGCCTTGTATTCAGCAGTCTTGCGTTTCTTTGTCTCTCCTTCCTGCGAAGAATTCTCTTCTTCGCTGAACGAGACAGATCGTTTCCACCCCTTGCTCGGCATGAAGTAGGGGGTGCGCGACAGATTCGCCTCACGATGTTTAGTAATTTGCTGCGGTGATTTGAGCTTCGGAGGTTGCAGAGACAACATGCTAGGCTTTCTCTTTGTGCCTGCAACGCTCGATTGGTTCATTTTCGTTCAAGATCGAGAGTATATTTGAAACGTGGTGTAATGTTTTCACTTTTCGTTATTCTCGTTTCTCGACTGCTGTTAAGAGTATCATCTTCATTCAGTTTTGACTCTTTTTCATTCTGGCTTCTCGCTGACTTCAGTTTTGAATGTTTTCAATTCTGGCTCTCTTCGCTAGCTAAATTTAGAAAGTTATACAATCTTTGACTTCTGAGCACCCTTGCTGATCTTACGAGACGTACACCAAATGTGGTTCACTTCATCAGTCATGATGTACCTCACAAATGGTTCACTTCACGAGCCGTGGTTCACCCCATCAGCCATGGTGTACCCCACAAATGATTCACCCCACGAGTCGTGATTCATCTCACCAGCCATGGTTCAACCCATCAGCCGTGATGTATCCCACAAATGGTTTCACCTTGCATCGTCAGCGATACTAATACGATAAGTCTTATAGCACGTTTACAGTTGACCATTCAAAAAATCTTATGTCGAAGATCGATCTATTCGTGGCCGGTTCGAATACTTGAAATTTATCTAGACAATCTAACCCTAACGTATCACTTATTTGATTGGTAATTCATTTTCAACAGACTCAGTTCATCATTCAAATAGTCTCGCACAAGCCTTCGCAAATCATCTCGAATTTCCTGAGATTCAGACACTTCGATATTCGTCAGTAAGTCATGTCGATTGATCGAATTAGAACTCTCACTCATGACAAGCATCTCATCGCTCTTCTTTCTATTCTTTGGCAGGCTCAAGATTTTTGACTCTGATGCTAGCTTTGATTTGCCAGGCTCAGGCTCTTCGTCGACAAGCGTTTCTGTATCTCAGTTTTCTTCTCTCTTTTTCATTATTGTCGACGAAGGCATCTCGTTCGACTTATCTGATTTATACTCTTTTAAGACTTCTGCTTTTAACACATCATTCAGATTCACGAATCTCTTATAAGCAGAGACTCGTCGATGTTGATCTTCGTTCAAGAAGTCATGCTCAATATGTTTGAATGCGTAGTAGATGAAGATACGCAAAATCTGAGAAATTTCAGTGAACATCAATCTCGCCATGAGAACTGCGATTACATACGTAGCTGTCATTCAGTGCATCTTTCTTCAGAGCTTGATTCAAAAGTTCTTGCGTTGATGTCTCGTTCTCTGTCATCGTGAGCTGCTAAGTCATCACTGACGATCTGCGCACTCATCGATGTTTTCTAATTGCCAGACCAAGCGAATTCGTCGTGTGCAAATTGTGAAGTCGTTGTAGTCTCGGATCAGTTGTCGTAGATACGACAACTGAGTCACTATTTCAAATTTCGAAGCGATCATGAGAAGTCTTTCAAAGTCATTCAAAGAAGCGCTGATTCCGTGAGAATTCGTGAACAATGCGAGACGAGAATCGTTCGAATCAGATTCGCTTCCGTACCTGGCAGATCGCTGAAGCTTAAAGGTGAATTCTTTTTGAGGGTCGATCAACAATTTCAGAGTCGTTCACTCGTCTTCTTCACAAGACGCTACTACGAAAGAATGACTTTGCAGAAAGAATGAAAAACTGATCGATGGTATTCACAAGTTGATGTACTGTTCTGCTTCGACTTTCAGCTTGTCGTGAATCGTAAGACTTATTTTGAACTCGTCGTCAACTCTGATGATCAATGCTCGTGAAAGATCTTCTCGAAGCACGTTATTTCGATATAAAGTGACAAAGAGCTGCATCACGAATGTGAAGTCGAAGATTTCAGCGACGACATAGAGACAGACCTGATTGATGAACGATTTAGAACTCAGATGACGTCAGAGCACACACTCACTCAGAAACGTCAACGCTTGGTGAGTGCGAAGAAAGAATTCGTACGAAAGCTTGCGAATAAAGCGTAATGAGTGTATTATTAATACATCGAGAGAAGATATACTCTGTCAGCGCGTGTAAGTGACGTGTCTGCTGAAACGATCGTATAACTTATGATGATCAAATATATATTCTGAGGCTCGCGTAAGAAATACGTAGAATCGTTGTGAACAGCGACGAATAGGTGCAACGTGACGAGTGCAAAAGACATAATTTCTGCGAAGGAATGAATTCGTCGATAGCTGAACAGTGACAGATTCAGTAGATCGACTAAGAAGCTCAGATGAAGATCAAAGAAAAGCGACATCATGTTGATGATCGAAAGAATTTCTGCTCTGTCTTCTACTTCATTGAACAAAGTCACACGAAACGTGACGCAGAAGACGTTGAGTGATATGTATAAGAGCTGAAGAAGAACATCGACGAGAGTTCACGAGTCTAGAGAACGATGACGTCGAACGATAAATGAATAGATGAGATACTTGAATATAATAATGACGATCGATTGAAGAATTCGCTGAATGAACGAAAAGCCTTGAATAATTATCAAAACGAGAAAGACGTCGTCTGCGATGATGGCATAGATTTGAGCGATCTTCATGATCAAGTGATGATGTGCGATGAGAAGACAAGGAAAGCTGGTGCGAGTAATATGACGAAGAGATGAAATTATGAACATTGACTATATAGCGAAGAGCAGTAGAAAATACTCAGAGTGTCGACAAATCTAGGGTTCAGAATCGACTGAAGAAGAAGGCATCGAAAATGAATGTATAGCTAACATTCTACTTCAGTTCTGACACTCTGCTTCAATTCTGACATCTTGCTACTCTGCTTCAATTTTGGTACGATGCGTTATGATCTGATAATTCGACTCTTCTAGATAATGTTTTCTAGAAGAATTCATTGCAGCTAGAAGTAGTCAGAAGTCGATATTGAATCGATAGAAATCAATCAGAATTAGAGATTCGTGAGAGAATGAGTATGAAGTTAGAACAATGACTCATCTGTGTCGTGAGTTTGTTGATATCGGATCAAAATCAACGTCTGCATCATCACATGAAGTGCTATAACGAATCAAGAATATGATACATGTATTGAGTAATATAGAAGATCAATGAATCATACTAGTAGCAAGAAATTGCGATCTACGACTTCATCGTATAAAATCTACGCGAAGAGACTTGAGTGATAGATATTAACAAGAGAAGATCATCGCTCTTTCAATTATTGAGAAAAGCATGCTTCAAAAGTTAGAATAGTCGACATCTAGAGAGGTTTAAACTGATCTGCAAAAGCTTCTCTGCGAAAGCAGACTTAATCTTCGACAAGAACTCTTTAGTCGTCGAGAATCAACGACGTAGATCGTTTGCATCGATGATCTTATCACTCTTTCTACGCTTTTTCAACAATTGCATCATAATGTCTTCTATCGCCTGCACGTTCGAATGATTGATATTGTCTTCTTTTGATATGATCATACAGCACTTCTGCACATCAATCTTGACGTGATCGTCATCATTCAACAGAATATTCGAACAGGTGATATTGTCATGAACTATGTTCTTAAACTCAAGAAATTCGATATCACTCAACATCTGTATTCGTCAACTCAGACATTTGAGTCAAACGAGCTGAAGTCTTATCTGTTCGACTATTGCTGTCACGTGAGCCTCTTGAGAGTGAATAGATGCCGCGACGACTTGAATCAGGGAAATTGACATATGCTCAAGAACGATATAGAGATCGACTTCGAATTCGTAAGTCTCGATGCATTTGACGAAATACTGTCTCTGAATCTGAAGAAGTCTAGAAAGATTTTCACTTCTGCTTGAGTCTGAGAGCTTTCTGACCGCGACTACTTCTGAAGCTGATCGATCTTCTGTTGCAGCCATTTTAGAAGTCGAGCGTTTCTTCTTCGCTATCGTGATCAGATCATCGATTCTAAGATTATAGTCTTCGTCGTACGTGCGTCAAGAGAATTCGTCTTTCACTCTCAAAGACGTATCTTGTCACGCTTCAGATCTTGCTGAAGCTGAAAGGTTCTGATGCATAGACTCGGATGCGAATGCAATCTCGGCGTCATCAATGTCGAAGTTTCTTCTCTTTTCGTTGAACTTGTCAGTAGCGTCATCTCTTCCAGTTGATACTTCGGCAGAAGCACGTTGACGAGAAGGATGCAGATCGTTCGAGGGAGAGAGCTTCGACTTTCGAATCTCTTGCTCAACGTCAGGCCTCGTAGAATCTACAGGTTTTCGATTCGCAGAGTCAGCGATATCATTCTGCGAGATTGACGAACCTTGAGTATTTCTACTGACAGGTGACACATTGTTCAAAGAGAGTGAGTTGACTTCACGAGAGTTTAGATTAATCTGCGTGTATCGCTTGTTAGAGTGAGAAGTCATTCTGAATGTCGCGAAACGAAGTACTCTTAGTGATCATCAAACGAAGATGATTGAAAAGGCGGTAAAGCAAGAGGATGAAAAGTACGAAGGGAAAGATGCGCATGAAATGTTCGAAATACGGTGAAAGATCGAAGACTATACTGTTTCATTGAAAGCGCAGCAGAATGTCACTTGATGATCAAGTGACATTTATTTCTGACGTTCTGAATCGTCAATTGCGACGATGTGCTCATTTCTCACGAGACATTGATCATCAATTCTCTTCAACCCTGATCGTAAAGTCTCAATGATAATGTCTCGATGCTGACGCTTCTCTTCTGTGAACGACGATTGTGATGCTGACGATTCAACGATGCTCTCGTGATGCAGCGTACTCAAGTGCAAGATCAAGAAGAAAGTCTTCAACGAGAGAAGCGCATCAAGTACAAAGGTTCGGCACGAATCAGGCTCGAGCATATCGATTTCTCGAAAGACGAACTCGAAGTGCTCGACAAATTCATCGTCAAAAATTTGATATCGATTTTTGAAGAGAAAGACTGCTTTCAACAAGATAGTCGACATCACGTGCTCGTCGTGATCGATCGAGAACAGTTAAATCTCGCTCTTCACACTTCTGGGATCTCTTTCAATCTTTTGCTCGACAACGCGCAGACTGAATGATCTGAGCTGCGATTTCCTTTCGATTTTCGGCTTGAATGTCTTCATGATCGACATCGGATTCAGGCGGAAAGAGAGATGATTTCTTCCCAACTTTGATGAATCGTGAATCTGTATCTAGTCGATATAACGAACTGATTCTTGACTGAGCAGAGCATAGCATTTCTCACTGACGTCTTCAGATTTGAACGACGATCTGAGAATCTTGCTGATCGAGCAATTGTTCAACGAGAAGATATCTTCTGACGATGAAATATATCGCAAGATTCGTCAACACTGTCTCAAGTCACTCGCAGCGACTCAATGATGAGCATGTCTGACGAAGAACAAGCAATACGAGCTGAAGAGACTGCTGCGAAGAAACGACTTTACAGCGATCTTCGATGCACTGTTGAATATTTCAGGTCTGTGACGAGATGAAATGTGACTGAGCGTGACGAAAGACATGATGAGTTTGAAGTGCGACGAGATAGAGCATCGTTCTTATACTTTTGAAGCTCACTGAACTGTTAAGCTACAGAAGATGTTTCACTGTCTCGATCACGTGAGAACATTCTGGGCAGGTCTGTTTCGACATGATAAGCGCGATATGCAAAAGATGAATTATGTTATGATGAAGACGTTGAAACTCAAAGCATCGAGCACATTCACATTCGACACTATGAATCTGTTTCATCAACTGAAAAAGGGGGAAATATTCGACGCATTCAACATGAATCATCGCATGAAGATCTAAACGAAGCTACACGCATGAAAGAGTCTCGTCTTCACTCTTTGAACTTTCTTCGAAAACTTCAAATACATCGAAGCATGCGTCAATTGTGTGAAGAATTTGATAACGATGTCTTTTAGGAGAACGTTGTATACGACGATGGCACGAAGCTTTTCCGAAACGACTCAGACAAGAGACAAATACATTATTCAGAAGCGAAATCGATCTTCGCTTTAAGATCTAGCAACACGCAAGATCGCGTAGCTCTACACTATCGAGAAATATTTCTCTATGTTATGCAACATCTTCGTGAGTTGTCATCGGGATCGACGAAGGTGAAGCTCAAATCGACAGAAAGAAAGAGTCGAATGACGAAGAATCTCGATAAATTCGCACTGTATGAACTTGTCGACTTGATCGAGCGACTCGAATTCAAGTCGATCGAGATCAGCGATTTGAAGGCGAAATATTTCAGTCATGCAAACGTACGATCACAGTCTAGATCATCGAAGCCTACTTTCGTCGTGAACGAACCTGAAGAGTGCTCGAAGAGAAAATGTGCATGTTCTTATGATCTGATCTATGAGCAGAGCAGAGAGTTTCTTTTTCTCGATAACATGCACAGCACAGACAGAAGTCAAGAAAGCAGCATTCAACTCGTTTTCGTGAGAAGATCGATTTATCTGACTTACTTCGGCAGAATATTCGATGATCATGATAGCGAAGAATATGCATCTCAAGAGCAATCAAACGCGAAGGAAACGCGAGAGAATCGAGATCATGAGCAAGCGAAGAACAATGAGAAGCAAGATGGCATAAACTCAGAGAATACAAGCGAATGACAAAATTATATGAATCAGCTTGAAGACAGTTCACTTCGCTCACAGAATCTTCATGAATCTCAATCAATGAACAACGTCGAAGAGCTCACGTCGTATGACGACGTCGAAGAATGAGATTCTCTCGCGTCTTCTATAATTTCATCAAGTTTTTATTCAGACGAAGTCTTGCTTGAGGAATGATTACTTGAAGAAGATTCACTCAAAGAAGAAACTTCGCTTCAGGCAATAGCTTCAGCGCGCATAGAAACTACAAAAAAGAACGAACTTTCTCAAGATCGATTTAAGTTTATCTTTTGTCAAGAAGACGATTGAATTTCGATGAAACAATATTCTTTTGATTCATTTCTTTTCTCTTTGATGAAGCTCACAGCAAAGAAGCACGCGAGTGAGAAACAATATTTATTCGACACAGCTCTTTGATCGTTGCATCTCTTGAACTGCTTTGAAGCTGCTATGACTTATGACTCACATGTCATTCTTGTATTTTCAGCAGAAAGAATTCATAATGATCAACATATCGCGACATCTGCTTTTCAATTGAGCGATAATGTCAGATCGTTGAAAGATAACATGAGAAAGAGAGCTGTCAATAATGACATCTTCAAGAAAGATCACATACGAAAGAAACAAATTGTGTAAATCTCAAATGTTTCTTTTACGTGCCTTCACATTCTTTGCTATAGTTCACTTTTCAAATACATCTGCTGCTATCAACACAATCTGTGACCCTCTTCAACAAATTGTATGTGCGTCAGTAAGCGATCGCGTGAAGTGTCTCATATATAGCATTAACCCAAGAAATGACTCCTATGACTGATATCTAGAATGTCACAAAAAGTTGACTGACGCAATCTCATCGCTCTAAGTATCTGAATTTGATCGAGCGTTCGAGATGAGACGAGGCAGTGCTTACGATCTCGCAACGTCTCGTTCAAAGATTTAAACCATTCATTCAAGAAGTTTATCGTCACAGCTTTATTCTTACTTCTCACTTCTCAGTCTCAAGTTCGAAGCTCGATCAACGTTCTCAATACTGCATCGATTGCATCACTTCTTCTATCTCTTTGACTCGTTCGTCAAAGTTTGCGATCGACGAGCTTAAAATCTCTGCTAATTCCTTCAGGCGATTCTTCTCGACAGCAAGCTTTCCCAACAACATTCTCTGCATCTTCAGCATACATTCTTTCATGTCTAGTGCTTTCAAGAGTTCCGAGTTCAAGGCAGATAGACGTTCGCGTCGCTTCGCTCAATTTTGGCAGCGAAGCTTTTTCTCTTCTTGAACTTTCTCATCTTGAGTGATCAGCAATTTTCTTCGAGGACGGTTCGTCTTTTCGAGTACTGTTGCGAATCTTCGTTCTCTACTTGCGTTGAGCTCAAGGTTCGGGCGCAATGAGTGACCCTGGCATGATGAATGTGGCTGCAACACGCTGGTGAATCCCGTCATGTCGAACTTGTGAAAGCAACTCGTAAAGTAGATCTATGCAGCTTTGACTCTGATGACGTCTATTCTCGAGAATACAGTTGCTCGACATTCGCTTCTGAAGCATTCACTTCTGAAGCATTCACTTCTGAAGCATTCACTTCTGAAGCATTCACTTCTGGCTCGAGCATTCATTTCTTATCTCTGTTTCAACTTCTGATTCGTGAGCCTGTTAAAAATGAAGAGGCTTTGACGTTGTATAGTCGAGCATAAGCAGAGCGACTAGTTGCTGTTCTATTCCGTGCTGCGAGAAACTAGTGGTGGCACGAGCCGAACTCACTTTGATGAATCGAGACTCTCAGGGCTCATATTCCCGGAGTGCAATTTAATTGCATATGTAAAGGCTTGACATCTTTCAAAGTGCTTAGCGTCACACGTCTTTGAGTCACGAACGCATGAAAAGCCAAATGTGGTGTTTGTGGTGGGGTGAAAAGGCCTCAGTCGCTTATGCTATCATGACTTCTCGCACACTCTGGTGCTAATGGCTCGAATATAGCCCTAATGTAAGGCTAGCCCTAGAGGTCACTGAAGAATATCGTGACACCTACTTGGTCTATCAGAGAGTTAATACATAGCGTGCGAGAGCAATACGTTAGTTTCTTCACGTCGCTCTAATCATTTAGGTACTATGGCAGCTCTGAAAACAGTATCTTACTCAACGCTTTTACATCACAGTTAATCAATCAATCGATCAAGATGATTCTTTACTTAAGATAAAGCTTACTTCAAATTTTACGAAGCTTTCTTCATCTTTTACGCTTATTCGTAAACAATTAACTTCAGAGCTGTCATAATAAATCGTTGAAGCGACGTGAAGAATACAGCGCTTTGCTTCCGTACGCTAGGGTTTAACTTCCTGAAGGACGAGTATGTAGACTTCTAAACTACCACGAATTCGAGGGAATTTCCGATATAATACGCAATCGCCGTAGTCAGATCTCGCGCCGAGCGTAATTCATAAGAGCAAGAGTATCGTAGATAGATTTTTAGTATTTGGCGTGATGTTTTTGAAAAGTGCAAACGTGTAAATGCAACTAAGCCCCTTTGAATTAGCTGTCTTGCTTACATACGTAGATTTCATTTACACGTCTGAGGGCACGAACCCGAATTACAGTCAGATATTCAACAAATCTGAAATAATACCGAACTTTGTCGATCGCCTTACCTGATGCAATAAAGTACAAGCGTTTTATTGAATTAATTACATTTTGTTCGCGTCATTCACTCGACTTATCTATGTATTAAAAATTTACCTACTCACCAGTCATCACCCTACATGCTCATCATCCTACTCACCACCCTACATGCTCATCACTCTACTCACCACCCTACATATCACCCTACTCATCACTCTACTCACCATCCTACATGCTCACCACCCTACTCACCACCCTACATACCACTCTACTCACCACTCTACTCACCATTCTACTCGCTTCAAAACATGCTTCAAAATTGCTTCAAAACATGCTTCACGCGACACGTTCGAATAAGCGTCATTCGCTTCATGGCCTACTTCATAGTATGCTTCATACATGCTTCATAGCACATGCTAATTAGCTCAATAGAAAGCATCCTTCATGGCTCGATACCAAACTCTCTACTAAATTCCCTACCAAACGCCCTATCGAATTTCCTACCAAAATCTCTACCAAACTCGATATCAAACTCTCTATCGACCTTTCTACCAAACTTCCTACATGCGTCGATCAAGCGCATAACACACGTCAAACAGTGCTTTCTACATGGCTTTCTACCAAGCTTCGAATTGCTTTATGTTCAAGGATCAAATTTGATCTCTATCGAGAGCCTATCTATCTATCTACTGAGAGTCTATCTACCTAATAAACGATCGAGTCGTTACAGAACCATATTTCAACCGTTGAAAAGTCTTCAAACTATACTCGAACAGTTGATCGAGCAGCTGAACTCATCGAGCAATGAAAAATGAACCTAGCATATTTTTGAAAATTTGGGAAATGATGTTGGAAATTTGAATAAAAACCAGATCATCATGGCGCAACAGAGATTATACTCAATTATTCGCGAGATATGTATCTAGAATTTATGTCAATAGATAGAATAGATATACTAGTATTGATTGCAGTTGTCGCTATCGAAAATATATATGTGTTGCGTTGATGATCGCGTCTGAAAGATGAATGTTGATGATTTTTAACGAAATGTCAAAGATTTGTATGGGCGCGCATCAAAACAATTGCCGATCTAGCAAAAATACGGCGCGATGCACTCAGACGTGTTACCCGTAGGCTGCGAAGTCATTCAAAGGGTTCCTAATCCAAAGGGGCTTAGGGGAAGAGGTTAACCCGAAGGGGCTTAGCCACGGAAACACGTCTGAGGTTCTGAGGCAACACTGAGACAAGAGTCTCGTATCAATTAGTAAGCAAGAGACCACGCTAACTCGCTACACGTATGCACGGGGTTTTCGCGCACACTGGGTTTCCGCGCACGCTAACTATGACTAATTATTTTAGTGCCCTTTTTAGTACGCTAAACTCTATACTATCTGTAATTAACCTTTCTAGGTTAGAATGCGCGAAAACCCAGTGTGCGCGGAAACTCAGTGTGCGCGAAAACCTCGTGCATACGTGAAATGAACGCTTACGTAAACATACGCTACTAGCTTAAACAGTATCAAAATGTAAAGCGAGCGATCTTCATTGAAGCTGTCGTGCACGTTCTTCAAAGGAATCGCAAAGCTTCAACTTCAATGGCAAGAAATGTTTCTATCTCATGCGAGGTTGAGATGTGGTGGGATGTGAAAGGTTTATAGCTGCAGATGTTCAATATCATCCGACAGAAGTGATCACGAATAGCGACGACGTGTAACACGACGCTTCAAGGGAGGCTTTTCCTCTGCGGCAGACAGACATCTTATCTTCGTGGAACGTAGCAAAGGCGCGTTCTTCTTGTTATTATCGCCATCGGGTTTCTCTTCTTCATCGTTCGTGTCCGCCTCTTTGTCGTCCCACTGGTTTTCCTTGTTCTTACCGGCTGAGAGATGAGGCTTAATATCTTTGCGACCTATGCCTTTGAAGTTATGCATCTGCTGAGTTGTCAAGTACCTGTTTTAGTCAGTCAGCTTAGTATGATAGCTGTGTGGCACGTGAATAGAAGGCATTTTGTTCAATCCTGTTGTATGAATCATTTTTGGTGTACATCACAAGCTTTGAAATATGAACAGATTGAAGCTGGCTCTTTGCTTAATTTTTGATTGCATACAAAACCTGACGGAGAAAGCTATATCAGTAAGACTCATGAACATAAATCGTGTTCCGGCAATGAGTTCGCCCCAAATTTTCTCTTCTTTCTTGTAGTCTCAAGCCCTATTGCTGCTGCGGCTGCTTATACGTCATCGATGGCTGCCACTTCGAAGTAGCGTGCTGCTCATTTTCCTTATCTTGCGCTTTTACCTGCTTATTCTTCTGCACCAGCGCGCAGCAATCGCAGAACCAAGAGATGAGGCAATCGTTGCAGTCGTTACTCTTGATGTCATATTGGCGGCGCATATTGCTTCGGCTGATCGTTTGGCGAATTCCTTGGAGAGAGCAGAGCGAGAGGGCGCAACAGCTCATACACTGACGGAAGAAGTCAGGAAAGAATACGTACACTATTGTTACAAAACGAAGCATCAGAGTTGCCATCCCTACGAGCCTGCGTTTTACCGTAAAGAATACATGGGCATCAGATAGTCAAGCAGTCTAGTGTTATCTGTATTAGAGTACAGTTTTTGTAATAATCTCAGAGACTCACATGTGTCGATAGATTGAAGCAGTCAAATAGCTTATGGTTCCAGGATCTTGACATTGCTAATAATTCAATGTGTGAGAATTTACGAAAAAGACTTTTAATGTTTAGAAGTCAAAAGGTGAGATAAGAATACAAAAAGCAGAACACAGTTAAACAAGAGAGCGATTCGATATAGAGTATATATGTGTGTGTTCTAAATCTCTTCTGGCACCCCCGCTTCACTTCTGGCTCCTCAGGTTCACTTCTGGCTCCCCCGCTTCACTTCTGACTTCTCATTCACTTCTGACTTTTCAGGTTCACTTCTGGCTCCCCCGCTTCACTTCTGACTCTTCAGGTTCACTACTCGCCCTCTCGACGCCTTTATGTGCAGAATCGTCGAAGTGCTAACTGCTATCAGAGCGAAAATCTGTGGGCAATACGAAGCTGACGCGTCGACGACAATGGTTCTGTGGGTTTCAAATCTATTTGTCGGCGCTCGTTGTCTGAAATAGGTTGTCGCGACAAGGTTGAGGCTTTTTTCGGTTCGAGCGTCAAGATAGTTGAATATCTGCGTGCTTTGAGATAGAATATTCGACGTGATCACGAATTCCGCGGTCTTCATATTGAGGGAACAATCGCCAAGAGATTTTCTTTGAAAATCTTTCGTTTTTGTCTGAATTGCTGATCGGCATATTCAGAACGGCTTTTTGGAGCCTTCTGTGCTCTTCCTCGGGATGTGCTTGAATGAGAAGCGTTACTCATCTCTTAAAGTCGACCGGGGTAAGATCAGGAATGTTTGGTCTCTGATCGTCTCGTTCTTGGACGAGGTGGTGCTAACACTCAAGATCTCTATACATCCGGGAGATTGATGAGTGCTCGTCGAAGACAGCTAGGACATCATGTCAGCGACATAGCACTTTGTCTGGCATATGGGAACATACTAGACCAAGGGTATGACTCATTTCTCAGCTTGACATTTTCGTAGTACCTTACCATCTTTGCCGGCGTGATGACAATGCTATGACGAGGTTCGTAGTCCTCGACCTGCGATATATCGTCAGTCATGACTCATCGATGCAACCCTCAAGAAATTAGACATACGATGTGAATGGCCAGCCTTCGCAAGAGCTGACCAAGCCTGGCTGTGAGTTGATCATCTTCGTCGAAAAGGGATCTTCATATCTTCTTCAACGTAGTCGCCTCCTCGTTCCTCGAAAGCCTCGACGAAGATCTCGGTATGCTAGAATTCTCATCGCTCGAGCCGCTCATTGGGCTTTGAGATGAAGGAGATTCGCTGAACGGGCTGAAGGAAGTCGAAGTGTGCTTTCGCCGGCTTTTCGATCTATACGTGAACATATTGATTGGTTCCGCAGCGAGGTATGACTTGAGTAGCGTTTGTGTTCTTGAAATGGAGAAGAGAAGTTTATTCGATGTGACATGTTGAGTAAGATTCTTGAGGCGGTGGATTGCGATGAAGGGACGGAAGAAGGCAGAAGCGAAGGAGAGAGAAGCGATTTTGATAGAGCACTGAGCATATATTGTCGAGTCTTTCGCTTGATTGAAGCTATGATTCGAGCAATGAGTTCTGGAAGGAAAGTACTTGAGCTCTCACCTTGAAGCGACGACCTCGTTGAACTTCCGAGGTCGATCTTAGTTTGATAGTATAGATCGCGCTATTTGTGAACATTGTGGGCGTTGCAGTTCTCTCCGCGCAGAGATGCTATCAAACAGAGTGAACAGCAGCATCTGTCTTCGTGGCTACAAGGGAAACGGGGCGTAGCCAAGCATTATTAACTTATTGAAACTAGTTATAAAAGGAATGTCGATCAATATAGGATCGATTGGTCAAGCTTAAAGTCGTCAACCTCTACTTTCAGGACAACAGAATTACTTTCACCTCTGTCATTGTCATCAGACTTCAGCCAGCTTTCAAATTTTATCAACTCAGTTCAGTTTGACGTGTCAATATGTCATTCAGCATAGTTCTGTTCAAAGCTGTTGTTTCAGTCGATTCTCTACTTACGTGTCAAAAAACTGAGATAAGTAAACTATCACTTCAGCAATCTGTTTGTACTCAAACTAAATGTCACGCAGAACTACACGAATCTCTCAATCTGCAGAATGATCGCAAACGTCGTCGCGTATCTCTTAGTGGGCAAAGTGATCGCAAGCGTCATCGCTCTGAAACATTGGCAAACGAAAGAGTTATCTCAATGTTAGCGACGATCACATCTCTTGAACATCAAGTCTCAAGCTTGAAAAAACTTCTTCACCAGGCTTATGCCTCGCTGCATACGACTTCAACCAAACATAATTGTTCAGCATTATCTTGCGAAAAATCTTTCACGAACTTGGAGCATCTATATAGGCATATTCGCGACCATAATGATTCTACGCATGAACCACTCGCAGTTCTTATCAATGAAACGCACTGTTCGGTCTGTTCAAAGACCTGTAGCAGACCGTTTGATCTTGTCAGGCATGAAAAAAAGATTCATGGCGAAACATATGTGTCAAGACTTGATAAATTCCTTGGTACATCGATGTCACTGTCGTCTTCTTCAAGCGATTCAATGACCATTTACGGTTCATCAAGCCGATAAGCACAAAAATTGTTCTGTGCATAGTAGACGCTAATTGTTTCGATTCTGACAGAGACGATGAAATCTTGTACAGAACTAGGTCGACCTTCGAATCAATTCACAAGTTCAACAGTTTTCAGGCTTCGTCGCTCGACAGATTATCTATTTTAGATCAAAAGAATACATCGATTGAGGGTTTGAGTTCGCAGTCAATACAGCATCTCGTCATATCAACATCAGCAGATAACGCACTTGCGTCTGAGCTGTCAGCTAAAAATAGCCTAGGCTTGATGCCTGACGTGATTTCTTCGCCGATGACGAGTTCGAAAGTCATCAATACAGACTCTTGAATTGGCAGCAGCGAAACCTCATCTATGTCAAGCAAAATCAATGCTTCAGATCTCTTCGTTTTAGTCGCGACTCGAAGAGATTGACTTTCGAATCAGCCAAACTATCTTTGAGAATCTGATTCGTGAAACAATCTTTACGTCGACGGACATGAGGTTGTGAAGAGCGCCTGGAACAAGAATTGAGACGGTCTTTACGTCGATGCACATAAGATTGTGAAGAGCGTCTGGAACAAGAATTGGGACGGCCTTTACGTCGATGCACACGGAGTAACGAAGAGCATCTGAGACAAGAGATGAAAGACTCTTGATGACAATGTGCCTTCATCATCACAGAACGATTTAAATCACGCTCACGACTTCTCAATGATGTCGATAGGTTTGTTAGACAGCATTACATCAGTCTATACATCTAGTTACGATGTTGAAGGCTAGTAGAATAATAGTCAAGGTTCAATCATCACGCTAAGAAATTTGCTTTTACCTTGTCTGAGAGCTATATTAGACATTCAAGAATTCTCATTTCTTTTTCTCGTCAATTCAAGCTCATCATGCAATGCAAACTCGAATTTAGAACTTCAGAGCTCTGCCTAATACATAAGTAGAATCTCACAGTCGTCAGCATTCTTAACAGCAGAATTTCGACATGCTAGATCAGCATTGAACATCATCATTGATTCGTTCGCCTGCGAAAAATTCTTTATAGAACTTGTAGCGACTGAAGTGATATTGATAACATGTGATTCTTTGCAGATGAGAGAAAATTCCGGACTCTTTCGAATAATGATGATTACTGTATGTTTTTCATTCGCGAGCCGATGAATTGAAGAGCTGTTCAAAAACTCGTGAAAGAGAATCAGTCGACGATTCTGACAAGATTTGCCTTTCAGTGTTTCTATCTTTGGCTTCAGGTGCTAAATTTTTGATCAGAACAACGAGAAATGATCAGTTGATGTTCTTTGTCTACTTACTGTCTCGAAATTGTCGAAAATAGCATCGCAGTCGTCATTTCACTTCAGCTCAGTCTGTCGCTGATATCGTCATTGCTTAGTAGCTGATGATTGAGAAGATTTGCTGACATTCTCAATAAGTTTTGAATCGATGTTTCTCATCACAGCAATGTCAGAGTCTTTAAGAACTTGTGAGACATTCATCTGTTCTTTGCGCCTTCGTTTGTTCGGTCTTTGAGATGTCTTTGTTCGCGGAAGACTTGTCTCTGACAATGCGCTACTGTGATGAGACACTTTGATGCCTTTCAAGTTTGGCACGTGACGATCACTCGCGGAGGTCAGCATGGTAATAGAGTCACTTGCAAGAGTGTGTTTGTTGAATCTTCAAGATCACAATCGAAGCTGCTAAGAAAAGTCGCAACAAAGAGTATATCATTGAATTTCTAGATATGTAAAAAGATACTAATTAGTATTTGCAGAATTTTAGTAGACTCACAAGAACCGATCTTCGTTGACTGACTTTTGCTATGTGATAGTTTCACGATGAAGGTATAAGTAATTGACCTCAAGAGTCTCATCTTGAAATAGACAAGACTGTCAACGATTGCAAGGCAACAGAATTGAAAGAAGTGACGACAACTATCAGCTTCAGTAAATCTAGGTCACTGTAAACTTCAGTCGAATGCAGAAATGTATCTGGTATAGATGTAGAAAAACAAAAGGTCTTGAGTTGAAGAAATAAGATTCTCGACTCAAACAGACATTCGCGCCAGTGATTTATAGCGTGGTGCAGGTGCTATCACATCGAGACATCCCGAATGAATATCAGAGCATCGAGATATCTCAGATGAATGTCAGAGCGTCGAGCTTGGTATCGAGGCATCTCGAATGAATATTAGAGTGTCAAGACTCGTATCGAGGCATCTCAGATGAATATCAGAGCGTCGAGGCATCTCAAATGAATGTCAGAACGTCGAGAAATTGACGTATTCTATGCAGATACTGTCACATCGAGGTATTCAAAATGAATGTCAGAGTGGTAAGATCTTGCTGCATTGCAAACAACGACACTCAGCAGAGTCGAATCAGACTCTCAAGTCACAAAATAATTCTTCATAAATTGGCAAAGAAATCTTTAGAGCATAATTATATCGATCATTTTCTGGACTTAATGTTGCTCAAAGAGTTCATATACTGAAGTGATCATTTTCCTTTATCAGTCTCATTTGATCGATTACCCTTTTACTGCCTTGTGTCGTGCAATGTACGTCTTCAGTTACATCAAAACGTACATTTCTGCCTTGCATTAGCCGCATGCACCTTCATTTTCCTTTCTCATCGCCTGGTATTCATGAATTCGCAAGTTCAATTATATCAGAATGTCAATGAATCTCGATCATCACTGAATTTCCTGCAGTGCATAGCGAACAACGTATCTGACGATCTATCGTCTTACACGAAATTGGCGTCGCCCCCACCAAACTACAAGGCGTTTGAGAGAGAGACAGAGGCGAAAACGATTCTTCGCGGTCAGAATTTTCAGTCTATAACACAAATCCTCCGATTTCGCTTGTATGAACACAAAGATTCACTTCGACAAGTTTTGCAACATCGTTGGAATTGTCAGCTGAGTGAAATTCTCATCGATCTTCACCCTACCAGGTTTAAAGATGATCATCAAGCGGTCGCTAAGCTGAGCAAAGCTCAAAAGATCGAAGTGATATTGAGGCTAGTCGAATCGACACAATCTTCCTCGCCGAGATACTGAAGCTGGAAACCGTACAAAGCAGCAAACGAGACGAATGCTGGAAAAATTGTCGCTGACATCGACGAAGAGAGCTGTTCGCTGTTCAGAAAGGTCTCGTTTAGGGACTGATTGAGACATGCAGTCGGATATCAGGAACAGTCTGTAGATCAACTTGTTTTTCAGCATGAAAACTTGAGTCGTCGCCTATCTTGATATCTTTGCCGGCATTCCGAAGAAAATCATAAATATTTTGAGGTCAAGAAGGTAAATTAGTTCGGCTGCAATGGTTAAAACCTCTAATCATTAGACAGATTTTGCGCGACCGAAGTTCATTGACTCATCAAGTTCTCTCGCATTGTCTGCAGTCAGCTTCTCGTTCAATAACAAGATCACATGTATCTTTCGACCTTGAATTTCTCATCGGACAGCTTAGATACCTCTTTCAATCTCGAATTCTCACAGCGATACTCTTCATACTTTTGATTCTAGAAATTCGCTTTGATCATACTTACAACTTCGTGCTGAATGACATCAACTGAAGAGAAAGTTTTCGCATCGAGGTTGACTCTTTTGACAATCTGATTGCCGGCACCTTCGCGAAGCAATTTGCAAGCGATGCAACGATATTCGACAAGCGAGATATGAATCTTCTCTGCTCTGCGAGCTTCAAATATCGAGACGCTCATCGAATATATTTGGAACGAAAGTCGAACGCAATAATCATAGAGATCGCAGAATATTGTATAGCTCATCCTCCCCTCATGCACTACTTTAGAGAGATCGTGAAGGTGAGTAGATATTATTTCATTACGCTTTTTGCCCAGCTGATTTTAATTCTAGAAATTGCTTCATCTTCGTAACTGATATTGTTTCTGCGCTATTCTGCTAGCCTTACGAAGGGCTTGCTTTGATGAGTCTATCTTGTTAACCTACTTCAATCTCATCAATCTCGACCAACATTATGTCGCCTTTCGGGCTCAGATGAAAGCACAATCGGGACTTTCTTTTCTGTTTTCTTACGTTCAACAATATACCCTTCATGAAGATGTCGTTTTAGCGAAGGTGTTTTCTTTCGCATCTTATAATATGAAGGCGATGTTGACTCAGTCCAACTTCTTCATCAGAGGGCTTGAGCTTCTGCGTCATTTCTTGACTTGTATCTGCGAGTGATTAAATCAAAGCACGCCTTGAGTTTTGAAAAGCTATAAGGCCTTGTATGACTTAGATAGCTGTCTGTAATATCACTAGAACTATACTTATTACTTTGAAACACTTAAGGCACAGTGCGCTTGAGAATCGTCGTTCACTTGTTTTGGCCACAATAACGCTAAATGGCCTGACCTTTCCCTTTTCTTGCCATCGAACGTCAGCATCAAAGACTTCGAACGTGAGCGCTGCATTGAATACCCGAGACTTTCTTTCCAGAGCTAATCAGTCACTTTGAGAATTCGCCAATCTAGTTCTCTGCTTCAGAGTTCTCTATAGGATGAGCGATCCGATGGCAAGAGAGAATGATCAACAATACGACATTAGCGTCAATACTGTGACATTCATATTGAATGTCTCGACACACTAGCATTCATGTTGAATACAGTGACACGTTGGTTCCCATTGTTGCATACGTCAGCGCCTGGCATCTGAGACTCTCATCGAGGTCTGCTGTAAATACAGTTGACTAATTGTCTATCAAGGGACAGCTTCAATTGTATGACACATCATATAAACAGCTGTAATGCTTCGTCAAGCGCGTAATCTGACTTGCATCACAGCACTGACGCATGTCTTTTCAGAGGAACTTTGTTGACAGACAACAGCTAAGCAAGTATGCTAAAATCAGTTCGCTCATAAAAGCAGTTATTCTCATCAACAGTGTCATTCTCAGTGGCATCAGATGAACAGGCTATCATTGCAGAGAATCTTCCGATGCAAAAACGCAAGGGTGGAAGAAAACCGGTTATTTTCATGCTCAGAATGTTTGGTATTCAATTAAGCTGACCAAAATTCAAAGATTTATGCATCGATTGAGAAACGCAAGCAGAAAAATCGTGAAGCTCAAGCAGCTTTCAGAGAGCGTCGGACGAAGTACATCACGCAACTGGAAAACGACATCAAGCGTAAAGATTAGAGGCTAGCAGAACTGCAAAAGACAGTAGAAGATTACCTGATGTTGAAATACAAGAATTCTCTGCTTGAGCGCATACTTCTGAAGAAAGGTAAGAGTTTCAGTCAACCTATTCTTCAAATTCTCATCAACGTTGCAGGCATAGACGTTGAGATCGAGCTTCAAAGAACGTCTTACTCTGAAATCAGACAATCTGCTTCGCTCACTGGTTTAAGACTTGTTGAGGCTCAAAGCTCGTGTTTCACGAACGATTCGAATAAATCAACTTCATTAGAATTCGCTTCTTCATCGCCATGGGTTTTTTCAACTCACATGAAGCAACTCGGCAAGCTAAACCCCTCTCTCCACGTTCTTCTCTTTACTTCATACATCCAAAAAGCTGTTTTAATCAAAGATCGATTCATTACAGAGCAAGAGTACGAAGCGAACGCATATGCAGATACAATCGATGGCCAAGACTCAGGCGATCACTCAGCCGATCCGTCTTCCTACCTTGACTCATTTCTCAAACAGTCTGCTTTTCCAGACCAGGCATATTCGATGGGCAGTAGATCTCAGTCCCTGATGCAGCCTGCGACAATGCTGCAATCAGATGATTCATGAGCATCTTATTCTATCTCAACGAATCAGACATTGAAGACTTACGGTTCAGTGCTTGATGCTGATCCATTTGGCCTTTCAGCAAGCATGCAGTTTCCTACATAGTATCAATGCAATTTGATGAGGCAGAGAAGAAGAAAGATGTTTTCCTTCTCTGCTTTTATCTTCTCTTGATAAACGTATTAGTAGTTGAACAAATAGTAGAGAATCAAAACTCGGTCTCTCATCATCAGTTCCCTTAGAACAGCACTGTCGGCATTTTCGCATCGCCGTGCGTATCAATAAGAAATGCGTCGTCACGAGTCAACATCAAATGTGGTGATCGCAGGTGAGTAGTGACACGTGAATATGCTAAGCTGCAAGAGGCAAGCGAGAGCACTGTCACTAGGAGTGAGGCGTTGCACAGTGTTGTATAAGGCGATCACAGGCATCAGCGTCAAGTCATTAGAAAGTTATCTGGAAGTCATCAGGCTGGCATCAGGCTTGCATCAGGCTGTCATCGTGCTGTAGAGATATATAGTCAGTGTTTATTCTGCGTATTCTAAAGGTTTCAGATGGGATTTTGATCCTTGTTCTTGCGTAGTTCGGTCAGAAGCTCGATCGATGAGTCGATACATTATTTTGAAACAGAGTTCTCAGCCTCTGCTGTACTAGACGTTTCACCGATCATTTGAAACCTGAGTGCTTATCAATCATAGCATTCACTTCTGAACCCTGAGCATTCAGTTCTGATTTTGAGCATTCAGTTCTGTGACTGTACACAGTCTCAGAGATTTTGAGAGTCAGCCATTCATTTTTAGTCAAAGCTTGGCGCAAAAGAAACAGCATTTCACTGCACCTGATCAACGTTTCTGTCGACATCTTCTATGAAGTAAACGAATCGTTCAACATGGCTGACGCTTCTACTATTCCTCCTAGAAAACAAGGGTTTCATTATGTTCGAAGAGAAGATGGGAGAATTGTGGGCACAGATGTTCGAGATATCATATTCCGCCCGACTGGCCCAAGTCTGTTGCTTACAGTTATACACATTGAGCACTCGCAAAAATGATGCTGCGTAGTGGTATTAGGCATGCGTTGATCTGCTAATCTGCCAAAGGTTTAATATTTTAACGACATATCGAGAGCGTATCATACTTGATACTTTAGCTAATAAATCTCTACTGAACAAATGCGCTTCTTCTAATGGTCGTGCAACAAGTATTCTCTTCTTCGCTCAAAGACCAGAATTGTTCCAAAATCTCACGCAGCCAATGTTTCCCCAATTATTGCAAGAAGTAGAGGCGCCTGCAAAATAACTAGCAATGAAATCGCCGCATTGATCTTCGTTAATGAAATTCTTTGTGAAGATGTCTAGCTGCTCTTTGCCTTGAAGATCGCGATAGAGTAACTCAAAACTGTAGGCGACATCATCTTTCATGAAAAGCCACGTTTTTCCGAGAGATTGCGTGAGATCATTCACCGTCCCTAAAAACCCGTTGCAGTTTCTTTCGCTATAAATGATGACTTCAATCTTCGAAGACTTGTTCTGTCATATTTCTTAGCATTGTTTTGACAGATAAGCGTATACATATCTGTCGTTTGTTCAATTGTTCATCAATCACATTCATGACTTGAGTTTTTGAATCTTGAGCTCAATTAGCAAAAGCAGTATCGCTTTTCGAATCGTCTTTATTCTCTGCATCGTGTTGAAAGTTTGTCATGTTGAGAGCTGTCAGAGCTGTGCACACTTGAGTAGTCAGAATGGTAACGTAGAGCAATACTTTCGAAGAATGCATTCTGCGATTTTCAGAGAAGTAGATGTTAAGTGATTCTACGAAGATGAAGAAAATCTGTTGCCTTAATATAATTACGGTCTGAACGTTCGCTGATCTTCACGAATTCACAATTGACTTCTCAAAGGTGATGAGTGATTTCTGAATACTCGATGAGAGGGTCAAAATTAGATCTCTCAGAGAATGCCTTCAATTCTTGCGCCTTCAATTGTGAATACATTCGATTTCACACATGCGAGACTGACTTATACTATAGAATTAGTTTTCGGTCAAAGAGCTGAAGAATGAAGCAATACTATCAGAATCGAATGATGCTCGTGTATTGAGCACATGCTTTGTAAAGAAAGATATAAATTCGACTTCTAAGTATTTTCGATGTATAATGTATTGAATGAAAGTTCTATCTAAGTCAGATGACGACTATATATTGTCGTCGATCACAAAATCAAAATGTTTCTCGCTTTGACACGATTCGTAATAGAGGCGTATGTCGCTCAAAGCGATAGAAGCAGCTACAATACTCTGCGAAAAATACTTTATTTGTCTAGTGAATCTCTTCGTGAACACGAAATCGCGATGAGTGATGATGATGATCAATTTTGTGTGCGAACGAAAGTGTTAAGAGTGAAAAGACACGTGTTCTTTCTGCTCGTGGTTCAGTATTTCTAATCTGTATGAACGACTCGAGCGTTGAATTTCCTCGTTTAGATAGTTGCCTTGAGAGTGCTTTGCAGAACGTGTCGATGCAACAAGAGATCAGATTGCTCTTGAGATTACTTACATTGACCTCGTTATCATTGAGATAGATGTAAGCAGTCTTTGCGCAAGATGTGAAAAACGGCGAAGCAGATTCATCGGGAATTTTCTGAGCGGAATTGAGGCAGACAGAGTCATCGATTTGATTATTACAGATGATGTCTGGCTGCTTAAATAGATCAATGTTGCAGCCGAAGACAGCTGTGCCCTCAGAAGAGCATGTAATGAGCACAGAGTAGTCATCGACATAGCTGACATCGATATCGGGTGAATCTGTAAAACTGTCTTCGATCTTACTGTTCATAGAATTAGTATTTGACTCAACATATATTCTTTCTGCTCACCTAGTTGGAAAAGCGTATTGAGTAGACGAAGTGTCGGGAAGTATGATGGTCGACGAATTCTCTATCGAGAACGGGTCATCAGCATTTGAATCAAAGGAGAGAGACAATTGAGTTTCGTACACGTTAGTGATCGAAATCGTCATATAGTCGCCTGAGCTATCGATAGTCGTAGTACTTCGAGAATCTGAAGCACTCGTGACTGAAACTGAACTTGAAGCCAAGGTCATATTCTCGTTCTCATAAGTCACAGTCACAGTCGCGACGAGCGAGCAGTTGAACGGACTTGCAGCTATCAGCGTCGCAAGGGTCGAAATAACGAGCTGACAGAATTTCTTCATTGTACAGTCGAAACGTCAAGAGAGTTATCTGTGTCGAAAGAACACTGACGCTGTCGTTGTCTTTTATTGTGCTTCAATCGTGCGTCAGTTTTTGAATGCTTATGAAGGCATTCATATACGAAATCTCTTGTGAAATGTCTTCGAAAGATCAAGCACGCAACGACTCTTTCTTGCGACTCATCATTCGTGAAGTCTTGTGATTCTTTGACTCTGCATTCAACTGTCAGAACGACGTCGCGCTTGAATCGACCTCATGTCGAGAGTCTTGAAAGAAGGAAAAGAAGACGAGAAAGAAAGTCTGTGATGGAAACGACTTTGCGAGATTGCGTTTCGTACCTGATGAGCGGTTGAGGAATTCTGACACAGACACTTGTTCGCGTTCGTTTCAACAAAAGCAATCGAAGGTGAGAATGCATAGTCGAACGCAGTCACCCCAGAATAATCTCTCTTAGAAATATCGATACTCGCTTCTAAGAGCAATTGAAATACGTCTTCATGATTTTCAATCGCAGCGTAATGTAGAGCGTTTGTGATACGTTGTAGTCGAAGCGTTGACGTCAGCATTGAGAAGGATTTTGACACTGTTTCTGTGTTCTTTCTGAGTCGCAAAGTGTAGTGATCTCTTGAACCTTTTCTCATATTTCCTCACGTTGTAACCTCGTCTGATGTAGATTTCTTCGCCTCTTCCTCGATCTTGCAGTCGTACTCTGTTGTTTTCATGAATTTCTAGCTTGAGTTGTCGACGAGCCTCATCTTCAGATTCAGCAGTAGTTGACGTCGAAGAGTCTGCATCGACTTCTAGTAATTGGTTCACAATCTCTTCATTTTTTGCTTGAACGACGCATAGCAGCGAAGTCTCGCCCTTCTCGTTTCGAATATTGATATCATGAGAATGTTGAAGAAGTAGAGTTATCAGATTTGAATTCTCTTTCGTAGCTAGATAATGTAGTATGATGTCTTCGTTTCTTGTTCTGATCTGAAACATCTGCTTCTCTTTTCAACAATGATCTGAAGATGGCTTCGCGATTATGCAACTCTGCCCATAAGCAAGACAGTTTCTTCGATTGTGCGAGTGTATATAAGAGTCATGTCGTAGAACTTGGCTGATAAAACCTTGTGAAAGTGATGAGCGGTTCGTGAAAGTGAGCTTATGTTCTTCGGTTCAAGATCATCAGCAATGAGAGAAACAATTTCGTTCTAGAGACTACTGAAAGTCATGATGAAGAACGGTAACTCACAGTTCATACACATCATCGCGACTGTCACAACTCTGCGATTACAAGCACATAAAATGAAACTCTTCAAAGGCCGTCCGAGGTACAAAGTAATTCTTGGTAAGAAGGCTGAAGCGGCTCAGTCAGGCGAACGTTCATGTAAATCCGTGATGATAATTATACTGTAGGTAGGGCTTAACATGACTGCCGCCTGGGATGCTGCCTTGTGAGGCTCTGCCCGCTGAGGCTGCGCAAAGTTATTTTTGCAACTTCATTTCAAGCCGCACAAAATCATCGCGATCACAACTCACAACGTACCCTTCTCAGGAACGAGGCATGTTACAGAAGAGCATTACATTTGCCGTTCTGATGATGACATCCCGATCATTAATTTTAGAGTTCTCGACGAAACTGAGAAGTCAGATCTGACGATGCGTGTTTCTCTCTGACTCTACTTTACGCTCGTCACGTATCGATGAACTCAATCTTCTCTTTGTTTGTCAGCAGATTCAAGAGGTGCTGAAGTCTGTATATCAACAGTTTCTGATCTTTGACCTGATCTTCGCTCTATTCGAGCAATTTCAAAAGTTCCTTTCAGCGACAGCGATTGAGAGTCTCGCGAGAGTTCGTGAGATGTCTCTATGAATTCGGCAGCTCTGTAAAAATTCGGCTCATGACAGTCAGATAACTGAACATCATCATGAGAAATGAAAGCAAGCTCTCTCGCTCGTGAAGAGAAGACTAACAGGCCTTCGAAAGCTTTGAATAGACGTTCATTCGATGAAATACTGCTGAAGATACCACGCAAGTTCAGCGAAATCATGATTGTTGAAGATCATACAACTCGTTCATGACTGATATAGAATGACGGCTAGATTGATACTCATGACTGACAATATGTTAAATTTAGAACTCTGCGCACGAAGAATATCGCGAAACTGAATCAGAAGAGAGTCAATAATGAAGCAGAGAAAGCTGAGGCTTGAGGGAGCAAGAATTGAAGCATAACATAAAAGCTTGGAAATTGCTTTCTCTGTCGAAAAGATTGCGCGATCAATATCTGACGAAAAGAAAACAGTCAGAACACTGCTCAGAGACGTTTCTTCTGCAGCTTGCTTTCTATACATTTGATGATATCGACGACAATGATGTTCTCGCTCAGCAGTGCTGACACTGCGCTCAACGCCTCACCAGAAAAAGCACAACACGCTCAAGAGCTTTCGCTACGAATCTTTCTGACGTCACTCGTCACATTCGCGATCGTATTTGCTATTGAATTCTGCATTTTTGTCTTTCTTAAGAATAGACTCAAACAAATCTAGTAAGTCTCAGTTATTCTTCACGCGCAAAGATACTGATTCGATGTGACAGTCAATCTCGAACTTACCTAGTGCCTGAGAGACAACGCATCAGTCAACGTTCTTCAGGAACTCTATTCTGAATTTCACGTATATTTCAGCTACTCGACAGAATCGTTTTACAGCACTCTGACCTCGATGCTTTCTTCTTTCTTCGATATATTCGCACGCTTCTCACAATCTTCATCAGTCTATCGATCATCGTTATACTCATTCTCGTTCCTCTAAATTTTCGTGACGATAATGATGCTGCGAGTCTGACTCGAGATCTCGATAGATATAGCTGAGTCAATATTGAGCTCGATCACATCGCATTCTGCTGAGTTCATTTGATGATGATCTTACTTGTGATTGTGTTCATATGTTATACTATTTATGTGAAACTGTTGTTTTACGTTCACGTTCGTCATGCTTACCTCGCGTCGTCTGAGCATCGTCTTTTGAAGATCATCAACATCATTTTAGTGATCGATATTTCTGAGAAAGATCTTTCGATATTGAAGAATCTCTACAGCATATTCTTTGATGAAGTTCGTTCTGTATGAATCAATCGAGATCTCTCTGCTCTGTCGAAAAAGATGCAGAAGCGAAAAAAGCTCGTTATCGCTCTGAAGATCACGAAGATCAGTCTTATCACATCGACTGTGACGTTCTTCCGTCAACGCAAGAGCCGTGAGCTTGCACAATCGAGAAAGTCGAATACTGAAAAGAAAGAATCGTTGTGAAAGCGCTATCTGAAGAAGAAAGATCGTGATCATATGTATCTTTCAATAAACGAGTGAATTTGAATGTCTGTAATTTCTCTCATCGAAAAGAGAATTGATATCATCGATCACTGCTTAAAGAAGCTGATTCGTTTGAACAAGAAGATCAGAGCAGATCAAAGAAAGCTGATCGAGCTCGATTCGAACGAAAGAGAATCGAGCAAATATTCGCGAACGAGATCGATCTTCATACGATTCAACACTCAATTCGTCGTCTATATGATCTCTCAGACGCTGCTGAATTTCGTTCTCTTGCGTCTATCAGTCAAGCACATTGACGTATTCATGAAGGAAATTCGATGAAGTAGTCTATCTTGACGATGATGAAATCAATATGTGCGGATTGAGTTGATGTGAATCGTCATCGCTTCACTTCTCATTACGTGAGCGATACTCGTCGCTTTCACGAACTTTCTCTCTCAGATCATCAATCTCGAAGACTTCATGTCATGACTTCGCTGAATAGTCGACGCTTCAGCGTGACTTAGTGAAATCATTCAAGGCGTTCTGTCGCAGTTGATGTTGATAGTATTGACTGTACTGCTGTCACTGATTCTGCGCATTGTCACGAGTTGACAAGATCTATTAACGAAGACGGCAGTGAAGCTGTCGCTGCAGAAATACTATTTTGTCTTTCTCTTTGTGCAAAACTTTCTCACGATGTCGTTTTCTTTCAGTATCACGATCATCGCTCAAGACATTCTTCACGACCTGAACTCTGCACTCGCGTTGTTGGTCAGAAATCTTCTCAAGGCAAGCAATTACTTTTTCTTCTATCTCATTTTGCAAGATCTTTCGATGAGTGCAGATGCTCTTCTGCAAGTCGAGAGTTTAATCAACTGACTTATTCTTGCTTCTTGAATGAATCGTACATCGAGACAGAAGTGACAAAGACAGATGAGTTTATCAAAGATTCAATGAAGAATCTTGTATTCGCTTTACACGAATCTTGCATGTATTGATAAGACGCTTACATCGTTTCTGACGACTCTGCTGACGATTCAGGTTTGACTTACTCAGTCATCGTTCTCATCATTCTCGCCTTCAGCGTGATCATCTTCGACCTTTTTTTGTTCGTATTTCGTTACAATCTACTCTACGTGTCTGCGTTTTTGTACGATACTGAAGATCGACTTTATTCGACAGCTTTGAAGCAACTTTTTACAAAGATCTACATGATGAAGCTATGTTTGATAGATCTCTTTCTGTCTATTTGCGATGATCGAAGTGTTTTAATCGATATTGATCAGACCGTGATTATGATGATTGTCACAACGTCGACGATTATTTATCAATTGCTACTGAGAAACGTCTTTGTCTTGATTCTTAAATATCTGTCAGTCTTCACGAAGGACGAAGAGAGTCAGAAGAGAGCATCGAATGAGAAGCACTTCTTGCGAGCTGCGCTCGATTCTCTACGCCATCTAGCGCACATTTTTTATGGCTGAATAACACCTCTCAAGAAGATCTCTCGAGATCTTCAAGAAAGCATTGACGAGCTTGCACGAAATCAACTTCGTATAACAAATCGACGCGAGTACGAGCATGAGACTGCTAACTCTCAAAGCTCAGTTGTCTGAATTTCGAAGAACTGTCTTGAAATCAGCGAAGATGAGATCGTCTATGCGAAAGATTGCGTTTCAGATGTCAGAATCAGTAATGAGCTTGCAGATCTTGATATGAAAGAGCGATTAGAAATTTCGCAGAATGTCTCTAACGCTGATATTATTTAACAGATAAGATTTGTAGACAGTACTTCTTTCGTCAGCTTGTGATTACGGCTGAATTCGAAACATCTTGATAGCTACTTCTTTGGCTGAATGTTCGACTAGCGTGAATATAGATAGTTGAGTTAGCTGTTATGCACTTCGCAGACTTACTTACACTTGCTTTGCCTTGAAAACAGCAAATCATGACTATCTCTGACATTCTTCTTGTACTTAAGTTTCTGCCTATCTGCATGAAGCAGTTCGTCAATTCATTTGCCTATTCTCATTGATCGTTCACGTAAACTGAAGCAATTTACCTTCTCTTCGCTTTTTCTCTTGACTGTTGCTGAAGAATGAGCGAATCGATAGTATCAAATTGCGCTAATTACGACTACAGAACAGAAGATCAGTTTTGAATGCGACTGTTCAAAAGAGACTTCAATTATGAATGTCAATGTTTGACGTCAATTGTGAATGCTACGACATATTTAGACCTTAAATCGACAAAACATCAATCTTTGATCTGTCAATGATGCTTTGAGACATCTACAATGAATGTTCAAATTCGCACGGTAAGACGTTTCAAGATATTCTTCGAAGACTACTAAGCTTCTTTTCAGTTTGAACATCGTCTCAGAAGTTTGCTGAAGGAATCAAATTCTGAAGAGAACGATAACATAAATCGCAAGATCATTGACGTTCTTCATATCGAGATTCGGCGACTCTCTGATAAAGATCGAGCAATCGATAAGAACTTTCACCCTGCGACGACTCATTCGCAGGCAAACACTACATTCAGTACGACTCGACGAAATTATAAAGCAAAACTGATCTTCACATTCACTCGCACTGCAAATTCACAATATAAAATCGACATCATCACGATGCTCAGTGATCAAGCAAATACAGATGACAACAATTTCTCGACGACAGAATCTACAGCATTCGCTCAAGAGAATTTGCAAGATGTCTCATCATGTATGTCGATTGACGAAATCAAGACAGACTGCAATGAATCATCTTCAGTGAGAAATTCGTCAGGTATTTTCCATCAAATCATTGACTCTGACGATAGCTAACACTCGAAGACGTCACGAAAAATGTTGAGCACGAGCTGCAGAAGATCGTCAGTGTCATTAACGAGACTCATCGAATTATCGTGTTTGTGAACGTCGAAATTAGTACGAATTGCGATATATCTGTGAGTATCGATCTATACTCTTGATCAGCTTTGAATAACAGTTATTCAGAACTTTCGATCTGAGACTGATCTTCACAAGACGAATAGAGAGCTCTTCGAGAAAGAAGTGCTTGATGACGAAGAGAGAAGAAAAGAATTGTATAAGTGCCTGATTAAAATAAGAAACAAGGCAAAATTCGAAGATCTGATTCAAATGAATACGCATCAATTTCTTCAAACTCTTCAAAAATGCGAAAAGCTTCAAAGATGTTATACTCAGAATCTCGATGAATTGAAGACAAGAGCTGACTTGAATGCTGATATCGAGTTCAAGAACTGCGACGCGATTCAGCTGCATGATAATCTTGACTTCTTTAGATGCTCTTATTGCAGACATCTCACAAGCTGAGATGACGTGCGCGAGACAGCTCTTGCTTTCGAAGAGCTCGTGTCATGTTCTGAATGCGCATCGAGGATAGAAGAACGACAGAGAAGAGAAGAAAGAACGAACATTCACGTTGAACATTTGCGACTCAACATTGTCTTTTTTCAAGATATTGATGATTCTTCTAGCGAGACAAAAGCGAGATTTATCGACAAAGACGCGAACTTAAGGTCTGATGTTCTTCTGATCGTTGATACATCATTGACAATTGAGAGTTCGAGATACGAACTAAAGAGCAAGCTGATTCTCGCGATACGTCGAAATGATGAAAAGATCATATACGTCAACAATAATTCTTCTTCAAGAGCATTCTCAAAGCTCATGATCGATCACATCTTCGAGATGAACTGCGATCATTGAGTGCAAGATCTTGCCGCACGCGAATCTTTCTTACGAAAAAATGAGGCGAGACAGAGTTCTTGACGTCTCTCGTATGACTTCAACTTTCAGTCGAAAGCGCAAACTGTTGACGAAGTTATCAAAGAAGCTGAGCTTAAGTTGATCTTCGTTGATGATTATTTCAACGTTCAATTTCGATTCAGAACGAAGAAAGAAGTGAGAAAAGACTTAAGTCTCTTTCTTTTCTCGAGATGACTTTCAACGTTCTCACTCATGTGTGTCTTATCGCTTTTCAGATGAGGTGCATGTATCACAGTCTTGCACAGTAAGCATACGAAATTCGATGTCAATGACGTTCGAAAGAGAAAGAAGATGCTAAACGAGCTTGTATGATCAGTCGAATGAAAACATACACGCATAATCATTTCGCACAATCTCAGCGATCACTGAATTCTGATCGTGATGAATATTTCGATTCAAACAATAAGCTACTACAGCTCATTGCTCGATTGTGATCTGAGTGATTGTTGTGAATTTGTGAAGGCGCAAATGAAGCGTGTCGATGAGAAACTCAGTCAAGACTATTTCACGTGAAACTCTCTCATTGAAGGCGTAAGTACACTTGCCGATTTCTTAAGTTCATTGACTAATGACTTGATAGCACTCACATCAACAGACTAATGACTCGAACTGCGAGATATATCTTTTGAAGAATGCGAGGCGCCTCAGTCAGAGTGAGATCGTCAACAGAGCGTCGATCGAGGCAGATAGCTTAAGAATTTTTTATGTCGAGCTACTACTGACGAGATCTCTTTACGAGACTAGCGAGCAGATTATGCTGAAGAGCGTACTGTATTCGAAAATCTCAAGATCATGACAGGTTGATGCTGCGTCTCGCTTCTACGCGTTCAATCTTGACTTCATTCGAGCGAAACGAAGAAAATTACAGATTGAAGAGATCGAGACTCAAACTTTCAACGTTGATGAAGACGGCTCGAACTGAAATGAAGACGATACTCGACGATTGAATCTCGCGATCATAAAAGTCAGCGTCTCAACTCTCTTCAAGTCGTTCTCTTCATGCCTCTGAATAAAGTATCTGAAGCGCTTCGCTAATTGTCATATTCAAAGAAGCAAGATTTCGATGAAATATAATCGAGCCTTTCGTCTGCTTCAAATGATGGCGACGTTCGATTGTTCTGAACATTTCGTGGCTCTCAAGAGAGCCGTTGCTTAATATCGCGTGTTAGCATCAGAAGAGATTATGAAGACTTCACTCGACTTATCAAGTCACTTGTACATGGTAGATCTCTGAACGAAACGTCTCGAATTGATTAACATCATTCTTTAACGGTTCGTGCGCGCTCATTTTATCTCACTAATCAATGAAGAGACGAACCTTTTTCAAGATTGATCTGAGCAGATGAAGATTCAAAGCGAATGTGCACTTATCAAATCTATCAAAGCTATGATTATCAAGATTCATTCAAGAATGAGAGAATGAAACTCTTCTATCAATTCTGTCGAAAGGTTTGCATTTCTGAATGTTCAGCGTAATCTGAGAAGATGAAGACAGAAAGAAACTATCTGATCTTTGATTCAAATTCGATTCTTCTCTCTCGCTCTTCTCGCTCTGGTGCCGCATCATATTCGAATACTGTTCGCTTTTCAGAGTATTTTGAGATCTTCGTAAGTGTTAATCACGAGCTTTGATCGATATTCACTGATCTGCGTTAGCTTTCAAATCGAGATCTCTCGCGACGCTCGAGTTCTATTCGTTGATGCTCTCGCCGAGCTTCGCTCGCATCTTTGAAGCTACGTATCTAAGCTGGCACACCTCTTCGATATTCTTTCTAGCATCGTCAAGTTAAAAACTCGCCAGTTTAAGATAAAGCTGATCATTGACGATGAAATTCGAAATGTCGCTTCGAATTCAACACTGCTGATAGATGCTTTTGACTACTCGAATGACAGCAACGTCGACTCACTCTCTACGTAGAAAGATCGTTCAGCTTGAAATTGCAATCGCAGAGAGAATTGCGGCTTTGTTCATCTTTCAGCTCGCGCTCAAGAGCATGAATCGAATCGCAATTGCAAAGATGAGGTTGAACAACATTCGTCATGAGACGACGGCAAATGTCACTCATAAGACTGTGAATACTTTCTGTTTAATTATTCGTGACCCTTCGTTGATGATCAACGTTTCACTCATACTTGAATCGCTTTCAGTAGAATCAAGATGTGATCGGTCTGCCAATCTTCAAGTAAATATTCGTATGGTGAATAATTACGTCAAGCATTCTGTGTCTAATGAAAGAGCTAGCAGCTTGATAAAGACGAAATGCACGTCTGAAATGATGAGCTACTTCTGATAGCGCGTCGTTTGTGAGAAGACTGCGTTGCGAAAGATATTTGCAATTTCCTTTGTGAAGAGATGAGATGACGATACTCAGGTTGCATAGCTGTTCGAGTATTTACATAATTGTGCGTAACTTCTAATGTCATTCACCGTTATACAAACCTCTCTTTGCACAAATTAATTAGACATTCGTTTGTTAGTTGATAGTTTCTCTGTCTGCTTCAGTCCTGCTGCTTCACCTTCTTTCGATTTATTTCAATTCAGGCACTCTGCTTCAATTCTGGCGCCTTGCTTCAGTTCTGACATCTTGCTTCAATTCTGACGCTCTGCTTCAGTTGTGACGCTCTGCTTCAATTCTGATTTCTTCTTTCAATTCTGCTGGTAATTGAGACTCTTCTAGATAATGTTCTCTAGAAGAATTCTTCTGAAGCAACGTGAGATGAATCATCGTGATACTTCGCCATCTGGTAACTCAGGCTCTTCTAGATAACATCTTTCAGAAGAATTCATTTCGAGCTAGAAGCAGCTAGAATGAGTCGGCAGAACTAGACCTTCTGAAGAATGAGCTTGAAAGATCTTTTCTGAGAAGCTGACAGCGCTTTGAAATCTTAGTATAAAGAGAGAACTACAACTCACTTCTTTCTCGTCTTTTATTGTATCAACTTAATTCAACATGCAGCAGATACAAGCACTCGAAAAGAAGTCGACCCTCGAAAAAGAAAAAAGCATCAAATACAAGAGAACAGCTCGTATTAAACTTGGGTGACTACATTTTGAGAAGAAACAGCTCAACATCAAACACGTTCAGAATTTACAATCACGTTTTCGAAAAGACTGTCGTCGACTCGATACACGAAATCATGTTTCAGTCATTATTGATGAGCAAGATCTTGATTGTGCATTACGAGTTTTCGGGATTTCAACTGAGATGTTGCCAATAAATGCGCAACATGAGTTTTCGGAGTTGAGCTTTTGACTCGACTATCAACTCGAATGTTTGCACGAACGACATCGAATTCAGACGGCAAAACAGACTCTCTTACCATCAGATAAGTGATGAGCGATAGATCTCTACCTTGCGAGTATGATCAATTATCTTATCGTCGATGCATACTGACTCGATCGATAGACATCAGTAGCGAGCTAAAAACAGCTCTGATCGAAGAGTATGCGAATGAAGAACAGCTCTCTGATGGTGAGGCGTATCGTAAAATACGCGAGTACGACTTTCTAAAGCAGTTCAGCTTAGAAACACGATGATGAACCCGTCTGTCGTCACATAGAGCCACAAATTTGAAACAACTTCTTCGACATAAGAACATTATCGCTGCGTTCAATTCTCTTTTGAAGATACCTGCGCTCTTAGAGAGAATGAGAATCAGTACGCTGCACAAGATGTTCGCAACTAGATGCGACGAGGTAAATGCACTCTCTGAGTCGCTTTGATGTACTTATTGATTACCAGGAAATTCTGCGTTATCTTCGTCACATCAAAGAGTTTTGATTCTATCTACTTCAACAAGATAATGTTGGAAACAGGGAACAGTACTGTTACCCCTGTGGTTAGTAATCTCCGCTCCACATTGATCCGGATTGATCCGGCGCTAGTGAACTCAGAGTATTTACCTGATTCTCACTTCTTCCTTCTTTCGTAGTTCCTACCTACTAGATAGTCAATATATGCACATATTCGCTCTGATTCTCATATATCAATAGATTATGAGCCCGGGTTAGCTCTATTCCACTACCGGAAAAATAATAACAAAGGGCAGAAGCATTGAACTCGCTGTCACCAAAATCGACGATGATTTTCCTCGATCTTCATCCTCTTCATACCTCAACCACAATGAGAGGTTCGAATTTCTATCGATTCCTCAAGCTAAAGGGGAGCGAGAATTACGAATCATGAAGAATAGATGCAATCAGTGACCTGAAAGTCAAAGGTCTCTGATGGATCATCTCGAAGAAGCTGGGGAAACCGGTCAGGAACAACAGCAGATTTAGCAAGAACTCGAATAAATCATGCTCTCACTGCGAGAAAATGAGTCACAGCAAACAGAATTGCTGGCTTCTACATTCGAAGCTTCGTTCAGAAGAATGAAAGCTCAGTCAGAAAAGAAAGAATCTGGTCAAAGAAGAACATGACTTCGAAAAAAGCTTCGAGATCAGAATAGTCAGATCAATGAAGATCTTTATGATCTGTCGAGCTGACAGTCACACAGAAGTCTGATTGATAGACATTGAAGCGAAGAATCATGTCTGCTATAACAAGAACTTGTTCAATAAACAGTCATATTGAAAGATCATCGATAATAGTATTGTTACTGCAAATAATGAAGCAGTAGTCATAGTCGAAAAAGATTCAATTATAATCGACATTTTGTTGAATGATCAATCAATCAAAATTCGACTGATCGATGTTTATCACTGTTCAGAACTACACTATAATTTGATGTCAGTCGATCAGATGAAAGTCAAAGAATATACGTGTAGTATAAAGAACGACAGATTTCGATTTATGAATTCAAAGAGTGTCGTCGCTCTCACTGACTCGAGAAATGCAGAGAAAGTCTATTTCGTGAATACATCATTCATTTTCTCAAAATCAGTCATTCTGACAAGCAGTTCAGAATCAGTCAAGACGTCATGACGTCAATGACATAAGCGATTAACTCATCTGAATATGACAGACGTCAAACGCCTGATCAACATAAGCATCGACATCGATGTGAATTCGACTAATAGTCTGAAAAACGAAGAATTCTCAGAATCAGTATGTGAAGTCTGTGTCATAGACAAGCAAAATAGAACGTCAAGTCGAAAATCTCACATCAGAGTCATCAAAGCAGATGAGCTAGTACATACAAATCTCGTCGACGATGATAAGATATCTAAGATCGATGAAGAATTCAGATATGTAGCTACTATGATTGATGACTACAGTCAATATACGATCATCTATCTACTAGAACGAAAATTCGATCTAAAAGACGTACTTCGAAAATATCTGAAATTGATGAAGACTCGAAGCATCTCGATTCATCGACTGCGTTCAGATAACGAAAATAAGTATGCTGATCATCAAATCATTGAATTGCTCGAAGAGCATGAGGTCAAATGAAAGTCGATGACATCATATAACTCAAGTCAAAATGAAGTTGCAGAGCGATGTTTTTGCACTCTTTTTGAACGAACTCGCGCTATACTGACTAGCGTCAAATTGTTGATACGACTATGAGATGAAGCTATAATGACTGTCATCTATCTGAAGAACAGAAGTTCTATCACTGCGTTGAACAATATAACTTTCTATGAGACATGACATGACAAGAAGTCTGATCTTAGCTATCTACATATGTTTGAATGCATAGTCTATCATCATGTGAAGAAAGCTCGTCGAAAGCTCGATGACAAGAGCTTAAAATGTCAGTTCTTGAGCTACGAGAAAGTCAATCAGTTTCGCTTGTGAAACGAAAAGAATGTACTAATATCTAGTTACGTTCAATGAAATGAGATAGTCATCAAAGTCGAGAGATATGATGAAGATCTTTCGATACTAATAAGCTTCGATGATCAAATCGACGATGCATCTTTCTCGATAAAAATCACTGAAAATGCGAAGATCGCGAAAATTGTCGACGATCATCAAACAAGAACATCATCAAGCGAGTCAGATAATTCAAGCGATTCTGATGCTTCTGATGCTTCTGATGCTTCGAGCGAACATCTCAAACGAGTCATCGTCGAACCTGTTGACTACAGAGCACTAAACGACTTCTGAGCCAGAGATTTTAATCGAAGCTTTGTCAGTAGAGCAAACAGAGCACTAAACGATCTCTGAGTCAAAGATCATAATCGAAGCTTTGTCAGTAGAGCAAATCGAGTTCAAATTGAATCGAATACTTCACAAACAGTGAAACAAGCTAGAGTCAGTCTCGATAGAGAACAATGAGAGCTCGCTTGCAGAAGTGAGCTTGATGCTCACATCAAAAATGACATCTTCGTCGATTCGATGAATTCTACCCTCGATCATGATCTAGCTGTCAAACAAATCATTCGTTATCTAGTTGAAACTGCTCAGCTGAAGCTTCGATATGAATCTTTCAAAGTGAAGAGAGTTGAGAAAGCTGAATTCTTTGAATATATTGATTCAGTTCATGCGAATTGCTTGAATTCTCGAAGATTCATCTTCGACTATATGTTTTTCCTATGAAATGAATCAATTAGCTGAAGCTTCAAACGTCAGCAATGCGTTAGCACGTCATCTGCTGAAGCTGAATACGTTGACGAATGTAATGCAGCCAAGAAATTGATCTTTCTAATTCAAGCATTGAAAGAGATGAAATATGATGATTCGAATACGAATTCAACTACTATTTTAGCTGACAATCAAGCGACTATAAAAATGGGTAGCAATCTCGTCAATCATCTTCGAGCCAAGCACATTGATACGTCGTATCACTATGTCCGAAACAAGGTAGAAGAGGGAGCAATTAGGTTGAAATACATACTCATCGATCAAATGATGACCGACGATCTCATCAAGCTTCTGAAGTCAGGCAAATTTCTGAGATTCAGATCAGTCATGAAACTAGCTTCAATGAATGAAGCTACCCCCGTCGAGCATGACGTCGACGAGTAAAAGAGCATGAATATACAGACAGTAGAGAGTCTGAATAGCTTCATATAAAGCTTCAATTTCTAAGAGAAAGTGTTGAAAACAGAGAACAGTACTGTTACCTCTGTGGTTAGTAATCTTCGCTTCACATTGATCCGGATTGATCCGGCGCTAGTGAATTCAGAGTATTTACCTGATTCTCACTTCTTTCTTTCTTCGTAGTTTCTATCTACTAGATAGTCAATATATGCACATATTCGCTCTGACCCTCATATATCAATAGATAAGACCGCAATGAAAAGGGTGAATCAAGTCACGATAAAAGCATTAGAGCTCACAGCATCGTGAACTTCAACAGTGAACGCTCAGATTCTACGTGATAAAGTGCTAGGCGAAGAAGTCTTCTGCACTTTTAATCAACGAAAGCGTGAAGAGATTTGAATCAGACTACAATTCTTCAAGGGTCTAGTGCCTTCGCTGTACGACTTCTTTGAGAATATCAAGTTACTCGAAGCCTGAATCAATTGCTTGAAGTGATTAATACGTCTAGACTCTCGAAACACAGTATTCACGACTCTGAAGAAGATCTATACTGGTACGAATCAGAACACAGATTCGACTTTAGTGCAAGAAACAAAGACTACATTCATGCTTGTGCCAGCTAATCTGACGTATCGAATGAATCTGAGATGTCGACAACTACAGGCCTTTGCTATGCGCTACCACCGTGAAATCTCTAAGAAGCTCAGCGACAAAAACCTTCTGACAAGATCAATGATCATTGTGAACACAACGAAGCTGCGAGAGATGACTGATCTTGTCAATCGATTGAGATTTGAGTTCTTCAATATTATAGCTTTGAAGCAGTATTTGAACTCTGCAGACTCAACTGCGATAATAGAAAACAATGAGTCTATTCTTGTCACAGCTGAGCCTGAGAAAACACGAGAACAGAGATGCGAGATGCCTCATATTCAGAGTTATATAAACGATCGCAAATTCCTGTTCTTAACTCATTTACATGATGATAAAGATGAACAATTCGAGAAGATCACGTTCTTCTTCCGACTAAGATCTGTGTATCTAAACTTCTATGATATGTCAAGCCACGCTCTCAGAACAATAGATCATTCAAGTTCACAACAGCATCTCACTTTCGTGACAGAAGAAGCAGTATATCAGGCTTCTCATATCTCTTCATCAGCTTATTCGTCAACACAAAGTCAGATACGAGAGTCTGAGCACATGAATGTTGACGTGAAAGAAGATGAACGCAAACAAACAGAGAACACAGTAATGCATGAAAAGAAGAGAGAGGAACAAAGATTTTCATTGCAAGTACAAGATGTTCTTGCGCAAGAAATTATTATACAAGAACAGCAACGACAAAAACTCTTGTTCGACGCAAGTACGCTTAAACAGCAAATACAAGAACAGAAAGATTATCGACAGAATCTTCTACGAGACGCAAGCGCACTCAGGGAACAAGAGCAAAAGCAAGAACAGCAACGACAAAAGCTCTTATTCAATATAAGTACACTTGAAAAACAAGAGCAAGAACAAGAACAGTATCGACAGAAGCTTGCAAGAAACGCAAACGCATTTAAAGAGCAAGAGCAAGAACAAGAACAGCAACGACAGAAGCTTTTGTTCGACGTTAGCACGCTTGAAAAGCAAGAGCAAGAGTGTCGGCAGAAGCTTGCATGATACGCAGGCACACTCAGAAAACAAGAGCAAGAACAAGAACAACAAAGTCAAAAGCTCTTGTTCGATGTAAGCACGCTTGAGAAGCAAGAGCAAGAGCAAGAACAAGAACAACAAAGTCAAAAGCTCTTGTGCGATGTAAGCACGCTTGAGAAGCAAGAGCAAGAGCAAGAGCAAGAACAGTATCGACAGAAGCTTGCAGAGATCGCAAGCGCACTCAGAGAACAGAAGCAAGAACAAGAGTGTCGAAGACAAAAGCTTATCTTCGACGCAAGCACGCTAAAAGAGCAGAAGCAACAGCAGAAACAGATGTATCAAAAGCTTACGATGAAGATCAATGTTCTCAGAGAACAAGAGCAAGAGCGAGAGAAACAACGTCAAAATCTTGCAACGAAAGAAAGCAAGCTAATAAATTGAAAACAAAAGCAGAAGAAACAACGACAAACACTCGCGACGCACGCAAGCGAGCTGAACAGACAAGAACAAAAGCAGAAGAAACGACGACAAGCACTCGCGACGATCGCGAACGAGCTCGTAAATCAAGAGCAAAGGCAAGAAGAACAGCGAAAAAACCTTGTGAAGTACGCAAGCGATCTAAAAAATCAAACACTAAGGCACAACGAACAACGACAGAAGCTTACGGCGAACATAAGCGAGCTAAACAAACAAGAGAAACATCAAAAGAAGTTGAGAAGAAATAAATTAAAACAGAAAAGAGAGCTAAAGAGCGTGAAGCAAAAGATGTTAAAGAGTAAGCAGAATAAGTCAGAGACGATTCAGAAGCGAGAGAAGTCAGATATAGATGAGCTACAAAGACAGAATCAAGACGAGCTGACAGATCTTAAATCGTCATCTTCTCTAGAGCTCGAGCATGAAGAAGTATATGCAGATCAACTTACATATGAAGTACGAGCGAAGAACTATTCAATAGACGCGATTCAGAAAGATGGTACTCAAGTAGGCGTTTCAGCGTTCAAAGGTGAAAATAGCTCAGCACAAGATCATGAATCACAACAGAATGAAGCGCAAGAACAGATCCAAGAGAATAGACAAAACGAGAAAGTCAAAGAGAATAGATTATATAAGACTGAGACTCAAGAGAATGAAGCTAATGAAATTAGAGCAGAAGAGAGAGAACAAGAGCATCGAGTGCAAGAGAACGGTCAAGCGAATGAAGCACATGAGACTGAGACACGCAATGATATGGCTCAAGGCGATAGTCAAGCGGACGAAGCTCAAGAGGCTGGGCAGAAGAATAAAGCACATAAGAATAGGCAAGATGATGAAGTATATGAGTATCGAGCATCAAAGCGTCGAGTCGTGACTGAAGAGAGCGAAGACGATGAAGCACTTCGAGCGCAACAGGTACGAGAAGGGCGAAAACCCGTGGAAAAAGGCAAGTATCAACGGCTCAACAGATTTAGATCATTAAGTCATGATATGAACTGAGAAGGTGACACGTCAACGGATGACACTGAAGAGGGAGATACCACTCCTATGCCAAGGAAAAAGTCACAGACGCTGCGCCGGCAACAAAGACAGAATCAGCAGACACAGCAGAGAACTCAAAACGCAACGGCAGCAGCAGCGACGGGAAACACAAACGGTTCAACGAGACTTACTTCTGATTTTACTTTTGAAGCTCAACAAGCATCATCTTGAGATACATAATCTGCAATATCAAAATGAGTGCGAACACGATTATCAAGGCACAAGCCCGTCAGGCCTTATATAATATATATCGCAAGATATCTCGCGATCACGCTTTCGACCACTATCATACATGTTTTAGAAGCAAAGTATCAAATGCGCTTGACTACATGAGGCTCGCTTCCCATTTTCTCTGCCTTCACCATGCTTCTTCCCTGTATGTGTCATCACTCTATTATCGGCAATAAGTCGTGACAACAAGAATTATTCAAATATACTTATGGTTAGAGAGAACTTGTTGCTTTTGATGGTTGCTTATTATCTCCTTGAATCTGCATAGATATCTCGACTGATTTAGGTGAACAGTCGCGGCTGTGAATGAAGCAAACTGCTATGCTCAGTCAACTCGTCAGCTATTTCGAAAAGAAAAAGTTGAACATGCTCAGCCCGCCAAGATCTTGTTATCAACCATGTGAGTTTTTCTAAGCTCATCACCACTTAACATTATGAACACGGCCTACGTTGACGTCGTCGACTAGCTGCTCGAAGAGCTTCATAGAAAGATCGATGCTGATACTCATTTGCTGCAGAAATTCAGCTTCACATCTCTTTGATAGTTGACGTTGATGTCAGAAAATTCAATCACTTACACAATTCATACACTTGTTCACAATCATCCCTCGTGCCGTTTTTCCGTTAGCTGGATTCTCGATTTGAACGTAGCGGTCACACAACGGGTTTTTCTCGATTTCGCTGCTCAAAGTTCCCATCATCTCGTATGCAATAGCAATTACACTGTCTGTTGGTTGATACATCGGGTCTCCGCATGCGTTATTACCTGCGAAGGGATCGTAGTTCGTGATATCGTCGCTGCATGAAAAGGACTGAGAGCAGCCATCAGAGGTTGTCGCGTCAGGCAACGTAGTAGGAAAGTCTGATGTGCTGGTTTTTGTTGTGGTAGTGGCGATGCCATCGTGCCTAGACGTCGTGGTTGAACCGTCAAGGGAATCGAGGGGCGTCGATGTAATATCTGATTCTTTCTGACTGGCAGTAAAATACGTCGTCTGGGTTAAAATCATTGTCTTGATCACATGACTTACTAACTCGTCTGAGGCTCGGTCACGTCTAGAAGGATGCTTCGCATAGTCTTTACTATGCAATGATGAAGTCATCACATAAGTGAAGAGGAAAGAGAAAAACAGGACGTTCACTGACTTCATACCTCTTTCTGCTTTGAATATACTAACTCAGTCAAAGATTCACTATTCAGCTCTGTGAGCTTTCGTGATAGACCTGCGATCTTCTGCAGATCAATGGCGAGGATGAACAAGTTATCGGATTCTGCCGGTTCTGTCAGCAGCCACGTACAATATCTGATTGCCAGTTGAAGGAAAGAAAGGAAAACACGCCTCAGAAAATGATTGTTGAAGTCAGGTGAGAATAAAAATTGGTGTAAGCTTGAGTTTTACGAACGAGAACAGATCAATGAATGCGAAAGTGAAAGAAAACTCTTCGAGGTGAAGTATACAGAGTATATCTGAAGAGATTTGAGAGAAAGTCATATGTGAATGCTCGATTGAGAGCATCCAAAAGAGACACGAACTCAAAAGATTTCTTACTGAATGATCATCAGAAATGTCTGAGAGGTCACTAGGGACGAGGTAAGGCACATGAATATTCAATATCTATGTATGATACAGAAAGTCGCTGCATGCCAGGGAAATAGAACAAAGCAACTGATCAATAATGACATCGAACAAAATGCTAAGGTCGGCCTGACGTGATATCTGAAATGCAGATCTTTACCCTTCATCGGATATCAACGATTGGCCTTCTGATTTATCAAGTTCATTCAATTTCAGCACTCTTCGTATAATGTCTCTTTGCTGATGTCTCTTTCGGGTATTGATTCTCATAAGAACCTCAAATCTCTGAGAAAGTCATTTCTGAAGCTCTCTTGGAATCATTTCTGAAGCATCTCTAGAAGAGCCCTTTTTGAAGCACTGCTGAGAATCGTGTGTATATCGTTGATCTTGAGTTTGCATCGACAGATGTTTTAATGAAAAAGTCAGAATTGAATGCTCTATGCTGATGCTATCGTTTTATATGTACGACATGGTAGTTTTCTCTCACTTTCTTTTTCTCGTCTTTGAACACATTGTGATGAATTGCCACTTTCATCTCCTCTCATGCATCTTCTTTGTCTCATGTATCTATAACTTTCACGAAGCGCGCTCAGGTATACTATAGGGGTATCTCAGAACAAATAATAGAACATGAACTGCTATAGACGTGTGCGTAGACAAAGAATGATCTCTAATTCTACAACGCTAATTCTCATTCGTCAACATATCTCAATTCAAATCTCTATGCTCATATCGTGACAATCAAACGACCGATCAGAATGTCAGAGTAGTCGAATGCTAATTTGACTTATGAAAAGATCTCTTTGAAGTATATGAAGAAGCGCTTTCGTTTGTTTCGAGAGCCACGATGAAAATTGCTTTCTCACTGTTCCGAGTAGACACATTCGTAGAAGCGACATCGAGTGACGATGATTGAGAAGACTTATCGAAAAGCATGTCGTAATCGTCAAAGAGGCGTGAGAACTTGCGGCGCAGCCATCTGCTCAATGAATCTTCGAAAGGCTGGTGAAGCCGTCCGTTGTATGATCTGTGTCGAAAAACGATAAAAAGACACATGTTTCTTGAGTCAGCTTTGCTATAATTCTTCAATCGATAGCTCTAGCACTATTGCTATAGTGAGTGAGACTTGCTAACATGTATATGAAAGCTTTCAGTCCTGAGATACTAATCATGTGTGCCGTCATTCCTGAATGCCGTCAATTGTGAATGTTGTCAGTTGTGAATGTCATCAATTGTGAATGCTGTCATTTCTGAATGTCGCCTGATTCGTCTTTTATTAATGCAGTCGAATTCGAATTTCATGACACAAGTCTCTTGATTATTTCATATGAAACTATCTTAGAGACGCAGCACAAGATCGACAATATCAAGAATATCAACTTTCTCATCAGAAAGCGCAGTAGTGTCAAATCAGAATGACGATAGTGAAAAGTGAACGACTTCTTCGAGAAAAGCTTCGCAAGCGAAGAACAAATTTATTCAAGAAAGCAAACGAGCTGACGCGAATGATCGACTCGAAGATATATATAGTTGTTCAACATGACGACAAATATCATACATATAAATCAACAGAGCAGTTGAACTGACCTTCTTCTGAAAGAGAAATTGTGAGTTACATCTGATTCACAGTCAGATCGTTACTGAAGATGACAGGGGAAATACGAACATCAGTGTCACAGACGTTCTGCAGATTTTCACAGTTCTAAATCAAGGGGAACTCAGAGAATGTGCAAAGCGAATCAGCCTGAGAAAGATCAAGTCGAGTTCAAGTTTCTCACGAAGGCAAAGTATGATGCAGATCGCGTTCTCGCTGGTCAACGTGTCTTGACTGCAGCTCAGAACAAGTCATTACTGCGAGGAGGGTTGAAAGACATGAAATTTTCAATGATGATGTGGCTAGACTATATAGTAGGCTCGCAATGAAGAAGTTGAAAGAATTCGAGGCTTGAATAACAAATTTTCGACTTGTACTAAGTCTCATGCAAAGGCATGAAGCTATTCTCAAGTTTGAATTTTGTAGGCGACTTTGGGCACTTCATTGAATATCATGAGTTTCAGCGCTGCTGCTTCGCAGCTCGCTAATTCCGTGGCTTCTTCGATGCTCGCTCGATTGTTTGAGTAAAGAAGATGGTCGGGGTAACTTCTTGCGAGCTCATGGCGCCTGACTGACTGTCATCTTCGTTCAGCGTATATGTAGACTCAATATTTGATTGCTGCAAACTCTGAGTTTCAGACTGAGAGAAAGAAGCAGACTGAGAGGGGTCGAAATCAATATCAGTCGGCAAATCATCAATAGCTGAACAGGTTCTTTTATGCAGAATCAGCGAGTAATCATCGAACACGTTCTTCGTAAACTGGTACGCTGTTCACTTCTCTTTGTCGTCTAGAGTTGTGAAGCTGAACTTGTGAATGAGGTGGCGATAGAAGATCGTCTTGTCTCTGTCGATTATGACGTAATGATCGTATATTCTTACCGACCTGTGATCATGCGAGATTGAAAAGGCAAGGATCTCCCGATGAAGCTCTTTCTCGCGCTTCATCGCTTTGTAGAGCTCAACGATACCTCTCACGGCAATAGTCATACTGTGAGCGTTCTGTCGGTCGGCAACATCGAGAGCCGCGGCGTCGCACTTCACCTCGCATGTGAGGAAAGAGAAGTACATCCGCGTCGTAGTCATGAAGTAGGTAGTAAATTTGGACCCAATCTCACCCACGAACGATTCGAGCTTTTTTAGTTGTTTCTCTGTGAACGCAGAGCGCTTGAACCCTACAGAGTAGTCGAGTTGCGAGCGAGTATCATGAAAAGAAATTGCACTGTTCCAGCCTTCGTTGACGCATTCATACAGATGAGTGAGATGCGTGACGTCGTATATGGCTAATGTTTGGGCGAAAGGAACAATTAGCGAACCAATGTCTCGAATGATCATAGCCTCGTTCCTGTTTCGAATCTTTTCACAAGTTTTCTTAAACAGATCATCGCGAAATAAAGAGTTCTGAGAAAGCGTCTGAGCCGTTTTCAGTAAGGTCTTGCAGAGAGTCTTGATATTCTCTGGAATATCATCATCATTGAATTCGCGCATGTAGCTACCCTTTTTCTTCAGACCAATTTCATACTCTACAGTTCTGTATTGAGCACTTTTGACTTTTCGTGACAATTGATCGCTGAGTGTCTGAAGGCTGAATTCCGAATTCTTGCGACGAAGAAAAGATGAGAACTTCTTCCTTGCAAACAGATGTTGTAAATGGTGAAAATCGTGCATTGGTCTGAATGACTTCTTTAGGCAATGCTCTTGTAATCAATCCCTTTGTTCGAACTCGTCTGAAGATTTACCCCTTTCGAAATCTTTCCTGACTCGACTGTCTTGTTCGAAGTACTCTTTACGTCACCTTCCGTTCTGAATTCAATACTGAAGTTAGTCAGAGCTGTTCTCGCTAGTGTCACTCGTCGCTCCCTGATGTAGTTCTTTCTCAGCAATGCAGCTAGAGGACGAGATTCGAAGTCTTTTCGAAGGAACTCGGCCTTGAGTTGAAGAAGAAGAATGTTCAACTTCTTGCCCTCGTTTCCGTTTTCGGAAAGGCTCAGAGGGTTTATCGAGGACGTGTAAATGCTGTAATATCTTGGTCTGGTCAGCGTTTACGACATAGCAGAAGGGGTAGTGAAGGAACTTGCGTTTCTGCTCACGCAGATCTTGCTTGTTGAAGGGGAGAGAAATGTCTGCGTTTCTCGAATATGATTACTTTTAGATATGAGTTGCTTGCGAGATTGTTGTATTGCTTGCAGGCGTGCGCTTCTGCGAGCAGGTGGTTGTCTTTCGATATCTTGAGGCCGCTTCTCTAAGAATGGTCAGCTCAAGCACAGAGTTCTAATTGCGAGCACACTACCTTCGTTCTTTAGCAGTGAAGATTGCCGTTCATTATACTTGCCCGCTGACTTAGTTTGACGGCGTGGCATGTCAATTCGAACGAGAGGGCAGAGACTTCTTAATGTAGTCGCTGGGTTGAGTTTGACAGGAGATGGTGTGGTGAGAGGCGCTAGAGTAGCTTAGCTTCGGCGAAATCTCTCGCGCGCGGCCTCGCGACCTATGAAAACTTCCGTCTGTTCTCTGCCGCATCTCAACATTGAGTAGTCGTTAGGAATGCCGAAGCTCAATTAGAACCTCATATTGCAGCTCACAATGATTCACTATCTTCACCAGATGAAGATGGCGACACCTCGCCTTTCGGACATGGCAGAATATGAGCGTATCCTTTCAAGGGTTTCACTTGTTCCTACTACGGTAAAACATGAACACTGCAAAGCAATTTTCTCAACCATCTCAAAGAATTTCAAAATACAACGAGAAAAGAAGGCAATGAAGGATCACGCTGAGTGAAGAGAATGTGCGAGGTGGTAGAATTTTAGAGTCATGGTTCCCTTCACTTTCCTTGCTTAGCTATCTATCATGAAGCTCTTCAGCTGCTTTCTAACAATATACTTCGTACATGAGCTCTTATCTAGCCTTCATTAGTTCGTTTCAAGATGCAATCTAGCAGTGCATGAGCTAATTCTGAAAGAAGAATGATGACTGACGTCATTCAAGCTTATTACTCTTCTTAAGAGCAATTGACCTTTGTCTAGCTTTCTGATTCGACAGCTTCAACATAGTCTGCCGATTAAGACTGAACTTGACATCATCAAGCAGAGAAGGGAATCTGCATATGCAGAGTTGACATTGACAGATCAATGAAGCCTCATAGTGCTACAAGAATCACAGGCCGAAGAAATGATTCAAGGCTGGCAAGAGTGCGTTCAAATGTTCATCATGCATAAGAGACTTCTAATCACTGAGCTAAGTCAATCTTTTATAAAGTCAATTTTTCATATTCAATAGCTGATAATCAGTTTCAAGAATCAAATCTTTACCTATCAGCAGAATCATCTCTGAATCTTCCCACGGACATTTTGCGCCAGATCGATATAATGCCCAAAAAAAGAGCTCAACCGTCAACCTCTTCCGATTTGCCTGCAGTTCCTTCAGATTCGAGAAAGAAAGCGTACTATCCCGTCGGGAATAAAGTATACTATTGTCGAACGAGCAGTAAGAATTCTCAGATGATTCTTGTGATTGGTTTGCGATTTAATTTTCGCAAGGCAGCGTATGACGAACGAGAATCGTGAGCAATGCAACTTTCAGCACTCAACTTCACGTTGTATGCCATGTCACTCTCTCAACTTTTCATGTACAATTTCACGTCAGTTGTCTAATGTCAATCGTAATTCAGATTCGAGACAATGCTTCTGAACAGAATGAGAACGTCAATGTCGAATACATTTGGGAAAAGACGTAATCCTTATTGAAGATGAAAGCCGCTGAGCATTGATCGACGCTTGAGATTCAAAATGTCTTTTGTTTTATTAAGCTCTTAGCGACATTACTGTCACTACACATACTGAGAGCTCAATCTCGTACTCAGAATTCACTTGTCTCAACAGACACAGAGTGAGTGTGATTAGAATTTTAGACAGTTATCAATTCATGCTCACAATTTCTTGTTCGCAACGAAGACATTGTCATTGCTTCTGATCTCATAAGTGCATGATTCATGATATCGCGAAGATCACTCGGAAACCAACGTCAATTTCCTTGAAATCGTCAGTCTTCATACATCTTTGTCAAAATATTCTCGCTTCAACTCAGTCACTTGCAGCGTTGTTTGATTATCTCTCTCCAGCTCGATATGTAACGATGAATACTTTTTCGACGACTGCATTGAACGAAAGAATTCTGTCATTTCTTGATCATAATTTTCAATTGATTCTCAAAGAGCTTTGAAAAGATAATAGTCTGTGATTGAATCAAATGTTAAAATACGAGAGAATAATCACATTGAACGACTACGACTCAACATTCAACAAAGTCTACTCTCAGCATTGATGTCTTCGCGCTGTACATTCTCTTCTAGTGCGTGCCGAAATTCTTTTTCGAACATTGGTAAAAGTGATTCATCAAGTTCATGTCGTGACTGTGATAGATCAGACGCTGTAAGAAGAATGAACAAGAGCACAGTAGAACAAAATGCTCAATCAATTATGCACGTGATATTGAACTCTTCGTCAACGAAGATGTTGTTGACGCTGAGATCTGAGTGATGAATCACAAAGCGACGTTGATCATTTCTCAAAAGATCGTCTGATAGATCATGAGCTCACTTCGTAATCATTACTGAAAGAGTCTCGTCAGCAATGACAAAATCGATTCTATTGTGTGAGCTATCGATTTTCGATTCTACAGTGACGAAGTCATTTCATCAATCTGATGCTGCTCGAAATTCAGCGTCATCGTCGTATTCACTTCGTGCGAGAATAGACGCAAAGAAGCAGTGATGATCTAAAGCAAGATATTTGACGTGTTCAAGAAATGTCGAAATTTGTGTCTCGTAATAATCGTTTTCAAACTTGAAAGATTCACGAGGTATATCTTCGAGAGTGTATCGTTGATTCAGTAGCAGATCACGAGATAGACATGTCTTGATATGAAATTCCTCATTTTTCTCAAAGAGTGACTCAGCTTGATTGAAACGAAGTCTAAATAGTTGTCACGTAATAATTTCAAGCTGAAAAACAATCTTTGCCTTTTGTTCTTGAGATATGTTGAATTCATGCGTCTTCAAGATCTTCCATGTATGCTGTAGAGGCGAGTCTTGAGCTCTACTCATGAGAATATAGAAAATACCGACATCGTTGTTCCTAGAACAGCTATATGATCGTTAGCTTATTCACAACGAGAATCGATGAAATGGCTTGCCTATATGCAAAGATCTCGGGAACAGAAATTGTACTGTTGGCCTTGATATACTTAAGAGTCGCGGCTTCACTAGCCAGTAGTATGAGGTTCGTTTCGTCGAATTTGATTCCACCGTCATTTCGTGGGGACCGGAGCATTCACTTCACCCCGTCAATGAACGAAATTAGGATTGTCCAGTTGAAGCTATCACTTGCTGGGGTCTGAGAAGTGTCACAGAAGCAGCTTTGCCCTTCGCGCAGCTTGCTCACCAAACGGCAAAGAGCGAGTTTGTTGAATTCTGCATATTTGAAGATGCTTGCGCGTTCATACATCAATGGCACGATGCGTAGCGGAGGCTTTGTGCGCGCCTGGGAGGTGAGCGATACTGAGGACAGAAGTCACCAGTAGACTGTTCGAGGTAGTAGTTATGCGAGGCAGTTGGTTTGGCTCTGCCAAGGCGGGTTTATCCGTCACCGAAGCCTCTCCTAGCATGGTAGGGTAGGCAGCAGTCTACATAGGCAGCAACCGGGCGCTCACTCTAAGTCTGGCAGCAGGAGGCTGAGCCAGGCAACAGTGTTGATCCATGTTGTTATTAATAACGCGGGCAGCTATAGCCGGTTACGAGGCAGCCAATTCAGGCTCCCCTGCGCTGCGCCCCTTGTGCTGCGCCCCCGTGCTCCCTTCGTGCTCCCCTGCTCCCTTCGTGCTCCCTTGCTCCCTTCGTGCTCCCCCGTGCTCCCTTCGCGCTCCCTCCGTGCTCCCCTTGCTCCCTTCGTGCTCCCCCCTGCTCCCCCTTGCTCCCCCTTGCTCCCCCTTGCTCCCTCCCTGCTCCCTCTAAAGCGGCCTTGCTCCCTCCCGAGAACGAAAATGGTAATCTCCAATCCTAAGTTCGGGGTGTATATATATAGCATCCCCCAGACTGAAGCTTCCATGTAACTTCTCGCTAAGTAAGGGGTGGCCGCTTCGCTCTCGCGCTAAAGCCTATTTCGTCGTCTTGCTCCCTCTCTGCTCCCTCTCTGCTCCCTCTCTGCTCCCCCCTGCTACCCCGTGCTCCCCCGTGCTCCCCCATGCTCCCCCGTGCTCCCTGCATGCTCCCTCCCTGCATCTCCGCTTTAAGAGGGAGCAGGGAGGGAGCACGTGGGAGCAGCGAACGAGCAGGAAGGGAGCCGGCCTAGGCTTCCGTAGGGCAATTTAGAGGTGCAGCACGCGGGTGCCTAAAATGGCTCCATCAGCACCAGCTTCAGCTGCCTGAAGGGGGAGGGGTATAGAAAACTGCAATAAGAGTACTTACTGATACAGTTGGCAGTATGAGGGCAACACCGATTTTAAACAGTGTCTGACTGAAAACAGGATATAGCACGCCTAACACTTTAGGAAAAGAGAACGTTCATGGGCTTGGCGGCGTTTTCGAACCGATCAAAAAGTTCGGATCGGATCGTGTCCAGCTTGCTACTCACCGAAGCTATCGAGGAGTCAACATCAAGCACCTAAATCCCCAAATCCGGCCTATCTGAGCAGGTCAGAAATCTCCAGTTCTTGAATGTATATGAAAGACTGTCTCTTCATATTCCGAGGATTGCTGCCATCCTTCTCAAATAATTTTAATGACGGAAGAATCGACTGTTGAGTAACCTGGCGGCGATCCTTTCTCTCTGCTGATACGAATCCCAAATTTCTCAATTGAATCCGTTCCCATCAAGTGAAAGTGCCCAATCCGAGAAAACTCGCTCGCCGTCTGTGACTCTCGATGAAGAAGCAGTCCCATTAGCGCGAGATCATGGAAGAAATTTCCCTTGTGAACAGGATAGCACTTCAAAGCCAGGCAGTAAACGCGAGTCTCATCTTCGAAATGAGTATTTAAGGTATCGCCGTAAATGTGAGCCAAGAAACTCTTACCATCTGCCTCGATTCTGCGTAAACTTCCCTCATGATCTGAAGTGTGATAAGAGATTTCGATCACAAGTCCTTTAACGACAATAGAGCCACTAAGAACCCGACCAAGCGGATCAATCATAGAATGTGAGACGTTCACGTCAAGAACACTGAGCAAATAAATGCTTCCATTTGTAATCCCACAAGGTTGCACTGGCCCACCGATAGAGGCCCAAGACCAGGAAGGTGCACAATATGTGGAAACCTTGGCTCGGGGTTTGTAAACGCGCCAATCCAAGAATTCTTGAAGGCGATATTTCCATACCCCAGCAACGTATTCTTGCCCAGTTGCAGCTTGAAAGAGATGAGCAAGTCCCGATAGTGCAACGAGCTTGTCGCTTGGTTTTGTCAATTCGCACAGCGAATAGCTCTCTATGATCTTGTTCCAGAATTCAAAAGCATGTCGCGATAGCGATGACGTTGTTTGAAGATCTAGATCGACGGAACGAGAGAACATTCCGGAATTTCTCAATGACCGAAGAAGGGGCACACCCCGTGGAAACGCTTCGCACTTTCGATCCATAGAGCACTCCCACAGAATTTGATCTTCACCAAAGTGAAGGACCCTCGGGGCAAGAAGACATTCTTGGAAAACCCATCCACGTCGATGAAGCGGGCTGGTTGCTACTTGACGATCCCAATATGATGCGTCAAATATGCAATAATTTTCCTCGTCTGAACATATGAGAGTCGCTCTCAGATATCTTGGTTGAACATCTTCAAGTCGGCGTCTTCGAAAGAGGCCTCCTTCCGGATTCATAGAGGCCGTAGCAGCTATATTACATGCCGAATTCGCGTAAATATCCTGCATGACCGATGACTCCTTCTCCCAATCTTCATATGAGTCCTGGAAAATACAAAGGGAGTCAATCCAAAGATATCGTACTGAAAACCAATGCGCAACCTTTACAGTATCCTTGTATACTTGAGGAAGATTCAGAAAGGGCATCCCGCAATGAAATGCCTGCGCAGTTGAGCGTGTTAACTTTAAAGCTGGTAAAGAACCCCATCGATAGCTCAATGTCATGTAACTGGGCGATGCTGGACTACAGCTTGAGGTATCAATAAGCTTCCATTCTGTATCACCCTGAACGCCAATATCAAGCAAGCGCTTGGGATACCACCTTGGTCGCCCTGACATCCGGTTGCAGCGTTTGTGACAGCCGCGACAGGAAATGTACCACTGGTATGCCAAGGCGAGAGTCAAGGGAGCTGATGTGTGTGATAGACTATCTTCAGAAATGGTTTCACTCCTGTTTTCTCGTGCTATGCCGATCAGCCCAGATTCATCGCCGCTTCGGAAATTTTTGAATATGACTCCTCTAGCCCTGTCATGATTTGCCTAACATAGAGACACAACGAGCTGCTCCACTATAGATCATAAGATGCGAGACCGACCGGAACATTTGAGCATAGAGGATATGACAAAGCTATCGTTGCTGCGTGGAACAAAGTATGGACAAACCTTTACATGGGATCAGGCAGAATTTTATGTCTTGCGTCTCTGACAGGATGGGACTATAGTGGCGCACCCCAAGTCTTACTACACTATTTTCCTCCGACTTGCTTATGTATAGACGATAGGTGATCGAAAGTGAGAGTGTATGGTCCTTCAAATAGGCAGCTCTATACTCTTCGTCAATATATCTCCAGATCCAAGAACAAATGAAACATTTTTGCTCTACGGCTTCGAGGAAGCTGCGCAGAGACTGATGATGAGCTCTATACTCGTAAGCTTCAGGTGATAGTAGGTATTCCCGCGATATTCCCCGGAAAGTCTCCTTGCACGGAGCACATAGTTTGCAGACGGCTGCCATCACAGCTGAGGTGAGGGTATAAATATATATTCAATAGAGCGCAGCTCGGAGTTAGATTCAATCTATCATGGAGGATTCTTGGCATTGGTGGGGTTTGCCCTGTTTGACAAAGTTCAACTGTCAAAGGATCCTGTGGGAGTGGCGAAATCTAGGCAGCAGGCGGGATTTAAGGCGAGGGCAGCTCAAGCCGAAGGCTAAGGGACCCATTTTAGGCTTGCACCATAGTGCTTCCTCTCTACTCTCCTATGCTTCCTCTGTGCTCCCTCGTGCTCTCCCATGCTTGCCCTCTGCTCCCTCAATGCTCCCTCTAAAGCGGCTATGCTCCCTCTCCCAAACTAAAACGGCAATCTCTAATCCTAAGTTCGGGGTGTATATAATATATATATAGTAATCTCTAAACTGAATTGCACGTGACTATCTATTGACTCATAATATCGCCACTTTGCTCGCGCGCTAAGGCCCGGTTTATTTATCTGCTCCCTCGCTGCTCTCCCGTGCTCCCCTCGACCTTTTCCTACTTTGTAGCTGTTTGCTCTCGTTATTGCGTTCTTGCAAGTTTAAGCGATAGGATCTAATGAAGGTAGCTGGTATTGGGATTTTATAAGAGAGGGGACTTCCCATTACGATATCTGCTTTTTTCCTTTTTTACTTTTCCTGTAGTTCTGTTTACCTGCGGCAGCTCGTCTACATACTAAACGCGCTATTGCCTACGTTCTAATCTTATATTTACTCCTTATATTACAACTTCCTTCTCTCCTCGGTCTATACGGGTCCCGTGCTTTTTGGGGGCTGTAAGTTTATTCGAGCCATGCATTCGTTTTGAGCCGATTTCAAATCATCTCCTAGTCATTTCCAACAACCAGCGATTTTGGGCACAATATTGATAAAAGAATATAGACGAATCAAACATGTTGGCCGGATTGATTGGAGTGATAAACGAGAGGAAGGCCTCTGCTTTCACACAATCACGGGGAAAACTATCTATTTAGATCAAAAAGTTCCATTTAGCTAAGTACTGGAGATATGTCATGTTGCAGATATGCAAGCGTCGAGTGCAATAACATGGCGTTCCATTCCGTACTGATGCTCATTTTTGCGACACCCCTGATCGTCCAGAAAGGGTACTAGCAGCAGAACTTTGTCATGCCATCAATACTTAGGACGACGCAGACTCTCTGACCCTTCATGGAGTAAATTTGTATCCTTTCATGCGAGGGATGATCGCCAGATCTCGAATATCATCGTGTTGAAAAACCCAAGCCATGAAGCGCTCAACACCCATGCCCCACCCGGTCGTTTGGATTTCCTTCGTCTGCTTCATCTGCATATACCATGTATAGGGCTCGGCAGGGACCACGTGCTGTCTTAGCGCCTCAGAAACATCTGCTGGGCGTAGATGGCGCTCGCCAAGTCCCAAGACCTCTCCATTGCCGAGTAAGAGGTCCGCGCATCGGCCCTTGGTACGCGTTTCATCTGTGAATGCTTGATAGAAAGGCACGCTGAGGTGGTCCATTTCAGTGAGCCAAACGGCGCCTCCAAAGTGTTTGATGAGCTGACGTTCCCCGGCTCGTGTAACACATCGCCCTTTCTCCGGCTGAGAAAGAACAGCGTACTCCCAAGTATTGTCACCCATTCCAGGTAGCTTTAACGCCTGATCCAAGGTGATCTGAGGAAGCCGGCCATCATTAGAGCGGTAATCGTCCAGAAAGGCCTTCAAATGAGCAATTCCGCCGGCCGCAGCTTGGATAGAATCTGACTGTTCTTCAACAAGCGTAGACACAAGAACGAAGAGATACTGCTCCGCAACGGAAATCCCTTTTGCAAAGTCGCCAAGAAGCTCGCATTCCACGTGATAGAACTGATTGAGGTGCATTTTGTCGGGATCTTCACCGCGGAAAGAGCAGCCTACATAATATACCCCAGGTAACCCTTCTTCGATTCGAAGAAAGTATTCAAGCGCGAATTGCATTGAGTCTGCAAGATGTGTACGTTGTCCCAAAAGAGATATGGGTACAGGCTGGGAATCGGATCCTAGTCCCATAGGCGAGCTGATTGCATCCGTAGTAGCAGGTAATAAGCCGTATTTGTACCCTAGGCCATTCTTGAACAGTCGAACGGTCGCATGGAAAACAGTATCTTCCACTGCTAGGACCTTACTATACCACGGTTCCTGGAGAACACGCGTGCAGTGGTTAGACGGCGTTTTCCAGGATCTTGGCGCTTCGACGCGTTGGACTTTTTTGATGCTACGAATATTCATAGCATCGATTGAAAGAGATTCAGCATCATTCGTCAAAGGCCCATTCTGAGAAGTTACATGTCCAGTGTACTTCTTTTCATAGACTGACTGAGTTATTGGGCTGCCAACTTTCGATAGTTCTTGGACTTCTTCCTTTTCGTGTATTGGAATCAACTTGACGTGGGCATAGTCGATCTCCAACCCTTCAAATATCATCCCGCAACGACGTAGTCCCAAGGACGACTTCAAAGTTTGGGCGACGCTGTACGCTGAACGTACTAGGCTGGAGTAATCCCTAAATTCTAAACTGAAGATGTCACTTGGAAGGTGGGCTCTGGCTACAAGGACAGTAAAACCAGGGGTGTTGGCAAAGGGTGTTAGAAAAGCGACGTGCTGCTCGTCTTCCCAAACTCTTGATTGTGGAAGTTCTCCTCGAACAATGCGCGCGAAGAGATTCTGGTCGGATTGTTCGCCGTCGAATCGATAATTGTAAGTTGCAGATATGCCCGAGGCTTTCTGAATCTTTACACAGATATCCCCTAACCGAGATGCGTTCATTTGAGGTCCATCCATCGAGGAGATGTAGCCAGGGAAGGACTCGTGGAACTCTTTCTTGGGACTATTAATTCGCTCCCAATCTTTTTTCAAGCCATGGAGCGGAATTATAGACAGAATGTTACCGCCATCAGCCACAAGCGCGCAGCGAGCCACATCATAGTAGTCACGCAGGACTCCAGCTACCTCGTAAATTTCCATCATCGCGCGCATGTACTCGTCTAGGTCGAGGGAGAAGAGGTCGTCCTTCGCTCTGCGAAGGACAACATGGGTATGTCCTTTCATATTTGGAAATCGCGAGAGACCGGCAGTGGTTTGGAGCCCATCATGGAATACATGATGACGAAGAATTGGGTGGGTTGCAAGTTGCAGATTGGCTTGAATGGGACGGTCTGATGAGCCTGATGCAGTGTAGAATACTCGGGCTGTCGAAGATATTGAGATCTTTCCTGCCGAGTCCATTGCAAGTATAGCACATGTCTTGTTAGACTGTGAAAAGTCCATCATAGCCCGATGAGCGGCTCTGCCGAGTTCAAAGCCGGACGTGTGATAATTTGCCACCTTTGTGGCGACCAAGTGACGAAAGATCTGATCTCCTGCGCCACTACTGCGTAGATGTCAGATGCAAAGTTTAGATCCCGGAGAAAGATTTAGTATTCAAAGACAAAGGATGTGTCAAGGGACATGTCAAAGGAAATTCAAAGGACGAGGTATTCGCTCACCAGACTACAGCCACTTTCGAGTCTGCGTACAAGCCAGCGCCTAGGATTGCCGTATCCCCGATTCTGCCTCTTGACTTGCCACTGGTACCCCCGGTTGAACCTCCAGCGGCTAAATTTCCGTAACGGTCAAGGACGACGGCTCCGACCGTACCGAAGTCACCGTCCTTGTCCAGATCCGGTCCTCGTTTGTTCTGTTCCCAATATTTCCGGCGTAATGCTGTTGTGAAATGCTCATTTGCGACGATTTCGATTCCACGCCTCTTGGACATGTCATCCGCAGGTTGGCCGACTAACATACAATGTGCACCCTCTTCGAGTAGGGCGTTAGCAGCGACGATGGGGTTCTTTGTCTCAGAGATGCAGGCGACGGCGCCGTACAGGCCAGATTGGCCATCGACTATGCCTGCCTCAAGCTACACAATCAATGCTGTCAACCTCAGTGTACATAGTAGAGGCAAGTCCTGGCCCCGTGCTCAATCTTACCTCATGTGCTCCGTCTTTGGTCAGAACAGCGCCTCTACCGGCGTTGAATAAGGGGCAGTCTTCGAGAGCTGCGACGATCTCTACGACAATATCTTTTGCTCTCTTACCTTCCCTTGCGCTGATAGAAGCTATTCCGATGATTGTTCGAAGTTGTCGCCTCACATCATTTTGGTGGTCAAGGTCAGGGTTTGTGTCTGCGCATCCACCGTGGAGCACGATAGACCAGTCGGTCGTAGGCATGCCAATTGCCGATTGCTGATAAAATAGGGTCTGTCGAGTAATCTCGGCCTAATTTCGAGATTGAGATAAGGCTGAGGTTCCGTCTCTGTCTCTAGCAAAAGCTACAAGATCAGGAAGGTATGATGGTGGAAGAAAAAAGAGAATGTAAGAAGGTGAGATTACAGCTCAGGACTTCTGGAATGGATGTTCTGGCTGTATGAGAAAGAAAGGGGGATGCCTTAAATTCTACTCATTTTTCAGCCTCGTCTCTCATCTCTTACTGCAAATGGATGCGGTGACGCCTTGTCCGCCTTGTCTCCCTTGCGTTTCCTTACCTGGGCCACTAGTAGTTGTCTCTGCCGGAGTACTCGCAATAAGGTGGTGTCGTGAATTAATTAATAATGACCAATTAAAGTCCGTGAACCCAGTCCAGTCCGAATACAGGAGGCACACACAGTCTGCCAGCTTTAAACGCTCTGCACCTATACAAAAGTGCGTCACATCAGCCGACTCTAATCTTGACACGTAATTGGTCGCACTCAGTAATCGGGCGTTGATTCCTGAAGCTTAGTTGCATCCATAAAAAAGTTCTTGATCTGCAAAATATGCAAGCTTTCGGTGATCATTTGCCGCAGTTGGACCACAGGCCTTGCGATGCAAGTCTCCCAGCCCATGTGAATTCTTGAGAATTCGTGACATCCTCGAACTTCTCACTGTCACCCAAGATCCAAGATCCAAGATCCAATTACTCCATGTGGCCATGTCGGCACCTCTTCTCTGGGTTAACGGCTTTCCTGGCTCAGGCAAACTGACAGTGATGCGGGTACTTACCGAGCTCTTAGGAGTCAATCGGGCTGTGCTCATAGACAATCATCAAATGATTGATCCAGTAGAAGCGACAACTCCCAGAGAACATCCCGCGTATCAACGACAACGGCAACTGCAGCGGGAGAAGGTCTTTAAGGAATACGTCTCTAACCCGGAAAGGGCTTCTCAAATCATCATCTTCACCGGTAAGCCACTGATGGCCGATTTACACTTCAAGTCATTCCAAAAGATGTTGCAAAGAGCTATGAATGTCTTTGGATAACGCTATGTGCAAAATCATCAAGAGGAAACCTCTAACAAAGAGCGGATAAACAGATTTCCAGTCAGGTAATGAGCTCGGCCGCAGCGTTGCCAGAGAATACCAATCTTCATCGTTGGCAAGTGGTCGACTATTCTTGCCCGTCATCATTGCTTGCGATGTTGACGAGAATAAGCGCAGGGTTGACACATCAGAGCGAGTCAACAGCGGCACTGGAAAGCTTCATTCCGCGGAAATTCTACAGGACTTGCGTCATAGGTGTGAACTCTTCAGATTCAAAGTCAGCGAAGAAATCTATCTTGACATCACACACCTCTCGCCAACCCAAGCTGCGCAAAAACTACTGGCTATCATCGATGCTGTACGAGCAAGTCTACATAACACATGAACAGTGCGTCATGATTTCATGATAATTGTTATAAGCGAAACTCTTAAAGATTGGGTATTTCTTTGCTTTCCCTGAAGTGTAGATAATCCTGCAACTTCTACGATTATTCTTTGGAGAATCGAGCAAATCTTTCAATATCCAACTTTTTCTTTGGACCATAGCCCGCCTGAAATATCGTTGACTAACACCTTAGGCATCGCACGTCGAATTGTTCCTCTTGTTCATCTCCGCCGGGCTATCGACTTTATACCCCTTCACCCAGACCGGGCCGGGCCTGGCCTAGCAGCCTTTTCGTGTTGATGCCCTAGGTCTCATTACCCTCCTCGGGGCCGACGCAATGGACCGATCCCTCGGCCAGCTTGTACGCTCACGCTACACCGAATGCCTACCACTGCTTGGGGCGTATACCTTGGCTGGCGACACGATTACAGAGCAGACTTCTGGATTCGCGATAGACAATATTTCCGACTACATATATACAACAGAAGTGAGAGGATGGTTCACGAGCTGGTTGAAGACGCAACATGGACAACTAAAAACGAGCACGAGCCTACTGAACATTGAAGCAACTGACAAAAGCACCGAACGGATGAAGACCTTGGGAAACAGTGTGCTGGCCAGCATCGTTGCCGTCATTATGTTGGGGTTCCCTATTGGCTTTAACAGTAATTGGTTTGGCGTCGCGAACGCGGTGGCGATGATATGTGAGTCGTTGTACGGAAGGCTGCGGTACAAGATCTGAGGGATCAACTTGATGAAGCGGCTATGTGATATCCGGATAGGCAGCAGGCGATGCTTCAATTGCTGAAAAACGACAAGGGCAGCTTGAGCCGAAGGCTGGGGAACTCACCTCAGGCTCCCACCTACCGCGCCCCTGCACTGCCTCATAGTGGTCCCTTTTGCTCCCTCACTGCTCCCCCCGCTCCCCCTTGCTCCCCCTTGCTCCCCCGGTGCTCCCTCGCTGCTCCCTCTAAAGCGGCCCTGCTCCCTTTCCCGGACGGAAACGGCAATTTCCAATCCTAAGTTCGGGGTGTATATAATATATATATAGTATCCTCGAGTTTCAAATATACGGCACCGCCGTATTGCTCCCGCGCTAGGGCCCACTTCGTGCTTTTGCCCCCTCTCTGCTCTCCTGTGTTCCCCTATGCTCTCTCGGTGCTCCCTTATTGCGTCTCCTTGTTCCCCCAGTGCTCCTTCTAAAGCGATCCTGCTCCCTTTCCCGATCGAAAACGTCAACCTCTGATGCTAAGTTCGGGATGTATATAATATACTACGATATCAGGCGAAAGTTATGTTAGTATACGCTAGCAGGCTTGACAGCAGCTAAACGCTATCAGATGTAGCGACTTCTCATAATATCTGCCGTCTTCTATTGACAACTTTTATTTACCATCATCATCACGAATATCATCGTTCATGAACAATTCTTTCACTCTCAAAAGATCATTCAATTTATCGCGCGATCTACTCTGCATAATGCAGATCTCATCTACGCTGTCATCGCGCAAAGACTCGATTGCACTCAGCGACAGGTTCAACACACGTGTCAGACCTTTCGATTTACCCTCAAAAATCGCAGCGAACGATTGATGAAACTTAGTCAATCACAACAAGAAGAATTAATCGAATTCATTATCAAAGACGATCGTCGATATTTCTACTTACAGCTAAGCTGCATTTTCAATCGATGAGATGTTGAAGCATATGCAATCAGATTCGCTCTGCGCAAAGCTGATTTCAAACGATATGTGACTCGTACAAAATCATCGCTTTCGAAGAAAATAAGCGCAAAAGGCTCGAATGAGCTCTGAAGTATCACAATTGAACATATGCGCAATGAGCTTCGATTTTTTGAATCGATGAAATCTGAGTTACTGAGAAACGTCATATTCGAGTATGAGTGACTCGCCGAAAAGAGAAAGAGCTAGACTCTACATGTGTGAAAGAAAAAGTTCAAAGACGAATAGGATGAATGTTATGAGAAGAATTTAATAATATCACGAAAGATTCATGTCTATTCTGGGAAAAAGAATGAGATTCAATCAATCAGATTATCTATTCTAAGCGCATTGTTTCTCTGATTCATGAGTGACTACGTCTCAATTCGAACCTTCATCTGATGCAGAATCATACATCTGATCATAATGAGAAATGAACTTTGAAGAAACTGCGTAAACGAGAGATTGTTCTGATTGATTGACTCTCATATTCATCTGATCTGAACTCGATTGAGACAATATGAAACAAAATGAAAGATTACATCGCGACGATCTTTTCAGAGAAGATAATATATAATCAATCAAGAGCTGCGATATATGAGACTTGAGAGTCAATTACGCCAGATTTTCTTCGTGATCTGTTGATCGAAATGAATAGCAGATGTGAAGCTGTAATTGATGCGCAGAGCGAGTATACACGATATTAGAATAGCTAAAATGAAGAGAGTCTAAAGTCAAACCGACTTTTTTTCCTAGCGCGTACTATCATAACTTTCGCCTGATATCGTAGTATATATATGTTCAGTCTTCATCGTGAATTGAAAATTCTAAGATAGCACAGACTACTACGTAAAGAATGTAGCTGAGCTTTGTTATAAACTAGACTAGTAGCGTCGCATTAAGTTAGCGAGATCGCGCTGACAGATTTGCATCTTCGACTCTCTTCAGCCTTCACATCTTCGTCTTCAATCAAAGTTGCAAGCATCAATCTCACTCTCACTTCTCAATATGCTCACAACAAAGTCGAAGACTGTCTCAATTGAGTGACTTAAACAGCATATTCTATCTAAGCTAGATGACACTCTCAGACAGAATCTTGAGACTATGCTTGATGAATTGAAGCAGCTGTCGACTTCTGTGAGCTATTATGACTTTTGACTATTATCATTCGTGTATTGATGACTGATATCAATTCAAGCTTCCGATCAGCAGTCTTGATCTGAAAGATGTCATCAAGATATTTGACTTAAGATATAATCAGCTCTTTGATGCGTGAGCGCTAGCGAATAATGAACTATGCGAAATATCTGTTCTTTTAGATATTATATTCTGTGTTGATCTGATTGATACTAATTTTCTGCAGTCGCTATCAAGAATGAGTATCTGTTTGTCACAGAAGAATCGTTGACAAATGAAGCTATCGCGCGATTACAGATTAATGACATTCTCATAATCTGTATCGATGAAGAGAAGCGACTTGCTCTTCGAGAGTATAATCAATCTAACGCGACGTCATTAACGCAATTACTTGTTCATTCTACAACTTCGTCTTTCGATTCAGCTTCTCTTCTCTTGCAATTCAAAATCAAGCTCAATCGTCTTGTGACTTATTGAAAGAAAAAGCGCGTACTGCAGAGTATTGCAGACTATTCGCTCTGATATGACAAAGACGAATCTATGAGAATGAATTTGATTCTTATCGAGGCGAAAAGAGAAGACATGCTCTCTATGACGAATGATCAACTAGTAGCATATATGAGCAAGTAATCTATCGTGTTTTCTTCGACTTATATCACTGTATTGTTATTGATTTACGTACAGATATTGTGCATCGCACAAGAGAGAGTCAAGACAAGCAGAACAAGCTTGTGTATGAACTAAGCACAGACGACAACGAGTTTCAGTTTTGACGTCTGAATAACTCAAGCGAGATGAGTAATTGAATCAACTTCTTTCTATCGAGTAGTGATTTGCTAAATCAATTTATTAGCTCACACGTAGTCGCAAGCTAGATTGAAAAGGTGGCGACGGCTCAAGGATTGTCTCATACTTACGCCTTGTCATACGGTCGACGATTCTTTCCTCGTCATTCATCACCTCCATCAAAGACAAAGAGAGGCGGGACGTGAGCCTAAACACGTTTCGCGACCTCGAGAAAATCAAGAGCTTCGATTACGGTAATAAAAGGTTTAATCTCTCTGAGCTAGACGATGATGTCGATGATGATGATGACAATATGGACATCGTTGACCTATCATCGTTGAATAGCAGTCTACACAGATAGGGAATCATAGCCGATATACAAGGAGTCAGAACAGGTTCTCTCGATAGCCCCCTCTGCTCCTTTAGTGCTCCCTCTTGCTCCCTCACTGCTCCCTTCTGCTCCCTCGCTGCTCCCCCTTGCTCCCCCCTGCTCCCCCGGTGCTCCCCCTTGCTCCCTCGGTGCTCCCCCCTGCTCCCTTAGTGCTCCCTCAGTGCTCCCTTGCTGCGCCCCCTGCTCCCTCGATGCTCCCTCTAAAGCGGCCCTGCTCCCGTTCCCGAACCAAAATGGCAATCTTCAATCCTAAGTTCGGGGTGTATATAATATATATATATCATGAGCCCATCTCTGAGATGCGCTGCCTCAGAGGAATATCGGGTCAGTCTAGCGCAGTTCCGATACATCTAAAAATTATGGAAAATCTGATATCGAAAACCACGAGTTAGTCAGAAAACTCTTTCGAGACATGTGGAAAACATTCGAGATAGTAAGAGTGAAAGGATATAAAAAATTTACCGACCGATGCAGGCAGCGCTACCTATTGTCTTCTCTCTCCGAACAAAACGACATGATTCTTCCGAAAGGCAAATCCCAGACTTCAGAAGGAGACTGACTGTTTCAAGCACTATCTGTCCGTAAACATCTCTGCTTCGATCCAAAATGTTTCGTGTGTGTGAGAGCCTTTTTTTTTTACAAATGGTTATATCTACCAACTGCCCAGATTGTTGAGAAAACAAACACATGAATGGTTTGTATGACGTTGTTACAGGAGGTTCCTCGAGGCATGTTACCTATACAACAACAACATCGGTAATGAATTTCTTTTAATTTTGTCTTGAAGTGAATCAGGAATTGTAGTTTTCATGAAACAATCCTCAGCATATGTCGTCATTATCATGTATAACTAGCATGTTCAAATTTCTCATCTCATTGCCCCGTTTCGCTCTTAATATAAACAAAAATCAAAGACTCCTAACGACCGGGCACCTCAGCAATCCTTAACGCCTACCAAGCATCTGCAAAGCCCCCACGACCAACACCCAAATCACAACCCTGATCCCGCCCAGTTTCAAAGCACTAAATAATTCATCGTCAGCTGCTATCCTCCTCTCCGCTTCTTCCCTCCTCCTATGAAGCACTCGCATAACCTCGCCCAACTCCGCAATCGTACTCGAGGCCTCGACCTGATTCTGAAGATCAACGTGGATCTGATGTGTAAGCTGCTGCTTTGTGGTTCTCACGACTTCTTGAATGGAGGTGAGTTCTTGTCGTGCTTTGGAAATCGTTTCTTCTGTGAGGGCGAGCTGTTGGTTCCGGGTGTTTAGTCTTGCGTGGGCGGAGGCGAGGTGTTGTTGGAGGGTGGTGTAGGCTATTTCTTTGGCGGACAGTCGCTTTTTGGTGGTCTCAATTTCTGCTTGAGCGGAAGCAAGGGTATTTTGGAGAGTGGAGTTGTCTGTCTCCTTGATAGATAGGTGTCGTTGAGCAGCTTCGACTGTGGATTGTATGTCCGCGAACGATTTGCGAACTTTGGCGGTTATGTTGTAGGTTGATTCGAAGGATAGCTCGCAGTTGATGGCCCACCAAGGTTCGCCAGGTGGCGGGTTATACAGCATCTCACCCAACTGATCCCGTACAAGTGCCAGCTCCTCGGTCAGCTTCTCTTCGGACTTCTTGGCATCGGTAAGGTCTCGCTCTCGAGAACACAATTTGTCTTCAAGAATTTCTTTCTCTGAAAGTAGCTTTAGGGCTCGGTTTGCAGATTTTCTAGCCGAGCGTTTCCAATCGTCCAATTGTGTCGAAAGATCTTGGGACACCTGTTCCGCCCCCGCCTTTGCTCGTAGGGCCTCCTCTTCAGCCTTCCGGGCCTTGCTCAATTGCTTTCGCAGCTTCTCAGCTTCTTGATCTCGTTGCGCCAGGTCCGACAGCAGTTCTCTGGCAGTCTTGCTCTCCTGGCGATCCTCTTTGGCCTGTATCTTAGCCTTCTCAAGTTGGTCTTGAAGCTGGTTGATTTGTGAGACCCATCTCTTCGTGTCCTGGTCCAGATCCTGGGAATCGTTGATTCGCTCGGTCCAGTCCTCCACCACTTCTGATATTTGGTATTGATGGTAGCGCTTGCATAATAGGAGACATGCAAGTTTCTCGAGTGATTTTGGGGTAATTTTCGACCGGCTCCTTGCCATGGCGTTCAGGGCGTTGCATGCAAGCTTTCTGTCTGCCAGACACACTGGCAACCGGCATGGAGCGTTGCCCTTTGAGGGGGCACGGCCAACGCAAGTGTTTCTGACATCTGGATCAAGGTCCAATACCACGTAAGGATCCCAGACCGACTTCACTTCGAGGCCCATCGCGGTTAATAGCGTGCAGAAAGAAAAATATCGATGAGAACGACAGTTATTACAACTGATTGGAAGATGGTGATAGGAAATGAAATTGCGGAGTCGAAACCTCTATTTGAGGGCATCCATCGCACGAAGTAGGGGGTAGGACAGCCTTGAACAGCTACCCGCTGCGATAGGCACAGCCCGCGTAGCCTTTGTCCCTCTTCGTGGCACAGTTCACACCCACTTGCATCCTGTTCACAATATGATCGTCATAATGCAGAGCTGCTGCATGATGTTCCAATCATAGTATCAGCAAGCCACAACTCGTGACACTTTTCTCAAGCCATGCTGCACGATTCCGCGAGGCTGTTTGACAATGCCAAATTGGCTGCGCAAGACATGATCTGTGCTCTGTTGTGCAGTACTGCTTACCTACATTGCCCTTTCAACAATGGAAATCTGCTGGAATTGAAAACCAGGTACACATTTTGAAATGGCCATGCGTGCGACTTCTGTAATGGATAATACACAAAAGTATGCGACCGGGGTTTTCAACATTGAAACCGGAAACGTCGCAGGGCACGAAAGAAAGGGCAAAACTCATAGACTGCAAAAAACAGAAGAGACAAATAAGATATACCCCCGCGATATCGTTAAATCACATCCGTTTTCTTAACCCACCTAAGCAAACGAGGCAGAAGAACTCGCTGGATGTTGCAGCCTCAGTATTGGAGGCCATACAACCCCGACGCTTTTAGCCATCTACTTAGCCATGTGAGGATGCCTTTGTATTCTGGGAATAATTATTGTCTAATTCAGACATTCCCAAGTATAAGGTACTTGTGTAGTAAGTAGTGATTGAAGGTAGTCAGTGTGTAAATTGAAGTGTTCTGGGTGTCTTATAGCTTGCGCTGTTGTCCAGCACGACCGTTCACCAGGGAACGACAGGCACCATAAGCGGCTGAGCCGAGGTACCCCTAGAATATCCCCCACCAAATTTTCGTGTTTTGCTCCCTACCTACCTACGGACCAGTCACCTTCCTCCATACTCACCTACATACCAACCAAATCACCTCGGCCTAGATCTAAGCCTCGTCATCGTCAGAAAGCCGATAACAACGCAAAGCGCGTTTTTTTCACGTTGGTAAATCTATAAATCAGATGTGTAGAGAGAAGAATGCTTCAAAAACAACAGGCTATCAATGACTTCATCAATAATCAGAAATCGATGCAAGAAAATCCGAAAAGATTAGAAAAGATTAGTCTCATAAGATCACAAAATAATAACTTTAATGTTTAATCAATTCTGCAACGAATCTTCTACGAGATCAAATTTTAAAATGTCAATGAGTTTATTATCAGTAATTTTACAGTCTTGATACTTTGCAACAAGCTGTTGCTAATTGAAAATTTTGGGTTAATGTTTGTGCAATGTGGTGTGGATTCTTGGGTATAAAAGGCTATCTCTTGTCAGAAGAGGCTCAGCTTGCGGTTGGGCAGCTTAGCCTCGTCGCAAAGTATCGACAGCACTTCGTGGAATTTGTGGAACGAAGTGAGCGAGGAACGATCCTGGAATTTGCTAAATATACTCGCCCTCGTCTTGCCACTGATCCGTGGGACAAGATCTACAGTCTTGCCAGTGTTGCGACTGATCCGGTCCCTCTGCCTTATCCACCCAATTATAATATCAGCGCGAACATGCTCTATAGTGATTTCGCGGCTTGGACCATCACCTAATCGAATAGCCTCGAGCTGCTGGATGCTTGCATCCAAGGTGAAGCTCATATTAGCAATCCGTCATGGGTGCCTGACTGGAGCCGAACACCGCATTTGACATTAGGCATCAATAACCACCAGGAGCCGTTTTGTGCATGCAAGTGCTTACTGAAAGAGTCTAAGGGCACTATATACAATGACGTGCTTTATGTCGATGGCCTGCTGCTTAACATAGTCGGCATTGTATCGCCATTCTGCTGGATACCTCAGCTTGATGAGTTCGATGGAGTGGAGAAGCCCTCACAGCTAGCGTCAAGGCTGGAGCTGCACTGCAGACCAAGCTCCAAATACTCGCAGTCATGGTGGCAGACCCTTGTCGGTGAGAGGCGCGGGGATGGCCCTCGAGTCATCCAGAAGTACAGAGAGTCCGTTTTGTTATACCAAAAGAGAACTAGCGGCATCGCTTATGGAGACTGGGAGTCTCTCTCTGGTGAAACTGATAGTTTAGAAATCAGTAACGTTGAAAGCCGGATAGCCGCCATGGCTTTGGAACGCAGATTCTGTATGACTGGAGGGGGCGCATGGGCTGGATTCCCAGGGCTGCCAGAAAGGATGAGCTTGTCAATACAACTGCCGGCTCCACCCTGCCTGTCATCTTGCGGCGACTCGGCGATGACTTCCAGGTAGTGGGTACATGTTATATCCATGGGATAATGGATGGGGTGCGAATGGAAAGCGTTCATATCCCAGTTCGGCAGATCCGAATTATCTGACACCCCGCTGTGACCTTTTTCCAACCCGTTTCGACTACATTTTACGGCACGTCGAACTTCAGGTCAACTCAACTAGTCCTTTGGGCACGAACTCGCTGCTTCAGATTGCTTTCGTCCAGGGCCTTTAAACCACGAGTTGGATGCAGCCGCAAGTACCAGAGGTATTTCCCATGTGCGTTCCTTCTCTTCAAGCTCCTGCCCACCTTGAGCTGGCCTTACCACATTCAGGCGGCCTGCATGGCCGCGAGTCCATCTCAATGGACCAACGTTGGAGTTTTTGGGAAGTTCAACTAAGAGTTATTCAGCGAGTCTCTCCACCTGCTTAAAGGTCGGTCATGAGGTCAGCCACTCAATGCCACCCAAGCTTCATCATCCTGGTTTTGCTCTGTCCAACAGGTACCGGAGTGTAATACTGATGCGCCAACATCACATCAGAAAATAGAGTGTTTTGGTGAATCTATGAAAGTAATGAGCGGTAGCACTTGTTATCGATTTGCAAGAATTCGGAATCATTTGAGAGATCGGAAAGAAATTTACAAATTTCTACAACAAACAGAGATTTATGGCATTGCACTTAAGGGGGATATGGCATAGTGATACGACAAGATTAGCAAGCGCAAAAATGGTCTCTTCCAATGTGGTAACATTCTTCAATAATGTAATTCACTACCTTGTCGTAAATCTGATGTCTTGTCACCTATTCCGTACACACAAAGGTAGGTAGGTATTCGTGTCTGATGAGGAATCTCGGAAGCCGCCATGTCGCTTGCAGCCGGTCAGCCTTGAAGATCCCTGCCGAAATGTCATCATGCCGATAACTGTGGCACTAGACAGTATCGACGTTTTGGTGGAGGTTATGTTCATCAACCTATTTGAATTACTTCTCCACGCTCAGCCTCCTACATCTCAGTCCCATACTCTCGCACAGGACATAAAGACCACTCTATGCGCTTCCCTTCCTTCCCAGCCATCGTTCGAACCTTTTATACTCTCACCAATACAACATCCCGCGCTCTACCTGCATCACAAAGAGCTCTAGGACCTTTCACCAGAGGAACAATCCTCAGGTCTATGCCCACGATTCCATTCTTGGGATCTTTGTTTAGTAGCGGTTCAAGTTCGAAAGACATGTCGTACTCGATTCAGAAGAGCGATGACGAGTGGCGGGCGGTGTTGAACCCAGGTAACTACCCTCCTGTCAAGGTTATCACATGGGCCTATTGTCCAGCTGTACTCCTGCTCCTTAAATAGATATTCGAGAGAGCTAACTCCATCTCAGAACAATTCCGCATCCTCCGCGAAAAAGGCACCGAAGCCCCTTACACCGGCGCCTACGACAAACACATGCCCTCAACCGGCGTTTACACCTGTGCCGCATGCGAGGCTCCCTTATACAACGCCACCCATAAATTTAAATCCGGCTGCGGCTGGCCTGCCTACTTCGATGCCATCCCCGGCGCTGTTACGAGACATACGGATCGGGCTTTCGGTATGGCAAGGACGGAGATAGTGTGTAGTAAGTGCGGAGGGCATTTGGGACATGTGTTCAAGGGAGAGGGGTATCCGACACCGACAGATGAGAGGCATTGTGTGAATAGTATCAGCTTAACTTTTAAGAATGACAATGCGGCGGAGGGAGGGGAGAGTAAGGTTTGAGGAGACGGAGGTACGAGAATTATACCGCATTCTTGAGCCAGATGAATGATGAGGGACTGTATATCGATAGCAAGATGATTATCATGTTTTTCCCCCGGCGGATAATGCCCTGAACTTTCCTTTCGATGCACGGTGTGTAACCTTCGAGTCCCACCTTATCTTGAATAAGCCTCGCTTATTCAGCCCTATAAGGCAGGGAAACAGACAACCCGCGTCAAGAAAGTGGATAATAATGATACGAAACCAAGCATGCCAAGGCAGCTATATTGACACCATCTGGCTTACATCCACCTCCATATTTAGTCCCTGAGCATATTGTAAGCTCCATAATGTCAAGAAGAACCCCGAACCCCGCGGCAGAGCGTGCAGCTCAAAATCAGCAAACAATCAAAACCTTACTGAAGCTTGAAGGCAATAAGAGCTGTGCCGATTGCAAAAGGAACAAGCGTGAGTAGAATTAACAACCTGTGGTTGTCTTCTTGTTGAGGTAGTACTGATGTCCTGTCTCCACCCAGACCCAAGATGGGCGAGCTGGAACCTGGGGATATTCGTTTGCATTCGGTATGCGGCCGCCCTCTGGAGACAAATTCTAGTCATCCTAATGGTAATTTTAGATGTTCTGGGATACATCGAGGCATGGGTACCCACATAAGTCGGGTCAAGTCTGTGGATCTAGATGCCTGGACGGATGAGCAGCTGCAGAGTGTGCTACGATGGGGAAACGCCCGGGCAAATAAGTAAGGTCTTTACAACTGGGGGAGCGAACAACGTCTCATTATTCATAGGTACTGGGAAGCAAAACTGGCGCCAGGACACGTTCCTTCCGAATCGTAGGCCTTTCTTAGCACACTGCAAAAGGGGGAGACGCTGATTTGCTATTAGAAAGCTTGAGAATTTTATACGGACAAAGTACGAATCCAAGCGCTGGGTGATGGAGGGACCGATGCCAGACCCAGCGACTTTGGATGATGACGATGACGTCGTAAGTCTCCAATCTATATCGCTGCATGTAATGGATCCAAAGCTGACATTCCTATAATAGCCCCTCAACGTTGTTCAGGAGAAGGCCAAGCTAGAGCGCTCGTCATCGCAGCGAGCCTCGTCGGCTGCCAGTCAGCCGCATCCACCAATGCCGAGAGCGGCCCCAAATGTCGATCTGTTTGGCGACGTACCAGCACCGCCTGCTAGGCCTAGCACCACCGACGTTGCTGGCGGCCGTCCTCCGCCTGCGAAGAACACTGCTCCGCCCAAACAGTCACAGCCCGCAGATTCGTTGTTGGGACTTGACTTTTTCGGCGGTCCAGCATCAGCTCCTTCCGGTAGACCATCTAGCGCTACATCAACCCCTGGGACATCTAGCGGTCCATCACGACCTGATCTCAAACAATCGATTCTCTCGCTATATGCTTCAGCCCCGCCCCCGAAGCCGCAATCTGAGTCCCAGACTGGTTTCGGCGGCATGCAGTCCCCTCCAGCTCAACAACAGTCGCACCTCGGAGACATGAACGACGCCTTTAGCGGCTTAAGTTTCACTGCGACATCACCCGCTCCACCACAACCTCAACAACAACCGAAACCTGACCCTTTCTCCTCCTTCTCCAAACTCAGTACCCAACGCTCCACCATCGCCTCGCCGCAACTCACCTCCCCAGCGCCAATGGGTGGTGGAGGATTTTTCGACACGTCCCCCAAGCTACCTCAAAAACCATCAATGACATCAAAACCACCATCCCAACCCCCAATTCTTAGCTCCAGCTCCTCCAGCGCCTTTGGCGATTTTAGCTTTGCCACCACTACATCTCCTGCCCCCAAACAAACCACCACGAGTACCTCTAAAGATCTTTTCAACTTCTCCAGCCCTTCACCATCGAAACCGGTCGCGCCGACTTCGAATATCAACTCCGCGTTTCACCTCTCCACACCGGCACAGCCACCCCCGAAATCAACGCCCTTAGCATCCGCAACGACCACATCCTCATTCTCCAATTTCTCAGCCGCCGACGCTTGGGGTTCCAACGACGCTTGGGCTACCCCTGACCCCCCAAACCCCAAACCCCAATCAAGACCTACAGCGAAGGCCCCAGATAGCGATTTCGCCTGGGGCGCTGCCCCAAGCCTTACGACAACTTCTGGTACATCAAAGTCTGGCGCGCAGCCAAGCCCGCCAAAAATCGCACTGGATGAGGATTTTGGGGGCTGGAATAGCGCTGCGCCGGAAACCCCGGTTGCGCCCAACCCGCCAGCTCAGAAGTCGGGCGGCGGTGGGTTTGGAGGTGGGGATATTCTTGAGAACCCTTGGGGTTGAGCGAAGGGTGGAAGGGGGGTGGGAGGGTCAGACGGGGCTTAGATATGGTGTGTAGAGCTTTGAGCTCTTTGGGATGAGGGGTGTCGTTTGGCGTGGTAGGTTAGATAGGAATGGAAGCATGCACTCAGTACGTGAATAAAATTATCCGGGGAAAATTGTGGTAGAGCACCAATAATGTCTTAGGTTGAGCTGCTGCTCTACATCAAGATTACAAGTCCCATGCAAGAATATAACCAGACTCCGTGTTGTACGTGTAATACGTCTCGCGACGTACCAAAGCGAATCACCCCACATAACTCGTACTCAGCTCTTCCTTCCCTCATTGAAAACATTGCTCTTTTCTTCCTTGAATAACCATGTAGGCATCGGCCCACCTTTGCGCCAAATTCGGCGATTTTAGCTTCGAGCGAAAGCTGTGAGCGCACGGATGAATGTTTCGGTAATGCGGCTGCTGGAGGCTTGTGGAGCTTGGAGATTTCATGTCGCTCGAAGTGGATGGGGATGTTGATCTGTGGAGGAAATGTTGCTAGGATAAGGGCACCGAAGGCTTCCCATAACAAGCGACTGGATAGAGGGTTAGTAAATTTCTATTTGAGTTCCCTAGAAGTTGGGCCTTGTTGCCTTTGGTAAGAACAATAGATAGGGCAGAGCGAGCAACTCAGGCCGCCTGCCATGATATCGCTGATTGAACCGTTTCCCCACCCTCTAGTATTACCAAGCACCGGATAAAAGTGTATGCTCTGAGTTGTTGAAGCGGTGCTGGTTGTCTGGCGCTTCTGCTCCCCTCAGGGTTCTCATCGGTATTCGATAATCGATATCCCGTAAATATGGGTGTATCCAACACTGTCGTAGATTCTCTGCATACGTCCACAATGACGAGCTGTTCTGCTCCCCATCGTCCTCCCCACACCCCGATGGTTTAAAGCATCACCAAAAGAAGCTCAGAATCCACCATAGTAGTACGACTACCCCGATGATCATGCCAGCCAGCTTAAAAATAGCGACCTTGTTCCCCGACTGTGCCATGCGGCCGAGCCGGCCAGCGCTACCTTTTAGCGTCGTGGTCATCGAGGAAAACACCTCCGACTGCAGATAAGGGCATTAGCTTGAGTTGCACAAGCCTGGGGGAAAAGATGGGTTAGATTCGGCGGTAGGCATACAGTGTTATCAATGACATCCTGACTTCTCGCGTTGTCGTAGATATCCACAGTAACTCCCCTGAGAGCGGATACTTTGGAAGAGAGTTCGGAGAGACGGCTGTTGTTCTGCCTGTAGCCGGCAAAGCGTTACTTTTTAGTATATAAATGTGAAGAAGGGAGAGCAGAGAGAAACAGGAAGGGGGACATACTGTTCTCGTTCGTAGGCGTCGGACATGGTGGGAAGGTAGGTAAGATAGCAGAGCAGTTTGGAGGCTGGCTGATTTTAGGATTGTGGAAGATATTCTGTAGATTGTACGGAGGTATATGTGTTATACATAGGACACCTCGTTTCGTCAGTCAGATTTGGCGCGTGCGGCGTAATCTTAACGAGCGCTAGTGTAAGGAGTGATCGCGTTCGAACACTACGAGTGGAGTTCTTTGACACCCAGACATCCTTACTGACCACCAGCCATTTATTTCATGTGTTTGATACCGACAGGCAGTTTTGCTCGGTCTTGAAGGGATGCAGGAAGATATACTCCTAATCCCTGATGATGCTATGGTAAATTACTTCACATCAGGAGTATAAGTTCACATGCGTTACTCAATGGATCTTACAACAGAGCTAGGACAAATCATTATATACGTCTTATCATTAGATATGACGATTCCGAACTCCCCTGGCGTATGTCTCCAAATCTATTGTTCATTGGCCTATTGCTGGGTTAGGAAAGAAGATGCACTGCAACGTCTGGGGGCTGTAAGCCACCAGTCTCCACCGGTCGGAAGCCTCTCCTCGAAGTTCAGAACATGAATTGCGGCGTACCAATATGGACTGATATGACTCCTCAGTTTTGACTCTCTTGCAGCTCTCTAGGAGATACGCCGAGTCGCGTCTCTTGAGAGAGGTTTTCTCTTTCAATATTTTGCATTCTTCTCGTTCGTAATGCATCCTCTCTCCCCACTGATCGATTCGTCTCCGGTGGTCTAAGTCAAGATCTACGCAACTGAGAGTATCGGACATGGCCACTGTTTTCGTTTCCCAATTATCAGGCTTCATTTCTTCTGGCTGCAGGGTGAATGGATTCTGGCATCCGATAGCGTCGTTTGTCCAATTACGCAAGTACTCTACGTCGGGCGCGGCCTTCATGTCGGCTTCTTGGCTCTCACGGTAGCCATCGTCCGGGTCGTTGACAAAATCTGATTCCTGGTCCCACTGGTTTTCGAGTAGGCCGAGCGCTCTGGCTCTGGCTTTGGCCTCCTTGTGCTCCTGTTCGGCCACTATGAGAGCTCTGGTATTGTCTGATCCTCTTTGGAAAAAGAATAGGTCGACTTCAAGTTCGGAATAAGGGTACATGTCTGTACCTTTCGCCTCGTCGTACTTTAATTTATCTTCTTCGTTGGCATCCCGTGTGGCGTCGAATGCCGCCTGTGCTTGGAAGAGATTCTGGCGCGTTCGCTCGACCTCTTCTTGGACCGCACGGTTGTACGATTCGTCCGACGTCATAGGCACTTCGTCGATCATAGCGGGTTCGACCGAGTCAGGCACGGGGTTCTGGGGTTGTGAAGAGGCAGGATCCTCTTCAAGAACTATTTCCGGTACGTTCAGCAAATTTGCTTCGTCTAGCGCGTTTTCGATTTTTTCTTGCGATAGACTCTGTAAGTAACGGAGATGAGTTCGCAAGAAACGAAGCTCGTTCTCTAGTTCGTCTCTGCGCTTGATGTTTCTAAGGTACGTGGGCTCCTGCTCTTCCATTTCCTGCCTGATCCTGATTATTTCGTCCTCATTGTTGGATGATTCGATTAAAAAATCCGAATTTTCCATGAACCTTCGAGTAACGTTGACTTCCCTTTCAGCTTTATTGCACTCTGTTTCCAGATGTTCGAATTTACGGCTTGAGTGGATGATCTCGGATAGTTCTGCAATCATTTCCTTTGTCAGGACCAATACAAGGCCGTCTGGGGAGTTTATGATCCGGCTTGGTCCACTTGTGTAGCGTGGAAGTTCTTCCTGATTTCCCATCTCGACGTCGCTCGAACAGGGCAAGTCGACACTTGCAATGGGTGTAGCAGAAGGCTCAATTATGGCCTTTGAAGATTCGACATAATCCTCGGCTTGGGGCAAACTTATGTTGGGATCATCGATCCCAGCATCGGACGGTAATGGAGGCACTGGGGTCCTTAATCCATCATCTCTCAGGTTGGGTGCTGAGCTACTTTTTGGAAACTCCAAGAGAAATGCTCGTGCACGTTCAATACCTTGTGGTTGTCCGAGCCTCCACGGCGTGCGAAAGACTTTGTAAGTCTTCTGCGCAAGGGTATCGAAGCGCCGTTTCATTCTTGCGATATATTAAACGGTCCCGCGACACAGCTCTCCGAGTTTGCGAATTTTGTAGTTTGGAAGAAATGTGAAAAAGTTTGGGTAGGAAGGGCAGCGTTTCTGTGCGGGTGCAGTATTGTAAAGCAAGATAAGGTGCCTTTTGCGGACTACATTGAACCAGCCGCTTCTGGTTTTCTTTGTGGTGTTTCTTTATTTGATGGGCAAAGGTTTTCCAATCAAAAACAAAAGCGTCAACCACCCAGCAAGGCTTTTCCCTCGGTTTTCTTTTGTCCCTCGACTTCTTAGTCTGGGAACTACTGTAGCATGTGTAGAATTCTTCTTGCCTTTGATGTGTTCGTGATTTAAGCCGGGAGCCATCACCTCGTACTTCTTGTTTTCTTTCATGTTTCTTCGAAGTATTTCAAAAGCCCCACCTCTTAATCTTCTTCCATTTTGAGAATATACACTTTTTCCCACCGCCTGGAAGTGATCCTCTTAAGATATCACAGGTCCATACGGGCATCCGGTACATAAGGCAACATGTCCCGAACCTACACACGCAGCGTGGTGAACAGCGGTCTGAGCAAAGGGGCAGTATCTCCTATCATCGAAGAGAGTGGCTATACTACGGTTCAGCATAAAAAGCCTTCCGGACTAGGCGCTGCCTTCAGCCGTAACCCAGGTCAAGCTACCTCTCCGCTTGCGCCACTTTCTGCAAATAGGTCAAACATCAATCTCGCAAACAAGAGGAACTCTCGTTTTGGAGCGTCGCCTCCGAGCGTAGCCGCATCCTATAGGGCTGATGTTTATGAACTTCCTCACAAAGCTCCGTCGATGTTCAGAAACTCTGTCATGGGCTCTATGCGTGGACCACCTGACCTCCGGAGTACCCGAATACAAAAGCTTTCGAAGAGCCTTTTTAAACCGGGAATGATAGTACGGGCTGCAGTTCATGAGCCGGATTTACACGGCACGGCTGGCGGATCAGCCATGACCCTTGCTGACAGGTATACCACAGAGAGCAGATTTGGTACGATCCACTCAAAATACCGGAAAATGATAGTCATTGCTCTTTATGAAACTCATTATCTCGCTATTCCCTTGTATACACACAACGGTAACGGAGTCGCACACAAAACTAAACCAGATGAGTACATATCGGTTCGTGACCATCGGTCCCCGGGGCCATTCAGCATACAGACGGTCCACGGTGAATTAGTCACGGATCAGGTCAATGCCGGCATTCATCCATACGATCCCAACAGTCTAGCGCATATTACTTATCCCGTGGCGAGGAAATACGACCTACCTTTGATAGTTGAAGGGCAACTGGGCAAGCGGTCTGCGAAGCATCTTTGGTCGCTGTACGATGACTTTGTTCAGGCCAGTAAGATCACAGTTTAAAGAGCAATTCAAATATATGGGGTTTAGAAACAAAGGACTTAGATCCTATAGTCAAGAGGCAAGATAGTTGTGAATCGTGTCGGTACGGAAGCTTGGAGCCTTTTGTGGCAATGATTGGCTTTTTCCGATGTCTTCTTTTTGCTTAACTGTTTTTCAATATACATTATATTCTCAATTCTGTACTCAATCGTCGGTTAATTAACCAATATAAACTAACAACATGCGATCATTCATATTTCAACATTAACACTCTAGGTTCATTATAATTCAGAGGACACTTCATAGAATACTGTATGTTAACCCAGATCTTGGTAATAGTATGCTATATACTTTGGATAGGTAATTAAGCTTTGCGATATTTACAGGACTCTTTAGAGAGCCGGTATTATATGGTATATACATGTATTACGCGGAACATGAATGTCGTCTGATAAGTGGACCCAGCTCCTCAGGGCGTTCCGGTATCTCAGGTCCCATGGTCTTCCTTCGCAGGCGTTCACTTTCTTGGCGTTCGATCTCGCACGTTTCTTCCCAGCGACGAATACGCTTTTGGTTCCGCGATTCGGCCACGATACTGAAACTTTCCGACATACCAACGCTTCGTACGTCCCATTTCGCGTCTCCGCTTTCATCTTCCTCGCTATCTGGTCGTAAGATTGGTTTCTCTCGAGATTCGGAGACACCGTTTATCCAGTCGTCGATGAAGCCCCTGTCAACTGTGGCCTTCATGGAAGTTTCGAGGCTTAAGCTATAGCCGTCATCAACATCGTCAATGAAGTGTGATGATCTCTCGGAATTATTCTCGAGGACACCGAGCTTCCATGCCCGGGAAACCGCATCATCCCGTGCTTCTTCGGCCTCTATCAGGTTTCTGGTCATCTGGGATTGATCGGCAAGACAAGCATTATCGAAGACGGATTTTGAGACTTGACAGACACCTTCCTGAACTTCCTGTCTCCATACTTCTCGCTCCTGCTCATATTTCCGGCGTCGATGGTAAAATTCATATTCCAACTTTTGAAGTGCGTTGATTTTGAACTCGACCTCCTCGCACAGTGCGCGACGGTTCCGTTCCTCGGAGCTGATCGATGACTGGCTACTTTGCGATAAGGCAGTCGAATTCCGTCTAGATGTTGGAATGGGCGTTTGTAGAGCCGACGGAACCGCTTCTGGCTCAGGTTCGGTAATGGCCAGCAGATTCGCTTCCCCTAGTACACGTTCGAAAAGATCGTGGGAGTAAGCCATAGAAGCTTCGAGGCTGTGCTTGAGATTTGTGACATCGAACTCTAGGTCATCCCTCTTCTCGTTGGCTTGGGATAATCGCGATTCCTCTTGTTCAATTGCCGCCCTGATCCGGTCTGCTTCCTCCTCGTTGTCTGTTGCTTCAAGCGAGTCCTTGATTTGATTCATGTTGACCTCGGTGACAGTGGCCTGCAATTTGGCATCTTCAAAGTCGTTTTCGATGAGGTTTAGTCTACGGCTGGCTTCGGTGATCGCCTGTAGCTTGGAAACCATGTCTTCGTTCAAGAGAAGTGCAAAGCAATTCTTGAATCCGTCATGTGCGCCGATTATTCGGGCTTCTCCGTCCGTGTATTGCAAATCGTTGTGTGGCTCCGATTGGTTAATCTGAATTACTTCTTCAACAGCCACAGTTCCAAATTCGCCTGTATATTGCATGTCATCTTGAGGCTCTTGTTGGTCAGTCTGATTCTCTTCTTGTTCGATAGCCGCGTTTTCATATCCATCCATGTATTGCACGTCGTCTTCTAGTTCCGACACGTTGGTCTGACTTTCTCCCTCAATGGCCCTAATTTCCTCTTCGTCTCCGTATTGCCAGTCACCTTCGTCTGTGTACTGGAAGCCATCCCAGGGTTCTGGTTGGTCAGGCTGACTATCTTCTTCAACGGCCGCATTGTCAAGATCTATCGTTTCCTCCAATACTAAGGTATCGTGGATTATTTGCTCTTGCGGTGGGCTGTCAAGAGTTGCTATAGCCTCTTGCCAAACTGGGATGTTTTCAACAGCCGCAACGTCAAGCGTCGTTACTGCCTCTTGCAGAGTTGGGACGTTGTTAGTTATTAGCTCTCGCGGTGGGCTGTCAAAAGTCTCCATCGCCTCTTGCAGTGCGAGACATTGGCTTGTTGGAGACTTCTCGCGGGTTTGCAGGATCATGAAATTCCAGGAGCCGATCTTCCTCATCGTCCGTCGGACGAATCCCTGAACACGCACGTCCATCTCTGCAAAATTTTATCGGAAGTAATGTTAGTATTCCTAGAAGCTGTGTTTTGGGGTGGTGTTCAGAAAAAGGGTAGTGCCTGCCTCACTTTCTTTTCCTTAGAGTTGATATTGATATGTGGAAGAATAGATGGAAGAAGGGTAATCAAAGTAGCAAACTGATTTTTCTAACGCATGCTGGTTTTTTTGTTCTTGGATGGTTTCATTATTTCATATGGTGACAACGCCTTAACCAATATTCTTATTGTTCAGTTGTTGACAAGAATTATTCAATGACATTGTGTCCCTATTATTGTCCGTATGATAGGGGAGCAATGTTCTCCTTTCCGAGTCGTCTGTCGTTCTATCAAATACCGTGTGCGTCTCATTCCACACTTTACTTTACACAACTTACTTGGCTTGGCTTTGAAACTATTCCCGATTAATTACAAATTCAACAACAAAGCTTTAACAACCACGCACTATGGACCAAAATCCGAATCGTGGCACCGCAGCAACTCTTACGTCCTGGAGAAATGTCCCAAAAGGGCCCCAGGATACCTCTACGCGAAGAATCAGGTTTGCAGATGCAACCCAGAAAGGGCCCCAGGAAACCTCTGCGCGAAGAATCTCGTTTGCAGATGCAAACCAGCAGCAAACGTGGAGAACCATTCGAGATTCCACTACCACCCCCATAGGAGCGCCTCCGGTCCCACAAGCAGATGGCTTCAAAACAGTCTCGAAGCGAAGACAATCTTTGAACCCTGAATATCATCAAAAGTCAGCTTTGCAGGCCCCTACAACCAACGACGCACCTATGCCACGCACTCGAGCGCGAACAATCGCTTACCGTCCAGCCAACAACCCCGGCCAGACCATCTCCCCTCCCAGCGTCGCGACACGAGACCGCGGATCCATCTACGCCAAAAGGGGCAAAGCCATCTCACACCTCAAGCAATCCTGCCTCCCCCCGCACGAGCGCGACCCGCTCCTCGCCGAAGCCGAGAGAAACAAGGGCGTCCGGCTCACGAAAGAAATGTTCAAACCAGGCATGATCATCCGCTGCGCGCACCACGAGCAAGACTTCGTCGCCGCCGGCGGCGGCCCCGGCACCTCCGACGCAACCCTCGCGGACAAGTACAGGACCGACTCCCGCTTCGGCACCATCTACACCAAATACCGCAAGATGATCGTGGTGGCCCTGTACCAGGACCACTACGTCGCGGTGCCGCTGTACACGCACAACGGGCGGGGGCTGGCGAAGAAGCCCAAGCCCGACGAGTTCGTGTCGGTGCGGGACCACCGCGTGCCGGGCGCGTTCGAGGCGCTGTCGGTGCATCAGCCCGTGGTGACGGAGCAGGTGGATGGCGCCGTGGAGCGCTTCCATCCGAAGAGCACGGCGCATTTCACGTATCCCGTGTCGCGGCGGTATGGGCTGCCGGTTGTGGTGGAGGGGCAGGTGCGGAAGGTGTCGGTGGCGGGGTTGGCGACGTTGGTGAATACTTATTCTACTAGGGCTGCGCGCTGATTGTTGGGGGGGGGGTGGGTTCTGATGGTTGCTTTGAGGGGGTTTTTGGATGTGAGAGCCCCCCTTTTTTTAATTTTTTTTTATGAAAAGGGTGGTTTGGTGAGACATCTCGCTATTCTCGAGTAGTAAATTGTTTCAAAATTCCTCCTTCACATCCAGTCCTCTCTCCAGCTCAAAACATGCACATCTCCGTCCCAGACCATCAAATAAACCAAACTTGCCCCCATTTCCATATACTCTTTCATCGCCAAGATTTTGAAAGAATAAAATTCAAACATACATACCGCATGCCAACAAATCCTATCTATCCTATCCATGATAAAATAACTCAATATGACTTTTTAAAAAGCGATCCATCTTCTCATTTTCACCCGAACAAAAATTTCATTACTCAACAACCCAAAATCAGAATCCGACTGCTCTTTCAACAAAGATCTCTCCTACCTTTTCTAATTTCCGCAGGAATAGAGTAGATGCTTTGGGAAACGATCGTCTCCCCCCCCGGTCTTGAGGTTGGACCAGCTTCCGGGAAGTGGGTGCCCGGGCGGGAATCAAATTATGTGAATACATATGTAGCAATACTTTTCTGCTCAATTAGGGCCTAAGAAACTGGGTAAATTCACATTTTCTGTTTTCTAAGAAAGCGAGGAACTAGGATGTCTTTGTGCGCCTTCTTTGGAAGACGGAAGTGATGGAATCGGTGAGTGTCTCTATACTAAAACTTCCTTCTCTCTAGAATTAAATTACAAAAGGACAACGTCGAACCTTTGATCAAAAGTGAATATTATGTGAAACGATCTAGTGGGCGACTCGTTCGGTGAATGCAAGGGGGTGGTCGTGCTTATATATCAAGCAGTGCGCCATGATGGAAAAGCCACCTTGAGGGCTCGTTAACATTGACGGAAGAACATGAAAATGGGCTTGAAAAGCTGTGCTGACATTCGAAATCGATGTTGGTTGCTACGATAACAGAGGTCATCTTGCTGATTCTGATTGTGAGCGGGATTTTTTTTTACTGGTTTGATGATCTGATGACATTGATTTAATCGAATAAGCGACTCTGGTTTTCATGATAGAGCGTGATCGCATGAACAGACTGTTCGGGACCACAACAGGAAATGATTGTGTTGCGGTATCTCATGCGGGTTGTACGGTGTGCAGGACGAAACCTGTCCTAACGTTCCTGCACCATAGATCGTGCACTGCTCATGGAGACATGGAATGTTGTTGGTGGCCGTCGGCGAAGCTGTATCTAGCTTTGTGATCAAGGCTCTAACCTTTTATTTTCTCCAACGTACCATCTGCATCCCACACAACTTCTATGATTCCGAGCCTTGACGAAACCGGCTGCTTGACGCTGACTACCTTGAAACTTCTGTGAGCGTCTTCAAACAGCCGCACCCAGTCACTCAAATCTCGTTCCTTGCCATTGTGAATCTCAAGCATGGACATATCGAAGTTTCTGTCATGGGGTTTAGAGAAGAGGTGGCTGAGGGGAGGAGGGTAAAGGATGAAATTTTTAGCCTCACCGAAGCATTTTCTCTCGGTACAATGGAACCGTGCCCGGCTCAGGAAGGATATGCTCGTTTACTAGCACTCTTGTGCCAGGTTTGAGTGCCGGGATCAAAGACCGGAGGATCCGAATTGCGTACGTGTCGGACCAGTCGTGGAGGATCCAGCGCAGGAAGAAGACGTCGGCATTCATTACAGGTTGGTCCTCAAAGAAGTCATGCTCAATGAAAGAAACACGATCTGCTAGGTGCACCGGCAATTTTATTCTTGCCTCTCTTACAACTTCCGCTCGATCTTGAACAATGCATTGGATTGAGGAGAATCGTTGTGCGAGTGCTATGCTGACGGAACCATACCCGCCACCCACATCTACTACAGTTCCAGTCCTACTGGACTCCCAAGGATAGTTGTCCAGAACGTGAACAGGCTCCAGTCCAGGACCGGTGTTGAACCAAGACATCGCCTCAGCGTACCGCTGTGCACGTTGTGGATGTTGGGCGATCTTTTCAAAAATGGTCAACTCTGTCATATGAGCCAAGTTGTATCCCTATGCCCGATCATCAGTTGCAGACATCCCCTGCCACCGTTGCTAGAAGGCTGCAATCTTCACCGTATGAACCGACTCCTGCGAATCCGGCCATTTCGCCAGCGCATCCACTGTCTGAAAACCAGCGTTGTCAGCGGCGCCAGCGGCATCATCGGAGATTCCCCGAAGCGCATACCTTGGCCGCCGCTGGCCACATTTCCTCCGTCATCATCCCCACCCATTGCTGCATCTGCGGATTCACAGCAAGCATGTGCGATGCAGCGGTGTGGGCAACGAAGCCCTTGTGAGGTTCTCGGAAAATATGATGCGCAGCAGCCTGGCGCACGAGTCTACGAACCACATGCTCTGGCAGGCCCGATGTAGTAGCCATCTCAGCGAAGGAGACCTCCTCGCCATCCGGAACGCTCGTTGCAAACCTAAATCTGCAGACAGCTTGCAGGCTGATCAGGGCGTTGTGCTGTGGGATTTTATACAGCATCAGCCATATCGGACCATTGAAAGTAACTTAAAAGGAGAAGTAGCTCCCACGCTTGGTGTCAGAATACCAACTGGCCCAAGCATCAGCGCGTGCAGCTCATCGGTGGCCTCGAGAATAGCCTGCCGGAAAGCTGCTACACGGGGATGGAAAAGCAACCTTGGTGGACTGTCGGCGTCAAAGGACGGAGACGGAAGCGCCTCGGAAGCCGTGTAGAGATCGATTTCCGCAGTGTTTGCTGCGATGATAGATGCAAGCTCGCTGATTCTGCTTGTCACCATCATCAATCTGCTTTGAAGGCTTATTGACGGGTCAGAAACCGAGTGCTGCAATCAATGCATGTCCTAGGGACCTCGAGGACCCCAGCAGCTCTCAATTATTATTACCTTAGGGTCTTTCATACATTGGCGCACGGTACGGCTGCACCGTGCCCTAATTGACACTGTTTCTAACCTTCGTATTCAAAACATCAGCGATAAATTACACGAGAGGAATATTACGCCATCCTCAACTGGGTAGGCATACAGGCGTATAGTAAACCACCAATTCATCCACCCCCACACCCCGCCTCCCACCTCTTGTTACTCCTGTGGTTCTCGCAGCAGTTGTCGTCTGTCTTTCTGCCTACAACATGTTTAGACCTTTTACCAAGTCTGGTCCTCGCTACTCCTTGGTTGATGGTGCAAAAAGACATACCAGTCTTCCGCCGATAAGATCGATTCTTTCCACTCTTCTTGTTTTCTTTGCTGCTGCGTCGTGTTTCTTTGCCGGGAGATATTCAAGAACGCTCGAGCTAAATGAGAGCATTAGCCGTGAGTCTCGATTCCAGACCCGCGCACCATTGGATGCTTATCAGTTCAGTACGAACCAACCCAGTCACATTCAAATATAATAAAATGTACGGAGAACGACCTTCGAACAACACGGATCAAGCTTGGGGAGATCTATTCCCCGAGCAAGGCGGATTTTTCAAACATCCAGATCTAGCACCAAAACGATCTGCGCTCTCCGTTTTCCACCAGTTGCATTGTCTAGTCTGCCAACCTTTTCCCCCGCTTCAAGATTCTCACTAATCAACCAACAAAAGAACGGCATTCGCGAAGGGTACTGGACTCTACACGAAGCCGCCACGGAAGGTATTAAAATCACCGAGGACATGCCAATGATGGCGTCGCCACCTCATATCCGACATTGCATCGACCTGATTCGGCAAAGCCTCATGTGCCAGCCTGACACGACGATCGAACTTAAGGATGAGGAGGTTGGGGGCGTCACTGGGTTTGGGACGGAGCATCAGTGCAAGGATTGGGAACAGTTGATACAGTGGACGAAAAAGTGGCAGACGTATGATCCGGATGAGCGTCCGACAGAGGAAAAACACCTCCATGAGACTCACGACCATCATGTCCACTGAGGAAATTGATCATGATCGAAGCCTAGAGCTATTAGCAATTTTCCAGAACGCGCAAGGTGCCCGAGTTCGAGGTCTGAATGCTTCACGGCCTAGCACGTAGAACGAGGTTGGAAACCCCAAATATTTTGGCCTTGTTTTATTAATTAGGTCATTAGCGGATTCTTCATTCGCTCAATCTCATCCACAGTCACCACACGTTCTGAGAACGAGTTCATCAATCTCGACCAGTCCACACAGCGATGCACCGACTCCGAGGCGTTGAACATTGGTCTCGCTTTTTTCGGGTGCCAGGTGAAGGTCGTTAGCGACAAATCCGCATGGCAAACTGCAGATTGCCGGAGCATTTCGAAGCAATGATCTGTTATTCGATTTGGTTAGTATAGGTATCAGACGGACCAGGAGACGGAATAGACAGCTACTCACCGACATGTGAGAGCATGTGCTCCTCATCCGCACCGGTAACGTTGGGATGGTAATAATCGCGATAATGCCATCGCCGTAGCATATCCTACGGTAGCACGATCCTATTATCAGCTCTCGTATTCCCGACAGTATCCTTTCGGTAGTTGGTATTGCAGAGGGAAGAGTGCGTACGATACAATGCAGCTCGTGAAATGCTCCCAGCCAGCCCAAGTACCCTCCCGCCTCCGGCAACGCCACCGACTCTTGATGGTCGTGTGACAGCTCGTTCGCTGTTACACGGATATGCATCGGGGCCATCAGTTCATCCCATGCCGCGTCGATATCGGTGTTAGGTCTCCCAGCGTATGGGTTATTGGTCAGGTTGTGGAAGATCATGGGAGCATAGCTGATGGATAGCCCTTGAATGGAAGCTGGACAGAGTGATTGAGTTGGCACATGAGCTCAAAATCTGGTGGAAATATGCGTACTGTGGGGTGATAGAGCCTTCTTAATATGTAAAGATGCTACAATGGTACCGATGGTATAGAGCACAACCAGAGCAATCTGTATGATTATAAATTTGGTTGTCCATCGTTGGGCTTGTGGCTTCGAATCGCGATGCAGCACGTCTGCGTCCTCAGTGCTAACGTCAGAGAGCTGTCCGTCCTTGTCTTCATCGAAAGGAAGGAGTCCCTGGCTATCTGGATCCATTGAGGATTATCGTCATATAAGATCAAGTCAACGACGATTCATTATGTTGAAGTCTCGAGATAGCATGAGAGACTCCTCTAGAATCCAAGCAAAAGCCTGAAGAGCAGACCCTCCTAGACTTGCATGTCTTCCCAATCCAAAATTCAGGGCCACTAAATTGTACCGAATGCTGAAAGTTTCAATACGCAATCTGTATATTTCATTTACTTCCAAAACGAAACTCACTGGGAACTATTCAATCTGTCTTGTGGAACTCCCGTACCCTTGGATGTATTGAAACCAGCATCAAACGAATGGTAAGCGCTCCGCATAAATCATGAAGATCCGAACGAAGAGGGTATCAGACAAGTGATCCGACGTTTATGCAAGGATGGAACCAGGTTCTTGTCTCGAGCGCTTTCCGCGGAGGAAGGTTGACCGTACCTAGCAACGGTGAGAGCGATGGTAAGAAGCGAGGGACTCAGTCTCGTCTCCCGCAATGGTAAATCGGTTGTATGCATCATGCTTGTAATCTCGCGTGACCGGAAGAGACGATAAGATCCTAAGGTACCTTTCGCATTGTTCAGTCCAGCGAATCGAGTGCCTCAATTGAAATCGGAGCGCGCATTTGGGAAAATATTACCGAGTTCTTTTCGGTGCCAAAATCCCTAAAGCAGCTCTGACCGAGGAGGGATCCCGTGTGCAGATATGTAGCACTCGCACACCAAGGCAGCGTAGATAGAATGGGTGTGGCTCTCATTGTTCCAAAGCCAAAAACTACCAGCACACACCTTTGCTAGTGGTGTGGAGGTACTGGAGTACATCAAGTATCGCTACGAAAGACTTTACCAAGTACTTTTGGTATCAGGCTAGGTACTGTACCTACTGTTCTAAATCGGTTAATCCTAGTCCCGCACGTTTTTGACTAGAGAGTAATACCAAACCTACTACGGAATAGGTAAGATACATCACCAGATCTCAATCGTCAACAACCGAACCGCTGTCATCAAGGCGCTTCTGGTGTGACCCTTAAGCGGCAGCACATCCCATGAGCCACTAATGCAGTCAATCAATAAGTGTATCAAGACATCCTCGAAGGATTGCATTGCATAACGATACCTTACCTTACCTAGTCTTCCTTACCTTAGCATCCTCAATAGCATTGACATCTTACCATATTTTCTCTGACAACTCTGTATTATACACAATACTTGCGCAATCTTACACTGGTGAACATAAGGGACTGTTGGATGCTATAGGTAAGTAGTTAATTTCTGTTTTGTCGCTTGAAATATAGGTAGGTACCTTAGGTATAGCTTTTCGTAGAGAGCTGAGGTTTAAGCCTTGAGCCTTTGCGATTGCGTGATTGCGTAGGAATCCTTCTTCTCACATCAAACCATCTTCTTATTACGTGCATGCCGTCCAACGAGAAACCGGAGTTTATGTTCTACACTGGCCTGTTAGCTGCATAATCATCGCTTCTGAAAACGACGGCAGGTTGAAGTCATAGGATGCTGCTTAGGTTTGCCTTGGGCGAAGAGGATCGGGAGAAGATCGTGTTCCCCTTAATCGACAGACAACTGCACCCAAGGTATTGTAGTACCGGTAATACCGTAAAAGTACCTTAGCACACCGACCCGCGTGTGCACTCAGTGGAAATTCCATCCTTTCAACGCCTGCACTTTCTTTTGAGTTTAGGCGGTGTAGAGGCGGTCAAGGTGTTGGCGATTCCACGTTGGGTACTGGTGTCTGGAGCGTGGGATCAATCAATCTACGGCTCAGTAGAGGCGCCGTGGGGCTGGTAAGTGCAGCGTTGCATGCGTCCATGTGCTGATGCACCGAAGATAGCCACGAAGATGATAAGCACTCCTCCGGACTAGCCCTAGACTCGAAGGTATCCTCATGTGAAGCCGTTCTTTTGATTCTTACCAAGCGAGCTAATAGGACCGACACCAATAATCCCATATATTAGAGACTCGACACCAAACCGGAGTTGTCTCATAAATCATCCACAGCTATACCCTAGAGTAGCAGTCACAAATCATGCGTTCTTCAATCTCCTTCATTGCTGCCTTACTCTGCGTCAACGTCTTGGCTGCGCCTCTGAGTACGTGTTTCTCATATTTTATACCACCATATATGCACTGAGAATGGTGACGATTATCCCCAAGCCGAATCTGCAACATCGCAACTTGGGTATAAAACCCTAAGCTGTTGAATGCCGAAGTCGCGAGGTTATAACTTTGCCTATTATCAACCCTCACCACTCGTTTGATATGATTCGATTGGATTTATTTCCAACTGTGCAAACCAAAATATCGATTGACTTTGAATAGATCCAGCCGAAAAACGGGACGCCGTCGAAAATGCCATAGCTTACCCAGATTCTTACAAGCGTGACGCTGCCGAGAACACCATTGCTTATCCGGATTCCTACAAACGGAACGCCGATGCTGCCGAAGATGCCATTGCCTACCCGGACTCTTACAAGAGGAATGCGGACGCAGCCGAAGATGCCATTGTCTATCCGGACTCTTACAAGCGGGATGTCGCTGAGGATGCCATTGCCTACCCAGACTCCTACAAGAGGAATGCGGACGCAGCCGAAGATGCCATTGCGTATCCAGACTCCTATAAGCGTAACATGGAAGCTTAGACGGTCACAGGCTGGCAGACCGAGGACGCGGGCTGATAGTGACGAACGATGGAGCCTCAAAGCGTGTTAGAGCAAGGCCGGGCAGGAAGAGAATTCGCAAAGTACACAATGTTAGATTGTATCGTTAAGAGACAACCGTTTTCCACGGTCAATGACAGAGTAGAATTGTTTTTTCCTTAGGCTCGATTCATAGCCTGTCAAGAAAGCCTCCCTAAGTGTTCACCACATCTTTCATGGTTTCTTTGATGAAGCATCGAGTATTTAAGTCGCATGCCTTGGCGTATGAAGATGAGCTGCATGGTCGCAACATGGCTACATATGATGACGTAAAATTCGTATCAAGGCACTCATTTACCGAGCGATTTTCCTTCTCAACGGCTTGATGAAGTCGCACCACTAACCAACCATACGAAAACAACGTGGTCGAGGTATTGACTCATTATTTCAAACGCAGCATCAAACAGTTGAGCCAGTGAGTCGTGATTCTTCATTAACACGAATATCGTGGAATTAGAGGCGTATGATCGACATAAGAGACAAAGAAGAACGGATCACTGTAAGATCCAGCGTTAAGCAGTTGAGCTGTGCAATTAGTAAGCGCGGACAGCGTCTCCAAATATCGAGCAGTGGGCCTGTAAGGCTGGGTCGAGCACGTATGTGATGTAGACGCTGAACGCTTTGATTCGAGTTGTATATGCAAAAGACTGCTGTAGATGTTGGTAGACGAAGCTTTTTTCTCGGCCCGCGCTGCATTGTTTGCCCCGCTTGGCAGCGGTCGCGCTGAGATCAAACAGAGTATCTACACCTCCGCCTCCCTCAAACAATCCACAACGACCTTGTACAAAGCCCCATCCGCCATCGCCTCTCTCACCCTCCCATTCAAATCTCCCATTGTGATTCCTGGTCCTTTTTCTTTCCCCGAAGTTGGCGTCGTCAACGTTTCTGGTCCTACAAACGGTATCCTCAAATCCTCCCGAACAAAGTTGTACATCTTTTTGCCCGCTTGCCCCAGCATATCACTTGCGCCCTCGCCTTGTATATAGCGATCCCTCACCACCCGGTACAACCCTAGCGCGTGTGTCCCTACGCGTTCCGTCCAGCTTGCTAGCCAGGTAAAGCTGTCGGTAGATGGTGTCAAAGCTGCAAAGATGATTGGCTGGACGTGAGCGACCGCGCCAGGGATACGTGCAGTGGAATCCAAGGTCGTAGTGGCGTCCAAGCGATTCGTAAAGGCGTTCCAGCAAGTGTTCTGCAGAGTGCCCAAATGTCTAGGTTCAACGAGATGGGGGCGCAACCCTTGGGCTAGCAGAGCGTGAAAATCGGGTTCCAACTGGGCGATAAAGCGGGCGTAGAGGGCACGTA
>JAABUZ0100000256.1_pt1 | contig 135657 bp, 139 predicted proteins | sample 5562091 | NCBI WGS metagenome assembly JAABUZ01 (sample SAMN12813069, study PRJNA571459) | rock metagenome | isolation source: Antarctica rocks | place: Antarctica: Victoria Land, Linnaeus Terrace sud | collected 2015-12-21 | reverse complement strand
AGGTGGATTGGGGGGGGGAAGGTGGGGAGGTGGGAAGGTGGGAAGGTGGGAAGGTGGGAAGGTGGGGAGGTGGGAAGGTGGGAAGGGGGGAAGGTAAGGTAAGAAATTTGAGAGTACGCAACGGCAGTCTTTTTTGCACTTCGCCTATTTAACTAACCCACCCCTACCTAACTAACTAAACTAAGCAACCCCCCCAACCCCCCCGGCTCTCCCATATCCCGACTCCTGACCTCCTTGCTTCTTCTTCCCAGTCCTCACGCCATGGGAGATCACACAAGTATATCCAAGAAAACTCCACCGGGTATTTAACGCAACTATTCCGTACCTCAACCCGCCTCCTCAACCTAAAAGCCCGCCACTTATGAACATCCCAAAAGACCCAAAAAACTAGACGAGGAAAATCGGTATTTCATCCACCCCTCCCCCACCGCCATCCCCTTGCCTCTCCCTCTCCCTCCTAGCTTTCAACCGGCGCCGTGCTGCTTCACTCATTCCCTGGTTTCTGCACGGTGGGCCCGTAGCATCTAGGTCGAAGCTTGCGCGTTTGGCGATCTTGGGGATGGGGTTTTCTGCAGGAGGCGGTGGTGGGGGAAGGCGGGAGGAGGAAGGCATGGTGGAGGTGGATGATTTCTTGAGAATTTGTGGTAGTGGTGGTAGTGGAGCGGGGTCGGCGGTGGCGCGGCGGAAGAGGGCTTCTGCTGCTTTGCGCGTGGGTGTCTCGGGTAGCTTCCTGGCCGGCGGCGGGGAATGACGTTTCTTGGGCGCTGGAAGGGCATCCAGGTCATCGTCGTCCGAGTCGGCTGTGCTAGAAGAAGCTCGCCGTGGGGGTCGTTTCTGCGTTTTGGGTTTGGGGCTAAGATCGAAGAGTTTTGCGGTCTGAGGAGCTACGGGCTTGGAGTATCCCGCTGCGGCGCGAGTGCTGCTCTTGACGCCCTGGAGGCCGGTTAAGGACGGCGCACCAGTTTGGCTCGGGCTGGTGGTCATGAACGATTGCAGCACGGTGCCGGACCATGGCGCATCGAGCTTGTCCTCCTCGGCCCACTCCTCGTGCTCGCTGTCGCTGTCAGACCTCGGTCGGCCCTTGCTCTTGAGTTTGTCTACCGCTGCTTTCGTCTTCGCCTCCCTCGCCTGCGCTTCTTTGCGCTTCTTAGTTTCGGCACGCATGGCGGTGATGGAGTCGGTGGGGCGGGAGATGGTGCTGATTGTGGAGGTGTGGTGGGTGTGGGCGAGGGATTTCAGGCGCGTGTATTCGGCGTGGTGGAGGTGTTGCGTGAAGGTGTGCGCGGCGGAGAGAAATTCGTCTTCGACCATGATATAAATGTCGTCGGCAGAGAGACCGGGGCGCATGGCTTCTTCGGTTGGGGGGGCGGGTGGGGGGGAGGTGGAGGGTGTACGCTGGGGATTGGATATGGCTGTTCGTCTTGGTGTCGGCGCGGGGGTTAGGGGGCTTTCGTCGTCTGAGTCTGGGTCGAGGATTCTTTGTCGCTTGGTAGATGACTGGGCGGGCTTGGTGGTGCGGGTTTTGGCTGTGGGAGCTGCTCCGTTACTCAGCCAGGGGAGGGTCCTTGCCATGGTTGCTGGACTGCTGGACAAAGATGCGGAGCAAAGCAGGCATGGATACGGGATTTAAGCCTTATCTAATCGATCTAATCAGTTAGCGCCAAAGAAACCCTAATCTTTGTTGCCCTAGCTTGACACCTCTGGCATTGTGTAATAGGCCTCATCCAGGGTTTATTGAGTACCAATCTTCCTTCTTTGTTCGCTTACTCTTGAAAAGACGCTACCCTAGAGGAGAAGAGAACTAGAGGAGGATAGTGAAGATGGGGGATTCTGCAGTGGCGGAAGCATTGATCCCACGCTTCAAAGTGCAGAAGCTTCTAAATCAAGGTCACTACTTTACTCTCTGGATCAGTTTACCGATACCAAGACTTCCACTAAATGTGTAGGCAGACCAAGCCGGTCGACGCATCACCATTCTTGGCACCATTGACGACTCCCCAGCCCTCCTCACAGCGGAGCGAGCAGCTTTCCCCACTGATCCTACATTCCTCAGTGCCTTCCTCGCTGCCATTGCTTGTATTAAGAATCTAGGTGCCAATGACATCTACCACTGGTATCTTGCCTCTTCGGGCCCCTCAGACGCAGGTCTACCAGATTTAAAGCTCAATCTGATCTATCCATGTACCGAGAAGCATGTAAAAAAATACGCACCGCAAAACGTACGCATGGTTACCGAAACCCCAAAAATCTACAAAGACCATGTACGTCCCTATATGCAAAAGCAGCGGGACGAAGGCCGGTTGAATTGGGTATTCAATATCATAGAAGGCCGTACGGAGCAAGAGGACGTCATGCTGCGAGACCACGGAGAAGATGTACAAGAACGATTTCTCCTACTGCCGGATCTGAACTGGGATCGGAAAACGTTGACGAGCTTGCATCTCCTTGGACTGGTTGAGAGAAGAGATATCTGGAGTCTGCGAGATTTGAAAAAAGAAAACGTGGGATGGTTGAAGCATATGAGGGAAAAGATCCTGGATGCGACGGTAGGGTTATATCCAGAGGTAGAGAGGGATATGCTCAAGCTTTATGTTCATTGTATGTTCGGCCTATTTCCATCATGCTACTAAATAAGCCTATCAACTGACACTTACTCACCCCAGATCAACCAACCTACTACCACTTCCACATTCACGTGGTCCACGTGATGCTAGAATCCGGAAACACCCAGGCCACCGGAAAAGCCTTCGGTCTCGAAAACCTGATATCCCAGCTCGAGACCCTCTCTGGAGGTCCCCAAGCCAGCATGGCAGACGTCAGCCTAACTTACTACGTAGGCGAAGCCAACGAATTGTGGACTTCCATCTTCCTACCTCTCAAAGAGGCCGGGAAGAAGTGAGCGAATGAGCGCGGGAGGGGGGAGATTCCAGATTTGGGATTTGGGATTTTCTCTGATATCAGAGAATGCTAGGAATCCTAGCACGTGTCGACAATGACACCATTCTCGACTCTTCGAGAATTTAGACCTCAGGGTCTAGTGCCATTCTGGCGCTTCTTTACCATTATGGCAAAGTTTCCCAGTTATGGGATATCGCGGTTGTTCGCGAGTGAGGTCTTAGGGTTGGAGTGCCTGTATGGCGCTTGGAGGGTGGAGCTTCTTGTCGCTTTGGTGGTGGCCCGGGCTGAATGAGGGAGAGGGGGGTTATTCGAGATGCTACGGGGGAGATCGATATTGGGTGTTTCAAGATCATCAGCTCAACCGGATGGGATTGGTTTGAATGTTCAGTCTTTACCGTTACCCGGACGTAACTGTTTCCGCAATGGCTTTGGGACATCCAACATGTCAAGCCTCTTTAAGGTGCTTGAATTCACAGAGATACTTATGGTGGCTGATATGTAAACGCATTATTGTGCTGACCTATGTGAATGTTGTCTGAGATTTTAGCATGCTAAACTTGTAGAACTATTTCCATTGAAAATCTAGGTTTGATGGATTCGACACAGGAATCGCCTACCCAATCCATCCTAACCAATCCACTCCGAACCCAACATGAAACACTTACACGCCACCAACCTTGCGCCCAAAAATCCCAAAACACCTCAAGGACTCTCCGGCGGCGTCATAAGTTCATCCCCCCCACCCCATCCGCCCCGCCCCCTCAAAGCGCTACGGCTACCAGTGCCTGCACCTACCCCCACCCCCACCCCATCCTCTGACTCTGATTCTGACTCTGAGTTTCCAAGATCCGTGTTAGGGCCTGCGTGTTCGTTTTCCTTGTCCGAGTCGGATAGGGTGTCGTTTGAAGTTTGGGGGTCTTTGGGAGGTTCATCATCGTCCTCGCTATTCTCTCGGTCGCTTTCTTCGAGTGTTTCCGTTTCGGGAGTATTTCTCTCGGTGGTGAGTCCGCTGTGTGAGTAGTACAAGGACAGGGCTACGTTGCTGCTTGTGTCTTCATCTGGGCTGGGTTGTTCGGGCGTGGTTTCGTTGGGGGTTGTGGCGTCGTTGCTGCTATCGGGTTGCTCACTCTTCAGACGAGCGTTCTGCGGACTGGTGCTCTCAAGATCTACGTCCTCGCTGCTCTCGGTACTAGGCTTTTTTTCCTGGGCCGGTTTCTTGAGGCTGAGGCCTTCAGGAATGGATTCCCCACTGGGGCTTTCCTCAACCGAAATCCTCAGACTGCTGTCACTCCTGCCATTGCCCTGGCCGTTTCGCAGCACGGTACGGTTATAGTGGTGCAGGCAGCCCTTTAACATGGTGGCGACCTGCCTTGGCTTGCATGAGGGTGGCGAGCCCTTATGGTGCTGAGAAGTTGGTCCACGATGTTGACCATGTCGTCACTATCGATAATTTGACGTTGCTCAAAATCTATGAAGACTGTGGAATACGAAGGTTTGAAAGGAGGAGGAACGGTGCTATAAGCAGGGTTTTTGGTGTCGAGGAGAGTGCATCGTTTGTGTCGAAGTCGAAGATCGAGGAAGAGGTGTTGGGGGAGTGGAGGTAGCATTCACTGGAAGGTTATTTTTTCTAGAGATGATTGACCAGAGGTGCTGTAAGTTCAGGGAGAGTTTTCAAAATATTATTTGCTGCTTCTTCCGCGACAGGGCTCTTCTTGTGGGAATAGCTCGTTGTCGTCCATTTCGTTATTTCTATTGTTCGGCGAAGTGGATCCTCCGCTGCTCAACTCGCTATAGTTGTTGCCCTCCCTGAGTCCGGTTTCCTCCTCCTCTTCAATTTCCTCAGTCTCACTCCGGTCTCCTTCTAGATGTGAACAATTTCGACTCCACCCTGACGTATTATCAGAGCTTTCGCTTCTTTTCTCCCTTTCTGATGTTCTTTCCTGTTTCTCAGAGCTTCTGACTTCTTCGTCAGAGTCCCGGCTTTTCGTCTTGGTTAGTTTCTTCATCTCCAAGAAACCAAGCGTCACTGTTGAGAGTTCTGTCCACATACTCAGAGCTTCCTGCATTGATTACAGTCTTCGTACTAGCATCGCTCTCATAACTTTCACCGTCGGCCACAATCTCATCGCTCCAATCCTCATTTCTCCCACCGTTACCTGGGCTGTCTGAGTCAATTACAGTCTTCGTACTAGCATCACTCTCACAACCGCCATCGTTGACATCGCTCTCATCGTTTTCGCTGTTGCCTGAACTGTCTTCGTCGACAACAGTCTTCGTACTAGCGCCGCTTTCATCATTGTCACCGTTGGCCCCACTCTCGCGGCGTCCGCCGTTGCTAGGGCTGTTACCACTGCCTCCGCTCATATCGCCCTTCTCATCATCGGCATCGTTAGGACTCCAAAGCTCGGCGCCAAGCCGAGGTCTTGTCGATAACAGCTGTTCTGTTTTTGCTGTGAACGTCGTCCTCCTATCCTCGCTTCTCCCACTACTCGGTTCTTCAGTAGCATTTCTTACTACAACTGGACCCTTCTTCCTCTCGTTGATTATCTGTTCATTCTTGTCGGGAGGGCTACTCTCAGAACTGATGTCCGACTCACCACCCTTGTACCTCCTCCGGCGTCGATTTGTGGGACTGCTACAATCACGGTCTGCCACTGTTCTGTTTCCCCCTTCAGTGGCACGTTCACTTTCAGCGACAAGGTGACTTCGGTCCATTGCATTCGGATGGAGCGTCCTCCACTGCCGCAGGACATCCGCCCTGGACCCGACAATCTGGTCAACTTGACTTTGGACTGTTGGCGTAGCATGATTATCCCAAGCCACGTTGCTCGCACCACTAAAACTTCTACTTTGTTGTCGTTTGTGGCCCCTTCGCGGCTCCGGGTGCAGGACTTGCCCTCCCCTCATCGGTGCTGCAGCGTCAGATTCCTTGTTATCCTCGTCCTCCTCCTCAAATGCTGCCGGCCGCTCCCCAGTTGCTGTTGATCTGCGCTTCATTATTCCTTTCTTCGGTACGTTGTTCGAATGAAGGTGCCTTTCGATTCCCTGCCGGGATCTCGGAGACTGTATCTGCGGTACATTGAGGCGTTCACCCCACCGAATATGAAGTATTTCATCGTGCGACAGGGTGCTGGGATCTAGGTGACTGTGGGCCTGCGTTAGGGGCGATTGAGACCTAAAGAGCGAATTCGTGCTGCGATCGGGGTTCTTTTGGGTTTGAACCAAGGGCGATGGATGCCTTGTGAGTGGTGGTGAAGGCGTTGAGCTGGGAACGTAAAGAGGGGAACGGCTGCGAGGAAAAGTTGGAGCGTTGAGTATCAAGGACGAAGAATGAAAAGGAGAAGGCCGTGGGCTTTTTAGCTCTGAAGACGTATTAATATTGTCGTTGGGCGAGGAGCTGTTGGGATCTAGGGCCTGGACAACATTGTTCTCGGATATCGAGGTATTACTTAGTGATGGCATCACTCCTGACGACAAGGCAAAGTCTCGTCTTTCTTACGTAGAGGATAGCTCTTCTGCCGCTGGACCTCCCGAAGCAAGCTGCGCATGCCTTTCCCTCTCTTGATGCTTCCAAGGGGTGCCGGGTGTCTGCCCCGATACTGGACCCGCAGAATCAAAATCAGCAAGACTTTCCCATTTTTGAGGGGTTGTCACTGAGGCTCCCGATCTAGGGACTGAAGACATTGGCATCGCAGACACTGGGCCTGACGAGGATGGAAAAGCCGATGCAGCGCTCGAGGCTTCACCGGCTCTCTGCGCCTTTCGTTGCCATTCCTCGACTTCCTCGGAAGTCTTGTGCACTTCTTTACAGGGGCCCGCTTTACTAAATGCTTCAAACGCTAGCCCCCATTTACGCTGGTGGTAGAGAGCGATACCCATGGTAAAGTGGCAAAGCGACGTCAAAGGTTGGTCATGCAAATCGCTGGCTTCGTTCAGGGCCCAAGTGCAGTGTTGTTCCATATCCTTCCAGTCTCTTAGTATCAGTGATGCGTCCGCTGCCATTAGCGCCATCTCCACCGTTACGTATTTGATACTTCGAGGGAGCTGCGTGTACATTGATTCATACTTCTCACGCGTTCGCACTGGGGAAATATCGCCTTCGCCATCCCTATGAAAGCTGGGGTTATCGACCTCGCCTCGCCTCGCTTGCGAGCGTTTGTTCAAGATTGATTGCAATTGCTCTACTTTGCTTTTTAAGCTTTGGTTCTCATTCATTGCCTTTTCTAGATCTTTCTTGGTTTTCCTTTCGTTCTCTTGGTATCGGTGGACGATAGCCCTTTGTGTTTGAAGCTCTTTTTCACATGCTTCGTGGGCATTGTATTCTTCGTATGGGATCTGGCCGGCGGACTCGTGGTTCAATTTTGCGGACGGAGGCCTAGGCTAAGCGCGAGCGTGTCAAAAGTATGCATAGCAAGGAGTAATGGGATACCAGGTTATACTATAGATGGTTGAGGGGATTCAAACCCACATTGTCAGAATCTTCCACGGCAATGGGTAACGCGGAGCCAAAAGGCGACCCCGGGAATTGTTCCTTCCCATCTTCGGAGTATTCGCTGAGGTCTAGTGGGTTAGTACCTACCTCTTCCTTCGACTTTTCTGACGATGCGGATGCTTCAGGGAGCGATTCAGCAGACGACGGAGGCTCCGATTTAAGCGTATAACGTTGTGCGGTGGGTCCGGTGGGTTCTGCTTGAGGGCTCAATTTTAAAGGACTATTCGGATCTGATGGAGCCTTAGGGCTCTCGGAGTCGCAGGGGTCTGCAGAGTCTTCGGAGCTCAGTCCCCCAGTCTGAGCTTTAGTAGGACTAAATATTCCGGGAATCCAATCTGTTATAGGCATGATTGCTGCTTCTGGAGAGCTATGGGATTTAGAGGGGACGACGAGTCATAGGACGATATTCAGAACGGGTCGTCAATAACGGCCTAGACGCAGCGAGGGGAGCCTGGCGACATGTAGGCATAGTAGATACCATAATTTAACCGCAATTCAGGAATTTTTGTTCATGGTTTGTAGATAAAGAAATCATAATGTAGGAAATGTCCGAAAACGGAAGGTTCTACAACGCACTATGAAACAGTTATTCGAAATTTTTATCAAAGAGAACCTGATGATTAGGAACAAAAGAATGCCATCTTTGGACCCAAATTAATAATCATACAATCGCACAAAATAGCATGATATAATCAGTGAGTTTCACAGAGAAACTTTCGCTCTCGGATCGTCTACTTCCAGCCTTGTCAGGTTTTGTTGCGTCATTGTCAAATACTCCTGGACGATTGCGACATGTCCTTCCGTGTGCGAAGCCAGAACAAAACACCACCTAGCATCAGCATATCTGTCGAGGTAGAGGCAGCAAAGTCCTCTATGAAATTGAGCTTTCCCTGTGAGCTGGCGTTGTTCGGTCTCCTTCGCAATGCTTAGACACTCGTCCGCATAATGCAGCGCTCCTTCGAGGTCGCCGTTACCTCGCAGTATAGCGGAGTATAGTAGACCAGCATTAATGCGATGGCTGGGCTTGAGATCTTCCTCATTGAGGATTGGAGCTACTAACGCGAGTGCCTGCTGAGACTTGCCCCCTTGCCAGGCTGCTTCAGCCGCAGTGAGCAGCGGCGCTGTTTTAGCACATGAAAGCCAAGTTCCTCCTATCCAGTTCGCTTTATGCGAGAGATCAAGATTGCGAGGATGGATTTGCGTTGGTACTCTGTCATCAGAAGATTGTAAGGCATCCTGTACGGATTTCAGCAAACGATGAAGTTCTCGATTTTGGGCATCCAATTCGTAAATTGTAGACTCGGCGTAATGCAGCTCGGTTTGGAGGCGATCTCGATCATTAACGATTTGTAACACATGGATGTAGATTTGGTTTCGCGTTTCTGATCCGGCATACTTAAAATCGTCGTAAGCCGGATTAGTCTCCATGTTACTTCGATCGTTATCAGCCCGCGGGAGGGGCTTCTGCGCTTCCGATGTGGGCATTGAAAGTTCTTCTTCAGTTTTGATGTCGGTCTGCAGACATCCGCCAGTGTTTTGGGTTTGAGAGTGAACTTCGTCTTGCGCCTCAAGAGGTTCAGAACCATCCAGTCTAGTCTGTAAATCTCTCGAATTGTGCTTCGATTGGCTAATATTTTGGATCTGGGTTTGAAGGGGTGTTATTTCGTTATTGATGGTCGAGGCGTCCATTTCCGTCTCAGGGTTTTCTTTTTAGAAAAGGTGTATTACTTACCAAGTGTCCAAACGCTGTAAAACAATTTAGAGTGATCTGCCAAGTGTAGAGAAGAGCAGTAGGTACTACACATTGTTACATATATACATATGGCCACATAGAATGGCGACCGTGAAACTAGGACAGAGAATCAAGAACAAAGGCATTGTTTTGAACAAAGATCTTACCGAACAAGGCATCATGTAGCGAGAAGATGAAAGACAGCTTTTTGAACTGGATCGAGACAAATCTAGCTTACACGATGCAGTGGCTAATCCCGCCGAAAGGGATAGGGTATAAATGAAAAGGTCGATTGAGCAGTAAAGGATGCAAAAAGAGATGCGGGATAGTTTGTGTACGGTGTTTTACAAGGCTTTCTCACTTGCTACTGTTAGCACCTGAAAAGCGGAATCGACCTAAATGTAAGGTATTGACCGGGAATCCTCGAACCATCCGAGAGTCCTCGAGACAGCCTAAGCAAAACAGTGGGAGGTTGAATCCTAAGGAACCGAAGAAACACCTATTCTCCCTAAGAGGCTACCAGGCCTAATCGGTTGTAAGTATGACATATCGTAGGGTTTGAGACTGCGGCAGTAGCTCGAGGTGTGAGCGCCTTCTTAGATAGCTAGACTCAGTTTTAATTTATATCAAGAGAATCAAAAAGGCGGGAAGATATTTAAGAGTACCGCCTTGCTTTTCAGAAACCTCGTCGAGTTATCTTACTGGAAGAATTGATACGGAGTAGGTACCTACTGGAAGCGCGGGTCACGTGATTTGCTGTTTCTCTTGCCACTAAACAATCCCTGCATAAATTTTATATCCTCCTTTTCGTCACTATTTTCTGCGATAACATGCACGAGTGCACGCGACGGTGGCGTTAGGTCCCGTTCAACAGGAGAGCTGAGTAGTATCATTCTCACCCGATACTGCTGCTACGTCGACCACGGTTACCCAGCTCTGGTCCCCTGGGGAAGCATGTTGGTACGAGCTGCCAGACGCAGATTTCAGCACAGACATTACAGGAATTTGCAGCCCTGCTTTGAAGACTTACACCTGCCATGGCTTTGTCCCGCAGTCTATCGAGAGGTCTCACAGAGGCAGCAAGATGTACGGAAGACGTCAACTATCGCTCCTGCTTGCTCTACAAGAGATCCACGGCAATCCTATTTGAGGCTTACCACAGCGTCCACTGGGGAGACACCTTCGACGCTGAGGGGACTCGCGTCCGCTGCAGCTATTGGGTTTCAGGTCGCTCAGGATGATTTCATTCCTTTTGAAGGCTCGCGGACCACCTTCGGATCACCAAGTACTTGCAGCCCATTCTCCGAACCCGAAAGCATCTCGACTCTGCGAGGTTTCGACCCCTCCTCAACTATCGTTATCAATGATTCACTATCAAGTGCACCGCGAAAATTTCGTTCCGTCAATGCCATCAGCGGTGAAATTGCCGAGATACAGCAAACACTCCACGCGTGCCTTCAGGTCGGCCGGTTTGAACGAGCGGCTGCTCTGATGCGTAGGCTGAATAAGATCTTCAAACCTGAAGAACCAGAGCTACTGTCTTATCACAACAACTACTTGAGAGAGCTAAGCCTGAAAATTATGCGAACAAGAGATCGGCAACTGTTGAAGGACGTGCACAGATGGTTTGAGGTCGACTTGCGAGGCGTCGGAGTAATTCCAGACCCAACGACATACTTCTTAATGATTCAAGCTAGTCTCAAGGAACCAGTCGCTAAGAAAGCTCAACGTACAGTCCGAAGATATTTACAATTTGCGAAAGAGGCTGGGTTACGAGATGAGGTGATGAAAGTTATGCTGGAATTTATGGATGAGCAAGACTTTGGGAGGGTCACAAGTGTAAGTCATACAGCCGTGGTAGATTTGTCGCTATCTAAGATATGTCTAGATTGCTCCTATGTATGACCACGAAGCAGAAGAGAGCGTGGAAGATGACATCAAGGATGACTATCCAATGTTGGAAATCCCGGGAATCCCGGAAATCCCAATACCCGATGTTGCTGATACCGTACCCGAAGTGCGGGCTGTCGAGCAGAAGGGGTCGGGTGTAATCGCATTAAAGAAGGCCTTGTCTATGCTCACAAATCCTGGTTTAACTCCACCTCCCAACGAGCTTGAAGGCTCTGAAGAGGAAAGGGAGAAAGCATTCGCTTATGAACGGCAGCAGCGCCTAGAGAAAGATGTTTGTGAATCCGCTATTGAGCGCTGGCGTACTGAAAATGATCATCTTAAGAAAATGGGCATCAGTAGTGTTCTTAAGCAAGGTTCCATTGGATCATTGATGTGGAACTGGCACGAAGCGCTGGTCCCGTTGATCAAAGAGGAGGTACGCAAAGTAAATGAGGCAGAAGAGAAGAAGCTCAGGAGCAAAGTCGAACGGCAGCGCTGCTTATATGGACCGTTCCTACGGCTGCTGCCACCTGAGAAAATTGCTGCCCTCTCGATATTAGAGATCATGACTGTACTGGGTACATTCGTATCGAACGAAGTCGGCTCCAAGCTTAGCACGGTTGTTTCAGCTCTTGGCCAAGTAATCCAAGACGAGAGCACTGTGGAGTCCATTAGCAATACTGGCAAGCACAATCCTTGGGAACGTCGAAGTGGATCTCAACGCCTGCGAAGAATGTCTAAACTGATCGAGAAGCGACAAGTACACGACTCTTCGACCAAGCTTGTTGATGGACTTGAACTGTTATATCCTCCTGAAGCTCTAGAATGGAGCCACGGTGTGAAAGCCAGAATTGGTGCAATACTTCTTTCCCATCTGCTTGAGGTCGCCATGGTGGAAGTTACTTGCAAAGATCCCGAAACCGGGCTAGAGATAAAGGAGTTGCAGCCAGCGTTCTTCCATCAGTTCCGATATAAGTCTGGAAAACGCATTGGCCTCGTCAATCTAAACCAGGCCATGGTCGGCAAAATGGGCAAAGAGCCCCTTCATAGTGCTTTATCCAAAAATTTACCCATGGTGGTCGAGCCGAAGCCATGGACAGGTTATAAAGAGGGTGGATTCCTCCGAAATTCGTTGGCTGTGGTTCGCTTTAAACCAAGCGACCAGCAGGTGCGAAGATACGCCGAGGTTGCATCACATAATGGTGACATGGCTCAAGTGTTTGCTGGGCTTGACGTATTGGCAAGGACACCTTGGAAGATCAACCGAGCCGTCTTTGATATTATGCTCGAAGCTTGGAATAGTGGGGAAGGCATCGCCAAGATACCCCCCGAGAACCCGAAGGTCGAATACCCTCCGGAGCCAGCCTCGTCAGATGATGAAGGAGTTCGTCGGCGGTGGTTCAGGCAAATTAAAGAGATCGAAGATTATAAGTCTGGTCTGAAAAGCCAAAGGTGCTTTCAAAATTTCCAACTCGAAGTTGCTAGAGCGTTCCTGAAGGAGACTTTTTACTTTCCTCATAATGTTGATTTTCGAGGTCGAGCTTATCCCATGTCACCTTTCTTCAACCATATGGGAGCTGATAATTGTCGTGGTCTACTTGCATTTGCGAAGGGCAAGGAGCTCGGCCGGAATGGGCTAAAGTGGCTAAAGATCCATCTTGCAAGTCTTTTTGGCTTCGACAAGGCAAGTTTTGAGGAACGACAGAAATTTGCCGAGGATCATCTTACGGAGATATACGACGCCGCAAGCAGAGGTTTGAAAGGAGACAGGTGGTGGCTGAAAGCTGAAGATCCATGGCAATGTCTTGCTGCGTGCATTGAACTTAGAAATGCATTAGAATCACCAGATCCTCAGCAATACGTCTCACATCTCCCGATCCACCAAGATGGCACTTGCAACGGACTGCAGCATTATGCAGCTCTTGGAGGCGATGTCATTGGAGCAAAGCAGGTTAATTTAGAGCCCGGCGATCGGCCCTCGGATATCTACACTGGTGTTGCCGATATGATCAAGGCAGAAATAGCTGAGGAAGCTGCCCAGGGAAGCGAGATAGCGCGGCTGCTGCATGGAAGACTGACTAGGAAGATGGTCAAGCAGCCGGTGATGACGAATGTGTACGGGGTCACGTACGTAGGAGCCATTCGGCAAGTCCGAAAACAGCTTGATGTTCTTACGGACTTTCCTGATAATGCCTCTATTAATCTGGGAGCCGCCGCCCGGTACATTACCAAGAAGATTTTCAAATCGCTCTCAACAATGTTCAATGGCGCACACGATATACAGTTCTGGCTCGCCAACTGCGCAACCCGGATTTCAGACTCACTTACACCAGAACAAATCGACTGGATAGAGAAGCATGCCAAAGGCATTGATGAGCCCTTGCCCTATGTCAAAAGGCCTGTCGGTAGGAAGGTCAAGATCCGTCGAGAGACATCTTTCAGATCCGCCGTCATCTGGACTACCCCTTTAAAAATGCCCGTTGTCCAACCCTACCGCTCGTCTCCTGAGAATGTTGTGACGACCAACCTCCAAGGACTATCCATCACCCCGCCCAACGGGGCAGACCCAGTCAACAAGAGGCAACAGCTTCAGGCATTTCCACCAAACTTCATTCATTCCCTTGATGCAACACACATGATCCTTTCAGCTCTGAAATGCAATGAAGTTGGCTTGACATTTGCAGCAGTGCACGACTCGTTTTGGACGCACGCCGCGGATCTGGAGGTGATGAACACGATCCTTCGAGACGCATTTATCAGAATGCATTCCGAAGACATTATGGGCCGACTTGCCGCCGAGTTTGCGGTAAGATACAAGGGATCGATGTATCAAGCATCAGTCAGTCGCTTCAGCGCTTTGGGAAAGAAGATTGCCGCCTACCGCAACGCAATGGGAAAAACCAATGAAAACGTTGGAAGACTTGACGTGAAGGAAATGGAAGTGATGAAAGAGAGGCGCCGCTTGAAATTACTCGCCTCAGAAGACCCAAAGGAACGAGAAGAAGGAGAATCAATGATGACAGCCGGAAGAATTTATGCTGAACACGCTAGTGAAAAGGACTTAGCTGTCTCGGAGGACCTTGAGGAAATGGGTATTGGCCACATTTCTGATCCAAGAAGCATCATGCTGCAGGCCAACGAACAGCTAGAGGTTAGAGACTTCGATAACGTTGAGACTCCAGAGCCGTTGGACATGGAAATAACGGCCGTTGATGCGGTGCGTTCAACAGGACCTCCTGAGTTTGCTGATGAGGAGGTTGCTGCTGAGAAGATGAAGCTTGAGAAAGAGCTGAAGAGGAGAATGGGCAAGAACAAGATTTGGGTCTGGCTACCTCTAACGTTTCCGCCTGTGCCCAAAAAAGTATATTTCTGTCCTGTCATTCCAAACAACATATAGTTGGGTGCTAACGATTGCACAGGGCGAATTTAATATCTCGAGGCTCAAAGAAAGCAAGTACTTCTTTTCCTGACTGTATTCTTGCCAAGGTCATCTATCAGGCATACCAGGCCTTCGAAATAAGTTGTTGTTCGGTTGCAATTGCATATACCAAATTTCTTTGATTTGTAAAAGTCCTGGCATTTTCCAACAGCATAGCAGTGAACCGGCGTTCGAGCATACCATAGGCTCAACAATAATCAAAGTGTATATAAGTACGTGAGAAAGGTAGCTATATCTGTATATAGTATTCCATATAGTATCTATATCATTGTGAAGACCCGGAACGGGTTTTTGTTTCCATCTTGTCCAAATGTACCACCCCCCTTTGCCGTACCGTGCAACCGATAAACAATGTATGGTCTGTACAGCCCCTAACCTCGCCCAACCAAGGAATCTCTCATAATGTCCGACCTCATCACAACCATCTCCCCCACGACCAATCTCCCCATCCTCACGCGCCCCTCTCTGGACCTGTCCCTCCTCCCCGCAATTTCGACTCAGGCCTTCAATTCCTACCGCCTCTCCACACTGTCCCAACGCCAAGCCATTGTCAAACGCGCACTTACCCTAATACTCGAAAAACAAGATGTGCTCGCCCACGAGCTCACGGAGCAGATGGGGCGACCAATTGCTTATGCGAAGATAGAAATTACGACCGCGGTGAAGAGGGGGGAGTATCTGTTGAGGATTAGTGGGGAGGCGCTCAAGGATACAGATGGCGAGGCAGAGAAAGGTTTTAAGAGGTATATACGTAAAGAGCCGATTGGGCCTGTGCTGGTGCTCTTTGCGTGGAATGTAGGTTCTCACCACTCGCCTGACCCGCCCTCATATTGATATGAGGGATTCTTACGTGCTACCTAGTACCCCTACCTCATCCTCATCAACTCGCTTATACCCGCTCTCCTTGCTGGTAATACCCTTATCCTCAAACCCTCCCCTCAAACCCCCACCTGCGCCGAACATATCATCTCCGTCTTCACCACCGCCGCCCTTCCCCCTCACGTCCTAGAAGTTTTCCACTGCGGTTCTATCTCTAACCTTCAGCCCCTCATTCGCTCCCCCCAAATAAAATTAATTGTCTTTACCGGCTCCGTCGCGGGGGGCTTAGCGGTTCAGAAGTTAGCGAGTGAGAGAGTGGTGCCGGTGGTATTGGAGCTGGGCGGGAAAGACGCGGCGTATGTGCGTGCGGACGTGGATGTGAAGTGGGCGGCCGCCGAGATGGTGGACGGGTGTGTGTTCAACAGCGGGCAGAGTTGTTGCGCGGTGGAGAGGGTGTACGTCGCGGAGTCGATACATGACCAGTTTATTAGGGAGGTGCAAGAGGTGCTGAAGGAATACATATTGGGAGATCCCTTCGACCCAAAAACCACCGTCGGGCCTGTGGTCTCCAAACATGCCGTTGAAATCATCAATGCCCAGATAGAAGACGCCCTGCAGAAGGGTGCCGTTGACGCCACACCGCCTAATCACAGCTTCGAAAACCCACCTGCAGAGGGAAATTATGTGAAGCCGACGCTTTTGACAGGCGTAACGCACGACATGGATGTGATGAACGAGGAGACATTTGGGCCTGTGATACCGGTGATGAGGGTTGGGGACGACGATGAAGCGATCAGACTAATGAACGATAGCGAGTTTGGGCTTACGGGAAGTATTTGGACGAGGGATTTGAGAAGGGGAGAGGCATTGGCCGCAGAGGTGGAGGTGGGAACATGTTTTGTCAATCGGTGCGATTATCCCAGTCCGGTAAGTAAAATTCGCCCTCTCTCTTTTTCCGCCTTTTGCTCCCAAAAGGGGTTTTTATATGGCATTTGCTAAAGAAAAACGCTAGGATCTCGCATGGACTGGCTGGAAGAACTCGGGCAAAGGCGTCAGCCTGAGTAAATTCGGCTTCGACCAATTCATCAAGCTGAAAAGCTACCATATCAAGGACTATCCCGCTAGCTAATATTCTTCACTCAAGTGCGGTCACTAAAGCCCGGAAAACCGTCACTGGCTCCATTTTGCGAAGTACGAAAAAGGGGGAGCTCCAGAGAGCAATCCGAATCTCATGTATATATTTACAAAGCTGGCTTGCCGTGACGGTATCGAGAGCAACTCCAGAAGGGGCTGTGCCGAAACTTTCAGCTGGGCAGAGGTTGAAACGACGAACGTTCAAGCCGATAGGAGAAGGGTTCGAGTGAGGAGCGAAGAGGGCAGAAATAGGGGGAAAAAACACTTTGGCAAAAATCCACTGGACGCCCATACCTCTTGCACTTTTAATCCCGCCAACCATCCAGCCCACAACCCGGTACTAAAAGCACAACACCACTCCGATTCCTTTCTTTGCGGCCAAACATTCTTGACCCCCCCCCCCCCCCCATTTTTCCTACCTGCACCCCACCACCCTCTTCGCCCTTTCCCCACCTTCTCCCAGAAACCGAGCATATGTAACACAAGCGTGTAACTCTCCAAAACCTCCAGCCGTATCATCTCGCCTTGAAAATACCGAAGCATCCACTTAAACACCCACTTCAAGCTCCCAACATATGTAATTCCTACTACACACCACCACTTCGCTTTGGACGGTTATTACTTTACGACCTTTTTGCGCCAACTACATAACTTTACTTGCCTCCTTTTTTTGCTCCCGCTTTGAGTCCTTCGCAAAATCAGGTCTGCACTGAGGAAGAAAGAAAGATGTATATTTCTTGAAACGAAGGAACGGCGTTGTTTGCTCTTTTTATGTTTTGCACCTTTCTCTTGCTTTGTGGTGGTGGATAAAAAACAAAAAAAAAGGGGGGGGGGGGGGGTAGAAGAGAGGTTTGGGGGGGAGGGTTAGGTATTTGGAAGGGTGGATGGGAGGAATGGGAGGGGAGATTATGGAGGTAGCGGGTTTGATGGGAGAGTTTGGTGGATGGGAGGTTTGAGAGGATTTTTCAACGCTGGGTAAATTGCTTAAATGCGGTTCCGCCTCGATTGGAAAAGGTGGTTATATATAAGCTATCAGGGGTTCGATGGATTTGCTCTTTATACATGAACTTTGTGCTCATCCAGCTTTAACGAATTTCAATTTCATAGTTTGGATGAGCCCGGCGAGTCGATGCTGATTACCAGCTTGCCAAAATGCTTCTGCTCCCACTGTCCCCAACGTCAGTATGCTACTCCATCGATAGATTGTTCGAATCGAAAAGTACGTACCATATACTGATAAGCCTCCTTCAACTCCTCAAGCTGAAACACCTTCTCATCCACCACCGGCTTAATCCCGTTCGCATCAATACACTCATTCATTGCCTCAAACTGCAGCCGGCTCCCTACCAGCACGCCCCTAACCGTACAGATATTATTCAAGCACTCCAGGAAACTCGGCTGGTCTTTCGGCATGCCCCCCAGGAACCCGATGATACTGATAACGCCCTCGGGCTTGATGGCTTTGAGGCTTTGCTGCATGGTTTTGGGGCCGCCGACTTCGAGGACGTGGTCGACGCCTAGTTTGTGGGGCGAGAGGGATTTGGCGGTTTCGCCCCAGGCGGGGTCGTCTTTGTAGTTGATGACGTGGTCGGCACCGAGGGATTTGAGGATGTCGGCTTTGCTGGAGGAGCTGGTTGTGGCGATGACGCGGGCGCCGGCGGCTTTGGCGAACTGTGTCCAAGGTCAGATGACTCATTGAATTTGTTTTTAGCTACGAAAGTCCTTACCTGCAAGGCGAAAATGCTGACCCCGCCGGTTCCCTGTGTGAGTACGGTTTCCCCTGGCTTCAATGCCTTGGATTCCAGCCCATAAAGCCCGTTCCATGCCGTCAATGCTGCACAAGGCAATGTGCTCGCTTGCTTAAAATCCAGAGATAGTGGCATATGCACCAGTCCTTGCTCGTCAAAAGCCCCGTACTGACGCAGCGTTCCATCTATTTTCCCTCCCACCCCAGTGTCCACAATGGCAACGGTGATGGCTCCGCCAAGATGCCCTTGGTTGAAGAGGGTGAGGACCTTGTCCCCTGTCTTGAATCGAGTAACACCTGCGCCGACCGCTTCAACTGTGCCGGCTCCATCGGAGGCAGGGACAACGCCGTCTTTGATTGGGAATGGGTATTTGCCCTAGGTGAACACGTAAGTAGCTGGCGTTGAGGGTTGGTTGGTTTCCAGTTACCAAGGGAATGATAAGATCTCGGTAGTTTAGGGAAGCAGCATGGAAGTGAACAAGGACGCCATGGTCTCCCAGTTTGGGAATTTGAGCTTTCTCGTTGAACTTGAGGCAGTCAAAGCTGCCCTTGCCCTGGATGTCCCATTGCTTGGTGGTAGATGGTGCCATTGAGTATATAAGAAGGTACGAAGTGGGATATTAGAGTAGCACGGGGAAGGGAGAAGGGAGGTCGATCGATCAAGTGGGGTCGAATTGAGGCAAGAGAGGAAGTTATATCCTCACACACAAAAGGTGTACTCAAAGCGGAGAGGTCGTTCATGACGTACATGCTGAATAATTATTTCTCCAGCATTGTAGGCTGAATAATTATTGATGCAAGTGGAGAAGAGGGCCAGCCGAGGAAACGGGTGTCCTACTGTATGTAATACTGTAGCACCGTTACCTTACCTGCAACCCTAACGCTAGAGACCTCCAGGTCACTAAATCTGACATGCCAGAAATCGGGATGGACTGAAGATATCTCTTTCTAAAAGCTTTGGATAATAGTATTACATTATGTCTATTAGACTGGTGTAGCAAAAAACTTTTGGAGGAAGACGCTTTGTAAGAAAGTGCTTGTGTCCTTGGCCGACAGGTCGCCTGAGGTCGCCCTTGACCGCCATGATTAGAATTTATCTCCTGTACGCGCTTCAGGGACTTGAGCGGCTGTCACATCCTGACCATCCTTCACTCCTCCCACCAATTCAGCCGTAGAAGAGTGCTCAGGCAACGTGTCTTTATCCCTAGTATCTATGCTCCCACTCTTGCCGTCCTGTTGAGAGTCTTTGGAGGAGGTCCGCTCGAATTTAGACGGCGGATGGGAACTGGTGGTTTCGTGGGCTTCAGGCTTCTCTTTCATGGAATTTCTACATATTATCAGCCAGTCTAGCCGACGGATTGTATGATTTCCATCGTCACGAATGGTAGCAAGGGATGTCTCTAGTGACTTACTGCTCAGTGCCAATAACTATCGAGCTGGTGAAGGCGTCGTCGGTCAGCTTCCGGAAGTTCTCAGGGTAGCCCTGCGGCCTGTCAATTTCAATATTCTTTGACTATCGTCAATCGGCAGGAAATCGTACGATTTGCAATCCTCGAGTCTGAGGTGGAGGACTTGAACGAGTCCAGTCAGGACGCGGACGGCTGAGAAGTCGTTTGAGAGACTCGAATAGATCACAACATCCCATGGTGTGTTCCGAAATGTTTGCATGCACAAAAGAGTGTGATGATCTATGTTGATCTGTGGTAAAAGGAACGTTTGATGATGCGAAAGGAAGGTTGTGGCGAGTTTGCAGGCAATGCGGAAAAGATCGATACAAAGAATGAAGCACGCTCAAAAGCAGACGACAATGAAGACAATAGTAAGAGACTTCAATGAGCGGAAGTGTTAGGCCATGAAAGAAGCTCATGCGGAAAAAACCGATAGTACTAGGGGGCGTTCGGATCTATAAAGAATTTGAGATTGGAAGGGCAACGACGGAAATGAAAGGCTACATAAGAAATTGTCACAGAATTATGGGTTTTCTATGAAGATTGCCATGTGAGCGAGAGTCATTCTCCTAGGTGTGGGTTCCACTTTTATTGGGTTCAAGAATGTCGGCCTCGACGAGGTACAAATGAGACTGCAAAGCAAAGCCTTCCTCGCATACAAGGTACGTACGAAGGCCCTCATTCTATCGTGATGTGATCTCGCGGAATACTAGTCGTGACGTCACCCCTGGCGGTGCACTGTCGTTGTTGGGCGAACCCCTTACATTCTCACCAGCATTCCCGAGCTCCTACCAATGTTCCACTCTACGGAGTCCGATGCATTCCTTCGTGAAACTGCGAGTGGCGTGTGCTGAGATAATAAGGGGAAAATATACTATCAAAGCCGATATTGTACAGGGCCAGAAAAGAAGATAATACTCTTGAGCTCAGTGCAGAAGCTTTGAATGTGACAACTTACAAGGAAACATGCTGACCTGAGCCGACTTAAATTTTCGGTAAACGACTTCTGCTCCATAATACTACAGTCAAGGACCAGCCTCTCAAAGCTGACTCTGGTTGCGTAAACCCTCGTACACCATTCCCTCCATCTTTGCCCATGTTCCCATTACCTCCGGATCTATTGATTATCATATCAGCCATCATACATATCCTACTAATAAGTTCTGACTCACCACCAAACGGAACAATCTGGCTCGCGATGATCCCCGCAACGCCCTGTTCCCGATCACACCACCAAAACAAGTTCGGCAGTCCAGCCCACCACCCTGTGTTTTGACCTCTCCCGGTAGCACCCTCATGGATCGTCAGCATGAAAGTCAGACCCCAGCCCTGTGGCTGCTCTGGGGGCTGCGGATACAGGTCCGGAATCGGGTTGGTCAACTCCGATCTTGCAGCAGGAATACCTTGGCGGCCGAAATCAGGAAATTGCGGGATCTGGTTCGTGAACATGTGAGTGACAGTTTCACACTGAAGAAGCTGGAAGCCGGTCGTAGGAGATTTGCCATCGTTGAGGAGTGTGGCGAGGATTTCTGTGGTGGAAAGACAGACACTTAGTAGATGGTCTATAAAAACCACAAAGGGTTCACAGTCGCTTACCGCAGTATTCGACGGGTCGGGCAAAGCATCCGGCTCCTGCGCTATTGTACGTTTTCGCTACCTCTTCGCCTTCCACTATCAAACTGCGCCGGAGGAGGTGCTCCCTTTCCTTGATGTTGCCGTCGGTTGCCTTTGCGTGCATACGGGCGAGATCATGTTTCATTTGCTCGGTGGGAAACATGTTGATGTTCTTGAGGCCGAGAGGTTGGAATATGTGTTTTTGAAAGTAGTCGTTCAGAGACATTCCCGATACTCGTTCAATCATAGTGCCAGCCCAGTCAATCCCAACCTAGAACAAACGTATCAGCATCACTTGAGTACATTTTAATGAAACCACGATCCTATACCCCATATTGCCATCTAGTACCAGGCTCGTAAAGTAGTGGCTGTTTCAGGATATCAGTGGGATGACCTTGGAACTCGTCGCAGCCAACAGGCTGGCCCCACCGACGGAGTTTATCATCGAAGAAGGTGTACCTAACACACTCGAATTAGACAACGATGCCAATTTGCAGGATATCCCTTTCAAAGCGGGGAGCAGTACCCGAACCCAGCTTGTGAACCGTAAGTAGGCGTTATTTTCTTTCGGAAAAGTTAGAGGTTGTCTTACCAGTATGTGTCAATAACATTCTGAGAGTTATCCGGTTTTTCTTGTCCATATACTCGGCCTTGCCGTACTCGTCTACATTGGTCAGGATCCTGATGCTCTTAAGCTCAGGGCAGACTTTCTCGACCATGTCAGCGTCGTCTAGGCTTAATTTCCCTCGTTCACATAGTTGCAAAGCAGCTATGCCACCGATCATCTTGGTGCATGACGCAATCGAAAAGACCGTGTCTAGAGTCATGGGTTCTTTGGTATCAACGCCTTTCGTCCCACTTGCGTGGGAGAAAACGATCCTCCCATCTTTTCCGACAACGACCGCAACGCAACCAGGAATCTTATTCTTATCTGCTGTGGCCGCATCAATCGTTTTGCGGATGTTAGCCGAGGTGGAGTCGGAGAGAACTTTAGCCATGATTGTCAGCTTATTTTAATGGCTACAGACGTTGAGATTTCTAGTTGAAGGGGCCACTTGCGTTATTTGTATCCTTCAGCGGTCATGAACAGGATTCTGGACCAGAACCATGTTTGACACTTCGTTAATGCGGGGTAAATTAGCCTCAAGCTTTGAGAAAGACAGTAAGGTAGGTAGAGCAGATCTGGTGGGGTAGCTGATGGTCTATTCTGGATACCTTGTTGAAGAGTCCACATTTCTCAGGTAGGATGATGGGAAGTTTTCCGGACAACCGGAAGCAGAAGCGGACAATCTGACGCAAGAGAACCACTTTACCACGCCTGCTGCTACTGGCATCATCTGAAGGACCGATTGTGAGCCTTCTGACAGCGATTGATAATCTGGTCTTGAGCGGCTTTATAAAGTACGGCATGAGAAGCGATTCTTTCAATTCCAGATCGGTCACAGTTTCACCGGACCTAGTGAAATCAAGTTCCAGAGAAAACATTTAGACTTATAGAAACATAGTACTCTGGATGGGTACTTTCCAGACATAGCTCGCCACAACCATTCCGCCAATGCTCATGGAGAATGCCATGAGGAGATTCACAGCGTTGTTGTCAAGAACGCCATGGCCACTCTCAACTTTGCGACTGGGGTGATCGTCTTTCTTGTTGGCTCCTGTATGAGACCCAACGACAGGCACCTAGAATCCGTTGTATTAGCTTATCGATATCCAAAGGCAAGCCGCTTACCTTCTTGCCCCCACTTCCTTCTATGACCTTGCCTGTGCGGGTGTCAACCACGCTGGCTTGGAACCATCCACCAAGAGCACTGTCCAACAAACTTCCGAGACCTCCCCAGGCAGTAATTGCTAGAACCCACATACTCTTCTCTTTCCACCCCCAGCCACTCCCGCCTTCGAGTCCTGGTTGATTGTCACCGAACAATTTCCCAGTCCTTGACGTCAACCCCACAACACAGAATGGTAAGAGAATTGTAGATGTCACTGCAATCGTGAACGCACCAAGCAAGCCAGCCATTGAACCCATCAGCGTGACACCGCCATTAGTTCCTGGGGGTACTTGTCGGAAATTCTTGGAGGTTAGGAGCCGAGGTCTGCTCTTGGAAAGAATGCCGAGTTCTGAAGAGAACGTATCTGCTGCTGCCGCTGCATAGTTGCTGATTGGTACCAGTCAGTCAAAGACGCCACCATAACCACACTGAAAATCTTGTACCTCACAATCCCCACAACGAGCAGATCTTGCCCGTAGGGCCAGCAACCTTGACTTGCATCACCGCTTTTGTCTTCCGCAAGTAGTTTCCGGTAATGAAGCAAGATCAGCACGGAAGCCACCACGGAATTTGCCAAAACTTGAACGTGTGTCCGGGCACCTTCACCACCTGACTGTCCTGACGAAGAGTGTGTCAATCGTGCTTTGACATTGTGCTTGATCTACCACACTGTAAGCGACAGGTTGTTCAACGCGAGTAAGCAAACGAAGAGGGTCACCTTAGTCACAGACGTCCCCCCGATAAAGAAAACGACAAGTAAAGCAAAGAAAGCACTCCATGGGTGTATGGCATGTATCACGGCTGTTACAGCTGCAACAATAATGCCGGGAGGAGTTAGCGACTTGTGGGAGTAGGCTCGATAGACCAATGCCACTGTCGCCGGAACAGCGATGTAAGGATGCATCGCATTCAAGAACAGTAGGAGTTCAGATCAAGGACAGAAATATGGATCTTCTTAGCTTGCCGTAGGTTGCCGTCGCGGACGCTCGGCGGGATCTCGGCGGAGAATCGATTTGGGATTCGGCAATCAACCAATGGGCGCATCCGATTGTTCCAGCGTTGTCCGCATGGCCTATTTCAGCTACGTACGACCAGCGAGTGAGAGGCGGAGGCCAGGGTAGCATGGACTTGATAAAGAGCTCAACAGGAGCAGCATCTTTCAGTAGCTTGCACTTCCACAGCTTTCCCACAGCTAGCTGCAGACATGTTCTACTTTCGTGTATCTCCTTCGAACATCTCCAGCTGACAATCGTCTAGATAACTTGGCTTCTCTTTGGCCTTTCAGCCTTTCAGCCTTTCAGCCTGTGACCTTGGGGAACAATGACCCATGCACAGACATGGGCCAGGCTCCAGCCATTTCAGTGAGACCTAACCAGCATCACGCTCACCTTCCATCTGGGCTCAACATGATGTGTGTATACTCAACCAACTTTGGCGAAAACTTAACATGCTCTACGCCTCTGAGCCGACAAATCGATTCAGATCGAGCATTACGTCTTTGTCACGCATTAGTGCTCACACACGATGTTCGAAAGCTCACGTCGCAGTGATCAGCTTCTACGATAACGCGAAGCTCGTGATCTGTTACTCGCACGATCAACACGCTCGAGCATAACTCTTCGTCGCTCATTTTATCGATCTGATTGCACAATGTACAACTGATCTACGGAATATACTGTCTAGGATCTTGAGCCGGCTGCTTGCAGCAGAATTTTCTTGAGCTCATCTGACTGACTATGGGAGGTGAATTCAGATTGAAGCGACTACTAGAAAAAACGACAGTGTGATTTTTAAGCTCCAAGAGCCTGTTTCGCGCAGAGAGCTTTTTCACACTACGTACATCGTCAAATACTACTCCATGTCCATGTACGTAAATAGATAGTACCTATTGCGATGCTTCATAGCCTTTGACTGCATAAGCACGTTAAAATGAAGGGGGGGAAAAGAAAGAAAAAAACAACAACTCTTTCTGCGATTACCTTCACTCTCTCTGCGACGTGGAATGCTCAAATGCTTTCCGGAAAGATGAGGTCGAAGCTGATGTTAGCCATGAGAAGAACCACGCTCCAAGGTTTTCCTCTCTCGAGTTGTGCATATACTCGGTGCTTTGATAGGCAAACCAAGACACCGAGAGACAATCTCATCAGCAGGCGATGTGGTGTGGATTTGAGACTTGTATATCCACAGTGGAAAGGGCAGTATGAACCTTATCACAGTGAGACATAGTAGATTCATCCTATATGTAATTCACTGTGCTATCTACCTTTAGGTGGTCGTCCACCAGTAAATATCATCAGCAGCCGTCGACGACCAATCGCTCTATTATCCACTTCTTCTAGAAGAATCGCATAGCAAAATATATCCCACCGATCAAAGCAAAAATCTGATTTACAACAATGTGCCCCACATAGGCAGCAATCAGCGAGGACAGTCCTCTTATGATCCAAAAAAAAAAGATAACTAATCTACGCTTTCCCGTATTTCAAAGCAAAAGGTATTTCCCATCAACGACGGCATTGGTGGGCGTGGGTATCCTGGTATGCGTTCTATTATGTAGAACTCCACTCTGGAACTGCCATCTGCCATGATGTCTCTTTATCGTATTCTAATGTTGATTTTTTTAGGAAAAGGGTCACAAGTTCAGGCCTTGATACAGGCTGGAACATAGGTTTCTTACGTTCACATCTCACTGGCATCAGTGTCAGTGACATTCTTAGTGCTTTAAGCCAAGATTGATTCAGAGAATACAACTCAAAGTCTTGACCATCCAGATTCCAAGATATGAAAGCCACACGGGTAGATATCATACAAGTATAATCCCGAGCTTCATGATAACCGCTATAGGAAAGGCGCGGCGATAACATATACATACCTGCGATTTTTTTGGAAATATGGGAGGAGACGCTGCAGCCATGGGCATGCCTTCTCCCCACTCAACCTTGGACTCGCTCTCTGCTGGATTTTCCTGGAACATAAGCTGCTATATTGAGGTCCAGAGTGCTTGTTCACCAGCTTCAGATTTACTCGACCCGATGCCATTTACGCCCACCCACCATTCGTGTGTGTTCTAACATCGCGCCTCAGCCCCGCCGCCATGCTCCTGGCACCTACTCCGACCATAGGGTCTTCGCTTCCCATTCTGAAACTAGTCTCGCGGAGCATTTCCTCCTCACTCCACCAATTCTTGGGTTTGATTCGTATTGTAGACTTACGCTCGACCGTGGGCATCGTGGTCCCATTCGAACGTTTCAGATGTCTCCAGAACAGGAAGCTTTGCCAGAAAGTAACGCTGCCGCTATTCATTTGCTGCCACGGCTTTTCTCGGTAGCCAAAGAGCCAGCAATCTATTGCACACTGCAGCGCAACAATTGTGGTGCTAGCGCAGCTGAGTGGAAAAAAGGGGTGTTCAGCATAGCGATCGTTGTACTGGAAGCAATGACCAATGAAAGGGACGATCCAGGTCAAAAGATATACCAGTGGGTAAACAAAAAGAAACCGTATTTGTCTTTTGATTATTTGATGTCGGCGGCGGAGGTTGGCGTTCTGACAACCTCGCACAACTTCAGAATTTGATACGTTCCCTCGTGGCATAGCGAAGGAGTCTAGAGCCGGGAGAGTGGGTCGGCCTGGAGCCATTAATTGCACTTGAGTGTCTGGAGGGGGCGTATCTTTCTTCGATTGAAATTGAGGGGTCCAAGAAATTCTCCGTTCCTGGAGTGCTTCAATGATCGTAAGGACCCTCCGGGGATATTGACCGTCTGTAAGCCGGGTCGGTCCTAGCTCCTCTTCGTGCGAAACATTAGGTAGGGGGGTTAGATGACCGAAGGAGTATCTCTCCCAAGTGGGCTCTGGACAGTCCGATGCCCCGTCAGATGCCTGGGAGGGCTTTCGGGCCGCTTGGGCCGCTTGAAGTTCCATGACCCTGGACTGCCCTTGCGTTGTAGAGATATTAACCATACCGTTCGCTCTTGGTGCCATTTGCGAGCTAGGAAGCGGACGCATCGGCAGATCACCAGTTCTTGAGCCTCTGCGGGACGACACGCTGAGCGCCGATATAATCGGTGAGCCACCTGATGGAATCTCATAAGACAGTACACTGCTATGGTCAAAGCGATTCACTGTACTCCTGACGTATATGAACACAGCAACATAAACACACAGGATAGTGCTCAAGATCAAATAGCGAGGTATCCAGGCCAGGGCTAGGCGGTACCAGAAAGGCCTGGGAGGGAGATAGCAGAAGGTTCCTTGCGTAATGTATGCGTGCTTTGGATTGGCGAAAGCTATGGATGCCATAAGTAGAGAGAAGAGTGCCCAGCAGACATAAGCTATGTATCGAAAAGGATACAGTCCAGTCCCTCTAGTTGATCTTTTTGGTCTGATTATGTAAAGGATCGTATGAGTGGCGATCAGCAGGATCATGAAGTCTACAATAATGTGTATTAGCTGACATGGACACTTTCAGCTTTCCTGTGCTATAGAGGTCTGTGCAACAATGAGGTTTCCATGAGGATGCTTGATCATTGGTAGAGTGCCAGCTTTTGGTAAATCGAATAACGTACCTGACGCTTCAATGCTAACAACGCTGATGAAGCCTGTAAACTGACAAAATGATGATGAGTCCTTGATAGGACCGTGGACAAAGCTCACAACAGGATAGAGCAGGTATACCAAGGATTTAAGCATCTGGCTGATGATGAGAAGTAATATCAGCCTAGACAATGTAAGCAGTGCCCTAGTCAGGCTGAAGAGCATGAGGTGCCCAGTCGTTTAAAGCCTACTTGTGTCGGAAGTTTCTCTTCATCCTGATGAACCAGTACAAGGATATAGCCGCGGAGAGTACGCTGATTGACGCTGCGGTCAGGGCTAGTGATTGCTGCATGTGTACCTGATGAGGCGAAAACCCATTGTTTCTGTCTGATGGGTCCAAGGGACTTGATAGACCTTGGCGAGATATCGTAGGTTGTGACGGGACGATAGTTTCCCCAACCGCATAGTAAGTATCAGTGCATGTGTAGTACAACAGAGCTCCATCCGCGTACACCGCGGACTGTTGACAAGATTGGTATTGTTGAGCCATTCGGCCACGGTATAAGGACCAGTGACAGTTGTAACAACAAGCAGCTGAAGTATGCAGGTGTAAAACAACGCTGGTCAGAAAGAAAGCACTGTCGAGAGGTGAGGAACACCAGTGTCAAGATCAGAGATTCGAGGAAGAACAACAAGCCCCCTTGGCAATAATCTCAAGGGGAAACTGATGGCGGCAGTTGCGAACTTTATCTAGGAAGCTGCTACCAACGCCGGTCCAAGAGCTGGAAGAACTCATTAAAAGGCATCAGTAGCTCACTCTGTGGCTGGGATCTAAGAGTATCATGACCAAGGCTTCAAGAAAAATATTGTGATCATTTTCGTCGAGGTGTTGTGGTTCCCTTACTCTCCCTATCCACGGACATCTACTGCCCCCGTTCTATATGCCAGATTTCGCTGTTGTGAAATCCCGATATTTCGGTCAGCTCTTGAACCAAGTTCTCGACACTTTCACAGGCAAAATTTCGCCGACTCCCTGAAGGTTCAATCAAGACTTGGCCCCAGCGCCACGATACTAAATCGCAATTCACCGCCTGCTTTTCCTTCTTCTCTCTTCAAGTACCTCATAGGACCCATTTCTATTGCTTTTTCACTTAGGATATCATCCCCTTCGTCCAGTTTCCCTCTGTTGAGTGGTCCCTTGCGTTCTCCATCGAGCTCCCATAAGTTGTTCTCTTTAGATTTGACAAATGCGACGTAGTGTAGATCTACCTCCGCAGATGCTTCAGGCGGTGCCGTATCACCTTGAGATGCAGCGGAAGCGTGCGCAGCGGCGAGAGTGGAAGACGTTTCGAGGACACGAGCGCGGGCATCAGGACGCAATGGAAGTGCAGTCGAGATTAGAGTATCAAGAGGGGTCGGATGTGCTAGTAGTAAAGAGTTTTGAGCAATCTTTCCATGCTTGATAAGGGAATAAAGCATACCGATGAAATCCCGCACTAAACCATTAGAGGCCGCATGTAGAAGCCCAATCAGTCCACAGGCATTACCGATCGTCTGCTTGTACCACAGCACCTCTTCATCCGGGCCAGATCCGGTATACTCGGGCAAGGAAGCATCTTCCGCTAGGCGAGAGGAATCATAGGCGGAGGATACAGGGAAGACGAGTAAAAGGGCGTGAGCGGGGCGAGGCACGAAATCAAGTAGGGAAGGGTCGGTAAGGGAGTAAACATCATGAAACGAGAGACTCGGAGACAGTCCAAGTTTATGGACCAGTGATGACATTACTTCGGGGTTGTTCTCTGGTTCGCATTAGTAACTACACTCAAGCACACACGAGGATGGTGGGGCCTTGCCGAGTGGAATAAATCTGATTGCAGGGCTTGGGATATTCGAGGAAGCTCCGCCATCAGTGGAAGGCGCATTCGTAGGCTCTGCCATTATACGGATGCTGTTTATTATTGTTGCTGTATCAGTAATTCACGAGCTCCGGCAGGTACAGTTGAAGCAAAGGGAAGCTTGGAAAGGCCTCATGCATGCCTGCAGGCTAAAACATAGTTCTATGTATGCACGGACCACATTCAGGGCTGAACATGGTTTTTTGGTACGGATGTAATTAGGCACTTTTCCCACACAGTTCAAGCAATACATTCATACCTACTCCGTAGATGCTTCAATTGACCTTTACATCACAAGCGGTACATTAGGCTAAGAGGGTGGCAGGCAAGCTATCACACAAGACATGACCACACATTTTCTTCACCACTAGTCCTAGGAATGAGCAGAGGCTGCTTTAACCCTTCCCTGAAGCCCCATTGGGAGATATCGAAGCCACCAACCTTCCAACGGTGAAGAGATCCTCGCGGCTCTATGTTAGATTATGAGATGTGTGAGACGTCAATTCTCCTGGGCGGGTCTGTGTTGATTACGATTCAACGAAAAGGAGGAGCACAACGTCAATATGCGGGCTTTATCAAGACATACCTCCACAAGACGCAAATGTAATACGGGCAGCGCTGGAGCAAAATGTATTACTTATCTAAGTCACTTGGACGTTGTGATGGCAGGCCAGTCTTATCACTATGAGCTGTTAAGTCGAATGTGCAATATTCGAGATTTCAACGTAGAGCTATAGTCAAAAGGTTACCGTTGAAGGTACTTTTGATTTTTCGATATAGTGTGGCGTTGAGGAGATATGAAGTGTCGGCATAACGAACATACATAGGTTACCTGTAGCATCAAGGGGAACGCTCCAATTAGCATACCGCTTTGACTCCGACTTCGAGTGTAAAAGCACGCGAGAAAGATGCCCACTCGACCGCCAGTCGATGCACCTGCCCCCTTTTTTCCCGGCCATCCGTGCTACTCAGCCTGACTCGCTTTTCCTCTCAAGCTCAGTACGAGGCTTAGTACCTAAAAAGTGACCGACCAAAGAGTCCCTTGACGGCTGTGCCAGCGGTCCAGATTTGTACAATCTTACCGGAGTTTGAAATTTCATCAAAAGGATCGGCGGACAAGAGAAGAAGGTCTGCCCTCATACCTGGAAGGATTCTACCACGATCTGAGAGGCCAAAGTATTTAGCCGGTAGAAATGTAGCTGAGCGCAAGACATCATCGGTGGACATTCCAGCGTCTTTCAGAAGTTCCATCTCAGTGTGAAGACTGGTACCATAGAGAACCAAACCCTGAAGCGGCTTGTCGGCGTCAGTTCCAGCCAGGATGGGAACACCCATTTTGTACAGCAAGGCAACGCTCTCGTTTGAGTAAGTGTAATCGTAAGGTTTTCCGAGCCTTCGTCCAAGATTAACGAGATTTCGCATCATGATCAATGTCGGGATAGCAATTTGGCCATTGTCCAGCATCTCCTGGGCAGATTCCTTGTCGAGGGCCCTTGCCTTGAGAAGGTGAGTGATGAACTTTCCGCCGACGTCACGGGCTATTTTATGAGAATCGTAGTCTGGTGCGTGACTGACGAGCAACTTGTTGTAGTGTTCGCCCCCCTTCTTGATGATCTTCTGGTACTCCTGCTTTGGTAGCTGCTCATCGTTGATAAAGATTTTGAGGAAATCCACTCCCTCCTTTACCCGAGTTTCCACAAAATTCGTTGCATTTTCAGCGCTGCATATCTCAGAGTCTTTCGGGAAACCGGGGAGAACAGATGGGAAACCACCGGCAACGCAAGCCGCTGCACCTGAGAAGTTTAGAGATGCAATCCCTCTATCACCCACATCATGCCATTGCGGCATCTGGGAGGAAGGAAAGGATCCCATATCGAAGACAGTAGTTATTTCATAGTGAGTCAAGACATTCAAACCCAGCTTGTTGAAAGCGTAGACGTGGGAGTCTATCAGGCCGGGCATCAGGAAACCGCCCTTCCCATCGACCTTCTTGGCACTGGATGTGTCACCTGTCAAAGAAATGGTCCTCCCTTCGATAACGATCGTGGTATTGGGGATCCTTTTCTCACCATCCCATACGTGAACGTTCTCAATGACAGTCCTTGACGGAAAAGCACAACGACCGTCATCAAAGACAGAGCTCGTTGCAGTGAAGGCTAGAGTGGCCGCTCAATTGATCGGATACTGAACAAGAGACATGGTGCAGAGGATCGCTATCATAAGAAGGCAGCTTTGGGAAGAACTTGGTCAAAAGACAGAAGTCGACAAGGTTTTTGTCACACTCAAGCTGCCTCGAGGCAATCGGCCCTGCCCTTTATATGGATATTCTTATCGCTGAGCAAGCTGTTTGGGACGAGCACGAGGAACAATGACTGGCGTGGCAATGGGCAAAGGTGGCGCAATTGCAAAGATAGCCAAAATCAAGCTTCGACGGCACGAGGTTTATGTTCACATATTCGGGGTTGGTCAATGCCTCGATCAAGCTGGGTCGAGAATATTTTGCATGCATAGCATTCCGGCAAAGGCTTCTGCCAGATTGCAAGAGACCATAAAATGACTTGATCAACGTCAACATTGGCGCTAGGAACGTATGGTCAGCTCACGATCTCAAGCAGTGCATTGATGAACTGGATCTCTGTAAGGCGTTCGAATTGGTCGACCGATGCACTGGCATCGGTCGTACTCTGCATCCGCCAGTCTCGTTTCCAACCCCTTGCCCACCATTCCCCTCTTGCATGCCGTTCTCTAGAAAGATGCAGATGGGTGCTATACCTCCGGATTTCTTTTCCTGCCTTCGACGCAAGCAGCCCATATGCAACACCTTGAGCAAACTTGCTTTTCGTCCTATTCCTTTCTTCATCCTCTCGTCCTTCGTTAGCCCGGGGAACACTCCGTAGATGCATGTACTCAAGCCGTCGGTAATTGATCTCGCATCATGCATTGCCCTCATTGTTTTCATGATAGCACACAATCATATGTTACACAGCAGATCAATCTGTGCGTGTATGTATCAATGGCCCAAACAATAGGTATCAGGGCGCATCACCGTTACTAGCCCTCCAGTAATCATCGCATCCAGGCACCTGGTTGAAGCATTTAGAGGAATAACCTCAGCGGGTAAACTGGATTGTATACTCGAAGTGTAGAGTTTTGATGGTTTGCCTTCATGGTAATGCTTCATGCTTCATCCTGATCACTTTGCCTGATGGTGGAAGCTGCGGAAATATCCCGCTTAGGGCTGCACTAGATCTATCTTCAGAGTACAGTAGATAATGTACCTCGGCTCTTGGGGCATCGCATCGGTTGATATCCTCCACCACTCCACCAGCAGAAGGGCATCTACAGGCCATTCGCACCACCGCCATGGAGTTCATGTCGAGCCTTCAGAGCGGCCTAGACGACCACAAGCCTTCACTCTTCGGTAACTACTTGCACTGCCAGGTTCCTAGATACGGGTTTTCGCTGACAATCTCGAGAATTACTCTCCGAACAACAGCTCTCTTCCCTCATCCCGCCCTCGCTTCGGTACCTCCTCGCCGTTGCTACACATCGTCGGCCGCGATACCTTCTTCGTCTTCTAAATTCCTTCGATGAAGTCTACGCCCTGCTTATGCTCGCCATTGAGCGTCACTATCTCCAAACGTATGGTGGGGGGTTTACTGAGAACTTCTACGGCCTCAAGCGCGAGAAAGTCCTTCACATCAAAGGCGGAGAAGCACCTCGAACTGGGATTGGTGCCCCAAATCTTATGCGTGAAACTCTACAGCTTCGAGAACGCGACATCTGGAATAACCTGGCCATTACGGTCGGCCTGCCGTATCTCAAACGAAAACTTGACGAGAGCTACGATATTCACGCCCCCCAAGCTACGGTTCTCGGCCCCAGCTATAATCGGGATGCTCTTTCCCCCAATGCAACCATCCGCCAACGAATTTTCTACTACTACAAATGGTTTCTACGAAACATCTACCCCAGCGTGAACGCAGCATACTACTTCTCTCTTCTCGCTTTTAATCTCGCCTACCTTTTCGACAATACAAAATACTCATCCCCTTTCCTCTGGTTAATAGGCACCCGAATCCGTCGTCTGGGTGAAGCAGACCACCGCGCCATTGCTCTTGCCGCTGAAGTTCCAGCACCCCCGTCCCGACCGGGCGCCCGCCCTGGACAGTCAACCAGCATATTCAACCCCGCTACTTTCGTCTTAACCATTTACCCCCGCCTCCTCTCCAGCCTCAAAATCCTCCTCCCAACTTCCATCTTCGCGCTCAAATTCCTAGAATGGTGGCATGCCTCGGACTTCGCGCGCCAACTCTCCCGCAAAGCGGCAGAAGGCCTTGATCTCTCCCCTCCTATTATCTCTGGGCTCCCGACCAAACGATCCCTCCCTCCCTCAACCTCCGACAACAAATCTGCAGAAACCGTTCCTCAGGCTACGGCAAACAACACAGTTTCCCTCTCCGACTCCGCCCCTAACCCCGTCCGCCCCGCCATCACACCCTTATCTCAGCCACACCTACCCTCTAAAATCTACCTCAAACCTACCCCCCCAATGTCATCCACCTCCCTTCTCCCCATTCTCACCGTCCTCCCCCCATCCACCAGCACAACCTCCCTCTGCCCCATCTGCCTGCAACCGATCCAAACGCCGACGGCCGCCCAAACGGGATACGTCTTTTGCTACACGTGCATCTTCAAGTGGGTGGATGGGAGTCATGAGCGGCAGGTGACTTTCATGGAGGCGACGAGCGAGGATGGGGGATGGGGGGAGGAGGGAGAGGGGAAGGGGAAGGGAGGAAGTGGGAGGGAGGGAAAATGGGAGAGTGGAAGGGGAAGGTGTGCGGTCACGGGGATGAGAGTATTGGGTGGAACGGAGGGGCTGAGGAGGGTTATGGTATGAGGGTTAAAGTGGGCAGTGATCGATTTAGCGGCATATCTATGGCGTTGGGAGTGGGTATACCCTGTATACACATAGGATCTGTCAATTTCAATGTAAGAATAGCTTTGATATTGATACTCCAACAGAGAGCATTGATTCTTCACGGTAGACTATATCCCAAAAAGCCCCATCCTCGCATCTAATGCCTCACTCATCCACCCATGCCACCAAAAACGCCTATCCAATGCACAACAACCTCCATCTTCAGCTCACATCACCTGCCTTGCTCCCGTCATCTAAACACCCAAAACGACCTTCCCCCTCTCATACACAAAGAAACTCACCGCCACCATAGGCACAACCTTGAAATATCCAATCGTCAGCCCTACCCAAAACCCCCTCCAGCCCCTCTCCCTCCAGACCAGTCCCGCCGTCTCTGCTATGCCCAGGCGATGCCCATCTCCGACTGCCCCGCCAACTTGCATTCTCCTTCTGATGACTTCTAGGGGGTAGGAAGAGGTTTGAGAGACGAGACCTGCGACGCCGCCGGCGAAGAGTTCCGCCCAGTATTTGAGGGTTGGCTTGGATGGTTTTTGGGACTGGAGGGAGGGGGAGGGGGATGTGATGGTCGTATAAGGGGCGAGCGCGGGAGAGCGCAACCAGTCGGTCGCGGTGTCGTGGGTTAAGAAGGACATGCCGGCATAAGGTAGCATGCCTGCCAAGGTCGGGGAAAATCCGCGGTAGAAGTTCACAAGGCCGGAGCGCGGGGACGCGATGATTTCCGCTCCGGGGATTGAGGACGGAAGCGGAGAAGGGGGTTTGGGGGGCTGTTCGTGGTAGATTTGCTTGCAGATGCTGCTGAGGGAGGAGCGGGAGTCATGTTTCGTCTCGAAGGCCAGCCGGACGCGGATGACTTCGAGGGGGTATGTGAAGAATACACTTGTTACTCCGGCAAGCGAGCCGGAGACTAGGCGCCGCAGCGGAGTCTCCTTGGAAGCGGATGGGATGATGACAGAGCGGATTTGCTCGTAGGCGAGGAACTTGATGGCGGCGTAGGGGAAGATTCGTAGGAGAGTTGCGGAGTGCCCACGGAAGAGCCCGCGCATGCCGTCTTGGCGGTTGATGTCGCGCATGGCGGTCACGACACCGAACCAAGAGCCGGTGTATTTGGCAAATTGGGGGTTGGAGGCTTGGAAGAGGATTTTGACGCGGTCGAGGGGGCCGACAACGGTTTTGGCCTTGGGAAAATATGAGTATCAAGCGCCACAATGTCGAGACTGAAAGAGGAGCAAAGAGGATTATACCGCACATCCCGCCAAACCTCCAGCGAGCCCCGTCCTCAGGACATAGTCAAGACTCTGCTTGTTCCTTCGTTCTGTGCTTTCAGCCCCTTTCAATGCTATCGTCTCTGCATCTGCAGAAGTTGTTCTTGGACTCCCATCTGGTGATGATTGTGAACCTTGTAGGAACAACTTTCTCCAGCCATTTTTCGGTTGCATTACCTTGGTGCCCGACCAAGCGAGTGCCCTGATCGCTCCGCTATCAAGGATATCGTAGAGATCATATTATTATACGTATCGGGTAGACGATTTTCGAGGCCATGCTGAGGTTACTGTAGTGTGACGTAGATTAATCGCCGGAGCGTGAAGTGGGGAGTGGACGTCCGCCCCGCTGCTAAGGCGGAAGGCTTGATTCGACGACAAGTTTCAATTGTAACAGCCAGCACCCTCTCTTCATGCTCTCTGGAGAAGGAAAATGGCTGATCCAGTTGACCTCAAGTCTGCTGTCCTCTACCAAAACCCAACCAAGACGGTCACTCTCATTGACATCCCAAAATCAATATCTCTCGCTCAAGGCGCTCTTGAAAGCCCCAACTTCCAGGAATTATGCTCTTCGCCACCTTTACAGTCTCCGTATGCATCAACAGAGCCCAAGTCCAAAGTCGCGAGAGCGAAGGTGCAGTCAATGATGGGTTTTGCTGACCAGGAGTTTCCTACAGAAGCACTGCTCGACGCACTAAAGCAGATTGCTCATAATTACTCAGGCGATTGGTGTCTCCCTCGTCAGATGTCAACTTCAGTCTCGACGGGTGTGGGCAGGAAACGCAAACTTAGTCCTGAAGCGACCTTTGACGCCGAGGTCCAGGCCCAGGAGCCTGATCTCAAGGTTGTGAGGGTCCGAACTGATGGGAAGCAGGAATTCGAGCCCCAGACTCAATTGAGGCTATCAATAAGCCCTCCATACGATACTGCTACAGCCCTAGATATAGAATCGATATCTCACCAGTTGGTGCGAAATTCATATTCAACTCAACTACCCCTTTTAATTACCTCTATATCTCAAACCTACATAATACCACCTTGTGCGTCCTTCTTGCTCTCTAATATTGACGAGCTCTCCTTCCATAACTTCAGTCACGCAGCCCACGAGGTATACCCAACCCCAAGTTCCTCCGCGGGTCCAGGCCAATTTGACTTCATTCTGCTTGATCCGCCTTGGGAAAATCGTTCCGTGCGCCGGTCACGGAAGTACAATACCCTGCGCCAAGGAACGAATCCGATGGATGTACTTCGTGGTGTGCTCGGTAAGCATGTAGCGCCAGGAGCTTTGGTAGGATGTTGGATCACAAACAAACCAAGTGTGCGAGATGCAGCAATAGAAGCGCTTGCGAACTGGGATGTGAACCTTGTTGAGGAATGGGCGTGGCTGAAGACGACAATGCACGGCAATCCAATGTCTCAGATTGATGGGCTGTGGAGGAAACCGTACGAGATCCTACTGCTTGGCAGAAAGCGCAGGGCCAATACATCGGAGCGCGAGGAAACTACTGACGCGAAAGTTGATACGCAGAAAATGGTTATCGTCGCGTGCCCGGACCTCCACTCTAGGAAACCTAATCTCAAAGAGCTTGTTGAGCCTATGATGCCAGACCCACTTGATTACCGTGCATTAGAAGTCTTTGCGAGAAACCTGACAGCACGATGGTGGTCTTGGGGCAATGAAGTGTTGAAATTCAACTGGGAAGGCCATTGGTCGAAGGGACATTGAAGGGGGCTTCGCACGAAGAGCAATTACCTGACACTTTAGATGTACGAGTCATCCACTGGTGTTGTACGGCGGCTGGAACAGTTGCGTTGATAATGTTTATCCTGGCTCGTTATATAAAGAAGAATGAGGACGTTAATCCAATCAAAGTGGGTTGAGTTGCAGCTCGCATCGTCTCCAGAGCTTTACCCACTCCGCTGATTCGTTCTGGCCTTCCCTAGCTTCGATTGCGGCATCAGGTTCAGCAACTTGCAAGCACTCCATTATGGCTTCAGCTATATCCGCATCGAGGTCGACAGCCGGTTCTTCACGTCTCATCTGCGGAACCCATTCCCTCAAGGCTTTAATGCAGGCTGCTTGCTGTCCGGCTTTGGCGACACAATGAAACATCAAAAGATAAAGTTCTTTCGGTCTCCGCTGCATAGATCCCGCGATTCCATGCCAATGCTTCCAAAACTCGACCCAGTCACTGCCCGATCGTTGGTAGTAAACTTTGTTGCCAGTTTTGGGTGGGGATCGCATGGTTTGGTCATCAAAGACTATTACCAACCTTCGGTCATCAGCATACGCACGCAGTATACGTATGTGGGACTCGACATTCACGAATATGCTACCAGGCCCGGGTGTGTTTTGGATCAGTACTTCCATCAAGCGCTGTGAGGCATCTGAATTCACGGGCCGCTTTGTTGCTACTGCAGGAAGAGGTCGGTAGCTTTTGAAGATAGCTGCGACCATTAACTCTGTGTAGATTTCCTCGGTCATGATGTTATAGCCACGAAATTGCATATCTTCTAGCACTTTAAGAGCATGTTTAATCGTCGCAACGCTTAGTCCGAATTTGTGCTTAAATTTTGACATCTCTCCTCTTCTTGTTAGGAGCATCTTGAAAACCATCACATAAGTCTCCGAAGGGAGATCAATCACAGAGGCTTGCATATCATCAAATAGCCGTAATAGGTCAGACTTCCCATATTTTTCATGTCCTAATTTCAAGGCGTACCATACCAGAGACAAAAGGCTCTCCCAATGCCTAACATCTGGGAACAGTGGGAACGCTTGATAGAACGACTTGAGGAACGTAGTGGAAGTATAGTCGTCAATGCCAGAGCCAAGCGCCATAACGGCGTCCTCCCTAGGCAGATTCTCTAGGTGTTTTAAGAGGGCTTGAAGTGAGATATAGTTGGCAGTGTTGTCGAGTTCCTGTACTTGGTCCTTGGGCTGGTCAAAATGTGCTGGTGACGCATTCAGAGAGCCAGGGCCAGCGGTTTCTAGAGGTGTTTGTACGCGTAGCGCATTACCTGACGAGTCTAATCCTTCATAGTCGATGTTCTTCAGGCTATCTAGTTCTGACTTGAAGCTTATGGGATGGCTGTGGAATCCCCTAGTTTGACGAGAGTGTGAAGTCGATAATTTTGTGGGGCTTGTAGTCGTGAAAGACGACACATCAGATTGGAGGTTCTTCAGGAAGGCAGAAGTTCGACCAACCTCTTCATTCAGGACACCTTGCTTGTCCTTTTGGGCCTCATGGTTCAGGAAACTGTCCTCCCCATGCTGTGAGTCCTCGTCTAAGAGACCTTCATCTTGACTTGCAAGTCTCCTTGCTTCTCTCCTTTCTTGGCGCGCAAGCATGCCTCGCCACAATTCCTCCAGTTCCAGCTCTTCTCGCTTCTCTTCAGTAAGCATCTGAATCACAACTTTTGCTCCCGCAACCTGACCACCAAAGCCAACAAAGCCTTCGGGTTCTGTAATTTCCTCTACAGTAGCTCCTCCGTCGTCAATCATGCCTACATTCACGCACACCCAACCTGATCTCAAACCATCATCCGCAGTGCTCGTCTCAGCCGACCCTACACTACTCAATAATCTGGCGCGACGAGCCTTTCGTCTCAGTTTGAGCTTCAATTCACCCCGTCCAAGAAGCCCATCCGCGAAGGGTGATAGTTTGTGGGTAGTTCTTAGCCATCTACAGAACCTGTCTGCCGAGACATGTAGATGTTTCTCGCTTCTAGCCGTTCCGAGAACCATCAACAGGTTCGTTCCAAGTGCGGGCGGTGGGTCTATCTTGCGTAGATCGAAGATTAAAAGATCATCAAGGCCAAGATCGAGGGAAATATACTCCAACATTGGCTGAAGTAGTGGCGGAGGGTTTGTGGGGAGCTCGGGTAGCCTTTGTCGTTCCGATAGAGGTTTGAAGGGGCGTTGAGGTGGATCGACTTGAAGGTACCACGGCACTACGGATTCAGGCTCAGGATTACTTTCCTTTTCTCTGGATTGCTCGTCCTCGAGTGTTTCTTGGCTCTCTTCGAGTATTGAATGTTGATCATTCTGCTGGGCGTGCTCAGAGCGCCAGGAAGAACTGGCTTTGAATGTTCGCCTTTGGGCAATATGCCCTGGAGAAAGCTTGGTTGCACTAGGCTTCAAAGCCGGTCGAACAGAAACGCCAGCAAGAGATGTGAACGCATTCAGTAAAGCAAAGTGACAACTGCTACACCGAATACCTGACACAGGTGAGAACGCCCTGAGTGCTGCCATCTGGGTCTGGTTATGGGAAAGGGTGCTAAGACCTAACGTGCAAGTGCCTAAATTTTACAGAAGCGTCGATTATCTAATCAATCTCTTATCGATAAGCACAACATTATCCTGTGGGGGCAAACCTTTGGAGGCACTCGTCCTCATGCCTGTGTACTCCGTGTCGCTGGTATAGTGACCCGCAAAAGAAAGCTTATAATCCTAAGATAAAATGTCTATGGATATCGATGCGCCTGTTTCAATAGCCCACAGACCTGCCATCCCACAAGCTGGCGCAACGTGAGTTAACCGCCTTGAACAAATTCAATTCTAGCTTACGGATCTAAGGATACTGTGCTGCAACTGTGGTTCTCCGATCGATGGCACCTCTGCCGCTGGTGCGCTCTGTTACGACTGCGTCAAGCTCACAGTAGATATCTCAGAGGGTATACAAAGGGAAGCCGTCCTTCACATATGCAGGGATTGCGAAAGATGGCTTCAACCACCAGCCCACTGGATCACAGCCGCACTTGAATCAAGAGAACTGCTGGCTTTGTGTCTTCGGAAATTGCGTGGACTGACCAAGGTCAGAATCATCGACGCAAGCTTCATATGGACAGAGCCCCACTCTCGACGTGTCAAGGTGAAAATCACAATACAGCAAGAAGCCTTTCAAGGGACAATATTACAGCAGACGTTCGAGGTAGAATACGTGGTAGCATACCACCAGTGTCCAGACTGTGCTAAATCCTTTACCGCAAATACATGGCGATCTGTTGTTCAAGTACGACAAAAAGTTCCACATAAGCGAACCTTCCTCTACCTCGAACAACTCATCCTTAAACACTCAGCCCACAAAGATACTATAAATATTAAGGAGGTGAAAGATGGTCTCGATTTTTACTACTCGCAAAGGAATCATGCCGAGAAGTTTGTCGACTTCCTCACCTCAGTTGCTCCCGTCCGAAGCAAGAAATCTCAAGAGCTCATCTCCATGGATATACACACCTCTACCAAGTCATACAAATTCTCATTCTCTGTCGAACTGGTCCCAATATGTAAGGACGACCTAGTGGCTCTCCCCATAAAGCTCGCCAAGCAAATAGGCAATATCTCGCCCTTAACGATCTGCTACCGCGTTGGAACATCTATTAATCTGATCGACCCTAATACACTTCAGACCACTGATGTGACGACTCCCTTATATTGGCGGACGCCCTTTGTTTCATTAGCGGATGTTCAAGAGCTTGTTGAATTCGTTGTCATGGATATTGAGCCAACTGGGCTTCAAAAAGGACGCTTCCTCCTTGCCGAAGCCACAGTTGCTAGAGCTTCAGACCTTGGTGTCAATGATACTACTTACTTTACGCGAACGCATCTAGGTAACGTTTTGCATCCGGGTGACTCGGTAATGGGCTATCATTTAACCGGCACCAACTTCAACAACCCTCAATTCGAAGCCTTGGAACAAAGCAATACCTATTCATCCAGTATCCCCGACGTGATGCTCGTGAAGAAATTCTATGCTCGGAAGAAGAAGACCAAATCAAGGAACTGGAAGTTAAGGCGGATGAACAAGGAGGAAGGTGAGGTATTGCCGAAGAAGCAAGATCAGGAGAGAATGGACAAGGATTTTGAAATGTTCTTGAGGGACGTTGAAGAAGACACTGAGTTGAGGAGTACGCTTGCGTTGTATAAGGCTCAGCAAGCGAAGAAGGAGAAGGATAAGATGGAGGGCGTGGAGACTTCGAGTGTAGCGGAGACGGAGGAGACGGATGGGGAAGAGGTGCCGAAGATAGACATGCAGGAGCTGCTGGATGAGTTTGAGGAGTTAGGTGTAGAAGATGAGGAATGAAGCAGGTATAGTGCCAGTACTTTGCTCTTCCACATAGGTATGCCAATATAGCCACCAAGCCTAGCAATCCTCACTTAATCTTTGTGGTCATATTCAAAACCTTAGATGGCAGTAATCTCTACTTCCCCTCCGCTAATCGGCTACCCATCCATCTCACTACATCATAGCAATCCCAGTTTGGAGAAACACATTACTGATACAAGCCTCTTGAACACCAGCGTACATCTACCCAGACTCTTCAACGCCTCCAGGTCTTTGGTGGCATGATACAGATGTGCTCTGTGCTTGCGAGTAACATGTGCGAGTGTTTCCGGAGGATATCCTTATCGTTTGACACGGTTCATTATCATTATAGTCTACACAGTCTCGTATTCCCAATCCGCATCATACCAGATCCAAAATCATTGTCAGAATCTCCCCTGGCAAGAACTTCCCCGTCTCCAGTTATGCGGACCAGCTAAGGTGCAATGCGTGAGCTCTCCACAAGCACAATAGTAACTTACTATATGATACCAAACTCGCCATCTCTCATCATCGTCCTGCACTTTTCAAGCGCCTTCTCCCGCTTTACCAACTCGTCCAGGCAGCTGAGTTGCTCCTCATACTCGTAGTTGCCATTGACGTTCTCTCACGGGATCCAGCTTTCTGTGTTTTTGACCGCCCGGATCCGAGAAGGAGAGGTATCCAATTTTTCGCTAGCTCTTGCGATGCCTGAAGATCCGTTCCGAACTCGTTCAGCGTCGAGATGGAAATAATCCAAATACGCTCCTGAGTTGGGGCATGGTTTTACTCGAGATTGAGTTTAGGCATGAGTATGTGGTCTGGCCACGCACGCCTCACAGGCTGCCACCAAAATCAACGGTAGCCTTGTCATACGAATTCAACTTGAACTGATCATCAGTTTCCTTGACGTCCGAAATAGTGTGGAGGTCAAATCAGTCTTCAACTTCATAGCATATAAGGAATATGGCCAATGTTGACCAAAAAGTACCAACTATTTTCGTCGCTAGCTTGCCCTAAATCTATCTAGTGCTACTGTCTCATACTCGGCAAATCTTAGAGAGTACATCCAAGCTACTCCGTCGACAATATTTCTGTAAATACAGCACAACATGACTACTCGCAAGCACAATGAATACCTTGATCTAAGCCTTAGCGACGAAGATGATGGCCAAGATTACGACTCCGAGGCCGCGGAAGAAGCAAAAGGCGGCGGAACTACTGGACTGACTGCTCGCCGCCCAAAACGCCAGAAACTCAGCGCCAAAGATCCCAATGACGATACCGAGAGCATAATATCAGAATCCGAACCAAATAAAAACAAAGACAAGCTTCATGAGACTTCTACTCGACGCGCCTCATCACCGCAGAACTTGGAAGATTTCCCAAAAACCACCGCCCCCAAGTCCTCCAAATCCTCCAAACCCAAATCGCCCCCGACCACCACCACCACCATAAAACACACCCCCGGCATAATCTACCTCTCCCGCATACCCCCCTTCATGCGCCCCTCCACCCTCTCCCACCTTCTCTCCCCCTTCGGCCCCATAACCCGCCTTTTCCTAACCCCCGAACCGCCGTCCACCTACCTCCGCCGCAAACACGCCGGCGGCAACAAAAAGCGCTCCTTCATCGACGGCTGGGTCGAGTTCTCTAAGAAGAAACACGCCAAAATCTGCGCGGAGGCCATCAATGGCCAGGTCGTCGGCGGGAAAAAGGGAGGCTGGTATAGGGATGATGTATGGAATGTCAAATACCTCAAGGGGTTTGGGTGGGGGGATCTGATGGCGGGGGTTAGGGGGGAGGAGAGGGAGAGGGAGGAGAGAGTTAGGGTGGGAGTGAGGCGGGAGATGAAGGAGCGGAGGGAATTTTTGGAAGCGGTGCAGAGGGGGAAGGTGGAGGGGACGAGAAGGAGAAAGGGAGAGGCGAGGGAGGGGAAGGAGGGGGGGAAGGATGGGGTGGACCGTGATGTGATTGTGAGGTGCGATGAAGGTGGAGAGACGGAGATAGCGGAGGCGAAGGGAAAGAGGAAAGGCGGGGTGGAGAGGAGGTTCCGGCAGAATGAGATCAGTGGGAAGAGGAAAGGAGGGGTGGAGCAGTCGGAAGACGTGAAGAGGGTTTTGAGTAAGATCTTCTGATATGATATGCAATCAGTAGTGGTTCAGTCGAAGCTTCTTTCTAGTTCCTGTTGGCAGAGTCAGCTTGAACAATAATATCACGGCACATTTCTGCACCTTAGGTCTTCAGATGGTGATTGATTGGCAAGATGTATTTATCGATGTCGAAATTCCAAAGCAATCACAGCACTACAACTACAAAAGCACCCAATCCCTCAATGCCCATTCACCACCACCGCCGCCGCCTTCCCACCCCTCAACCCCTCCAACTCCTCCGTCCTCGCCCTAAACACCTCCTGTGCCTCCCTCTCCCTCGCCCTTACGAAAGCTACCTCCCCCCTCAATTGCTCCAACCGCCTCGGCAACGCCGCCTCCTCGGCAATCTGCAGCGTGCGAAACGTATCCAAACTAATCTTCTCCTTCTCGAGCGCTTCTGCGGCCTCGGCGATCTTCTGGCGGAGGGTTTTGGCACGTTGCTGGTAGCCGCCGTAGTGGAGGGCGAGTTTCTTTTCGAGCTTATTGCCTTTTTCGGCGGAGCTAAGGATCGAGGTTTGGAGGGTCTGGGTGGGGGTTAGTGGTGGAGTTGGGGATGGGATGGAGGGGAGCTTACGTCGAAGGCTTCGGTTGTTAGTTGGTGCTCATCGATCTCGTCGTCTTCGTAGCTGGCTAGACCAGGCAGAGCGGATGTAGTATTATGAATGTCAGCCCATGCCCTTTCGAAATCCTCCGACCTTTTTTCCTTGTCCTCCAATGGCAACGCGTCTGCAATCTCCAGTCTTGCTTTATTGAGAGTTTCGTCATCAAAAACCTCTAGCGGTCTTGACGACCCAATCGTCCTTCCTCCTGGTGCTGGATATTTGAGGGCATCATTTGCAATCAGAAGCGCCGCCTCTTGGGCTACAGCGCTCTCAACAGGATCGGAGACATTAGAAGCAGCATTGTCGAGAGCCTCAAGATCCAAGACTAATGGACGAGGCAATGCCCGTTGCAACACTTGGGTCCGGCGCTTGAAATCCGCTCTTTCGGCAGCTGCACGGATCGCTTGATTTCGTCGATCACGCTCCGCAGCGTCCTCTTCCGAGAGGTCGATGTTCCCATCAATTTCCGGTTGTTCCTCCGGCAATTCGAGCTCAAAGTCCATTGCTTTGGGCTTTGGCAGCGCCGCGAATTGCGATTTGAGCTGTTGTCTCAGGGATAGATCTCTTGATTTAGCCTCCCTCGGCGTGCCCCCAACAAGCTGCATCGCTCCTGGGTCGTCTTGGTTGATCGCGAAGCTGTCTCGGGGTGTTCGCATTGGCGTAGCGCCAGGGCCCATAGGTGTACGCGACGGAGTTGCACCAATGCCGTTCGGGCCTCCTTGGCGCATTGGTGTCGCCATAGGGTTTGGTGTGGCTACGACGTGCTTCCTTGGAGCAACTCCGTCGAAGCCTGTGGAGCCACTTCCCTCGTACAAGGGCGTATTCTCTCCACCGAGTAGCGATGATTGAGTCTCGGTCAGCGCGCGTATGTTTCTGATCTCATTCGCAATATGGTCATCTTGCGGTGGTGCCCGTGGTGTCCTTATTGGGGTTCCCCCAACTATGCCTGTATAATTACCAATGAAGCCCTTCGTGGCTTCGTTTTCGCCCTCACTTGCTAGTCGATGTGCTTGTTCACCAACCATTCCCATTTTGACAATCTCTTCCAACTCTGTCTCACCAACCTGGGGCGCTGGTAGCACTAAAGACCTTCTCTTGCTACTTTGCTCAGCTTCTCGAATCCTCTGCATCTGGCCAGCCTTAGCTGCAGCTGCAAAGCCCGCTGGAGGGCCATTCTTATCACCTTTTCTTCTCTTCCGATCCGTATCTTCCTCCTGTTCACCTTTTCGTTTGTTGGCTAATTGTTGCTTCCGCGGATCAAAAGCTTCACGCTGCTTCTCATTCCGCTCAGCTTCTTCTTGCGTATCATAGAAACCCGGAACGGCTTTTTTTTCAAATGGTACGTCGGCATTATAGTCCATCTGGCCTTTCTTTTTATTCACGATCTTGATATTAATGCCAGCATTCTTGAGCTCTCGACGCTTCTGCAGCAACGCAAGCCGACGTGACTCCTCAAGCTGCCGCTCTCGCGCCTTCCTCTTCGCCTTCTTTCCCTGCGTATTTGCAAGCCGAGCACGCGCTTCACTGAGCATCTCCTTTTCGTCCTCGTCTAAATCGATGGTGTCAGGTCTGGCAGGCTTCGACTCTGGATCTGGATCTAATTCTCCGGGTCTAATATAACATTAATGCGGAAACCAGCTATTGTTAAGAAGGGCAGTGTTACCTTAACCTCCTTACATCATCAGCGCTCGGAGCGGCAGTTTCCCCACCATCAGGCCCACCCAAGCCCAGCTCATCGTTCTCTTTCGCCTCTGCTTCATCCAGTAATTTCTGATATCTCTCCAGGCACTGGGTAGCGGTCCTCCCAACGATTGGTGCTATTGTTCTCCATTGCGTGGGCATTAACTTCGCTAGATGCAGTAGCTTCTCGTCCTCCTCTTTCGACCACTCTATCTTCCGAATGCCCGGGTCCAGCCATTCTGACCATCGTGCTTTGCATTGCTTGGGTGTTTTGCGCGCAAGGAGCGACGAGACACGAGCCCATTGATTCAAGCCGTACTTGGACACCGAAGCTTTGAGGATTTCGTCTTCGATGTTTGTCCTGCAGATATTAGATCAACTTTGAATGGTAATCTTTATGACATATGGTTCGGCTTACCATACGCCTCCTTTCACGACAGGCATATTGCTGATTCGAATATGAGGTTTGTTAAGCTGGCTGTCCCAGTGTTAGTTCTGCATAGCCTGGGATCTTTGATTCGCAGAACATTTAGGGCTTAGTACAGATTGCTGGTGACTAATACAGCCCTACTTCAGCCCTACTTTGATCCCCACGTTACAGCTTGCTACGTAACCTGATGAAACATACCTCATCAAAGTCTTCCACTCACTTCGGCCAGGAACTACGACGATGTATAATAAATGCTTCGGGGCTGGCAATCTGCTTCGGCAAAGCCAACATACATTATTACACTCACAGTCAGGCATCAAATCCTTGAGGCATGAATCAACATCGGCTAAGCCCCAACAACCTTCGGGCTCAGAAGCCATAGTACGACAACTTCTCTTTCCACTTCTACCTCTTCGTTTCTCTGATCGCCACAGAAGAAGCAAGATCAGCATCCCAACAATACACCAGAGAATCCTAAGCAAAAGAAGAAGACAATGGCAGAGTTGGACGAAGAGCTGCGGTTAAAGCTCGAGGGGATATCTGGTGGGGGAGGAGAGGCAGGTCTCGAATTAGAAAATGGGAGGCCGGTGGCGATGAAAAGAGGTGTGAAGGATAATATGTTCCGGCTGATATAGTGCATTACCTGGGGGAAGGGGAAGGGGAAGGGGAAGATATGACGGGATGTGATGCATGTGCTAGCTCTGATTGAAAAACGAAAAATTATGATTTACTCTCTAGTAACTTTAGATGGACAAAGCTCACTCATTGTGAAATTCGAGTTTCAGTGGATGCATAAGGGATTTCGATGTTCTATTCGATATTTATTCGGATGGACCCTCGGGAGATCAATAGGCGTAGCACGGACCCATGTCGCGGCACGTAGATAGACGCTGCCGCACGTCGCTTACAATGCGTATGTAGAGAGTAACTTGTCAACAAAGGATCCCAGACCTGAACAATAATGTATTGTACCGCTTGCAGACAACCTCAGCATTCCAAGCCTTGACGACTCGATCTCTCCGCTCGTATTAACACTTTTCTTTTGAATACGAACAAAGGATCCTAAATGCCTTATACCGTAAGGTCCGTTGTCGCCGCCGCCGCGAAACGCAGGCACATCGCCCCAACATTGCACGCGAATCCTCGGAAGCATCGAGAAAAGAGCTGTACGGCGAATATCAGATATTGTCAGGCGCGGTGACATTCGTATATCGAAGGCTACCTTGCCGTCCAATTCAACGCGGTCCCGCTATCCGTAGTGGTTGACAACAAGAAGCCGTTAGTAGACGATACTTAGGATCCGCAATAGGCCAACATACAATTGACGCTGGCTTTGACCCCCTCTCCACTCTGAAGGCTCCGCAGCGGGTCAATACAGACACTAGCTATTGAAGATATCTTATTCTGGAAGGCTTTATAATACCTTGGGTTTACGCAGACGCTAGCTTCGAAAATTCTCATTGTGAAGGCTTCACAGTTGGCCAACACAGACGCTAGCTTTCAAATCTTCTATTGTCAAGGCTTCACAGCTAGCCAACACGGTTGCTAGCATTGAAAACCTTCTATTGTCAAGGCTTCACAGCTGGCCAACACAGTCGCTAGCTTTGAAAATTTTTGCATCGACTAGTCTCCTGAGTAAGGATACATAACTTCCTTCTTTCCAATTCCTAAACCTCTTCTCTTTTCCATTCAACCATCAAAAACTTATCTTCTCAATCCCATCTAGACATACGGCTTTTGGCAACCTTTGCCCACCTATATCTTTCTTTAACTACCCAGCCTTGGCAATTTCTGCCCACCAATATCTTACTTTACTTACCCAGCTTCTGGTAAGCTGACCGTTACATTCTATCTACATCAGAGCTTCCGGCAAGCTTTCGTCCTTAACACCTATTCATTCCAATCCGGTCAATCATGTCATCTATCGGTAGTACTCGTCGTGTGACTCGCTCCGCGAGTCGTGCATCCTCGTCCGATGGTTCCACAGCTGTTGGTCCCGACATCACGACCCGTACTTTGCGGTCTGGATCTAGGGCCCGTTCAACAGCGGGATCAAGCGCTAGATCAGTCGCTAGGTCTGGTGTTGCTAGATCCGTTGCAGGTTCCGTTGCAGGTTCCGTTGCAGGTTCCGTTGCTGGATCTTCTAGGGCTACCGGACTACCAGAAAATTTTCGCATCGCAGAGACCGCCTATGGGGACGGGGGACCAGCATATAACGTCCAGGAAGTCTCTCAGACGAATGTAACACGAATCCAGCATGTTGTTGAAGAAGCGCACACTGTGGCCGTTGACGGGGTCACTGCGGATGTGGGACAATTATCCGTGATTGAGGAAGAAGGATCTGAAGGAATGGAACTACCAGAGGGCACTGGTCTGGATCTTACCGAGGCCAATCTTAATGCGGCAAATCTCGCTGCAGCAGTTATGGATCATGACCGTACATACACCCGCGAAGATGAGCAGCGTAAGAGTTCTTCTGTGGGCCCTACAAAGTCCTGGACACTGCTCAACATCCTAAAGTGGGCCTCTGTTCTGTTCCTGCTCATGCTGGCCTTTGCGGACATTTATCGTGGTCCTCTATTTGGCCACAAGTACGACATTCTGCGCTGGCGCTCCGATGTCCTTGATGTTTCGAAAGATTCTAAGTCCTTCACCTCTCCCGAGCTTGGGGTCCTGGCTCGTCGCTTTGATGTTCTGGAACACCAATTCCAAAAACTCTCCAATATCCCTCGCGCAAGCCAGACCGGTCAGCCCAATGTTCGTAAGATCAACTGGTTCTCGCCCGGCCTTGGTGCGCTCGCTGCTCCCAAAATAAGCTCTCCGACGAGGAAGTTGATCCGCACATATCAGCAATCTAGATACAAGTCGACTGTACCCGATGGAAAGCTCACGTCATTGCTCTCTTCCCTGGGTTACAAAGCTTCTTCAATACTCAAGGCCAGCGTTGTCGGAACGACAATAGTAAAATACCTCGAGAAAGGAAACCAGAAATACGATATCGAGGAGGTTCGCGACCTCGAAGAAGCGCTTCTTCCTTGGCACGATGTTGGCGACTGCTGGTGTGCACCTTCGACCCGTGGCAAACTGCAACTTGCTGTCGCTCTCCCTCGCTGGATTACCCCTACAGAGCTCGTCGTAGAGCATGTTCCAAAAGGCGAACTTCACGATATCGGCAATGCTCCTAAGGAAATCGAGCTCTGGATCCAGGTCAACTTCGAAGAAATCCGCGAGCAAATCATCTCAGAAATGACCCAGATGTTCCCAGACATCTACAAGGACGCCTCGCAGCGCGGAAAGGGCTCGGACACGGTTCGGGCTCTCGACAAGACCTTTGTTCCAGTGGGAAGATGGACCTACGACATCAACGCCGGCAACCACGTGCAGACCTTTGCGACGTCGGTCGACCTGGAAAAGTGGCTCAACGCCGACAGAGGCGCCAACACCCGCCGCGTGGTTTTCCGCGCCAATAGCAACTGGGGAAGCGCCGACTCAACCTGCCTGTATCGTGTCAAGTTGCACGGGCGGGACCCCAAGGGGGCCGTCGTCTACGAGGACTTGGAGGAGATGTAGGTGGGTGGAGGAGAGGTGGGGCGGTGATGGGGGTGATGGGAGGCGAGGGGTGAGGGTGGAAGTACAGTCATGCTGGCCATGACTGTTACTAGAAATACGAGTCTTATGTATGTAACTAGATCCTGACGATGAGCCGAATAAATTTGCTCTTGCTTGTAAACCGTTGTTCCAGAGTCCAGATGAAAATATGTGATATCGATAAACTGGCAGTCACTGCTGCCATTGCTTACGCCCAAAATCGATTATTCTATGCCGAATCACGCTACATGGAAAGTTTTTAACGAGTCTCATCCTCTACAATGCTCTGAAAAGAATGCAGAGGGACTTGGAAGGTTTGATAGGAGGGCTAGGGTGGAGCCTGTAAGCCGGGGGGCGGGGAGCATTATGGTTGGGAGGACTGTTCGAGTATTGGTTCTGCTGGACATGAGTACGTTTGGATATACGTGCTTATATGTGTGTGGCTTGAAATTGGAGGATCAGATGAACAGATCCGCGTTGGGATTGGAATGGAGGGCGGAAATGAGGAGGTGGATGAGGAGGGCAAATTGGAATCTGGGAAGATGGGGGGCATGGCTATGATGAGCTAAATCCGTCCATTTTACTGTATAGTTGATCCAGAAGATCGAAGAGACAAGTTGCAGAAGCCCAGACTTGACAGGTGCACATCGGGTCAAACTGCTTGGGAGGGCAGAGGTTGCCAGGAAGCTGTATGGCTGGGTGCGATTGAGGGGGGGGGGGGGGGGTGGGGTGATTGAGGAGAAAGACCTGAAGGAGGCGGAGATGGGGCAGGGGGGGGGGATGGGCTTGGAAGGTGGTTAAAGGAAGGGAATACGGCTTGGATGGTGAATTGAAAGGATGTAGAAGTTGCTTTGAAGAACTGAGTTCAATGTGTGTTTATTGCATGCGGACAACCCGGGGGAACTTAGGTGAGGGAAGGAAACGTAGTCTACGATAGCCTGGAGGTGTAGTGGAGGCAGGGTGGTGGCCTACAAGAAATCGAAAAGGAAATTAGAGGCGACAGCGTGAGTAACTGTGCAGTATTGCTTGGCCGGCTGCGGCGAGATTCAATTGTATGCGACACTAGCTATGGAATTCGGTAGACACATCAGAAAACCTAAAGAGTTGTCTTGGTGTAAGTTTTTCAAAGACGGTATCTTTTTAAGATGTGAGACTCGTTGATGAAAATTGTGGGGGAGCTCGCGGTAATATTTTGATATGCAAGGGGCATGACCGTTATGAGAGGTATTTATTTGACTTGGGTACCGGGTTTGGAAGTAGAAGATTATATCAGGGATACTAGTCTTGTTTGTAGAAGAAGCTCGGGATTTCAGGGGAAGGGAGAATGTGTGTATGCGAACAGAGACGCAGGGGGCCCGTTGGCGGTTAGTTGGTTCGGCCTGGGAGTGGCTAGTGAGGGGGATAAGCTGGTGGATATCGAGGCGTATGGGGCGTGGGCATTAGATAGGTTGATCTAGGGGAAGGGATGGAGGTTCAAGCTTGTGGTTCTGGAGATTATTGATGGAGTAGGGGGTCTTTTGGCGATAGAGAGGTGCGAGTTGTGAGGACCATTATACGGAGCGTACATGTAGGACTTAGAAAAGCGGATCTGTACTCAACTCAAATATATAAGATATATTGGTGAGAAGCCTGTCAAACGAAGGCATGACAAGCGAGGATGGAAAGCTTAGTGAATGGGTAGGTTTCCAATTTGTCAATCTGAGTTCTATCTAGTTTTGAATTGAAGCGACATGGTGATACAAAATAGCCTCCATTTCTCGGAAAACTTTTCTCTTTCTACAGTAAATTCCGTAAACACATGAGATCATGATTCGTAATTTGAATGCGAGATGGTAATGCCAGCTTTTGAGTCTCGTTACTCATCGGAAACTAAGAAAGTCATAGTTGTATGTCTTTTTGGATTTCGTCGAGGAGTTTGATAACGTTCCTGATGCCGTGGAGGACATTCTCATCGGGGCCTGTGCCGGGCGTCCATTCGGCGTGGGCGAAGTCGATGAGTTTTAGGACTTGGATCTTCGGCAACACAGGTTCTTCTTCGTCATCGTCGTCTTCAGTATCTGCGCCGTCTTCATGTACCGAGCCGCTTGAATATGGCGCTTCATCACTAGAGAGTGTTCCATTTCCTGGTAATGCTCCGCCCAGATGGGAAACGCCGTTCTCGTGTGACGTTACGAAGTTCCCGTTGGTGGAAGCTTGCACAAGGATCGAGGGAGTGTAAGTTGAGGCCATGATTTCCTTCTCGTCCGTAAAGGCCTCTTCAAGAGCTTTGTCATCGCCTTCGTACACGAAGAGGAGGCTGGAGGAGTACATCCTACTCTCTTCTCTTTCCAAGACGTCTTGCATAGCCTTGAGGTCTTCAATAAATCTTCTAATGACCTTTCGTACACTTCTATTACTGGTCCTGACCCTTTCCAAGCAAAAGTACTCTTCAAAGCCTTGGCCAACGTCATCTGATTTGAACTTCTTGCCATAATCTTTGTTGTAAAGCTTGTACCCATCTAGTGTAACTCCTTGCTGACCGATGGCACCTAATCCTTGCGAGATCCTCATTCCAGCAATCCGTAGCCCGAGAGATTTGCTTGTTGTCTCTGCTGCGGCCCTATCCAGCCTCTCTCGCTTCGCTACTGGGGCATCATCGGCCCATAATCGTGCACCCAGCTTAACGTCGAGAATGTTGGGCTTCTTAAAGCCAGCCGCAACGTTCTCCAGCACAATTGCAGAGTCCGTTGTAATTTTTCCACCATTCGAAGGCGCCCACGCTTTCTCAACTGCCACAGCATCCACAATTTGCGGCTGGCCCAGAGATTGGTGGCTTAAAGCATCTGAAGATGTCAACGTAGCTGGGGCCAGCGCTTGATTGGGTTCTGACGAGAGGGCTAGAGTACCAATGAAATGGGGTATGTATGCGGCGAAATCAGGATGCGAAATTCTTGACTCGTAGAAGGCGATTTCTTGCTTTTTGCACGGTTTGACGACGATGAGGCCTGATCGATCAGATAAAACACCATCACTGCAAATTGTCAGAGCTGAAAGCAGCGCTAAAGTAATTGGGATCGGATCGACTCACTGGCCTGCAGCGACGTCGTTGAAAGCAATGAGCTGTGACTTCCGGAAAGAACTTTGCGCCATGATTGGGCAGCCTGTGCTTGTCAATTACATACTCGGATCATGATAACTTTGCGAGGAGAATGATGCCTCGAGCCATTGAAGGCTCTAAGCCTCGCGCAACGCCAACGTAGCCTTTGTCTGGGGTTTCAAGCAGGATCAGAAACCCTGGAGCTAAGGGAGCTTCGCTGGCAGCGAATTAAAAAGTCATCAGCTCTGAGACTCACAAGCGAGATGACGGTGCTGATTCCGCATCCGACTACGCCGATCACGTGATTCAACCTTTTTGTCGGACATCTTCCATTACCAGAATCAACTGGAGTAAGGTATTGAGAACCAGAGCTGAAAGAAACCAAACACTAATAATTCATTCTAGTAAGTCACGGAGGATGAGTTGAGGGACGTTTGAAATTGTAACAGAAAGATGGGCATTCTCCAGCAGCACCGAAGTGACGGTATCTTCGTTTGCTGGGACAAACGAAGGAAGCGATTTGGCAAACCCAGGCCTCAATTCACAAGGCGAAAGTGACTTGTGGCTAAACATAGGACGTTAACTCTTGTCTCATCTGTTGTATATTGTTAGGGCAAAATCAATCAACTGCAGTGTTGATGTAGATGCACATTTCGTTCCATGACAATTCACTACATGAGTTCATCACCTTGTTGACTTCCATGGTTGTGTTCATCAAGGTATCAGTGAAGCCGTTCCACTTCCATAAGCAAACCATAGGAATCTGATTTCTACACTTCTACTATTCCATTGATTACATTGTTCCTCTTTTCACTCAACACGTCAAGCTGCCAGGCCTTTAAGGCCCCTCAAGTGGCTCCGTGATTTGTGACAACCCCAAAACATAGGTTACTTTCGCGCCGGGCAAACATGGCAGATCCAGAGCCGCAGCGTTCTTCAGCTGACAGCAACGTCACGTCGTCACTACAAGAAATAGATCTCAATTCTGTTCATAAGGCCAATGGCAATCCACCAGAATCAGGTTCCGAGGAAGCTCATGGTGGAAACAAGGACCTGGTAATAGACGGCATTTCAGACGACGAAGATGAAAACGTGGTTCAGAAGAATCAGGATGGCAATGTCAAACCCAACGGACACTCAGCTGTACAGCCTGTAGGCAAGACCGTCGCGACTGAGGAGGATTTGGAACCACATTCACTTGGGAATGAAATTAAAAATCATGCCGGCAGTAAGAATAGAAACAACGAGGTGGCTGTGGGCGTCGGCTCAGCGCCACGGAAGAAGAAGAAGAAGAAGCCCAAAAGCAAGAGAGGATTAGGTATGCCTACCGGGTTCGAAGAGTACTACGTTGACGCCCCGGTCACTCCAGCGGAATTCGTAGAGGAGAAGGGACTATACGATGAATCGCGTCCATTCACAGAACGCATTGAGATAGCCATCCAGCGTTACGCAGCCAAACGCAATTTCGATTCGGTGCGGAAAGATCTCTTCGACAAGTACTTGGCCTACGGCGGCATCGAAGCGGGCCCGAAGATGTTTTCCGGTGGCCTTGATGCAGCGGACATGTCGAACATGGACGCTGCAGAAATCGCTCTTGCGAAAGCCCATCATTCCGTGGCCGCCGACAAAAATAACGACGGCGACTCGCACTTTGTGGTCGACTTTGAGGCGTGCGCAGCAGCTTTCTTGTCCTCTCGTCTTCCAGTCATCTACGACCTGACCACTTACGTTCAGATAAAATCCCACACCGCTATCATCTTCAACTTTCTCAACTACCTCCTCCATCACGAAGTATGCCCCGAATACCGCCCACATATATACGCCACCCGCGCCCTCTGCTCCCTCGCCGAAAAAGAACTTTGGCAAATCGTCCAAGCACAAGCCTTGCTCCCTGGTGACTTCAACACTGCCTGTTCCGAGATCTTCGGTGGGATCTTTAGGGGTCTGTATATAACAGGAGAGGAAGAATGGGCGCAAGGTCTTGAAGTGAAGAGGGGCATGAGTCCAGAGATGGCAAAGCGGGCGTTCAAGGTAGGCCTGGCGGCACAAGCGGGGAAAGACATCTTTAAGAAGTACAAGGTTCAGAGCGAGGAGAAGACTATCAGAGTCACTAGCATCACCGACATGGGACTCGAAGTCACGGAGCTTGTTCCAGCCACTCCGCAAGCCCTGAACATCTACAACCACGACCTCGCCAAAGGCCTCAAACCCCTGGGCCTTCTCAAAGCAAAAACCTGGTACAAGCCCGGTGCCGAAGACGAGGATCTAACCGAGGAAGAAGAAACCAGGGCCGCCACAACTCAGCGAGAGGTCAAGGAATACGAATTCTGGGTGGAAGACCATATCCTCGAGAAGTGCTTCGTGGGCATGAAGTTCGAAACCACGGTTACGGAGCTCAGCTTCGGCGTCTCGTACTTTGATGCGCTCTTTGGAGTGTATTGCTCGTTCTATCGGGTTCTGCCCAATGAGATGATGTATGGGTGGAGGGAACCGGGGCCGCCGTTGCCGATGAGGGAGAAGAACGTCAACGGTAATGGGAATAAGGCTGTTGGGGTGGGGGTCGGGGAGGAAGAGGGAGATGGACATGGTGAGGATGGGTTTAGTGATGAGGATGGTGTGGACGATGCGGGAAAAGGCGCCGAAGAGGTAGAATAAAGCTGGTGGAGACTCTGCTTATCGGCATACCCATGTGCAACATATCTTTGGAGCACGAAGTTGAAGGGAAACGTTGTATCTGCTTCAAAATTTATCTACGGTGTCATAAGCAGTTTCCCCATGGTCTTTCGACTTTCGATGTCCTAATTGGGGTCACATCAGCAACATCACATCAAAGAGATCTTTCGAGCAATACTTACATTATGCGTCCTCGCCACGTCCTTTAACGGATAGATCTCATGAATCCGAACAGTGAACTTATCTTCTATCATCATCCTCCACAGCTCATCAGCATAGCGCTCTGTTTCCTCTCGCGTGTAAATGTAATTGAACAGCGTAGGTCTCAGGACTTTGGCATTATTTGCAGATAACTTCCTTTTGAAAGGGTCAGCACTTTCACTTTCCCATTCCTTCCCAATCCTTTGAAATAAGCAACCGAAAAGAAACGCGGAAACTCACGAAATAGAAAACGGCTCCACAGCCCCACTCGCATTCCCATAGCTCACCATCGTCCCTTTCCTCGCCACACACTGCAAACTCCTATCAAACGTCACTTTCCCCACACTATCAAAAACCGCCACCACCCCTGCCCCTCCCGTCTTCTCCTTCACGATCTTGACCACATCATCTTCCCCTTCAACAAGCACCACCTCAGCCCCTTGCTCCTTCGCTATCGCTACCTTTTCCTGCCTGCTTACGGTACCGATGGTGTGCGCACCCTTAGCTTCCAGGATTTGGGTCAGCCAGCCACCGACGCCGCCGCTGGCTGCGAGGACGAGGACCCAATCGCCGCGCTGGACGGCGTGAGCCTCCGTGACGAGAGTGAGGGCTGTGAGGCCTTGGAGGACGGCAGCGCAAGCGTCTTCGGATTTGACCTATCTTCCTTTCAGCACCCCATTGTGAACTGAGACCATTACGATAAAAGAGTCGTACCCCTTCCGGAATCTTCAAAACCTTCTCACTCGGCGCCGCGCTAAACTCCGCATAACTCTCCGTGCCCAACCACACCACCCTATCATTCACCGCTAACCCACCTGCCTGCTTCCCCGGGCCCATCTCCACAATCGTTCCCGAAGCTTCGCGCCCAAGAACTAGCGGCATAGGAGAAGGATACAGCCCAGTGCGGAAATAGGTGTCGATGTAATTGATCCCAATGTATTCATTTTTGACGAGAACTTGACCCTCTTTGAGGGTGGGGACGGGGAGGTCGGTGCGGTGCTCGAGGACTTCGCTTCCGCCGGTTTTTGAGATGAGCACGCCTTTCATTGTTTTGGGGAGGGGCGCCATTGTGAGGGGTCGAGAGTGGGGGAAGCGTGGGTGGAAGGCTGGGTTGAGCTGGGAGGGGAGGGCTGAGAGACGGGTTAGAGGAGCTGTTTGGCGGATACCGGTTAGAAACCGTGGTGAGAGAGACATGAAGTGCCATCGTGAAAGTCGATAAGGGGTGGGGTGGCTCTGGCGGGGAGTCTGTAAGCGGCAGTGGGGGGACGGCTACCTTATGACGTAACGGAAAGGGCCGCGCTAAGGAACTACTTTACGAGCTCAGAGATTTTGATTCAGTGTTTGAGATTTCTCTTTCCATTCCCCAGACGTAGTTGGGCTACAACCTCGAAGAAACCGAACGCTGTCAGCTCATAGCTGCTACGTAAGCTTCGCTCTTTTTCAGAAGATGAAAAGCCGTGAAAGACGCCCTTGGCCATGTCTTCAGCGGAAAGGTAAAGGAGAAGGACGGGGACCGAAAAAGTTCTATGGATATGCATAGCAGAGTCACTAAAGGCCATAGGCACGGCAAATTCAGGACACAACGTATCCTCGAAGGTGAATGCTTTATATCTAATTCGAGGTTGCAAGCCAATGGGTTACACCTACTGTTCTTCGCCAGTCTTCTTTTCTTCTTCTTCTTCTTCTTCTTCTTCTTCTTCTTCTTCTTCTTGTTGTAGGTCCTACAACTGCTGCTTGTCTTCACTTCGCATTGAACAAAGTGGGGCTTCTTGGCTGTACTAGAAGATCTTTCGTAACTCAAAAGATGATTGATACTGATGCACTCGATCTTGTGGTCATTATTCATCTCTTCGAGAAATATACTCTCTCCAATATCAGCATTGAAGACCGTTGGTGTCATTAGCTATCTAGCGTTCCTTTATCCTTCACGATTACACGCCACACAATGCTGAGGCCGACTACTGAAAAGACATCTATTCCGACCGCTTTTCTGCCTTGGGCAACAGCCACCAGCGGCCCGCCATGGCCACAAACAGGCCAATACAGATGGGATGCAAGACGAAGGTTCCGGGTTGTTGAGCGAGCGTTCCAATCAAAAGGGTAGCCCCAATGCCTGAGTACTCATTCTGTGCAAAGGATTATGGGGAAACCCTTCGAACGTTAATACGTGACGTATTTAGACGACTGGACTATTGGATGTGTAGGTCATTGTGTTTATATTTGCTATCTTAGGATCTTACCGAGTCCATGGTTGCTGGTCTTCTTCCTTTTGTATGATACATCAATATAACAAAGACCCTCAAAAGACTCATACATAATGATTAGTTATCAATGCCTTTCACGTGATGGAAGCCCTACGAGAAGGAAACATGCCTATATTTAGATGTTACATTAGCCTGAATGACTTACCCCGGATTTCAACGCTTATCATTCTGTGCAGATGCAGGGTGAAGGTTATCCCACCTTTGACCCCCCACCAAGGCAGCACTTGGAAAACATCTTGAACAAACATTTCGCAGCTGCAACTCGAGAATACCAAGTGTTACCCTGACGATGACGGTAGGCTCTGTGCTCGTCACTGGGTAAGCTTTGCACTGCGGCCGTTGCCTCGAGTACTGACTTGTCCGCAGAGGAACAGGCTATATCGGGTCGTTCACGGCTCTTGCGCTTCTGGAGGGAGGCTACAAAGTTGTAATCGCAGACAACTTATACAACTCCTCAGAAGAAGCAGTTAACCGTATCGAGCTAATCTGCGGGAAGAGACCTGAGTTCTTCAAGGTTGATGCCACCAAAGAGGGATCATTTGATGCGGTTTTTGAGAAGCACCCTGATATTGACAGTGTAATACATTTTGCTGCGCTTAAAGTAGGTCGTTCGCATGAAGACACGAAACGAAAGCATACAGTCCTAATACCACGGTTCATTCTTCGCTTGCGCGGCGACATGTCTTGACCATTACGCTGACATCGCCCAGGCAGTAGGAGAATCCGGTGAAATCCCCCTGGAATACTACCGCACCAATGTCTACGGCACCATCAACCTTCTCACCTCCATGACCAAACACAACGTCTCCAACATCGTCTTCTCCTCCTCCGCCACCGTCTACGGCGACGCCACCCGCTTTCCAGACATGATCCCCATTCCCGAAGCCTGCCCCATCGGCCCCACCAACCCCTACGGCCGGACCAAAGCCGCCGTCGAAAATCTCATCTGCGACCACATCGAAGCCCAGCGCAACAACGCCAAGAAAGCAGGCAAACCCGGCGACCACTGGAACGCCGCCTTGTTGCGCTACTTCAACCCCGCCGGCTCGCACCCCAGCGGCGTCATGGGCGAAGACCCGCAGGGCGTGCCCTACAACCTGCTCCCTTTGCTCGCGCAGGTCGCGATTGGCAAACGAGATAAGTTGCTCGTGTTTGGCGACGGTAGGACCGCAATCGCCCATGCAGGGGCGCCCTATGGCAAACGCATGCTCACAGAACTCACTGCAGACTATGCCTCCAAAGACGGCACCGCGATCCGCGATTACGTCCACATCCTCGACCTCGCGTGCGGCCACCTCGTCGCGCTCAACTACCTCCGCCAATATCACCCCGGCGCTCGCGCTTGGAACTTAGGGACCGGAAGGGGGAGTACGGTGTTTGAGATGATCAAGGCGTTTGGCGCGGCGGTGGGGAAGGAGCTGCCGTATGAAGTTGTAGGGAGGAGGTCGGGTGACGTGTTGGATCTGACTGCGGATCCGAAACGAGCGAATAATGAGCTAGGCTGGAAGGCCGAGAGGACGTTGGAAGACGCGTGCGAGGATTTGTGGCGGTGGACGAAGAATAACCCCCAAGGGTATCGGCAGAGTCCACCACAGGAACTGTTGGATAAATTAGCGGCGGAGAAGGAGAAGAATGCTGGGAAGGCTTGAGAGGAATGACCCTTGCTGGAGTGCGTATGCACATGCTCTTTTCGTTGTCCAAATTTGAAGGCGGGTCTTGCTCATAGAAGATTTATTTCCGTGTATTAATTTTTCAAAAGGAGAGCTTTGCACATAGAAAGGTTGCATAAAGATAGCAATGAGCATCAGCTGCTACCATGAAAACGTGTAGATAGAGACAGATTTCCTACGCCGAATTAACCGAATCCACAATAACATTCACTGGAACACCACCATAAAGACTCCCACCTATCGAGGTAACCAAACGACCCATCTAGCCAACGCCCGCGTGTCTGCTCCGTAAATGCCAAACCCACCCCCTCCATACTCCTCTAAATGCGCTACCTCCAACACCCACTCACCCACACCCCCCATCTCCCCATCTCTCCACCCCTCACCCTCATTCACCAGCACTACGTCTGCACCTTGTGATCCCCCCTAACCGCCTGCTCATAGCTCGGCGGCACCCCCGCGCTCGCCCCCTCACCCCCACTCTGCTGCTGTCGCTCCGGCACCATGTTGTGATTCGTCGCTCCATAACCTCTTTGCTGCTGTCCCCCTTGCTGTCCATGCCCCTGCCCCTGCTGCTGCTGCTGCTGTTGCGCAGGCCCAACATAATAGTACGACACCGTTCCCCCCTCGCCGCCGTCGTTAATGCGTTCATAGGCGTCATCGCTGGCTTCGGGGTATTTGGCGATGATGTACCACGCGTGAAGGAGACCGGGGATGTAGCCGAGGACGCAGAGGCAGATGTTTATGAGGGAGTCGGCGGTGCAGAGGCCGCTTTTGATCCAGACTGGGAGGGGGTGGTCAGCTCGTGTTTGGGGCTGAGGGGAAGGGAAGGGAGAGAGGTGAGGAAGGGAGGACGGGGAGAGTACCGGCTATTGGGGGGAAGAGGATGGCGATGAGGCCGAGGAAAATGTCGCTGCTGCACATTTTCGCTGTTGGTAGGTAGATTTGTGGGTGAGAAGCTGTGCTAAGGTGCTAAGGTGGTTTGATGGCACTGTGGATTCATTGATGTGAGGTTTGAGGTGTCACGAGGAGCTTGGGAGGATGAGGTTGATGTTGTTGCCTCGAGAGAGAGGCGCAGGCTTCGTCGCTTGTCATTGTGTTTACGTAAGCTGCTGGTGCGTCTACCTGAGGCAACAGTCATTGCCTCATTGGCTCTTAAAAATAATGCTGCGAAGCGCGGATTAACTGATTTGACTGCTTCCTCAGGTCGGCGCCTACTCAAAGATTGATGAGTTGGAGGTGATTCGACTAGGCTGATGAAGGAGACCAAGAAAATGAGTTTGATCTGATATGTCAACTCGGATTGGACTAGCCAAAAAGTGTACGACTACGCGTTACCTGGCGGGACACCCTGCCGACTTTGAATTATGGTCAACTCGAGGAGACAGGACACTACGGTAAAAGCCAAGCTAAGGAGCTACGATGTGTGGATACACCGTTTGAAGAATTCAGCGGCAATGGACCACCAAATAATACCCTGTCGATCTGCTGAGATGTAGGGAAATTAAGACGAATTAGAATCAGAGTAGCATAGTACAGAACAAGCAGAAGCGATCTTACGAGATGAGAGTATATGAAATAGAGCATAGCGATGCATGTGTTATTCATCATGTGTCTAGTTTCAAGTACAAAGGCATCCATCTTGTGGAAAATCAGAAATGTTATATATAGAAGGTTCATGGGCGCAAAAGAAGGAGAGCGTTATGCGCTGAACTCCTGAATGATGGCAGCTTCATGCGGGTCTGGGGCTTCCGCAGGCACTCGCAATTGGATATGTTCAGGGTGCATGGAACCTGTATATCCGTAGGTATACTCCATTCCAGATATCTGCCCTTGCTCTCCCATTATCCGTGCTAGCTTGAATAATGCTTCCAGGACATCAGGTCTGAGCTGTGTATTGTGGAACGTTCCATTTAGTTCGAAAATAGTATGGCGACATATCACGCAGCTGCTATTGGCTGAAGGCCCAAACCACTGGGCAAGGCAATGGGATCCAAGGACATGCCCACATGGAAGCAGCAATGGAATCTCGGGTCGGTCTTCGTGAAGCCATGCGGTGCCAGGGCCTGCTCCTACTGCTCGGCCATCAGTGGTGTAGGCATCGTGGCAGATGTGACAGCGTTTATTGTCTTCGTCGACCGCGTCCAGACAAGGGCGGGGTAGGGTCTCTAGGAACGCATCAACGTCTCTGGTGACCGGGGGAAGACAGAAGACGAGAGTTGGAGCGCGCCGTATGCCTCTGGCGTTGTGTGAAGGCACTGGCCTTCTGGTAGTGAAGCGTGCTGTGATAGTGCACTCGGGGGTGCCTCGCGCATTGCGTTGGGCTTCGAACGTGTCTGGAAGAGTTCCATTAGCACCAGGAGGAGCCCAGTGAGTGGCTTCGGTCAGGAAAAACGGTTTGTGGATGGTGCTGATCCTAAGACAACTAAAGAAGTGCCGAAGTCGCTGGACGTCTTGGTCGAACAGGACTTGATCTCTTGCTCTCTGATTCGCGGCTGCGAGGTCTTCTGACAGTGTATCATCTTCACTGACCCCAAAGGATCCGGGTCTTCTTTCGATTCTCTCGTCGCCCTCTTGATCAGCCCTCCCTTCACCTCCTTGGTTTGCTCTCATCTCGGCGGCAATTCGTCTAGCCGATGCTTCTCGTTCCCTAGCTGTCGTGTTGATCGGACTTTGAGCTGGTACTTCCGCTATCACCTCGACAGTAATACTTCCAGCCGACATTTCTCGTTCCCCTGCTGTCGTGTTGATCCGAATTTGACCTGGTACTTCTACTTCGGATCTCGTTAGTGCGGTGGAGAGTCGCGCCTCAGGGGCTTCTGCTACTGATCGGTTGGAGTCTCTTTCTGACCGAATAATCCTTTCTATACTTTGGTACGCCTGCTCCCTTCCTATCCGTTTCTGCATTTCCAGGAGGTTTTGTACAATTTCTTGTCTCGTCAGCTCCTCAGGTTCGGGGGAAGCTCTGTCGTTAGAGTTCTCCATTGTTGATAGGTACTGAGTGGCTTTCTAGTAGTTCTTGGTTGGATGTTTCGTTGACAGTAAAATATTGTAGGAGGTGCTGAGTCTAGATGGTCTTTCGAAAGGTTGAGATGAAAGGGTTTTTATACTAGCAATACCTTAATCTACCTCTTGACTCGTTCATTCCACCTGACAACGTCGTTGTTCTCCTCTAACAACGTGATTGTTCTCCTCTTATGGTATGTCCTCCGCAAGTGGCCCACACACGCGATTCCTTGCTGTTCCAGAGACAAACAAAGAATCTTATCACATTGAATACAATCGCATAGCAAGTTGGACAAAGGACTGGATGACTCCCGCATGACTCGACAAGTTGATCCGGAAAAACAGACGAAGTTGCCATAGCCTCCATTGCACGCTAGCAGATCAGTAGAAGCAAATAAAATCTTGAACAAAATCTTAAACAAGCGAAACCCAAACATGAAAAGAACCGTTTTGAGAAGATCACGAAAAGAAACTTCAGCAACTGAGAGATTAGTACGTAAGAAAAGTATTTCGAAGATCAGCAAGCAGAAGACCATCGATCGAAATAGCAGCCCATGAAAGAAGCGATGAAAACGGTCGTCTACTTGCTTACCTTATCCGATGTACTCAACCCTAATCCAAGCTGGAGCTGCTCCCTCCTCGTCTTACTCTTTGCACCCAATGACTCAGCGCCCTATATATCCGGAAGCGCAGAAAAGCAGAAGCCGACCATAGACCGACCACGACTATAAGGAAGCTACCCACTGCAACCGTAGAAATGCAGGCCTTTGGTACCGTTGTGGCCTAGACGGTTTGGATCTAACGTACACAAGGTATAGAGAAGGCTTTCTTGTAGTATACATTAGTAGAATTCCATAGGCTTTGGATGGAATGACGAGACGATAAGATGCTAGTGTAAACTCTGTAGAGGCTGAACAGCTGAGACTTTTCACAGCATCATGTTTGAACAATTTTGAAGGATTAACGGCGGTAGACGACCAGCGCCTCAGCTTATTATTTACAATTTGTTTTAGCGGGAATACTTACAGAGAAATAAAGGCTGAAGACGACTAGCGTCTCAGCTCAGTATGCCATTCGTCTCGAGCGGATATACGTGCCAGAGCGGCCCCATTGTCTTCGGGGCTGATGTAAATGGCAATTTTTCTCGACGCTTCCAGAGCTTTGGTCGACCCGACAATTGATACCACAGAGGGCGCGGTTGCACCACCTTGAATTTTGGGCGCAGGCACAGCCGCAATTCCAATAGAGAGTTGTAATAAGACACATATCGAATCAGAGATACCGGGGTTGAAGTAACTTTAGAAGGTAACAGGCGGTCAAGTATGCAAATAAAGAGAGAAGGGGCTGTAACTTGATGACTCAGAATTCATTTGGGAATTTCTTTTTTGCTCATAACTACTCGCAGTGCGAGACAGAACTCTTATATCTGTTCCAGAGAGCGGTCGAAAGGTCCCACAGTTAGTAGGTAGTAGTAGACAAAGATGCTGCCAAAGAAAAATAATGGCATTATTGGGTGGGTCTTGAAGTGGAACACAAAGAATACCTGACGTAGACAAAGCTCGCATCTCAAGAAAGAGAAAAATGTGGACAATGGTTTTCTCGAGACACTTTCAGTTGACGAAATGTAGCGAGGCTTTATCCGAATGTGGCATTCGTTAGCGATCTAAGTGGCTGTCAGAAGTCAAACTTCGTTGAATTTCCGCCAACGAAATACTCCGTACAGTATGACACAAGGCAGTGCAGAGGACAGCCAGTGAGGTGTCGTTTGAGTCACTCGGCCGCTCCCGTAAAGCTTCCATTTTCCATCGTCCCTTCGTGGATTTCAGTCAATTCAAGCCACCGCCATCCGCAATGTCCGAAGACTCTTTGAAAGGTAGCTCCGGAACCCTAGCAGCCAAAGACACATCTTATAAATCACCGATAGACGAACATCCTATTTGGGAAGCACAGCTCTGGGAGGTACATTCTACTACGATGCAAGACCCGGCGTGGAGGCTACGGTTCAAGATCTGGCTCAACTCACCTAGTCCGTGTGCTTCTTTACATTGTCCGACCAAGACGCCGCACAACCAAGGTAGATATCTCCATGAAGGAGAGCTGTGCTGGGACATCGATTCCCCTTTCGGTAGAAGCAATCCTCCTCCGGATATTTGGGAGGCAGAGGCGAGGATGCAGGGCGGTAAGAACACTGGCGAAGATCTTGAAATCGTTGAAGCATTCATGAAAATTCCATGTCGGCCAAGGAGATTTTTGCCCAATCTGGAGGAAAGAATAGCGAGGAGAGTAGTTCGTACGTTGTGGGTTTGCTCTTTAGGCCATTGTATAAGCGTCCTCCTGGCTACTGTAATCAAATTTATGTCCACCAAATTGTTTTGATGGATCAAAGCTGAGCGGATTTGTCAATTTATACTCACTTGAGATGTATGGTACGTACAACCGGATTCGGATTCTCCGTAGTGAGTCTTTTTTTCGTATGAATTATGCCCTGAATGTAGTGTGTATTGTTGAAGATGTGTAGAGATCGTGACACGAAGTTACAGTATTTCGTCAATATATTTCTTCTCGAAGAGTCTGCCTACTCATATACGTCCGATTTCCTCCAAAGTTACGAAACGGCACCATCCTTCTATTACTTGTGCAACTTTAATGGTCCTGCCTGCCCATGCTCTTTCCTCACTTCCGAGTCTGATACTGTTGCTCAACAATGGCACCTGTTCCTTCCACGGATCCATCTCTGGCACGTCGCTGGTAGTGTCGCCCACCCCAAGCATTTCTTCATTTTCTTGCGGACTTCGAGGCTCTGCAAGCAGCAACCTCATATTCGCCCGTTCTGCAGCCTCTACAGCAGTGGCCAGTGTCCGCGATAAGCCTTGAGCAGAGTGTTCACTCGTAGACTGGTGAAGAGTGACGAGGCCAAGAATTGCAAGGGTTGGTGTACGAGTCCCTGGCTTTTCGTAGCTCGGTGCACTAGCTGTGGACCCTACAGAAGGAAGAAAGGTAGCTAAGTATGCCCTAAGATGGAGTAGTGAGGGGGTGAAAGCCAGGTGAACAGTCCTAGATGTTGCGAGGAGGTGAATTTTCGGAATTAGAAAAGGGTGAGGTGAGTTTGAGGTACCTTCATTCGGAAGATCTGTAGTGTTAATGAGATGCGTATGGTGAATCGTAGTTTGCAGATGTTCCAGAAAGGCTTCGCGGCTGGAACAAACAACAAGCGTGTTTGGGACTGAGTGGGACTGGAGGATGTAGTTGATCAGGTCCGTACAGTTGACAGAATGAATGGCTACCAGATGCCTGTTGGCCATGACAATCGTGCGGTTAGTAAATATCACATGTATCCAATTGATCAAATGCTGTTCTAGTCAAGGACCTGCGGTTTCACATGATGGATTAGCAGGTCTAATCAAACTTTATAGATACGATGAGATTCGTAGGATCATTACTCATGGGAATATTGAACGCACTGTTTTTGCTATTTTAGCGTCACTCGGTCGTTGGGAGATGCTGACGTGTAGAAAGTGGGTAGGAGGTTGCGGCGTATGCGGTCGACGGCCTCAACAAGTGAACGTTAACGTCACTCCATTAATCTTGCTCCAAGGCATACTGAGGGCCCGGAACGAGACTATCATGGAGTCTATCTCAAGGATTTCTTCCATGCTGGAGACAGGTAGAGTCATGCACAAATATTTGCGAGAGCCGCAGCTGATTTGGTGTACAGCAAGGGAATTGACCCTAGAAGCAGCACAGTCTGCTGGATCCTCCCGGAGCTTCAGCAGTCGGTCTTCGACTCGAGATCTGCCTTTTACTCAAATAAAGAAACTACTGGACAGCCGCAACGATAGAGAAATACTGGAAGGCTTGCGGAAGGTCATAAGCGTACGGTCATGGTTTGCTGGACCGCCAAGTTGGACTTCTGTCTGATATTGGATGTGTAGATGATGTACCGGTCAAAACCATGTCTACCTTTCTTCTCATCCATAGTCAAGAATGTCGCGAGTCCTAACATCGAAATTAAAAAGCTTGTCTACATTTACCTGCTTCACTATGCAGAGTCTGAGCCGGATCTTGCACTGCTTTCTATCAATACCATACAAAAGTCCCTTACGGATCAGAATCCTCAGGTTCGGGCAATGGCTCTTAGGGTCATGTCAGGTATCAGGGTTCCAGTGATCAGTCAAATCGTTTCTTTAGCTATTAAAAGAGGGTGCGCGGACATGAGTCCCTACGTCCGCAAAGCAGCTGCTCTTGCAATTCCCAAGTGTTACAGGTTAGATCCGAATACATTACCCCAGCTTCTGGACTATCTATCAACCTTGCTTGGGGACAAGCAATACTATGTTGTTGGATCTGCTGTCACCGCTTTCCTCGAGGTATGCCCTGATCAGATAGATTTGATACACAAGCACTATCGAGCCCTTACAAGGAAGCTGGTCGACATGGATGAATGGAGCCAGCTAGCTACCTTGAGGTTAATGACAGTCTACGCCAGGAAATGCTTCCCCAGACGAACAAAGAAAATGAAAAAGAGCAAAACCAAAGGCTTTTACGACAGCGATGAAGAAGACTATATTGCTAGTGAAGAGATCCAAGTGCTGGATCCAGACCTCGAGCTCTTTCTCAAAGCCTGTAAATCCCTTCTCCAAAGTCGCAACTCGGCCGTCGTCGTCTCTGTCGCTCGCTGCTACCTCTATCTTGGGACACCCGAGTACATCGACTATGTCGTCGGTCCTCTAGTAGCCTTACTCCGGAGTCCCCAAGACATTCAACAAATCGCCATGTACAACATCGTCGCCGTGTGTCTCGTCCGGCCCGAATCCTTTGTCAAATACGCCACCCACTTCCTAGTCTATTCCACTGACCCTCCTGACATCTCACGCCTAAAGTTCGAAGTCCTAACCCTCCTATTTCCCCACTGCGAACCCCACATCAAAGACCTCATACTCAGCGAACTTGAACACTTCACCCGCTCTTCAACTACATCTCTAGTCCAAGAAAGCGTCCGCGCCATAGGCCGCTGCACTCAAAACGACACCAAAGCATCCCCCCGCTGCCTCCGCCTCCTTCTCAAGCAGATCTCCAGCCAAGACGAAAACCTGGTCGCCGAATCCCTAACCGTCATCCGGCATCTAATCCAGCAATCCCCGCAATCCCACATCAAAACTGTCATCCGGCTCGCCAAAACCCTCGACACAACCACAAGCCCGCAAGCCCGCGCAAGCATCATCTGGCTCGTCGGCGAGTTTTCTGGCGCCGACGACGCGGAAAACATTGCCCCAGACGTCTTACGCATCCTAACCAAGGGTTTCCCCTCCGAATCCGAAGCTGCAAAACTGCAAATCCTCCTCCTCGCCGCAAAAGTCTATCTACACCATCTCAACCGCACCCACCAGCACTCCGTCCAAGCATCCCCAAACCTCTCCACCGCCTCCACCACCGACGAAGGAGGGTTCCAACCCTCTTCCCCGCCACCCGAGCAACCCCACCGAATCCCCCAACTCTGGACCCACCTCCTCCTCCTTGTCCGCTACGACACCTCCTACGACCTCCGCGACCGTTGCCGCACCTACCGCGCCCTCCTCTCCGACCCCACCAACACCCAACTCGCCTCCCTGCTGCTGCTCGCCCCGAAACCCGTCCCGCGCACGGCCTCGCCGTCGGAAACGCGCAGGGGATTTTTGCTCGGCAGTGCGGCGTTGGTTGTAGGAGTGGATGTTGGTGGCGGGGTTGAGGGGGGGTTGCCGGAGTGGGTAAGGGTGGGGGAGGAACCCGATGACGGGGTGAGGGATGAGGGTGGGGAGGTGAAAGCGGTTAGTGGGGCGGCGGGGGAGAGGTTGCCGGATGTGGGGATAGGGACGGGGAGGGGGAAGGAGAAGGAGAAGGAGAGTGGGAGGGATAAGACGTTGGATGAGTGGTTGGGCGAAGAGGAGGAGGAGAGTGAGAGCGAAGAGGGCAGTACTGAGGAAGAAAGCGAGGAGGACGAAAGCGAGGTGGAGGAGAGCGAGGGGGACGAGGAGGAGGATCGGTTGATAGGCTGACGGTGTCATTTCCCCAACCCCTGCTGCGTCATGAAACCCGAGGAGAATAGCTTCAACGCGACCTTGTAGGTAAAAGAGAGTAGAAACATGGATACAACCAAAAGAGCATAAATGCTCAGGCAGCGCGTCGAGATTCACTCGAGGCCGAGAAAATGCAAAATTCCCAACGACGCACCCGAAAGCGAATGCTTGAAGCGGCGTTAGGTTTCTTAAAATGCAAATATGGTATCTCTATTCATTCCCATCTCTATCCCATGCGGCGCACCAAGGTCGCTAACCCCGAAAAAGGCTCGTATCCAACGCATCCACGTCCATCTATCTCATTGTAGTCCAGAACGTCTGTCTGACAGCGAGATGTTATATCTATCCCGACGTTTCTCGGCTTAATATCGCAATTGTCTCACCTCTCCGGGATAAAAGCCCTACCATCGTCTCATGATTTCTCGCGCAGCCACTTGTATACCACCGAAAAATCCTTCGCCGGCTCCATATTTTCCACCTCGTCATACACCTCTTTCGTCTTCTGCGCCAGTTCCAGCTTAACAGCCGCTTTTGCGGCTGCTTCGATGGCGAGCCGTAGGTCCTTCTTCATGAGGGAGGTTCCGAAGCCGCCATCATAGTCCCGCTCGGCTGGAGCTCCGGGACTCACGCCTGGGACGGGGTTGTTGATTTCAGAGGCCCAGCATTTGCCGCTGCTGCCGTTGATGAGTTCGCCGAGGACTTTGGGGTCGAGGCCGAATTTGATGCCCATGTTCATGGCTTCTGCTGTGGCGATGTTGCTGACGGCTAACAGGTAATTGTTTGCGAGTTTCCCACTTAACCCCATCCCTTGCTCCCCTAGGTGGACTGTCTTTTTCCCCATAAGCGCCAGTATGGGTTTCACCCTCTCCACCAATTGACCTGACCTCGAGGACGCCCCGAGCATGAATGTGAGTGTAGAGTTTTGGGCGCCGACGACACCGCCAGACATGGGAGCGTCGACAAAACGACCTTGGAGGGTGCAGTGGACGGCGTTAGCTACTTCGCGGGAAGAGGCGGGGTCGATGGTTGAGCAGTCGATGAAGAGGCGTTCGCCGTTGGTGGTGCTGGAGGAGGGAGGGGGAAGGGGTGGGCTGAGGATGGTCTGGAAGACGTTTTTGACATGGGAGGGTTCTGGGAGGACGGTTATGATGGTTTCCTGATGGAGAGACTGGGTTAGTAGGCGTGGAATATCGATAAAAGAAGAGGGGGTGGGGAGGGGTCGTTAGGGTGTGGGTATCAGAGGATTGGCTTTGATGTAGAAATTTTTGGAATCATGGACAGGGCGAGCAGAAACGCAGGCCCCCAACTTAGATCATCGATAGAACATGCTCATCATATAGATTTCCTGGTGATAGTGGAGTAAGGGGAAGGTCGACGAACTGCTTTCTCGGCAACTTCTCGAGCTGATTTTGCAACCTCAACTCCATTTCCCACCTCGTCCACAAATTTTGCCATGATTTCTGTGTTCCTGTCTCTGATGAACAGCGTGTCCTCTTTTGGCATCTTTGCTCTTAAGTTCTTGGCCATTGGATATCCTACAGCAACCCCGACTCTATCAGCACGTGCTCCACACGACCCACTCATTGTTCTCCACCAACGTATTGCACGTTTCGAAGCCATGAAGAATCTCACCCATGCGTCCAAGGCCGATAAACCCCCATGTCGCCAGGTTACTTCCAGACGAAGCAAACGATCGTCTTGAGACTCTAGATCCCGCACCGGAAGCGCCGCCATTCCCAAGAATGCACAATTTCGCCGGGGAAAACCTGATGGAAACCATTGCCCGCATGCTCGCTAAGTCTGCTCACCAAAACCGTATGATATGCTAAAGAGAAGGGAAGCAGTGAAGGATTAAAAGGAAACGAAAGGGACTGGTCTGACTGAGGTGTTTTGACAGGTTGAATCCACGCTTGTCCGGTAGAGGGGGTTCAAGCGACAGGGCGATCGTTGGTTGGATCGTTCGATCCCACATGCCTCGGCCCTAAATCTGCGAGTAGCCCGATCTGTCCCGACATCCTGACACCCTTCCGGCTTAGTCTGGATGGGGAAAGCAACGAGCAATCAGTCGTCGGTAGATGATGGCGGCTGGGAGGAAGTTTGTCTGGGTGGGTGGGTGGAGGAACATGTGGGTGAGAGCTGGCATTTTCAACTGGCGGCCGCCGGCATATCACGTGTTAGGGTGGCACCACCTTACCGTCCTTTACCTTACGTCGTTTACTTCATAGTCCGATATTTGATCACACTTGCTGCAAGTATGGAAAACTGCTGCCACTTATCAGGTACATTCAGAAGAACATGTCTAGTCTGCTAAACCCAACAGACTAAACGAAGACAACGAAGACACTACCTACCCCTAGTGAAATGTACCTATTATCCCATCTTTCTATTAATGGAACGTCTACGGAAGACTAATCACTCCCATCTATCTCTCACGCATATACCAACCAACCTACCCAAACACCCAACCCGCTCCACCGCAAAATCGCCCAACTATCCCAAAATCATCCAGCCCCCCCACCCTCATACCCAAAAGCTCACCCACAACTTTCCTCTCCCCACCCCCCTCCCCATATCTCCCAAACATACCCCTCCCCCAACCTAACCCCCCTCGTCATCGGCATCTGATCCCAAGAAATCCTCAATATCACCTTGATATCGCGCGAAAATTCAGGAATGTCGAGCAATTTACCGTATTCCGGTTCTACTCATGTTAAAATACTTGAAGGATGTGGGGTTTGTGCTTTCTGCGGTGTAGTTTGATATTTGTGGCAAGGGTGGGGGGAGGGCAAAGTGCCCAAATCCTACATCCCTCAACCCTTAAAAAAAACTTCCCTAAACGGGGCGTCTGCAGGCTACCGGAGACGGCGTCGTAGACAAGGGGGTGTGAGTCGTGTTTCGTTGACAGTTGTGATGCCTGGGTGTTTGTGGCCTTGGGTGGATCTGGGGGGTTTAGTGGGGAGGGGTGGGAGATTGCTGGTGGTTTCTGTGTTGGGAGGGTGGAAGGCTGCGAGGCTCGGGGCGGGAGTGAGGGGGGATGGGGGAAGGTGGAAGGGGGAAGGGGGAAGGGGGAAGGGGGAAGGGGGAAGGGGGAAGGAATGAGGTGTGAATGGGTAGCTGGGTGGATTGGAGGTATCGTGAGGGAAGGCATATACCGTCTGTAAAAATCTCAATATAATACCACAGTACCAAAGACTGAAAAAGACTCCTGGACTGTTATGACATGCTCAAATTCATGGAGAAGTAAGTACCTTAGCTTTGGGACAAGGCTCACCGCTATCCGTAATCGTTGGTCTGTTCTATCCAACATCACGATAATGTAGAAGCTGGCTGCCTGTGGTTGTAATTATCACTTCTTCCCCACTTTTACCGCTTACAAACAGCTATGAAAAATTCCATTCCCTTCCGCCAAACGCAACCAACCCTGCAGACGCCCCTGGAAATACAACTGCCGCAAACATGAGGGTATGTAAAGAAATTGAAATCTTTCCGCCGTAGCGACTGCTGGATTGTGATATGCGGGCCCGGGTTGACTGCAGTGATGGACGGTCGCTTCCGCGTATCCACGGCCCATATGGGTGGGTTTCAGATTACGTAGGGGATAAAGGCCCTGCGTCTAGTGTTAGTAGGTAGCGCAGGATGTAGCAATCTAGGTAATGCACTCACCCAATTGCCAAAGTCGCGGCAACGCCAAACAGCGCCCTCTTCCTCACCTTCTCCTTCTTGATCTCCTGCTCCAGTAGCTTTGTCTTCTTCGCCGGTTGCAATACCCCATCCCACTCCTCATCATCCTCATCATCCAGCTCCTCCGCCTTGCGCTTAGACGCCCTGTCACTGCCCTCGCCATCCAGTTTCTTCGCTTCCTCTACCATTTCCTTGGCTTTCTGGATCATAGCTTCTGGGCTTTCTGGCAGAGGCAGATCGGCGGATCCGCCGGGCATTTCTATCTTGACTTTGGTGGTGGTGCTCTCGGTGTCGCCGTTGACTTGGACCACTGATTCGACGTCCACTCGCACTTTGTCGCCATCTACGGATTCGGAGTCTGCAATTGATGCCGCGTCATGGAGAGCTGACTGTAAAGAGGCACTGGCTTCGCGGGCATGGACGGCATTTGATTCTTTGGTGGCTTTTGTTGTTCGGGCCTTCCTGGGGGATTTCGGCGCTGGCGTGGAGGACTTGCCGGGCGAACTTGCTCTTGGTCGCCCGCGAGCGCGGGGTGTAGAGCCTCGGGGAGTGGGTGGTGGGAGGTGCGTTTTATCGTTCGCGGCGAAGACGAATTTCGGGGGAGGAGATATTGATTTCTGAGGATCGTCTGTGTTCGTGGCGATTGGGGCATCGTCGACCAGTGCTCTGATCCAAGGAACCATAGCGTACTCATCTGCAAGCTTGAGTGCTGTAGGGCGTTAATACTGAAACTCCCAACACAGCAAAGGCGCTTGGGGGCGTACCAAATTCCTCAGGTATCCACACGTTACCAGCGACTTCGTCTTGGCTAGTAGTTGTCAGTGTTTTCAAGTAGTCACGCTCAGCCATCTCTTCTTTGTGTTCTGCCCAGGGGAAAGCGGCCTTGAACATGCCAGTGGCGCTAATATAGCCGTCACTACTTCTTCTCTAGACATGACACAACCGTCAGCACATCATTCACAATCTCGTAACCGCAACCGCCAACGTACCATGAGAAAATAGGCCTCAGGATGCGGTTGGTGTTGATTAGGTGCGAATATCTCGGAGCCTTTCAGGTTCTTTGGAAGAGGTGCTCTGAGATGTGCGTAGTCAAAGATTCCGAGGTTCTCTGGCTTTGTCGCATTGGATGTACCGACTTGACCTGGCTTGACAGCCAAATTTGTCTGACCGAGTCGTCGCTTCTTTACGAGCTCCTCATCTGCATCATTTGTATTAGCTGTGCGCACCATGTAGGACACTCCAGATGAAATGGCGTACGATCGGGTGTTTTGTCAAGCGCAAGAAGCGGGTTGTGCTTCGATGGCAAGATCCTTTCTCGGGGCTTCTCAGTCGGTCTGGCAGGCATTGTATTGTAGTCGCGGTGAATATATGGCAACTTAATGTTATGAATCGTTTGTCGAGCTCAATTGCTGCGACAATGGTGTTGGTGAAGCGCGCGGAAATCTGACGTCTTTCAAATCACTTCGGTCGCGCGCCTTGTCGGGCAGAATCAATAGCCGTCACGCGAATTGAAGGTCAGAAATATGAGTATCTGTAGTCGGTGATAAGGCGGAGAGAAGAGAAGATGATATGGATGAGACAGGGCTACATCGGTTTTCGGGTGATCTGGGGATGGTGGATGGATTGTTCGTTCCATCAAAATATGAGGTGGCCGGGGGGAGGTTGGAGTTCGTCTACGGTCTACCGAAGGGGCTGGATTCTCGATGCTGGCCGCAAACGATCGCGACGTCACATCATCAATACCATCTACTATGATACCTCCTCGTCTTATTCATTATCATCTTGTTGGCTAGAGTGGTTCTATCTATTACAGCAAAAAGAACTTGGGTTAGATTCTATTATTTCCTCCTTGTATGGAATTGAGAACAAGTTGAATTATTGTCTTGACAGAGAATGCACCTCTGATTGGTCAGAATTATCGACGTAGTACACCTCTCATCTCTCAGTGTTGTCCAAAGTAGCTATCGTCAGATGATGTACTTCCATTTGTATATACTCAACTGCTTCATTTCACAAGTTATTCCCTCCCCATTTAGTCCGTGATGCTTCGTGGTGGTTATGCTTTAGCCCTTCTGCACGACTTGAGATTTCTTTGTAAATCCCCTCAAGGCGTCTGACCTCTGAACTGCTGTTTTAGACAATCTCGCGCAACTACTCACATTCCATGCGAAAGTGTAAACCTCTTCTGGTGCCAATCCTTCCCCTCGTGAGTATCCGGGATTGTCACTTCCTCTCCTTCCAACCCACACTCGATTTTCTACCCACCTACATCTCTCAACAAACCATCATCCTGTCACCAAATCCCCAAATACCCGCATAGTGACAACACAAATTGTGTCCAGGCAGCAATGAGCCACTTACAAGTGCCCACACACGACGCCGTGGATCCCACACGTTCTCGTGCCAAGTGAATCTCGCGCCCTCCAAGCCCCCACGTATAGTGGAACAACTTGGTGGATACAGTTTGCTCTGACCTCCTCCCAAGAGGTCTTGCTTGGCCCTTGTTGCTCCTGATGTCACATCCAACGTACTTGGGGTTTGACAACAAGGCAGAGCAAGCGTCCTCCGCCGCGCTTATCGATACGGTAGGTTCTTTTAAAATACCAACCACAAGCTGAAGCATGTAATGTGTTTCAATTTGTATGAATACATAAACAAAATGTACGTTGTGCGAGTTCATGTATATTATAAGCTTACCTCCTTCCCCACAAAGTTCGGTGCACAACCATGGTTTCGAGCTTACCCTACCATAAATTTAAAGCCACCACGGAACGCAAGTTAATAGGCGGCAGAATTACGAAAACTTATCATGGAAGCTTCAAAACTACCAGATTGTGAATGCTCAATGTAAATGCATGCATGTGAGGCTTTGATGGGAAGCACAGGTGAAGCGAAATGAGGGAAAGTCATAGGGCAATATCGCAACAACGAGAACTGATGAGAGCAAAGGAAGCAACAATGGGCAGCGAGTTGCTGATCAATCGTCTACGGCTTACGGTATTACTTTGCATGGATGGATCCATGGCCATCCCTTGCATCGTCTATTAGAAAGAAATGCGAATTTCAAAAAGAGCATCTGAACCGAGAAGGCTAAATGTAGCTGACAGGTGGCAGTAAAGCCATATTTGAGATGCAGTGTTCTCGCGACCAAGTGAAACGCTTTCAAGATGGAAGACTCATCGACAGCTACCACACAGAAGTTGAAACACCACAAAACATGCAATGTACACCTTTCCAATAAGCAGCAGAAGAATAAAGGCTAGCCATTGCATCTGAGCGCGAGTACCATGCTATAGAAGCAGAGCCTCGTATTTTTGAATTGAAAAATTCCTTGAAAGCGCCGTGAGCTCAAAAATAGCACTTACCAGCGGCGGCTACGGGCGCCATCAGACGTATTCCATACAACAGAGATCGAAGGCTTACCTGTATGCCTCTGCAACTTTCGGCTGACGCCTCTTCAGCTTTGGTGTTACGTCATCAATTTGGCGCCTGCCTTGAGTTTCGCCCTCATCGGACGAGTCGTCTCGGTTGTCAAAGTCTCTCTTACGGCCATTCGAGCCTCCAGCACGAAGCTTGACTGGCGAAGCCGATTGTGCGTCTATCAAGTAGTTCTGGTGAACGTTCCCGTTTTCGGAATTGGGGTTGCCATATCCGTTGGAAGCTCCATGGCTGGATCCTGTAGAAAGCGGACTTCCAATATTGCCATCGTAGAATGATGGCTTCCGTAGTGGAGGCGGCGGAGGCTCAAAATTCTGCGAGTTCGACCGCTCAGCCAAGCCGGCAGGCAACTGTTCATTATTAATTGTGGAATATCTGCTGTTATATGATCCGTGCTGAAGTGGGTCTGAAATCTTCTCACGACTTTGACTTTCTGCACCAGAATTTGACGTATGCCTCCACTGACTCATGCCATTTCTGCAAATTGGTCAGTAGCATAAGGGAGGGAATGCTGAATGGGGACTTACGAATCATATATGATTGGGCTTCTACTACGCGATCTAGATGTGTTATTCGGCGAAGCCTGCAATGATGGCTCTTGTGCAGACGGTGGAGGATACGGTCGGGCAGGGGCTCGAACAGGTTTTGGCGCTCCAGTAACACCCAAAGCAGCGAGCATGGCTTCAGTATCCCGAGCCGACGGGATCCGTGATCCTGAATTCGGGGCTGATGCCTGATCGACTGCAACGGTGCTTTTGCTACTTGATAATTGAAGTGGCTTCGGCCGTCCTGCATTCAATGCATGTTCGAGGCTATCCATGACATCCCCAACGTCTTCTCCGTCCAATTCGAATTTGGACTCTTGTAGGGGATTGTTGTCGTTGTGTTCAGGCTCTTGACTTCGTCCTCGGTTAGCTTGACCAGGGTCATATAAAGACTTCAGATAGTCTATAGGAACGACTACGCCGTCATCACCAATGGAAGAGAAGATTGGATCTCTTGAGAACTCTTCCCAGTAGCTAGTATCCTTGATGTTCTGACCCAGGATATCCGGTTTCCCACGGTCCATGTATTTGGAGCGGCAGCAACCATCATTGTCGGGTTCTGGTGGTAGAAGTGGAATGGCTTCAGCGACTACAAAATTTGCAGACAAAGGTCGGCCAGTCAGATCAATTAACGCTCCACCTTCAAAAACGATTAGTGCATCCTTTCGAGATTTCTTCCATGCTCCAACTTACCGCTCGGAATATCAGGTACATCTAAGTTGTCTAAGTCATCTTCTTCGGCTTCAAGATCCGCCACATCAGCTGACGGTGGTTTCGGTGTTGAAGATTGAGACTGTACTGGCGCATTGGTAGCGGGCGACCCTTGAAAGGTAGCCACAGGATCGCTCCCGGTAATCCCTTGATATTGATTCCATGAGTATCCCGTAGCTGGAGATATGACCGAGGAGGGTGAAGCAGCAGAGTATGGTTGCGCTGGGACACCTGACGTTTGTTGATACTGTGCATTTTGCTGATTGTACGCCGCGTTATATTGCGGCCACTGAGCGGACGGCTGACCTGGATTCTGAGGCCCGTAATAAGTATTCGGGGTTGAAGGAATTGCTGCTGTATATGGCTGTTGCTGGTAAGAGCTCCCCTGTTGGTAGGGATACCCTTGTTGATAGTGCTGCTGGTATTGCTGATATTGCGATGACTGCTGCCATTGAGGTGGGGCTGACGACCGGGCCGATAAGGGGGTGGGTGGACCAGGAACACCTTGAGGCTGATGGTAGCCAGGTTGGCCATAAGACGTTGTCCCATAGGCCCTTGGCGGTCCTTGAGGTGGGGCGACATGAGGCGGTAGGGAATACTTCGTGATGATCGGGGCATTTGTTTTCTGACGCTTCGGGGGTCGGAGATAATTCTGTTGGTTCATAAGTCCCCTGTTTTCGATGTTAGGCTATGATTTAGCGTCAGGCATATCTCAACACTTACGCTGGAACCTCGCGCCGTGGCTCAGGACAGTTCTGTGCCCAGTGCTCCGGAGAGCCGCAATTGTAGCATGTATGAGGTGTCTGGTGAGCTGCTTGCTGACCTTGTGATGGGTTGGCAGTGGGTGCGGATTGGTAAGCTTGTTGGTAAGCTGCTGGCGGGGAGGTTGCATATTGCTGTGGAGGGTATTGTTGCTGAGCGTACTGCTGCCCGGCGTACTGTTGCGGAGAGTACTGCTGTTGTGCATATTGTTGCTGGTAACCTGGATAACTGTATGGCTGGCTAGGCTGAACTTGCTGCTGCTGCGGCCATTGAGCAGCAGGGGTAGTCATACTTCCGACAAAACGTTGTATGAGATCATGCACAGATTGGTTGATCTGGGCAAAGGAAAGCTTAGAGTCCAGAAGGAGGTTTGATCGAACGAATGGACTGGATAGCAGGAAGTAGGAAAGTGTTGTTCTTGAACACTTCGATGTTCTAGGTCGTGACCTTACAGTACAAGATAGTAAGAGCAGAAACTGGAAGCTTATTGAAGAGAGATGCTTAGACCAGGGGGCCCTGTCGACCAATTCAGATCGGAATCCCTGACCGTTACGGTATGAGGATTTTGAGAAACGGTATGATCGATCTGGTTTATGTACGAATGTGCTGCCCAATTTGAGACATGAAGGAAGATACTGGAGAAGTTGCGCGTCGATATCAGACTGTGGAAAGTTACATTGGTCAGATCGGAACGGATAAACACAAACACCGACGCCTGTCCATCCAGACCAGTCGACGATCAAAATGATCGGCTTGGGCATACACACTATCTGTTCTGTCATGAAGTACATTAAGACAATATGATTTTGAGAGACGAAGAGCAACTGGCTTTAGCTTCGCATGCCCTCAACCCAGTTACTCCTTTCGTACCTCCGTCATACAGCCCCTAGCTTTGGGTAGGGTCAAGACATGCCCGGCCTCCCAGGTATCCATGGATCCTACCTTTAGCGGCAACAGAACCCAGCTAATGTCAGTGTACAGCGAGCGTAGATCTGGACGAATGTATCGAGCGCCTCTACAAGAAAGAGTTACTAGCAGATTCGGTCATCGAAGCAATATGCGCGAAGACAAAAGAACTTCTTATGAAGGAAAGTAATGTGGTACATATTGCAGCACCGGTAACGGTGGTTGGAGACATACATGGCCAGTTCTTCGACATGATTGAAATCTTCAAGATTGGAGGATTCTGTCCAGATACTAATTACCTATTTCTTGGTATGAGTGCTCAACCGACAGGCCAAAAAATGGTGTCTAGTAATAACTATTTGGAGTAGGCGACTACGTGGATCGTGGCCTTTTCAGCGTCGAAACAATCTCCTTACTCGTTTGTCTAAAATTGAGATACCCCCAACGCGTCCATCTTATTCGAGGAAACCATGAATCCCGTGGTGTCACCCAGTCCTATGGATTTTATACTGAGTGTTCCCGGAAATATGGAAATGCCAACGTATGGCACTATTTTACCGATATGTTTGATTTCCTTACCTTAAGTGTCGTCATCAACGACCAGATATTTTGTGTCCATGGAGGTCTTTCTCCTTCTATTCACTCCATTGACCAGATTAAGATCATCGATCGGTTCCGCGAGATACCTCATGAGGGGCCGATGGCAGACCTAGTGTGGTCAGATCCAGATCCAGACAGAGACGAGTTCTCTCTTTCTCCAAGAGGCGCAGGCTATACATTTGGAGCTCAGGTCGTCAAAAAGTTTCTTGAGGTCAATTCCATGACGCATATCTTACGCGCGCATCAGCTATGTCAAGAGGGATACCAGGTCCTCTACGATGATCGACTTAGCACAGTGTGGAGTGCCCCGAATTACTGCTACCGCTGTGGCAATATGGCTAGTGTGCTCGAGGTTAGCGATACTGGTGAACGGTATTTCAATGTTTTTGACGCGGCGCCAGAAAATGATCTCCATAGAGGTGAGCAGCAACAGCAACCAAATCAGGGTCAGGATGGACAAGGAGTTGTAGTAGAATATTTCCTTTAAGATACCAATGCATTCGGTCTGGAGTTGCTGGTCCTTAACAAGCTACATTTAGCATTGGGGGCAACCCCTCCTCCCAAATAGTTTGACCGTTCTTTCCGCTTTTCTCCCACGGTTTTCATAAACGCTCAATATTCCTAACTAACTTACTGTTTCTTGACCAGCGGCTAACTCACAAGTCAACCCCCTTCAAACTCACATCTTCGATGGTTCACAATCTTGAAGACTTATTGAATTTAAAAATCGCTCATTCCTTTGAGTTCATCAGTGAATTGTTATTCATTGTACTTTGAAGTCAATACTTGGTTGAAACTTCACCGTCACCGGCTTTGCTCTTCACGCCCCTTCATTGAGACAAGTTCATCAGCAACCCGCGTCCGGTGTTCATGGACGTTTATAAGAACTCAAGAACCCCCACAATTCCTCCATCTTTTCGACACATCCGTCCAAACACCAAAGTCTTTCAACCCGCATATACAGAATATACGTCTAACTCTATGACAAGTTTGACTTAGTACTCTAAGACTTCTGAACAAGCTCCTTGACCTAACTATCTTCCCGCTTGACTCTGCTCAGCCTGACATTGTCTTCCTTCATCTTCTCCTCATCAGAATTTTTCCTGCTCGGTATTATATATCCGATGTAATAACCTCTTATCAACAAGCTCTCCTGGACCTGGACCTCTTCCAACTTGGCTTCCTCCACTCTTCCTCCTTGATCTCTCCATTGATCAGAATTCGTCATTCCATTTTCGCGATCGGCGACACGCAGGCAATAACCTTCCTTTCGCTTGTACTGTACCCAATACCGATGCGCCCGAGTCATTTCTTGAAAGCCATCGCGGCTCACCTATGAACCGAAATAATCCAACATCTCGACTTGGTAATCTAATGGTGAGATAATGACAATCCAGCAGAAAACCCTAATCTTGTTTTCATAACTCAACGTCTTTTGGCCTTATCTATTCTCAACCTTGAGCTCAGATCAACTCCTAGGTCAGAAAGGCTTACCGGCGTCTTTTTCATATCAATAGTCATTGACCTCACATTCCAACGGATATTCATCGCCGTCTTCTTCATCGGAAAGAACTCACTAGAGTTAACAACAGATCACGCAAGAATCAAGCACAAGGGACCTGGACCATGTGCATATAAACTCTGGATCTCCCCCTTCTCTCTCATCTTCTACACACACACTGTGCTCATCTCAACATCTGCAACAAGTCTTCTACAGTCTTATACTATATACGGTCGTGAACCTATCATCTAACTCAACGTACATCGATCATTCTTACTCCCTACTGTATCTCTTAGACCGCCGAGCATTAGGCGGCCTAGCTTAGATAGGAAATCAACGTTCTTGAACCCCGTCATACTCTTGACCCCCGTCGGTGATCGCTTTAGTGTAACACACAAATGCATTACCTTTCGGATTCAGATACATTATCATAATAAGCACCTCAGTCCTCTACCTTCCTGCTCGTTACATAAGCCACCATACGTTGACATCCTAAAGCACACTCCATCTCCACTGCGTGATATAGCTCACGTTTCTCGACACTCCTATTCAAGCTTGACCCACTCAACGCTCGCTCTTACTCGTTACGTGTCTGCTTCTGCCAGAGTCTTGCCCTAGAAATTTGCCGCAAGGAAAATACACGAGTGCAAAATTTCAACAAAAGCTTTAATCATACAGGACGAACCTCTCAGACGCCGCATAGCCAGCTTGGAGCTGAGGTCCTAAACACAGCCTTCGAGAGCAACTGGTCTCCTGTTTTGGTCTTTGAAAGGAGATGTTCAAGCAGCGAGTCATGAGTGATGGTCTCCACAGAAAGTTCCGGATACTGAGGATCACGGAGCCAATCCCCGTACAACTCAGCGAAAGTAATGATAGCTTAAGGACAGATACGTGATGCTGGTGAGTTTGAGACAATGGATAACTTGTAGAGGCGGCTGACATGGCGCACATAGATTAGATACTTGCTTTGTCTGAAGATCACCAAGAATCGGATTCGCATAATCTGAAACACAAGACAGTCTTCTCATTGAAGGACCTCCTCTCTGCTGGAGCAAGCTCTTGCATATCTGTCATAGACAAGCTGTCTCACAATTATTACAGCCTCATTGCTGAGTTCTCAGAAATATGACCCAGTTCTGAACGCCTGTAACCACTACGTTACATTTTGAAAGAGGACCAGCGACAGCGGATTAGCACATCTCCCCGTTACCGAGCGCATTTCTCCCGATAAAAGCTCTTACATGTCTGACATAAACGACCTGTTTGACGACGAGTTTACGCCCATAGTTGAGCCTGGACTGAAGGTGGCATAGCCTTTAACAAACATAGATGATATACTTCCTTAATAAGAGGAACATCAAGGAGCGGACCGGCAGAGCCGTGGCTGTCAGACCATCCCTTCTATTGAAAACTTCATATATTCCCAGACAAAATCTAGCATATCTGACACGGACGACTTGTTCGACGATGACTTCACCTTATCGTCGAATCTGCCTTGAGTGTCCGTTGGAGGTATCTTCCTTTGAGTGAAGAGCGCCAACGAGCGGACTTGCACAGTTCTCCCGGTGAACACCGCAAATCTCCCAAGCCAAGATCTCGTATATCTAACACGGACGACCTATTCGGCGATGACTTTACACCCATTGTTGAGCCTTTTAAAACGTGGCACAACCTTAGCCGTCCGGCTTGAATTCCGGCTACTGTGAAGATGAGAGATATATCGACATAAGGAAAGAGCAAGGAGGATAATGAGCGATAGGGGTGGAACGTACCTTAGTGCCAGGTCAGCTATCCGAACGGCTGTGGTCAAGAACAGAGATCATGAGGCACAAAAAGCAGCGGCCGCACGAAGTGCTAGAGGAGTTTCTACCTACCCCTGGGAACCCACTAGCGAGGTTCACACCAAGTCTCTCGGAAAACCCATCAGAAATGGAAGAGAGGGCCAATCTAGCTTTCAGCATGGTGTTCCTATTGAAGTTTCGCCCACTGGAGAATCTTGCTGCAAGCCTTCCACAATTTTAGCTGTTCAGAAGCACTTTTTCCAAGCGCATACGCGTCAAAACGGAGCTTTCAAGGACAGTTAACGGATATAAAGAGCGGGTTATATATATAGCCATGGCTATGGATCAGTCGCAGAATCTGGACGCCGATAGACTGTCTGGAGAAAATGAATTCCAAGACGAGAAACTTGGGAACCGACAAAATGGGTTTGGACCAATTGGTGCATAAATCACTGAAAACCGTTACATAAAATCTCATTTACCTACAGCTTTTTCGAATCCACCTATCCGACTGGATCTGGGCGGAATCGAGGCCTCTTCGAAAACAACGGGTTGGAAGAGGACTCAAATCTCGAACGGAGAACCTGGTAAAATTGAGATTCTTTCTAGGAAACCTTCTCTTGCAGCTTCTTTACAGTCGCTCTTCCATCTGGATATGGGCTAAAAGAGTACTACCCAGCCAAACGTTGAGCCAGGAGATCTTCCAGCTATCGAGTGGAGACCTTTGGAAGATTGAAGTTTTTATTTGGATAAATCTTCTTCATGTGCAGTATTTAAAAAGCAACCTTTCCAATTAGACTAGGACGAGATACGGGCCTTCAATCAAAGAACCAGTTAGCAGAGCGACTGGATGCGGAGCGGAGGTCTTCGAAAATTGGGGGGATTTTCCTGGAAAACTTTCTTCTGTAGCTTCTTTAAAGCTGCCCGTTTCAGCTGGATAAGGGCCAAACGTAGGCTTCCTTACAAAGGGATGAGGCAGGACAGCACTTGGATGTCCAGCGGAGGACCTGGACGACTGGAGAACGAAGACTCTGCACACCGATACTTGGCTCAATGGTCGCTATCAGTCTCTTCGATTGTTCCGAGACTTTCTTTGAGGCAAAACTAGCAAAACATCTGCGACTAAGATATAGAGTCGTAATGCACAGTGGTGTTGATTCGAAAGCTTCAAGTGGTTCAGAGGCTGTAAATACAAAGGTAGATCGCCAAGCCCAAGAAGAGGCAGGAAAACCTAAGGATGGGCCAAAGTGCAAATCTGCAATGTCTGCTGCCGAGGAAACGAGTCGAAGTCTTTTTGTTAATTCTTCAGAAAACACTCCTATATTTGTCATTTGAATATTATTTCGATTGGCAATCGAAACAGTGCCGCGTATCAGGAAGTCCGTGGATGCAGTTGACATCAAGATGAACCAGCAAGAGCGAGGTGAAGCAAGAGCTTCGAGGGAGACGCCAGAACCATGGGCCCCCAAAGCTGTCGCCGACGTGAAAATGAGACTCTCGGATGAGAAGCGATTCTGGGTAAAAGCGCAGCTAACCCCAGTACCAGATGACGATGTGGATACCACCTCGAAGGAAATCACGTTTGGACGAAGACTGGGTTGGTTTCAGTGTCTGCTGCGGAGACGGAGAAACAGGTTCTCGTAACAAAGAAAAGCGTCCCCGGGTAGAAGCTGGCTCGATCCTAGAGTCTGGTGGGAAGAGAAGCGTGCCTAGATAATGGTTGGGTTAAGCCCTTTGCTAGCTGATAATGCAGTCGATCATATTAGTTAGCAATGCCGCGCATGAAGGCGGAAGTAGGAACGGAAAGTTCATGATGATCGTGCCGATGAAGATACTCATTGTGCCAGCGATGTTTATTTGGTGCTTCCGGAGAATGTCGCTTTGATAGCTTCGTGGCCTCTCATCTACGGCGATTTGACCAAGAGGTAAGGTTAAGGTAGGAAATGTGGTTATTTTGGTAGTATAAAAAATACCGCAATGCGAACCCATGTTATTTCATTTCTTCATATCACATAGATGCTCGCACATGAGCCACGTCGCAATCTTACATGCTGTCACGTACAGTCTAAGCAACTGAGTGCAAGGCGAAATCGTCCGATTCCTCTAAATACCTATTTCCAATCCTTGGTAATGTCAAATGACCACTCGAACTTCAGATGTGTATGATCATCATCATCGACGAATTTTGAAACAGCTTCGTAGTGTCCTCGAGCCATCATTCCTGAAGGTGCCTCGTCCGATGCAACTGTAGACGAAGATTAGATTCTCCCCAGTCCTGCAAATAACCAAGGGTATTTTCATGGAGGAGCAAATACTCACATTTCTTCTCATATACTGGCTTTTCAACCGTATTCGGCGGAAAACTTCCCTAAACCCCACCCATAAACATTAGCCCACTATGCTCCTGCCCGCGCCTCAAACCTCACTTTCCCACTCCATCCCATTGTCTCAAAGTAATTAAGCACACTCACAATCATCTCCTCATCCTTCCCGACCCTAATACCCTTCCTTTTTACCACCTGTAGATACTTCAACCCACTTAGCACATCATGCTGCACTACAAAGCTGGCCTTCATCCTAAATTTTGCGCCCTCCTTGATCGTAAACGGCTTTTCCTTGAGCTTATCCACCGCTCCCGGGGCACTCAAATCAATGGTGATATCAGAACGCCCTTCGACTTCGAGGGCGAGAGACTTAATGATGCAGCGGCGGGTGTCGCCCGAGGTAACAGGGAGCGCAGGGGAGGAGGAAATGCCGAGGGACGCCTTCCAGCGGTTGAGAGATTCGTCTTCTTGATCTATAGGTAGCGAGAAGTTAGAGGGTATTAGTATTATATGGTGGGAGGATTTGGAAGGGCTGCTGTAGGAGGAGATTGAGAAAGATGGAACCGAAGTACCGAGTTTTGCATATTCTTCTACGGTCTTCTTTTCGCCGACTTTAAAGCCGTCGGTTTTGGAGGCGACGAGATCCTCGTCGCCTTGGGATGCCATGGTTGGTAATTGGTGGAGTTTCTCGAGGGTGTACAAGAGGGTCTGAGGATGTCAGTGGTGGTGGTGGGGATGAACGGACGCGATAACAAGCGAGTATTAGCGTATGCAGAAAGGTTTAGAATCCTTGGCATTCATTTTCGCTCTGCCCCACGGTGATCCGTTTATAGGAGGAATTCAGAAATCAACCCCACCGCCCCCCAATTGCCCGAAATTGAAGCTATTCAGACCTCTTTGTTTGTTGACGTTCCTGACGTTCTTGTAATCGACCGTTTTTATTCGAAATGTCTCAACGCCGAAGTCAAAATCTATCTCTAGATGATTCTCTCACCTTCTCTAGAGCATTCGAAAGACGTAGGAAATCGACGACTCGAGCTGAACAGTCGAAGATCACTGATCGAGCTGATTCTCTCGATCGAGCTGCTCTCTTCGATCGAGCTGCTCTTCTCGATCATCATCGTAGACGAGCTCTCATTTCATCGAATGTAGATGATTCTCGATTGTCTTCAACTTCTGAGCTGTCTTTAACTTCTTGACAATTCTCGTCTTCTGAATCTCAGTTGTCTTCACTTTCTTGACGATCTGAATCTTCTTCACTAAGATGTTCACGATCTGATTCACTCTCATCATTGTCACGTTCTAGATATTGAAAGAATGAACTCGACATTTCTAAGAATAAAGCTGAAAGATCAATAACTTTTTCAGCTGCAGAAATTGCTGCATGTGCAAAGCATCAAAAAGAACAACAGAATTGAGTCAATGCTGCTTGAAGATTAAAAGACAATAAAGCTTGTGAAGAGACTTTATGACAGACAGAAATAAATGAGCATGATGAACGAGAGACTATACGTCGTTGTCGTCTGAATCATCAGACTAAAAAAGAGATAAATAAGTTGTTTATCTTTGAGCTTGAAGCTATGAACTTTGAAGATCGAGTTGATGATTTTATGCTGTTTATATCAGTCTATCTTCATGTAAATTGAAAACTTGAGTGATTTAGTCACATTGCTCAGATGCTGACTTTGAAGTTTTAAATCTGAAGTTTCAAAGAGATCTTAAATGAAACTATTAAGATCAAAGATGATGATATCAAGAGCTGAATTATCACTAATTGAATGATCATCATCAAAGCTAATAAATCAAAAGTCATTTGAAAGCAGCAGTTTATTGATGATTTTAATGAGTTAGAATGAGAGAAGATCTTGCTCGCTTTGACTGAAGAGAAAGTTACTGACTATACAATCAAGATAGAAATCAACGCGAAGATTGAAAAGTTTACTTGTAAAATATCTGTTGAGATTGTTTCTGAAGATTCTGATGTTGATGAAAGATTTTGTCAAAGATGCACTTGCATCGATCAGCTTCTGAATTGAACTCAAATCAAAGCAGAAACACTTGCTGATGTTGACAATTTCAATAGAGCATTGTTAAATCATTGACAATGCAATGATAAACATTGTAGAAATCAGAATGACTTCTGTTTCATGAATTTTGCAAACAAGCACTATAATATGAATCACACTTAGCAATCTTTATGAAATAAGATGATATCTAACGACAAAGCAAACATCAGCATTGAGCAATCTTCTATCTCTTTATATAACTTTTAAAGTGATAAACAGAACTTTGTTATCTTGCTGTCTTGTCAATCAGATCTGCATGAGAAAAGATTGAATATCAAAGCAAAGCGAGTGAAAAAGAAAGATTTTATGACGAGATTTATGAGATTCAATGAACAGCAAATGAAAATGTGAATGAGTGAGACAATAATTGATCAGATAGAATGAATGAACTTGTGTCAGAAAGCTTCAGAATCTCATTCATTATCATTTCAGCAATCTTCTCTTTTGCAATGATCATCATGACAATAATCATTTATCTATTCTTTCTATCAGTTGTCTTATCAGTTGTGACAGCAGTCTTCACAGTCTCTTTTGTGACAACAGTCTTTACAATTTTCTTCATGACAACAATCTTTGCAATCTATTCAATGATAACAATCTTCATCATTTCAATCTACTTCTTCTTCTTCTTCTTCTTCTTTATCATCTCAGTCTGCAATTGCAGCTCAGCGATCAAGTCTCATTGAAGAGTCAGAAAAGATGAAGAAAATATTTGATCAGTTCTTCATCTGAAAGATAAACAAGATCTCACGTCAAACAATCAAACAAAAGCTTGCAGAGATGAGACTCATAGTAAATGCTCAGATGTGATCTATGAATGATTTGAAAGATATGACAGATTCAACGTTTGCTATCTATCAAACTGCTATACAAGTAAAGATGTCAGATGAAATGACTCGTGCATTTAAGAAAGATTTGAAGCTTTTCAAATCAATTTGACGTGAGATCAAGATTTTATTAAAACTGAGTCATTAAATAAAGTCAAATTTTTGAATCAAATTTCTGATTTTCTATTTTCAATTCTCATTTCAAAGCTTTGATGTTTATCTCAAAGATGTAGTTTGAATGCTTAAAATGTTGTCTTGAATATTTATCACATTTGCTTCGTTCAACAGCATAATGAAGAAAGTCATTAAAGATATTTTCAAAATGAAATCATGTTTTGTCAAAATGTTTATGAACTCAGATTTTTAATACGCTGAAGATGAGTTCTATAAAATTGTAAACTTGTAATTCAGCGAGTAGAAAGACAAATATTGCATCTGACATTCATATCAATGATAAATCATCAATTCAATGAGACAAATAACTTATTTGACATTCGTGTGAAATGATGAACTCTTCAATTCAACTGTTGCAATGAACACTTGCATTATTCATGATGATCACACTTCTTGAAGTTGAAAAGAAACTGCATAAAAATAACAGTTCATCTGCTAATCATTAAAAGAAAGTTTCATCGTTGAATCAACTTTCGCAAATATCAATGCAGAATAAATATTCATCTTTCATATAAATTGAAAGAACACTTCAGCAATGCTCTTTCATTTTAAAGACTTGATAACGAGTTAATTGATCAACGAAAGCATAGATCTGATGATGTCAGCTCATGATCTCATTGAATAAAAACTCATTCATGAACATGAGTTGCTTGATCATCAAATGAAGCATGTTTGCTATTCAATTCAAACGAAACTTGTTGTTTTATCTGACTTCTACACGCTGTTCTTTATTAATACTTCAGTCTTTTCTCTTTAGAATTCTTGATATCGTGAATTGATGTACATTAATGTCTCACTTCTCTCATATGTATCAGATCATCTCTTTCTGCATGACTCACGACTGATCTTCAAGATAGACTATGAGATCATTTTCAGCGATCTTGAAGATCTTTCAAGAAGCGTGTTTGAATCGAAATTGAGATCTAAAAGATGAGTTATACATAAAGAGATTCTCTTGAACATTGTATACAGTGGCAGAGCAATAATGAATCTCTTCAGCGATTGTCGAAGAAGTTCAATGAAGTAGCAGAAGACGTAGTATTTTGAAGCGCAGGCTTGCAGGAAGTGATTTCGGCATAGCTGAAAGAACGTCAGGAACGTCAACAAACAAAGAGATCTGAATAGCTTCAATTTCGGGCAATTGGGGGGCGGTGGGATTGATTTCTGAATTCCTCCTATAAACGGATCATCGTGGGGCAGAGCGAAAATGAATGCCAAGGATTCTAAACCTTTCTGCATACGCTAATATGCGGGATGAACCGCTGTCAAGGTAATCTGACGCCTTGCTCTGTTAATCAGCTACAGGGGCCTCTGATGATGCTCTACGTCTTTGTTGCGGTTATTACTGATTGCACTGCATTGCTATTTGGGCTGCGGCTACCTGTTTTTACTCTTGGCAAACTACAGAGGTAATAAACATCTTAGAGATCGACCTAGCGTTATGCAATCGGCGAGAAGCAGGAGGAAGATGGAACTCAATGCTTTGAATGGTAGCCTGATTCATGTACTCCGCTAACTATAACAGACTGCAAACACCGCAAAATCCCAATCATCCCACCAAATCCCCAACTCCTTCTGGCCATGTTCCCCATATCATTGCCCTGTTCGGCAGTCTTCCGCTCAAAGGCGCTAAGATCTTCAACTTCTTCCTCTTCTCATCGACTTCTGCGACGTAAACAAATCCAATCACGCTTGCATCGCGAATGTTCTCCTGAGTATCATTGGGATCTGCGTGCACAATTGCTAGAATTGAGTTTTGCATTTGTGGCGAGGGTTGCACTTGGTCGAATATCTTAGAAGACGCATCTTCCGCTTCGCCGCCAGGAAGTAGCGAGTTGAGGAGGTCGGACGCTATGAGATAAACTGTCAGTGATGAACTTTAGAGAAGATGAAGGTAGGTTGCCATGCATTCAGCGATCTTATAAATACTTAATTGATTGAAGTCCACTTGTTGTGTATGAGGGCTGAGGGTACTTTTGCTGTCGCCAAAAAAGTACTCTCGAACTTGAGCCTGGCGATATTGTCGTAGATATTCTTCATCTCGGTCAACGCAGCCGCCCGACTTGTCCAATTTGATAACAAGTATATTCTCGCCTGTGCCTATCTTCTGGCCGCTGAAACGTCGCGCCATATCGCTATATAATCGCTCGGAGCCAAGAATTATCAAGACACTGACTGACAGTTATAGTCAGTAATTGCGACTGTGATGGGATACTGTCCTGGACTTACTTGAAAATTCAGAGACTACATGCTGAATAATCTCATATCCCCTTTTTCCCTGACTGATAACGCCAGGCGTGTCCACAATACATCCTGCCTCTTTTGCTTCTCCATCCTCTTGTAGCCTGCTCATCACAGAAAGCGCGAGTCTCGTGGTAATCGGTTTGAAGACTTGTGTATTATCCTCTGGGTTTACTTGGCCGTAATAGTAGACTAGTGGTAGTTTGACAGGAACTTGGCTCGGCCCATTGGTTGGGCTGCTTCCCCATCCTTCCTCCGTGTCAATGATGGAGGAAAATACAGCTGCTGACAAGCTTCCCGGAATGGATAGCATGCCCTCTTTTGTATCCAAATTCACAGTAACAGGTTGTCGACCTGACCTGGTGGTATACGCTGTAAGGAGCTTGACAAGGCTCGTCTTCCCTGCATTCTCCGGTCCAACCACCAGTACTCGGGGACCATCTCCACCGTTCATAGCATTATCGTCTCTTATTCTCTCTAGTGCGAAATGGAGGTTCACATAGCTAATCATGGGCGTCTCTTCAGCAAGGTATTCCACCTGGCAGTCTCCGACGACCTCGAGGCGACAGCCATGCCAAGTGAATATTGCTGCCTTGGTGCCGATGAATGTATATGGTTGCTTTATGGCCAGCTCAGTACCGAAAAGCTCTGCATTGCCGGAAAGAAGCTATTGGTATCGTTAGCAAAATCGAGATTAATCTGCCTCATTGTAAGGTATATTTATTCGATCAATAAATAGAGCTACAGGAGGTCTCCATGCACGCCAGTGGACAGCTCAAGCCTTAGCATATCAATATTGCAGGAGATATGCCAGGCACCATTTTGGTGCGCTGTTCGAAGAGATTGACAGCTCCATACCTTCCCATTCTACGGAAACGGAGATCTAACGTACTTTGACCTCTACTTTTGAACCAAAAGCCACCTCAAATCGCCATTCGGTCCCTTCCTTGAGCTCATGAATGGTGGGGGTAGCTTCAATCTCTGCTGGCGCTGAGATTTGAAGACCTGGTAGTGACATCGTGATGGCCTCGTCGGTCGGTAGCCTTGCAAAGTCTCGCCGGTCCATCAGCCCTACAGAATCCCGGTCCTGCGCGTCATAATGGCTGGAGAGGCGAGTTGTGTACGACAGGGAAGGATGCATTAGCGAAAATGCTTATTTAGACTTCCCAGAATGACTTCTCTCTTGTGTACTGCTTGATCGAGCGTGAATCGTAGGACGTTTATGTAAATGCGTACGAATCTCACGGGTGGAGGGTAAGCATGTCTCAAGTTCAATGTGCTGCTCTTCTTCTCTGGTGTTTATTACGCTTAAAAAAGGCTGTATTAAGTCTTCTTGGGTTTGCGTAACTGGGATGCATGCCTGAGTGATCCAGTTGATGCGGTCCGTACTGAGGTATTGCTTTGCATTAATGTTTAATTACGATGTGATGTTGTTGGTGTTGTGTCGAGCTCGAAAGTGTTCTCTGGTTGCTAAGAATTTTGGTGGCAGTTGTTCTTGATCTGCTTCTGATGAAGATACTAGTGGTATTGCTGATTTTTTTCTATATATTTGACATAAGATGGTCATTCCCTATCTCGTCCTGTGGTGCAGTGGTTAAGTTCTTGGAGTACAGTGAAGCAACTCTGTTGCGATGGGTCATGGCTCACCATGGCTCAATGGGCCCACTTCTCCGGAGGTGCGACCCCCCTTCAAGTTCGGAGCTGCGTTCTAACTATCAGTGGGTGTGGGTTCGATTCCCACCGTTAGGTTCGATTCCTATTGTGACGTCGATCTGCTCTGAGTGGGTCCAATTCCCACCAGTTGGGTCCAAGCCCTAACTGTTGGGTTCAATTCCCAACTGAGTTTCCTTTTTTTTTTTGGATTAAACAGGGGTTCAATTCTGTCTGAACTCATTTTACTTTTTTTCATGTTCATGACCTGCTTTGGTTCTGCCTTTGTAACTTATCAGATCCTCGCGATAAGCATCTCCTTCAACACTCAGTATCCACACAACACACCAAGCTTACTCAGGTTGGTTTTCAGTGAGGAGACACTAGTTCAGATTTTAGCTATGGGTCTTCTACTAATAAACCGCCGTAAATATTTCAAAGGGGCAACAAGCCGCCGCATAGTGGAATCTGGTATGACTTTGTACCTAAGCTATTCAGAACATCTCTCCGGGCGTACCACAACCAATGAGGGGCAGATCAGTCGAAACCTCTACGAACTAAATTTTTGCTTTGCAAGTTCATGCTACAAGAGTACACACTGGTCTTTTCCAAAGGCCAAGTTGTAAAAGCTCATAGGAGCCATGGTAACATGCTCGACACTCGTGCGTAGAGTACTTAATGTGCTTTCTGATAGAATTAGACTATTTCCGACCTGCTATGTGGGGTATCTCTAAGGATTCCTTTACACCTTTCGCCTTGCTGTAGAAACTCCGACCTCAGATCTGCCAAACTCCTTAATGAATCGTTCGAGCTCCGTCTTGATTGCGTTGCGCGACACTCGCTCATGGCTTGTCTCTTGTACTCAACTCATCTCCTGAATGCGCCCCCTCTTCTTCATCAATAGACTCCCAGTCCGTCTCCCACTCGCTTCCATCTTCGTCATTGCCTTCATCATTGGTGTCCTCAGTATCCTCAGAATCAGTTGGCTCGATGTCCCCGGGCATGGACATGTGCCTCAGACCGGGATTTGTAGGATCGATGCGAGGGGCACTCATAGCATCCAACCACTCCTTGCCGGTCATGGTGGAAATAAGATCTGGTACGTTTTTGCCGGGGGCGATAGTGAGTTGCTCATCATACGCGTCGTATGCTCGTTGATCCTGGTCTCTATTAGTGTGCTTGCTTCAGATACATTGCGAGCAGTCTCTTACATCTTGGTCGATCCATGTCATTCGCTGCCATTCCTCTTCGCGCATAGCTTGTAGAAGTTTACTAATTTCACTTACTCCGCTAGCCATTTCTGTTTCTTCGGCTTCGGTTGATTTCACAGACATGTTCACAGGTTTAGCTTCGGGTTCTTCCTCGGCGTTCTCGGCAGCGCGCTGAGCACGTGCTGGTCTCTCCAGATCCACGAGAGCGTCAAGATGGGCGAATTGAGGACGTAGCTGCACGATGGCATCGACCTTGTTGAGGTATAGGTTCTCTATATAAGTAATAAGCATCACATGCCCTTAAAATTGATTCAGAAAACGACTCACTTCCTTTGAAAACACCAATGTAGTAGTTCGGATCATTACCAGGCTTGAAAGGTACAATCTGTCCGCCCAAAGTGATCTTGTTCATGACATGCCCCTTGTTGTTCGCGTCGTCAAAGTTTGCTAGAAGAGATTCGTGCGATGGTTCCCCTGCAGTAGATGCCTGGCTGCCACTTGCAGTAGGTCGAGGTTTCGAACCAATGCCAAAACCGCCTGCCATGCCGTAAGACCCACCTTCTTGCAAAACGCGACTCTTACGCATCGCCTCTCCATAGATAACACCTTTTTCCTTGTTGAAGTTATCATGAATATTCATAGGAATATCAACCTCAACAAGACCACATTTAGGCTTGATGCGTAGTCCGAGGGGTTTCTGCCCGCTTGCGTCACAGTACTGCTGGCCGGGATCACGATTGGGATATTGGAAGATCAGAATCTTCTTGGTAGGTACATTGATGTACATATCGTATTCGGCGATGATCTCCTCATCGTTATCTTTTACACTGCCATGGTAGGTAAGCGGGTTATTGGTCATCTCTGACCATCCGAAAGGAAAATCGTCCACATTGTCCGAAGTAAGCGGGGTGAGCTGGGTATGCACCCACGTCCGCTTCTCATCCAGAGATCTCTTCTTCACCTCGGCGACGGACTTTGGGGAGCGTGGTTCGGGCGTCTCCCGCGAAGGCCGAGCTTCTTCTCGAGCTTCTCGGTCTACAATGATATTGACCGCCTTAGGGGCTCCTTTAGTACGCGGCATTGTGGAAACTGCTACCTATATCACTAGACAAATAGCAGTTACACGAATGATTTTGAAGAAGGTCTTACAAAGAAGTAACTACTTGAAGATGGGGTTGCGTTGCGTAGGTGGTGTTGTTGATCTGAAAGTAAGATCAACCGAATTTCGCGAAATAAAAAACGATATTGTGTCATATTGCATTTTCCCGTAAAACTTTAAATTTGGCGCCGCTAGCGCCGGAAGCAAATCGCTGGATAAGGCTGATAGGGCTGTATGACATCTAGATATCTACCTTTTCGTATCGATTGAACCAAGAGATTCCTCACATGAATTCTCAAGCTTTTGAACCCGGTTTTCGTTTGACTGTAAACTAAACTAGAATCCTATTGGGCTTCAAGACCTTGCTGGGTTACAGTTTGACTGACCGTCAAAGTGGATTAATTGTCGCCGTCTCATTCTAGTGCTCGTCCAATTGGACTACATTTCCAGGTGTTCACTGTGGAAATCGTAACCTGCTTTTGGGATGTCCTCCTGGTTAGGTTACTTCTCCACTTAAGCAATCATCTTCTGGAACTGCTACTTTACTGCATGGCTGACGACTTGCTAAACTTTAACCGCGTCACCGCAAGCGTTCTTGATAGCTTCAGCGTCCGCATAACCACTACAAGAGCCGCCACAGAAACATTATAGAAGGCCTGAGATGGCATACTTAGCTCCTATACATTGGCCTAGCAGTATCCGACAGGCAATCAAGCTGAGATTCCTCAGTCCCGATGAGGAATGCTTGGTTGTAGCGTGAGTCAGCACCTATTTTCTAGCTGTGTATGCTCGGACGTGTAACATAGCATACAGGAAAGCCAACCGGCTTGAGATATATGCTCAGACTACGGATGGCCTCCTCTTGTCGCATACCCGATCTATCTATGGCAAAATTCTAATGCTTGAGAAACTGCAACCCGCTAATTCATCCACCGAACACCTCTTCGTTGGTACCGACCAGTTCAAATATTTTACAGTTTCTTGGGATGGTCACTCACATCAATTACGTACGGAGTCACAGTATACCGACGTGGCAGATAAGACTTCCAGGGATTCGCAGACTCATGATCGGTGTTTGATTGACCCTACGAAGCAGTTCATGGCTCTGCAGATCTACGATGGGATCGTTACCGTCATTCCAATAGCTCAATTGGGCAAGAGGAAAGGAATACCGGAGGCTGGAACTCTTGGTGAGCCAGTTGCTGCCAGAATATCCGATCTCTTCGTCCGGTCTTCGGCATTCGTACACTCACGCGGCGGCAAGGACAGTAGACAGATCAAGCTTGCTTTCCTGTATGAAGATAACCATAGGAAGGCTTGCCTCAGTATCAGAGTCCTGGACCATTCTCCTGGGGGCAGTGGAGAGCAAGGGAACGTCACCCTCGAGGAGGTCATCGAAACCCGTGATGATCTGGAACTTGGGGCTAGCCATCTAATACCAGTATCAGCACCAGCCTGTATGTATAAATCGCCTAGCCACGTCTGACCATGTGCTTACGACTATAGACGGCCTTCTCATAATTGCAGAGACCTCGATTACGTACATCAACGAAGCTTCTGGTGAGAGTCTGACTGAGCCGCTAAAGGAAGCATCTTTGTTTGTTGCTTGGGAACAAGTTGATGCACAGCGCTGGCTTCTAGCCGATGACTACGGAAAACTGTACTTCCTGATGCTGCTACTGGGGGACAATGATCAGATTACTGGTTGGAAACTGGATTTGATCGGTCATACTTCTCGAGCATCGGTACTAGTATATTTGGATAACGGTCATGTGTTTATAGGATCTCATCAAGGGGATTCACAGGTTATTAGATTGCTAGAAAAGAAGATTGAAGTAGTACAAACACTTCCGAACATTGCACCCATTTTGGACTTCACGATCATGGATATGGGAAACCGAGCAGGCGAATCACAGACTAGCGAATTTTCTTCTGGACAAGCAAGGATAGTCGCTGGCTCGGGAGCTTTTCGAGACGGCAGCCTTCGTAGTATTCGAAGCGGAGTTGGCCTGGAAGAGCAGGGGCTGTTGGGGGAGATGGATCACATTACCGATCTGTTTGGATTACAATCCACGAGCGAGAGCCAATACATGGATCTACTTCTTGCTTCGTTTGTAGACGAAACCAGGGTATTTCAATTTGCAGCAGACGGAGAGATCGAGGAGGCAGCCGAATACAAGAGTCTGTCATTATCAGAAAGCACGGTTCTTGCAGTCAATGTTCCAAATAACCGTCTCCTTCAAGTCACAGGTTCATCAGCCCGCATAATTGATGCCGAGAATGGAATGCTAACATCAGAATGGTCATCTCCTGATGGACAAGGCATAACGGCGGCATCGGCGAATGACACCAGACTTGCGTTATCAATAGGAGGTATCGAGGCTCTCATTCTCGACCTCTATGGGGACCTTTCAATCAAGGCGCGCAGAAACTTCACACACGAGGGCCAGATTGCCTGCATACACATACCTATGGGTCCAACCGACGTATGTTTCGCTGGTTTTTGGCAAAGCGCGGCAGTTTCAATTTTTAAGATAGATACATTGGAAACCATCCGAAGCGTTACAATGAGCGACGATGGTATCTCTGTACCACGTTCGATCCTCCTTACTCAAGTCCTCTCGGAGCAGCCGCCCACCCTGTTCATCGCCATGACCAACGGCGAGGTCGTCACGTTCTCTTACGATACCGCTCGCCCTAGCCTGTCAGCGAAAAAGGCTATAGTTCTCGGAACTGAGCAGGCCAACTTCAAGGCCCTACCTAAAGGCGATGGAATCTTCAGTGTCTTTGCAACCTGCGAACATCCAAGCCTGATATACGGCTTTGAAAACCGTATCATATACTCCGCAATCACTGCTGAAGAAGCATCATGTGTGTGTCCTTTTGATTCTGAAGCGTACCCAGGAGCGATAGCTATTTCTACCGCGAAAGATCTCAAGATTGCTCTAGTCGACACTGAGCGCATCACACATGTGCAGACGCTGCCGGTGCATGAGACGGTCCGAAGAGTACAGTACTCACCCAGTCTAAAAGCCTTCGGACTAGGCACAATCCAGCGAACATTGAGAGCTGGCAATGAAGTTGTGCAGAGCCATTTCAAGCTGGCCGATGAGGTTCTATTCAAAGAACTTGATACATACGAATTGAATGAGGAAGAGCTTGTTGAGAGTGTTTGCAGGGCGGATCTTCGTGAGGAGTCGGGTGCCATGGTTGAAAGGTTCATCGTTGGCACCACATACATGGACGATCACGATGAAGCAATCCGAGGAAGGATCCTCGTCTTTGCAGTGGGCGAACACCGAAAACTTAGAGTCGTCGCAAAGATGCCGGTCAAGGGAGCTTGTCGAGCTGTGGGAGTGGTAGATGGAAACATCGTCGCAGCGCTAGTCAAAACAGTATGTTCTTAATCCCTGTTTGGCAAATCAAGTAACACAGTGCCCAGGTGGTTGTTTACTCCCTATCCGATAGAACTCTACAAAAACAAGCCAGCTTCCGTACTTCCACTGCCCCCATCGACATCGCCATAACAGGCAATATAATCGCTGTAGCCGACCTCATGAAAAGCGTCTCCATCGTTGAGTACAAGCGCGGCACCACCGGCCTCCCCGACACACTCGAGGAAGTAGCACGCCATTTCCAGACAGTGTGGGCTACAGCAGTCGCGCAGGTCGGGAAAGACGCCGCATTCCTCGAAAGCGACGCCGAGGGCAATCTAATGGTCTTACAGCAAAACACCAACGGCATCACGGCCGATGACCGCCGCCGGCTGGAAGTCATCAGCGAGATAAGACTAGGTGAAATGGTAAACCGCATCCGCAGCTTCGACGTATCCGCCAATCCAAACGCAATCGTCACCCCAACGGCCTTCATCGGAACCGTAAGCCCCCTTTTCCTCCCCCCCATCTCCCCCACCTCCACTAACCCCTCCCCGCCGCGCAGGTCGAAGGCTCCATCTACCTCATCGGCCTCATCGCCCCCGCCTACCTCGACACCCTCATGCGCCTGCAATCCGCCCTCGCCTACCTCGTCCGCTCCCCCGGCAACATCCCGTTCAACAGCTACCGCGCATTCAGGAACCAGGCGCGGCAGGCGGAGGAGCCGTTCCGGTTCGTAGACGGGGAGCTGGTGGACGCGTTTTTGGATCTATCGCCTGCGGTGCAGGAGGAGGTTGTGAAGGGGTTGGGGAAGGGGGTTGGGGATGTGGAGGCGGTGAGGGGGGTGGTGGAGGGGTTGAGAAGGTTGCATTAGGGTTGGGGAGAGGAGAGGAGGGGAGGAGAGGAGAGGGTGAGAAGAATCACGGAGACGGGTAGGAAGTTAGAGTAGAAGGGTATTTCTTAGCATTGGGGAGGACGAGGGAGGAGGGTAATGGACACCGTTGGGAAAAACTCCTCCATGACATTGTCACCTTCCACTGCCTGCAGCAATCAATGACTATAGTAGGAACTTCCTTCGAGACAACGGAGGACCTAGTATACACATCGCGCTAATCCTCCCAACGGGCTCGAAATCAAAACGGTATCTACCATAAACGCCATCCCATCCAATCATAACCTCCAGCCGTGCCCAACACCATAGAAAACCCCCTTGCACCCATTCGCGAAGCCCTACGATGTGTAGATCGATTGCTCCATCTCAGTAATGTAGAGCTTGATATGCGAGTCCATTTTCAAGTACTCGTCGTGCGCGGAGTGGATCTCGGTTTCGATGTTTTCTTTCAGGTCGGCCATCTAGTGCGCAAATCAGTTTTGGCAACGCTTTTCAAAGAAAAAATTTCCGCCTGGGTGGGAAGGCTAGATGGGAGACATACCTTCTTCTCCGTCTGCTCGATCCGAACCCTCCTCCTCTCCATCTCGCGCCCCTTCTCCCCCCTCTCCTCCGTCAACTGCCGATGCACGCCTCGCAGATCCTCCATCTTCGACTTTGCGGCTTGCGCTTTGTCTTTGCTGCCGCTCCGCACTTGCTCTGTGCGGTCCAGCCATCGCTTGAGCTGCCGCTGCAGCAGGGCTTCTGTGCGTTCGATTTCCCGCACGTTGTTTCCCCGTTCGGACAGGGCGTCGCGGCGCTTGGCGGCTTTGAGGTTTTCTTCGTCCTCTTTGTGTAGTTCGTTTGAGACTTCTTCGAGGACTTTGATGCAGGATGAGACGTCGTTGGTGACTACGCCGAAGGTGTCGGAGCTCGTCTGCAGCGCTCTTGTTCGTTTCTCGAGACTGTCGATTTGTCCTCGGTCTCTGGTAAGATTGTCTGAGAGCTCTGTTAAGTTCGCTTGTAGCGCGACGGGTGACTGCAATACATATGGTCGGAGCTTTTCCGACTCTTGCCGCACCCCTAAACATTTCTCGGTCTTGGTCTCCAGCGCGCCTGCCAACCTCACCTTCTCTCCTTTGCATTTCTCTAGCCAATCGACAACTGGCTCTTGCTTGGCTTTCAGCTCTTTTAGCCGCACCTTAAGCTCATCGTTGCGCTCTGTCTTCTCTTTCACTAGCACGTCCATGGATTTGCGTTGGGCCTTCATCTCGTCGAGTCTTGCTTCCATGTCCTGATTCTCCATGTATAGAGTCTCAATACGAGCTTTTGTAGTCTCAGCTTTGTTGAAATGCTCATCTATAGTAGCAGTCTGCGACTCGCGGAATCGCACGAAGTTAATAATGTATGAAAAGATTTTGACGAGGCGGTCGTGCGTAGGTTTTAGTAAGTCGTTGAACGAGAAGTCGGTGATACCACACTAGATACACTATGTCAGTAATGCTCAATTCATCACTAAAGAGGGGCTTATGTTACTTCAATCAGCAGCTTTCGTAACGAGACATAGAAGCCCATCAAATTCCTCGTATCTGCTGGCACAATGTCCATATATTCCCCACAGACATCCTCAGCCGCAGCGCGCATTGCGGGCTCGACCGTCTCGCGCGTCGCATTCATCAATAGCTCTGCAAACCATTCAAAGACCTTTTGTATTTGCTGTGGATTGGGCTTTTGGAGGTCTTCGGGTGAGAACTGTACGCCAATGTCGCTGATGCATCCTGCAATCTCACGATCGGGCTGTTTTGCACGAGTCAGCCGATTTGAATCGCCTTAGATCCGGGTTTAGGTGCCGACTTACCAGGCGCATGAAGGCATCGCTATCGTTATGCTGTTGCTTACCTCGCCCTCCGTTGCCGGCATTTTGTGAGCGAAATTGCTGGCTCATTCGAGCATTAAAATCCATTAGTCAAAGTAATGTTTAGAGAGACCTAAGCTGGAGAAGCCTTTTCTCATGGATAGTTCAATGTCGCATCTGCAAAGATATTGCGATTTGCGGTTGCGATTGTGATCATGGAAAGTAAACAAACAAGACCCTACGCTTGTCCTCAAATGGATACATTAGTCATCCTCGCTTAGCCCTAGCGATCAGGATTCGATAAGTTTGTCCTCTGGCCCTCAAACCCCCTCGTAACTTGCATTACTCAATTGTAGGTTTCATCAACAGGCCCATGCAGGCTTCTCCCCGTCCCATATTTGTGCAGTTGAACGAAGGCCAGGACTATGTGCAGTTTGCTTCCACCATACAAGCATAAGTGGCCTATGTTTCTACTTTCTGTGCTTTCTCTATTCTCTCCCTTGATGCTTCTGTTGCATGCCCACCACTTGAATGCCTTGTTATAAAACCCCCTCTCGCCAGCCCTAACTCACCCAGGCCACACCAACCCTCAGCACTGCCACCGCGGCTCTGGCCCCAGTGGGAAAACCTCGCCTTGCACTAGAACTCATGATTCTCTTCCAGGGTAGCACGGGGCAGCAGTTACCCACGCAATAGAAACAGAACTAGACATCAATCTATATCGATATCTATTGCCATTTGAGATCGGGCTCGCGAACTTTTGCTGATGTGAGCAAAAGAAAGTGATTTTGAGGGACGGACGGTAGTGGGTACAATGTGTTTCTGTATTCAAAGTAATGAACAACCCCATTGCAGGTTGTATTCCAAACCACCCAACACTAGCGATCCAGTATTCGCATGCCCCGCCTACTTGTAGCGAATTTTACTTCATAGCCTCCGTCCCAACCCGGGAAACCTCATCCATGCCAAGAACATGAAAATAGGGTATATTGGATGGCAAATGAACAACCTGCCTTTGCAGCATCGAAGTACGTGTGACCTTTGATGACAAACAATAACTTTGTTTCTGAGATAGAGCAAGCTCGTTTCACCTAGTCTTTGAATGGCCTCAGACAGATTCATCTGGCGCCAGAAGTATCACTACGTAAAACCCTCGCACGGATCAAAACCACACCACCTACAAGTCCCGCCACCCCTCCGGCTTCGGAACTGCACCCCAACCCGACCACCTGGAGTGGAGCCACGCCTGCGCAATATCAAAGTCCGACCGCCCTTCGCGTTTCCATTCCCTAATGTGCGCCCGCAATTCCTCGTCGCGCCTCTCCAGCGCTTCTTTCCTGGCGGGCGGGTCGTAGTGCTGGATGGATCCAGGTACGGGGGTTGGAATTGGAGGTGTAGGGTTTGGCCAGAACGAGCGCAGGAAGCTGGGGTGGGTTTTTGGGAAGAGAGTGGTGAATCGCTTTCTGAGGAGTTGTTCTTTGAGCTTATATTCTTCGCTTCCGTAGGGCGCACAGGCTTCGAAATGCTCGATTGGTGGATTCGTAGAGGTCGGATTGCGTGGTTGATCTTTTGGGCTCGATCCTGTACTTGCAATCAAGGCAGCGCAGGCGGTGTCGGGTAAGACGATGGTGTAGCCATCGTCATGAAAAGCACAAGCGCAGCGTGTAAAGTAGAAGTCGGGCGGGTTTACTAGGCTGGCCTGCCACGCAGGATACGCATTCCGTATTGGGTTCGGTTTCGCAGAACCCTCATACCTAAAATTAAAGACGGCGAGCGAGATATGATGCCTATCTGACGCGGCGGGACCCCAGACGAAACACATTCGGTTGTCAACGAATTCATCGCGTAGCACTTTGGCGCCCCGGGTTGCTTGCAAGCCTCCGAGCGCCTGTTGAACATCAAGAGAATGCCTGGAATTTTTCGCAGTAGAAAAATTCCAGATAGGGCTGGAAGCGTGGATCCCACCCATTTGCCAGCCCAGTGACTGGACGCGTCTACCATGGACGTTGACAAACATACCGGATGGCCCCAGATTTTCTGGCAATGGCGATGACTCTGGCTCTGTCAAGCGATGCAGATAGGCATATCGCTGCTCAGCGGTACCTTCTTCTTTCGTCCTGTAAAGAATCATGATTGGAATGTCATGAAAATACATTTCTGTGTGTTGATGGTTATCCACATTCTCTTGCCAGATGACGGCAACTCGAGCAGGACCTGCAAATGAAGCTACTGATACATTTCTGTAGATCCATTTATCTTTTGGAGGGACGATTAGTGCAACGGCTGTGACGATTCCAACGCCATCACAATGGCCCACTTCATGGTGCTGTGAATCCTTGATCTTCTGATCATTATCTGTCGAGTCTGACATTTCCAGTGGAGGCCCCAACCTGACAACCCAAAGAGTTCCAGATAACATGTGCTTGGCTAACGCGATCTTTCTAACGCTCCCAGTGCCCTCACCCTAAGATCGAACAAATCAGTCTTGTGCCTGTAACTAAGATCCGAACAGGGTACGATATGTTCACTATCCTTACAGTTGTATATGGTAAATACGTCAAGATCGTCAAGATCTGCCATGGCTTTTGTGGTGTCGCAAAGTCATTCGATGATTCCGTGACAAGGTTGGATTCCTGAGCATCTGCGAAAGGAGCATTTTCTGTTTCTAGTTGTGCGAGAACAAAAGGCGCATCACTCTTCGCATAGGCTCCACGGGTAGCGATTGAGTATGACCTTGTGGTGCCATCAATATCAATTGTGATGCTCCAAGACTTGTTTTGTCGGTTTTCGACGCCCCGGACAACGCTCAATGGGCCGTTGCGTTTAGGACATGGCAAGGAACCGACATAGAGCGGTTCGCCGGACAAGGCAATTTGATAAAAGACAACGCTGTGGGCTTGCTGAGGGGTTGCCGCTGTTTCAACCGCGCTGTTTACGAGAAGTACCATAAATCTCCCAATAACACTGAAATCCGCAGAGCCAAATTCGAATCCTGATATTGAGCACTTTTGGTGCATATGCTTGCAGACTTGTGGAATCGAGAAGTCCATGACCCGTCGTCGAAAGTGCAAGGGCCAAATACCCGGGTGCTCGTCGTCTGAGTATATGGTCCTTTGGCGATCTAAGGCCTTTTGCAAACGCCGGAGATTAATCTCATCGTTTCCACTTCTCAGGTCAACCCTCACAGCTAGCGGATGCTCGAAGCCTAGGACGGAAGCCAGGATCCACGTGTTGCTCATGATCATTGTCCACCATGCTCGGCAGGTAGTCCGAGCAGCGGCAAGGGCAGCCGGCGACAGCTTCGAAAAAATGAGATCTGATATCTCGCGGGGCAATTTCGATAGACTGTCATTATTCTTCTCGTCGCACAAGGAAGACTTGTTTGGTCGGGACCCATGCCTTTCCACGTATTCGGTTGCCGATGCAGGGAAGGGAAGATGAAATGTATCCCGCAAGTTGGAATAACGGGCGTTGTGTTCAGCCTCTTCTCTTCCCCGGCGCAGAGCCCTGGCGCTTTCTGACTCTCGAATAACACGAAAGGAAGTCATATTTGTTGACCTACTACTAAAGTTACGACGGGCTGCTATCACGGCTACCGTAGGAGGCACATAGTAACAGACGAATTGGAAAGTGAGACTGAGCATGTAAAAATAGATTGGTTTTTGAAGAAGTAGATCTTCTGTTTCGCGTATCCAGGTCCATGGCGAAACAACTGGCGGGTGAGACATCGTCTATGTGCGCCTTGGCGACTTGAGATCTCAGAAGCATCGACGCATCTCCCAAACATGGCAAAATCAACACACGACGAATCAGAAGCGGTGTCTTTTTTGGATGAAGGTTGATGGAGCAAGCTATGTGGATCTGGTACGACGTTCATGCAGGCTGCAGTCCTGACTTGGTTGTCGCAGAATGGTGAGCGAAGATGATCCAATCGGCAACAGGAATAAAGATGTGGAAAGAGCCAATGCAAGCGCAGGCATCTATGTATGTATGTATGTATCTGTACATCACAATAACGGCTGTCGCATCTGCTTCCTCGGGTTTCCCAAAGACCAGGGCTTTGCAGTAAGACCGAGAGTCTGGTGAGCTTTGGATGCATCATGCATGACACCCATGTGCTGCGACTATCCCACGCCGAGTCATGAAGTGCGAGTGGGTGACTAGGGATTAATCGCACATCACCAACACATGAATATTGATTCGCACTCTTCAATTGAGCATATTCTATCATATATCATATATGCTGTAGGTGCAAAGTGTATTTTAATTCTTCCATGCCAAGGACAGGGTGTCTCCACCGGCATGATAATGACAGAGACGGTGGTGGGTACGGTAGTGATCTACCTGCTCTCCGTACCATAGGTACCCACCCGTGGTACCGTACTCCGTAGGGTGTGAAGTACTAGTACTTCTACCCCGCTACGAACAGAACTCCGAGAGAATTCCGCGCTGTTCCGCCATCTCCACTGCAGGCTTCAGCTTGCAGGGGGGAAAACAGCGGAAACAGAGTCCACAAGCGTACAATGCAAGTCTTTAAGCGGTCCCGAGCAATATTAAACCCTGCTAGACACTCCCACTACGACTGCCTTGGTATTAACCTTCGATTTTATACCGAGGGACTTGAATACCCTAAGGTCCCTAACAAAAGACCCTGGTCGTCTCCCACCTCCCACCTCCCTCCTTCCTCCACTTATCACTCTTGTACTTCCTTCCAACCTCCGCCCTTCTTACACACCTCTCACCTCTCACAGTCACCGTGACAAGGCACGACGATAGGTCTCAGTTTTTATACCATGGGCGCACCGGCTTACTGACGTCTTTCGTTCTGAAGTGATTGATCGGATTATTCTCGCGCTCGATTGTGGACCAACAATCACTGTCACCTGTACACCCCAGAGGAAAAATACATCAATCGACCATCACTCCTCTGCTTTAGTACAACTTACCTTGATTGCCTCAGGGTAGTACAAGTGCATCCTCCTCTTCTCTTCCAATCGTCCTTATCTGCGTCGGACCGACAGCGCACACGTAATTCACGTGGGTTACACAGCCTCCAACATCGACACATTCAATTACCCATTGTTGTGAATAGCTCGATCGGAAACTTGTCTATAAACTCACGACTTCCACTTGACTCTGCTCAGCCTCTCACTTTACACCACAATGAGTTCTTCAGCACCAGGTGGACCGGGCTCCGGCGAAAGGTCCCAAAGCTTTTCCAAATTCATGAGACGGGCTAGCAAAGTCTTGAAGAGGGGAAGCTCCAGCAAAGACTCTGTACCTACCGTCTCTGGGACTCAATCAGCGTCTCGTCGTACCGGACAGGCTGAATCAAGCCCAGCACCATTAGGGAGGTATGTTCTCAGACATCTATTCTACACGTCTCAGTGTCATCAACTAATCAATCACAGCGCTCCTATCATAGCTCCTCTTGGTTTCGATCCTTCAGCAGTTGGGTCTTCCGATGTCACCGGCAAGCCAATCCAGGAAGAGGCCACCCCAGCGCCCTCGGTTCCTGCCGCAATCTCGCAGTCCATTCGGGACACCAAACCGAGCACCAAGCCGACGAACGCAAGATTCGCTACGACTGCCGCTCAGAGCAACACAATCCAGGAAGAAAAGGCTCGCATTCTCTTTGCAAAGTATGGCATAACCTTGGAACCTGGTGAATGGACGGCGCCAACCAAAGGCGATGGCGAACGGGTTGAGAAGAAGATCCGCATGCGTGTCCATCGTACTTGTCACCGCTGCCAAGTCACTTTTGGTCCTGGAAAGGTGTGCACCAACTGTGACCATAATCGTTGCAAGAAATGCCCCAAATTCCCTATCAGAAAAACCAAGTCCAAGGGCAAAGGGCTCGGAGCTGGAGCGATTTCTGGCGAAGATGCCACCAAGGGAAAGTCCAAGATTCTGACCATGCCTTCACGTGTGACTGGCAAAGAGTTGGCTCGCAAGAACCCGTCGCAGAGGGTACGCCGAACCTGCCACAAGTGCGACACTCTCTTCGTCGGCCGAGCCATTCAATGCGAGGGTTGCGGACACGAGCGTTGTCCTTCATGTCCCCGGGAACCGTAAGCTCAGCCGTTCCATTCATTTTTTCACCAGCTAACAGTACCCAGGGCCAAGTCCGAAAAGTATGCCGGAGGCTACCCAGGCGACAAAGAGGAGACATTCCCCCTGGCAATACGCCACCATCGGGATGTTAGAGTCCACGTGCGCTGGACATGCGACAAATGCTCTACGATGTTCAAAGACCATGAGAAGACATGCGGCAAATGCGGTCACGAACGATGCAACGAATGTACCCGCCAGCCCCCGCCGAAGGAGACGGCCCTCGATCCCACCGCGGTCGAGCGCATTGAGAAGCGGATGAAAGAGATGGACCTTTCTCCCCCGGCTTCGGCCACCTGATCCGATACTACGAGAAGAGAGTCGTTACTGTAGCTGCGCAGGCGTTTCCTATGTCTGATAACCTTACGACTTTCCTTTCAATGACGGTACGAGTGAGCGGAATAGCCTTCGCGGCGACGAGAGGAACGCGGGCTTTTGAATATGAGTAGAAGAGCTTTGGAAAAAGAAATCTAGGTTAACGTGTCATGTCTACCACACTCTCCATTACTTCTGTTCAATACAAATCCAACCATACGATTTTACCAAAAAACCAAAAAAACACTGCACCCATCCTCATAGCCAAGCTTTCCCCGCCTCTCAGCCGGGTTTCATTCCAATTCCCAACCCAATCCCAACCCCAATCCCAACCCAACAAACAAGATCTCCCCTCCCTCCCGCCCCATTACCAGTACCACGGAATCACTTACATAGTCGGAACGCTTGAAAAGTAAAAAAGTTCCTCCTTGGGTACGTACCCCAAGGGCTCCCTTAGGCGGGTGGGCCGAGAGACAGGGATGGGGAAACCGACGGATCGGTCCGATTCGATGGGTTGGTTTCGGCGAGTTCCGCCCGGGGGGGGTGGGCAGGGGTTGGTGTGGTGTGGATGGTGTGTGTGGTGGAGTTTGGTGGAGTTTTGGTAGGAGTGTGGTGGAGTTTGGTAGGAGTGTAGGTATGGAGGTATGGAGGTATGGGGTATGGGGTATGAAGACAATAACTAGGGAACTGGTGACTGGTGACGATGGGGAATGATTGGGAAGAGTAAGGTAGGTAAGGTGTAAGGTGTGAGGATGGGTAGTTAGTCCTTTTAGGTAAGGTACCTAAGGTAGTCGAGGGCCTTGGTTACGGTACGGAGGATGTGGTATGGGTATGTACGGAGTATGAGGAAGGCTGACAGAAGCTAGTGGGGTGGGTTTAATGAGTTTAGTACGAGTACGCAGTCTGGGAAAAGAAGGGCTGTGATGTCTACTGCCTGCCTTGCCTTGTCTGCCTGCCTGCCTGCCTGCCTGCCTGCCTGCCTGCTTTTTCTGAAGCGTTGGCAATTGGTTGAGTGTTATTATCGGAGAAGGCAATGCTGACATGAGTGGCATCGAGGACTTTTTTGCAATCATGACACGATGTATTCCGTACTCATACCCACAGCCAGGAACCCAATCGACCAGGTTGATCGGAACCATTTTCATCATTCGAGCATCAGCCCCCGGAGTTCTTGGCGTCAGTCAAATGTTTTGGGACATGTCTTGATTGAAAACATTCTCGGCACTTGGACATGGATGGATATCAGGGTCATAGGTACATAGAAAAAGAAGGTCTTGGCGTTCTCGAAAAGGGAAGGCGCCCGTCGCAAATCATCTGGAACCAACCAATAACCGAGCCTCCCCCCCCGGTCCATTATTCTTTGGGTGGGTTTAAGAACAACCAGAGCAACTAATCAAACTAGGAAATATACCTTATATATACTTACCTTATATATGATCAATTGCTGAAGTTGGAAAGATGTATAGAAATCTTCAGTGAGGTTCCCCTAAAATCTCGCTAAAAAGTTCCATTTATTCTGCGTGGGCGCCTGCAGGTTTAACTTTCGGCTCAACAATTCGTCCGATATCTTAGTCCATTCCCTTTGATTTCAGCTATCCCAGTCGAAGGATGATAGAACGACAGATTCGATGAGTAGCAGAGAAGGCTCTATGAAGAGGATGATGCTCGCTCGCTTGCATTCGGGCTATCAGTTGCACCGCCATGGACTCTTTGTCCGAAATGCAGAGAGTAGAAAGCCTTTACTGTGTCCGTCGTCCTTCTTCGTCAGCTACAACAATTAGATCCTCCTCTCAAATCTCCCTGTCTTGCTGCTTTTTGGGTATCTTGCTGCCTCCTCCGCCAAAGCATCATGCCTTCCAACCACGCGGCATTTTTGTCCGCCAAATCGGTCACACCCCTCGATGTCAAGCCTGCCACTTACACACCACCGGGCGAGAACGAGATTGTCGTCAGGAACGGCGCGGTCGCTGTCAACCCGCTCGACTGGTTCAAACAGGCCGCCGGCAATATAATGTTTTCCTGGATCAAATATCCCTTCGTCATGGGCAGCGATCTGGCTGGCGAGGTCGTCGAGGTGGGAAAGGGCGTCACGCGCTTCAAGGTTGGCGACCGTGTCGTAGGCCATGCGGTCGGCATGGACCCAAAGAGCAACAAGTCGGCCGAAGGCGCATTCCAGCAATACACCGTGATCAGGGCTAACATGGCCTCGCCTATCCCCAGCTCCATGCCCTATGAGAACGCGTGTGTCCTGCCCCTCGGCCTGTCGACCGCCGCCTGTGCGCTGTTCCAGAAAGACTTCCTTGCGTTGCCGTATCCGACCGTGTCGGCAAAGCCGAACGGGAAGACCGTTCTCGTCTGGAGCGGCTCCTCAAGCGTCGGGAGCAATGCCATCCAGCTTGCCGTCGCGGCCGGCCACGATGTTATCACGACGGCCTCACCTAAGAATTTCAACTACGTCAGGAGTCTCGGTGCTGTTGAGGTCTTTGACTACCGCAGCACGACGGTTATCAAAGACATCATCGAGGCATTCCGGAACAGACAATCCGCTGGCGCAATTTCTATCGGCAATGGATCATTAAAGCCCTGCATCGAAATCCTTGCGGCGTCCAAGGGAAGGAAATTCGTCGCCCAGGCTAGCGTTGACGTGCCTGCCGAGATGCCATCGAGCACAATGGGATGGGTCTCAACCGGGCTGTCCATGGGATGGTCGAACATGTCCATGGCGGTCAAATCCAGGGTGAACCGTGTGGACACAAAGTTCATCTTCGGCAGCGACCTCATGGCGAACGAGGTCAGCCGCGCCATCTACGAAGACTACTTGCCGGCTGCCCTCGCCCAAGGCAAGTACATTGCTGCGCCCGAGCCGCTGGTCGTGGGCAAGGGCCTCCAGTACGTTCAGGAAGCCATGGACATGAACAAGAAGGGTGTGTCCGCCAAGAACGTCGTTGTCTCTCTGTGAAATATCGCTTTGCTCTCTCTCTCCCCGCAAGCGGCATCGTTTCCGTGGGGTTTGGTTATCTGGGGCATACGTAGATGTAATGTAATGCAAGTTTCGTTCGCTCTTTTGCTCAGACCGGAGGACTTCAATAAGACTTTCATCGTTTCAAATCGGCCGCGAGTGTGTGTGTGTTCCTATACTCCAATCATTCGACTACACATTCTCTTAAACTGTTTACTTGTAAAAAAAGAAAATTTTTGATCATAAATATGACGGATTTAATTAATTAAAATAGAAGCAGGCGACATGGTGTTTGAAAACCCCCTTTTTTAGCAGCCGTTAGTTACTCTAGTAGTACGAGCAGATATCTACAGTACATCCACGGGCCCTAACCCCTCCCCCCCCCCCCTTCCTCCCCTTTCTAAATAAAATTTAAAAAAAAAAAAAAAAAGGGGTAAGGATTCCTAACATGTTGCAAATCAATAGGCCCCCTCCATCAACAAATCGAAAAATCAAAAGTACATAATAACAAAAATGAATTATTAAACCATCAGCCACCATATCATCCCCCCTAGCTCGCAACACCAAAAAGCCACCCGTATCTACAATATAAACAACTAACAAAAAAAACTTTTCGATATCTGAAAAACATCCTTGATGGTTTTCCACCACACTTTGCTCTCCCGTCACTTTACTTTTCACATACGAAAAACGTTCGCAGTTAACTTAGATCTGGTGTGAGCTTTGCATCTGCATTGAAAAAAACTCGGTGTGGAGTGCGTGCGCATTATGGGCGACGGTTTCACCTCGCCGCCTTCCGCGCCTCCCTCTCACTGGCCCCCCTCCCTCGTCCTCTACCCCCTTGTTCCCCCCTCGTCTAGAGATTATTGCCGGCTTCGGATTCGGCGATACGTGGTGATCTCTTTCGGGTGGTGGGGGGAAGCTGGAGGCGTGACGGCGATGAGGTAGATGATGAAGGAATGACGAAAAGACGACGCAGAGAAGAGATCGACAGCGAAGTCCAAACTTTCAATGCATGTGTGCGGCTAGGGCTACGAAAGTCCAGCTAACCTATCCGGGGGTGGTGTAGGAATAAGAAGTAGGGGGTGTACATGTAAAAAGAGGTATCCTGTGTGCACTGTATCATGCCTCAAATGTTTGGTGGATAATCTTGATGCTTTGGTAATCTCTGATGCAGAATCGAAGGCAGAAACTCAAATGCTTTGGTCTTCTAAGTCATTGAGCTCCCACCATTCCGGAGTATGAATATAAGTAGTTCGATTCCAATCCTCCAAATTTGAGAAATAATACGCCGCCGCCTCGTCGACAAGCGTGCAGGCTGGAACAGCTGCTGGAAATTCGCCACAGCGGCAGAACGGTTTCATCATCTCGTTCTGCACAAGTGCAATAGCAACCTTACCCCCACTTTGGAGACTCTCGTTCAGGGCATCCATGTTGAAGTTCTGTGAAATCCATGCATCTCCCTCTTCGAGACGCCTGTATGTCAGTAGTTCTGTCTGTACAGCGGCCCAAAGAGAGGGAAGAACTTTGCTCCCCCCGAAAAAATTACTATGGTCATCGTTGTCTGGACATCGAGCAGGAAGATGCGTGTCACAGCTTGCTTCTTCATCGATGCTCATTTCGTCTTCGCTGTATTCAATGAAATTGTTGAACTCATCCTCATGTTCCCGTTCCTTTGAGGTGGACCGTCGCTGGGAGTGTCTGACTTTCCATTCTGCTTGTGAGTGCTTGAGCACGTTGCACACCACTTGCCAACCTGTCCTAAGCTCCCTAGACCACGTTGATTTTAAGCTAGTCGGTACCTTTTCTGCAAGCTCAGTGGGGTCCAGTTCCTCGTGGCTGCATTCGTTAACCTCCTTACTGCCCAGAAGGGCCTGCAACGAGATGTCTGCTTTAAGTAAGGGATTTGCTCCATAGCTCAAGAGACAGAGCAAACAGGCGAGTATGCCAAACAAGGTTTCGTCTTTGCACCCAGACTGGGAAAGATGAAGTCCAACTAAAACTAAGGTATGTAGCGGTAAGACCTGCAGCTTAAGTCCACATTTCGAGCAACGTCTCACGAACAATCCACTCGGCGCGTTAATATCTGGTCCATAAGGAGGCCAGAAGATGGTTCCTATGCAATGGCAAATGGTCTGAACCGATGTGTGGCAGAACATGTGCTTCCATTCAAATGGTATGCCCGACGTACCGTTCGCTAAGAGCGCGCGAATGCAGTCAGAGTCAGCGTCCCATCGCCCACAGATATCCACGTCTTCCCCTTCAAAACGTTTCTCCTTCTTGAAGATGACATCTACTACACTAGGTAAACAAGACGTGTGAGCTTTGAGAATGACCATCATGAGATGATCGAGAATTGTATGGCCAAGATTGTTGATATACAGCTTGCGGAGAAATTGTGGGCATCTATACTCAAGAGTGTTCAAAACGTTACAGCATGTCTTTGAGCCGTCTAGGTAAGTAACCGCGAGATGACACGGGTACAGCCCGCCGAGGTTGCCTTCAAGTTCTTCAAGTTCGTCGAGCAGCTGTGACATTAGTTCCACATTTCGGCTCATGATGCTGAAGCCAAGAGCCTCTTCAAGAAGCTCATAAGGTGAGCGTCGTGTAGCTTTGACTATCTGATCGACTGCTATCGGCAAATCACTGATTCCAACGTTGCTAAAACTGTTGCTTTCTAGGCCGTCACTGAGCTTTTCTGTGAATTCCTTGGAGTTATGAGAGGCAGGCCACGTTGGCCAGCTTTCCTCGTCTTCGAGGTTGAGATAGCCTGGTGGGGAACGTGGTGGGGAAGGAAGGCTCTCATATTGTTTGTAACCTACGTGAGTGCTCCATTGACATAGGGACGATGGCCTCTTCTTAGCACTTGACGTGGTGACATCAACCATTTCATCCTCTCTCGGAGTGGTTTGGGACGCTGGAATATCCACACTCAATCCCGGAGTGCTCGGTGAAGAGATTGAGATTGTCGTCCGCTGCCGATAATCATCCAAGCCAAGAATGACAGCAGTCCAGTCTTGCGGGCCGCGGCCCCAATGCTTTGCTGTTTTAAAGGAGAAGAGCCAAAATTGATACATCCACGTCGACATCGTACTACATACGCTGTCAGGAGCGCCGACATTACTATTGATTGAGATACTCACACCCTTTGTTTGTTTTCCATTGATTTGAGCAAGTCATTATGTCGCCCTTCAACGAAGAGACGAGCTCTGTCAATGGGCGTCATTGCTCTAACGGCCACAGTCATAGGAGATGGCGCTGCATGTGGGGATGATGGAGTAGTGACCTCAATGTCACTGAGCGGTGAGGCGTAATCCGCTGCTCCGGATGCTGAAGATCTCATAGCCCCGTAGGGCATATTCCAGTTCATGAATCTGGCCAATCATGAGTGAGTAAGAAGCTGCTGCTGCTGAGCTCGAGAGGCCTTACATCCTGTTCCCAAACAGAGAGATATGCCCAGACAACGAATTTGCATCTTTGGCTGCCCCTCCTGCCACCGGTTGTAATGTGATCTCCCTCCTTGCTTCGGTCTTGAGATATCTTCTCAGATTTTTGGTATCAAAAATCTGCCCTTTGCGTGTGATGACCGACGATTTGCCCAACTGTGCTCTTGTGCCGATGATTTGGCACAACGCCGCTTTTTTCGGAGTTGAAGTGTTCTTGCTCAACTTCCACTTCTTGATGTGATACTTATACTGAGACTCACTAGTCAGAGAAGAGATTGGTCAGCATTAGCCCTCTTCGGACAACGTGCGGTCAGTAGATAGGATGTATGCAGGTCAGACTTACGCAGCGTCAAACCCATACTGGTCTTTGATGCTTTTAATGACATCGGAAAGCTTCCGGTTCTCGTAAATGTATAGACGCTCAATAGTAGGTTTGAGAGGCTCCCATTTCTGGTCGAACGGGACATCGAGAAGCGAAGGGGAAAGAGCTTGTGGAAAGGATGCCTCCATAGTCAGTAGCGACTAGTTAAAGCGAGGTCGATACGGTTAAGCTTGTGAAATATGGGGACCCTTATTAAGGAAGAGAAAGAAAATAGGAATATCCGACTATTTGCAGACTTGAGATCGAGAGAAAGGGCCGAGTATACATACTCAGAAGGCTGGGAAGCAGAACGCCGTTTTCTATCGGTGAGGCTGCCTTATTAGGCAACCACCACATAGATGGTACGCGGGCGCAATACCCCGACACTCTGAGAGTACTACGTATGAACTGTATGAGACGCCAAGGCGAGAAAGTAAGACTGAACACTTTACTTTCATGTCCCTGGATTCAGAGGAAGTGTCCGGGAGACGATCGTAGTATACTTAGGGACACCCGACGCAGTGGATGCAAGCAGTGGATGCAAGCCAACGTCGAACAAAAGTATACTGTCCAATCACAGGCATAACTAGGCAGCAAAGAAGGCAACTACAGCCAGCTAAAAGAGAAACACAAGTAAGTATTGGTCAAGGTGATGGAGATACCAAGTGTCCACAATTAGGCTAACCCTCATCCAGGTAAGATGCTTGCTGCTCTCCAGCTGCCTGCATGCTGCTGCACACTGCTGACCCGTCGGCTAACTTAATACATGAACGCAAGAGCAAACAAAAGCAGACTGGCCAATTATCGGACTCTGGGGGAGCCTCGATGATTTCTGGATCGGTGTCAGGCAATTGACCGGAGGAAAGTATCAGGACAATGGAATTGAATACTGCTATACCCCCTGACCTTCGAAGTGGACACAAGGAGACCGCCCAATGGTACGAGAAGGAGAAAATGTAGCTTACGCACGCCAACCCAACAGTGCGTTACTGCCATTGGTGTCTGATGATTGTCAAGGTGAACAAAAGGATACCAGCCAATGGCAAGGAGATAATGCCGGCGGCAGAGACACGGAAACCCCCTTCTGTAACTGAAGACGTGACCGCAACATCCTTTGCCTTGCAAGTCTCGCTGACACTGGGACCACCTGGTCATCACTGTTGCGCTAGCTTGAACAACTGCAAGCATTGATTGACCATGTGCCCATAAATGGCCATGCCTTGATCCAAACAGCGGGAATGGCCCAATCTAAGAGGGCGCATCCTTCATACCAGTATCTGTGGAGCATATTTGCCTTTCCTGTGCGGCGGACTTTGCAACCCCTCGTCTGTGCAGTGTAGAATACTATATAATGTCAGTCAAATTGCCAGAATGTAGAAGATATTCCAAACCTTGAGCCAGTCCCCAGGTAAGAGGATTACCAACAACTCTGAAGAAATCAAGCCCCACCCCTACCTATTCTCCTTGACAGTTGAGCGGCGAAGTCCAATCATCTTCTCGGCAAATCAACATCAATGGCTTCACAGAGAAGCGCTCCGAAGCCGAAAAGGTGACGAACTCTCTGAGTTCGAACACGTCCATTCCCTTATTGAAGATTAAATGACGAAAGGAGACTGACAGCTTCTTGCAGGAACGAGCCCACACGGGACACTCAGAATCAAAGACAGATGGACCCGATACTTCATTCATCCACTTCTGGCCCGACATTCGAAAGAGAGACTCCATATCAGCAGAGAGGTTATGGAAACCCCACCTTTTTCGCCGGCACTACTGCGTACACGCAATATGGTGCCGAAGAAACTGTCGGCCTAGAGCCTCAGCGACCATCAGCAGACATTCTCTCTACATACCGATCCAACAGAGAAGAGCATAAGCTTCTGGGTGTGGGTTCGCAATTCCAAACAGGCAATGCACAATACGAGTCTCGCCCGGCACGTGTGGACGAAGCATATACGTGCCCGTATCACGGCCCCATGTTCCAAGAGCGTCTCATGAATTCTCGCTCCAGCCACGGATTGGGTCCGATGGATCGATATCTTGCAGAGGGCCCCTCGGAACGGTACGCCATTATCGCTCGACCAGATGCATCTGGAACTTTGTCCAGGTATAATGGTTGCCGCTGCATTGAAATGATGCAAAGCAGTATCGATACCAATGAGTATGCCCAGAAGTGACGGACACAAGGGATTTTGATCGGAATGGGAGTCCTGTTACTGAAGGCTTTCGATATCTTGAGGTCTCTAGCGCCACTCTAGGATGGCCGGGAAACGGGCGACATTGTTAGTGAAAGTTGTTTCAACTGATTACAATTAGACCACACTCGTTTGATCTTAACCGCCCTTACTTGCTTAAGCGGCGAAAGCGTCTTATTTATGAATCATGTCAAGAATAGTCCTCGAGCACCATCCTCAGAATCTGCAATAAGCATTCATTGAAATCATAGTGGCTGTTCACTAGACTTTTACTTGAAGTATCCGGGCTGAGGGTTAGCAAATATTATCTGAGAGTCATATGCCTCTGCACCTTTAGAAATCGTACCTTAACCTTGGCGCCATACAACCGAATACATCCTTGAAGGATGCCACGTAGTTTTGATATGTGAAAGAATGGTCAAGCTTCTAGACTTGGCCAATGCAACGGATCTATCAATGATATTGCGAGCTGCTTGGCGAATGCGCGTCTCATGATAGGCAGAGCTCCAGTGGCAGGTAATGGCGAGCACTAACATAAGTTTAGAATACCTCCGTCCCTGGCAGAAGCGATGACGCTCCAGAGCAGTTGGGATGGACTGATTACAGATGAAAGTTCGTCAGTAGGAGAGATTCCGAGAGCCATTTTGCCGTTTCTCGGGACCTGTTGATTTGTCGGTAGAAGTTGAAAGGAGCAAACCGGGAAAGATGTTGGCAATAGTCTTCAGAAGCTCGATCGCGTTTGTAAAAATGTTAAGAATCTGATCAGGTACAGACCCATCATTCTGGAATGCGGCTGTCCAGTAGGTGTTCCTATGCGGTAATCTGTCAGAGCCTGAAGCAGGCTGGTTGCCCCGTCGATGGTGTACTTTTAGGGGTACCCTATATTAAGTATTCATGTCAGATCGCGTTGACATTGATATATGGGGGTCAGATGGAGTATCTTGAGTGGTTAAAGGAGATGGAAAACTCCGAATTCCCTAGCCCCAACCCTACAGGGCGCCCGGGCGGAGATTTCTAACCGCAGGGGTAGCAGTACTGTTCCCTGTTTTCCGACCACTGTCAGATAGGGGTTCGACCGTGCCAAAATATAAATAATCGTTTAAAACAACCTGAAATGTAAGGGAAAAAGCAGCACTCAATGCTTTTGAGATTCTCGAGGAGTAGTGACTCTGTTATTAGATAAGATAAGAACTAACAAAAAACCAAACCCGAAGATTCCAAAGACCCGACATCTCGACGAAAGCTCCGATACCAACAACAACAACCACCCATCTCCCAACCCCACACCCATCCTCAACACACCCTTCCCACCACACTCCTGCATACCCCCCCCGACCTTCAAAACCAATCCTACCACCTCATCGCCCATCGCTCACCCCTCACTCAACAACTCGAACCCAAAATATCCCCCCCTCTATCAATGCCAATCCAGTTAACCAATAAACTACCTTACCTTCTCCACCATCCATGTAACCATCAAAAACACACTCAAGATTCCACAGCCAGACCCTGAAAACCGAGAAAAAACAAAAACAAAATCGAAAAATCGCTTTTTTCGAACTTTGGGTCTTGGTAGTAAATTCTACTAGATGAAAGCACTGAAAACCCAAGGTCCGGAACAAACCACCTACAGTAGAACACAAACACGCAAACCCCCCACCCAAAAACAACAACAACAAAACCCCCCCCCCCCCCCCCCCCCCCTCCCGCGACCTGAGAATGGGAAACCGAATATCAGCTAACTAGCTTGTTATAAAAACTCACCACTTGATATGTATCTTGCTTCCCTTTTTGCTGAGATTATCATCTTGATTTCCCTCTCGGTAATGTGGAAGAAGGGGTGGGGTGGGATGGGACAGGGGGGTTTTCGGGGAATTTTCTGAGATGGTGAGATGGTGGGGTAGGGAAGGAGAAAGATGCAGGGGGGTTGTGGTTAGTTGTGGTGCACTGGTGGTATTGCTGTTGAAGAGGTAGTGAGATATTACATGACTCTCATTAAAATTCGTAAAAACCCGTCTCAACATCATCCCAGCATTGTGCCCAGAGGCGGCCAAACCGCCAGTCCTCCCCTCTCCGATTTCCCACCCAGTCAGTGTCCCCTAATTAAATCACACTCTCACAACCTCCATAAATCCCTCCAACCCCTCCAACCTCTCCCCCCTCCCACCCCTTCTCTTCTCCCCGCCCTCCCCCCTCAAAACCCCCATATACCCCTCAAAATCCCTCCCAATCCTCAACACCTGCTCAAACTCAAGCTCACCAACCACACACCCCTTCCGCTCCGCCACCACCAATGCCGTCCTGACCGCATTCCTGATCTGGCGCCCGTTGAGCTCCTCGCGGCTCCAGCTATCCCGCACATGCTGGAGCAGGCTCGTGTGCTGCGGGGTCGTAAGATTTTTTTTCGCGAGCAGGTCGGCGAGGAAGATGCGCCAGATTTGCGCGCGGCGTGGCCGGTCAAGGGGCGGGAGGCCGAGGGTGATGTGGATGCGGGACTGGAAGGCTTGGTCGAAGGCGCCGACGCGGTTGGTGGTGAGGAAGAGGATGCCGGTGAAATAGTCGAGGGTGCGGAGGAAGATGGAGACGAGGGCGTTGCGGGCGAGGTTGTCATAGTCGCGGTCTTGGAGGAAGACGTCGGCTTCGTCTAGGAGGAGGATGGCGCCCCAGGTGGTAGCGTAGTCGAAGGTTTCTTCGAGTTTGGATTCGAGTTGAGAGGGGTTGGTGCCGATGTCGCCACAGGTTATTTGGTAGAGGGGTTTTTCAAAGCAGTCGGCGACACATTCTTGGGGGACTGTTAGTGTTTGAGGTTTGAGATGGAAAGGTGCAGTATTTACCTGCTGTGAGAGTCTTGCCGGTCCCCGGGGGGCCGTGGAGCAAGGTCACAAGGCCGGCGCCTTTGCCAGCGATCAGATCATCCATGGTAGCTGTCTTGTCGACATAAGAAGAGACCATGGCTTGCACGATATCTTTGTACTCGGGATCAAGCACTAGGCGCTCCCAGGCATTCTTTCGGAACGTGACAGGCTTAAGTTGTGTCGCATTGAGAGTCTCTGCAGGGACATTAGTCACTCTCATCTTCGCAAGGGAACTGGGTCAGTCGGCTTACTCCAAACCTTGTCTCGCAAGCAGTAGCCGTGAACGCGCTGCGGGCAAAGCAGCAGCGTAAGGTAGTCTGGCTCCTGGTCTGGCTGCAGAAGATCATACTTGCTAAATCTAGAGTTAAGCCTTGTCGGCGGTTGCTCACACTTGTGAGTCCAGTACGACTGGGAATATGTTTCCTCCCTAAAGTCTGTTCTGTTTGGGCCGTAGTCCCGTTCGTCATCCTCATAGTATGGCAAAATCGGTGGAGGTGGAGGGTGTGGCCGGCCCCATTGATCGCATGATTCCAGATATCCATTTGACCTGTTTATGAACTTGTTGTCTCTCCAGTTCTTACTTACAGCAGTGGAAGGTCCCCTCTTCCTGTTAATGGTGATAGGCCAATTGTTCCTTCTCTGATAAGTCATGTGGTCCACCATTACCCGAACACTCTCTTCAGTCATGTGTTGTGACCAGACTTCGCCTGTATATTCTCGGTACTTCTGCCCTTGCAGTGCCCAAAAGCTCTGTCCGCGAGAAACCATCGATTCCTTGACTGTAGCCACATTTGGAAGGAACTTCTCGGGGACAAGGTCTAGAGAATTGATCTCTCTGCTTTCGTGGAATGGAGCCACCCAATGGCTCGACCATACCCGACCAAAGACTTCTCCGTCATAGTTGATAGACCAACACGTAAGGTCCAGCTTGCTATAGCTAGGGCGACCGGACCTGCTCTGCCGTTTCGAAATTCCACGAATGGAGTGGACGACAAAGGCTTCGTACTCACCGTTTTCCTTGCTGAATACTATGGTGCCGGGTGCGTACAAGAGCCAAAGATCGGCAAATGTGATAAGACCTGAGGGTTTGGCTGACTCAAGGTCGTTGAGTGTCCGGTTCACACTGTCCCACTCTTTCTGCAAAAATTCTAAGACAAGCCTTGTATGATTTCTTGCCATTGTGGCGGCGGCATCATTGCTGTCATCGTTTCCATCTTCCAGATATTTCACCATATACTTACGATGGTGGAAAAGCATCATAAGAGGTTCAGTGAACTGGAGCATGTCATCGACGACAGGAATGTCGATATCATAGGGAGCAACTTTACGGAGAACTTCAACGAACGACGGAGAGAGAATCTCGAGGTACCTGCGCCAGAAGTTGCCGTCCTTGTCAAACTCACGAAAGACTGTGAGAACGTATTCCTTGTCCAAGTTCTTAGGAGCAGACTCGACGACCCCAACATCACGATCCTTTTTGAAAATAGGGTCACCGTAAGCTGGGTGGATTTTCTTGCATCGCTTGACCTCAACCTTGGGTCCTTCGGTGGTTTTTGGAGTATCGAGTTTGCTCCGGGAAACGGTGTCGACGGAAACCGAAGAGCCAATGGAGGAAAGAGAAGAGCTCGAGTTCACGTGCCTCAATGGACCTCCGAAGGGCGGTGGAGGAGGTGGCGGGAAATCAAAATTTGATGGATAACTCGCGGTGCTCCGCTGAAGATGTTTGACCAATTCCTCAAGCTTTGCAATACGGTCAATTGCTTGCTTTTCATCACTGCCTTGCCTTTCGACCTGAGCTTTGGCATCTCTCATGCACGCATTACACGGACAACAGGAATGCAACTGTGGAACAGGCTCGCTTTGGCCCTTTTCGTTGTCGTTATCCTCGATGATGAAGGTTCTATCTTTCCTGGGTCCAGTGCCGTTGGTAGTATTCGGGATAGTACTATTACCGGATTTATTGGCTTGAGTAGTCCAATCCCACTTGAAGTCTTCCATTCTTATTAGGATGGCTAGAAAAGTCAACTCATTAGTCCTATGAAAAGGGTTTGCTACTCACCTCAATTTTGCTTCAATGACTTTGATTTTCTTTGCTGCGATTCCTCGACGTGGACTCAATTTAATGTAGAGAAAGCTCCATCTCGACAGGCTACTTATGTATTTCATCTGAAGTCTTGAGGTCCCCGCCTCCAGGCTCCAGGCTGCCTTGAAGCCTGGCATGTAGGCACCAGCACCTTGGGGCGCAAGGTATTGTCGAATGATTTGATGCAGCAGGGCACCCCGCAGTCAGCCCTAGGTCGCTCAGCCTTGTTGGCGATCTTCGACTCGGAAATGCTGCGAAACTGGTCATCGAAGGAGATTTATTGGTTATGTTTAGTATGATGTGTTATACTACCATTGAATCCCCCTTACTGAGCAAAGCATCAAGAGTCTAGCTCACTAAAAGCGATGAATAAGGTAATTCTAGTCAAAAAGAAAGAGCGACTAACATGAACGTCATCATGTTTTAGATGAGGATTTGGCATTAGCCTGCAGCCTTACTTTGCAGTATCATACATCAGATTCTGCAATATGTCAAGCCATTAATATAAACATTGGCCTTTCCCATTCACCCAAAATTTATATTCGACCCCCAATATCCTCCTTCCTCTGATGTCTACGCAGCTCAAAGCTCGATGCATCCTCCCTTTCTCTACCCATCAATCCTCTCCACCCCTCTTTCCGACGGCACCGGCATTGTGCTTCTTCCAAACCTCCTGGTCGTTTTCATCTTGCGTACCATCACGATATTACTGACAATTTCCTTTCTAGCAAAGTCGACACCCCGGGAGAAAGTGCCCAAGCCCGCGATTGTTGCGACCTTCCCCTATGCTGATACTGGACAGATCACGAGCATACCATATACCAGCTCTTGCTGCTTTCGAGTTTTGGGGAACGGCTGGCCATCGAGCGTCGGTCTCATTATGGGAGAAAAGTTGGAGTATGAGGTAGCCGGAGTTACAAATGGAAAACCATTTGATGGTTTAGCTTATTCTGGATGGGGAGGTGAGGGAAGGGGTAAGCTATAACGTTGGACCAAGTATGTTACTTCTAGAGGTTGTATGAAACGGTGACTGGGTCGGACTCTAGATACAAACATCGCTCGTATAAGCGAGACATGCCCCAAGGATTGAGGAGATCAGCTGCATGTTGATTGGGGTGGGGTAGCTGTCGGCGCCGGCTATAGCATTCTCTTCACTTAATTATATTGTTGAATTGATTGACGTGCGGTATGTTTTGTTCTTCTGCTAGAAGTGCCGCGTGAGAGAAATGACGGTCAAGCACTCGTAGTCTCATCGTTATAATCACGTTCAGCCCCTAGATGTTCATCCTGGAACTGACCGATCTGAAGCCAAGAGGAGAAATATTCCCAATGTCCACATAAGGAATATGCATTGCGGTGTAGGCACTAAATCCCAACCGAACCGAGGAAGACAACCTCGAACTGCGGGAAACGCGTTCAATTGGGGGCGAAAAATAGCAGAATCGCCGACAATTCACATGGCAGTGCACACGCTCGAACGTTTTGTCGACCCATCATGTTCTCCACGTGGTTTAACGCAACGCTCATTAAAGGCATTTCTCCGAAAAAGGTGGGAAAACGGCACGGAGAAGGGGTGATGTGCCTATTGCTGGACACTGTTGAGCTTCCATATTGCGATGGCACTCCTGGACAACACGGAGGAAGGAGAAATGCTTTGACTCGCTAACGGCAATTGTTGCCAAGTACCGTAGCTAGGACAAATGTACAGTACGAGAAGCTCAGTTGCAACCCGGAGTTAAGAGTAATGGATTTCGAATGAGAGGAGAACACACCATCGAAGGGTACAAAATACATGGAAAGCCACTGGATTAGGAAACCCCGGTGCGCTCGAATATGGAATTTCAAGGATGGCAATGCACGGTTGATTGGTTTGGGGGGTTACTGGGTCTGATAAAGGGTATACCTGGGATTTTGCGTTCGACCAGTGATCAGTCACCGGTTGTAAAGAGTTGAATGCAGGTACTGACCGTGTAGACGCTGCCAAATTGTGATGCGCTCACCTCACGTCACACAACACATGCATATCTGCCTGACCCGAACCGAATCATGAGATGATAAGAGCGAAAGTATGCATTGACACGGCGACAGTAGTTATGCTACCAAATGCCACCCAGACTTTGCGCGGTAGGCCACATAGATCCCTACATCGAGGCAGCAAAACTCAAGCCAAAAAAACACCGTTATGGTCAAGCCAGTAAATGCCAGCCCAGGTCCCCAAGCCACCCGGAAATACGATTCCATGCTCCTTTTAACTCGCAAGCGATAAACAGCTTAGATTGTAATGTTCCACGTCTCGTGTCACGGACATCCATCCTAGTCTGTGGGTATCTTCCCCTGACGATATCTTTCCCTTGAAAATTCACGCTCTGGTCCGCAGCTCACATAACCACACATCTGCCTCCACAACATCCTGGGCTTCCGCCAGCCTGGTCGCTTGGACCCTTGTTGTTGTATTGCCCATTGCCCATTGAAGGGCCACCGGATGGGTATGACATTTCTTTGTTATATCTTCGAATTTCACGGACAATGTCAAAGAACGCTCTGTCGACATTGATGCGGGACTTCGCGGAGGTTTCGATAAATGCGCAGCCAAATTGACGAGCTAGATTTTCTCCTTCTGTAGAGAACACGGAGGTTAGCTTGCAGGATCTACACAGCTGCATCGGTTGCATTAGGGTTAAACGACTGTAGAAAAGACAACATACCTTGCGTGGAAACTTGTCTCTCCTGGTTTAGATCACATTTGTTGCCCACTATGATGATCGGGAAGTAGTCCTTATCCTTGACCCTCAGTATTTGTTGCTGGAACGTCAACATCTCCTCAAAGCTTTGCCGTGACGTAATCGAGTAAACGAGCAGAAATCCTTCCCCGGTACGCATGTACTGTTCTCGCATGGCGGAATATTCCTCTTGTCCTGCTGTGTCCAGCACATCAAGCAAGGCCACTTCTTCGTCGATGACGCATTGCTTCCGGTAAGAATCTATACGTGATGAGCAGGCTGCAATTGGACGGCGAAAGGATTGGCGATGCAAACCTTCTATAGTAGGATCGTATTCATCCACGAAATGGCTTTGTATCAACTGAATCGTGAGACACGATTTGCCCACACCTCCTCCGCCGACCACCACAAGCTTGTACTCTCTAAGGAACTTGAGTAACGGTCGGTCAGTAACCATAGCTCCCACAACATTGTGAAAACTCCGCCAAAAGGGAAAGATGGCTCACTTTTGAGGCCATGGCGTCTGGGAAAAGCTTTAAGCTCTAATGTGCAGGGTGACAAGCGGGTGGATCCTATTTCGATTGCCGTACCCAAGACGTCGGAGCTGTTGCGAATAGGACGTTTGAGCACACGACTGGTAATTGGGACAGCTGTACAATGTTGAGGCGCTTGCCGCAAATGCTACCCGCACAAATGGTTTCTAGGAGAATCTAGGAGAAAGTAGTTTCTGAAGAATTTCGTTCGGCTTGCGAACGACTGAAGTATGGAAGAAAATGGGTGTAGAATGGTGATGCTGTAGAGAAGTAGATGAAGATTGTAACGATTGAGGGTGACGATAAGTGGATAAAGAGTTGTTCTTGGTTGGTTGGGCTGAGTGGGAAGAAAAGTGATGGGGCCCGTTTGGTAAAAGCTCCTGCAGGTGAGGCGGACAGGGGTTGGGGGTTCTAGCGGCAATCGTACCACACTTTGCCCGATGCTGACTGGTGAAGTGGTGATCCGTACTTTAGGAAGGAGCGAAACAACGAGGAGCCATGCCGTCGGCTTTACTTCGTACTTCGTACTTCTAGCAGTAGCTGGTGTATAAGGCTCACCCACCTTACCTAAAGCTACAGCCTAAGGAGGGGCAACCCTCATGTTTCAGGTTGCAGAAGTGGCTTGCAACCTTTACAGTACGCTGCCGAGATATGTACAATGACCGAACCACTGCTGCCCTTTGCGGACGGCGATGGAATGTCGATAAGGGGCCAAGGGACCTGACTCTACTCTACTCAGCTCTAGCTACGGTAGGAAGCATCCTCGGAGCGGCCCATATCCGAGGAACCTGGAGCCAATGAAAGGCAGGAGAAGTCGTTTGTGGGAGACTTCTAGGCTTCTAGAAATCCCTTGGTGATTTGGCGGTTTTTTATTTATTTATTCAGAGGTGATACAGGCACAGGCTCCACAGAGCTTCTGTTGATCTGGGGAAACCCCCTAGGGAAATCAGCCATGCGTTCGCCATGTGCCATACCCTGAATAAAGTTCCGGGGGAGATTGTATCCTCATACCCGTGGCTTGACTACTAGCAAAAGCCCCAGGACTTGTGTCGCCACCGACATCATTATTACCGTTCGAGCATGGGGTTGTGGTCGAGGGCGCCTGTATCATGTATGAACACAAGTGCGCGGACTCCCAATGGATTAGTCCGTTTCATCGTTGCTTGGCACTTACGGTAAGTCAACTACAGTAAGACCCTGGCTGCAACGATGTCTATATTCCACCTAATCATTCCGTTACCACGAGGATATCGTTATATTAAAGGTGGGCATACATACGAATCAATATCTGTTGGTTTTAGAAGTATATCGTTACAAAGAGGATATCGCCATGTGGAATATCGCTATAGAGGTTCTACTGGACTTCTGTCCAAAGAGGAACTTTGATAGTAAGGTATGCGATCTTCAACTCCCATGATCCTCATCGGCGCTCTCGTCGGCGTCTTCTTCCTTATCCACTCTGACTCCGTCAACGCCCTTCTCGATCTCGGGAATCAAGCTGTCCATGTACTCCTTGTCCCTTCCGACGAGCGTCACTGAGTTGTGTTTCCTACCCCAATGCGGGTAACTTCCGACCTTGATACCTCGTGGTTCTGCTTTGGCTGCCAATTGGGTCAAATATCCTGCAACTTCACTCTCCGCCATTGGGGTTGAAAACAGCAATCGATAGATGCCTTTGCCCTCTGGATCTGTCAGTCGTGGGACGAGTCGCGGTTTGAGGCCCTCCAAGAGCTGAGTGAACAGCTTAGGAACTCCGGGCAGGATGTGGATGTTGCCATTAACCACGCTAATGGGCACCCAAAGGCTCTCGTCCACGAAAAGTACTTGATCCCTTATATCTCTTGAGTCGTCCGTCGGAAGTCTGATCATCCGGAGCTTAGCTTCGAGGGCGGGTGAAGGCACGTCCCACGAAAAGTTCGGTTGGGAAGGATGTGGTTTCGATAGGCGCTTCATGCGTTCTAGTGCGTCGTCATATAGCTTGAGCTTAAGCCCAAAAGCCTTCGCTATCGACTCGTAGGTGATATCGTCATGTCTGATTGTAGAATTAACATGTATTTAGTATCTTGCTATCGTGTTCTCGCATACTGACGTCGGGCCTATTCCTCCACTGTACTTTATGTTAGCACTTCGCTCTAGGACGCCGGGTTTTGTGGTTGTCTCACCTTGTAACCACAAAGTCATAGTTCTGGCTCATCCGCCTCACAGCCTCTGTAATCTCACTCTCCACATCGCCGATGACTTCCACCCGCTTGAGGTTTATTCCCAGGGAGAAGCAGTATTTTGCAAAGAAAGTAGAGTTCGTATCCACGGTCTAGAGCGGTAATGCAGCGAAATTAGCTAGTGTCGGTCATGGAGGTACATAGGCAGCGCCTACCTTGCCGCCGAGGACTTCGTCACCAATAATTATACATCCTGCGCTGTGTATCATGCGTTTATTTCTCTCATCTGCAGATGATGTCATGATGCCGCTCTCAATTGCTGTGCGTGAAGATGTAGCAGACGTGTGTGCGTAGTTAGGAAGAGGCCTGGAAAGATGTCGGCTCAACTGACTCAATCGAGCAAACATCTGATATTTAATTGACTGAACAGACCGTGGTTTAGAAAGTACAGCTCGATAAGACGAAAGTCTTGCAAGGAGTACATACAGTAGACTATTAGACCCGGACTTTGTGGGGTGCATAAATCCGCACAATAAAGCTAAACGGCGCCTTACGAGGCCTGGAGGGGCAATGCTCGCACCCACGTCTCTCCCCAATCCCCATCCACGGTCTATAGCTGCATTATTATAGCTATATTCTCAGCCTTCGAAACATGGTAAGTGGATAGAATCTCACAGCTTGATAGCCCTCGAAACTGATGTCTGTAGGCTTCCGAATCGCGGCTATACACATTCTCTCCAGAAACGAAGGAGAAGCTGCGAAAGTTCCGTCTTGGGACCTCAAGGGCGAAAGACCCCCAAGCAGTGATATGTACGTCTTGTTAGTCATCGCACTGTACGCAGCCCCCTTGACGAACTTCTACCCCCGGGCCTGCCACTAATGCTCTTTCCTACCGTACTGGTAGATCATATCGACAAGCATACGCTCGAGATCGCACAAGCGGACGATGAGACCTACACAAATATGCAAGAACTTAGGGATGAGCTGCCAGACCATTCACCCCGTTATGTACTGCTGAGCTATCCATTGACTCTTGTACGTTCTGTTCCGTATTCGGGCTTCGTGGGGTGATTGACAGCGACTTAGCCGTCTGGCCGAATGTCTGTTCCATACGTGCTACTCTACCATCTGCCAGTCACATGTAACGCAGAGCTGCGTATGTTGTACGCAGGAGCGAAGGAGTTGATGAGGAATACTGCCGAGGTTGGCCGAGTGATTGAAATATCGGAGGCCGAGGACTTGGAGAGTATTGAGGAGAAACTTGGAGGGCAGCAATAACTGCAATTCATGGATGGACTCTCTGCAGCGATTTTATATACACCAAACGACATCCGACTAGAATGTCGTCGCTGCAAAACTTGATCTAATCCATCAAATCTTCGACGACCTCTTATACATGGCTCCTCCTGCTCCAGCCTACCCTGCTGATTCGCTAGGATTCTTTGCGTTATGATTTTTTGTACATGACGGTCGCAGCAGCCTGGATAGGTTATCAGTGAAACTATCATGATATTCATGAATATGCACACGGCCAGCTTGATGTAATGCTCGATTCGTTTCCGAAATCGAACAAGTATAGGAACATGGTGAACGCTTACCTGGTGGTTGGGGAATATTAAGGTATCTGCTACTACAACGTTTTCTCGACGTCCAGCGGTAAAGACCACGACTTCCGCAATATCATCTGGTGTCAAAGGTTCACAGCCGCTGAAAGAGACAATCAGTATTGTAAGTGCTTACGCATAAACAGTCTTACGCGTAAGTTGCATCTGCTTTGGCTTTATCACCCCCAAATCTCACAACTGAAAATTCCTAAGGCCTGATTAGATACCATCTTTCCATATCGTTGACAGCCTTACTGTTTCCACTTGACCCGGGTCTACCTCGATGATCCGGATTCTTGTAGCTATTAACTCTCTCCGTAGAGCATCGGTGAAAGTCCGTACGGCGGCTTTAGTCGCGCAGTATATTGACCCCCCTGGGTACCCCTCCCTCCCTGCAATACTACCAATATTTATGATATCACCTCGGCCTCCGTCCGCTCTTGTTTTGAATATGGGTAGTATTGCTTGAGTCATGTTGATCAAACCAGTCACGTTCGTGGAAAACATTATGTCCATGTCCTGTGGATCAATGTCCGGCGCTTTTGCTACTCCTTTGACTAGACCACTACGTAAGGAGTGTCAGCTGCAGTCCTGATGTTAAGGTACTTTCCGCATAGCAGTTCCTAACTTACGCGTTGTTTACTAAGACATCAATATCCTTGAACTCCTTTGGTAACGAGTCTACAAAGCCTCGTACCTCATCCGGCTTGCTCACGTCTAGTTTGATTGGCAGCACCTGGACGCCCTCACCCACCTCGTTCTTGATTTGTTCTGCTAATTTCTTCAAGTTGTCAACTCGGCGGGCGGTCAAAATTAATTTCAGGCTTTTGGGAGACGTTCGTGCAAATTCCATGGCTTCACGCTATTAGATCGGTGCGCAACAGCAGAACAATGACAATGGTGCCAGGAACCTGTGCTCTTCCCAATCCCCGATGAAGCCCCAGTCACGACTATTGTTTTGCCCTCTAGGCGCTTTGCCATTGCCGTAGCCATTGCTCGTTTTGGAAAGTGGTAGGATGGAGTTGCAGAAAGAACGCGTACGGGTGAAGAGGGTGATAGGGGTTGCGGACGTTTGCTGGTGGAGGTGAGTTGGTGGTAGATGCGTGTTCGAAGCATACGATCTTCAGTTCTGAGGTATAAACTGGACGAAATCAAGCAATATATTTGGATCCATTTTGAAGTAAGTCAATGGTCGTCCTGTCGCCCGCCTCGCCCACCGATGACGTAGAGCTGCCGCTAAGAATTGCTAATTTGCCATCTAAATCTAACGTCCATCTCTGTACTTCTCCAGACACCATACTCCGTATGCGAAGGTGTACTGGTTCGGTATCGAAGCACAATGGCGAGGGCTATAATTCCGACACTATGTCGTAAGAACGCTTCCTTCAGGCCATCATGGTGATTTGGATGGACAAATCTCTTGTCCGCTCAAAGAACTACTTGGAACGTCAGACAGAGTCAAGCAGTGTACGACTATTTTGTCATAGTGAGACCTAAATGAACGTTTGAGACGGGTTCGGTACAGCTATTTCCTATTGCAGCAAGACAGAGGTCCTAATGCTCGGTCTGATATCTCGCTAATCGTTTACTGATAGTGAAGATTGCTTTGCTAGATCAGAGTAAGGTACTCCCAGCTGTCTAGATAGAGCTTAGATACACCTGATCTTTAATTATTTTCTATCATAACACGCACGTTTGATGTCACTTCATTTGCCATGCTCTTCCCTTGTGATGGATTGCTCTGTTCACATAACTAGCCACGTCTTCACAGCTTCCCGCACTCTAGCTAACCAAAACATGGAGATTGCTTTGTCTTTCTTCCTATTTTTACATATACATTTGCATATACATATATATATGTATATACAAGAGGGCGATTTTTATATAATTTTGATGGTTTTGATCGGTACTCCCATGTTTGCGGCTTCCCAGCCCAACCCTGCCAAACGGTATGTACTCAAGAAAATGGAGTATATTACAGGTATCAGGCGACTCTCAACACCATTATCTCTCATATTTTGTTGACCCTGAATTAAGTGTTGGAAATTGAGAGTCATACCTTAGTTCAATTCACCAGAACTCTATCATTCTTATATCCTGAACCAGGTGTTGGAGATGGAGAGTCATCACTTGATTCACAGAGCCCTATCATTTTGCTCTAGAACACAACCTGGGTTCATCCAGGGGGTTATCTTCGATCCTTTCTCTCCTTTTCTTCATCTTCATCCTTCAGGTTACAACTTCAACCTTCGGACTGCAATCATCTTGCCATCAATAGAACACTCGATCACGACTATTATCGACTCGAAACGTCCCTACATCCAATACATAGCATCGAACCTCCTCACTACCATCGAGTCTTTGTTGTTATTAAATTTCCAGCGTAACACCTCAATGAGACCATACGGAATCCACATAACCTTGTCGATCCATCTGCTCGGATTTTAATATAAAACTCTTTCGCCATGTCTGGATCTTGGATCTCGTTGATGTCCAGTTTGCTGAGGGAACGGGTTTGTAAATCCTCGACTTCAAGTTGCTCCTTGGCTAATACATCAATATTTTTACAGTGCCGCGAAGAAGGAACGCATCTGCATCAAGGATCCCGGTGCTCAATCACCTCCGGACCCCTAGTAAGTATCCACCTAACCCGGCTTTCCGATTGATATAGGCTGATTAGCATAGACTGTGGACATTAAAGACAGAGAGGGTTTGACTACCAAATTCTGGCAGGCAGATGCCATTTTACGCGACCCTGGACACGCAGTATACGGCTGGGCAACATTTCTACTACCGTCAAGAACACCTAGGAGATCGAGGCTCGCGTACAAAGTTGTACTCGGTGCGTCCGCTGGCCTGTATTGGGTCTTCAAACGGGAGACATACCCTCATGAACATGTTATATTGCCGAGTCTGCAAGAACCCTGCTTGCCGGAGAGCGAATCAAAACAAAATGAGCACGTGGAAGCTATTCCAGAGCGCAAACCGAAGGTAGATGGAAAAATATCGGGACTTCCTCAAGCGGAGCAAGCTTATGCCTCAGAGATACCGGAAACTAATGAACCCTTCGTAAAAATTCTTCTAGAGACCATTCACCATGGTTCCTCTAAATTCGATAGCGGGTCTGTGGTCGACACCACTCTCACTTCATCTTCAACTCGACACCTGCGTGATTTCTCGAAAACAGATGCTGAATTTGAGAGACTCTCGCCAATTCTTCTGGCATTGCAGGTGAAAGGCGAGAAGTTCATGGATAAGCCTTCACAGGTACTCGACTGGCTGAATTTGGCGATTTCAGAACACCAAGAGAATGAATGGCCTTATGACGCTCTCCCATATGAGGATTGGCAGGCCGGAGTAGCCAACCAACCAGATGTCGTTGAAAACGAGGTCGACAGTGGTAAATCTGAGGCATCTGCTCCCCTGGCCGAGCAAGACATACCTACTCCTCTATTGACATCAGAGCGTGAAGAGATTGATCTAGATTCTGCCTTCGGGATGGGTGCAACGGACCTGGAGGACGAAGACCACCAGGCTGAACTGGATGTTGACGTGAGCAAAATCATTAAAGACTCACCAGAGTTTCATATTCTGATCGCCAAGCTGGAACGTGCTCGGCAAGCTACCTTTGTAGGTGTACGCGGTCAGGTATCCGGACAGAAGTCTCGATTACAGCCGTATATCCTGGGAGATGTAGTTGCGCAAGCCAGCGAAGTATTTGGAGAATTACCAAAAGAACGCTGGAACGCTGAAGGCTGGGCATATGCGACTGGCTTCGTCAAGTACTCTTATATGAGTGCAGCCCATGAATACCATTCCGACAATGGATACTACCAACATCCGCGGCTAGAGGCGTTGGGGAGGTCATGCGATTTGTTTTGGGCATCAAGTACCGAGCACGCTCAGCATCCTCATACTTCACTTCTCTATCATACCGAGGAAGTTCCCAGTCAGCCCGGGGACGACACAGTGCTGGTAAGTAATTCTTACCACCACGAAAACTACCTCATGCATCCCGTCGAGGATAAGACCTCTACTCCACCTGAGGTATCACTGTGGGTTACTCATCTTGCTCGTCGGAAGAAGGTTATATTCGATCCCCTTTCGCGGAAAGGTGTGCTTGCCGCACAGGCGACAAAAACCGTGGACCCTTATCAATACACTGGACCACAAGATTTCCTGAACATATATAGTGGCACACAGCTACGAAATGCAATCGTCGGCTACGTCAATAGAGTATATCTGCCAAGTGGATCGTGGCAGTACTGGGAATACCAGGACGAAGCTGCTCCGATGCTGCCTAGCGACGTTGAGTGGTTCGCCAACGCCGAAGACGGCTACAAGGGGATGCAGCCTCCTTACTTTGTAGATCCTTGCGATGGCCGTGATATGATTGTCAATGGTGATTGCGGTATCCATGGGCCGCCAAGGCGATCGTTTCCCTTTGGACAAAAAGCAAAGGCATATTTCTGTGGATCGCCTCTTCGATACGAATTATGGAACTCAAATAATTCACGGGATGATGGAACACAAGAGATGCCTTCGGTGGCTCACATGCCATCCATTGCTGAAGAGGACGAGGATGAGGAAGCTGTACCTCCTGCTGCTCACCTGTCATCAATGGCCGAAACGACTCTCGGCGGACGAAACGAGCCTGTTCAAGTACACCCGCCAGCAACACCCGAAGAAGTTGCTCCAGTAGAGCAACCAAGAGAGTCTATACAGTGCGAATTGGACGGACTTAGTGAGGAAGCCATCAGTCTGGAGAACTATGACTTCTACGGCACCTGGATAGTCGCCCCAGAGCATATCTCATTCTCTGCCAGCACTGATGAGGAGATACAATCTAATGAGATTGTCGATGACGATAAGACACCAAATATACTCGAAACAAAGCAAGGTGATCTGTCGCCGACACATTATGTCCACCGAACAATCACGTCTTTGGTGAGCCGATATGACACATCAATCCTTGAGAGCGAGAATAATGCTATTCATGCTCATGGTGATGACCAAGATCGAGTTCTTACCCCAAGCGATGATCATTCCAGGGATGGTGATGTGGAGTGGGATAATGTCCCTCTCAGCTCGGAAACATCTTTCTCGGAGATGTTCGAACGGACCTTACCGCTGGAGTCTGAAGACGATGAGCTTGTCATCATTTCAGAGGGTTCCCTGCCAGCTTCGAGCTTCGAAGATTATTCCGCCTTGGACAAGGAAACCAATCATACAGACGTATGGCCAGTGGATAGGTCGAAGACTATGAAGGATCCAAAAGCCGCGTACTTGGTATCCTTCTCCAAGGACGGTTTTAAGCCACACCGTGAGAACCCCATGGAAGACTACCTGGCTAAGTGGGTCGATGATGTTGCTGACGCTTCTGGTAAAATGGGCTACTATGGCTACATCACCCATGATCAGTTTCTACGCCGATTCTCAGAGGACCCAGGGATGGCGATTCAGTCTTCAGTATGGCGTGGAGAATGTATCAAAGGAACCGGAAATGCTGGCAAAGAAAAGACTGTCGAAAGGATTCTAGAAGATCCTTCACATGACAAAGATGTCGCGGATTGCAGGCTTGCAGCTTCTTCCGGAACAGCTATTGACTTTGATATACCGATTGGAGAGTCCGCCATCGATACCAAGGGTGATGATTTCCTCAAATCAACAGACATGAGCCCTTCGCAGTCTATATCTCAAGCTAGATCATCCATGATAGACGATCATACTACTTCGACTGAAGGCACCTCTTTGCCTCCAGGTAGCGCCGCGTCTAGATCGACAACGCCAGACTACATGCTCGACATCGATCTCGAGATCTCAATCCTTCAGGAGCGTCTCGGAGAATTGCACGCCATGAAATTCGCCTCCCAATACCCTACCTTGGACCAATTTGAACAAGAACACCTGACTGAAGAGTATAGACCATTGCTCCCTACAGCTGGCGATACGACGCCACCCGCTGCAATGGTAATCACAGGTATCTTGGCGCAGGCTTCTCAACACCCGGAGCTTGACGAATACCTGCAGGGCTTGACCACCGCGATGGCTTTCAAGGGCCTCCGTGCGCCGACGCAGGAACCCGTTCTCATCAACCCGAACGACTTCGAAGGCTCCGAAGAAGCACCAATACCTGGTTATTTCTCGATTGAGCATCCGAACATGCTCCTCGAAGCAGAGATAGCCAAGATTGCAGAGAATCGTGCAGTCCAAGAGTCAGCCGAAGCTGCTGGAGCCGCTGAAGCCCTAAAAGTTTCACAAACCCTCACAGACGCCGAGCTAGAGACAGCTGCCGAGGCCAGCGAGCTCCAAGATCTCGAAGACAACGCCGCCATCAACGGGGGCCAAACAATCTTCCAGTCTGTAAACGCGGACGTAGTATGGCAGCCAGAAACCCGCCTCGCTCCTGCTGCGCCAATCGAAGCTCCGGTCGTTGACGAGGAACAGCCAGCTACGCCAGTCCAAACCCCTGTCATCGCGGAGGAGGAGCTAGCGACGATCACTGCTGCACCGGTCGTTGGCCATGCTGTAACCCGACCCAGTGTGCCGACGCTGGTATACGCAAACTACTCCGACATCATGGAGCTAGAGTCCGCACCAGCCTTCAACGAATATCGGTACGGCACGGCTGACTACGGGATTAGCAGGAAGCTTAGGAAGTGGAGCGCGAAGCTGAGATTTTGGGGAAGGGTTCGGAGTGGGAAGTTGGATCTTGGTGCTTATTAGCATGGGAGGGAGGGAGTGGCAGGGGGCTTGAGGGTTGGTGTTTGGGGAGATTGTTGCGTTGTTAATGGGAGATGGAAGGAGCGAGGAGCGATCAAGGAGGAAAAGTGGGAATGTTCTCTGAGGTGGGGGGTTTTAGTTGATCATGATGGTTGTGATTTTGGGCGTTATGGGATGGAAGATACCCCTGGATTTGATACCAGCGTTGCAGGGATTATACCACGATACCCCCTAGAGTTTCGCAAAGAGTCTTTCATTTATGACGCTGACAATTTTGAAGCCTTGTACTCTTTACAATTTTCATAGATGAAAATATTAGGATTTGTGCTGATTCGGTCAGTGTGCTGCACTGCAAACGCCCTGAACCAGGAGTTGTAGCAGCAACAGCGAGATTCCCCATTCATACGTTCGTATGTAAGACATCATTGGGTGCGTTGTCCCCAGCCAGCATGGTCGAAGCTCTCCCTATTCAAAGTCTGCCACAGTAGTGGAGATAGCATACATACATACTTCTTATTCCACCCCCCCCCACCCCTAGTTTCACTCCTCCTCCTCCTCCTCCTCCTCCTATTAGAGAGAGTTTGACCCCACAGCGATTCTCATGCGCAGTTTTTTTTTCTGGGCATATGTAGAAGCCTGTCGGGAAACATCACCCGCCGTGTCCGCCAAGCACACACACACAACCATGGTAACAATAAATCCATTTCCAGACTCCCCTACCTTATCTATCCATCATCCCAAGCGAAGATAGTCAAGTCTATCTACTACTGCGCGTTTGATGCGGGGGGGGGGGGGGGGGGGGGGTTGGTTTGGGGGGGGGGGGGGGGGGGGGTTGGGGGGTCGCGGGTGAGGAAGTTTTGGGTTTGGGGGTCGTAGTAGCGGGCTCTGA